>Ga0207832_100006_pt1 | contig 453853 bp, 393 predicted proteins | sample TtanPargueraPR_3_FD_187743 | JGI IMG/M metagenome (GOLD analysis project Ga0207832, IMG submission 187743) | Aerobic enrichment media microbial communities from Bioluminiscent Bay, La Parguera, Puerto Rico - Tt and P1 (4) (SPAdes) | ecosystem: Environmental > Aquatic > Marine > Unclassified ...
TGCCTTGTTGGTTTTTGCTTTTCGTCCGTCGTAGTATGGCTTGTCCATTGAACTGATGTTGCGCACCCTGCGGATATGTTCATCCAACTCTTCTTCGGGAACTTTCAATTCAAGACTGTCCATGCTCGCATTGGCTTTTACCGGGGCCGAGTCGATGGCTTGACTATGACCCGCAACCATGCCCCGGTCAATACACAGTGACAGAACGTGTGTAAACACCTCCTCGAAAACAGCTTCAGGAAACAACTGCCGCGTCCGGCTTAGTGTACTGTGCCACGGTAATTCTTCATCGATATCGAACCCTAAAAAATAAAGGATATCTAAACGCAGCGAACAATGCTCAATAACCTGTCGGTCGCTGATGATATTTTCAAGATAACCCACCAAACATAGCTTGTAAAACACTACAGGGTCGATACTTTTCTGACCACACGAACCATAATAAGGTTTGGTCAGCGAATATAAAAACGACAAATCCAGAACTTCTTTTAACCTGCGATAGAAATTTTCTTTTGGAACACGTTGGGATAACTGGAAGTTGGAAAACAGTTTCTCCTGATAAACTTTCTTCCCCTGCATTTTTATTCTCAAGTTAATGAAAGATAGCTTCTTACTCTCTGGGAATATGCTAAATTTGTTAACAAAACATGGTGAGTTGTGCAACAGACACATCGGCTATAGCAAATGCAGTCTAAAGTGCTAAAATGAAAGTAATTACAAAAAAAATAAACTAACTCCTAAACGGAAAAGTAAGTGCTTTGAAATCCCGCACTTGACGTAGCCACGACCATTGGGCGTCATTAAAATGAAACAAATGACAAAAGAATTGAACAAAAAAGTAATAATCTACACAGTAGTTTCCTATGCTGTAACTTGGATAATCGCTTTTGTAATTATTTTGCTTTACAAGAAAGGTAATCTAACAAATTACCAACTAAATTTTTATCACTCATTTGCTGCGATTGGTCCAACTATAGCAGCTTTATTTACAAGCTATTTATTTTATGGCAAAGTAGGAATTAGAAGATTACTAAAAAGAATAAAATTTCCCAAAATAGACAGAAAATCTTTAGTTTTTATCATTTCTCCCCTTCTATTTTTCGCAATTGGTTTTTTTATATATGCTTTGATAAAGTCTGATTGGTATAATTTTAAAAACTTTTCTATTTCCAATTGGACTTCAAATACTTCTATTATTGTTTGGCTTTTGCCATTATTAACTTACCCGATATTTGAAGAAATAGGATGGCGTGGATTTCTGCTGCCACATTTACAAGAAAAATACACCGCTTGGAGAGCAACTATAATTTTAACTGTTATTTGGGCTTTATGGCATATACCATTTTTCTTTTACCGCTTTAATTTTTCGCTGGGAATATCGATAGGTTTCTTTTTCGGGATTTTTGTTGGAGCAATTATCCTGACTTCAATTTATAATTCAAGTCGTGGTATGTTAATTCCAGTTATGTTGTTTCATTTTCTAAACAATTTATGCTCGGAGTTTGATAAAGAAATTATTGTTGCTGTACTGAGTGCGGGGTTTGTTTTTGTAGCAATATATATTTACAAGAATTTTGACAGAGAAAACCTGAGTGGGAATAATAGAACTAAGAATTATTTTCACGAATGAAATAAAAATATTTAGAAAGAATGGTACAAATAAGGAGAATTCATTTATTTAAAATAACTCTAATTATCTTTATCGGATTATACCTTTTTTCATGTAAACAGCAACAAAGTTTGCAAAGCATGATTGATTTTGCTGTAAAAAGCAAGGATTCGGTTTTAGTGATTCCTAATGGAAAGTACGTAATACAGAAACCATTACTTCTCTCAGGGGTAAATAATCTGGTTATCAGGGGTGATAACCCGAATGGAGTAATAATAACCTCTAGCATGGAATTGCCTGTCAAAAACTTGACATGCATAGATGAAACAATCGGAATGTATGAGATTACCAATCCAAAGTTGATTATGCCACCATGGCCAGATTCATTTAAGGGTTATGCTGGGTGGCCAGAAATCTATATTGCTGGAATTCCATTATCCATATCTCGTTACCCTAATGAAGGATTCATAAAAGCAGATTCAATTCTAACGGCTGGGAGAAAGCCAAAAAATAAGGAAATAAAGCAGTTGCCTGCGAAATTTATATCAGCTGATCTTTCAAAAAATTACAACAAAGAGATTCCTCTGTTTCTAAACGGTTATTGGAGTTATAAGTGGGCTGACGAAATTATTCGAGTTGACTCCATAAATCCCAAAACTGGTGAGATTAAACTTGCAGCTCCACACAATTATGGAATGGGACCTCCATCCGGGGGGCTCTTTTACGCTATAAATCAACCAGAATATGTTGATGTTGAAAATGAATATTATTATAACCCTAAAACAGGAACCATCCGTTTTATTCATTCTTTTTCAAATGAGAAAGTTGAATCAATTCAAATTGCATATCAAGATTTCACCCTTTTGAACATAAAAGATTGCAATCAAATAAAAATTGAAAATATTAATTTTTGTTACCACAACAATTTAGCTGTAAATATTTCCAATTCTAAATCTGTAGAGATTGAACAGTGTAAGATTTATGGATTAGCCAGGTCTGCTATAAAGATAACTGAAGGAAATAATTGTGGAGTTAGAAACAGTACACTTAACTATTTAGGAGACACCGGAATTTTACTCATAGGGGGGGATAGGAATACTTTAGAAAAGGCAAACCATTTCGTGAAAAACTGTTCCATTAGTTATTTTTCAAGGCATGTTAAAACTTATGCACCTGCGGTTAAATTGATTGGTGTTGGGCATATTGTGAAAAGAAACAAAATTAGTTTTGCGCCTCATAACGCGATTCTTTTTTCTGGAAATGATCATTTGATTGCTCAAAATGAAATCAGAAAAGTGTGCTTAAATACTTCGGACGCTGGAGCCATTTATTGTGGTAGAGACTGGACTATGGGTGGAACCGTGATTCGAGAAAATATTATCAATGAGTTGGGACAAGCAAGTCACCATCATAACTGGGCCATTTATTTAGATGATTTGGCCTCAGGAATAAGTGTTATTAATAATCAGATTGAAGACTGTCCTTCCGGGATATTGATTGGTGGTGGACGTTATAATCGAATTATTAATAATACGATAAGTAATTGTCCGAGGGCATCAATTATCTATGATGCCAGAGGATATTATGACTGGTTTAAACACCATTTAACCGATCGAGAATTATCCTTATGGCCTCGTTTAAACGCAATTCCCATAAATCAACCGCCCTGGAGTGAACGATTTCCCTGGTTGCAAGAAATACACAGTGACGATCCAGCAATTCCCAGAGGAGCTGAAATAAAAAATAATCAAATAGTAAATTCTGCACCACCTGTTATTGATGATAAAGTATATAAATATGGGTGTGTAGATTTCAAACATAAAAATCCCTAGTAAAACCAAGACAAGGTTTTTGTTAGGTTAAACTGGAAGTAGGAAGTGCCAACCGTATTAAGCCTTTTGGAATTTTGGGGATTAGTAAAGTGTGCCTATATGGCCAACCTAACAAATCAAAGAAAGCTGAAGTTGAGAGAAATCTAAATTAGGATTAACGAAAGCACAGCGAAATGTAAATAACATAGCGCGGAATTGCTATTTTCGAATATAAATACCTTTAATAAAACTAGCTGTGGTTTGATGCGTTGAAGGTTTGAAAAGCGCTGCGTTTCTTACACACACCGTTGTAGCACATAATTGAAACCATCCTGCACAAAGGAAGCACTGACAAATTGTTGTTTTTCAGATAGCATTTCTTTAAATTTATATAAAACAAAATAAATCTAACTACTCCCGTCATGTCAAAATTTAGAGATTTTTTGGTTAAGCCCTGGATTTATATTCTTGTACTTGTAATTGGGGTCTCATTTAAGTTTTATCATATTGATTATCGTTATTTCGGGCATGATGAAGTAGCAACAGTCTTTCAAACTTCCGGATTAAACAATAAAGGAATTGACCAACTTGCTCCTGTTAATAAAATAGTGAGTATTGATTATTATAAAAGCCTGTTGCACCTGAACGATCTTCACCAAACATTAGCTCAAGAATTAGAAGGACAGTTGCACACAATGAATTTAAATCCTTTGCATTATTTTTTGCTTTCTTTTTGGTATCGTTTTGTGGGGGATAGCTTAATTGCTCTTAGGGGATTTAGTATCTTCTTTTTCCTGCTTTCACTGCCCTTTATATTCTTGCTCGCTAAAAAATTTTTTGGCAATCATCTTTCTGGCTGGATTGCCATTAGTCTTTTTTCTGTCACTCAATATGCTCAATATTTTTCCCATGAAGCCCGTTATATCACACTAACTATTTTTTTTATTGTTGCCGCAAGTTATTTTTTGCTTGAAGCATTGGATGGCAAAAAGTTTTACTGGTGGCTGGGATATGCCGCTACAGGCGCACTGGCTTTATATGCCTCTGCACTTCTAAGCTTGTTGCTTATTGCTCATATTTTATATGTGATTATCTTAAGGAAGGAAAAATTGTTACCGTTTTTTATTAGCATTTGTGCAATTTTCCTGCTATACCTGCCCTGGCTCATTTTTATTCTCACTTCATTTGGGCAGGTTGAAGAAGCGTTAAGTTGGCACAAATATTTTCATGATAGTTCTCTTAATTTAATCTTTTTCCAACTGTTAGTAATGGCCGATGGTTTATTTGCATTGGAGGATCCATGGATTTGGCGCATGGAAAATGGGCAAACTTTCACAACATTTATCTATTTATTACTTGCAGTGTTTATTATTGTTTCTATTTTTTATGCTGCAAAAAAAATGAAAAAGCAATCTTTTTATTTCCTTTTGATTATGTTTTTATGTTCTTTCCTGTTCTTTATAAGCTCTGATTTAATCCGACGTACAGGCGGTTCGCTTTTGTTTCGCTATCATTACATACATATAGTAGCAGCCTTGTTTTTTATGTCCTTTTTACTGGGCAGAAAAATTAGCAGTAAAAATATTTTCTATTTTACGTTTTATGTTGCAATCGTTGTACTGGGCATAAATTCAATGCATAAACTTTCTCAGAACAAAAGATGGTATTATGGTGAGCATGACGCAAAACCTGTCGATTATATCAACAATTCTGAAAATTACCTTGTTGTATCAGATTTTACTACAACGTCGTTTGGTCATAGCATTGAGGATTTTTTGATGGTAGTATATGCAATACAATCTGAAAATGTTGACATATTGCGCTCAACACCTGAAAACCCCGATATCAAAGAAATGATAAACGAAAATATTTATTCTGATGTATTTGTGATATATGCCTCTGAACAACTGCTAAATAATTTGAAAGCACAATTTGGAGACCGACTTATACAAATTGATGAGCCTGGATCATACAGCCCGGTTTTTAAAATAGAGTTATAGTGCATCTTTAGAAATTTATTTAATATGCCGCAGGACAATTTTTGAAATTATGTGATACAACATGCGGTAAAAAAGCATTACGCGGATATTGCTATGTTTAAACGAAATAACAATTAATCAACGGCTTAGAAGACTGATAAGTATGTGCTTCGAATTGCGCAACGTTTCATACCTCCACCGTTAGACACAAGCTTAAAAAAAACATAATCACATAAAAATATAACCATCGGTGAATTAATTCATCAAATATTGTATCTTTGAAATAAAAAATATGTATTCAAGATACATACGTGGACTAATAAAAAAGCGAATTGGTTCAGGAAAAGCCATAATCATCATTGGTCCAAGACAAGTTGGTAAGACCACCTTGATTGAATCAATTCTTGAAAACGAAGATTATCTCCTTCTTGACGGTGATGACCCAAAAACAAGAACTTTGCTAACAGAACCGAACACAGAACAAATTCGAACAATTCTGGGGAAATATAAATTTGTATTTATTGATGAAGCACAAAGAATTGAAGGAATCGGTCTGACATTGAAAATAATAACTGACCGATTTAAAGATGTTCAACTATTTGCAAGTGGTTCATCTTCATTTGACTTGACGAATAAAATTAATGAACCATTAACAGGAAGAAAATGGGAATACCACTTGTTTCCAATTTCCTGGGAAGAGTATGAAAACCATCATGGATTTTTGTATTCTGAACAGCAATTGGAAAATCGTCTTTTATATGGACTTTACCCGGATGTCCTAAATAATGTCGGAGACGAAATTAATATCCTACGAAACTTAGTTAACAGTTATTTATACAGAGATATACTTTCGTATTCGAATCTACGAAAACCAGAAATATTGGACAAACTGGTACAAGCTCTCGCACTTCAGGTTGGTAGTGAAGTAAATTATTCCGAGTTGGCTCAAATCGTGAATGTGGACAAAAATACAATCAGTAAATACATTGACATTTTACAAAAAGGATACATTGTCTTTAAGCTAGGCAGTTTCAGTCGAAATGTTCGAAATGAAATCAAAACAAATAAGAAAATCTATTTTTATGACAATGGAATTCGAAATATGGTAATCGGAAATTTTAATCCAATTAATTTGAGAACAGATAAAGGAGCGCTTTGGGAGAACTTCCTTATTTCAGAGCGAATAAAGCAGTTAGAATACAAACAAAGTCTGGCACGAACATATTTTTGGAGGACAAAACAGCAGCAGAAGGTTAATTTTGTTGAGGAAAATGGAGGCGAAATATCTGGATTTGAATTTAAGTGGATGAATAAAAAGAATGCAAAATTACCAACGACATTTACAGAAACTTACAATGCAGAAAGTAAAGTAATTGACAAGGAAAACTACAGAGAATTTATAAAAATAAATTGAAAGACAGTGCCTAAAAAAGGCTATATGTAACAAGGGGTACAGTGGGTAATCAAACCGCAGTTCTTCTTTGCAACAACGCCAATCCGTCTTTGACGATTTGGTTATAAAAACAAAAATATGAAACGAGCATAAAGATTATCAATTGTAAGACTAAACTTGAATTAGCGAGTTCTATAAGTTATCAATGAAGACTTTCAATATGAAAAAACAACAAATTCTTTTTTTATACCTATTATTTCAAGTAGTAGTTGCCTTCGGTCAATATAGTGAAAAGCCGCAATCTGGTTTTATTAATGCTAATCCGGCAGATCATTTACCGTCCTACATCAAGCTTGCATGTGGTTTTGGAGAGCGCCCGGATTGGTCCCACGATGGCGAGTTTATATTATTTGTAGATAAGCCAATGGGTGAAGTATATGAATTGGAATTAGCAACCGGAATTATTCGTCCGAAAACAAGACATTTTAATCATTACGGTTTTACAAGAGCCATGTATCTGTCAAATGGCGACATTCTGCTTTCTGGTCCAAATGCACCCTTTGATCCTACTGATGCTGAAGAAAGAGAAAAAGCGCGTGACCAATGTTGGTTATCGGTACTGGATAAAAGTTGTACTAAGGAACCGGTTTCGCTAAACACCCTTTGTGCAGAAGGACCGGCTGTTTCCAGAACCAAATTGAGAATTGCCTGGACGCATCGTGATCGTCAAATCCCTGAGTTAGGGAAAAACAGGGCAAAGCTATTAATGGCTGAGATAATTTACGAAGACGGGATACCAAGGTTGAGCAATGAAAGGGTAATTTTTGATTCAAACCAATTACCTTTTTCGTTGGGTAATTCAAGCCTTGAAACGCAAAACCTTGTTCCACCAGAAGATACAAAAGTTACCTTTTCTGTTTACACCATCAATAATGGCAATAATACTGATGTTTACATGGTGGACAGCGAAAGCGGAGATTATTGGCCAATTACTAACTCTCCATGCTGTTACGATGAACCGGAAGGCATATTTCCGGACGGGCATTACACCTGCGTTGAACATGCACCCAGTGACCAAACTGCCTGGCCATTAATTGATTTGTTCAAATTGAAACTGGACGGTTCCTGTGAAATGCAACGATTGACCTATTTTTCCGATTATAAAGGATATAAAGCAAATCAGGGAGTGGTTTCAGACGATGGAAAATACCTCTGTTTTCAGATCGGTAAAGCCGACCAGGAAGCGGGTGTTGGTTTCGGTTTTTTCATCATGGATTTGGAAGAAGCTGCAAAGTACCTGGAGGACTTTAAAACGTATAATGAATAATTATAAAGTTCATTTTTATATATGTTTATAGTTGGAATATTAACCGTAAAACTACCACTAATATAATTTGCATATGGCAGGTAAAGTTTTAACTATCAAGATTTGTAGTGCTCACAAACTGTGCAGCGGTTTGACAGGAAATAAGCCCCCAATCTGCCACTGCTATAGAATTTACGTTGATAATCTAAAAGAATTCAATAATTGAAAACTGCCGGAAATATGGCAAAAAAGCGCACAAAACAAATAATCAGAATAGTATTGCTTGTTGGTACCATCACCTCCCTGTTTTTTGTACCCTGGGTTTTGCTGAAAGCGTGGTTAACACCTTTGCCGGATACAGTGCAGGAGCAGGTAGAAAAAGCACCGGCACTTGGGTTTGACGGAATAGTTGTATATGTCGACGAAGGAGGAAAAGAACCTGCCTTCTACGCTGCCGGGTGGAAAAACAGGGAAAAGAAGCTTCCGGCCGATCCGCATTCGTTATTTAAGATCGCCAGCATTGGTAAGTTGTATGATGCTCTTTCCATTGCCAAACTGGTACACGACGGGCAGCTATCGCTGGATAAAACGCTGGCCGATTACTTTCCCGAACTGGTGGACAGAATTGAAAATGCCGAAAAAATAACCCTGAGAATGCTGGTACAACACCGCAGTGGCATACCCAATTTTACCGATACACCAAATTTCTGGATTAATCCACCCAAAAACAGCCAGGAAGCGCTTGAACGCGTGCTCGATCTGCCGGCTGACTTTGAACCGGGTGAATACTATGCATATTCGAACACCAATTATTTGTTGATTTCATTGCTTATCGAAAAAGTAACGGGATTGGACAAATTCCAGTTCATCAAACAAAAAATTCTGGATCCCCTGGGGCTGCAACATACCTTTGGTTCCATTCATGATGTGAACACAGACGACCTGATGAGTGGCTATTACGTTGGTGTGGAGGAAGATATTAAAACCTCGGATTATGGCTCGATGATAGCAACCGCAGAAGATGTGGGTATTTTTCTGCGGGCGTTAAACGAAGGTTTTGTATTTACTGATAAAAAGGAGCAGGAAATTTATTCTTCCATTTACAGGTACGAACATACCGGCCTGATTCCCGGTTACCAAAGTATTGCCAGGTACCACAAAGACATCGATGCGGTTGTCGTTCAATTTGTGAATACCACTAATTTTGACGGATACACCTGGAGTTTGTCGGATATTGTTTACAAGCGTATTGTAAAAATACTGCGAAGAACCAACAGCGCTTAACATTGTAAAGGGCAACAGGACATTAAGCCTTTTCAAGTATTTGGATTACTGAAATTACACCTGAATAATGAATAAAATAAGCCTTAAAGATTCGGTCAGGCTCACAACAAAAAATGGTATCCATTTTTTGCTCGACGATACCGGCAAAAAAACAAGAAATAAACCATGGCTCGGCGATGTATTTTCGTTTCTATATGACCGGATTATGGAGAAATCCGTTTTTCCAAAAAAATTTAATGCCTCCATAGAAGAACACTATAAAATACTGGGAAAGCTATTTGAAAAGGTATCGGATAAAACCATCCTGGAATTTGCAACAGGAAGCGGGGATGCCGTTCGGTTTTTGAAGAATAGCAATGTCTATACAGGTGTTGATATTAGCACAGGACTTCTTCGTATTGCCAAAAAGAAATTTGATCTGCATCGGTTTACGCGCTATGAACTTTACAATGCTGATGCCTGTGAAACACCATTCCGGGCGAACACTTTTGACCTTGCTATTTGTAACCTTTCGTTAAATTTTTTCCCATCGGCAGACCGTTTCATCTCGGAAGTAAGCCGAATACTTCAGCCAAAAGGAATATTTTATTGCTGCGTGCCAGTTCCTGAACGGAAGCCACCCAAAGCCACCATACACGGGAAATTATACACGCTTGACGAACTGAATGAATTGTTCGCGAATAAAGATTTCAGATTCGAACCATTCCCATACGAAAACGGAGCATTGCTGTATTTTAAAGCAACTATGAAAACAAAAGAGGACCGGAAATAATACCTGTAACCGTTTACTTATACACCAGATTTAAAGCCGCGCCGATAATACCCGCATTATTTTCCATTTCAGCAGGAACAACGGGAGTATCCACTGTTATATACTCCTTGAATTTATCCATTTTTTTACTGACTCCCCCACCAACAATGAACAGGTTTGGATTAAACATTTTTTCGTAATAATCCAGGGCATTATTAAAACGCTTGCCCCATTGCTTCCACGACAGGTCTTTTCTTTTTCTTACCGAATCGGCAGCATAACGTTCAATCGTTTTGTCTTTAAACTCGAGGTGGCCCAGTTCGAGGTTAGGAACCAGGTGTTTGTCTATAAAAATAACGGTTCCGATCCCGGTACCAACCGTAAGCAAAAAAACCATTCCTTTTGCTTTGGCACCGGCTCCAAAATGTATCTCTGCTATTCCGGCTGCATCTGCGTCATTCACACATTCCACTTCGCAACCTGTTCTATCCGACAGTTGCTGATTGATCGGTTGTCCGATCCAGCTGTCGTCAATATTGGCTGCGGTCAACATCACGCCGTTCTTCACAACAGCAGGTACTCCGACGCCAACCTTTCCTTTCCAGTTAAAATGTTGAATGAGTTCTGCTACTACTTCTGCAACTGCCTTTGGGGTGGCGGGCTGCGGGGTAGCAATACGATGCCGTTCTGTAAGCAGTTCTCCGGTTTTGGTATCCACAATTGCTCCCTTTATACCTGATCCACCAAAATCAATTCCTAGTACTTCCATTATTTCTTCGTTTTGAACTTCTAAAATACGATCAAAGTTTAGAACAACACAATCCGCAAGGCATTTAAATCCATTTTTTTTCAGAAAACTCTTAAAATATTTGAAACTCAGTTGTCACAAACAATGCTATACCTCTGAATTCCTTCCTGAACCATGAACCATCGCAGCCAGCATGCGGTTGAAATCTCCGGCGTCGAGTAGTTCTTCGAGACTAAGGATCATGCGGTAGCGCCATTTATTCTTTTCGTCGCTGGGCACGTTGATGCGCTCCTTGTCCGTTTCGTCCCAACGTAAATCGCCATCCATGGCAATTAAGTCCTGGATCGGGAAAATGGTCCACATCGCCGGGGAATACAGGTGTTGATTAATGATCTCACGGCAAATCCATGGTTCTGCAAAATAAGGTGCATCGCCGTTGTGTCCCAGTATCTGGTGATAAAAGCGCTGTGTTTTTTCGCGGTTCTCCTCCCACCAGCCACGAATAGTCGACATGTCGTGGGTGGAGGTGGTGCATACACTCAGGTAGGGCGCATCGGCAGGATGGCCAAAATCAATATCCGGATTTTTGGGCATGCGTTGAATCTCGAGGCTGAGAATATTAAGATCGTTCATCACTTCGGGCACTGTATCGGGAACCATGCCCAGGTCTTCACCGCAAATAAGCATGTCGCTGGCCTCGATCAGCGGCGGCAGCTTTTGCATGGCCTCATTTTTCCAAAACTGCTCATGACGCCGGTAGAAATAATCGATGTATACATCGTCGAGTCGGTTTTTTGTGTCATGATCAAGCTCGCGATACGAAAAAGTATAATGCACAGCAATTCGCGGATGGTAAGCTGCAGGATGCGCATTCGGATCCTTAATAAAAATAACTTCATCGAGCAAGGCGATCAAACCGTCGCGAATGGTAACCTCTTTCTCCGAAAGTTTTGCTTCATTCTCCTCATCTGGAGTAAAGTGTGCATACAGCTTTTTTTGAGTATCGTATTCCGGTTTCAATTCGAAAACATTGAATTCTGTTTCGTCCAGGTATTTTTTTCGCACTTCATTGGTAAATTCCCCAAAAAACTCGTGCAGAAAATGACCCCGGATATAGGGTTTGACCATGCGATCGTAATCAAAGTAAATGCCCCGGTCCATCAATTCATTTGGGGTAAGTGGCAGTCCGGGTTTAAAATAGCCCAGCAAACCGTGCAGGGCGTCTTGCGGGATTTCCCATATTCGAAAGAAACCCAGGATGTGATCGATCCGGAAAGCATCGAAATATTTCGACATGGCCTGCAGGCGTTTTTTCCACCATGAATAACCGTCCTTTGTCATTTCTTCCCAGTTGTAGGTCGGGAAGCCCCAGTTTTGGCCAAGCACTGCAAAATCGTCGGGCGGCGCCCCTGCCTGCCCGTTTAAGTTGAACAAGTTGGGTTGTGTCCAGGCTTCGATGCTGTTCGGGCTGATACCGATCGGAATATCTCCCTTGAGCGCCACTCCCTTTACGTGCGCATAACTTACAACCTCTTTTAACTGTTGATCGAGATGGTACTGAATAAAATAGTGTACAGCAATGTGCTCGTAATGCGCTGCTGAAGGACTAACCAGTTGCTTGATTTGACCTGGATCGTACTCGGCCCATTTTCCCCATTCACGGAAATTACTTGTTTTGTATTGGTCGCGCAGGTAACAGAATGCCGCATAAGGTTCGAGCCACTCGCGGTTATCATTGAAAAAGGTTTGAAACGATTTCAGCCGCTGTACCTTGTTCCACTCCTGATCGAATATGAGTTTGTAATAACGCGATTTTTCACGGGTAACTGCCACATAATCGACATAAGGCTTTTCGTCAAGCGCTTTTTTCAACACACTGAACTCCTGCATTTTCGATGCATCATTGAGTTTACCCATCGCCTCCAGGTTAAGGTAAATGGGGTGCAGCGCAAAAACTGAAATGGCTTTGTACGGATACGAATCGAGCCAGGAATGCGTAGCCACCGTTTCGTTGATAGGCAGCAACTGGATCATTTTCATCCCGGTTTTCACGCTCCAGTCCACCAGCTGTTTAATGTCGTTGAATTCGCCCACGCCAAATCCTTCATTGGTACGCAGCGAAAATACCGGAACAGCAACTCCGGCTCCCTTCCAGTTGGGTAATCCGTATCGGAATTTCTCATCGTTTTGCAGGTGGATGATGTTTTCCTGCTTTTTATCGACATAAAAAAGCACACGTTCATCACCATCTTCCCAGTGTTCGATCTTACCGCTTTTACTGTCGACAATAAGGTATTTGTAATACACAGGAAATTTAACACGATGCAGCGATACGTCCACGCTCCAGACCGGATGATCCACAGCGTTCATGAGCAAGGGCTTTTTCCAGTTACCCAGGGCAATTTGATTTCCGACAACAGCAAGAATTTTTCCCCTGGGCACCCTCGGTTCCCGGAGGCTGAAACGGATCGTTTTTTTATAAGCCGTAGTCGTTTTAATTCGGGAACTGGCCGGTGGCATTAAAACTTTGGTAAAAACCTGGGTATGCATCGCCGAATCAGGGTCAGACTGTGCACGCCAGAAATCACGGATTTCAATGAGCTTATGCGCTGCTATTTTCAGTTCCCTGTTCCTGCCACCTTCCCAAACAAGGCCACCATCATGCGACTTTACGATGTATTTATATTCGAGTTCAACGGGCTCATCGAAATTGATATTTGCTTCCCAATCACCATCCCCGTTGTAATACATAGGGAAAGCATTCTCAACGTGCCAGTTTCCAATTGACGGATCAGAACCGACCATGCACAACTGTTCTCCCCACCGCGTATGATAATTAATCCTGAATGTTAGTTTCTTACCCATATTGCTTCCTTTTTGCCTGCGCTATTAACCCAATGAAGGTAGCAGAAAATTGGCACAAATATACGTGTATCATGCCATATTTTTAACAGAAGTCTAATCGCCTGCAGCCATAACTTTATGACGATTTAATACTAAAAATGCCGTAGTGATCCCATTTGATTTCAATTGGGTTTGGCTAACTAGCCGAAATAATTTATAATTGCAGCTGAAGTAACCTTAATCAGGCAGGAATGTCCAAATCGGATAAGAGGCTTTCAAAAGCTTCGCGAAACTATATTCTAAACCTCATTTCTATTTTGCCTTTTATTTTCCTGCTGATTTCCGGGCTCATCGTACTTCGCTACCACAGTGGCACCGAATACGAAGATCTGTCTTTAGGCATTAACGGCTATTTATGGTTGAAACTACACCGCATTATCGCTCTGGTCGTGGTGCCCCTGATCATTATTCATCTCTGGTTGCACAAGCATTGGCTGAAACGCCTTGTTACGCTGAAAACCAAGGGAAAATTTGGCGGCACAAACATGACGCTCTTTTTTATTTTTCTTTTTTGTGTGATCACGGCTTTGCTGGCCTGGCTCGTTTTTGAGGATACCAAACTGGGCGAAGCCTTGCGTGAAGTGCACAGTAAACTGGGCTTGCTGCTGATCGTCTTTTTTGTGGTCCATCTTACCAACTACTTCAGATGGCTGAAGGACATGACTTTCAAGTTTTTCGGAAAGAAAAAATAAACAGATCGTTGTCACGGCCTGAAATTTTTCACGAACACAATTCTTTCATCGGGCACCACAGAATTCGCTTTCTGTTGTATTTTTGTAGGCAAATAAAAACAAACAAAATGAGCGACGACAAGAAGATAATTTTCTCGATGTATAAGGTGAGTAAAACTTATCCACCGAGTAAAACGGTAATCAAAGATATCTCCCTTTCCTTTTTCCTGGGGGCCAAAATCGGGATCATTGGGTTGAACGGGTCCGGTAAATCCACACTGCTGAGGATCATAGCCGGTAAGGACCAGGCCTTTAACGGCGAGCTGGTTTTTGCACCCGGTTATTCGGTAGGATTGCTGGATCAGGAACCGCATCTCGATGAAAGCAAGACCGTTATTGAAATAGTTAAAGAAGGTATGCAGGAAACGGTGGATGTATTAAACCGTTACGAAGAGATCAATCAGTTGTTCGGGGAGCCTGAAGTTTATGAGAGTCCCGAAAAAATGGATGAACTGATGGCCGAACAGGCGCAACTGCAGGAAAAAATGGATGCGCTGGATGCGTGGAACCTCGACAGCAAACTGGAACGCGCCATGGATGCATTGCAGTGTCCGCCTGATGAACAGCCCGTGAGCGAACTCTCGGGGGGTGAACGCCGTCGCGTGGCTTTGTGCCGCTTGTTGCTGCAGGAACCCGATGTGTTGCTCCTCGACGAGCCGACCAACCACCTTGATGCCGAAAGTATCCAGTGGCTGGAGGCGCATCTAGACCAGTACAAGGGAACGGTTATTTGCATTACACACGACCGGTATTTCCTCGACAATGTTGCCGGCTGGATACTTGAACTGGACCGCGGAATGGGAATTCCCTGGAAAGGAAACTACAGTTCGTGGCTCGAACAAAAAGCCAAACGCCTGGAACAGGAAGAAAAAGGAAGCCAGAAACGGCGCAAAACGCTGGAACGTGAGCTGGAATGGGTACGCATGGCACCCAAGGCACGACATGCAAAAAGCAAAGCCCGTTTAAATGCCTATGATAAAATGCTGAACGAAGATGCAAAACAAAAAGAAGAACGCCTGGAAATTTACATACCAAACGGTCCGCGGCTGGGCGATAAAGTAGTGGAAATGGAAGGTGTTAAAAAAGGTTTTGGTGATCGAATTTTGTTCGAAGACCTGAGTTTTAACCTGCCACCAGCGGGCATAATCGGCGTGATCGGTCCGAACGGTGCAGGAAAGACCACCTTGTTCAAACTGATCATGAAACAGCTGGAAGCAGATGCCGGAGCCATCGAAATCGGCGAAACAGTTAAAGTTAGCTATGTCGATCAAACCCACCAGGCCATCGATCCGAATAAATCAGTTTACGAAGTGATTTCAGGTGGTACTGAAACCATTATGCTCGGAAATAAACAGGCCAATGCACGTGCGTATGTTTCGCGATTTAATTTTTCGGGTTCCGACCAGGAAAAGAAATGCGGCGTGCTTTCGGGTGGTGAACGCAACAGGCTCCACCTGGCGCTGGCACTCAAATCGGAAGGCAACCTGCTGCTTCTCGATGAGCCCACCAACGACATTGATGTAAACACCTTACGTGCATTGGAAGAAGGCCTCGAAAATTTTGCGGGTTGTGCAGTGGTCATTTCGCATGACCGCTGGTTCCTGGATCGTATTGCCACGCATATTCTCGCTTTCGAAGGAGAAGGACATGTTCACTATTTTGAGGGGTCATTCTCGGAGTATGAAGAAAACCGTAAAAAACGAATGGGTGGCGAAGCGCCAAAACGATTTAAGTATAAAAAATTAATGGAATAAAGGAAAAGGAAAACCCGGAAATTTATACCGGGTTTTCCTTTGTATATGATTTTTATTCATCTTATTCTGTTATTCCCAACTGGTCGAATATAAAGGCGTATTCCAGCGCAGTTTCCTTTATCCATTCAAAACGGCCTGAGGCTCCGCCATGTCCGTAATCCATGTTGATATGGAAAATGAGCAGGTTGTTGTCGGTTTTCATGTCGCGTAATTTGGCCACCCATTTGGCAGGCTCCCAGTACTGCACCTGCGAATCATGCAAGCCGGTAGTAACCAGCAAGGCCGGATAATCTTTGGCCTCCACATTATCGTAAGGCGAATACGATTTCATGTAGTAATAATATTTTTCTTCTTTGGGATTTCCCCATTCATCGAATTCGCTCGTAGTCAAAGGAATACTTTCGTCTAACATGGTAGTTACAACATCTACAAAAGGCACGGCAGCTATCACACCTTTGTACAAATCAGGACGAAGATTAATACAGGCTCCCATTAACAAACCGCCTGCACTCCCCCCCATAGCAAAAAGTTTTTCAGCATTAGTATATCCGTCATCGATCAGGAACTGTGCACAGTCGTTAAAGTCAGTGAAGGTGTTCATTTTATTGAGTAGTTTTCCATCCTCGTACCATTGCCGGCCGTTGATCTGGCTGCCCCGAATATGGGCAATTGCATATACAAACCCCCTGTCAAGCAGAGGCAGTCGCGCTACCGAAAATGAGGGATCGCGCGTAAAACCATACGATCCATATCCATAGATCAGTGCCGGATTATTACCATCTTTTTTCATGCCTTTTTTGTACACAATCGACATCGGAATTTTTGTTCCGTCCATTGCCGTTGCATAAATCCGTTTAGTTTCGTATTGCGTTTTGTCGTATCCGCCCAGAACTTCTTCTTCTTTCAGCAGCTCCCGTTCTTTTGTTCTCATATTAAAATCGAAGATCGAATTGGGTGTAGTCATCGACGTATAACTGAAACGGAATAGTTCGGTATCAAAATCGAGGTTTACATTTGATCTTACGGTGTACACTTCCTCATCAAAATTGATGTAATATTCTTCGCCATTCCAGGGCATAACACGCAGTCGATTAATGCCTTCCTCTCTTTCGGTAACTACGAGGTAATCTTTGAAAACGTCGAAATCGGAGAAATAGACATCGTCGCGGTGCGGGATCACCTCTTCCCAGTGTTCTTTCCCGGTAGCTTTCACCGACGTACGCATAAGCCGGAAATTCTGAGCATCGAGATTGGTACGGATGTAAAAGTAATCGCCGGCATGATCGACCGAATATTCCAGTCCGCGCTCACGAGGCTGTACGATTTGGAATTCGCCCTCCGGATGATTGGCGTCGAGGTAGCGATATTCAGAAGTCAGGGTACTTTCGCTGCCAATAACCAGAAAATCTTCCGACTTGGTTTTGTAGACAAACACCGAAAAAGTTTCATCGTCTTCGTAATAAACTTCCACATCATCTTCTATCGGTGTGCCGAGCACATGTTTCATGATCTTCATCGAACGCAGCGTTACATCGTCCTTCAGCACGTAATAAACCGATTTATTGTCGTTGGCCCAAACCGCGCCTCCGGTTGTCAAAGGGATGGCATCCTCCAGGATTTCGCCTGTCTCGAGATTTTTAAAGTAAACGGTGTATTTTCTGCGGCTCAGTGTATCCACACCAAAGGCCAGTATTTTGTTGTCTTTGCTCACAGAAGAACCTCCAATGGCATAAAACTCATAACCTTCAGCCATCTGGTTCACATCGAGCATCACTTCTTCCTCGGCTTCAAGGCTTCCTTTTCTGCGGCAGAGCAGGTAATATTCTTCGCCTGTTTCAGTACGCGAATAATAATAGTAGCCATTCTTTTTGTAGGGTACCGATTCGTCTTCTTCCTTAATTTTCGAGCGTATCTCTTCGTACAATTCTTCCCGGAGCGCTTCGGTGTGCTTCATTACTTTTTCGGTATACGCATTTTCCGCTTCCAGGTATGCGATCACTTCCGGATTGTCGCGCTCATTTAACCAATAGTAGTTATCCACACGCGTATCTCCGTGGATGGTCAATTCTCTTGGAACTTTTTTTGCCATTGGCGGTTCAATTTTTTCTTTAGATGAACAAGCGGCCAAAAATAACAAGATTAGTGCGGTGAAAAAAACGTTGAATTTCATAGAACATCAAGATTAAAGTTTTGTCCTTATCAGATTGGAATGATCTGAATGCATTTTTAATTAAACAGATAACGAATGTACAATTTTGTAATAGATTTTCGATATTTGTTGCACTCGATTATGCAGGTGGAAATTACAATTATCACGTATTTTTTATTCATCATTGCCATTGGGGTGTATTCAGCCTTTAAAGTGCGCAAACCCGATGATTATTACGTGGCCGGCAAAAAAGCCGGAATGGTGCAGGTTACAGGAAGTTTGCTGGCTACTATTCTAGGTGGTTCGGCAGTTTTAGGAACCATCGAATTGAGCCAACAGAATGGCTGGCCTGCCTTATGGTTTCTGTTCAGCGCTGCGATCGGGTTGTTTTTCCTGGTGCCGGTTTCGAAATACGTGCGCCGTTACGGGCATTTTACCTTACCCGAACTGCTGGGCACTTTTTACGGCAAAAAAGTGGAAACCATTGCCTCGCTTATCATTCCCCTGGCCTGGCTGGGTATTGTTGCCGCCCAGATCATTGCAGCCGCTAAAATCCTTAGCGGGTTGCCATCGATCGCTTATGGGCAGGCAGCCATTTTATCGGGAGTTGTTTTTATCGTTTACACCCTCCTTGGAGGCCAACTCAGTATTCTGAAGACCGATACGCTGCAATCTGTTCTGATTGTTGCCGGGCTGGCGGCCATGCTGTACTTTACCCGTTCGACACCTTTAGCAACAAACATCGAATCCTTAAATTTCGGTAGCCTTTTGAATTCCAGTTTCGGTGTTGTTGATCTGCTGATCCTGCTGATCACTTACTCCGTTACTTTTGTGGTAGGACCCGATATTTATTCAAGGGTTTTCTGCACAAAAAGCGAGCGAACCGCAAAACGCAGCGTGTTTATCGTAGCGGCTTTGCTGATTCCCATTTCCTTCGGATTGACCTATTTGGGCGTATATTCAAAAGGATCGGGTGAAGGAATTGTAGCTTTCGCACAACACCTGCTACCCACCTGGTCCTATGGACTTTTTCTGGCCGCCTTGCTTTCAGCAGTTATGTCGTCAGCCGACACTACCCTGCTGACCTCATCGATGATCCTGAGCGAATTGTTCACCGGAAACCTCGACCGTAAAAATTCGCTGGTCTTAACACGCATTCTGATCGTTGTTATCGGAATCTGCAGCCTGGTGATTGCACTTTATGTCACTTCAATTATCCAGGCATTGTTGCTGGCACTAACCTTTTTTTCGGGTGCTTTTGTAGTACCTACACTTGCCGGCTTGCTGCAAATAAAAGTGAACAAAAAAAATGTTGCTTTAGCCATGATCGTTGGAGGTGTAATTGCTTTGTTCGGAAAACTAATCAACCAATATCAGCATGAAATGATTGGAAACGGCCTGATTGCTTTGGCTTATCTTTTAAACGGTTCTATTTTATTTTTTTTCCGAAGAAAATAGTCTTGGATCTCATTCAAAATTTAAATTTCGACCGTCAGTTCATTTAAAAAATCATGATACTTTTCATCCAGAGACGGTTTTAACTCCGTATTAACCCGACGGTGGTAATCGTTTATCCAGTTTCGTTCTTCTTCAGTAATTAACTCCGGTTTGATCAGGCTTGTATCGATCGGGCAAAGCGTAAGCGTCTCAAAACCCAGGAATCGACCAAACTCAGAGCTTTCTTTTTCCATACAAACAATCAGGTTTTCGGTGCGAATTCCGTATTCTCCTTCGCGGTAAAATGCCGGTTCGTTGGATAAAACATGACCCGGCTCAATCTTGTTCTCATTGTATTCCTGCCGAATAGCCATCGGTCCTTCGTGCACATTCAGAAAATGACCAACACCATGACCCGTTCCATGACCGTAATTCATGCTGTTTTCCCAGAGTGGCTGCCTGGCAAGTATATCTAAATGACAGCCTTTGGTTCCATACGGAAATCGGGCGCGGGATAAACCAATCATACCTTTTAAAACCAGGGTGAAATCGGTTTTGAATTGTTCAGAAACAGGTCCAAGTGCCACGGTTCGTGTAATGTCTGTTGTACCATCGAGGTACTGCCCTCCAGAGTCGAATAGCAAAGCTCCATCGGCTTCGACCGGCGATCCTTCATCAACACCGATATGAAGATGTACAATGGCGCCCCGACTTTTATAACCTACGATCGGCGGAAAACTCTCTCCTTTGAAGACTTCCTGCTTTGACCTGAACTCAGCGAGTTTCACGCCCACTTCGTAATCAGTTACCGCTGTCTGTCCAATATTTTCTTTTAGCCAGTGCAGGAATTCGACCAGTGCGGCACCGTCTTTTTGCATGGCCCTGTGAAAACCCTGAAGTTCGGTTTCATTTTTCCGTGCTTTTAGTAAGGCTATTAACGATGTTCCCTCGACCAGTTCATTTTTTTGCACCAGTGAACTGTATGCGGCAGAATTCAGTGTTGCCGGATCTATAAATATGTTTTGGTTTTTTATACCTTTTAAATAATCGTAAAATTCAGTATAGTTTTTTAGCTGAACGCCATCGGCTTCGAGTTTAGTTTTAAGATCTATATCGATTTTAGCAGGATCGACAAAAAGTAGACTTGCATCATTGCCAACCACGGCATAAGCTGTAAAAACAGGGTTATACGGGATGTCGGAACCACGCAGGTTGTATAACCAGGCAATTTCGTCGAGCATGGAAACGACATGCAGATCGGCATTAGAATTTTGAAGGCAGTCCTCTATATCAGCCTGCTTTTCTCGCCTCGTTCGCCCGGTATATTTCAGATCAAGTTCAAAGACCTGCTCGCTGGGAAGCGACGGACGGTTTAGCCAGATCGCCTCAAAAATATCGGAGGTTACCACCAATTCGATGTCGTACTTTTTTAAGGTACTTTTAAGTGCGCGAGAAGCGTTAATGCTTAATGTTTGTGGATCGACACCCACTTTATTGCCAGCCCCTAATTTTTGAGTTAGCCAAACTTCCGGTGAAACCGCATCGGGCACGCGAAGTTTCATCATTTTTATACCGGTACCTTCCAGTTCTTCAGTTGCCTGCAGAAAATAGCGCGTATCGGTCCACAAGGCAGCTTCATTTTGCGTAACCACCACCACCCCGTATGAACCGTTAAAACCGGAAATAAAAGTTCGCGTCTCCCAATGTTCAGGCAGGTATTCGCTCGAATGCGGATCGGTACCCGAAATATACCAGGCATCGAGACCTGATTTTTTCATTTCAATGCGCAGGCTGTCCACCCTTTCTTTGATGCTATCTTTCATGGTCTCTTTTTATTTTGCAGTGATGCTGGCTCAAAAAAAGCTAACTATTCATTTTCAGTTTCTTAAAATAACTTCGGACAAAACCCTTGATCGAAGGAGCGGGAATGTCCTCATAATTTAGTTCTTCCTCCGCATAAAAGCGGTAATCCAGGATATCGTCCATGGCTTTCAGATTATCGGTGGTATCAACTTCAACACGAAAAGCCATGTCAAGGGTGAAGACTTTGAAATCAGAAAACTCATACTCATTGGGAGCGGAGAACAGGTATTCCAGTTTTTTTACTGTTAATCCAAGTTCTTCATGCAGTTCACGTTTCACGGCCTCTTCTGCAGTTTCCATCGGATCGATAAAACCACCGGGAAGATCGAGTTTGCCGTAATCGGGTTCAACGCCCCGGGTAACAAGCATCAAACGGTTTTGATTATCGGTTACCAGCGCTGCCACAGCCGCAGAAGCATTAATGAAATAATGAAAGCCACAAACACCACACTTAAGCGAACGATCGCCTGAAGGCATGAATTTCTCCGATCCACACTTCGGACAATATTTTAAAACTTTTGTGGGGTGAGTATCCATTCTATTTTGATTTGCGAATATCGATTAACGATTTTTGATTTATGATGGAATCAACCACGGAAGATCAATCGAAAATCTGCAATCGTTAATCATCATTCATTATTCAATGACCTGTATTGCTTTCAGCCAGTCAACAAACATGTAAGGCCAGTTATCCGATGGCCGTCCTTCTTTTCGAATTCCGAATCCATGTCCGCCATATTGAAAAATATGCATTTCGGCCGGTACGCCGTTTTTCTTCAGCGCAGCATAAAACCCAATCGAATTCTGCGGGACAACTGACTTATCGTCGTCAGCGAGCACAAGGAAAGTTGGCGGCGTTTCTTTAGTTACATTCAGTTCGTTTGAATACTTGCGAACGAGTTTCATATCATATCCTTTTCCGATCAGGTTCTCGCGTGAGCCTAGGTGCGTATAATTCTCGTCCATGGTAATAACCGGGTAAAGCAGCAACATAAAATCGGGCCGGCAACTTTGGCGTTCCACAGGATCATCGCTGCCGGCGTTTCCAAAATCGAAAACGGTGCCTGCTGTGGAAGCCAGATGACCACCTGCCGACGAACCTGCAATTCCAATTTTATCCGGATCGATCCCCCACTCTTCCGCATGGGCTCTTACCGTGCGAATCGCCCGTCGTGCATCGCTCGAAGGAACTTCGTGATGGCCATAGGGTAAACGGTATTTCAAAACAATGCCGGCAATTCCATTTTCCTCTAAAAATGCAGCAATATCAAAACCTTCGTGATCCATGGCCTCAATCCGGTAACCACCCCCAGGACAAATTACCACAGCAACACCTGTGTTCATTTCTTTTTGAGGCAGGTAAATATACAGCTCAGCTTCAGATACATTACGCACCCGCACTCCGTCGTACTTTTCTTCAGGTTCGGTCATTCCATTATCGTTAGGGGCCCCGTTTGGCCACACCTTTAAAACCATATCCTGAGCGAACAAATTCGCTGTTGCAATAAAAAATATCAGTACCAGTCCAATCTTTTTCATTTTGTCATTCTTTGATCTTCTGCTACTTTGATTTTGCACCCACAAAATAATGTTCCTTCTCGGCAAAAAGCACATTAAAAGTCGTAAGCGAACCGTATGCACGTGTAATGTATTGTTGAATGTTTACCTTCTCCTCGTCTGTGAGCGAATTGCTGCTGTTGATGTTCTGTTCGAGAACGCGCAGCCGGTCGCGAAGCATCACAATTTTATGAAAGAAAGTTTCGATTGGGATTTCTTTGGCTTGAAGATCAGGATTGGCAGGCTGCATTTTTAGGGTTCCACCCTCCCATTTTTCGCCCAGCGGTACTACCTCATTCAGCGCACCGTATTTGTCGAGTACATAACTCAGCACTTTTTCAATTTCTTTTATTGAAAGTGTCGATTTGGGCGCCGCTTCATTTTTTTCAAGGACAGTCAGATCGGTATTCCGTTTTGTAATCTCAATTTTTCCACCACGTTCAAAAAAAATCTCGTACGCAGTGAGGTTGTCTTTGCTTATTATTCCCTCGCCGTAACGTGGATGTTCCACGCGTGTTCCAACAGTTAAGTCTTCCATGATTTAAATTTTTGAAAGCCTTAAATGTAGAATATTTTAAGTAAAAATACCCGAAAAAGAAGCATATTAAGAAGCAGAAAATACTCTATTCCCCGATGATTTTACTCTTTTTTCTTAATACCGAATGCGGGATCAATTTTAATGAACGGCAAAACCAAAAATATTGGGATCGTACAGATCATCACCCAGATAAAGAAATTCTGGTATCCGATGATTTCCTGTAACCAGCCGCTGATCATTCCAGGAATCATCATCCCGAGTGCCATAAAACCGGTGGTAATGGCATAATGAGCCGTCTGGTATTTTCCCTGCGAGATGTAGATCAGGTAAAGCATATAGGCAGTAAATCCAAAGCCGTAGCCAAACTGTTCGACCACGACAGCCGCTGCCACATACCACAGCGATTCGGGAGTAAACCACGAAAGCAAAAGATAAGTCAGGTTGGGCAGGTTAATGGCTGCAGCCATCCACCAAATCCAGTATTTCAGTCCATTTCGCGAAGCAACCACTCCCCCCAGAATTCCTCCAACGGTAAGTGAGATCATACCGGCAGTCCCGTAGACGAGCCCCAAATCACCGGTGGTGAGCCCCAATCCACCAACTTCACGTGCGTCGAGCAGAAAAGGCGAAGCCAGTTTTACCAGTTGCGATTCAGCCAGCCGGTAAAGCAGCATGAAAAGAATGGCCACTCCAATCTGTTTCTTTTGGAAAAAGCTGGCAAAAGTCTTCAGAAATTCAGTAATCACGCCACTCCCTTCCGCTTTGTTCGGCACATCCGAAACAGGACGCGGTAAAATGAAGCGGTGGTAAATAAAAAACAAGACAAACATGGCGGCGATCACCATAAATACTATTGACCATGCCAGACTAATATTTCCAGACCTGCCAATAAACGAGGCAGTTGTAGGCTTGCTGAGTTTTGAATCAAGCTGTACCACGGCAAATGCGGGCTTGTTCCAGTTATCATGACTGAATTCGTAACGGTATTCACGCACCAGTTTTATACTTTTATCGCCTTTTTCATACCCAAAATTGAGGACCAGCACCTGTCCGGGTTCGGGTTCTTTCGAAAGACGGATCGAAAGTATGGCAAAGTTCCCCACTTCGTCGCTTAATTCCGGTTCTTCTGATTTAAACAATCGTTTTAATGCGTGCTCAAGCGGCTGACTGACAGATGCATGCCACCATGAAATCTTTTCATTAACATCCAATTTTTCATCGGCCGGATAGAAATTATTGGCGATGTTCCATGCATTCACCACACGAAAAATACTGTCGGCTGCTGAACCTTCCACTGTTCCAATGGGAATTGTGAGCTGATTTTCAGAAACAAAATAGGTCTCTCCTTCTTTGCTTAATGCCTGAAATTTCTCCGGATTGAACTGAACGGCTTCAGGGATTGATGGTTGCGCGGTCACTTCTACTTTTAAAGGCTGAAGTCCGGTAAAAGTCTCGAGGCTACCGGCTAAAATCACGAGCAAACCCTGGCCAGTGAGCATGGCAAAACGATAAAAAGTACTGCGGATTCCTACAAAGAAGGCCTGGTCGCCCGTTGATAATTCAAGCATGTAATATCCGTCAGCAGCAATGTCGTGCGTAGCCGAGCTGAAGGCGATCAGCCAGAAAAAAGCAAGGGTATATTGAAAAAAACGGTCAACGGGAATTGTAAATGCTACACCTGCCAATCCAACACCGATCACCAGTTGCATGATAATGATCCAGAAACGCTTTGTTTTCAGAATGTCAACAATCGGACTCCAAAGAGGTTTAATCACCCAGGGCAGGTACAACCAACTGGTGTAAAGCGCAATGTCGGCATTGGATATTCCCAGGCGTTTATACATGATCACGGAAAGTGTCATGACAATTACGTACGGAATACCTTCAGCAAAATATAAAGTGGGAACCCAAAACCAGGGAGATCGTCGTTTCGATTTAGTTGACATAGTTAATTCATAATAAAATGACGCCTAGACACCGCTCAACATGACGTTCGCGGTGAGCGCAGTTGAATACTTAATACCTTTGCTCCAAAGTTATATTTTTAAAATAGTGTTTCAGAATTTCATCGTATTTATATCCCTTGTGACCCATCACAGCTGCTCCGATCTGACATAAGCCAACACCATGGCCCCAGCCTGCTCCGTGTAAAACAAATTTACCGGGGATCCCATTTTTTACTTCCTGCTTTTCAACCGTAAAAGCCGAACTGTACAAATGCGATTCGCTAAACCAGCGCCGGATCTCCAACTCTTTACCAACTGTTAACGTTTTTTTCTCACCTACTATTTTAAGGCGGATCAGTCGCGCCGAGGTACCTCGTTCAACCGGAATAATATCGATGATGGTTCCAAAATCATTGCCCGACCTTTTTAGAATCAGATCCGACAGCTGTTTATTGGTATACGCAACGGTCCAGCGGAAAAAGTCGTTGGCTGACCAATCGTATTCGTTCAGCACTTGTTTAAGTACTTCTTCATCGTCGGTATTACAGAAAGCCTCAGGACTGTTTTTCAGCCATGTCGTGGCATTCTTTTCTTTGGTCAGATCGGCTTCGAAACCTGCCGGAAATTCAGGATTGTCGACTACCGCAGTCAGGTAAGGATGATTAACCGGTTCCCAGCAATTCTCGAACAACTCGGCCACACCGCCACAACATTTTGAGAAACGTGCATCACAAACTTTTCCATCGTAAGTGAGGATAACGCCTGAAGTTTCATTTACAGCTTTCACGACGTTGGGATTGTGTGCCCGCGTAATTCCCTGGTAGCGCTGGCAGTGATCGTCTGCACACACATGGAAATTCTTGTGATCTTCGCGATCGTACCATTTGATATATTCCTTTTCCGAAATAAAAGTACTCTCGTACTTCTTTGTTTCAACGGTGAGTTGCTCTTGCTTGTCGATTTGCGCAATTAACCAGCTACGCGAAATTATAGCGTGTGCTTTTAATAGATCCAGCGAACTGTTGGCACTCATTTCCGACGAAATAACGCTGATCAGGTAATCCTCGAGCGGTAAAACATTGATGGCCGTCAGTTTGCCGTTTTCGACTATCAACTTCAGCGCTCCTTTAAACTTTTGATTCTCCTGTTGTTCCCAGTGAAAATTCACGCCTATCGTGACATTTTTCAATTCAAAATCAGCTTCATCATAATCAGATGGCACAAACACCAATTCTTCCTGGTTGAATGAAGAATCTGCAATTTGTACTTTTCCGTCCACTACCAAAGCCGAAAAATTGTCCTCAAAAAATTCATCAAAATTGTTCAATTTGAAACGGCCATTGAAGCTAAATTCAATGGATTCACCACTCATAATTCCAACCGCTATTTTGGGTATTTGCATGATCTACAACTGTTTGGTTAAAAAGGCATCGACCCCTGCCCCCAGTGCCGGCGCTTCTCTTAATTTTGAAACCTGAATGACAGCATCCAGATTTTTATAATGTGCTTTTGCTTCATCGGTCAGGTACTCAGAATTTTGAATCAGGTCATTCAGCTGGTCAAGCACCGGTTTCCTCACCATTTCCCTTCCGAATTGATCTTCAAAAAGATCGCCCAGTCGCTGACCGATTATAATGGCTTCGAAAACTTTTCCAATGTACGGGTGATCGGCTGACAAAGCCTGTCGGTTTGGATTTACAAATTCAAAAAGATCTTTCCAACCCCTGTTCAGGGTCACGATTCGCTCGTAGAGCAATTTAGCCAGATTGCGATTCACCACTCGAAATGTTTGTCGAGCGGCTTCCTCTCCTTGTTTGGCCCGTTCTGCTATTTGCAGCGGGTAAATACCTGCCTCGTTTAATTCCTCAATCGGTTTTTGAGCAAATCCGGCATACGTTTTTTGAATTCCGCTCACCGAAGTTACCAGTTCCAGAGAAATCCCTTCGGCACTTTTCATCTCCCATGTTTTGGCCGTCCAGGTTTTGGCACTGTCGAATGTAACCAGTTCACCATCGAGTTTCATGGCATCGGCCACACCGGTTCCGCCACCAAGATAGTATGCGTTCGACACGGCGCGGAACAATCCTTCCTGTGCGTAGTTCTCTCCTATTCCGCAGTAATCGGCATCGCTTCCCAGGTGATCGACCGGTGCAACCAAATCGATCCTGAGTTCTGCAAGTCGTTTTTCAAGCTGTTCAGAATAGTCCACCATACGAGGTCCGTTGGCTACTACAGCAATACCCCTTTTATTATCGGTTTTTAATCCCGGCATTCCGATGCCGATCAGCACCTTTTTATTGCCCGTTTTTTGGGTCAGTTCCAGGATAGCCTGTGCGCAGGCTTCCACATAAACGCCGGACTGTTGCTTTTCCTGTTCCGTTGGATGAATTTCCGAGCTTCTTTCGCGAAGCTGTACATTTAAATCAACCGGCCTGTAATCAGGGATATAACCATCGATATCGCGATAAGAGCGCATTGCATTGGCTGTTCCCAGCGAAAAAGTTGACTGTTGCTTGTTGTATTCAATCTCCCATGCGCTTACTTTCGTTGCGCCACCATCAATACCAATTAACAAGACTTGTGTATCCATGTTGTTATTTCTTCGTGCTGTTCAATTCAATACGACGTAAGATACTTTCTTTTCGCATATAATCTTTGGCCTCATCGTTTCTGTCGACTGTTGCCTGGTCGATGCTGTGGTCGGTACCACCGGCGTGACGAATTACCTTGTAAATGGGATCCCACACCCTTCCAATACGATGACGTTCGCTGATCTTCATCACCATCTGGTAATCTTCGCCATAATTGCGGGCGAACGGTTCTTCGTTCATACTGAAACCAATTTCTTTTATCAGTGCGATCGGTATGGAGCGCGGCGCTCCTGCACCATTGATGCGCAGCAGGTTGTTACGACCATTTTCTTCGGTCCACTCATCGTGCGTTACCACCGGAATCTCTTCCATGCGTTTGATGTTGCCGGATGCATCTTTTTCCCATACTTCGTAGGAACCGATCACCATGCCAATTTTCGGATCGCTGTTGTACACTTCGAGTATTTTTTCTACAGCATCCGGCGTCAGTCGATCATCGGAATCAAGCTGAACGTAATATTCACCACGCGCAATTTTTGCGGCCGAATTGAAACACAATCCGAGATTGTTCATGTCGTGTACCAACAAACGAACATCGGGCTTTGCAGCATCAAATTTAACACCACCCGGAAGGTAATCTTTTACGGCTTCTATGGTAGGATCGTCATTTCCTCCATTAACCACCACGATCACTTCAACTTCTTTTATTGTTTGCGCCTGAACACTTTCGATCGCATCACAAATAAACTCGGGGCGGTTGTTCACCGGAATAATCACCGAGGCTTTTAGAGCAGTGGCTGAATCAGCTGCCGGCCTTTCGGAATAATGGGCTCCCGGTTCCAGGTAAGCACCAATGCGTTTCAGGTGATCGCTCAGTACATTCTCAGCCTCCAGTTGGCTATCTTTACTGGCCAGCAGGTAATCAAAAACATTGTGCGCCTTTGCCTGCGAAACCACCCGGTACAGCGATCCTGCATAACGATTGGCAATGTGCAGTAATTCGTATTTCTCTGAAATTTTCAGGCGAAGATCATATAAAGCATTGAACTGAACATCACCTGAAATAGCCGTTGAATTTTTCAGTGCATCGGCGCTGTAAAAGAATACTCTCCCGAAATCCTGGTTATCGCGGACACGACCAATGTGATGTTTCAGCAAACGAATTTCCTTCACCTCATTTTGTTCCTGAATCTCGTAATCACCATAAATCATTCCAGCGTTTTTATTATTCTGAAGAGCGATAACGCACAGTTCGAGCATACTCGTTTTTAACTCCACTTCCTGCGATCTGTTATCGATATACAAATGGGCATCAGCAGAACTACCGGAAAATGCCTTACTCAGCTGACTCGAATGCGGTTCATCGTTCACTTTTACGATGCTTATTTTTTTTGAAGTCGTATTAAGCGCCTCAATATCAGCTTGTATATCCGTGGCTGTGTCATCAATAATCGTCACTTCTAAATTCTCGTAAGTCTGATCAAGTACTGATTTAAGTGTTCTCAAAAAAGCCGTTTTGTCGTATAGTGCCGATTTTGAGTGATGCAATAAAACATTGGTTTTCATATGTTTATACTTTTAATGAATTTATTCTGGTTTTCTGTCTGTTTCATTCGTGGGTTTCAGTTGTTTTAAAAGCTGTCTCATCAATTTATCCCGATCATTCTGACCTTTGACACCTTCAAAAGGAAATCCCAGTGCAACCACCTTATAGTTCCCTTCATATAAAACACCGGCGCTGATGTTATTTTCAGCGTATCGAAAAATGGTTTGTGCATCCGTGTCAAAAGGTTCTATTCCGTCAGGTGCTTCCACCGGATATTGTTCGAGGTTATACTCCGTATTTATTTCCCCGTTAAAAGTCAACTCATTCGTAACCGAATAGCATCGTCCGGTTTTAGCCGCATGATCGGTACGCCATTTTATTTTCAGCAGTTTGCCAATACGGTTAAGCATTGCTGTATCTTTTGGAATATCAGAACCAATATAGGCACCAGTCAATAAAATATTCCCGCCGTTATCGGTATAATTTTCAAGGGCATCGAGCATTCTGGGAGTGTAAATAGTAAAATGAACCGTGGAATCTTTGCCCGGAAAGACCGTGGATTTTTCCTCACCGTAAAGTAAGTCGACCAGTTTGTAGGGCACGAGTATATTAGGATTGTCTTCCACCACTTCGTCACTAACTGTTAAGAAACTGTAACCGGCTGCCATAATGCTTTTCCCGTGAACATAGGAAAAATCAAATGTATTTCCCCTGAAAATGGTTGTTTCCAGATCTGCATAACTGGCTCCGTGTCCTGGACTGTCATCATCGAGCCAGGACGAACTTCGATCAAAATCATATTGATTGCCCACCGTGGAAATGTCGTAATTCCAGGCCACGCCGTGATCGAGCTGCCGCAACACCCCGCTGTAGGTTTCCGTTTCAAAAATCTCGGGGCCGTCCACCCGATCGAAACCATTTACAATTAGAACATTTCCATTGCTTTTATCGGCCAGCCCGACCGAAACAACTTCCGTAGGGAAACTCTCGCCACCGTCGTTAATCGCAGTTACCTTAAAACCATAAATTTTATCCTTCTCAAGATTATCAATGATTAACTCAGGTTGGCTCACCAGTGTTCCGTTGTCGAATCCATTGTTACCAATCCGCCGGTAAACGAGGTATTTTTCTGGAGTCGCAGTGGGTTCGAGCGGATCCAGCACCGGTTTCCAACTCAGTTTTATGGTATTCTCGTCGGTAAACTCGCTTGAAAGATGATCGACCGGCAAAGGTTGCACCACATAAGACAGACCGTTTTGAGTGGCAACAAAACGTAACATCGCTTTATAGATGGCCCTTGAAACATCGAACCTGAATTTCGGATGCAAAGCGTAGCGTACATCATTCAGGTTTTGGTGCGACAACAACTCCAGCAACATCGTCGGAACCTGCGGCCGGTAGGCTTCGCTGTACTGCGAATTCCACATTCCGCGTCGAGGCCAGTTGCTCTTATAAATCGCGTTTATATCCTCCACAATCTGTGTCTGAATCAAGTCGGTCAGATCGCGTGAGGCGTATTTCGATTGCCCGTCGGCAAATACATTGGTATCGCGGTCAGTCGAATAAATCCCCAGGGTTCCAACAATGCCGTCGCCGGGCAAAATTCCCGCATCTGTATGAAAGGCAAAAGCAAGATCGATCGGGATATTTAAACCTTCGAGATTTCTGTTTCCGGTCGGTCCAAAAGGCGCTCCCATCAACCAATCTACCCATTCTCCGCGGCTCATGTAATCGTCTTTGTAATCGTCGTTATCGTTAAGTTTCCAGACCAGTGTATCGGGTGCGCCTGCATATTGAAGGTAGTACCTCGATCCCTCATAAAATTTAGCACGACCGCTGGTTTTACCGTTTCTTTCAATCACGCCCATACCCCCTCCAAATCGGACCGCATCGGCCGAGTACATTTTCTCAGACCTTCCGGGAACAATCAGTTCTACAAAACCTGCTTCTTTGTTTCTCCCCTGTTTAAAATGAAACTTCCCAAGGTAAATCCAGGTACCGTGCCCCATCCGCTGGTCGACTGCAAAATCAGTATATCCGCCGCTGTGGTGCACCCGGTAAATTACCTCACCTTCTCCTTTTCCGTATGAAACAGAAACGCCGTAATTACCATCTTGGGGAAAATCGGGAATGTAGGTCGCTACATTTTCTTTTCTGTATCCACTGAAACGAAGTGAAGTTCCCTGTTTAAAAGGATTTTCATCGATGTAAGGTTCTTCATAGAGCGTAAATCCCTCAGGTGTTCCTTCTCTTTTTCGCGGTTTTTTGAATTTGCTTCTTCCGCTCGACTGGTCGTTGTCTACAATCACTTCTATGCGTTGCCAGTCGCGTTCACGCGGGATAAAAACGGTGGCACCGGCATTCTCGAGCATGGGAGCCAGGAAAGGAATCACAAAAGCCGTTGGAGAAATATCTTCGAGCGAAGTAAACAGCCGGGCGCGCTGCCATTCCCAACGATCAAGCTTGTTGTCGTAATACCAGCCGTGACTGTTCCACAGAGCGAGATTGGAATTTACAAGACCCGATTTTATCTCATAAGGACGCTTTTTTCTAACTACGTTTTTTCGATTTGGTCTGATTCCCTGTTGTGGTAACCTTTTTTGATCATATGAATCATTCGCGCGGTAATAATTAGGAATGAGTTCTTCGAATTCCATCCCGTTGGAAAATACCTTAACGGCTATTGTTTTTAATGAATCGGGGAGCCAGTTTGTCACAGAATCACGAAATGAATTAACCACATCATTTCTCACCGGCATTTCTGCCACCGCTTTGTTAAAAACCATCGTTAAGGTGTCACGCTCGTTATTGAACCAGCACGTATCGACCTTAATTTTTTTTCCGTTGGCGTAGTTAAACTGGCCGGAAAACATTTTCATGGAAACAGAATCCGTAATCAACGAATTGACATACAAGGATACCTCATTTTTCACCTGACCAGAAGAATTTACAACGCCCAAAACCACTATCAGGACAACATAAAATAATGAATTTATCTGCCGATTAAATTTATTTCTAAAACGTATACTTCGTAGAATCATAGCCCAAAAAACCACAACAAATATAGCTTAATATTTGTACTACATATTACAAGTAACCAAATTTTTGTATATTTGTGCTGTACTTGCGTGAAACACAAAAATAATTCAATTATTTGAAATTCATGATCGTCATTGCCAATAGTCATTCAAATCAAACCAACTGGTTATTCGTAGATAAAAACCAACGGTTCAGTATTGAAACGCCGGGATTAACAATGCTTTTAAAGGATGCAGATCAATTTCAGGCTTCACTTTGTAACGCATTCAACTCCCATCGTTTAGCCACGGTTAGCAAGGTGTTTTTATATGTAGCCGAAACAGGCGAAACTTCATTAACTGAAGTCTTAGAGGGAGTTTTAAACGATCTCTTCGTTGGTGCTGAAATCAAGATCGAAAACGAAATACTGGGCGCGGCAAGGTCGTTACTGGGCAACGCAAAAGGAATTGCCTGCATTTTAGATGATGTAGCAAATTCCTGTTATTACGACGGTTCCGGAATTGCAGTAATGATGCCTGCACTTGGTTATATGCTTGGGGAAGGAGGAAGTAGCACGCACATTGGTTTACTCTTCCTTAAAGATTACTTCGAATATGCGGTTCCTGTTGACATTAAATACAGTTTCGAAAATGAATTGGCACTAAACATGACGACTGTATTACATTCCGTACTTGACGGCAATTATCCTGAACAGTATTTGATAGGATTGTCTGATTTTCTGGAAAAAAATAAAGATCATTACTATATTCGAAACCTGATAAAGAGAAGTTTTTCTGATTTTTTGGTTCGCAATATTGAACACTACAACGGTTTGACAAAACTTTCCGTTAATTTTGTTGGGTCAATGGCCTACCATTTTTCTGATTTACTCGAAGAGGTGGCAAACGAAAAAGGAATCCCAGTGGGTAAAATAATCGAGAAACCATTGGAAGGACTGGAACTGTTTCATACAACTTGAGAAGAATGACAATAACTGAATCAAAATCACTATACGATAACCTGGAAAAGATGTCAGTAAACGAAATACTGACCAACATCAACAACGAAGATGCCAAAATCCACGTAGCAGTTGGATCTCAGATACCAAAAATAGAAGAACTGGTTCTAAAACTGATTGATCGCATCAAATGCGGGGGCCGACTTTTTTACCTGGGAGCTGGTACGAGCGGCAGACTTGGAATACTCGATGCATCGGAAATCCCTCCCACATATGGGATGCCCGATGGTGTAGTGGTGGGCCTTATAGCCGGAGGTGACAAAGCCATCAGGAAGGCGGTTGAAGCTGCCGAAGATAATATCCATGGTGGTTGGGCCGATCTAAAAAAATACCGCGTCAATAAAAAAGACACCATTGTTGGTATAGCCGCTTCGGGAGTTACACCCTATGTAATTGGTGCATTGAAGGACGCAAATGAGAACGGACTGCTGACTGCCTGTATTACCTGCAATCCGGATACCGACATCGCCAAAGAAGCCGACATCGCAATTGAAGCCATTGTAGGTCCGGAATTCGTAACAGGAAGTACACGCATGAAAGCCGGCACCGCACAAAAACTGGTGCTCAATATGATTACTACTTCACTTATGATCAAACTTGGCCGTGTTAAAGGAAATAAAATGGTAGATATGCAACTCACCAATAAAAAGTTAGTGGAACGCGGATCGAAAATGATCATGGATGAAGCAGGATTGGAATACGAAGAAGCCAAGCGCCTGCTGTTGCTGCATGGTTCCGTGAGGGCGGTTATCGAAAACCTGCATTTATCTTCAGATCAACAAAATTCCCTGTAAACGATTTTCCTTCCCCAGACATTTTTTGTAGAAAAAAAGTACTAAGCGGTATTGGCAAAAAAGTGGCTTAAGGCTGTTCCTTTTAAATCACCTATTTCATCTCAAGAAAAAGTTAAAATATTTGCTTTTGTATTACATTTCATCTATTATTGCATATATAATTTGTAATACATCATATTATATTGATTTAATAACTTAAAATGATTACTTATGAATAGAATTTTTACCTTTTTTGTATTCGTAGCTTTCGTGTTTACTGCTTCAGCCCAGGATGTCAAACTTACTGAGATCTGGCATCATTCAACCCGCAGCACTGCCACCGATCTTGGCGGAGGAACCTGGTTAGAAGGAACACCACCCGAATGGATGGGAGGTACAACCGAAAGAAGTATGGTTACCGCAAATGGTAACGTCTATGTAGCATCGAGAAAAAATGGTCAGGAAATTGTTGTGATTAACCCGGAAACAGGGGAATTTGAAAAAGCAATGCAACTTCCTTCCGATGTGGTTAATGGCGGACTTTTCCCGGTCAACTGTGTAGCAGCAACCGAATCGGGCGACCTTGTTATCGCTACCTTAACCACCAACACCCAGGGCGTCGACAGTTTGGGAGTTGCTCTGCCCAGCAGCTTTTTCAAAGCCTACCACGTTGAACTGACCGAAACGAAGGACAGCATCGCCAACATTGAAACCATAATCAACTGGAACAATGTAGGTGATACAATCAATCCGTCGTTTAGAATCGGCGATGGAATGACCTTTTACGGCGATCTGGCAGATGGCACTGACGGGTATCTTGCAGTAGCAGCAGCTGGAACTGATTATATCCTGCGGTGGAATGCCACTAACGGAGTAATGGATTCTGTTCCACAGATGTTCCATGCAGCAACTTCAAATCCTGCCCCTGCCGAAGGTTCTGCAGTTAATTTTGCAACGGCCCCGCAGGTTACACCGGTTAACGAAGACCTGCTTATTGTTGACGGAAACAACCTCTTCCCTGCTGTTTATGATCTGGCCAGTGAAGATCCAATGGCCGTTGAAATGGTGGCTACTTTCGACACCATCGTTCATCCGCAAACACCTAACCTGAACGGATGCGATTATTTCGAATTCAAAGGCAGACAATTCATTGTGGCTGTAACAAACTACTGGAATACAGGCCTTGAAGGTGTACCGCCAAACTCTTTCGAAGTTTTCGAATTGATCAACGGAGACTGGGCACAGGCTGTTTCTCTTGGATTTGTTCCGGCAGACGGATTGAGCGCTACAAACGCTACAAAAAACGTATCTTTCGCTTATCCAGCTTCGGTTGATGTACAGCAAGATACTGCTTTTATTTATGTGATGTCGGCAAATATGGGAATTGCCAAATATGCACTTTCGCTTGTTCCAACCGGAATTCAAGACGCATTTGCAAAAGATGACGTGCGTATCTATCCTAATCCGGCTACTTCTGTCATCCGTTTCAGCAAAAAAATGGAAAATGTAATGATTTTCGATATTAGCGGCCGAAAAGTAAAAGAAGCCATTAATGTTGAGCAAATGAATGTAACAGAGTTGCGTGGATTATATATTGTCAACGCTACCGATGAACGTGGAGACAGAACAGTTCAGAAGCTTATTGTTCAGTAAGTATAAATTGTCTTATAAAGTAAGGTTGCTCTATTTGAGCAACCTTTTTTTTTCCGTAACTTCATTGGAAAGGAGCAAATAAATTGGCATTGCCAAACCATATTATTGGCTGTAAAAAAGCGCGTTCAATTCAAGTTTTCGAAATTAGTTAAAAAAGATACTTGAATGATGTATTACATATTTGCGTTTTGTTTGCTATATTTAGTAAAATTTGATAAAATTGCAACGGAATATAAGTAAGCTTTAAATATATATCATACAATTCATTGCAAGCAAAATAAACAAGCGTTCAATCCTAATTTCAGGAATTCTTTGAGGCAAGCCACGAACAGCAGGCCAAACCGAGAATTCCAACGGGAACAATAATTCGTAGAATAAACAATTCAAATCGATCAGATGAAAGAAAAACTAAAAACATGGATCAGATTCAGGCAGGTCAGGTTTCCCAAACCGGGAATAAGAAATGTATTACTTTCTTCCTGTTTCCTTTTAGGGGCCCTGCTGTCATATGGAAATGATTTTGAAACGAATTCGGATCAACCTGGTGCCGAGCGGGTTCAGGCGCGTCAGAACACCATTACGGTTTCCGGGAAGGTAACCGATCAACAAGGGCTTGGACTGCCCGGTGTGAATATTATTGAAAAAGGGACCATGAATGGTGCCGTGTCGGACACCGACGGCAATTATCAGATTGAGGTACCGCAGAATGCCACACTTGTTTTCTCCTTTATCGGGTTTCGATCGCAGGAGGTCGAAGTAAACGGCAATAACAAACTCGATGTTGTGATGCAGGAAGAAACCTTAGGTATCGACGAAGTGGTCGTAACAGCCATGGGTGTTGTTGCAGAAAAAAAGGAACTGAACTTTGCGGTGCAAGCGATTAATTCAGAAGAAATTACTCGTGACAAGCAAGCCAGCTTTGTTGATGCCTTGCAGGGCCGCATTGCAGGTGTCGATATTTCCGGAACAGGTGGATCCCCCACTGCCAGTTCGCAGATCCTTATCCGTGGAATCGCATCAATAAATCCGGCTCAGAACAATGAGCCTATTTTCATTCTCAATGGAATGCACGTGGCCGGCGGCGCTTCGAAAGCTGCCGAAATCAATCCAAACGACATTGAGAACGTAACCGTACTGAAAGGAGCAGCTGCTGCTGCACTTTACGGACAGGAAGCCGCCAACGGAGCCATCATGATCACAACAAAATCGGGTAAGGCGGGCGATGTAGAGGTTCAATTAAGCACCACTCTTCAGATGGACAACGCTTATCGCGTTCCGGAGATACAGGATATGTACCTTCGTGGTAGCGACGGAGTATACCGCGAAGAAACGTTTCTTGGCTGGGGACCTCTAAAGCCGTCCGATGTGCAGACCTACGATAATGTTGGCAATTACCTGCAAACCGGAATATATCAAAAATACGACCTATCGGTTTCGGGAGGCAGCGATAAATTTACCTCGTATGCATCCGCCAGTTACACCGATCATGAAGGAATTGTACCCAATGATTACCTGAAAAGAATTGGCGTACTTTTTAAATCGGATTATAACGTAACTGAAAAATTGAAGATCGGATTTATGGCCGACCTCACCAAACGCGAATCGCGCGGCCCGGGATCTATGGGAACCGTTTACAGCTGGCCCATTGACGATGATATGTCGAATTATAAGAATCCAGACGGCAGTATGCGTTATTTGTGGTTCAGAATTGAAGAATTGGGTAACAATAAATATAACCGCATTCACAATGCCACCAATCCCTACTGGAGCAGATACGAAGATTCAGGAGTCAGCGAATCGTACCGGACCTTGGTACAAACGACCATAAACTGGAATCCTGTTAAAAACCTGAACCTCACCGGACGAGTTGGCTATGATCTTACCAACTCGGAAAGCCAGAGCAGTGTTACCGCCCGCTACACATTGCAAGAGGGCGAAGAAATTATCCCGTCAGATTTGCCATATTTCGGATCGTTCAGCTATTACGATGGCAAAAGCACGGTCGTTAACGCGGGTATGCTGGCCACCTACACCTGGGATATTAACGATGATATATCCTTAAATTTTCTTGCCGGTGCCGATCTTAAATCTTCCAGGGGAAGATCAAACAGAATTTTGGGACAGCAATACATTGTGCCTGAATTCGAAAGTTTGAATAACACTGCCGTTATCGAGCCAGATGTAAATTATCGCTCGATGTATCGGAGCGAAAAAAATGTCTATGGGTACTATGGAGAAGTAAAATTCGACTACCGCGGCATTGCGCACATTGGGGTAACTGGACGTAACGACCATTCTTCAACCTTGCCAAAAGAGAACAACTCCTACTTTTATCCCTCACTTAGTGGTGGTTTGATTGTGACTGAACTCCTTGAAATGGAAAGTCCGCTGATCAGCTTTGGAAAGATCAGAGCCAACTGGGCAAAAGTTGGGAAAGACGCTCCGCTTTATCGCTTAAATAACTGGTATCTGGCCATGCCTTTCCCCGATGGCGGTTATGGGATCAACCCTGCTCGCAGCAGTAATCCCAATCTTAAGCCTGAGTTTACCACTTCGTGGGAAATTGGTGCCGATTTGCGTTTATTCAAAGATAAAACACGTCTCGACGTAGCTTACTATTCTACCCTGGTGGAAGACCAGATTGTTGATGTGCGTGTCTCGCCGGCTTCGGGAAATATTTTACAAACCCGAAACGAAGGAAATATTAAAAACCGCGGAATTGAAATTACCTGGGGTCAGCAGATTATCAATTCAGGTGCTTTTCAGTGGAATATGACAACCAATTTTGGCAAAAACAAAGGTACGGTTGAAGACCTGCCCGAAGGCCTTGTTGAAGTTTATCACTACGCCGGACAAATCGGTGATATTCGACCCACAGCATACCTGCATGGCTCTACACTTGCCTTATCGGGAAAAGATTACCTCAGAACCGATGATGGTAAGATCATTGTAGATGAAAACGGTTATCCAAAAATAAACGCCAGCAGTTCGCTGCTTATCGGAAACCGGGAACCAAAATTCACCATGGGCTGGCAAAACAACTGGAGTTACAAAAATATATCGCTCTCAATGCTTATCAACTTCCGGTATGGCGGAGACGTGGTAAACGGTACTTACAAATACCTCATGAGTAGCGGACAGTCAGCCAAACTGGAAGACTACCGCAACAGACAGATCCTGATTGACGGTGTTGTAGAACAAGCTGACGGAAGTTACGCAGCAAATACTGTACCTGTGATTTTCGATCAGCAGTTTTATACCAACTATTTTGCTCCGGTGGGATCAAATTTTGTTGAAGACGCTTCGTTTGTCAGGTTATCGAATGTTACTCTATCCTACGATTTTGCGGGCCTTCTCAAGAATACCGGCATTAAAGATCTCGTTGTTTCTCTCACCGGCAGAAACCTGCTTCTGTTAACCAATTACAGTGGCTCTGATCCTTCGGTGAACTACACCGGTTCGTCAGGTGGTACCGGAACTTACGGCATTGATAATATCCCCGTTCCCAACACCCGTTCGATTGCTTTTAACGTCAGTGCAAAATTTTAAACCGAAAGAACAATGAAAAGATTTAAATACATATTCCTTTTACTGATCATACTGGGCACCTTCAGCGGGTGCGAAGATTACCTGGGCGATAATCGCGACCCTGATGCTGTTGATGCTGTTCCGCCGGATCAGATCTTCCCGGTGGTGTTATTCTATTCGTCGTTGCAAAACTACGATCACAGTGAATACGGAACTTACCTCAGCCAGTGTCTGACCACGGCCGGGAAAAGCCAAACCAGTGCTTATGCCTATCGCGCCGGTTGGGAATTTCTGGGCATGAATCGTCATCCGCAATGGCGTCGTCATTTTTTCGATGTTGGTTCAAACTCAAACGACCTCATAAAATTCGCAACCGAAGAGAATTCGATGAATTATGTTGCTGTGACCCGTTTGCTCAATCTGCTATCTGTGCAGATGACAACCGATGTATTTGGCGATATGCCGCTTACCGAAGCTTACCAGTCGTCTTCGCCAAAATACGATACGCAGGAAAGCATATATGAATGGATGCATAATGAAGTGGCCGAACTGGAAGCTCTGTTCAACAGCAACGAAGTACGCCAAGCCACCAACCGAATCATGGACGTGGATGTTGACCGCATTTTTGCAGGAGACGTAGACAAATGGCAGAATATGCTTTATGCCGTAAAAGCACGGATATTGCTTCGCCAGTTACCTAATCTGAAAACTGATGCAGGTACATGCAATCAAATTATTGCAGCGGCTGAAACGGCTTTGAACGGATGGAATGATCCGAACTACAAGTTTGACGGCGGATCGAGCGTAGAGAAAAACTGTATGTGGGGAAGAACCAATCGTCCGGTGGGTGGCTGGCAAAGCCGTACCAACGATCTGGGCGGAGCCATTCCTTCTAAATTTCTCATGGAAAACCTGTTTGGCTATAATCCGAATTCAGGTGAATACAGCGATCCCCGCCTGACGCATATCATGAAAGCTCGTGGCGATGCAGCCAGTGGCATTGATACCACCTACCGCTACCTGGAAAATAACATCGGGATGCCGGCTACGCAGAAAATAGAATGGTACCCCGACATGTACGAGTCACCTTTGACTACTGATACTTCTACGATTTGCCTGTTTACCAAAGGAGAACTGCACTTTATTATTGCCGAGGCTGCCTATTGGGCCGGCGACAAATCAAAAGCAGTAGATAACCTTATTTCAGGAATTCGGTATCACATGAAAAGGATGGGTGTGCCGGCAAATGAAATTGAAGCTTATGTTTCAAACTCAGACCTTGTTCCCGGAACCTCAAATATTGATCTGAGCCACATTATGCTTGAGAAATACAAGGCCATGTACCTTCAACCCGAGCAATGGAATGATATGCGCCGCTACGGTTACAGCAATAATGATAACGGCATTTTATACGACAATACGGTTATTTACCCGGGATTACGTCGTCCGTATAACCTCTATGAACCCTACTGGAGTACTGAAAACGAATGGATCCAGCGAATTAATTACGATCCTGAGACAGAAGAAAAATACAACCGTGATGAATTGATCAGACTTGATGCCTTCAGAAATCCTGAGTGGTTAAAAAAACCTATGATATGGGCACCTCAGAATTAAATCAGGGAGGTTTACAGAAAAAAATGAAAAAAATGAAAAAGAACATTAAATATTTTTGGACATTTCTGCTTGGTGCTTTCATACTGGCATCATGCGAGATCAACGATCCCATTGGTGATATTGCCCGCACAGGCAACATTGCAGCAAACATTTACATGGTCATTCCTTCATCAATTGTTGACGCAGGGAATCCGGTTGAATTTCATGCTGAATACTGGTCGGTGGACGATCAGTTTGAATCACTTTCGGTTGGATATTCCATACTCGCAAATATGAATTATTCGATTACAGCCGTTGAAACAAATTACACCTACACGATGGATTCATCAGAAGTTGCCCGGGAATACCAGGCCATTAAATCATTCGAACATTCGACTGATAATTATAACAGCGAAACCAAATCATACGTAATCGACGATGATTTTCCGGTAAGCTACACACTGGCCACCTCCAGCATAGGAAACGAAGATACCTATAATGAAGAGTTGATCAATTCGGTTTTTCCGGTCTCTGCCATCGATGAATTTTACGAGGGTTTCTTTGAGACCCTGGATTACAATCTGATGAAAAATTATGTGGTTACTACCCATCAAATCGTGGACGCAGAAACCTTCGACTCGCACTGGAATACCGAAACCATTGAAGATCCTGATGGTGGCGATCCCATCGAAATAAAAACAATGAAAGAAGAATCCGTTTCAACTTTAAAATCGTATACCAGACAAATTCCGCTGAACGATATCGTGTACAATTCCAACAAGTTTATCTACGAAATTGGATATACCAAATCCTACGAATTAAAAACACGGTTCAGGGTGGTAAACGGCACAGGCGTTGAAAACTTCTCTGAAGAAAAAACAATTACTGTCAATTAAAACGAATCATCATGAAGCGATCAAATAAAATCATATCTATTTTTCTGTTAGCTCTGGCCATGCTAACCTATACAGCTTGCGAAAAAGAGCTGCTGGTGGAGGAATTTGAAACCGGCCTGGTTGATTTCAGCTACAAGGCAACGTCTATTCATTACGTAATCGGAGAAGAGATTTCGTTCATCAACGAATCAAAGGTTGGAAGCTCATGGCAATGGCAATTTGGCGATGGAAGTTCTTCAACTGAACGCGATCCTGTGCATAAATACGATGAACCGGGCACCTATACCGTCAAGTTGATTGTAGACGGAGGAGCCTACACCGTGGAAAAAAACATCATGGTTAGTGACATTATTCCAATTGTCACTTTCACTACCGCGGATCCTTCCATCATTTACAACCAATCGGAAGTTATCTTCAGCGTACAGTTACTCAATCCCGAAGGATTGCCAGTTGCTTATAACTGGTCATTCCCAAAAGGATCAACTGGTGAGGGAATTGATGAAAATGGCAAATCAGAACTCGCCTCTCCAAAAGTTACCTTCGGATCGATTGGCAGCCAGATCGTCAACCTAACTATCACTCTTGGAGATAAAGAACTGGCGCCGATCAGTGTAAACGTGAAAGTGAATTACAACAAACCGGCAAAAACGTTGTACTACGCCGTGAAGAATGGAAACTTAATGGCACGCAAACTCATTAACGACGATATCAACCCGGAAATCAATCAGCCATTCGATTTGGGATATCGCTCGGGAAAACATCCGTTAACCGTTCAGGTTGCCGGTGACTGGGTGTATGTATTTGATGCCGGAACAAAAATTACATATGTTGCAGACCCAACAGGTCTTGGCGATGGTGAAATTTTTGCCGTTGCAACCGACGGTTCAAAACGAGAATCGGTGATCGAAAATTTTGGAGGTGATACTTACTACGATTTCTATTACGGTTACATCGACAAAGAAGCCAACACACTCTACTGGACCGACCGCCGTGAAGGCATTTTCCGCACGTCATTAAATACAAGGAATGCGAAATTCTCTATCGACGAATTCAACTACTTTGTAGCCAACAACTGGTTGGGTTATTACGGGAAAGGAATATACTGGGGTAATGTAAACGGTCCCATCTTTAAAAGAGGTGATACCTGGTGGTGGGGAAAAAATTCAAACGGAGCCGGTGTTTTCCGTTTCACCGAATCGGATATCAAAGGTGGTCCTGTTGAAGCTGAAGAACCGGCACCCGAAGCCGGTGCCATTCTGGGCACCTTTACCATTCGTGGAATGGTAATCGATGAAGTCAATCAACGCCTGTACGTAGCATCGCAAAGTCATAAAGTACTTTTCTGTTTCGATCTGGAAGGTAACTTTATAAAAATAGTGGAAGCTTTTGGTGCCGACGATGATCCACCAACAAGCAACGAAAATATTTTCATCAGCGGCATGGCTGTCGATGTAGATGAAAATGGCGAAGGCTATTTGTACTACGCTTATCGTGGTCCCGAAGGTTCAGAAGATCCTAAACTGCAATCAGGGATCAAACGATATAAGCTTAACGACGATTCAGCAACACCCGAATTTTACATCGAAGGTGTTGAAGCCTATGGACTTGCAATAGACCAGGTAGCCAAATAAAATTAAAAGGAGTGTGGAAATCCACACTCCTTTTAAAGTTCCCATCCCCGAATACCTGACAGAAATAGAAAACGATAACAATGAAAAAAATAGTAACCTACTTTATACTTCTTTTAACGCTTATAACCGGACCCTTGAGCAAAGCCCAGGAAGGTCCAAAACATGAAATGCGCGCTGCCTGGTTCACAACGGTTTGGGGACTCGACTGGCCTTCGGTAACCATTCCAACCACAGGAAGCAATTACCATATCAACCTGCAAAAAGAACAACTGATCTATTTGCTTGATGTATTGCAAAGGACCAATATAAATACAATATTTTTCCAGGTCAGATCGGAATGCGATGCCATGTATCAATCCTCTTACGAACCCTGGTCATCTTACCTGGTTTCCACCCGAGGCATGGATCCGGGATACGATCCCTTGCAGTTTGCTGTTGAAGAATGCCATAAACGTGGCATTGAATTGCATGCCTGGCTGAATCCGTACCGATTTGAATCTTCAGTAGGGAAATATGAAGGGAAAGCAGGTGATTACCGGGAAAGTCATCCGGAATGGGTACTCGAATACCCCGATAAATCAGACGGTTCGAAAAACGTGGCCATCCTGGATCCCGGAAATCCGGAAGTTCGCCAACGCATTGTGGACGTGGTTACCGAAATCGTAAGTAATTATGATGTTGATGGCATTACATTCGATGATTATTTTTACGCATACGGCGGTACACCAGACAACCTGGATGCTTATGCCCAACAAAATTTCAAACCAGTTAGTATGAACCTTCACGATTGGCGGCGGGATAACGTGAATCGCATGGTAGCCGATGTTTACAAAGCAATCCAGGAAATCAAGCCCTGGGTGACTTTCGGTCTGTCTCCTTTCGGAATATGGACCACCGATACCAATGTGGCTGAAAAAGAAGGGATTGAATTACCTGCCGGAATTGTTGGGTCAAATATGTATCAGCAAATTTATTGTGACCCGGTGGCCTGGTTAAAAGAAGGAACGGTCGATTACATTTCTCCTCAACTTTACTGGCCAACCACAAGCAGCGGGCAGGATTATGATGTACTCAGCCCCTGGTGGTCGGATGTGGCTAACCGCTTTCACCGTCATTTTTATTCGAGTCAGAACTTATACGATCTCACGCCTACAAGTTATGCCACCACTGAAAAGTCGGCAAGTAAAGACAAGCTTGCCATTGAACTGAACGGATTATCCATGCTTGAATACCTTGCTCAATACAAGAGGAATATGAAATCAGCAAGTTCGCAACATCCTACCGAAATTGGTAAGCAGGTAGCCGTTAACCGGAAAGCGGACAAGAATGGAGCGCCGGGCAGTGTGTTTTTCCGCACGGCTAATTTTAATACACAAGGTTTCGTTAATTACCTGAAACAAGAAGTATTTACTTTCCCTGCACTGGCCCCTGCTATCAACTGGAAACCGGCAGAAACAAGAGGAATCCCGGGAAATATCCGGATAGAAGAAAACATTTTAATGTGGGATTCTGAGGACAGTGTAAGATTTGTGATCTATGCCATTCCTTTGGAAGATCTGGGGAAGTCCGGTAATTTCAATTCGCCAAAAAATATTTTGGGTATTTCATATTCTAATGAATTTGATTTATCGGAGAATTTGGAGCTGATTTCGACCCACAAATTTGCAGTTTCTGTGCTCGATCGCTATGGCAATGAATTCCCGGCTGGAGTAATGGATGCAGCTGTCCCTGGTAACGAAGCAGCAACACTTATCTATCCGACAGGTGGCGAAGAAGTATTCAAACCTTTTGTTTTTCAGTGGGACTCAGTCGCAAATGCAGAAGCATATATTTTTGAAGTAGCTGCTGACTCTGCTTTCAGCAAAACGATTTATAAACGAACAATTGAATCCCGCACTTTTGATGCCTCTAATATTTCGCTGACTTTAGATTCGCTTTATTATTGGCGTGTTTCAACACGGATGAGCAGCGTTGAGGATGCAGTTTCAAAAACCGAATCATTTCTGCTGATTCCGGAACCGAGCACAGAAATCATTAGTCCGGAAAATGGCGAGCAGAATCTTAGCCTCACGCCAACCATTTACTGGGAAGACTTTGGTGAAGGATTTACATACCGATTGCAAATTTCATACAGTAAAGATTTTGGATCGGTTGTGCTGGATACTGCCGGAATTGAAGGACTGAGCATGACGGCACCCGAAAATACGCTGCATTCCTTTGGTTCGTACTATGTCAGGGTGCGCGCACAAAACGATGAGCTTATAACAGCATGGTCGGAAGCTGTGGCTTTCTCGACCGTTGAAGAAGCCCCGGATATTCCGCTGATCCTATCGCCGGAAGAAGGAGAAAATATTGGGGCAGCAGATGTAACTATTCGGTTACAACCTGATGCCAGAGCATACAGTTTCAGGTTGGAACTCTCGAAATCGGTCACCTTCCCATGGACGGACAGAAAAGTAATGACCTTGAATACTTTTAAATATGATGGAGTGTACTCCAGACTGACATCAGGAACCTATTATGTTCGGGCAAGAGCCTCGTACAACGGTACGAATACCGACTGGTCAGAAACCAGATCTTTTAATGTAACGCTCACTTCTGCTCCTGAAATTGAAGGAAATGCTTTGTCAATACGTTGTGCAACCATGCTGGGGAATCAGGATGTACCCGTTGAGGTTCATCTTCCGCAAAAATCTTTTGTGCAGCTAAAATTATACGATACCAGCGGAAAAGTGATTATCGAACTGGCAAATAAAGAATTATCCGCCGGATCTCATCAGTTCAGCATACCGGCATCCCAACTGGTTAGCCGGATTTATTTGTTATCGCTGCAAACCGATTACGGACGGGAAACTGTGAAGTTGGTAAAGTAGCGATGTTTGGAATTATTTTTGTCCGTTAAAAGTCAAAAAATTAAACGACCTATTATGCGCCCGAAAATATTTATTTTATTCTTTCTATTAAGCATGTCCCTGGCAGGATTGGCACAACATGAGTCGGGAACAGCTGAAAAAATAAACCTTCCGGCCAGTGACCGGATCAAGTCGTTTACACTCAGCCCGGTAGGAACAAAAATTGTGTTTACATCGCTGATCGACAATAAGACAAAAGTTTACGGTCTGAAAGAACATACTTTGGTTGATTTGCCTGCCGGTACTCAGCCAAAATCTGTAGTGTTCTCCAAAAATGAAAAACAGGCTTTTATTTTAAGCGACGAAAAGCTGATTGTTTTTGACCTGCTCAGCGCTGAAACAAAAACGATCGGCAAAGATGAATTTGCTTCTTCAAAAAAATGGTTGTGGTGGTACAGCATATGGAACAGCCAAAAAGCTGAATTATACCGACTTGACTGGAATGCTTTGGAAGTTGGACACAGAATCATACCGGCAATCGACCTGCAAAATGGAAAGCTTATTCTCTTAAAAAAAGAAGGCCGGCAGGAACTCGATCCACTTGATGCAAGGTATTATCTCTCGCCCAGCCTCTCACCCGATAAGACAAAAATTTGTGGAGTAGCTTACGGGATAGGTACTTTCGTTTGCCACTTAAACGAAGAAATAATTTACGGGCCTGAAAAACTTGAATCTCCTTCATGGGTCGATAATGAATTTATTTTGGCAACGAGTGTTGACGATGACGGACATGAAGTTTTATCCTCAGAGATAATCCTTGTGAATATTCACACCGGAAAATCAGAGTCAATTGCATTGAACGAACTTGAAGCCATGTCGCCTAAATTTAGCAAAGCAGAAAATAAAATATACTTTCAAACACCTGAAGGTGAATTGTATTCAGTTAAAATAAAACAAATAGAAAGATGAAGATGAAAAAAATGATGCTCTTTCTTGGCCTGCTGGCAGTAACGTTCGTATTCTCGAACGCTCAACCGGTACAAGGCACCAATCCCCGAAAAATCATCAGTGATGAAAACCAAATTTACATGCGCCCACAGTGGTCGCCTGACGGAACTAGAATTGCTTTTACAAGCGAGAAAAATCGCGGTATTTATTTGAGTAATGCCAAGGGAAAGGACATTATTAAAATTACCGACGACAGCGAGGCTGGTTTTGGTTATTCATGGTCAGCCGACTCAAAAACCATTCTGGGCAGGCCCGTAGTAGTTGAAAACGGACAGCGTTTTCATCAGATAAAAACCTATGATACTGAAACAATGGAAGCAAAAACCATTGTTGGCAATACAAGAGAGTTACAAGGCCTTCCAACGTGGAGCAACAATGGTGCTGAAATTGCTTTTATGAGGAACAATATTGTGGAAGTTCGCAGCAGCGGGAAAATCCAGTTTAAATCAGCCCTGAAGGAAACACCACGGTTCATTGCGTTTGGAAATACTTTGAAAATCGTTTCAGAATCTTCTAAACCAATTGAATTCGAGCGTTTTAAAGACAGATACATTTTCAATATTAAAAACTCGCCGAACGGCGAAAAAGTAGTTTTCCAGGTAAACGGTATGGGGATGTATATTTGCAATGCCGATGGCAGCGGTTTAAAATCGCTGGGTTTTGCAGAACAGGCAAGTTGGATGCCCGACAGCCGTTACGTTGTAACATCAAAAGTAACGGATAACGGCATCGCCATCACCTCAGGTGAAATTGTCCTAATCGATACGGAGACCGGCACAGCTTTCTCATTATTGGCTGATTCCGGCTACACGGCACTTAACCCTTCGGTTTCGCCCGATGGAAAAAGTGTAGTGTTCGAGAATGTAAAAGACGGTGCCATATACCTGATGCCCTTGAAATAAACCCATTAAACGTTGATAACATGACTGCAAAAATTTTACCCATATTTCTATTCTTCGGAATTATTTTTGGTCTCTCAAACAGTAGCGCACAGGTAACCGGATTGGAAGGTTTTAAAGTGTTTATCGACCCGGGACACTCGCAAACCGAAAACATGGGACTCTACTCCTACTCGGAAGCGGAAAAAGTACTTCGGGTTGCCCGGGAACTAAAGAATTTATTTGAAACCCAAACGGATATCGAGGCTGTTCACCTGAGCCGTTTAAACGATAATGACCAGGTTTCGCTCACAGAGCGTACCGATCTAGCCAACTCGCTGGGAGTTGATTTTTACTACTCGATCCACAGCGACGCAGGTGCCTCAACTTCGAACAGCACACTCACCATGTATGGAGGCTGGCGAAAAAATGGCTCAACGGTGGAAAAATATCCGACGGGTGGAAAAGATTTTGGTGACATCTTGAATGTTGATCTTTCGGGTGCTATGCGTATTGCCAATCGGGGTAACTATGCCGACCGCGTTTATTACCAGGGCGAAATATATAACCACGATTACCAGTGGCCTTACCTGCATGTAAACCGAACGACTAACATGGCTTCATTGCTCAGCGAAGGTGGTTTTCATACCAATCCCACTCAGCAACAACGAAACCTAAACGCCAAATGGAAAAAACTGGAAGCCTTATCAGCTTTTCGGTCTTTTTTGAAATACAAAGGGATCGAACCTCCGGCAGTGGGAATCGTAACCGGAATCATTACCGATGAAGATAATGGACTACCTGTAAATGGTGTGAAAGTGACAATTGGTGAAAAAAGCGATACTACAGATACCTACCAATCCTTGTTTAAGAATTACTCCAACAATCCGAATCAACTGCGCAATGGATTTTACTGGATTGAAGGCCTGACACCCGGCGAAGAAGTGGAAGTTGTTTTCAATTCGGACGAATACCAAACCAAAACCGTCAGCCTTACGGTGGTTTCAAATCCTGAAGGACAAACAAAAGACAACCTCAGTTTTCTGGACGTAAGTCTGACCAGTAACAAACCTCCACTGATTGAAAGCGTAGAAGCTGAAAACGGACTGGACAGAGTAATCCCGGGAATGGATCCGATTCTGATCACTTTTAACCGTACAATGAACAAAGAATCGGTTGAACAGGCCATTTCTGTTTCGCCTGAAACACCGCTGGCATTCGATTGGAAAGACGATGCAACGATCATGATAAAAACCGACAGCCTGGTTTATAACAGCGAATATACGTTTACGATTGCCGATAGTACAGCCACAAATGCCGTTACGGACCAGTTCCTCGACGGTGATAACGACGGTATCGCCGGTGGTGGCTATCAATTCGATATCAAAACGTCAACAGAGGATATCACCGCTCCTGAACTGTTGAAATACTGGCCAAACGACAGTGAAGCTTCAGCTGAAATAAGACCCGTTATCAGGATGGTCTACGACGAAGAGATTGCTGACGAAAGTGTGGCTTCAAATATCATTTCTGTACAACGGATTTCCGATGGCCGATACGCTTACGGTAAGGTTGGTCATGTTGTGGTAAACGGGCAAAGTGTGCTGCATTTTTTCTGTACACAGGATCTCGAGAATCGCGAAACCTACAGGGTACGTATTAAAGAAGGGCTGGAAGATGTGAACGGGAACGCTACTGAGGCATTCAGCTTTACTTTTATGGTGAAGGAGGAAGAAATCACATCCAAAACCATTATTGATAATTTTAATCAAGGACTAAGCGGATGGTGGCAACCGCAGGAATCAGGATCCACTTCAGGAATAATAACCGAGGTTACCAGTACATTAGCCGATACGGAAGAAACCGTTCTTTCGTATAACAGCACCGGAAGTATGAAGTTGAATTACGGCTGGGATGTTTCTGCAACAAATCCTTATATCCGTGAATATCTTCCTTCTTCTGCCGATCAAAACAACAACCGTTTTGGTATCGATGATGTGCTTCAAATGTACGTATTGGGCGACGGATCAGCCAACCAGTTCCGGTTCATGATCAAAGACGGCGATTCCAAATACGAGGCCAGCCAGTGGTACAACATCGACTGGAAAGGCTGGAAACTGGTTTCGTGGAATTTAAGTGAAGATCCGGTTTATGCCTGGGTGAATGGCGACGGTGTTCTTGACGGAGATAACTTCCTGGTAGACGGAATCCATTTGCGTTATGCTGATGGTGGATTGGAACAGGGATCATTGTGGTTCGATGACCTCCGTTTTGTTAAACGTTCGGCATATGTTCCACCAACTTCTGCAGCGGTTATAGCTGAAGAGCTGAACCTCAAAGTCTATCCAAATCCGGCAAACAATCGGGTTACTGTTGAAGCCGTTGAGACCATTAATAATGCTTCAATTTACAGCATATCGGGTCGAATGATTTATAATCAATCGTTCGATGCAACACGGGTTGAGATCGATCTGGCACAATTTAAACAGGGTTTGTACCTGGTTAAAATTGAAACCGAAAAAGGAAGCTACACAAAAAAATTGAACATAGTTAAATAAAAAATAGAAATGCGCCTGTTCAAAGTTAATTTTGAATGGGCGCATTCACTTTTGACCGGGATGATTTCAAATCAGCGATCACAAACATTCATTCTTTTGTGTGCGAATTGACACCAAACCGGGTTCAGCAAAACGTATTAATTATCGAAATTAAAGCTTCGATCCATTATCACTATCATTACAACAAAACAGCATGAGACGAATTGCATTACTATTTATTTCTGTATTAAGCGTGTATTTTTCTTCGGCAAAACAGGAACAAACAATGACCGGAATTGAGGTCTTAAACGAATCGGGTTTCGAGCTGTTAAAAGGTAAAAATGTGGGGTTAATTACCAACCCTACCGGAGTAGATTCGAAACTGAAATCGACTGTTGATATTTTAGCTGAGGCGAAAGAAGTGAATCTGGTAGCACTTTATGGCCCAGAACATGGCGTTCGCGGTAATTATTCGGCCGGCGATAAAGTGGATAGCAATGTGGATCCCAAAACCGGGGTCCCTGTATTTTCGCTTTACGGAAAGTCGAGAAAACCTACACCGGAGATGCTGAAGGGCGTTGATGTTTTGGTCTACGATATTCAGGATAACGGAGCGCGTTCGTACACGTACATAAGTACCATGGGGCTGGCCATGGAAGCTGCTGCCGAAAACAACATTGAGTTCGTGGTACTCGATCGTCCGAACCCACTTGGTGGAAATCGCGTTGAAGGCCCGCTTGTTGAAGAGGGTTATTTTTCATTCGTGAGCCAATACCCCATCCCATACATTTATGGCTTAACACCGGGCGAACTTGCAACATACATTAACGAGGAAGGACTGCTGAAAGACGGCAAAAAATGCAAGCTGAAGGTTGTTAAAATGAAAAACTGGAACCGCAGTATGTCTTTCAATGAAACCGGTTTGCCCTGGGTACCGACTTCTCCTCATATTCCGCGCGAAAATTCAGCTTACTTTTATTCGGCTACCGGAATCATTGGTGAGCTGGATGCGAACTCTATTGGAATAGGTTATACACTGCCGTTTGAGGTATTTGCAACGCCCTGGCTCGATGGCGATGCATTGGCCGATCGCATGAATGCGTTTAAACTGGAAGGTGTGATTTTTCGCCCGATTAGTTTCAAGCCCTATTATATGAAGAAAAAAGGAATAGAGCACTCAGGCGTACAGATTCATATTACCGATTACGAAAAGGTAAAATTGACCGAGATCCAGTTCAGGTTGATTGAAGCTGCCCACGAACTCGTGCCCGACAGCTCTACTTTTACTGCCAATCCCGAACGTTTCGAAATGTTCGATAAAGTAAGCGGCAGCAATAAGATCCGCGAAATCTTTATGCAAAATTACCGCTATGCTGACATTCGTGAAATGTGGGAAAATCTGGCGGTCGTTTTCAAGGAAGAATCTCAGAAATATTACCTGTACAATTAAAATAGCTCCCCTTCATTCAACGGATAAAACGTTTCCGTCATATTAAAAGATCCAAAATAAAGCAAACTACCAGGTTTTCGAAGTATCAACGCCCTGTGCTTTCATCTCACCGGACTCATTTATGGTGTAAAAGCTTAACAAGTTAATCGTGATCAATCACAGGCAGAACGCACCTGGAACTATAATTTTCTAACCCCGATTCCGGGACGGTCGTTGAGGGTCACTTTGCCATCGATTACCTCCATTCCGTCGAAAATGTCGTTGCTGATGAGCAGCGCCCCATCCAGGTCGGCCCAGTCGACCAGTGGCGATAACTGCGAAGCAGCCGAAATGGCGCACGAAGTTTCGGTCATGCAGCCCAGCATCACTTTCATATCGATGGCCCGTGCCACATCAACCATTTTTTTGGCTTCGCGCATGCCGGTACTTTTCATCAGTTTAATATTGATCCCTGTATAAACATCTTTAAATTTCGGGATATCATGAACGCGTTGAAAAGCTTCATCGGCAATGGTAGGCAACGGACTGTGCGCCGTTAACCAGGCCATATCGTCCATTTGTTCCTTTGGCATGGGCTGTTCTACAAAAACAATCCCTTTTTCTTTCAGCCAGTAGATCATATCAAGTGCAAGCTGTCTATCCATCCAACCCTGGTTAACATCCACGCAAAGCGGCACATCGGTGACTGAACGAATGGTCTCGATCATTTCCTTGTCATTTTCGCGCCCCATTTTCACTTTCAGTATTTTAAATCCTGCCGCTTCCTTTGTTTTTTCAACCACCACATCGTGCGAATCGATACCAATTGTAAAGGAGGTATACGGTGTTTCTTCGGGATTCAGTCCCCAAATCCGGTACCACGGCTGATCCATCAATTTTCCTACCAAATCGTGCAGGGCAATATCCACCGAAGCTTTTGCCGCCCGGTTGCCTTCCTCAATTCTGTCGACATATTCCAGAATATCATCGATACGGAATGGATCGTTAAAGCCTGACAGATCCACTTTCGACAGGAACCTGGAAACAGTTTCATGCGATTCGCCCAGGTAAGGCGGCATCGATGCCTCGCCATATCCGGTGATCCCATCGTATTCCAGTTCCACAAGCATCACCGGCGTTGTGGTTCGCGAACTGGTGGCCAGGGTAAAAGCATGTTTCAATTGTAATTCGTATGGCTGAAATGACAGTTTCATTTTTGCATTTTTTGAGTTGGTTAAATTACTTAATGACCTGGCCTGCTTTGACAACAACATTCCTCCAGAAACTGCTGCTGCACTTTTCAGGAAGTTCCTTCTTTTTAAGTTCATTTTGGCAATACTTGTTTGTAAAATTCATTGTCAGTGATCCATTCAATTCCTCTTCCATCGACATTTCCAACAATACGGCGGGCCCGAACAAATGCCTGCTCGTAATGCCCGGTGTAATCTTCACTATTCGGATCCAAACTGTTGATCCGTACTTTTCCTGATGCATGTATAAACCGTGAATTCCCGATATAAAGGCCAACGTGCGTCACTCGTTCCGGCTGTTCGCCGGAAGCTTTTCGGCCAAAAAACAACAGGTCGCCGGGTTGCAGATTCTCATATCCACCCGAAGTATCAACCTCTTCACCATACAGCGTTTGCTGCGATGCATCGCGCTGGAGAATGAGGCCATTGAAAAAATAGGCTGTTTTGGTAAATCCGCTGCAATCTAACATCTTGGGCGATGTACCTCCCCATAAATAAGGAACGCCTTTAAACAAAAAAGCGGTTTTAAGTACCTGATCAATATCGATATTGCGCGCATACCAACTGTCAAGGTTTGAACAATCGTTTTTTCTCACAAATGCCTCTCGCCCATCGGGAAATGCTATTTTATAAATATCACTGAATTCTTCTTCAATCCCTAAAAGATCGCCCAAAACCAAATCCGATGCTGTTCCGTCAGTTAAATTTGCTTCGTTGTATGCCACACCTGAAACCTTTGAAAAAATCATTTTAGGCATTTTCTTCCACGCTTGCATTTCAGCATTCGTTTTTGGCGAAACAGCAGCACCATCCACCCAGCCAAAATAATGATCGGGAGTTTGAACAAGGTACCAGCCGTTTTTTTTGTTGAAAATCTTTACCGGCGTTCCCAATAAAGCCTGCGTTACCAGTTCGGCCGAATGGCGGTTTTTTGCCCTGATATTACAAACTGACAGTGTAACAATTCCCCAGGGATCATTCTTGTAATCTTCATCGGGCAGAAGTTTTACCTCAAATTCGATTTTATCAGTTGCTGCCAACTCCTTTAGTTCAATAAAAGCCGGTTCAGAAACGGTCGATCCGATTAGTACACTTTGCGTTCCCTCAGTTTTTACAGAAACATCGAAATACTCCAGTCGTTTATCGGTAATATATTTTTGGCGAATTTCGTTTACCTGCTGTTGTGATACTTCTGGAACCTGCTTTTGACAGGAAAACAAAACTAAAATCTGTATAATCAGTAAAAATTTCAAATAATGTTTCATTTTATTTTAACCTTTTATAATTCTTCCAAATATTCCACATCCATATGATACGTCCAGGTATCAAAGTAAAGGTTACCGCCCTCCCATTCCAACTCTCCCCGCTGAAAATCGTAAGGCTCGCTTCGGTAATATTTTTTTGCCGGTTCGAATTCACGGGCTACATCGTCGTTAATGATTAAACGATACGGATCCATGCCGTTCAGGTAAAACTCTTTAACCCGATTATCATCTGAATCGATCAGTTTAAAGGAGGGATCGACCGGTACCCAACCAATGCCCTCGTAATAGACCTCGGCCCAGTCGTGCAGGTTTTTTTCCTGCGGCAGCAAATACCAGCCACTTTGCCATTTACATGGAATGCCAAGGCTGCGTGCCAGACTTAAAAACAGGAATGTCTGCATGCCACAATCGCCCCGACGATGTTCCAATACATATTCCGGAATACAATCCATTACCGAGTATTCCAGCGCACCTGCCCATGGAATATTATCGTTCAGCCAGTAATACAACAATTCAACCTGTTTCACCGGATTGGTTTCATCTCCGACAATCTGCCGGGCCAACAATTTCACGTCCTCATTCAGCACAATGTGTGGCAATTCTTCTTTGGTAAAATTCTGGTAGATTTCCGAAGATTTATCGTATTCCTTTTCTTCATCAGGCTGTACGTTAAACCATTGAGCTGCCGTATAAAAGATGTACGAAACTGAAAAAACAGTTGTGCTGTCCTTTACCGCTGGTTGCTCCATATAAATCGATCGCTGCATGGTTTCTGGTGCTGCAATTTGATAGTTGGCCAGGCCTGCCCCTACATATTCCACTTTCGAAAGCCGTGGTCCGGTGCGCGGATAAGGCAGCCAGCAACGCACTATTTCTCCGTCAGGAACTGCGTTGGCATTTAAACGCACGGTGTATTTTACTTTTATCTTTTTCTGATCAAAAGGTTTTCTTCCGGCAATGCCTTTTTCAAAATAGCTTGGAATAACTTCATGCTGAAATGCAGCTACCCCATCATATGAAGGACCTTCAATATTTTCCTTTAACTTTTTTGCCTCCTTGTTCAACCTGAAAAAATTGCTGACTGCCCTTGAAAAGTAGCGTTTTTCACCGTCAATAACCCGCATCTCGAGCTGGCCGGAGTCCTCCCACTCATCCAGTTGTTCAGCTGTTAAATTCGGGTAGTATTTTTCTAATTGCTTTATTACATCCGCACGATTGTATGGAAACTCTTTTCTTATCCGGCGGAGTGTTTCCAACTGTACAATATAGTGTTGATGCCTGGCAGAATCAGAACGCGATTCACTTATTTTTCCTGCAAGTATATTCTCTGCCTGCCGAAAATCGCCCAGTGTTATCAGCTTTTCCAGGTTGTCCTCAGGTTGTTGTCGGCAACCCGAAATAACGGCTATAATAATCGCGATTAGAAATGGTTTAAGCACAGATAGTTAAAACTATAACGAGTTATGTAAATATCGTTCAAATATTTCAGAAGTACGTTTTAAATGTTCTTTCATAAAACGCGCTGCCTCTTCACTTTTCTGCTTGTTTATGGCATCAAAAACTTTTAAGTGATTTTCTACCGTAAACTCTTTCTCTCCTTCGATATTGGCATAGATAAAATTACGCATTCGCGGCAATAAACTGTAGATAGGCTCCATGGTGATCTGTACGATCGGATTGTGTGTAGCCCTGGCTATAAGGAGGTGAAATTTATTGTCAAGATCGGCCTCGAGCTGTGTATTATCCGGATCACAGGCCTTAAAAAGTTCGATGTTATTCTGTATATCAGAAAGGTCGTTCTGATTGCGCTGAAGTGCTGCCAGCCCGGCAATTTCAGGTTCAAACAAGCGGCGTACCTCGATGATCTGCGGAATCAGATTCTGGTCCAGTTGCATATCGTAATAGAGGTTCATGGTTTTTATGGCATCGTCGATTTTAAAACCTGTAACCGTCATCCCGCTTCCTTTGGTAATTTCGATCAATCCCCTGGCACTAAGGCGACGCAGGGCTTCACGAAGTGCTGTTCTGCTTACGCCAAATGCTTCACACAATTCCCGCTCTGTCGGTAACTTCGATCCAACAGGCAATTTCTTTTCCCGAATAGCAGCTTCAATGCGTCTTTCAATTTTTTGACTGAGTGTCAATTTGCTGCCAATTTTTTCAAAAATTTCATCCATAATAATTCCCGATTTCAACCCTATTGTAAGTTTGATTTAACACTTTTTTATACTACATCCGACAAATATACATTTTATCTTTCTGCAGATTCAGTCCTAAAACAAATAATTATGAAGATTATTTTATTTGAAACTCTTCTGGACAAATACTTGAATCTTCTATCCGCAATGTCTTAAATACAGTTAAATAAAACCTAACCTTTTTCGACTGTTAAGCTACAGATTAAAACTAAAATGTAATTTAAATTTTAAATTCATTTAAAAAACCCGATTTTGATTTCATTTCATTTTGATAATAAATATTAATAGTTACATTTGCTTTCAATCTGAAAGAAAAATTATGCGTTTCATTCAAAACATTCTAGTCCTCGTCGTTGTCATTCTTGGAAACACTGAGAAGGGCTAGATTGTGTAATGAATTGAAAAAATATTCACAAGCCTTTCTCAAATTCGGGAAAGGCTTTTTTAATAAATAAACAGACAGAAAAAGATAGAAAAGTATGCAAATTCCATTACGCAGCAATACAACCACACAGGGAAGAAGGATGGCGGGTGCCAGGAGTTTGTGGCGGGCCAACGGAATGAAAGAAGAACACTTTGGCAAACCTTTGATTGCCATTGTCAATTCCTTCACGCAGTTTGTACCCGGACATGCTCATTTGCATGATATAGGACAATACATTAAAGGCTTGATTGAAAAACACGGCTATTTTGGAGCCGAGTTCAATACCATTGCCGTCGACGATGGCATTGCCATGGGACACGACGGAATGTTGTATTCGCTGCCTTCGCGCGATGTAATTGCCGACAGCGTTGAATACATGTGCAACGCGCACAAAGTGGATGCCATGATTTGCATCTCGAACTGCGACAAGATCACTCCGGGCATGCTGATGGCTGCGATGCGGCTGAATATTCCGGCAGTGTTTGTTTCCGGTGGACCGATGGAAGCTGGCGAGGTGGACGAAAAACAACTCGACCTCGTGGATGCAATGGTAATGGCTGCCGATTCATCGGTTTCTGACGATTATCTTTTGCAGATTGAGCAGAACGCCTGTCCTACCTGTGGTTCTTGCTCGGGAATGTTCACTGCCAACTCAATGAACTGCCTGGCAGAAGCCATTGGAGTGGCACTGCCCGGAAATGGAACAATTGTGGCGACTCATGCCAATCGAAAGCGCCTGTTCGAAGAGGCAGTCGAGAAAATTGTGGCAGCCACCCAAGCCTATTATTTTGAAGGAAATGACAAAGTGCTGCCCAGAAATATTGCCACCAGGGCTTCTTTTCTGAATGCCATGAGGCTGGATATTGCAATGGGTGGATCGACCAATACCGTGTTGCATCTGCTGGCCATCGCACACGAGGCAGAGGTTGATTTTTCTATGAGCGATATCGATCGATTGTCGCGCGAAACACCCAACCTCTGCAAAGTAGCACCCAACTCACATTACCACATTCAGGATGTGAACCGTGCGGGCGGTATTTTATCTATCATGGCAGAACTCGATCGCGGTGGCTTACTGCAAACAGATGTTAACCGGATTGACGGCAGAACACTTAAACAGGCCATCAAGGAATACGATATCGTTGGCACAGAAGTGACAGACGATGCCTTACGACGCTTCAAATCGGCACCAGGCGGAGGAAGAAACCTCGTTATGGGATCGCAGGAAAGCACTTTCATGGAACTGGACACCGACCGTGAGAAAGGTTGTATCCGGAATATCGGGAATGCCTATAACAAGGACGGCGGTCTGGCCATACTTTTTGGTAACATCGCTGAAAAAGGCTGCATCGTAAAAACCGCAGGAGTCGATCCTTCCATATTCAAATTTACAGGAACTGCCAAAGTATTCGATTCTCAGGATGATGCCGTAAACGGTATTCTGGGTGATACGGTGCAAAAAGGCGATGTTATCGTCATTCGTTATGAAGGTCCTAAGGGCGGTCCCGGTATGCAGGAAATGTTGTACCCGACATCTTATCTGAAATCGATGCAACTGGATAAACATTGTGCGTTGATCACCGACGGACGATTCTCAGGTGGTACATCTGGTCTTTCAATCGGTCACGTTTCGCCCGAAGCAGCTGCAGGTGGTGCCATTGGACTGATCCGAAATAATGACAAAATTGAAATTGACATTACAAAACGCTCCATCAACCTTTTGATTTCCGAAACGGAACTGGAGAACCGTCGTAAGGCAGAAAACGAAAAAGGAGAAAAAGGATGGAAACCCGGAGCCCGTAAACGCAATGTTACGAAAGCGCTAAAAGCTTATGCCAGATTCGTTTCATCGGCTGATCTGGGTGCCATTCGTTTAATCGATTAGCAAATTACAACACTGAAAATATAAACTTACGCCAGCAGTTGGCAGACAAAAAACGACAGATATGACAGCAAAAAAAGTTACCGGTTCAGAAGCAGTAATTCTTTCTTTACTGGAGGAAGGAGTGGATACGATTTTTGGTTATCCCGGCGGTGCGATTATGCCCGTTTACGACGCGCTGTATGACCACGACCAAAATGTAAAACACATTCTTACCCGGCATGAGCAGGGCGCTATACACGGAGCGCAGGGTTATGCCAGGGTGACCGGTAAACCGGGCGTATGTTTTGCAACTTCGGGCCCGGGTGCCACCAACCTGATGACGGGTATTGCAGATGCTATGATCGACTCTACCCCGCTTGTCTGTATAACCGGACAGGTAGCATCACCGCTTCTGGGAACCGATGCCTTCCAGGAATCAGATATTGTCGGTATGTCGATCCCGGTTACGAAGTGGAATTACCAGATCACCACTCCTGAGGAAATACCTGAAGCGATCGCCCAGGCATTTTACATTGCCAATTCGGGCAGACCAGGTCCTGTCCTGCTCGACCTGACAAAAGATGCCCAGTTTGGCGAACTCGACTTTGAATACAAAAAATGTAAAAAAATACGTTCCTATGTACCTGAGTTGAAGATTGATCAAAACGATATTCAGGACGCTGCAAAATTAATTGACAAAGCAAAAAAGCCGTTGGTTTTGTTTGGCCACGGAATCATCATTGGTCGTGCAGAAAAGGAACTTACAGCCTTTTTGGAAAAAACAGGAATACCAGCTGCATGGACCATCCTTGGACTTTCGGCACTTCCTACGGATCATCCCCTGAATGTTGGAATGCTTGGTATGCATGGAAATTACGGCCCCAATTTACTTACTAACGAAGCTGACCTCATTATTGCTGTTGGTATGCGTTTCGATGACCGGGTTACCGGTAAAGTAAGCGAATATGCCAAAAATGCGAAGATTATCCATATTGAGATCGATCCGGCTGAAGTTGATAAGATCATCAAAACGGATGTAAAAATAATGGGTGATGCTAAAAAAGCATTGAAAGCGCTGACAGAAATCGTGAAGAAAAACAGCCACGATGCCTGGTTGGATGAATTTAATGACTGCATGCAGATCGAACACGAAAAGGTCATTGATAAAGATCTGCACCCTACCAAACCGGGATTAACCATGGGAGAAGTTATTCGAATCGCTTCAGAGAAAACGAACCACGATGCGATTTTGGTTACCGATGTAGGCCAGCACCAGATGATTGCACAGCGCTACTTCAAATTCAAGCACTCACGCAGTAATGTTACTTCAGGTGGATTGGGTACGATGGGTTTCTGTTTGCCGGCCAGTATGGGCGCGCAACTGGGTGCTCCCGACCGCACCGTTGTGGCCGTAATAGGCGATGGTGGTTTTCAAATGACCATCCAGGAATTAGGGACCATCGCACAAAATCGACTTCCGGTGAAGATCATCGTCTTGAATAACCATTTTCTTGGAATGGTACGCCAATGGCAGCAGTTGTTCTTCGAAAAACGTTACTCCTTCACCGAGCTGCAGAACCCTGATTTCATTATGATTGGAAAAGGTTTTGGCATCGATGGCCACAGAGTCGACCACCGGGAAGAACTGGAAAGTGGCATACAGAAGATGATTGATCACGACGGGCCTTATCTGCTCGAAGTAACAATTGAAAAGGAAGATAACGTATTTCCGATGGTGCCAACCGGAGCATCGGTTTCTGATGTTTTACTGGAACCTTAATCGCTAACCACTAAAAATCGAAAAAATGAGAAAAGAATTTATTATAACCGTTTATTCAGAGAACCACATCGGTCTGCTCACCAGGATTACCATCGTATTCACCCGTCGTAAAATTAATATTGACAGTTTAACTGTGTCGGAATCCGCGATTCAGGGGATTTATAAATTTACCATTGTAATTCACGAAACCGAAGCCCAGGTGAAAAAGGTAGTGGGTCAACTCGATAAACAAGTCGATGTACTGAAGGCATTCTATCACACCAACGAAGAAATGGTTTACCAGGAAATAGCGCTTTACAAGGTCCCTATTGAACCCATTTACGAAAGCGACGATATTGAGAAAATTGTTCGGCGGGCCGGCGCCCGTATCCTCGAGATAACCAAAGACTATGTTGTGATTGAAAAAACCGGGCATAAGGAAGAAACACAGGCTTTGTTCGAAGAACTTAATAAATTCCGGGTCTTGCAGTTTATCCGCTCGGGAAGAGTGGCCATTACACGCGATCCGATAGAACGGCTCTCCGAATTTCTGAAAGAACGCGACACGATGTTGGACAGTATGGATTGATAATCAAGATAATTTTTAGCATAAGCCTGCCCTCATTCGGCAGGCTTTTTTATTTTGGAAACTATATTGTTTTATTCTTGTTTAGTAAGAATGAAAAATGACTTTGTGAATGAAGTAGACCATTATAATTCAAATTAACCGGGGAATACCCGCAAACCCGTTTAAATGGATCATGTCAGATTTTCCAGTCCAACTCTTTTTAGCCGTTTTCGTACATTTCAAAAGAAAACAGGAAACAACAATCTTATGAAATCTATTCGGTTGAAACAACTGCTATTTTTGTCGGTTTTACTGGCTTTTAATGTCTATTCGGCAGCTCAAACACTTTTGACCGAACAGGATACAACCCTCGAAGAAATTACAGTTACCGCATTTAGGACTCCATACAATATCCTGAATACGCCTGCACCCATTAACCTGATTCTGCCCGAACAACTGCAAACCGGCGATGCACTGACCCCGGTTGAAGCATTAAACCAGATACCGGGTGTATTGATGCATCACGGAACATTAAATACCAACCGACTCACCATCCGTGGAATAGGATCAAGAACACCTTATAGCACAAACAAGATCAAAGCATATTTTGGAGAGATCCCCCTGACCACAGGTGATGGTGAAACTACTCTCGAAGACCTTGAAAACATTGCCATTCAGCGTGTGGAAGTCATTAAAGGCCCCTCATCGAGCTTATATGGTGCCGGGCTTGCAGGTGTAATTCTTTTTCATCCCAAAACAGTTCTGAAAGACTTTGTTCAGAACCAGTCTACTGTTGGTTCTTTTGGAACGTTTAAAAATACGCTGTCAACCGGAATAAATAGTGGAAAATTAAAAGTATTTGCGCTGGGGTCGTATCTAAGCAGCGATGGTTTTCGCGACAACAACGCAACGAACCGCGGAAATGTTTTTCTGAACAATACCTGGCAATTCTCGGAGAAAACCAACCTTCAGGTTCTGCTGAACGGAACGACAATGAAAGCCTACATACCAAGTTCACTGGATAAAGAAACCTTCGAAAATTCACCCCAAAGTGCGGCCGGCAACTGGGAGTCGATTCATGGATACGAACAATATTCAAAAGCACAAATGGGAATTTCTCTGAATCAGTACACGGCCAATGATGGCAAGATCACATTCGCCCTCATAGGCAGCCTTAAAAAACTAGAAGAGCGCCGACCATTCAATTTTCTGAAAGAATCGTCGGATTATCTTGCATGGCGGGCTGAAGCTCAAAAAAACGTGGAACTGGAAAATGCACGCCTTATTTTTACCACAGGTTTTGAAATGTATCGCGAGAATTTCGACTGGAAAACCACTGGCAACGACAATGGGCGACTAATTTCGGATAACAATGAAAGAAGACAATATGAGAACCTTTTTGTCCAGATGGAATCAAATTTCAGTGAAATATTCTTTTTATCGCTGGGTATGAATGGCAACCTGACACGTTTTCTGTATACCGATCATTTTCATGAGAACGGTGACCAGTCGGGCAAACGAAATTACAAACCTGTGGTTTCGCCTCGAATCGGCGCAAATTACATGTTAAGTGAAAATCACTCGGTATTTGTCAACCTCAGTCATGGATTTTCAACACCAAGTTTCGAAGAAACATTGCTTCCCGAAGGCCAGGTAAATCCTGACATTAAACCGGAAACAGGCTGGAGCTTCGAGTTTGGCGTACGTTCGCTTATAGCCAAACGTTTGCAAATAAATGCCAGTTATTACCGCATTTATATCGATAATCTTCTTGTGGCGCGTCGCACCGGTGAAGATGCATACATTGGCGTAAATGCAGGTCAGTCTGTACATCCCGGTCTCGAAGCGGAAGTAAATTGGAAGGCCATCACATTGCATGATAAAACTTTGCTGCATCTGCGCGCCAATGCCACATTTGCAAACTATCATTTTACCGATTTTATTGATCTGGGAGTCGATTACTCACACAACCTGCTTCCCGGAACAGCAAAAAAACTGTTTCTCTTCTCGGCGCAATTATACCCGGTCAGTAATTTCAGCATACACACCTGGTATCGTTTTACCGGAAAAATGCCGGTCAACGATGCCAACTCCGATTTTTCGGATGCGTTTGGTGTTAGTAATGTTGAATTGAAATACAACGGGAAAAAAGGTCGTCTGAATTTTGGCATCAAGGGTGGGATCCAAAACATTTTTAATACCCATTATGCGTCGATGTTGGCCGTTAATGCACCATCGTTTGGTGGAAATCCTCCCAGGTATTATTACCCTGGCAATCCACGGAATTTTTATATAAGCGTAACGATTGGCCTGGTAGAAAAGGAAACAGATTAAAGCGATTTTCGCCGAATAAACGAAAACGGACTTTTTATCCTCCGAAACTCCCCGCTTAAGATCATTTGCGCCGCCAATCGCCCAATCTCGTCATGATTGGTCGTTATTGTTGTTATTCCATCTTCCAGGATTTCTTTCACCGGATTATCATTGTAGGCTACCACCCCCATGTCTTTCCCCAATTTCCAGTTCTTTTCCTTGCATAACTTGATAAAGCGATACAGATCATCGTCGGAAATAATAACATAAGCCTCTCCCTTTCGCAGATCCTTTTCACCGATTTGGTTGATAATTGAGAATGGTCGTTCATTCACCTGGCAAAAGATTTGGAAACCGCGCATGATGTTCTTTGAATAATTTTCATGAAGTGGAAAAACAAGACTGATCTTCCTGTACTTTTTGAGCATTTCCTTCGCTTCACCCAGGGCGGTCTGAATATCTTTTTCAAACTCCTGATAAACCACAGGGTAATCCTTCAGTACCTCCAGCGTTCGATCGATAAGCAGCACCTTTTCCTTAGGGATTTTCCGAATAACTTCGGCACCCTTTTTATGTTCTTCGTTGAACTGTGGCAGGATCACAAAAAAGTCATAACTGGTGAGTTGCTTCTCCACAATTTCATCAAATTTCTCAATATTGTAATTGTAGATAAACACGTCGACATCGGCTTTGCTGCCCATGGTTTCCACAAACGAATAATAAAGGCTGCGCTTGTAATTGCTAAGTTTGCTAATCACCAGTGCAATCTTTAATTTTTTCTGAAAATTGGTACGGTTAACGTAATATCCTTTCCCGCGAACCGACGAGAGAATTCCTTTTTTTCGCAGGTGAACATAGGCTTTTTCAACCGTATCGCGCGACAATAGCAATTCTTCGCTCGTTTCGTTGATTGAAGGAACACGCTGACCTTTTTTAAAAATTCCGGCCTCGATGTCTGAAACGATCAAATCGACTACCTGCCTGTATTTAGGTATCTCAGAATCATGATCGATGCGTTCGATGTTCACCATCTGTTCTATTTTGAAATGATTTTTATGGTAGTCCGACGATTCTGGCGTCGTCCTTCAGCTGTTTCGTTGTCCGCAATCGGTCTTGTATCACCATAGCCTTCATATTCCAACCTGTTCAGTGCAATTTGGTTTTGCACCAAATACTCAACGACCGAGTTGGCCCTTTGTTTCGAAAGTTCAAGATTGCTCTCCGGATTACCTGTACTGTCGGTGTGTCCCTGTATTTCTACATGAAGTTCTTTGTTGTTTTTCAGGAATGTAACCAACTTCTGCAACTCAGGTTCCGACTGTGGCAGGATCCTGAACGAATCGGTTTCGAAATAAATATTGTATAACTCCATCTGAGCACCCACTTCGATAGGCTCCAGTTCAATGTCGAGAATGATCGGATCAGTCAGCGTATTGGCATCGGCAAGTTGCATCGATTGTGAATAAAACATGTAGCCTTCTTCCGAAACATTGAAAGCATAATTTCTTCGCAGCGGCAGGGCAAGCATCACTTCTCCGTTTTCGTCGGCCTTTTGCAAGCGACTCTTTTCAAACTTCGAATTTAAATTTACCAACTCGATATTTGCAGCAATGGGTTCCTGCGTTTTTTTGTTTCGCACCGTTGCTTTTACATACGTTACCGGTTGTGGTTGCAATCCGCGATCAAGGTTGAATGAAAAGATATCCAGACCGTGTTCGGCTTCGCGTGCCGATGAAAAATATGCAATATCTCCTATAGAGTTGATCGTCAACCCCATATCATCGAGGTAAGTATTGATCGGATAACCCATATTTTTCAAATCGTGTACCTGGCCAAATTCATCGATCATGGCCGAAAAAAGATCGAAACCGCCCATCCCGACCTGCGTGTCCGAGGCAAAATAGAAATTCTGGTTGTTGGCATGAATGAAAGGAGATATTTCGTCGCCAACTGTATTTATCACTTCAAGGTTCTCGGGCTTGCTCCAGCGGGGATAACCGGCTTCGTCAAACCCCATGAATTCGATCCGCCAAATATCCTTTTTCCCTTTTCCTCCCGGCCGGTTGCTCGAAAAATACAAATAACGGTTATCCGACGAGAACGATGGTTGTGCTTCCCAATAGCGCGTATTCAATGGCGCTCCGGCATTTCTGGGTTCAGTCCACCTGCCGTCTATAAAACGTGAAAAGTAAATATCGCAACTGCCAAAGCCTTCAGCCCGATTACAGGCCGTAAAAAACATGATTCTTGAATCGGCAGAGAGTGTTTGTGCTCCCTCGTTATCCGGGGTGTTCACATCGCTCAGGGGTTTAACTTCCCATTCGAGCGAATCGAGTTCAGCTATAAAAAAATCTTCCTGCGGACGAGCCAAAGAATCTTTGATTAATCGGGTAAAAACCAGGTGTCTGCCATCGAGTGTGGGGGTTGGCCAGTATTCGTCGAATTCACTGTTTATGCTTTCATCAAGTCTGTTAGGTTCGAATTTTACCGGGTTCTCAATGGATTCGATGGCAAATTTGCAACTCGCTATTTTACAGGCGAGCAAAAATTGCCTTCTCTCCGGAATGTTTTTATTTACCTTATATTTATCATAGAAGCTCAAAGCTTCTGAGTACATTCCCAATTTGTAAAAGGCTTCACCCAGACGAAAATCGATCAGTGGATTATTACTCTCCTTTTGCGCTTTTGTGAGATGGCTGATCTCAAGACGTGTCGAATCCATATCCTTGTATATTTCAGCCATCAGCAAATGCGCGTTTACATGATTCTCGTCCATGCGTGTAATTTCTTCACAAACTTCAATTGCTTTTGCATAATTCTTTTCAGTATATAAGCTTCTTGCTGCTTCAAACATCTTCTCTGTACGCTTGCTGTTTTGAGCGCTTACTGTTGAAAACGCAATCATTACGAAAAATAATACTATATAGAGCTTTTGATATCTCATTTCTAAACGATTAGAATAATTTTAATAAATACGTTTTTTTACAATCGATGGTATTCTTGGTAATTATTTTTTTCCTATTTTGCCCTAAAATACAAATTATAAACAAATTTATTTTTGATGAAAACTGGGATGAAAAATCCGTTGTAACCTAAAATTCATTCCACCGTAAATTTTAAAAGTCTAATGTTTTTAATGTGATGAAAAAGAAAGAAAAACGGAGAAATTTCTCTGATCTTGACAAATTCGACAGGAAACAAAAAAAACATTCCGCACCAAAAGAAAAAGGATCTTCAAAACACAAATTTTCCATCTACGAAGAGTTTGAAGATGAAGATTCAATCGATTACTCAACTGATTACGAAGATCTGGACGACTAAAAAATCACAACACATATTTGATCTCTGACGATCCAGCTTAAAGGCCTGAATCTTCGTCATTGTAAAATGCCTCTATACCGGGGTAATTATAGCGTCTTTTTGCAATATTCTCCGGAAATACAAAGTAGGATAAGGTGGCTTTGGCGCACTCTTCGCCGGCACCGTTATACAGCGATGCCGCTATTTTGGCAATTCTTCCTTCAACGCTTTCAATCCGTCCGCGAATCGTTATGTAATCATTTGTCACCGTAACCGGTTTAAGGTACTTTACATTCATTTCGCTGGTCACTCCGGTGGTTTTCAGTTTCAACATGGTAACCCAGCCGCCAATTTCATCGAGCAATGTTGCCTGAATTCCACCATGTAAAACACCGATCCAGCCTTCGTATTTTTTCTCCGGATTCCAGCGGGTAACGATATCATCGCCGTCTTCCCAGAATTCGAGATGCAAACCCGAATTATTGTATGGTGAACAGGCGAAACAATTGTAAACGCCATCGTTCTTTGGATCTTTCCACGGATTTCTGATTTTTTTCATCTTATCAGGTTAAATTTCACAACTGTGTTGGCTTAAACAAAACAGGCCGGTTTACACCAGCCCGTTTATTGAATATTTTGGTCTGAATTAATTTCCTCCAAGAATCAACGGTAATCCATCTTCGCCGCTTCCTATCACAATTACTTTGGTATTTGGTGATTCGGCCAATGATGTTGTAGCCTCAATACCTCTCTGCTTCAAAATCTTATCTGTTAAACTGGCATTAATAATGCGGTTGTAATTGGCAATACCTTCTGCTTCAATTCTGCGACGTTCCGCTTCAGATTCTTCACGTTTCAGCCGGAATTCGTAAGCAAGTGCTTCCTGTTCCTGTTGCAATTTGTTTTCAATGGCACCTTTTATCTGGGTTGGGAGATTGATCGAACGAATCAGCAAGGCTTTCATATCGATGAAATTCTCGCCAAGGGTTTGCCGGGTTTCGGTAATAATTGCCTGCTCCACTTCAGCTCGTTTAGTCGAGTAAATCTCTTCCGCGGTGTAACGACCTGCCACCTGGCGCACCGAGGAGCGTACTTCGGGAATAACCAGTACATTGATGTAATTTACGCCGAACTGCTCGTGCAGGTAACCAATATTGTTAAAAGTCGGATTAAAACGAACGGTAACATCGGTATTGATCGACAGTCCGTTCTTGTCCAGCACATCCATCGTTTCCTCGCGCTGTTGTTCGCGCACATTGTAAATGTACATTTCATTCCATGGAGCAATCACATGAAAACCTTCGCTGTAAATATTTTCCTTATCCAAACCGGTTGTATACGGCCGGAAGATCACCCCACGCTCACCGGCTTCGATGATCAAAAACATACGGCCGCCAAACAAGAGCAGAACGATCAACACAATTACTCCTATAATGATGTAAGAAGACTTAAAATTGAATTTCATAATTGTACTTTTTTGAAGTTTGCACAAATGTACAAAGTTTAACGGTATCACGAAGTTCGGTTATGATTAATTTAAAAAACCGTTTTGTGCACATTTTTGAACATTCTTTTATCTTTGATGATCGCAAAACATGAAAAGATGAAAAAACTGCTTTTCCTGATTCTTTCCCTTCTTTTCCTGTCGACCGCATATGCACAGGATTTTTTCAACACCGATTTCAATAAAAAGAAACGATACGTTATTTTGTGTGATCCAACAATCAACCGCATCAAGACAATTGAATACCTTACCCGCCACAAGATTTTCGATATTAATGCGCGAAAAGTCAAATTTGTTGGCGTTTATTTTGAAGACCAAAACTACGATTTCGGCAAAACCAAAGCATATATCGAAGAAAACCACCTCGACAATTATCATCTTCACGAAATTAAAGGTGATTTAAACGAAGAGGACGTTTTCCGAAACAACGAAATTTCGGCGCAATTGAAACAGGTTTTCGATAATTCGGTGGGGATTATATTTTTTGGTGGTCCCGACATTCAGCCGGCCATTTATGGCGAAGAAAACAGCCGCTCTGTGGTAACCGATCCGCAACGCCACCTTTATGAATCTACTTTTATGTTTCACTTGCTGGGTGGTTTTCAGAATGAAAATTTTAAAGCTTTCCTTTCCGACCGGCCGGATTACCTGGTTACGGGTTTTTGCCTGGGGATGCAAACCATGAACATTGGAACGGGCGGCACGCTGGTACAGGATATCCCGGCTGAAATATACAAAGCTGAAACGCCACAGGAAACCGTAAATATCGGGCGCGAAAACCTGCATCGCAATTACTGGCAGGAAATTGTTGAGGATGAACAATTAATGGGCATTAACCTGCATACCATTCAATTTACCGATCATCCTTTTTTTGGAAAAGCAGTTAAAGTGAATAAGCGTGAAACGCCACGTATTTTAAGTTCGCACCACCAGGCGTCTGAAAAACTGGGAAAGGGACTGGAAGTAACTGCACTCTCTCCCGACGGGAAGGTAGTGGAAGGATTGGCACACGATGTTTATCCCAATGTTTTTGCGGTGCAATTTCATCCTGAAGTATCTGCTTTATATGAGAAAATGAATGAATTAAAATTCCATCCCGATGATACACCTAAATCGTATTACGAAATCATTGGCAAGTCGAGTGTTCGCTTCCATAAAAAATACTGGGCCTATATTTCGAATGTTTTTCAGGAGGTGAAGAAACCAAAAAATTAATCCGTTTTATTCATCGATCAGCACATCAATATCGTTAACAATCATCCATTTCCCATCAATATTTTGCCACTCTTGCATATTGATTGTTTTCAGACGCTCTCCTGTTCTCAGTTTTGAAATAGTCAGACTTTTTTCAATGGCAAGATCACCGTCTACGTTTAGCGAAAGGAGTTCTTGTCCGATCATCGTAAACAACTTAGCATCAACAGCCTGAAACAATATTCTGCGTATTTCTTCCTTACCGCAATACGAAGGCTGCGCATTTCGGTAAAAACATGCCGTTTCGGCATAATCTTCCAGAAGCCGGTCGATCTGACCGGAATTGAACCACTCTATACTATTTTTATTTTGTTGAATTATTTGTTCTTTCAACGCTGACTCGATGTTCTCTGCGCGAATAAAATTGATCATAAATGCCGCCAGCAGAACGACCAAAAGACTTGTCGATAAAATGCCAACTTTTTTCATGGTATTGTTTTTAAAGTTGATACAATCCCATGCATTTTCAACGAATCTTCGGATCGCGTGCTTTTCATCGGTAAATTCTTTGAACTCAAAATCCAGTGCCTTTGCAAGCACTTTTAAGGAATAACTTCGCGGAGTTACATCTCCTGATTCAATCCGCTGTAAAGTTCGCACATTAAGCTTGCAAAGTTCTACCAGTTCTTCCTGAGTCAAACCCTTTGATTTGCGAAGTTCAGCAATCTTCTTTCCGAGTTCCGGTTGTTGCATGTTTTTTTGTTTAAGCAAGTTATTCTTTCAAGCTAATTTACACCACGAAATTCGTTGTACTTTTACACGGCATTCGTACGACATCATTAATTAATCGACTAAAAATAAGTCAGTTAAATTTATATCTAATTTAAAGCTTTTAGCCTTTGATTACTATTTTTTACGTATAAACCTGAAGAAATTGCAATGGGAAAAGTGAAGGAAAGAGGGATTGAAGGAATGCTTTAATGCAAAATACTGCAATGCGTAAATAGTAGATAAAAAAATGTCAAATTGAAAAATTGTCAAATTGCGATTTTCCAAAAAAAAAACTGTCAACTGAGACTGAGACTGCAAACTGTGACTTAGATTGCCAACTGCCGACTAAACTATAAACTTTGATCTCAAAACATTAACTTTAAACCATTACACTTTAAACTTCCATCTTCTTTATTAATTTTGCGCCCGCATAAAATTGCTGTAAATGACATTTTTGGAAGAAATAAAACGCCGCCGGACTTTTGGAATCGTGAGTCACCCTGATGCCGGGAAAACAACACTTACCGAAAAGCTGCTATTGTTTGGAGGTGCCATTCGTGTAGCCGGTGCTGTAAAAAACAATAAGATCAAAAAAGGGGCTACTTCAGATTTTATGGAAATTGAGCGCCAGCGTGGTATTTCTGTAGCAACTTCGGTGATGGGATTCGAGTACGACGGCTACAAAATCAATATTCTCGACACGCCGGGTCACCAGGATTTCCAGGAAGATACATTCAGAACTTTAACAGCGGTCGACAGCGTAATTATTGTAATTGATGCGGCCAAAGGTGTGGAGCCACAAACCGAGAAACTGATGAATGTGTGCCGGATGCGCAAAACCCCGGTTATTGTGTTTGTGAATAAGATGGACCGCCCGGCTCAGGATCCATTCACGCTCATGGACGAAGTGGAAGATCAGCTGAAGATTAAAGTGCGTCCGCTGAGTTGGCCAATCAATAATGGCCCCGACTTTAAAGGTGTTTACAATATTTTTAACCGCAGCTTGAAATTGTTTAAACCCGACATCCAGGAAATTGAAGAACGAATTAAATTTGAGGATATTTCCGACCCGGCTCTGGAAGATCATATTGGCGACGATGCAGAGGTACTGCGCGAGGAACTGGAACTTGTGGAAGGTATTTATCCTGAATTTGATAACAAAGAGTACATGGCCGGGAATCTGGCTCCTGTATTTTTTGGAAGTGCACTCTATAATTTCGGGGTACAGGAATTGCTCGACAGTTTTGTGAAAATAGCGCCTTCGCCCTTACCCAGCACCGCCGAAGAACGTGAGGTGAAACCCGAAGAGAAAGGATTCAGTGGCTTTGTGTTTAAGATCCACGCCAACATTGATCCAAATCACCGCAGTCGAATCGCCTTCGTGAAGATTTGTTCGGGACGTTTCGAACGAAATAAAATGTATAACAACATCCGTCTGGGAAAAACCTTCAGAATTTCAAGTCCTACCGCTTTTATGGCAGCACAAAAAGAGATTGTTGAAGAAGCTTTCCCGGGCGATATCATCGGGGTGCCGGATACTGGAAACCTGATTATTGGAGACACACTGACCGATGGTGAAACCATCCATTTTAAAGGGCTGCCAAGTTTTTCACCTGAACTTTTCCGTTATATCGAAAATGCTGACCCGATGAAATCGAAACAGCTGGCAAAAGGCATCGATCAGTTAATGGACGAAGGTGTGGCACAGCTTTTTACCAGCTCATTTAACGGCCGAAAGATAATCGGTACCGTTGGACAGTTGCAATTCGAAGTTATTCAGTACCGATTGGAACATGAGTACAATGCCAAATGCCGTTTCGAACCACTTCAAATGCACAAAGCCTGCTGGATTGAAAGTGATGATCCAAAAATACTGACCGAATTCAAAAAACGAAAGCACCAGAAAATGGCGAAAGACAAACTGGGTCGCGATGTTTTTATGGCTGATTCACCCTTCATCTTACAAATGGCTCAGGACGAATTCAAAGACATTCGTTTCCACTTTACTTCTGAGTTTTAAATGCCATACAAATAGTGCTGCATAATCTCATTTACTGATCTGAGTTAATGGAGAAAATGCGTAATTTCGAACTGAAAATAGATCAACTCATAAACCCATAATTCAGGTAAGATGGAATCCGGATTCTACGACAGTACTTTTTTTACGTACATCCTGCTCCCTACCCTAATATTTCTGGCGCGGGTAATGGATGTAAGCATTGGAACCATTCGAATTGTCATGGTCTCGAAAGGTCATAAAATATGGGCCCCGATCCTCGGTTTTTTTGAAGTATTGATCTGGCTGATCGCTATTACAAAAATCATTCAGAATCTTGATAACTGGTTGTGCTATATTGCCTACGGATTGGGTTTCGCAGCCGGCAACTATGTGGGCCTCATCATCGAAGAAAAAATGGCCCTGGGAATTGTTAAATTGCAGATCATTACCCGAATGGAAGCCGGTAAACTTATCGAGAATTTAAGAGCAGCCGGTTACGGCATTACGCATCATAATGCCAGAGGCAGCAACGAAGATGTCAGTATCATTTACAGCATCATCAAACGATCGGAAATCAGGAAAGTAGAGGGCATAATTAAAACGACCAATCCAAAGGCCTTTTATTCGATCGAAGACATCAAGTTTGTGAATGAAGGTGTATTTCCACTGGTGCCAAAAACGCGCATACGCTGGCGGAAAGGAAAGTAGCTTCACGGAAAGGTCGAAGTTTTCATAAACAAATCGTTGTCCCGAGAAATCCCTCCGGTCATTAAAACAGAATCATAGTCGTATGCCAGTTTTTTAACCGAAAAGGCTTATGGATTGGCGCAAGGCATCTGACCGATCTTCTTATTTTAAATTTTCACTGACCGATCGGTCATTTTTTTGCTAAAATATTTGGTATTCTCAAAATTACTTTCTAGTTTTGACCGACCGTTCAATCAAAAAATAGAATTTTAATGCCAAAAACACCGGAACAATACGACGATATCCGCAAACAGAAAAAGCAATTGATCATGGATACTGCGCTGGAGCTTTTTGCAGAGAACGGTTTCCATGCTACCTCCATCAGTCAGATAGCCAAAGCAGCCAAAATCTCTAAAGGACTCACCTATAATTATTTCGATAGCAAAAACGATATCCTCGATGAAATAATGGAGCAGGGATTTAATGAGATATACGATAATCTCGATATGAACCACGACGGTGTATTAACCGAAGATGAGTTTATCTTCTTTATTCGCAAAAATTTTCAACTGCTACGCGAAAACATGCATTACTGGAAGTTATTTTTCTCGTTACTGCTGCAACCAAAAGTATCGGTAACATTTGCCAGAAATTACGAGGAAAAAGCAGAACCAATCTTTCAGATGTTTTTTGAATTCATCAGCAAGAGTGGTAGCAACAACCCGGAGCAGGATTTAATGGCGGTTTCATCAATGATGGAAGGAGCCTTCTTGTATTGCGTAACAGCGCCAGATGTTTTTCCGGCCGAGAAACTTGAGGAAGCCGTGGTGCAAAATTGTTTGAAAATTATTAAAGGGTAAAACCAAAAATCATCATAATGAAAACTGAAAAGAATTATCCAATCCGAATTTTTACCACATTTCTGGTGCTTGTATCGGCTTTTTCAGCTCTCGGACAAGACATCAATATTGAAGAAATCGTGCGGCAGGCCGATGAAAAATTCCGTGGCACTTCTAGCAAAGGCGAACTGACCATGATTATAGAACGTCCTTCATGGAGTCGGGAGGTTTCAATGAAAAACTGGACACTGGGTAACGACTATTCATTGATCTACATCACAGCGCCTGCTAAAGAAAAAGGACAGGTTTTTCTGAAACGCGACAAGGAAATGTGGAATTGGGTTCCTAACATCGAAAGGATGATTAAAATTCCGCCATCGATGATGATGCAATCATGGATGGGATCAGATTTTACGAACGATGACCTGGTAAAAGAATCGTCGATGGCAGATGACTATGACCAGAAACTTCTGGGCTATGAGGAGATAGAAGGTTACAACTGCTATAAAATAGAGTTGATACCACACGAAGATGCAGCTGTGGTTTGGGGTAAGGTGATTATGTGGATATCGAAAGTAGAACTGCACTGGCTAAAAGCAGAGTTTTACGACGAAGACGGTTACCTCGTTAATACCGAGATTTTGAGTGATATCAAAAAAATGGATGACCGCGTGATGCCCACCCGCCTCGAAATGATCCCGGCCGATGAAGAGGGTCATAAAACGATCATGATTTTCGATAATATAGATTTTAATGTGGACATAAAAGAATCGTTCTTCTCACAACAAAATATGAAGAGAATCAGGTAGGAATTGAAGGACAGAAGGATTGAGGGATTGAATTAAATCAAAATCTACATCATGAATGATAATATTAGATTCAAAGAAGAAATGAAAGCCCGGCTGAAGAAATTTGTTCTGGACCTTATCAAACTGTGCCTGGGGCTTCCAAACTCATACGAAGCGAACATCATTAAAAATCAACTCCTTCGCTCCGGCAGTTCTGTATATGCAAATTATCGGGCAGCTTGTCGGGCCAGATCAAAAGCTGAGTTTTTCAGTAAAATTAGTATTGTGGTTGAAGAAGCTGATGAAACAGAAATGTGGCTTGACCTGCTAATTGATTCATCAATAAGTGAAACACCAAATTTTAGAACCATGATAAACATTCAAAAAAGTACAACATATTTATTGAATCATTCGAAGCATGAGTCCTACTATCCTTCAACGAATCAGTCCTTCAGTCCCTCACCAAATCAATCACTCCAATGAAAACAAACATAAAATTAGCCTGGCGAAATCTCTGGAGAAACCGGCGGCGAACGATCATCGCCATTTCTTCCATCGTTTTTAGTGTACTGCTGGCCTCGTGGATGCGATCGATGCAGGAAGGTTCGTACGACAAAATGATCGAGAATTCGGTAAAATTCTACTCGGGTTATTTGCAGGTTCAGGATACTGCTTACTGGGAAGAACGTACTCTTGATAACAGTTTTGAGGCTCCCGAAGAACTGAAACAACAAATCAGTCAACTGCAAGATGTTACGCTGGTGGTCGATCGCATAGAATCGTTCGCATTGGCTGCCAACCACCTGAAAAGCAAGCCGGCCATGATCATGGGTATCGAACCTGAAACCGAAGACCAGATTACAAAGATTTCACAGAAGGTAAAAAAAGGACGTTTCCTGCAAACCGGAGATAAAGGCGCCATCCTTGGCGAAGGACTGGCACGCTACCTCGGCCTGGGAGTTGGCGATACACTGGTTATGATCAGCCAGGGTTATCACGGAATAAGTGCCAGTGGTTTGTTCGAGGTTGTGGGGCTGCTCTCCCACCCCAACCAGGAATTTAACAACCGAATGGTTTACCTGGATATTCAGACAGCACGCGATTTTTATTCGGCCTATGGTCTGTCGACCTCGCTGGTAGTTATGACACACAATCATTATGAAGTAAAGCATATTCAGACAGCAATTGAAAAAATATTACCGGCCGGAAACCGGGTAATGACCTGGACCGACATGCAACCGGACCTTGAGCAATTGATCGAAAGCGATCGCGGCAGCGGAATCATCATGCTGGCTATCCTCTACATGGTAATTGCCTTTGGCATGTTCAGTGTTGTACTAATGATGGTGAAAGAACGTTCGCGCGAATTTGGTGTAGTACATGCTGTCGGCATGCAAAAAACCAAATTAGCAGTCGTTGTCTTCTTCGAGACTATTTTTATCGGTCTTATCGGGTGCGCGGTTGGACTCATAATAAGCTATGCTTTCTGCCTGTATTTCTATTTCAACCCGATTGCAATGACCGGTGAAATGGCAACTGCCTACGAACAATACGGGATGGAACCCTACCTGTTCTTCTCCTTAAAAGCTTCGCTCTTTTACAGCCAGATGATCCTCGTATTCCTGATAAGTATGTTTATTTCGATTTTTCCGATGTGGAATATACACCGTTTGAATATAACAAAGGCGATGCGTGCATGATTCAGCTGGCACTTGCAGTGCACAGTTAAGAGATAGAAAATGAAAAACAAAAATATTATGAAGCGAAAGTTGACATTAAAAGTTGGAAAAACTGCTTCCAACTTCAGTCTTCCAGCTTCATCCAAAATTTAGTGATTATGATTTGGTCAATAGCTTGGAGAAATGTTTGGAGAAACAAAGTACGCAGCATCATTATGATCGTTGCCATTGCACTTGGACTGATCGCAGGAGTTTTTGCGACCGCTTTTATGCAGGGGGCGGTTGATGCACGCATCGAATCTGCAACACACTCCGAATTGGCACATCTTCAGGTTCATGCGCCGCACTTTCAGGATAATAATGAAACCGGTTTGTACATGAAGGATGTGAACAGCTTTACCGGTAAAGTGGAAGAAATTGATGAAGTGCAGGCTGCCAGTTATCGTTTGATTGCTGAACCTTTTATTATGGCAGCACACGGAACCGGAGGTGGAAAAATGCTGGGTGTTGTTCCTGCAAAAGAAAAGCAGGTAACCGATATTGCTCAGAAACTGGTAAAAGGAACTTACCTCGAAAAAACGAGCCGAATGCCACCGGTTTTGATCGGTGAAAAACTATCAAAAAAACTGAAATTAAAAGTTGGTTCAAAAATTAATGTTCAGATGGTGGATATCAATGGCGACCTTTCAGCTAAAGGTTACCGGGTGAGCGGAATCTTTAGAACCTCAAATACCGGATTCGATGAATCAACGCTCTTCGTTGTCTTCGATGATCTGCAAAAACAACTTGGATTGCCCGATAATGTAGCTCACGAGGTAGCGATGATCTGTGAAAAAGGTGATGAAGTGGATGAAATTAAACCGGAAGTTCAACAACTGGCTGGAGAAAACATCGTGCAAACCTGGAAAGAACTGAGTCCCGAAATGTCCCTGCTGGCAGAATCGATGGATCAGTACATGTATATTTTCATCCTGATCATTTTACTGGGTTTATGTTTTGGCATTATTAATACCATGTTGATGGCCGTGCTCGAACGCGTTAAGGAAATAGGGATGTTGATGGCGGTTGGAATGAACAAACGGCGAATCTTTTCGATGATCATGCTCGAGTCAATTATGCTTACTTTAACGGGGGGGCTGCTGGGTGTTTTTTTGGGTTCAATAATCACAAAATTCTTTGAAACGACTCCCATCGATGTTTCAGCATTTTCAGAGGGACTGGAAAAATACGGTTATGCCACCCAAATTTATACATCCCTTCAAAACGAAATGCTGGTAACCATTACAGTCCTCGTCATTTTTACCGGAATGATATCAGCCGTTTATCCGGCTCGGAAAGCCCTGAAATTGAATCCGGCAGAGGCAACGAGAACGGAATAGCACAAGATTAGAAGGATAGAATATATGCGTATTAGAATGGAGAATAAGGAAATGAATTGCACAGAATTTTTAAGAATGAACCGAAAGCCCTATGCTGGTGGCTCACAGCTCACAGCTTTTCGTACGAAGTAAATAGAACATTTGATAACAAATCGAAATCTAAAAAACTACATACAATGAAGATTATCGAAATTAAAAACCTGCACAAGATCTACAACAGCGATTCGGTATCGGTGCATGCTGTAAACGGAATCGATGTTTCGTTTGAAGAAGGTGAATTTACTGCTATTGTCGGACCATCAGGATCGGGTAAAACCACGCTGCTGAATATTGTTGGCGGCCTGGACGATCCGACCGAAGGAAGCGTTGAAATCGAAGGCGTAAAAATCAACGAACTCTCAGCCCGAAAACTTACCGATTTCCGAATGAAGAATATCGGTTTTGTTTTCCAGGCTTATAACCTCATTCCGGTGCTTACAGCAAAAGAAAATGTAGAGTTTATCATGCACCTGCAAGGCGCCAAAAAAGTCGCACGCGATGCACGGACATCCGAACTCTTAAAAGCAGTTGGATTAGGTGAAATGATGGACCGCCGTCCGTCGAAACTTTCGGGTGGGCAGCAGCAAAGGGTTGCAGTGGCCCGGGCACTGGCATCGAAACCCAAATTCGTATTGGCCGATGAGCCAACTGCAAACCTCGATTCACATTCTACAGAAAACCTGCTCGATATTATGGAGCAACTTAATAAAGAAGAAAAAATTACGTTTATATTTTCGACACATGATCAGCGCGTTGTAAATAAAGCCCGACGTGTGATCACCATCGAAGATGGTAAAATTATTAGCGATTTAACAAAATGAGCAAGCTCTGGGGATTGATACTGATCATATGGTGCACCACAGTTTTCGCGGAGAAAAAAGAGCATCCTGAATTGAATACGGCAGCTGCTGCCCCTTATCTGTCCCCGCTTGAAAAAGAAGTAATTTATGAGATCAACCTTTTCCGGTCTGACCCAGCAGATTATGCCCGGAAATACATTGCCCCGCTGGCCAAACATTACGACCGGAAAATACTTCACTATCCGGGGGATAAAGCAATTCAAACGTTCGAAGGCGTTAATGCACTTAACGAATGTGTCAGAGAATTGAAAAGAATGTCGGCTAAACCGTTTGTGAATCCTGATCCGTTGCTCACCCGGGCGGCTGAGGACCACCAGCGTGATCAGCAAAAGAGCGGACGAACAGGTCATACCGGAAACGATCGATCCGATTTAAAGCAACGCATCGAGCGATACGGAAAGTGGCAAACAAGAATTGGCGAAAATATCGCGTATGGAAATTCCAGTGCCCGACAAATTGTAGTCTTTCTGTTGATCGACGATGGCGTTCATGACCGGGGGCACCGGGCTACATTACTAAATCCTGATTTCAAAGTAGTTGGTGTAGCTTGTGGCTTACATCCGGTATATGAAACCATGTGTGTGCTCGACTTTGCAGGTGGAATCAGCAAGAAGTAAAAACTTCGGCAAACCTTTGGGAACAATGCATAAGCTATTCATAATAAAAAATTACAGTTACTTCTCACTCCTTTCTTTTGTGCTGCTGCTGGGACTTTTGAATTCAAAATCGGCAACAGCGCAATCCAATATTTCCGTGGATGGCTATATAAAAGAATTAAGCATGTATTACAAACCGGTGCAAGCTATGCCGGTGTCCGCAAGCGATTCGCTTAACTATCTGTTTTTAAGCCAAATTCATAACCGTATAAACTTCAGATGGTATGCCAGCTCAAAACTAACTTTTGCTCTGGAAGCACGTAACCGCATTTTTTTTGGTCAAATGGTTCGCGAGTTCCCCGATTACGAAGATTACATCGAGGAAGATAACGGTTATTTGGACCTGGGTACTGTTCTGATCTCACAGAATAGTTGGTTTTTACATACCATGCTCGATCGTGCCTGGGTTGATTACACCAGCGGCAAATGGCAAATAAGGCTGGGGAGACAAAGGATCAACTGGGGAACCAATCTCGTTTGGAATCCCAATGATGTATTCAATACTTTCTCGTATTTTGATTTTGATTATGAAGAACGTCCCGGAACAGATGGGGTGAGAATCCAATACTACACCAGTGTTACCTCATCGGCTGAATTGGTTTATAAAGTAGGCCATAACAATAATGAAACGGCTGTTGCAGGAATGTATCGTTTCCTGAAATCGAGCTATGATATCCAGTTTATGGGTGGTTGGGTTGGAAAGGATTACGTCCTGGGCGGCGGCTGGTCGGGCGACATCAAAGGCGGTGGATTCCGGGGCGAAGCCACCTGGTTTAAACCACGTGATAATAGCGACCCTGAAAATTTTGAAAGTTTTGTGGCTTCCATATCCGGAGATTATACCCTGCGAAACAGCTTGTATTTGCATGCAGCCTTCCTGTTTAACAGCCACGGAACTACCGGCGATGCAGGAGGACGTGGATTTTTCACACCCGATATTTCAGCTAAAATGTTGTCGCTGGGACGCTACCAGTTATTTGCACAGGCTTCCTACCCTTTTACTCCGCTTTTCTCCGGAAATATGGCAGCCATGCTAAATCCCTGCGACGGATCTTCCTTTCTTGGACCATCACTCACCTACTCCATTGGGAACAACTGGGAAGTGATGCTGAACGGACAATTATTCCTTGGAAGAACCGGCACAGAATATGGCGATTTTGGCCAGGCCGTTTTTGCCAGACTCAAATGGTCATTTTAATTCAGAAAAGTGAATATCGAATTTGATTAATCTATACATTTGTGTGGTATAATAAATGATGCGGGAGTAGCTCAGTGGTAGAGCATCAGCTTCCCAAGCTGAGGGTCGCGGGTTCGATCCCCGTTTCCCGCTCATTAATTAAGTACCAAACACCAATTATTAGTGAATTTTTATGTTTACATATTATATTCTGAGACAGCCAACTCATACTACAAAGGGCAAACAAGCAATTTAAACCATCGAATTGGCAGGCACAACAAAGGTTATGAAAAGGCGACAAAAATTGGGGCTCCGTGGAAGCTAATCTGGTGTACTCAAAAAAGGACACGTGGGGAGGCGCTCATACTTGAGAAAAAATTGAAAAATCTTACCAAAGAAAAAACGATTCGATTTATTCAGAAATATGATGAAGAGTCGCGGGCCCTGATGCGCAGACTGGGGCTGCGATCAGGATGCTGACCGCAGCGTCAGCATTCGATCCCCGTTTCCCGCTCATTGAATAAGAAGGAGTTAGATGGAAGTCTGGCTCATTTTTATTTTTAGCAGGTGCAACATAGGTGCAACAAATGAATTTTAAAATGTCTCACCAATTTTAGGCATCTAAAACCAAGTAACCAAGCACAAATCCTTCTGTAATCCAGTAATACTGTGCATTTGGGATTATGGTTTTAGTGGAGTCAGAAATTAATTACATCTAGAATGGTATTTCATTCTCTATCACCTCATGATCTACAACTACCCCATTCTCAATTTTTAATACTAGCTCCTTTTCATGATTATAACTAGGCACTGCATGCCATCAGAACGCTTATCAACTGGAGTCGTTTGTTTAAATTTCTCTCACCCTCTCAAGTGTAATTTATTTGAATGAAATTATAACCTGTAGTTTATCCCAATTCTCAAACTTGATCCATGATGATATTTAAATTTTCTGTATCCCGCTTCAATGATCATTCCTATTCTTTTTCTTTTAAATAAAAAAACTGAAGCACCCCCCAATATTGAATAATCAAAATAAGTCCCTCTCTTGGGATATATAGATTCATCTACTGTTGTGAAAATTGAGATAAGTCCGATGTCTCCCGACAAATACAAATCAAATCTTGATGTATTATTTTTTAGGATTAACGGCAAGAAATGAAGTTTCCCATTTATCCCATACTCCATTGTTGATTTCTTTTCCTGAACAGAATAGCGAGAACTGGAATAGCCATATATATTATCCCAAATTTCTTCGATTATTTGGTCAACTGAACCGTACCCCAAATATCCCCCAGCACTGATAAAATCGTTAATCATCCGATTATAGCTTAGCTGATTAAAATTAAAATTGCCTAATTGAATGGAACTATAATAATTGATTGGATTAAATTTAAGTTTGGAGCTTGAAATTGAAACACGAATTTCATTTTTGTACGTAAGGGTATCATTTGCTAATAAACTCAAACTAGTAGAAATTATTAAGGTGATTAAAAGTATTCTTTTCACTGGTAATGGATTTAAGGTATAAAATTGTTTAGTCAATTGGTTAAATGATTTTATTAATAATAAGTTACGAAAAACTAGAATAAAAGAAAAGCCATCCATCAACACTCCTAAGAATTCTGGACGGATGGACGATATTTAACTAACAAACCAATGATACTTATTCAGACCTATTGCCTGATTCAACTCACCAAAAAATGTTGAAATGAACTTATTTTATCTATGCTTAATTCGCAAATTAGACCATGGTTCTATACCATTACATCCTGATAATCTGAACATTTCAATGCGGAACTTGTTTTGTTTAATAGAGCACCATACGGTGTTAATTCGTAATTTTAACTCATAATATCATGATACCCAAAACAAAAGCTAAAAGAATTTTTAATTTTTCCATTGTACTGCTTTTTTCAATATTAATTGCCGCTTGCCAGTTTGGTAAAAAAGGAGGAACAAATAATACAGTATCAGAAAATTGCGAAATGCAAACAGGAATTGAAAAGCAAAACGTAATTGATGTAGTTACAACTTCGATGGAATTCCAGATGAAGGACAGCTTGGATTCCGGATGGCAAACGTTCCAGTATCACAATGAATCAGAAGAACCACATTTTATTCTTATAGGTAAATATCCTCAGGATAAAACTATTGAAGATGGTCGTTCAGAGGTAATCCCTGCTTTCCAGAAAGGCATGAACCAGTTAAGCCAGGGAAATATGGATCAGGCAATGGCTGAATTCGGAAAATTGCCAGATTGGTTTCAGGATGTTGAATATCTTGGAGGTACCGGACTTATTTCCCCGGGAAAGGTTGCTACAACTACCCTTAATCTTGTGCCGGGATACTATGTTTTCGAATGTTATGTGAAGAAGGATGGTGTTTTTCACTCTTCTATGGGAATGGTAAAGGAAGTTATCGTAAAAGATCAAAATTCCGGGAATCCAAAACCAACGGGAGATATCGAGATTCATATTTCAAGCAACGAAGGGATTACTTATTCCGGTTCAATCACGAGTGGAGAACATGTATTTACTGTTCATTTTGATGATCAAAGGATCTATGAGCATTTCGTGGGGCATGATGTAAATTTGGTGAAGCTTCACCAAAATTACAATAAGGATTCACTGATTTACTGGATGAATTGGTCGGTTCCTGGAGGAATGGAGTCACCCGCCCCGAGTAGTATAACTTTTCTGGGAGGAGTAAATGATATGCCCTCGGGTAGTACAGCCTATTTCACTGCTGAAGTTGATAAAGGGGATTATGCTTTTATATCAGAAGTTCCAAATTCAGATGAAAAAAATATGTTCCGGGAATTCCAAGTAACCGAATAATTCTTATAAGCCTTTGATCAAATGAGCAAAGGTTAACATACACAGAAACTGAAATGCTCTAAATCGATAAGATTTTGGTTGCCTGCTATAATTCAATAAGACTCAATCTTCCTTATTTTTATGAATATTTTTGGGATTACCCTTGATCTTCCTGAACTTAAGCTTCTGATTCTTGTACACCAGTTCTTTTTTCTCACAGTAAATCTCTAGGTTTTCAGTTCTCACCTCGAAGAAATTTGATTCTTTGAATAGCTCTGCCAACTGAATGTCCAATTCTGTTCTAGATTTTATGATTATTTTGACGTGTGCAGAATCTAATACTTCGTATATCTCGCCACGTCTAAAAAAAGGTTCATTTATATTCTTGACGCCCACCAGGTATCCGATTTCTTGAGCCTGCCCTGTAAAATTTGAAAATAGGACAAAGATAAGTGCGAAACAAATTAATTTATTGATTCGGTAAAGTATATCTATGATGTAATTTGTTCGTAAGCTATTCATGTGTTCTCTCGGTTTTTTACGATAAGCGACACTATTTTTTTAGAGACTTAAAAACAATAGCATTAATCAAGCATTTTATTCTTTGTATCTTTTTTAAAATCTTACGGTAAATCAGGTCTCATGTTTCCTGAGAAACGGGTTATTTTAAGTTTCAAACCTTCACTGCAAAATACCAAACGAAATATGTTCTGTCTTCAATAATAAACACATCTTCCAGTGGAAGGGTCATTTTTACCGCTTGTACAATGTATTCTTTGCCTTTTTCCAATGGCGGAACATCGAGTTGGGCAATCGCTGTAAACGAGCAATGCAAACGTTTCACCTTTCCATCATACAGCACCACTAAAATGCTGGAGGTGTTGACGATTTTAAATAATTCGGCTATGTATTTTCGTGCTTCTTGTTTTTCCATAGGATTGAAATAAAAAAGCCACCTCATGTCAGAAGTGGCCGATGTTAATTTTGGATGATGTAAAATTTCACGACATGCTCTCAGAGGGTTGAAGTATAGGTGAAGGAAAAATTTTCTCTTCTGGCTGATAGTTTATACCTCCTGAAGTTGATTGTTGTGTATATCGAGGGGACGTCAATGCTCAGAATGGAAATGGCTGATGGTGAATAACCACTAATTCATATTGCTGGAAAAATAACCCAACAAAAAAGGGTCCAGATATATATAGCTAAACCCTTGGTATTTTTAACTTACACACTTTGTGAAACAGTGTCACAAATCAAGAAATAAGTTCCGAAAATTAAATATCAATTTTTCTGTTTGTGATAAGTTTACAAGATTATTGCCGGTTAGGCAAGATCATCTTGTTTTACTTTCTCTCCAAATCTCCTCAATAACTGGTTTCGTCGAGTTTTACTTTGCCCCAGAATGTACGATATACAAAAACGGTATATGCAATTACGAGTGGAAATCCAATTGCTGTTATTGTCAGCATTATACCCAGTGCTTTACCCGATGAGGCCGCATTGTATATGGTCATGCTATTTTCCATGGCTACATTGTTTAAAATGATGACCGGATAAAGTTCTATAGCCACGAGTATAAGCAAGAAACTAAGTGATAATGATGAAAAAATAAATGACCGAAGGTACTTCCCTTTACTTGCCAGTCGCGGAACGTTTGCAATACTTAGAAATGCCAGTACTGGAACAATAAAAAGTATGGGTTTTCTGAGTAAGCGATCGGAGAGGTGAGGATAATAGAGAACTGAAATGATGGTGATTAGGATAAACAAAATCACAAAAATAATTATTGATCGGCGCAGTAAGCGGGCAATTTTTTCAAAAAGTCTGCCTTCAGTTTTCATTGTTAAATAAATGGCTCCGTGAACCATAAACAATGAAAGTGATGTAAGCCCTGCAAGTAATGAGTAAGGATTGAGGAACTCCAGCCAGCTACCGGTATAAATAAAATTATTATCCATGTTCATTCCCATCAGGACATTACCCAAAACCACGCCAAGTAATAATGCAAGCATGGCACTGGAAACACTGTAGCTGATATCCCATGTATTTCTCCACCACTTCATTGGTTCTTTTCCACGAAATTCGATGGATACTGCTCTAAGTATGAGGAAGCCCAAAAACAAAATAAAGGGGATATACATGGCTGAGAAGAGTGTAGCATAAGCCTCCGGAAAACCTGCAAAAAGTGCCCCGCCACCAATTACAAGCCACACTTCATTTCCATCCCAAACCGGCCCCACTGCATTCAGGGCAATTCTTCTACTCTGATCATCTTTGAAAAACAGATGCCAGGCACCCGCTCCAAGGTCAAATCCATCCAGAATGGCATACCCTGAAAAAAGGGCACCTACAACTAAAAACCACAAAGTTGGATAATCTATTCCCAAAAAAGTTTGCATAATTCTATGGTTTTAAGATTGTTTTTTTTCAAATTGTAAAGCGATATCTTTAAGTTTTAGCCTGTCATCGATATCACTTTCATCGTACGGGCCTTTTTTTATTTTTCGGTCTAAGAGATAGATGAACAGCAAGAGCAGTAAAGTATAAATGAGTGTGAAAAATACCAGAGAGAACAGGACTTCGGAAGATTCCACCGATTCCGAAAGTGCTTCCGCAGTTTTAAGATGTCCGTAAACTACCCAGGGCTGACGCCCCATCTCTGCGGCAAACCAACCGAGCTGATTGGAAACCTGCGGAAGAAAAACTGCAAATACCAGAATCCATAAATACCATCGTTGTTTAAATATCTTGCCTCGCCACCATTGAATGGTGCCGTAAAGCGTTAACAGAATAAGTAACATTCCAATTGCCACCATCAGATGGTAAAATTGAAAAATAGCATTAACAGCTGCAGGTTGCTCATCTGCCGAAAAAGCATTTAATCCTTTGATCGGTGATGTAAAATTCCAGTCGATCAAAAAACTGAGTCCACCTGGTAATTTAATTCCTTTTACGGTTTGCGTCTTCTTGTCCACCCAGCCAATAAGGTAAAGATCTCCGGGCGCACTTTCAGGGAAATGCCCCTCGAAGGCTGCCAGTTTTGCAGGTTGGTTTTCAGCCACACCATCAGCCGACTGGTGGCCTGATGCCAATTGCAAAAGTGCAGCTGTCGTGGCTACGACCAGTGCTATCTTCAATGCCTTCTGTGACAATAAAACGTATCTGTCTCGAAGTAAATAATAGGCGTGTACACTCATTATCAGGAAAGCTCCTGCAAGAAAAGCTCCGAGCCAAACATGCAGTAGACGATCAACCGAAGATGGATTAAAAACCATCGCCCAAAAATCAGTAATTTCAGCTCTGGCATCCATACCCTCACCAACAATATGATACCCGGCAGGTGTTTGTTGCCAACTGTTTGCCACTACAATCCAAACTGCCGAGAATACGGAGCCGACAAAAACACCAACTGTTGCTATGAAATGAACACGTGGTTTTACCTTGTTCCAGCCAAACAATAACACACCCAGGAAACCGCTTTCCAGGGCAAAAGCAAAAATGCCCTCCGCAGCAAGTGCACTGCCAAATACATCACCCACATAACGTGAATATTTGGCCCAGTTTGTTCCGAACTCAAATTCCATAACAATACCTGTGGCCACGCCAATACCAAAAATAAGGGCAAAAATTCGTGTCCAGAAACGAGCCATGGTTTCGTAGGTCTTGTCTCCTGTGCGCAGGTATGATCCTTCCATTATAACCATTATCAACCCCACTCCGATTGAAAGTGGAGGATAGATATAATGAAATGCAACTGTGAAGGCAAATTGTAGCCTCGAGAGAATCTCAACATCCATGATTTAAGAAATAGCTTAATTATAAGTGATTCACACAAATCTAATAAAAATGCTTGGGCATTACGAATCAAAATCAGCAATATCTGAAAATTATTTATTAAGCACTATTGTTCACAACAGATTAATATCAAACTTCACACATCTTTTCGAAGAGTTGACTTCTAGAAAAATTGGACACTTTCTTTTTTCTATGATACTTTACACCACTCAAAACGAGAAAGTTGATATTTGCCGGGCACTCAATTACTCTGAACAGAAATTTGGTGTCAGGGAAATCGACAAAGGGATTCAGCACTTGAGCTAAACCCGCGGAATTTATTACTTACACACTTTTTTGAAAAAAATCATTTGGATAACGTTTCCGTTTTTTACCTTTGCGGAGTAAATTGCATATACTTCCTCCAATCTATTCTATGCCAGTCGTATTTTTTTTTAGAACTCGGTTCTTGAGTAACAACTCCGCTACCGCTGCTTTTAACTCCGCATTCTCATCCCGAAGATTTTTTACTTCACCAGTATTTGCTTCCCGCATGGCTCCGCCCATGAGTCTCTTTTGACCAACCTCAAGAAAATCCTTACTCCAACGATAATACAATGCAAGTGCAATGCCTTCACGCCTGCAAATACCTGATACAGATTCTTCTCCTTTTAAGCCTTGCTTAACAATGGTGATTTTTTCTTCCGCAGAGAACTTCCTGCGTGTTTTATTTGATGTCTTTTACGATTGATTCAACCTTCTTCTTTTTTGTCATTTTATCGAACTTTTGGTGTTGTTGATTTTATCTTCCAGGTTAACCTTGAAGATAAGGAAAACGGTGACTTTTGTTCAAGTCCTTCTCAGTTCACTTTATGTTGAAGATTTACAAAGTACAGGTTTAGACTATTTTGCCGGAATATCAGAATATCCAATGGTTGTAACATTTAAATGCGTAAAATACTCTTTTAAATATTCGCTTGTTAATGTTAGCAGCTCATTCTCTCTGTTTTTAAAATATTCCCTGTCTAAACCACTGGGAGAGCTTTCGGGATGGGAATACGTTCCAAAGTGCAAGATAAGCTCTGATGTACCTTCAGGGAGATTTTCCAAAATATGAATCAGGTTGGAAGCAGTGGGTTCTCCCCAAAAACACTCCACAAGAAGATCGGGGTGTGAAATTCCCAATTGATCCAGTGTCTCAGCCTTTTTCTCCATTACATTTAATTTGGAATATTTCAACAAGTGTAGCGACTTAAAAGGATTAGCAAATGCACATTTAAACGTTATTCTCCTATAACGTTTATTTAAATGCGAATTTGAGAATAAATCAGGATGCTTTTTACTGGCAACAACTGGAGATCTTACGGGAGTGTTGAACTCTTCTGCAAGTTCAGTTATAACTTTGAAGAAAGGATTATAAAAAGATAAAACACCGCACTGATCAGATAAATGATCTAGTACAATATTGCGCTCTTTCAAAGCAATTACCTGAGCCCTAAGTTCTTTTCTAAGATCAACAATTGAAATATCTTTGATATGAGGCAGAAGTTCTTCTACGGTATAAAATTCACCACTGGCATTTACCAGTGTTGGTATTTCTGCAGCATCCAGTATAGGCTTACCCGTTATAATATTTAAATGTACTCCTATTCCAATGTTGGGATGATCAAGTGATAATTTCTTAAGATCAGGTAGCGATTCTTCAAAATTTGTTAACGCTGAAATTGCAGTTATAGCATCATTCTCAACAGCAAAAATAATTCCTTCGTTTATATTCTTCGAAGCTCCAAAATCATCTGCAGTCAGAATTAAATATCTTTGATCATGACTAACACTGGATGATATGTCTGTCTTTTGTAATGAAGAACATGAGAAACAGAAAAAGAGAACGATCAACGTTGTAAGTTTGGATGCCATTGATTTTGATAAAGGTAAGTTCTGTAACGTAAATTTATGCTGAACAGTTACAATAGCAGAAAACTCAAATTTACCATATGCTCAGAATTCATTGCAAATCATCTGCAATTGCTGACAAGATTTTCCCGGACCCGGAATATCCCTGCAAGGCATGATTTATTTTAACCTCTCTTCTTATATGTCGACTTAAGTTCACTACGAATGCATTTAAAGCAATCAACTATCAATTTAAATGTATTGTAATTCAAAGGATTATTGCGTAAATTGTATAATGGGATCGGATAGTCGTTCAGTAAATCATGGAATAGTTGAACGTAATGATCTTTCCCGAAACTGAATTGAATCTTTTAAACCAAAAACAGGAAATAAAATTAGGGCTAATGATAAATTCACGTCTGTTAAAGAATAAGATAAATTACGCAATCGCTGTGTATTCATTACAACGATGGAGTTAAATTTCAACATCCAATGATGAAGAAAAAAGTAAAAAAGTCCCGTTTAGCCGAAATCCCAGCCTGGGCATTGTCTTTAATAGCTTTGTTCGTATCATTTGGAATTTTTGCATTACCTGAATCAGAATCTTTTGAAAGCAATATTTTGGGATTAATTATCTATATTCTATTTCTTCCTGCTGCTTGTTTTATTATCTGCAAGACACACCCCAAAAGTATATGGTATACCCCTTTTATTTCCAATGCATTTATACTATTTTTACTGATTAGTTTATCATCATCTTCCAATCCTGAATTAGTGTATGTGATTTTACTTGGCAGCTGTCTATTCTTATCAGTCATTGGTGCATTTTGGGGAGCAAGAACAGGACGAAAGAAAATGAATACTGCAGAATAATTGGTGTTGTGAGTCGCGATAAAAATATCATCAGACAATAGTTATTTAATACTGAAATGACCCAAGCATTTATAGCAGGATAAGCTATAACCTGCAAAATTCAAATGATCATTAGCAACAATCCATAAACGAAGGAGAATCTATTAATAAAAAATCTTAATTATGAAAAACATCGGATTATTATTCATCGCAGGATTAATGATTGTTTCCTGCACACAATCACCCAAAAAAAATGCTGACACAAAACCGGACACAGTAGGTGTCGTTAAATTAGATTCAGTTAAGGATGGCGTATTTGTTCATATAACTGAAAGTTACGATGATCCTCATCGGGTATTGATGCCTTTGAAAATGGCTGCAATGATGTCGAATGACAAGGATGTAATTGTTTACATGGATATTCATACGGTTGAACTTCTGGTAAAAAATGCCAAAGACTTAACTTTTGAGGGATTTGAATCATTTCAGACCTATTTAAAAATTCTAAATGAAAATAAAGTTGGAGTTTATGCTTGTCCAACCTGTTTAGAAATTGCTGGATTCAAGGCAGAAGATTTAATGGAAGGCGTTCAGATTGCTCAAAAAGACAAATTTTTCAATTTTACGAAAGGAAGAATCATAACTTTGGACTATTAGTAATTTCAAATATTTTGAGATGTAGGAAAGCCAGTCAAGGCTTCAATAATATTCGAAGGTTTGCTCAGGACATTGCCCGAAATCTCCCTTATGGAATACATACAACTCTCCTACTCAATTTATATAATGACAGATTATTTTAATCTTAGTAAAATGAAAATAATATCACTTCTAATTTTTGGATTCTGTTTTTGTTTGATTTTCGAAGCAAAGGGACAGAGAGAATATCCTCCAGTTCTTGACGGAGCAGAGGAGATTACCTATAAAACCGTCGACGGAATTAACCTGAATTTATGGATATTTAATCCAGAAGGACACAAAACAACAAATAATGCACCTGCTATTGTATTTTTCTTTGGAGGTGGTTGGAATGCAGGAAGTCCCTCTCAATTCGTAAAACATTGTGAATACTTATCAGCAAGGGGAATGGTTGCTATTGTTGCAGATTATCGGGTAAAAAGCAGGCATGGTGTCCCCGCTAAGATGTGTGTATCTGATGCCAAATCAGCAATTCGCTGGATTCGTGAGAATGCAACGCAATTGGGCATAGACAGCAATAATATTGTTGCGGGTGGTGGTTCTGCTGGAGGACATTTAGCAGCAGCCTGTGCCACTTTGTCAAAATTCGACGATGAAAGTGAAAACAAATCAGTCAGTTCAAAACCCAATGCTTTAGTTCTTTTTAATCCAGTTTTAGTACTTGCCCCAACTGATGGTTTGGAAAAGGAAACGAATGAAAAACTGGAGGGTTTAGAAAAGAGAATGGGCACAAAACCAGAGGACATATCACCTTATCATAATATAGTGTCAAAGTTACCTCCAACAATTATTTTTCATGGAACAGGCGATAAAACCGTACCATTTAAAACAATAGAAATGTTCACTAAAAGGATGCATGAATTTGGCAATAGATGTACATTGGTTGCTTACCAGGGAGAACCACACGGTTTCTTTAATTACGGCAAAAACTCAAATGCAATCTTCGTTGATACCGTGCACCGAATGGATGAATTTTTGGTTTCACTAGGCTATCTTAAGGCACCACCAGAGATTGTCGTTTTTACCAATTAATTTTGTTAAAATATAACCCAACCGTATTTACCTCTCCTTACGGGCTTTTAAAGAACTGTAACCATAAAAAACGGAGGCGATTATTCCTCCGTTTTGAATGTGTTTTATAAATCAAAGGCAAAATTAAGTTTAACAGCGCAATTAAGTGCTCTTATTTAAATATCCCCATTTTTCCAGGAAGGTAATCCCTAATTCAACTATATGTCCGTAATTTATTATTGTTATAAATATCTTTTTGGTGTTTCTTGTATTCCAGATGGTTATTTCGTAACTTATTGAAGTTAATCAGAAATCAACTACTATGAAAAAGCTGTTCATTGTTCTGTTGGTTGTCATCCCTTTATTCACTTATTCGCAAGAAAATCCTTCTGAAACTTCTGATGCACAAACATCCATGTTTGATTTAAGACGTAATGCCGTATATAATGAGGATATACTGTCATTCTCTTATGAAAGGTTATTACCAGTTAGTGAAATATTTGGCTTTCTTCTAAAAGGTGGCTTTATGATATGGAATCCGATTAGTCCTCTTGCTGAATTTGGAATTATTTCAGGAGGTAGTAAACATTTCTTTGAAGCAGGAATTGGTGCTCTTTTATTGGATACCAGCGACAAAGAAGGATTTGATTTTCTCACTTTTAGAGCAGGTTACAGATATCAGGCTCCTAAAGGTTTCCTGTTTAAGGCATCAGCCATTTATTCTCCTGATAATTTTATTCTTCCTTTAATTGCAGTTGGCTATAGTTTTTAACCTGCTTTTTTTGTAAAAACCTTTATCAAAAATGTATAATACAGTATAAACCTGATTGTTTGTTTCACGAATTACAACAGTATTGTTATCCAAGCTATTATTTCGTAACTTGTATATTGTTATCCCCCATGCGCTTACTCAATTCTTTTGTGATTTCCAGGTAATTTTAAAAACCTAAATTTAATATCCATGAGACCGTTCTTCTTCCATTTGATTGGTATACTATTTTTTTTAAGTACAAATACTTATGCTCAGAAAAACATTTCAGGTGGTGATGTTTTCGGAACATGGACAGTCGATGATTCACCTTATCTTATTGAAGGTAATATTACAGTGCCTAATGACTCACTACTGGTAATTGAACCTGGAGTGAAAGTAGAATTTCAGGGATATTATTCACTCGATGTGCAGGGCTGTTTGTTGGCAGAGGGTACCGAAAATGATTCCATCCTTTTTACGGTCAGTGACACCACCGGATTCAGCCTGCGAGATACAACACTTGGCGGTTGGAACGGGATTCAGTTTTTTGATACTCCACTCGATAATGATACTTCAAGAATTGTATATTGTAAAATTCAATATGGTAAAGCGGTTGGTTCGAACCACCCGGATAAATCGGGCGGTGCTATTTATGTATCTAATTTCAGTAAAGTACTCCTATCAGATTGTCTGATCACTAATAACAGTGCGGGAGGATCCGACTCGCCATCAGGCGGTGCAATATGCTTAAATTCTGCAGACATCATCTTAAAGAACAATACAATCTCCCATAATCAGGCCTGGGATGGCGGTGGTGTTCAGATTTGGGAATCAAATCCGGTTTTTATAAAGAATCAAATTGTATATAATTCTGCCGACGCAGGTGGCGGAGGAATTTGGATAGGTGGTCAATCTGATATTCAGTTTAATGGTGATGTCATTTCGAATAATACCGCGAAAACCAATGGAGGAGGTATAGTTTGCTGGCAAACTACAAAAACAACACTCAAATCAGTCACATTCAAAAACAATGTTGCAAACTGGGGAGCCGGAATTGGCATTCTGGATTGCGAACTACATGCAGACAGTTGTAGTTTTGTTTCCAATGGTTCAGTTGAAATGGGTGGAGGATTTGGGGCCTATTCCAGTAAAGTTGATATTACAAATACAAACTTCGAAAATAATACAGCTTCCATTTTTGGAGGTGCACTGGAAATGTACAACACTGAGCTAACTCTGGAATCTTCTGATCTGACTGGCAACGTTGCAGGAGTTTTAGGTGGAGGCATTCATGCCGATTATAGTAACTTAATTGTTTCGAATACGACATTTGAGAGGGATTCCGCCGGAAATTCAGGAGGGGGACTTTTTATCTGGAAAGGTAAACTGGACATTAATAATGGAGTATTAATAAATAACAAATCAAAATACAGTGGAGGAGCTATTTATACCGATTCGACAACTATGACTATTAATAATTCCAGTTTTGTGCAGAATACCACTACGGATAATGGAGGAGCAATATTTCTTAATCTGAGTGCAGCTACCCATATAAATAAAACAGGTTTTGAACAAAATAAGGCCATTTGGGGAGGAGGAATTTTTAGTGCTTACGGTGGGCTTAATTTGTATGATTGTTCGTTCATTGAAAATTCATCTGAACACGGCGGCGCTGTAAATTTTGGCTTTGGTGAAGGAGAGTTTAAGAATGTTTCATTCCTTCGTAACTCCGGAATCTGGGGTGGAGGTGTAACTGCAGCCAACTGTGATATTGATATTGACAGTTGCCTTTTCTCTCAAAATACGGCTGGAAGTGAAGCCGGTGCTATTGAATACTTTGTTGATACAACCATTTTTGAAAGAAGCTATAAATTTAAATTAAGAAAAACAGATATAATTGAAAACATTGCTGCTGTGCGATGTGGTGCTGTTAAACTTGAACAAACAGGCTCAGATTTTTCAATGGCAGATATAACCATTGATTCATGTCAGATTTTTAATAATCATTCCGATGTATACGGTTCATTAAGAATAAGCGGATCTTTTGAAGATTTCGTGGTATCCAACTCTATTTTTAAAAGCAATACATCTAATCGTTACACTTCCGGACCAGGTTTTATTTCCAATTCGAAGGGTCAAGTCTTCAACTGTATATTTTATTCCAATTATTCACAATTTTCCGACACAACAAAAACATTTCAGGGAGCAAGCGTGCAAACTGCAGAAGTTGATTTTTTAAATTGTACATTCATCGATACTTCTTCCGCTGAAGGTATTGGACTGTCCATTCGCAGGGGAGCTAAAGCCAATATTATAAATTGTATTTTATGGGAATGTGGAAACAGTCCAATAAATATTGTGACAACTAGCGAACTTGGAAGCACAGCAAATATTAATTATTGCGATATTGAAAATGGTATTGATTCCATCAATATTTCGGATACTATTTCCGTTTTGAATTGGGGAGAAGGGAATATTGCAACTGATCCGCTTTTTGTCGATATGAAAAATGCAAATTTACATTTGCTGGATGCCAGCCCCTGTATCGGTTCAGGAATAAGCACATTCATGCTAAATGATAAATTATTCATTGCTCCACCCTTTGATATAGAAGGAAATCAAAGACCCAGTCCTAACGATTCTGAGGTTGACATGGGTGCCTATGAGCATGAACGTGGTAATCCTGTTGGCAGTCCATTCATTGCAGAAGATAAGACTATGTTGTACCAGAACTATCCTAATCCAGTCGGAAATTCAACGACATTTAAATATCATCTGGACTCACCCTGTTATGCTGAGTTAAATATTTACAACATATTTGGTCAAAAAATGCAATGTATAGTGGCTCGGAAACATTCTGCCGGAACCTATATTATTAAAAAGAGTATTAACCAGTTCAAAACCGGGCAGTATTTTTTTCAGTTAAGAACGAATAAAGGCTTTGTGCAAACAAGGAAATTAATTGTGGTTAAATAAGTTTTTTTGCCAATCAAAGAGAACCAAACAACTCGTTTCGCTTTTTTCAGTAGATTTTAATTTTTACATTCATAACAGGGAAAATTCGTTTCAAAGAACTGGAAAAATTAAGTATTAAAACCGGATTAGCTGGCGTATGTATTGCAATGCCTTTGTGATTTAGATTGTTATTTCGTAACTTTTAGTAAAGCCAAAAGATTAACCATCAAAAATTAACAAATGACTAAGCTCAAACATTCGGATTCGATTCAAATCCTAAGTATTCATTTTTGTCTGATAGCACTCATTGGTTCGTGCGGTATTTTTGAAGGACCTTGTTCAGATGAAGATTTGGGGCAGTTATACCTCATGACCAGTTTGGATGATATCGGTCCTTATACAGAAGATTTACTTATCCATTTCAAAGACTCATCCGGCAATGAGAAAACTTTCGAGTTTTTAAGTCAAAATATAGATCACTGGACAGATCAACATTCCTCTACAAATGTACCCTGTCCTTCTGATGTCAGCGAAAGAAAAGAATATAAGGCAAAAACAGAAGAATATTATTACTCTGTTGTCCAACCACAAACCGGTACTCCAGGAATTAACTTTGGTTTTCACTTAAGTGTTAGACTGATGTACTCAAACGGACTGATGATCTGTGATATGCTGGAATTTAATAACGCATATCTAACGCTTAACACAATTGCTTATTCATCTGATTACCCGACATATGATGGCATGACATTAATAACCCATCCCAGAGATTGTTCAGAAGAGTTTCTGTCGGATTATCCGCAACCAATACCAGAACTAACCTTGTTGGATAAAAGCTTTAACGAGGTTTATTCCAGCGTAGATTCCAACATTTACTACAATTTTGAGTTCGGAATCATTGGATTTAAAGATGATTCAGGTATGCTCTGGGTGTTAGACAGAATAGAGAAAGCAGACTAAACCATGTACGCCCTGGTATTGCACCACAAATCACCCACATGTCTGAGAAAAATCCGACTCACAGAACGCTTATAGCTTCATGTAAAGTCCGGCCTCGCTGATATATGTGCACTGTATTTTTGGTGAAAACCAGTTATTTATTTGTAACTTATTCCTTAAATCAAAAATCTTTAGTTATAAAAAAGCGTTTATTCATCGGTTTATCGTTTCTGTTGTTGATTTTTTCCGGTCAGGCGCAAGGAACTTACTCCATGCAAAACCTTACGAAAATTTCAAGTGAGGAATTGTTTGTCTATTATCAAAAATCGCTGAATCTCGAGAGGAAGGGAGAAATTGTAGCTTTGACAGGTGGAGTGGTAGGTCTTTTGGGAATTCTGGCTGGCGCATTAATTACCGATAATAATCCTCCAAATGAAAGTAAAAATGCGGTGGACATTGCAGCCGTTACCATGATAGCCGGCGGATCTGCAGCCACAATAATAGGATTTTCGATGTATATGACCGGGGCTTCCCGGGTCAACAGAATAAATAAAATTCAAAACACCGAACTTTTTCAAATGGAGTTGATTCCAAATGCTTTTTATTGTGAGCACATCCGAAAGTACCAACACGGGATAACGCTTCGAATCAGCTTTTAAGGTACGATTTTACACGGCATGCGGTTATATTGCAGAAGAGGAAATAGCCAGTTACTATTATTTGGTGGTCAAATACAAACTGACTTGGGGCTCTCCTGGCTACCGGCAATGCTTTTAGTCGAATTTTAGCAGGAGTTCATAAGCTTTTCATCGGACCTAAATTTCATACAGAATGATACAGATTTCAATTTGTAATTTGTAATTCGTGTATTTTATCGTAACTTATGTAAACCTATAAGTCAAACTGATGAAACCAATTCTAATTTCTTTATTCTTCCTTCTATTTGGTATTAACTTATTCGCGCAGAACCTTGATTTGATTGTTACAGATTCAAATGATTCCATTTATTGCAGAATTGACAGCGTGACAGAATCCGTTATTTTTTACCGAAGTGATTTTGAGAATGGCAGGCTTCAACTTGGATTACCACTGAATGAAGTAGAATCATACACGTATGATTATATCACTGAAATACAGTATTTGCTTAAAGGTGACCGTGAAAATATGTACCGAATAAATGACGGAACATACAGGTATCTCAAACAAAAATATGCCAGGATACCTTATAAACAAGTTAGCTCAGATAAGTATAGTCCGGATGCCGCTTTTATGTTATCACTTATACCGGGCTGTGGTCACTTTTACACTGGTGAGCCTCTAAGAGGATTAGCATTTATGGGGGGAATGGCAGGTTCTTTTGGTGCCATGGTTCTGGGTTTTGCTATGGCATGGGATGGTTCAGCAATTGGAGCTCCATTTTTCTTTGCAGGAGCAGCAGGAGTTGTAGTATTTTATATTTGGAGCATGATAGATGCAGTTCAGGTCGCCAAAGTAAAAAACTTAGCCATACGAAATAATGATATTTCATTAAGGATTTTACCCAATTTTGAATTTTCAAGTAAGGCTCATCTGCCAGCAAATAATTTTGGAGTAAAATTGGTGCTGAGATTTTAGTTCGTATTCACCAAAAAATTCGATGCAGTTATTGCACCGAAACAGCTAACATGGTTTTTGACATAACTTTCAATTTTACACACTCAGAAAGAGTCAGTTCAAGAAATAGAATAAGCTTTCTGATTTTCATTTTTCATCACGTTTACCGAAAATAGCCTTCGTTTTGTTATTCAGGAGACAGATTTATAAATTGTAGTCCAATCCCATTCCTATGCATCCACAAATCTTCCCGCTTAAATTTGGGATCAACACCTGTTACATCATAAAAAGCTGGGGAACGATAATGATTGACGGAGGTCCTGCTATATTGGTAAAAAGTTCAATACCTTACTAGATATAAAATTGATCCCAAAGAGATTCAGTTGGTGGTTCTGACACATGCTAATTTCAACCATGCAGGATCTGCTTCTGTAATTCGCGAAATGACCGGTGCAAAAATTATAATTCACAAAAACGACCGATCAACTCTTGAAGAAGGCAGGCATAACTTTCCCCCGGGAATACATGCGTGGGGTAAAATCTCGCGTGCGATCTTTAATCCTTTTCTGAAAAGAATAGAAATTCCTCCGCAAAAGGCCGATCTTATTTTGGATAATGATGATTTTCCTTTGGATGATTTCGGCATTGATGGCAAACTAATTTATACACAGGCATACTGCAGGATCGGTTTCTATGTTGCTGGATAACGGAGATTTATTTGCAGGATGTCTGGCGCACAACTCTGCCTATTTACTCCGGGGCCAAGACTACCCATTTATGCAGAAAATGTAGAACAAATCAAAAAAAGCTGGAAATCAGTTATCAGCCAAGGTGCCAGAATGATTTATCCCGGTCATGGAAAACCTTTCCTTGTTGACAAAATAAAGAACTATTTATAATCAATTCTCAGAAAAAACGGACGTAAAATTCTTAATTTAATTACAAATTTTCGGATATTCTTATTTGCTCATTTAGCAGTAGTGATAGGGTATTGAATAAAAGAAAAGAGGCTAACCAAACGGATAGCCTCTCAACTCTAAATCTAAGCAGGTAAAGAACCTGAACTTATTCTATTGGTAATATAACTGCGTCAATAACATGAACAATCCCGTTGGATGCTGATAAATTTACAAAATCAGGAACCAAATTTGCCGTATTACCTATGGCATCTATTGAAAGATCTGGATTGACATCAAAAGTTGCACCCAATAAAGTTTCAATAGTACGGGTTCCTTTTTTTGGAACAACACTATTGGCAGCACGACGTCCGTCCGTTACATGGTAAAATAAAACATCTTGTACAAGTGATGCGTCAAGATCAGTTATTCCATCAATTCCCAATGCATCATAAAGTGCAAAAAATGCATCATCTGTTGGTGCAAAAACGGTGTATTGATCTTTTCCGTTTAAAAACAAATCAACCAGACCAGCATCCATTTCTGTATCAACATAAGATAATGCCTTTACTAGTTCATCGAATCCATTGTTAATGGCAATCTCAGCAATACTGATATCGCCTTTTTTCACTGCTTTTCCTTTGTCAGCTGATTTTGTTTCAAACTCAGCTGGTGCTGGTACATAATCGTCACTGGCTTTATCACAACTTACGGCGAACAAAGCGATCGAAAAAATAGCTACAAGGGTTAAACTTCTTAAGTTCAAAGTCCTTTTCAAATTCAAATTTTTCATTTTGTTTATCTTTTAGAATTAAAGTTTCAACAATGTTAACGAAAAAGATTAAATTGTGTTTATTTATTTTAATTATTTTCTAAACATTTCTGAATTTTTAAAATATTAAAGAAGCCGGATATGCAGTTTTCATAGTACTTACAGAGCATTTGTTAAATTTTGTTAAATTTTTTTGAACATGTATTTTTAATTTAAAAACTAAAAAAAGGAGACGTAAAGCCTCCTTTCCTGTTATTTAATAGATTTTAATTTCGACTAAGCAATTTAGTTGCTTTTCCTAATGAAATAATGAGTAAAACCGAACCTGCTTTCAGCAAAAAATACTGCTAAAAAAATCGGGATGTTTGATTTGTGCAAGACAAGTTATAGAAATCGAATGCTTATTCGTGGAATCTAAACGGTTTGACTTCCGCAATTCGGGCAAAGCAACCTCAGGTTATTTGGTCTCCAGTTAACTTCCACACCATCTTTGTGATAAATCTGCAGTTTTATCCTTTTGCCATTCCATCTTGGATTTTTTTCATGCAATAAACACCTGCTGTTATCACACCGATAGGGAATTTTATTTTCATCCCGCCAACTCAAATAATATTCCTTGAGGGCTGAACGGTTAATTTCTTCCGATTCGGAATAGAATCGCAATACCTGTTTAAATAAATACTCTTTCTTTAACTTATGGATCACTTGTGTAATTGTCATTGAATTGCGAGATGAGATTATAGAATATACATTTATTTCAAGCCAATAAAGATTGTTAGTACATGCCTAAAATGCTGAATTAAATTTATGAATTTATTATGAGTTTAGGAATGATATAAATAAATAAGTCAACAAATGCGCCGTTCAACTTTATATTCGCACGTTCAGGAAGCAGAAATGTGTATAAACTGGAAGGATGATTCAGCATTATTCGAAACCAAAACAATAATTGGTGCAACTTAATGGCTCATTCCAGGCTGACGGATTTTTGGATTCCTGTTTCGATAACTATATTTGTTTTCATCATCAATATCAAACGAAATGGTAGCGACACTCCAATTGAACAATGCATCAGGATTAAAATCTTTCTTAATACTACTGGTTTTTATTGCACTTACATTAGCAGGCCGGGGACAAATCGAGATTAAAGGAATTTATGGCCACCCCGGACCGCTCTGGGAAAAAGGACTCACCCTAAACGAACTGGGAATAAATTCAATTTTTGTGCATGGTGGTTCTGTTGATTCTGCACTCATGGATAGAGCCAATTTGGAAGGAGTGAAAGTATATGCCGAATTTGCCACATTAAATGGTAAAAATTACGTGGAGGAACATCACGAAGCGTGGGCCATCAATGAAATGGGTGATCGGGTTGAGGCTGCATCCTGGTTTATGGGTGTTTGTCCAACCGAACCGGGATTTCGGGACTACCGGTTCAATCAATTACGTGAATTGTTGAATAAGTATGACATTCAGGGCGTATGGATGGATTATGTGCACTGGCATGCGCAGTTTGAGGAGCCCGAGCCAATTTTGCCGGAGACCTGTTTTTGTGACCACTGTCTTTCTGCATTCTCTGCAGATAAAGGAATAGCTGTGCCGGAAGGCAGCAGCGCAGAAAAAGCAAAGTGGATATTGCAAAACAAGGATAAAGAATGGCGTGACTGGCGTTGCGGCGTAATTTATGACTGGTCAGTTCAATTCAGGAAAATCATTAACGAAGAAAAACCGGGAACTTTACTCGGCATTTATCACTGTCCCTGGGATGACGATGAGTTTCAGGGTGCACGCCGAAGAATACTTGGGATTGACTATGATCTTTTGCGTGATGTGTTTGATGTTTTTTCTCCAATGGTTTATCATGCCCGCATGGGAAGAGAACCGGCTTGGGTAGAAGAAAACATTAAATGGTTTTGCAATCGTTTGGACATAAATCAGGATATTTTTCCCAAAGTTTGGCCCATCGTGCAGGCATACAATAATCCCTACGTGATCTCAGCGAGTGAATTTGAAACTGTCATGAATGGAGGAACGACAGCCGAATCAACCGGAATAATGATGTTCACCACAAAAGCCATAGCTGACGATCCAACTAAAATTGAGGTGCTGAGAAAAGTATACAAGGATAGGAATCATTAAAGACTCACCTCCTAACTTCCGAGCTTCGGTCGCGGGATTCCTTAAATTTCAGGGCCGTTTCCCAATTAAAACGGAATCAGGTTAATAGTAACCCATTACTTGTATCCGGCACCTTAAAGCGTCAGGACAGCTGACACTACCATCAATATTGGCAGCCTGGATGCTGTTAAACCATTACCCCACAGTTGAATAATGCTGTTAGTAGCAAATCAGCCACTTCCTGTGTTTCACGGTTAATCGTATGTTACTATCGCTTTAACGTGAAACGCGTTCACTTCTTTTGCTGTCTGTTAATAGTTTGTAGAGTAATACTATTCCAATGATAAATCCTGTAAATGAAATCGCGAATAAAACTAAAAGAAAAGTGTCCATAATAGTAAGTTTTGGTTTATAAATACTTCTGTAAATCGATAATCCAACATCAAAATGCAAACCAAAATCAACAAACACTTGATTATATGCTACTTACGAAATAACACCTTCCACCATAAGTGTCTCAATCTGGGACATGTTTTTGAAATTCTGGAAAATTCAAGGTGGTACCAAACTCAAAATAGGACCTTTAACTTGTGGCGCAGATTGATCTGTTCCAAAGCGAACCGAACTGAACAAAAACAATCGCTAAACTATTCTTTTCTTGGAATGAAAAGCCAATTCTACAAATGGTATTTCCGCTCTTTTTTCGTAACTTGTTTAAATGTTTCATTTCGTTTAATCATGAAAAAATATGCTTTTTCAATCTTCTCAGCTATTTTTTTCACTTTCTGTTCTACAACCGACAGTTTGTACGATGAGCAATTTCGGAATGCACTGATCGGCCAGGATCAAATGACCATTTACACAAGAATGGGAACCCCGACGAGAATAGAACACAAACCAGGTGGCGGAAAAATACTGGTGTATGAATCGTTCAGTAAAAGCAAAGGAATGTTTTTAACCCCGAACAGATCTGCACTTAAGTATAACTCTAATACGAATGCAGTCGGCGAACGTGAAGGTTGGACTTATACATTTGGAGAACACACTGCAGCCAACGATCCTCAATATACCATTTATGATCAAAAAGTATCGGCGTTAAAAATTTACATCAATAAAAACGGAAAATGTACCCGTTACGAGCAGAACCTGCCACAGGCGGAACTGGATATTTACCATGAACGTTTCAAGCATTTTAATTTGAAAAACTGAATCAATCCCTTATTCCTCTTTTTCCATATGTTTTAAATAACTCCCTTTAAATATTCCTTTTATATTTGCTTAAATCATGCTTATGAAAAAAAGTGCAATACGGACTGGCTTGTTTTTTATTTTTCTTCTGACCATCATTTCCCAAACCATTTATGCGCAAAACAGGGATACAGCCTATCAAAATCGCATCATCGATTTCACTACCGATGAACGATTTTTGCCGGAGTCGGTTCTGGGAATTCCGAAAAATGATGACATCCCTTCCCCACTCGATCATTTTGGATCGATTGCAGGAGCGCCGGGAATTATGCATCGCTCCAATGAGATTTACGAGTATTTCACCCAACTTGACAATGCTTCTCCAAAATTACAGATCGAGCAGATAGGAACCAGCGAAGAAGGCCGGCCGATTAAGCTCGTCACGATCACCAGCAAAGCCAATATGAAAGATCTCCTGGATATAAGAAAAGAAATTGCTTTACTGGCCGATCCGCGGAAGTTGGATGAAAAAACAGCCAAAAAAATAATTAAGAAAGGTAAAGTCGTTTATTTTTTAAATGGTGGCATGCACTCTACCGAAATGGGTTCGCCTGAAACACTGATGGAACTGGCTTATCGTTTAGTCGCCGACGAATCGGAAGACATCCAAAAAATTCTGGATAATTGTATTGTGCTGATCAATCCGGTTTCGGAACCCGACGGACGAGATAAACAGGTGGACTGGTATTACCGCCATTCGATCGATCGTGAAAATTACGACGACGGTTTTCCAAAATCGCCGCCTTACTGGGGGAAATACGTTTTTCACGACAATAACCGCGACGGATTGCAGGTCACGCAGGAAATTACAAAAGCTATTTTTAAAATCTTTTTTGACTGGCATCCCCAGGTGATGCTTGATCTGCACGAATCGGTGCCGCTGCTGTATATTTCAACCGGTACCGGCCCTTATAACGAAAATGTTGATCCGATTACTATTGGCGAATGGCAAACTTTTGCCAATCACGAATTAACCTTGTTGACTGCACAGGGATTGCCGGGAGTCTTTAACTGGGCCTTTTATGATGGCTGGTGGCCGGGTTACGGCATTTGGGTGGCTAACAATCACAACTCTATCGGCCGTTTTTACGAAACCTTTGGCAATGCCGGTGGAAACACTTACCTGCGCGATATTTCAAAAGCAAAATTCGCAGGCGACCTGGTTACTTCGCGCGAATGGTACCGGCCCGATCCGGCAACCGGTCAATTGTACTGGTCGTCGCGTAACAATGTAAATTACACCGAAGCAGGAGTATTGGCATCGCTGCAATTTGCCGCTGATAACCGCGAAACAATACTGCATAATTTCTACCAAAAAGGCTTGAACAGCATTAACTTCTCGAAAACCAACGATACAAAAATGTATATCATTCCGGAAAAACAGCGCGACCGGGTGATGACCGCCTATTTGGTGAATCAATTGTTGAAGCAGGGCATAGAAGTGCATCGGGTAAAAGAAAAACCAAAGGAGTACGTTGTGCTGCTCGATCAACCCTACAGCCGTTTTGCCAACGATTTACTGAGTATTCAGCAGTATCCCGACAATGCAAAATTCCCACCTTATGATGCAGTAGCCTGGACACTCGGTTACCTTTACGGCGTCGATGTGGAAAGTTCTGACAGTTTGCCTTACAATACTGATGAACTGGAATTGTTAAAAGATGCGGTTTCTTATAACGGAATGGTTAAAGGAGAGGGCTCATCGTTCGTACTGAACTACCAGGCACAAACATCGCTGATCTCGGGATTGTACGGCGCGCAGGAAAATTATGAAAATTTTAAAGCTGAAATCATCGATTCGATGCTGGTTTCCGGCAATGATACTATTCAGGCAGGAACTGTTTTACTTTCGGGAATCGATAAAAAGCAAGCCGAAGACTGGGCAAATTCATTTGGCTTTGAGTTAAGGGCAGGTTCTGCAGATACTGAATACAAACATGAAGTAAAACTACCTCGCGTGGCGGTTTACCACAGTTGGGTCGATACACAAGGTGAAGGATGGGTACGTTACACCCTGGAACAAAAAGGGATACCCTATACATCCATCAATAAAGACGATCTGGTAGAAGGTAATCTGCGAAATTCATATGACGTAATTATCATTCCAAATCAGCGCGGAACGCTCAATCATTTTATCAACGGTATAGACGATCGTTTCGGCCCGCTGGCTTACACCAAAACAGATGAATTCCCATCTCATGGAACTCCCGATTCATCGGAAGACATCACCGGTGGTCCTGGACATTTTGGACTGGGGAACCTCAAACAGTTCGTGGAAGAAGGTGGAGTCCTTATCCCGCTGGATAATTCGGCCGCAATTATTGCAGATGCATCACTAAGTAAAAACGTTCGAAGTTTCTCTCCAGGAAACCTCTTTCATCCCGGTTCTGTGGTTACCGTTAAAGCCCGCAATAAGAAGAGTCCTATCCTTAACGGTTTCCCTGAAACATTCTACCTTTTTAAAGGAAACGGCAAATTGTTGAGTACTGCAAAATACGATCGCGATCTGATAGTACTGCAATATGGGACAGAACCGTTGGAAGATGAAAAAGCCTACACCGGAAAAATTCTTGGCCTGAAAACCGTGAAAAATAAAGCCGAAATTTCAGAAGCGCAGACTGAAGTAGATCAGAACAAGCAAAAAGATGAGAGTTACGTATTGTCGGGGATGGTAAGAAACGAAAAGGAAATTGTCGGAAATGCAGCAATTCTGAACGTGTCTTCCGGAAAAGGACGCATCGTTTATTTCACCTTCAATCCCTTGAACCGATACCTGAATCACCACGATGCACCACTGCTGTGGAATACATTGATCAACTGGGACCACCTGTAAACAAAAAGGGGAACACCATCGTTAGATGTCCCCCGCATGTGGATTGAGAGCTTGATTTCTGTTCTAGTTGGCGACTTTGTCGAGCATCAGTAAGGAATTCACCACAATTTCGGTCATGTACTGTTTTTCGCCGTTTTTATCTTCCCACGAGCGATTGGTGAGTTTACCTTCGATCGTTATTTCCGATCCTTTTTTCAGATACTTTTCAGCAATTTCCGCCTGCTTTCCCCAGGCTACCAGCCGGTGCCAGGTAGTTTCGCTCTGTTTTTCACCGTTACTGTCGCGGTAAATTTCGTTGGTGGCTATACTTAAAGTAGCTACTGTTTTTCCGCCGTCCAACTTTCTTACTTTTGGGTCGTCTCCCAGGTGGCCGAGAAGCCTGACGCTGTTTCTTAATGCATTCATGATAATTTATTTTTTTAGTTAATACTGTGGAGCTTTATTTGATTCGGGCTCCTAACGAAATTTGTTGATTCAAAGGTAGAGCAGCCACCAAAAGCTAGTCGGTATTTAAACGTTTGTATTCGAAAATAAACGTTTGTAAACGTTTGTAAACGGATATATATCTCTTTTATTGCGTCTTACGACAGCTACAGTATACACTTGTGATAATTGGAATTGTAATGGGTTCTGAGGGTAATGACCAAATATGAATGAGGGAAATATCTTTCATTCCTTTACATTTTTCCTTAAATTGTATGAAGTATAGAGCTGAACTGCACAAAATCTATTCATTCCAAAAATTTACCAACATGAAGAGGTATTTCTGTTTAATTTTAGTGATGCAAATATGGGCAGTTACCCTTGCACAAGAACTCAAACTAAACTTTGTGCCGGTTTCTCCTGAAAATACGATCGACAGTATAATGGTTGTTAATGTTACCAGATCGGAAGTGAACATACTCTACAATACAAATTCAATTAATTTAACTACAGCTATAACCGACTTTACTGAAAATTCAGAATACATTCGACTGTTTTCAGATCACTTAAATCACGGAATCGGCCTGGCTTTTCATTCGAAATATGAAAAAACTGTTAATCTAGCAGTTTACGATCTATCCGGAAGAAAAATCCTGTATGGTAATTATTCAGTAAAAAGAGGTGAAAATCAATTTATCATTTCGCTTAGTAAACCTGGCCTGTACATTGTTTCGCTACTATCTGATTCTTTTATGGATTCAAGAAAATTTTTCCTTTCAGAAAATTTTTCAAACCGGGCCAACGAATTAGTATACGAAGAAATTCAGTTAGGCTCATTAACGGAAAAATCGTCAGTTAACGAGGAAGCAGACCTTTATCATTTTTATGTTTACTCGGGCGATATGATCACAAAGATTGCGGACCGACCTACAGTAGCAAAAACATATGATGTTGAATTTTACAAATGTCAGGATGCTGCCGGTAATAACTATCCCGTGGTAAAAATTGGGGAACAATGGTGGATGGCTAAGAACCTACATTATTTGCCACATGTAAATAAAACCAGTGACCTGTCTATTAAGGAATCTGGTTACTGTTATGTCTATGATTATAATGGCTATGGAGTAAACCTAGCTATGCAAACGGAGTATTATCAAATTTATGGTGTGCTTTATAATTGGCTAACGGCACAAGAATACTGCCCCAATGGATGGCATATTCCGGATAAAGAAGAGTGGATGAACCTGGCAATCTATATCAACGATCAAAAAGGCCCATTTGAAACGTCGGAATTTACCTGGTTGGGTGTAGGTGAATATTTAAAATCGGGTGAACATTGGACAAATAAACAAAATTGCGACGATATATATGGTTTTTCAGCACTTCCCGGAGGAACATTTACAACCAGTGGTAAACAATTTGCCGAGGAAGGTGAATTTAAACTCATTGAGGAAGTGGCTAGCTGGTGGAGTACACATACATGGGAAATGCACGTAGCTACCAGTTTCTTCCTCGAAAGCGATAACAACAATTTTAGCTTTTCATACAACCACAGACACGACGGGAAAAGCGTTCGTTGCGTAAAAGATTATGAATGATTGGTTTTATATTCTTTTTTCCCCGCAACCTCGTTACGAGCTTCCGGTAACAGCGTGAATTGTTATCCTTAAATAAGAATTTATAAACGTTTGCAAACGGATATATTTTTGTATATTAGAAAGTTATTAGAGACCTCCGGGCACAAGAAAATTTCAACAATTAATATTGTAACCGTTTAATCACATGTAACAAAACAACATCAGAAAATAAAAATTCACTATTAATAAAGCAACAACATTATGCAGACAATTTTAGGAGCTGGAGGAGCCATAGGCGTCGAACTGGCAAAAGCGCTGCCGAAATACACTAACAATATCAGGCTGGTAAGTCGCCGTCCTACCAGAGTAAATTCAGGCGACACGATCATGAAAACCGATCTGCTGGATCCCTTTGAAGTGGACAGGGCAGTAAAAGGATCATCGTTGGTCTACGTGACCATTGGGTTTCCGTACAGCTATAAATTCTGGAAAGCGAACTGGCCGCGCTTCATGCGATCGGTGATTGACGCCTGTAAGAAACACAAGGCAAAACTGGTTTTTTTCGACAATATTTACATGTACGATCAAAATCACCTGGACGGAATGACAGAACAAACACCGATCAATCCGCCAAGTAAAAAAGGACAGGTCAGAGCAGAATTGGTAAAGCTGATTATGGATGAAGTCGAAAACGGAACCCTTAGAGCCCTGATTGCTCGAGCCGCCGATTTTTATGGGCCGGGAATACAAAATACGAGCATGTTTACAGAGACGGTGCTCAAGCCCTTGAGCGAAGGGAAAAAGGCGAACTGGATGGGCAAAGCAAAGTTTAAACATTCGTTTACTTACACACCGGATGCCGGGAAAGCCACGGCAATCCTTGGGAACACTGATTCAGCGTACAATCAGGTGTGGCATCTGCCAACTGCCGGAAATCCACCAACAGGGAAAGAATGGATCGAAATGAGTGCTAAAGCATTTGGAGTGAAACCAACCTACCGTGAGGCATCCAAATCTATGCTGAAACTGATTGGCATATTTGTTCCAATCATGCGAGAAATGCCTGAAATGCTCTATCAGTATGACCGCAACTACGTTTTTAATTCCGATAAATTTGAAGAAGCATTTGATTTTAAACCCACTTCTTATGAGGATGGGCTGAAAGAAATCATTGAAAACGACTACAAATCCTAGAATATGAGTGATAGAACCTGCCTCGAATGTGGCGAACCTTTAAAAGGCCGGGCCGATCAGAAGTTTTGCAACGACTTGTGTCGCAATGCCTATAACAATAAAAAACTTGGACGGTCGAGTAATTACATGCGAAAAATCAACCGAATCCTCAAAAAAAACCATTCGATATTAAAGGAACTGAATCCTGATGAAAAAACCACCATTTACCGTGGAACGCTCGAAAAGCAAGGATTTAGTTTTGAATTTTATACCCATACCTACGTTACACGCAGCAGTCGGATTTACTATTTTGTTTACGACCAGGGATATTCCGAACTCGACAACAATAAATTTGTACTGGTTAGGAAAGAAGACATATAAAGGAGTTTTTAAGATATGAAAGCTTAACGAAGTTTAACCCTCATAATTACCGGGTTGCTGCTGGCTGTAATTCGTTTCTGAAGCGCTGCGAAACGCTTTTCCCTCTTGTTCGTGATTTTATGCCCGGCCACCTTATGAGCCCTCAGGGGGACCAGTAATTCATCTTTATCGGTCAACCGTATGACCTTGTCCCAAACGCCACCGTCTAAGTCGTTAACCCCATGACCAAAATACCGTATGTCCCCGCTTTTTTTGTTTACGATTGCCGTTGAAGAGTTCGATCCCACCCAGTATGTAACGAAAATGTACATATGGTTTTCAAGGTATTTGCGCACGATTACATGCTCGTTTTCGCGCAGGAGGCGTAGGGTTTCCTTGTCATCAAGATCGCCGGTTTTTTCGCAGAGTTGTGCAAAAGTCGGCATATTGTTTCCCTGCAGTGCATATACCGGCTCCGTAATGTTTCCGTTAAACCGAAAAACCGTGTCGTTTAATGCTGAATAAAAATGAACCTCGTTTTTTCCGAAAGTCTGGACAGAAGAATAAATCATACGTTGAACAGGTTCGGCTAATTTTTTTGAAGAATATTTAGTAAGATCCTCCGCAGGAAAAGTCTGAAGTAAGTAACCACGTAAGGTTTCATTGATCACATGAAAAGATCCGTTAGCGAAAAAAAAGCGGCTGCCAGGCATCGTTTCGCCAACCAATTCCCCCTTGTATTTCCCGTCGCTTGAAACGATAAAAATTCCGTTTCCGGCCAATACAGCATATCCTTCATCATAGGCGATCAGATCTTTGGGATCAGTAACTCCTGATGTCTTCTCGCCTACCAGTTCAATCACAAATTCACCATTCCCCGTAAAACGCAGAAATCCACTTTTCCCCGACAGTCGGTGTTTCACGATCAGATCCCCCCCTATTAACTTGATATCCTCTATTTCGCCTAATTCAAGGCCGACTTCCGAAACCTTCAATTCAATATAATCGACCTTTTTGGCAAAGCTCGAAATGGGTAAAATGTCCTGCGACTTTTTTAGATCAAAGGTCTGAAACGATTCTTGCGGTGCTTGCTGGCTACAGGCAAAAAACATAGTAGTCAGCAACATGATGAAAATATTCTTGATGCTCATAGATGTAGTTTCCAAAACATTTTTGCTAAGGAACATACTGTGGCTCAAAAACCATGCCCCGACTGGATAAGATTTAACATTATATCCCTGAAAACAAAGAATATTTTTTTGATTTTGTTTGGAAAACTAAACGAAGCATGTCAAATTTGAACGTGGTAATTTCAATGCAGTTGCCGTAATTATTTAATCATAAAACGAATCAAAATGAAAAAACTGATTATCCTGACTTTCCTGCTGGCAATCGTAGCCGGTAGTTTCGATGCTTCGGCCAAAGTTCGTAAAAAAAACGTGATCGGCGACTGGAAGTATGAAGCTCCAACCGCTCCTTATGGTTTTGAAACCGGAATCCTTGCCTTTTTTGAGAAAGAAGGGAAACTGGATGGAGAACTTAAACTGGCTGATGGATATAAAATTAGCCTGGAGGATGTAAAGCTTGAAAAAAATGTGTTGTCATTCGGACTTTATGTAGAAGGTGGCTATGTAACAGTACACACCAAAATTGAGGGTGAGTCGCTGAGTGGAACAGTTGATACTCCGGACGGAGAATTGAAGTTGACAGCCAAGAAGATTAAAAAGGCATAGATTTTAGATAAACAAAAGGCTCCTTGTACGGAGTCTTTTGTTTTTGAAAGTCTACCGAAAATCAACAGCCAAATATAGCTCACAGTTATCAGACTCACCCTGATTGTGCATGAGACACAATCGTCCCTGCCTACAGGCAGGCAGGCCCCTTAATTCATAGAGAGGGAAAGAGGCCCGCCTGAAGGACAGAGTCGGGCAGGGAGATTAAAATCTTTGCTTTCATGTCTGTTGGTGATTCCCGGGAATCATGATTGTTTTATTGAATTAAAGTTCAAGTTTAATCACTTCGCTTCCGGCCAGCAAAAAGGCACCGGTACCGTATACTTCCCAGCTTTCGGCGTTGAAATTCTTTTTAGGATCGGCACCAATGGGCTGGCACCATCCAACATGCCCGTCCGGTTGAATCAACCCGTTCAATCCGATCCATGCTTTTTCAACGGCAGGCAAATAAGTTTCCCGATCCAGGATCCCATTGTTTATTCCCCATGCCAGTGCATAGGTATAAAAACCCGATCCGCTGGCTTCTCCGCCGGGATACGAATCAGGATCTAGCAGGCTCGAGCGCCACAGACCATCTTCCCGTTGCAGTGAAACAATCCGGGCTGCCATTTCCTTATAATTCTGTATGTAGAAATCGCGGTTCGGATAATCTTCCGGAAGTTCCGACAAGGTTCTGACAAGTCCGCCCATCACCCATCCGTTTCCGCGCGACCAGAATATTTTCTTCCCATTGGCTTCCTTTTTCGGCTCAACACCGGGCTCATCCCATTTGTAGGTAACATCGCGGGCATACAAATGATTTTCTTTGTCCCACAGCAGGTCGTAGGTTTCTTTCCACAGTTTATCAGTTAACTTAAAGTAATTTTCATCTTCCAAGGTAACGCCCAGTTTTACAAATGCCGGCGGGGCCATAAACAAGGCGTCACACCACCACCAGGTAATCCGGTACATGCCTTCGCCTTCATAAGGTGTTGCCACAAATTTTTCCATGGTTTCTTTAAATGGTTCGATCATTTTTCGCTCACCTGAAACCCGGTACATGTCGATATAAGTCTGGCAAATGGCATGGTCGTCGGCATGGTGCAGGCGGGGACCCGGTTTCCAATCATTTTCCTCTCCCATGGCTTCAAGTGCAGTCCAAATCTTTTTCGATTCAGTGGTTTCCCAGGCAGCAAAAACACCGGCATAAAAAGCCCCGTTCGTCCAGTCGTACAGTTTGTGTTTTGGATGTTTAAGTTGCCAGTCAAGCGCTTTTTTCATCGTCTTTTTTATGTAAGAATCTTTAAAAAGCTTCTCGTCATTTTTATTGGCTGCCAATACAGTGATGCTGATAATCAACAGTAACGCAAAAAGTGATGTTATTTTTCTCATCTTCTGTTAGATTTTAATGTAAAAATAGCCAACCGTTTTAGGATTGCAAATTTGTTTTCAGATATGCTTATCGGGCAATTTTCTGTAATCTTGCTTAACTTTAAATTTAAATTAACAGGGAAGCGTCTTGTTCAGTAAAAATTTATAGCTATACTTGTGAAAAATAAAGTAAGATGATCAACGGAAAAGGACATTACGGCCATCATGGTATGAACCAACCAAAAGGTAGGCTGTAATTGTTTTGTCCGTTCATAACGATATTCGAAAAAGGCTTGCCGAAAATGGCAGGCCTTTTTTATTTTAGACAAGCAAACAGAATTAAAATGGAAAACAAAATTAAGATCGCAATTCAGACAAAAGGAAGATTGAATGAAGAATCGATGAACCTGATCAATGAAGCAGGAATTGGGCTGAGCGTCGGAAAACGCACACTGGTATCGGAAGCAAAAAATTTTCCGATGGATGCCTTGTTTCTGCGCGACGACGATATTCCGCAGACGGTAGCCGACAGTGTAGCCGACATTGGTATTGTGGGCGAAAACGAGATGGCAGAAAAAGGAGAGAACGTGGTGATCGTCAAACGGCTGGGATTTAGTAAATGCCGTCTTTCTCTTGCCATTCCAAAATCGATGGATTATCCGGGGCTTCAATTTTTTAAGGGCAAAAAGATAGCCACCTCCTACCCTGTCATTCTGAAGAAATTTCTGGAAGAAAATAATATCGAAGCTGAAATCCATGTGATTACTGGTTCGGTGGAAATCGCACCCGGTATCGGACTGGCCGATGCGATTTTTGATATCGTCAGTTCCGGATCGACACTGGTGAGTAATCGCCTGAAAGAAGTGGAGGTGATCATGAAGTCGGAAGCAGTTTTGATCGCGAATCCCAATCTGCCCCCCAAGAAAAAAGAATTACTGGACGAGTTAATTTTTCGTATTGAATCGGTACAACGCGCCGAAGGTAAAAAATACATTTTGCTGAACGTACCGAATGAAAAAATTGAGGAAGTAAGTCGCCTGCTGCCGGGAATGAAGGCGCCAACACTGGTTCCGCTGGCAAAGGAAGGCTGGAGTTCGATGCACTCCGTAATCGAAGAAAACGATTTCTGGGAAGTGATCGGGCAATTGAAAAAAGCAGGCGCCGAAGGTATTTTAGTGGTGCCCATTGAAAAAATGATATTTTAGAAGTATGAAGACCTTTATCAATCCACCAAGGAATTCCTGGGAAAATATCCTGAAAAGACCCACTTTCGATGTTTCGGAGTTGTATGGAAAAGTGCAGGATATTCTGAATGACATCAGGCAAAACGGCGATGCCGCACTCCAAAAATATACGGCAAAATTTGACGGAGCAGAACTCGAAGATTTTAGTGTCAGCGCTGATGAATTCGAGGAAGCTGAAAAACATGTCAGTGTGGAATTAAAAGCCGCCATAGAACTGGCTGCCGGCAATATCCGGACTTTTCACGCCGCACAAAGATTTGAAAGTAATAAAATCGAAACCACACCTGGAGTTCAATGCTGGCAAAAAGCAGTAGCTATCGAAAAGGTTGGGCTTTATATTCCGGGGGGAACTGCGCCGCTTTTCAGCACGGTGCTGATGCTGGCCATTCCGGCTCAAATTGCGGGCTGCAAAGAAATCGTACTTTGTTCGCCACCGAATAAGGAAGGGAAAATACATCCTGCCATTCTTTATGCCGCTAAAGTTGCCGGTGTAACGCAGCTCTTTAAACTTGGTGGTGTACAGGCTATTGGTGCCATGGCCTACGGAACCGCAACCGTTCCAAGAACCTATAAAATTTTCGGCCCCGGAAATCAATTCGTAACAGCTGCCAAACAATTGGTGAGCATGAACGATGTTTCCATTGATATGCCGGCCGGCCCATCGGAAGTACTGGTGGTAGCAGATGCTTCATCGAACCCTGCTTTTGTAGCTTCCGATCTCTTATCGCAGGCTGAACATGGAGCAGACAGCCAGGTTGTTTTGGTCGCCGACTCGCAGGAAACTGTTGAAAAGGTTCTGACTCAAATCGAACTGCAACTGGCCGATCTGCCTCGTATGGAACTGGCTGCAAAAGCACTGTCTAACAGCGTTTTCATTGTGATGGAAGATCAGGCAAAGCAGATCGAACTCATCAACGCTTATGCGCCGGAGCACCTCATTATCAGTATAAAGCAATACGAAGAAATAGCGAATGAAATTGTAAACGCAGGTTCGGTATTTTTAGGTGAATTTACACCTGAAAGTGCTGGTGATTATGCTTCGGGAACCAACCATACCCTGCCTACCAACGGCTGGGCGCGTTCGTACAGTGGTGTGAACCTTGACAGCTTTCTGAAAAAGATCACCTACCAGGAGATTACCACGGAAGGATTGAAAACAATGGGGCAGGCAATTGAAGTCATGGCCGAAGCAGAGCAGCTTAAAGCGCATAAAAATGCGGTAACTTTACGCTTGAAACAGTTGAAGCAATAAGAATTTCAGGTGTGATCTTTTAAGATTTCGTAATAAATTTGGAATGCAGAAATAACATAGAACGTCAACCTGAACTTGATTCAGGTTCTGTGATAAATAAAAGGAAAGATGCCGAAACAAGTTCGGCATGACGAACGAACAAAAAGCGTCAACCTGAACTTGTTTCAGGTTCTAAAAAATGAAAGGTGGATACGTGTACATAATGAGCAATAAGAGAAGAACAACCTTTTATGTCGGTGTCACAAGTGATTTAAAAACAAGAATCGCTGATCATAAAAATAGTAATGGATCTCAGTTTACCACAAAATACAAACTCACTGATTTGATCTACTATGAAGAATTCCCCGATATTTATCAGGCTATTGATCGTGAGAAGCAAATTAATACTGGCGACGCCAATGGAAGATTAATCTAATACAAACTGCAAATCCTGAAATGATTGATTTGTATTGGGAAATCAGATCATAAAGATGCCGAAACAAGTTCGGCATGACGACTAAAATTAACAAAGTTAAGCTGAACCTGATTGGGAAACAACCAGGATAAAACAAAAATGATGAAATAAATTAAGTGGGCAGAAGCGTAAAAAATGAAAATACATAAACTACTCCGAAAAAATATCGCAGCACTGAGCCCCTACTCATCAGCACGCGACGAGTACACGGGCGAAGCAATGGTTTTCCTCGATGCCAACGAAAATCCGTTTAACGAGCCTTTTAACCGCTACCCCGATCCACTTCAGCGCAAACTGAAGAGGAAAATTGCTGCTTTAAAAAACATAGAAGAAGCAAAGATCTTTCTGGGAAACGGCAGCGACGAACCCATCGATTTACTGATCCGTGCGTTTTGTGAACCTGGGCTTGATAACATTGTTTCCATTGATCCGACCTACGGCATGTACCGGGTAGCTGCTGATATCTCCGGAATTGAACTTCGAAAAGTTTCATTGACTCCCGATTTTCAGCTGGATACTAAAGATCTGCTGGCCGCTGCCGACGAACACACCAAACTTATCTTTTTGTGTTCGCCCAATAATCCGACAGGAAACAGCCTCGTGAAAGAAGATATGCTGGAAATCGTAAAAAAATTCGGTGGATTGGTGATCGTTGATGAAGCTTATATCGATTTTGCGCCGGGAAAAACGCTACTCAGCGTACTGCAAAACTTCCCGAACCTGGTAGTGCTTCAAACCTTTTCAAAAGCCTGGGGCATGGCAGGAATCAGACTTGGAATGGCCTTTGCTTCGGCCGATATCATCCGGGTACTCAACAAGATAAAATATCCCTACAACCTGAATACACTCACCCAGCAAAAAGCAATTGAACAGATCGAAAACAAAGAACAGGTGGACAACTGGATAAAACGGTTGATTTCCGAACGAAAAAAAATGGCTGAAGAGCTGATCAACTTCCCCTTTGTTATAAAAGTTTATCCTTCGGATGCCAACTTTCTCCTGGTTAAGATGTATGATGCGCAAGGCATCTACAATTACCTGGTTGAGGAAGGAATTATTGTGCGCGACCGATCAAAAGTCCACCTCTGCGACGACAGCCTGCGAATTACCATAGGTTCGGAGGAAGAAAACACTACCTTACTAACGACTTTTAAAAATCTGATATAAAAGAAATGAAGAAAGTACTTTTCATAGACCGAGACGGTACATTGAACTATGAGACAGCCGACGAACAAATCGATAGCTTTGAAAAGCTCGAATTTCTACCTAAGGTATTTCGAAACATGCACAATATTCGTAAAAACCTGGAATACGAATTGGTGATGGTTACCAATCAGGACGGACTGGGAACCGATTCTTTCCCGGAAAATACCTTCTGGCCGGTTCATAATTTCATTGTAAAGGCGTTTGAAAACGAAGGTGTGTATTTCGATGAAATCTGTATAGACCGTAGTTTTCCGGAAGAAAAGCTGGCCACCCGTAAACCCGGCACCGGGATGCTTACCAAATACCTGGCCGGTGAATATGACCTTCAAAACAGTTTTGTGATTGGCGATCGCCTGACCGACATCCAGCTGGCAAAAAACCTTGGAGCCAAAGGTATCTTAATTAACGACGGTTCGCTATCCGGCGATATTTTAAAGCAAAAGCTGACAGATACCTGCGTGCTGATCTCCAATGACTGGGATGATATTTACGCCTGTATTGCGGCTCCTCAGCGAACTGCAAAAGTAGTAAGGAACACCAAAGAAACTTCCATCAATGTCGAACTTAACCTTGATGGATCGGGTGTTTGTGAAATATCAACAGGATTGGGCTTCTTCGATCATATGCTGCACCAGATCGGGCGTCATTCGGGTGTCGACCTGAAAATTAAGGTGGAAGGTGACCTGGAGGTGGATGAACACCACACGATCGAAGATACCGGACTGGCACTTGGTGAAGCTTTTAAAATTGCAGTGGGAAACAAGCTGGGTATGGAGCGTTACGGATTCTGCCTTCCCATGGATGACTGCCTGGCCATGACTGCCATCGATTTTGGCGGGCGTCCCTGGCTGGTTTGGGAAGCCGATTTCAAACGCGAAAAAGTGGGCGACATGCCCACCGAGATGTTCATGCACTTTTTTAAATCATTTTCCGATACCGCGCAATGTAACCTCAATATTAAAGCCGAAGGAACAAACGAACACCATAAAATAGAAGCAATTTTTAAAGCCGTTGCAAAAGCCATTAAAGCAGCCATCAGACGCGATGTATATAATTTTAAATTGCCGTCAACCAAAGGGAAATTATGAAAACCATACAACCATTACGAGAGAAGAAGAATACGGCTGTCTTACTGATCCACTGCCCCGACAGGCAGGGAATTCTGGCTACGGTTACCGAGTTTCTGAATAAAAACCGGGGCAACATTATTTACCTCGACCAGCATGTCGATCGCCAGGAAAAAATCTTCTACATGCGAGTCGAATGGGAACTCGATAATTTTGCCATTCCGGCTGAAAAAATCGGAGAGTATTTCGACACCTTGATCGGTACCCCGCTGCAAATGACCTGGAAGATCTATTTCTCAGATACAGTTCCGCGAATGGCCTTGTTCGTGTCGAAAATGCCACACTGCCTGTTCGATATCCTGGCCCGCTACACAGCCGGAGAATGGGATGTAGAGATTCCGGTGATCATCAGCAATCATGAAACATTAAGACCGGTTGCCGAACGTTTTGATATCGACTTTCACTATTTCCCCATTACAAAAGAAAACAAAACAATGCAGGAAGCTGAAGAATTGAAACTCTTGCAGGAAAACAAGATCGATTTTGTGGTATTGGCACGTTACATGCAAATTCTTTCGAAGGATTTTGTGAAGCATTTCCCGAACCGGATCATCAATATCCATCACTCGTTTCTACCCGCCTTTGCCGGCGCAAAGCCTTACCATGCCGCCCACGGGCGCGGGGTTAAAATCATAGGAGCCACTAGCCACTATGTGACCACTGAACTCGATGCCGGACCAATAATCGAGCAGGATGTAACACGTTGCAGCCATGTCGACACCATTCAAAAACTGGTAAGAAAGGGGCGCGATCTGGAAAAAATTGTACTTTCGCAGGCAGTATATAAACACCTGCAACGAAAAATCCTGGTGTATAAAAACCGTACTGTTGTATTTAACTAAAATAATGACATGAAAAATCTATTAACCGTGATATTTTTAACCCTGTTTACTATGAATGCAACTTCACAAATTACGGAATTACCGAAACAGGAAATTCCCGAAGATTATGGTTACATCGTTCAAATCGGGCAACAATTGCCTGACATTTCGATGAAACTCACCGACGGAACTACCATCACAAGTGCCAGTTTAAAAGGTAAAGTGGTAATGTTGCAATTCACGGCGAGTTGGTGCTCGGTTTGCCGGAAGGAGATGCCGCACATCGAATCGGATATCTGGCAAAAACACAAAAACAACAAAGATTTTGTTTTAATTGGAGTCGATATGGATGAGCCGCTCGACAAGGTAAAAAAATTCAAATCCGACATGAGAATCACCTACCCGCTGGCACTTGATCCGGGAGCAGAGATATTCTACACTTTCGCTGCAAAAGGAGCGGGTGTAACACGTAACGTCATCGTCGACAAATCGGGGAAGATTGTTTATATGACACGGCTATACAAGGAAGACGAGTTTAAGGAAATGGTGGATGTTATCGATTTTCTGCTAAAAAAATAACCAGAATCCAGCATCCAGCATCCGACAATGAATATCGTCATCATAAAATACAACGCAGGGAACATCGAATCGGTGAATAATGCATTGAACCGACTGGGTGTGAATGCCGAAATCACTGCTGATCATGAAAAGATCAGGAAAGCTGACAAGGTTATTTTCCCCGGAGTTGGAGAGGCCAGTACGACTATGGATTACCTGCATAAAAAAGGGCTCGATGATCTGATCGCATCGCTCAAACAACCGGTACTGGGCATTTGCCTCGGCCTGCAGTTAATGTGTGCTCACTCGGAAGAAAATGATACAACCTGCCTGGGTATTTTTGATGAAAAAGTGAAACGATTTATTCCTAAGCCCGGAGAAGAGTTCATTACGAAAGTGCCCCACATGGGCTGGAATGCCATTAGCGATCTTAAAACTGAACTGTTCACCGGTGTTCCAGAAAATGAATATGTTTATTTTGTGCATTCGTTTTACGCCGAAAAAAGCCAGCATACAATAGCCGCCTGCAACTATATAAATCCGTTCAGTGCCGCGCTGCAAAAGGATAATTTTTATGCCACCCAATTCCACCCCGAAAAAAGCGGAACAATTGGCGCAAAGATTCTGGGCAATTTTTTGAAAATTTAGTTGTAAATTGAAGTATGGATAGACTCACAATCATAAAAGTTGGCGGAAAAGTAGTGGAAGAATCCGAATCACTTTCTGCTCTGCTCGATCAGTTGAAAAAAATCTCAGGAAATAAATTGCTGGTACACGGCGGGGGAAGTACAGCAACGGTTATTGCCGAAAAACTTGGACTGGAAACTCACATGGTGGAAGGACGTCGAATTACGGATGCCGGAATGCTCGAGGTGGTAACCATGGTTTACGGCGGACTGTTGAATAAAAAAATTGTGGCCGGTCTGCAGGCGCGTGGAATGAATGCTGTTGGGTTGACAGGCGCTGATTTTAACCTCATTGAAGCACACAAACGGCCGGTGTCGGATATCGATTATGGATTTGTTGGCGACGTTGATGATGTGAATGTTTCTGAACTTCGTTTGCTGATCAACGAAAATGTAGTACCGGTGATTGCTCCCCTCACCCACGATGGAAAAGGCCAGATGCTGAATACTAATGCCGATACCATAGCTGCTGAACTGGCGACGGAACTGGCCAATCATTATAAAGTCTATCTTTTTTATTGCTTCGAGAAGAAGGGTGTATTGACCAACCCTGAGGATGAATCAAGTGTAGTTTACGACCTGGACCGGGAACTTTTCAACAAATACACACGAGAAGGAATTATTAGTGAAGGAATGATTCCCAAACTGGAAAATGGTTTCCGGGCTAAACATAAAGGTGTGAAAGAAGTGTTGATCACCAATCCTGAAAATATCAGTACTGGCCGTGGTACCCGACTGGTTTAAGTTTTACCTCTACAAACCATACTGAACAAAACGTAAACAACAAAATATTTCCGGAAGTTAAAAGCATCGCCGTTCCTTACAATTTTAATGTCAGTAATCACATTGACAGTCCTGTTCCAGACATTTGTTTATTTGAAAATTATTGCTGTTCCGGCTTTCCGGTTTACAAAGAATTTAGTATGTTGGGCTTCCAAATTTAATCCAAAAAAATGCACTGGGGAGCCGGAAAATTTTTTTATAACAAATTCAGGCACAGTATTTTGATATGGCAAAAGTAATTACCAGTAATTGTGATAGTTGTTCAAAGCTCGATGACGGATGTTGTAAAACGTGTATCGACACCCACAAGAACAATGTATTTTCTCCGCTCACCATGGAGGAAATTGATTTTCTGGTTGATGAAAAAAAACAAATTGTATACAATGTCGGTGAAACAATTGCCAAACAAAATACCTCTTCCACAACCGTAATTTGTATTAACCAGGGACTCGCCAAATTATACGTTGAAAGCGACAACGGGAAAAATGTAATTGTCCGTATCGCCAAAGACGGCGATTTCATTACCGGTGGCGGATTGTTCAACGGAAGTGTGCAGCATTTCAGTATTTCAGCTCTCACAAAAGTAAAATGTTGTCTGATCGATTCCTCGAAGCTGACCAAGCTTTTCGAACAGAACAGTGACTTTGCTGTACGACTTTTGCGAAACCATACCAAACAAAATAACTTTTTGCTTAAAAAACTGGTCGATCACACCCAAAAATACATGCCCGGTAGAGTAGCCGATACCCTGCTTTATTTAAAAAATGAAATTTTCGCATCTGACACCTTTGAAGTACCCTTAACGCGCCAGGAATTAGCCGAAATGTCAAACATGACAAAAGAAAGCTTCGTGCGGATACTTCACCAATTCAAAGACTCTAAGTCTATTGAGGTTAAAGGAAATACAATACATATAGTTAACGAAAGTTCACTACAATCCATCAGCAGAAATGGCTAATTGATATATATCAATGTCGTTGTTGCTTATTATCAATTTCCGTGTTTGTTTATATCACTTCCCCCCCCTGATTTCATAAGGTTAACGAAGTTACTTTTACAGTAAAATTAATAAGAGTAACAAATTTCAATTACCTAATCTTTTTACGTTATGAAATACAAATCATTCTCAAAACTATTACTGCTGGGTTTCAGTTTCGTGTTTATCCTCGCATCGTGTACCAAGGAAGGACCTATGGGACCAGCTGGAGCTGATGGAACAGACGGTTCTGATGGTACTGACGGAGTAGACGGAAACGTAACCTGTTTGGTGTGCCACTCGGGAACCAACATGGAAGCCAAACAAGGACAGTTCTGGATGTCGGAACACAGTGTTGGAGCAATTGCAGTTGATTATGCCGGCGGACGTGCATCATGTGCACCATGCCATTCACACGAACAATTTGTACAGGTTATGACTACCGGTAGCGTTGCCGGAGACATCACCAATCCAAGCGCATGGAAATGCAGCACCTGTCACGGTATCCACAAAAGTTTCGAAGGTAAGGATTATGCGTTGCGTTCAAGCGATCCCATCAATCCAATTTTCGATGCATCGTTAACTATGGATCTGAACGGTAATAGTAACCTTTGTGCCGTTTGTCACCAATCACGCAGAGCAGAACCCGGTTACGGTGTGGAAGTGGCTCCAACAGATTCATTCAGAATTACGAGTACACACTATGGCCCTCACCACGGTGCGCAGTCTAACGTAGTAGCGGGTATGGGTTTTGCTGAAATACCAGGTTCAGTTCCTTATCCTGAAGCCGGTAGTAGCAATCACCTGGAAATGGCATCTTGCGTTGGTTGTCATATGGCTGAATTTACCGATGGTGAAGGTGGTCACTCTTTCATTCCAAGCTTGGCTGCATGTAACGATTGCCACGATGCCAACAACGATGATTTTAACTATGGTGGTGTTCAAACCGAAGTACACGAATTGTTGGTTGAGTTGAGAGATCACCTGGTTGACTTGCATGTTCTGCATGGAAACGATGAAGAAGGATACCACCCGGTTGTGGGAACTTATCCAACCGTTCATGTTCAGGCTTTCTTTAACTGGGTAGGGTTAGAAGAAGACCGTAGTTTAGGTGTTCACAACCCGAAATATGTAAAAGCGCTTCTTAGAAATTCGATTGAAGCTCTTGAAACTGCGGGTCATTAATCATTAAAACATAGTGAAAAGACTTCTCACGGGAAGTCTTTTTTTTCACGAAATCCGAATATTATGAAAGCACTGAAAATTATACTATCAATTGTTGTAATGGCATTAATTTTTGGTGGTTGTACATACAGTTGGATAGTCGAAGAAGAAGTAATCGACCCTACCGATCCCGATGCTCCCGAGCTATCGTTTGCAAGTGAGGTCGTTCCAATTTTCGAATCAAAATGTACAGGCTGCCATCAACCCGGAGGTCAGACTCCTGACCTTACCGCGGCCAATGCGTATTCATCGTTAACCAGTTCAAGTCGCTACGTGAACACCTCGGAACCGGCTACAAGTTCGATTTATACGCGCCCGAATCCGTCGAACAGTGATTCACATCCAAAGTATTCTCCAGCTGAAGCTGCCAAAGTTCTGACCTGGATCACCCAAGGTGCCAAAAACAATTAAAAACCTAAACTGATGATGATGAAAAAATATATATTGATTCTGTTTATTTTAGGATTTGCGCTGAACAGCAGTTTTGCCCAGGAAGAAGATGCCTCACCGGTTTATCCATTCCAAAGTGGTATATTGATCGATGCGCAAACAACGTATATTCCTGATGCACGAACACTCGAGTTCGTTATTCAACACAAATTCGGAACGCTCGAAAACGGCAAATCCGATTTGTGGGGAATTTATGCACCGGGAGCCAATGTCAGGTTAGGTCTGAACTATGTTCTTTTAAAGAACTTACAGATTGGAGCCGGCATTACTAAAAAGAATATGTATTCCGACTTTAGTGCCAAATATATGGTGCTGCAGCAAAAAACCAGTGGTATGCCCGTTTCCCTTGCACTATTTGGTAATGTAGCCATCGACGGCCGCGATGCTGAAACGATTGGGACCGGACAGGTAGTGGATACGAAAGGCGAAACACTGCCAACCAGTATTGCATTTACAGAGCGCTTATCTTACTTCTCTGAAGCTATGGTTAGCCGTAAATTTGGAGACATCCTGGCCTTGCAGGCGGGCGCCAGTTTTACACATTACAATATGGCGGGATGGGATTATAACCACGATGTAGTTGGCATTCATTTTTCGGGGCGTTTGAAATTCTCACCGCAGGGATCCATTATTTTCAACTATGATAAACCGTTGAATATCGATGGAATCTCAGAACAAACCGAGTGGAATACGCAGGCGAAGGAAAATGTTTCCATCGGAGTGGAGTTCTTTACTTTCACCCATGCATTCCAGATCTATTTAGGAACTGCCGACGGCATACTTCCGCAGGACGTTATGATGTATAACCAAAAAGACTGGACCAATAAAGGTCTGGCGCTTGGATTTACCATTACAAGACTCTGGATGTTTTAACTAAAAACGAACGATAATGAAGATAAAGATGGTAATATCACAATTAGCGGTATTACCATTTTTTCTTAAAAAATTACAACCAACGACCTTTTATCAATAACCGAAGATACCCGATTAACCATGAGATACTTAACCGCACTTTTGTTCTTTGTTCTTGTAAATATCTCCTTTCAAGCTTCGGGACAATATTACGACGACCCGAAGAATCACGATTGTTTGAAATGTCACTCGCAGCAAACCTATTCCTTTCACAATGATTTAATGGACAGGGAAGAAAAACGTTTGATGAATCCCTATTTTATCATTGATACAGTGGCATTGCGCCACGGGGTTCATCACAATTTTGATTGCACCGATTGCCACTCCTATGAATACACGACATACCCACATGCAGCCAATTTGAAACTTGAACCCATGATGACCTGCCTGGACTGCCATGGTGGCGATGAATCTTTTGCAAAATATCAATTTGATCAGATCGACGAAGAAGTTAAAAAAAGCATCCACTACAAAGTATATGGCGATGTTTTTACCTGTTCGAAATGCCACAGCCAACATACTTACACAACCACCGCACGTACGAGTAGTAGCATCACAGAAATCGTTGAATACAGCAACGCAATGTGCCTCTCATGCCATAACGATATGAAACGCTTCCATCTGGTTTCTGGTTCTGACAAACCAACCGTAGTAGATATCCACGACTGGCTTCCCAACCAGGCATTGCATTTTCAACATGTTCGTTGTATCGAATGCCACACACCAGTTGAAGATACTTTAATGGTATCGCACAATATACTGCCCAAAGAACAGGCCGTGCGCCGTTGTGCCGAATGTCACTCTTCAAACTCATTGTTAAAGGCCTCGCTTTACAAATACCAGAATCTGCAGAAACGAGCTGAAGATGGAAGTGTAATTGGCGTATTATCGAACGAAAATTATGTGATTGGATCGCATCAGATTCCGATCCTGAAAACCATTAGCCTCATTATTTTCTTTGCTGCCATGGCCGGGATATTTATACATTTAACTTTCAGAATAATCCTTAAAAAGTAAAAACAATGAACACCGAGAATAAAATATATTTCTACCCGCTCTGGTTACGCATTTGGCATGGAATAAACGCACTGGGAATTATTATCCTCATTGTAACCGGTATTACTATGAATTCTGGAATGGAGGATTCCTGGATCAGTTTTAACCTGAATATTCAATTACACAATTACTCGGGAGCAATTGTCACATTAAATTATTTGTTGTTCATAGCAGGCAACCTGGTAACCAGCAACAGTAAGTTTTATATTGTAAAACCAAAAAACTTCCTGAAACGACCAATGAAACAGGCCTATTATTACGCCTGGGGAATGTTTCGTGGAATGAAGGCACCCTACCCGCTCTCTGAACGAAGAAAATTTAATCCATTACAAAAATACTTCTATATCATTGTTATGTACATAGCTGTTCCTCTGGTAATTATAAGTGGAATAGGCTTGATGTTCCCCGAGTTGATCTTTAACAAGATTTATGACATTAGTGGAGTACTAATTACGGCAGTTCTGCATTCGGCAATGGGATTCTTCATATCCATTTTCCTGGTGATCCACATTTATGTGTCTTCCATCGGAAAATCGCCGATCGACAATTTTAAAAGTATCATTAGCGGATGGCATCATATTTAACTTTAGAGAAGAGAAGAGAAGAGAAGAGAAGAGAAGAGAAGAAAATTAAACAAGAAAGAAAACAGGATAGAACGTAACACAGATGTAATGCATTGTTGGCTCGCATTATCTGGAAATGAGAAGGAACTTAAAACTATATTTTGAATGAGGGGGAGTAACAATTTTATGAGTAACAATTCTAAGGAAAACGCTCTATTCAATAAGCTCACCGGAAAGATTCCGGAATTTTACAGGCTGATCATTATCGTGCTGCTGATCATAGTGTCAGGGCTCCAGTCGCAGGCACAATCCAACGAAGATTGTGCCATGTGCCACGACGATCCGGGTTTAACAACTTTTGTCAATGGGCGTGAAGTTTCAAGATACATTCCGGCTAATGTTCTGGACAAATCGGTACACAGTTATCTCGAGTGTGTTTCGTGCCATACAGACGCTGCAGTTGAGGATTTTCCCCATGCAGAAAAACTACAGCCGGTAAACTGTGGAGAATGTCATGATGAGGCAATGAACAATTTCCTTGAAGGCATTCATGGTTCAGCATTTATAGCCGGAGACCGGAACGCACCGGATTGTGCCGAATGTCATGGCACACACGAAATTTTGGCTTCTGCCAATGTGGAGTCACGCACATACAAAATGAATATTCCTGTATTGTGCGGAACCTGTCACCGGGAAGGTGCACCTGTTGCACGGGCCTATAACATTGGCGAGCATAACATTGTTGAGAATTACAGTCAGGGTATTCACGGACGTGGATTGTTCCAGGCCGGATTAACGGTGACAGCGACTTGTAACGACTGCCACGGTAATCACCTGGTTCTTCCGCATACCAACATGAAATCATCCGTTTCGGAGAAAAACATCGCATCAACCTGTATGAAATGTCATGCCCGGATTGAAGATGTACATGTTAAAGTAATCAACAGGGAATTATGGGAGAAGAGCCCTGGCGCCATTCCGGCATGTACCGACTGTCACCCACCCCACAAGGTAGAATTGCAGAATATACTGGGCACCATCTCCGATAAAACTTGCTTGAAATGCCACGAGCAACCAGACATCCATAAAATGGTAGATGGACAAGCCGTATCATTGACGGTTGATGTAAATGAATTTGTGAACTCGGCGCATAACAACATCACCTGTGTAAAATGCCACTCCGATGTTACCGCGAATATTGCACGACCCTGCGAAACGGCGGACAAAGTTGACTGTTCGAGCTGTCATGCCGAAGAATCAGAGATCTATTTTCAGAGTGGGCATGGAAGAGCATATTTTGCCAAGCACGAAAATGCCCCATACTGCACGGATTGTCATGGTTCGCACACCGTTATTCCCTCGGAACTTGAAAATTCTCCGACCTTCCGATCAGCAGTACCACAACTTTGCGGCGAGTGTCATAAAGAAGATGGAAAGGCCGTTCAGGGGACCAATCTCAAAGAAACCAACGCCTATTACGATTATTCAACCAGTGTGCACGGAAAGAGCCTTGATGAAAAAGGATTGCTGTCGGCAGCTATTTGTACCGACTGCCACACCACTCATTTCATGCTGAAAGAGAGTGACGAACGATCGTCGGTTAATCCGGCCAACCTGGCTCAGACCTGTGGAAAATGCCACAAAGGAATTTACGATGAATACGTACAAAGTGAACACGGAATCCATAGCAATACAGAAGACAAGAAATATCCTACCTGTGAAACCTGTCATACGGCACACAATATTTCGGAAGTGCACGAAAGTAAATTCATGAGCGAAATTACCAGCCAGTGTGGACAATGCCATTCTGAACTCGCCGAAACCTATCTGGAAACGTACCACGGTAAGGTGTACCAATTAGGTTACCTCGAGGCAGCCCGTTGCTCCGACTGTCACGGTGCCCATAACATTTACAGGATGGATAATCCAAAATCGATGATAAGCCCACGAAATATTGTGCAAACCTGTGCAAAATGCCATACGGATGCCAATATGAAGTTTACCGGCTATCTGACGCATGCCACACACTACGACAAAAGCAATTTCCCATGGCTCTATTATACTTTCTGGGCCATGACCGGGTTGTTGCTTAGCGTATTTGCCTTTTTTGGGTTACACACTTTATTATGGTTCCCGCGTTCGCTGGGAGCAATGCTGAAAAAGAAAAATCATCCTGTCCCACAGGGTAAACAAATGTATATCAGGAGATTTACGAAGAAAAATCGGGTGACACACATTTTTGTGATTGTAAGTTTCATATTACTGGCACTTACCGGAATGATGCTGAAATTTGCCTACATGGATTGGGCCAGGTTCCTCTCCGATGCCATCGGAGGTGCTCGGGTTGCCGGTGTTATTCATCGAATTGGAGCCGTAATTACATTTGGTTATTTTATTTTCCATGTCGTTTCATTACTCAAAGTGAAATTTAAAAAAGGAATCAAAGTCAGCAAGTTTATCTTCAGCAGTAACTCTTTGATGTTTAACCGAAAAGATATTAAGGACTTCTGGGCTTCCATTCGCTGGTTCATTGGTGCAGGACCTCGTCCTGCATATGGCAGATGGACTTACTGGGAGAAGTTCGACTATTTCGCGGTATTCTGGGGGGTTATGGTTATCGGATCCACAGGTTTAATGCTTTGGTTCCCTGAAATATTTACCAAATTTTTACCCGGCTGGTTGATCAATGTTGCACAGATTATTCACAGCGACGAAGCGCTGCTGGCTGTCGGATTCATTTTTACCATTCATTTCTTTAATACACACCTGCGACCGGAGTCTTTCCCAATGGACACCGTAATTTTCACGGGTTATGTACCGGAGGAGGAATACAAAGAAGATCGCCCGTACGAGTACGAACAGCTGGTTAAATCAGGTAAAATAAATGATGTTAGAGTGGAAAAAGAATTCACCAGGGAAAAGATGCGAACCATAAAAATATTTGGTTTTACTGCTCTTTTTGCCGGTGTTGCAATGATTGTCCTGATCATTTACTCCTTGATTTTCCACTAATCTAAATTTTTAGCATGGAAGTGAAATGAAAATTTTATAGCGGAAGAAAAAAGACAACGGTAATGCAAACTACATATTAATTGACTGTTAGAAGATACTGCAAAACTATCCGGAGATTACGGTACAGAACATAATTTCAGAATGATTGATCGTATGTAGAAAACATATAAATTAGCTTATGTCATTGACATTTTGAGCAAAATTTATAATCTTCGATAACACGATTTTATAGCAAATTTGTAAACCAATACCCATGAAATTACCATCATCCATAAGAAACTGGATTTCGATAACAGGAGCAGTCCTGGCCGTTTTCAATCTGGCAAGTATATTGTCTTTATTTTTACTGAATGCCGTTTTTGGTTTCGGAGGACAATACATCGGTTTGTTCATTTACATGGTTTTGCCCGGTTTTATGATCTTTGGTCTTGTTCTTATTCCCATAGGAATGCGAATCAATCGTAAACGAGCCAGACAAGCTGAAAAAGAAGGTAAGGAGTTAAACTGGCCCATTCTGAATTTCAACAACCTGGCCACACGTAATGCAGCCAGTATTTTTATTATCGGTACGATCTTCCTGTTAATTATATCTGCAGTAGGCAGTTACGAGGCATTTCACTACACCGAATCGGTTGAATTTTGTGGCAAACTCTGCCACCAGGTGATGGAACCGGAATATACCACTTATCACGGATCTTCACACGAACGAGTGGCCTGTGTGGAGTGTCACGTAGGCTCGGGTGCCAGCTGGTATGTCAAAAGTAAACTTTCGGGATTATACCAGGTATACTCGGTGATGGCCAAAAAATATCCGCAACCGATTCCCACGCCCATTGCCAACCTGCGACCGGCACAAGAAACCTGCGAGGAATGTCACTGGCCCGAAAAATTTTACGACCATAAAGTACGCGAAAAACATTCATACCTTACCGATGAGGAAAACACCAAATTTACGGTTCATTTGCAAGTAAAGACAAGTACCAAATTAACGCCAAATGGTATTGTTAATGGTATACACCAACACATCAGCCCCGATGTGAAAATTGAATACAAAACCACCGATGAAAAACGTCAGGTGATCCCATGGGTAAGGTATACCAACACAAAAACTGGCGAAGAATTTATTTACACCGATGAAGAAAACATGGTTTCTCAGACCATGCTTGACTCGCTCGAAACACGGGTGATGGACTGTCTGGATTGCCACAACCGTCCTTCGCATAACTATAATGCACCGCAAAATTTCATCGATCAATCAATAGCAGAAGGCAAAATATCGACCGAATTGCCATCTGTAAAGCTAGCCGCCATGCTGGCTCTGAACCAGGATTATCCGGATAAAGACAGTGCTTTTATTGCTATCGAAACCCAAATGATCGACTGGTTTGAAAGTGGATATCCTGATGTTTATGCATCCAGAAAAGCAGAGATCGATCAAGCGATTGCTGAAATAAAGAATGGTTATGCCAACAATATTTTCCCCTATATGAAAGTCAGTTGGAAAGCCTATCCCAACAATATAGGGCATATGGAATCAGATGGATGCTACCGTTGTCACAACGACCGGCATGCCACCGATGAAGGAAGAGTTATTTCGAAAGATTGTACCCTTTGCCACAATATCCTGGCAGAAGGCGTTGGTGACAGCATTCGGTATTCCACTGCTTTTCAGGCACTTGAATTCCAACACCCTGTAGACATTGCCGAAGCCTGGAAAACTGAGATGTGTTCTATGTGTCATTCAGCTTTATATTAGTATATTTATGGAGATTTTATTGATCAATCAATTATAAACTTAAAATAAGCAATTATGAACTACAAAAAACTGATGTTTCTTTTAGGCCTTGCCATCCTGTTAAGCTCGGCCGCAACAGCACAAACTTTTAAATACATTGGTGCAGCTAAATGTAAAATGTGCCATAACAAACCTGACAAAGGGGAACAGTACAACAAATGGGCAGCAGGACCGCACGCCAAGGCAATGGATGCTTTGGAAGGTGACGAGAAAAATGACGCCACCTGTTTAAAATGCCACTCAACAGCTGGAAGTGTTGACAAAAGCCTTCTTGCCGGTCTGAAAGTTGACGATGCTGTCTCATGCGAATCGTGCCATGGTCCTGGTAGTGTATACAAAAGTGCTTCAATCATGAAAAATAAAAAACTGGCACTTTCAAAAGGCATGGTTGAACCAACTGAAGAAACATGTAAGGCCTGCCATCTTGGAGATAAACCTGAGGGCCACCCGGCAGCGAAGAAGCCGTGGAATTTTGATGAATTTGTAAAAGTTATTGCACATGACGATCCAACAACAAATTAATTGATTACAATTATTTGTTTTGTAAAAAAATTCCTTTGTTTGCAAAGCAAAGGAATTTTTTTGGTCGTTATTTTAACCATTTATCTGATATGAAAAAGTTAGGTTCATTTATATTTTCGATGTTTTTTACCGGGATTTTGTTGGTCATTTTTGCCATTGCAATTGGATATGCCACTTTTATTGAAAACGACTACGGCACCATCACGGCAAAAATCCTGATCTATAATTCCAGATGGTTTGAAATTTTATTGTTCTTATTGAGTATAAACCTGATTGGCAGTGTTTTTCATTATAAACTGATCAACAGAAAGAAATGGACCGTGCTTTTGTTCCATATCAGTTTTGTAGTTATTTTGATTGGTGCACTGGTTACGCGTTATCATGGTTACGAAGGCACCATGCACATACGTGAGAACAATTCCTCCAACTTTATTATTTCTGATGCAACCTATGTAACGGTGCAGGCAAAAGCCGGCGATCAGCTGATAGAAAAAAACAAGGAAGTAAAATTTTCACCGTATACCGCTAATCGGTTTTCCGAAAAAATAGAGATAAACGGTCAAACAGTTACCATCGGGAACCAGCTGTTCATGCCATCTGCAACGGAGAATTTAGTGGTCGATCCCAATGGTGAACCCATCGTTTCGATGATTGCCGTGTACAATGGGATGCAGCGAATGGATTTTAACCTCAGAATAAAGGATATAAAAAATATAGAAGATATATCCTTGGGATTTGGCTCGGTTACGAACGCTAATATTCAAATGGAACTGGAAGATGGTGTATTATACGTAACCGCTAACGATACCCTGCATGTAGCCGGCATGATGCAGGATGCAGCCGAGGTTGTCGCTCCTGGTACCAAGGTGCAGGTAAATACGCAAAAGGCCTACACTTACCATTCTTTGACATTTGCTGTGAAACAGTATTTTCAGAATGCTTCGACACAATTGGTTTACCAGCAACCACAAAGAGGCATGCCAACAGTTGATGCCATGAAAGCAATCGTTTCTTCCGGAGGCCATAGCAAAGAACTGGTGGTTTACGGACAAAAAGGTGTTGTTGGTGATTTTTATACCACTAATATCAATGGAATAGACGTTTCCATATCGTATGGATCTAAAAAAATTGAGCTCCCGTTTTCGATCGAACTAAAGGATTTTCAGCTTGAACGTTATCCGGGTTCAATGAGCCCTTCGTCTTATGCCAGCGAAGTAGTGTTAAAAGACGGTGCGATGGAACGTCCCTTCCGCATATTCATGAATAATATCCTGAAATACAAAGGATACCGCTTTTTCCAATCCTCATACGATACCGATGAAAGGGGAACGATCCTTTCGGTGAATCACGATGCATTGGGTACCGGAATTACCTACTTTGGGTACCTGATTATGGCCATTGGAATGCTCTTGACGCTGTTCAACAGAAACAGCCGTTTTAAAACGCTGTTAAAGGTTTCAGCTAAACTTCGTGAGAAACGCAAAAAAATATTTGCAGTACTGATCATGGGTGTCTTACTGGGGGTATCGGCACAGGCACAAACACCTCAACTTACAAAGCCCGATCGTGATCATGTTAAAGAATTTGAAACACTGCTGGTTCAGGATCGAAAAGGACGTGTTGAGCCCGTAAGTACGCTGGCTTCCGAGATCTTGCGCAAAGTTGCAAAAAAAACCAGTTGGGAGGGACTTTCGTCAACCGAAGTATTCCTCGACATGCAGGCCAATCCTGAAAAATGGAAGAACATTCCGATCATCAAGGTCGCAAACCCGGAACTTCGACGAATGATAGGAACCAGTGGAAAATATGCCACCTTTAATGCCATTGTTGCACCGCGCGAAATGGGCGGCTATCGCTTAGGTTCAATGGTTCAGGATGCTTATGCCAAAAAAAGTAACCTGCGGAATAAATTCGATAAAGAAGTAATGAACGTGGATGAACGCGTTAATATCCTTATGGCCGTCTTTTCAGGCGATTTTTTGACTGTTTTCCCAATTCCGGGCGACAACAACCACAAGTGGGTATCCATTAACGAAACCAACGAGTTGGGGCAACAGGAAGCCACATTTGCAAGAGAAACGGTTTCTGCGTATTTCAATGCGGTAAATATGCGTGACTGGGCAACTGCCGGTGTGTTGCTGGCCAACCTGAAACAAAATCAGGCGGAGCATGGATCCAAAATCATACCTTCGGTTACAAAAGTCAATCTGGAAGTTTTGTACAATAACCTTAATATTTTTGGGAAGCTTTCAAAGATCTTCATGTTCACCGGTCTGATTTTGCTGGTGCTGCAATTAATGACCTTATTCAATCCAAAATTCAAGCTGGTATTCCTGAAACAGGTGGCCTTTTATTTCATTTTGCTTTTATTCCTGGCTGAAACAGCGGGACTGGGAATTCGCTGGTATATCTCGGAACACGCACCCTGGAGCAATGGCTACGAATCAATGGTATTTATCAGTTGGGCTACAGCACTGGGCGGACTGATTTTTGCCAAACGGTCGGAGATCACCCTTTCACTGACTTCTGTGCTCGCCGGTTTGACATTGATGGTCGCCGGAATGAGTTGGATGAGTCCGGAGATCACCAACCTGGTTCCCGTACTAAAATCATACTGGCTGATTGTCCATGTTGCAATCATTACCGCCAGCTACGGATTTTTGGGAATCAGTGCCTTACTTGGATTCCTGAACCTGATCCTGATGGTCTTCCGTAACAAACGAAATACCGAGCGTATCAATCACACCATAAAAGAACTGGTAAATGTTATCCAGATCGCGCTGATTATTGGACTTCTGATGGTGACAGTTGGATCGTTCCTTGGAGGTGTTTGGGCCAACGAAAGCTGGGGACGCTACTGGGGCTGGGACCCTAAAGAAACATGGGCACTGGTAACCGTTTTGGTTTATACATTTATAACCCACATGCACAAAATACCTGGTCTGCGTGGCAGTTTTGCCATGAGTGTTGCAGCGGTACTTGGAATCAGTTCGGTACTGATGACTTATTTTGGTGTCAATTACTATTTGTCGGGATTACACTCTTACGCACAGGGTGAGCCCGCACCAATACCAACCGGTGTTTATGTGGCACTGGTGATTGTTGTCATCGTTATCGTTTCGGCATATGTTTCAGAACGTGCCAAACCAATATCCGAAGAAGAATTACCGGAGGAAGCTTAATACTGTCAGCGTTTTATGAGCTTTCCCTTGAATTGCGAATAGCCATTATCGCTGAGTTTAATGATATAATAGCCGGGAAGTAAGCCTGAAACATTCAGTTGCGCCTTTCCGGCTACTTTTTTATGCAGTAGCTTTCTTCCATAAACATCAAACAGCATGCAATCAAAAGCATCATTGCCGGGCGTTTCAACAAACAGCTGATCGTTTACCGGATTTGGATAAAAAATAACACCAAACTCTGCATCCGGCTCCACGTCAACCGGCCAGGTCGCAGAGAAATGAAAGTATGTCGAGCCGCTATTCTGCCAACTGCCATTTAGATACTGTGTATTTTCCATCCGGTCGCAAACCTTTCCATTGAACTCATACACGGGCAGGAAGGAAAATAGAAATTCCTGAAATTCAGTCTCGTTTCGCAAAACTCCTCCATCGGCAAAGTATACTGCTTTGGTCTTGTCGTACCACTTCTCGTTCCATTCCTGCGTTTTCACCTCATGGATTTGTGTCCCCACAGTTCCATGTGAATAAAGTTTTCGTGAGTCTTCGAGCCACTTGTCTGTGTCGTAATCCCAGTTAAAAAATGTTTCCATTTCTATCTTCTGTTCAGTATTGTAATCAATCCTTTGCATTCGCTCCGGCACAAACACACCTTGCTCCCACCCTTCAATATATTCTATAATTTTATCAAGTTGGTTTTCACTGTTGTAAGTGTATTCCAGTTCATAGGTTTTAGTGGATGTCATATCGTAACCCTCGTAATCGTAACCGGTTTCATTGATCAGATTGCCCAAAGAATCATACTGATAACTAATGTATCCAAAGGTTTCCCACATGCTCGAAAAAGGATCGATTTCCTGCGTTAAGACGCGAGTAAGTTGCAGATCATGGTCATATTCATAAACCATTTGCTGTGTTTTTTCCCATTCATCATACTCATCAAACTTTTCTTCGCTCCACTCTGTATGCAACATTCCGTTTTCGTAGGTATAATGCGTTTTTGTATAAAAAAGATAATTCAGGGTCACATGTAGCCGGTGTTCCATCGAATCGAGCCTGCCCTGCTCATTGAAAAAATAAGAAAGTGCTTCAGCTATTTGCCAGTGGCTTTCATCTGCATTCCACTCGTAATTTTTCACCGTCATTTCGAGCCCGCCTGAACCAGGCAAAATCAGTTGCCTTCGCGTTTTCTCTACTTTTTGAGCTTCTTCACTCCAGGACCTGACCACAATGCTGTCGAGACGCCAGCGCGCTGATACCAGTTGGCCGCTCTTGGTAGGAATATAAAGATGATTAAGAAAGCCTGCTTTTTGATGATGGTCGTTACCAAACAGAAGGTTGGAAACAGCCTTATACGGCTCTGACGTGGTGTCGGGCTGAAGATGATATTTTTTTGCATAAAGGTCGTTGAGAATCAATGAATCAGGAACATTATCCTGAGCTCCGGACACACCGGAGAGGCAGACTAAAAGAAGAATCAGACAAAAAATAGTTTTCATAAAGTGCCGCTGCAAAAAGTTGGCTTAAATATACTCAAAACAATGGGTGGGCGGAAATAGCCTGAATTCAAAAATCTTTAATAACCGATCATTGATTTTCTGGACGGATCTGGCCCCATAATCACTCTTTCTCTAACTTCAACACCATATTTGAGATCAACATCGAATATGTAAGAAGCTTTTGGAGGAGCTTCAATAATTTCATTGGGGTGATTGAGTTTTACAATGTTCAGCCGCACATAAAAAGCCGATTCAACCGGTTTTCCGTTTTTTACGGCCGGTAAAAACTTTCCGGGAAGCTTTCGTAAAGTCCTGTCGATGTCCTGAGCCATCGATCGATCCAGTTCCATCACTACTTTGGCAGCCGATAAGCTACCAAGTGTATCGATCCGGTAATTAATCACCAACATACCTTCAAGGTTCTTTTTCATGTGTTCAATTGTAAGTAAATCGTTTGGCAGATTCACCAGTAATTCATTATAGTATCCAAGATATAGTGCAGGTCTGTCAACTTTCTGTACTTCAAATCCATTGTCGGTTTTTACCAAAAAAGTATCGGCTACCAATTCATGATTGAGGTAGATCAAACTATCTGCAGAAAAATCATATACCAGATATTTATCATCGGTTTTATTCTTATAAAATGTCCATTCACCCAAACGCCTGCCATTTAAATATTCCCCCACCGAAAGCGTGTCTTTTGTTTGGGTATTCATCGTAACACTTTCCCCATTACGAAATTTGGTTTTCTTATTTATGTGATAAACTTCCCTGAATGGCCCGTGTGTTTCAGTTTTTTTCTTCAGCTTTTGTGCACAAGAAATGTTTACAAAAAGAAATAACGGGATTAACACATTAAAAATCTTAAACATCATTGAAAGGTTTGTTGTATTCGGTGCTTAAAATTATAAAGACAGATCAAGGTAGCAAAACAATGGTCGAATATAGAACCAATTTAAATTATTGATTGTGTTTGGTAAGGACCAGATTTCATATCTACTTATGTGCATACTTTATTATATTTGCATTCGTAAACGATCTCCGAGCCTGCGCACCTAAAACCCGTGTAATGGTGCTCTGGCCGACGGGATGACCCGGAAACAGGTTGTCCTCCCGCGTTCCCCGATAGTTGGGAACAAATTGGAAAGGAGAAGCTTCTTTGTCCGTCTTACCACGGCAATAACTCGCTGCTTTCCAGTATATTTGTTTGAATAAAATGAAAGGGTCAATGAACCGTCCCGTGGTAGTCGATAATATTCAAATTCCCCGCATGCTGCTTATTGCCGGAAACGGCAGAAATGTGGGTAAAACCACACTTGCCTGTCAAATGATCCAACATTTAGCAAAAAAACATCCGGTTATTGGCGTAAAGGTGTCAGCCCATTTTCATCCTTATCAAAAGGCAGATGTGGTGGCCGGTGACGATTCGTTTATTGTGGTGGAAGAAAAGCAGATCAATGATAAGGACAGTTCGCTAATGCTGCAGGCAGGTGCGAAAAAGGTATATTTTGTCATGTCTGAAAAAGAAACGCTGTCACAGGCGATCAATGAATTGCTGAAACTATTGCCCGATCAACTTATTGTGTGCGAGTCGGGCGGATTGCACAAAATTGCAAAACCCGGACTTTTTCTTTTTGTGAACCGAAAAAAAAAGGAGATCACAAAATCACATCTGCTTGAGCATGATCCGTTAAGAGTTGAAAACGATGGTTCAGATTTCAGTATCGACATCAACAGCATTATTTTCGAAGACCAACGTGTATCCATTAAAAGATGAACAAATTTAAACACATACAGGCCTTGATCAGGGAACTTCCTGTTGCTTTTCAGTCGGAGCAGGTTTTGCTTGAAGACGCATTTAACCGGGTGCTTCGCCAGGATGTTTTTGCGGACATGGATATGCCGCCATTTCATAAATCAGCCATGGACGGTTATGCCTGTCATTTTGAAGATATAGACAGCACGCTTGAAGTGCTGGAAGTAATTCAGGCGGGCATGACAGCACAAAATCCGGTGGGTAATAAGCAGTGTGTAAAAATTATGACCGGTGCAGCAGTGCCCGATGGCTGCAACTGTGTATTTAAAGTAGAAGAAACAGAAGTGTTAGACTGCAATCACGTCCGTTGCACCAATCCAAACACTGCAATGAATATTTGCTACCAGGGCGAAGATTACAAAAACGGTGAGTTACTCATCCGCGAAGGCACCATCATAAATACACCACAAATGGCCGTTTTGGCTGGTGCCGGACAAACCAACATCGAGGTATGCAAACGACCTAGAATTACCTTAATAGCCACCGGCAGTGAACTGGTCTCGCCTTCGGAAAAACCACAGCCCGGACAAATACGAAACAGCAATACAAGCCAGGTGATCTCTCAACTTCAAAAGATGAACCTTGATGTGATCAACAACATGACCCTTACCGATGATTATCAAATACTTGTGGAGACTTTCGATAATGCACTGGCGAATAGCGACATCGTTCTTTTCACAGGCGGAGCTTCAGTTGGTGATTTTGACTTTATTCCGGAAATTCTGAAAGAAAAGGATTTTCATATATATTGGGACCGAACCGGCATTAAACCGGGTAATCCCATGACATTTTCACAAAAGGACGAGAAATTTGTGATCGGTTTATCGGGAAACCCGGTATCCTCTCTGGCACAATTCGAACTGATTGCAAAACCGGTCATATATCGGTTAATGGGAGCCAGTTACAAGCCGCTTAGAATTCAGGCAAGCATGGCATTTGATTATCAAAGAAAAAAAGCCGACCGCACAGCCATTGTTCCGGTTTTAATTGATGAAACCGGATTGATAACAGAAATTCCGTTTCACGGATCAGCCCATATTAACGCCCTGGTAAGTGCAAATGCACTGCTCGAAATTCCGGTCGATATTACCCATATAAATAAAGGCGAACGCGCATATGTTAGACCCTTATAAGCGACATATCACTTACCTGCGGATTTCGGTGACTGACCGTTGCAATTTTCGCTGCGAATATTGTATGCCAGCCGAAGGAATGCCCTGGAAAAATCGCGATGAAATTCTTAATTTTCAGGAAATATACGACATTGTTAAAGCAGGCACCAAACTGGGTATTCGAAAAATACGTTTAACGGGCGGTGAACCACTGGTTCGAAAAGACCTGCCCAAACTGGTACAGATGCTTTCGTCTTTACCCGGTATCGAAGAAATCGGGATGACCACGAATGGTGTTCTGCTTCCTAAATATGCAAAGGAATTAAAAGAAGCGGGGCTTTCGAGGGTCAACATCAGTCTCGACACGCTCGATCCTGTGAAATTCAAAAAAATAACACGAATCGGCAACCTTGATGAAGTCCTGCGTGGAATAGATGCGGCCATTGAATCTGAATTACTTCCCGTTAAGATAAACTTTGTGCGCATCAAAGGCGAAAACGAAGAAGACGAGGAAGCTGTTCGGAATTTCTGCAAAGAAAAAAACCTGAAACTGCGTTTTATCCGGCAAATGGATCTGCGCACCGGTGAGTTTTATTCAGTAGAAGGCGGAGATGGCGGCATTTGCAAAATTTGCAACCGGCTGCGTTTAACAGCCGATGGTTTTATTGTCCCCTGCCTGCATTCGAACCTGCGTTACAACGTGCGGGAATTGGGTATCGATACTGCCTATGAAATGGCTGTGCTAAACAAACCCAAAACTGGTTATGGTACCAATACACACAATTTTTCAAACATAGGAGGATAAAATATGAGCAAGTTATCACACACCAATAAAGAAGGAAAAGCCAATATGGTTGACATTGGCCACAAACCGCAACAGATCCGAACGGCAACCGCATCAGGATTTATTCGCTTGCAGGAAGAAACCATAGGCTTGATCAAAGAAAATCTGATCAAAAAGGGTGATGTGATCACCATTGCGGAGATTGCCGGTATTCAGGCCGCAAAAGAAACATCGCGGTTAATTCCGCTGTGTCACCCTCTACAAGTAGCCAAGGTAGATGTTAAAGCGAGTGTGGAAGATCAGGGTATTCGCGTGGAAAGCCTTACCAAATGCATCGGGCAGACCGGTGTGGAGATGGAGGCCCTGACGGCTGTAAATGTGGCCTTGCTGACCATTTACGACATGTGTAAAGCCGTTGACAAAGAAATGGTGATTAGTAATGTAAAACTCGAATCGAAAGAAAAAAAAGATAAGTAACATGCAGAAACAAGAGTGTAAGATCGTTTCGCTGAATATTTCAGAGAAAAAAGGAACCATTAAAACGCCTCGAAAGGAGATCAGACTTACACCGGAAGGAATTGCCGGCGATGCACATGCCGGGAAATGGCACCGGCAGATCAGCCTGCTGGCCGATGAAAGCATAAAAGGTTTCGAAAGCGAACTTGGCAGAAGCATTAACCATGGTGAGTTTGCCGAAAACATTACAACGCTGGGATTTCCGGTGCACAAAACGAAACCTTTCGATCGCTTTGTGTGCGGCGAAGTGGAAATGGAAGTCACCCAGATTGGGAAAAAATGCCATGGTGATAACTGTGAGATTTTCCAGCAGACAGGTAAATGCGTGATGCCCACCGAAGGAATCTTCTGCCGGGTGCTGAATACCGGAAAACTAAAAGAAGGCGACATACTGGAATACCGGCCCAAAACCTTCCGGATCAAAGTACTTACATTGAGCGATCGTGCCTATGAAGGAATTTATAAAGACAAAAGCGGACCACTGATCGAGAAATTAAGTAAAGACTGGTTCACCGTTCAAAACTATCGAATTGAAACGGATAGAACAATCATACCGGATAATCGCGAAATGCTTGAAAACGAATTACAAAAAGCGACCCAACAACAATACGATATCATTTACACCACCGGAAGCACCGGAATAGGTCCACGTGACATTGCACCAAAGATCATAACTGATTTTGTAGATATAGAGATTCCGGGAATTATGGACATGATTCGACTTAAATATGGAGCGAACAAACCGAATGCATTACTGAGTCGCTCGCTTGCAGGAGTGAAGGACAAAACGCTGATTTTCTCTTTACCCGGCAGCACAAAAGCCGTTCACGAATACCTGAAAGAGATCCATCAAATCCTGATGCACTCGTTCATGATGCTGCATTCGATCGATAGTCACTAATTTCAATTGCTTCAAAAAATTAATTCTACGCAACCTTTTGGCGGTGCAGTCCATCTTGTGACAAATACCGCTTATGTATTCAAAAAGTTTTCTATTTGTTCTTGTGGGATTTTTTTGTTTCTCATGCTCCAATTCGGTTCTTGAAATAGAAGAACCAAGTGATCAAAATGCCTTGGAAGGCTACTGGATCAACGGTGAATTTGCCGATTCCATTTATACCTGTCAACGTGCCGACTCACTCTTAAAAAACCAGTATTGCTTTGGTTTTGAAGCAGATGGAGTTTTCGTTGAAAACAAAAATGCAGGATGGTGTGGAACCCCTCCCATTTATTACGAGCGATACACCGGCGAATGGTCGCTTACTGATTCTATTGTTCATATTTCGGTGCCCTACTGGGGGGGTATGTCAGATTATACCTGGAAGATAGTGGAAGTAAACAATGATCAGCTTCTCTACCTGATAGTTGAGACGAAATACGAACATGCAGATGAATGAGGAAGTACTTCTTTATCGATGCTGTTCGAAAAAATCCTTAAGAATTTCTGCATGATCAAAAGCCAGTTCAGGCAGTTCGTCAATGGAAAACCAGGCTGCTGCAACAGCATCATCGTTTCCCTTCACTTCCCTTTTTTTATCCAGCTGAACCGAAAATACAACTGAAATAGTCCGGTGACGGGGATCGCGGTCGATGGCATCGTAGGCCTTGAATTGCTGCATTGTATCTACTTTCAAACCGGTTTCTTCTTCCAATTCACGGATACAAGCCTGTTCAAGTGTTTCATCCATCTCGATAAATCCTCCCGGCAGGGCCCACTTAATCTGATATGGCTCACGTCCTCTTTCAATTAATAAAACACATGTCGTTGTTCCATCGTTACAATATACAATCGCATCGACAGTGAGTGCAGCTCGCGGGTATTTATAAGAATACATACAGTATATTTTGAATTGAAAATTTCGGAGAAAAATTGTAGGCAATACTAATCTTTACGGCCTGTTTTACGGTGTTTGATAACCAGAAATACAATGGCGATAAAGATCACGAGATAGATGAAAAACTCAATCCGTTCCATTGCTGATTATTTTTTTCATTACACGTAATTTATGTGTGTAACGTTGCGTATCGATGTTAAAGATACCAAACTGATCGACATTGTCAATCCTCACTTTCCCTGAGGCATGAATTATTTTATTTCTTTTCCAGATAATTCCGACATGTACAATGTTTCCTTCCTCATCGTCAAAAAACGCCAGATCACCCGGCTCGGCTTCATCAACAAAACTCATGGCAGTTCCCACACTTACCTGCTGGCTCGCATCACGCGGCAACCTAATTCCTATCATTTTGTAAATCACTTGTATAAGTCCGCTGCAATCGACACCAAATGGCGTTCTGCCACCCCATAAATAAGGTGCATTAAAATATTTCAACGCCTGTTCAATTACAGTCTTTCGAGGATCTTTTGGTGCACCGTATATCACTTTTCCGGTCGCCAGAAAAGTATCCCTGATCACCGAGAATTGTTTCAGGTATGGTCGCCATACAGGAAGTGTGCTTCCGGCAACCAGCATCAGGTTCTGTTCGTCGTTAACCGGAACAATAGTAATAACATCGGAAGTCACGGCATGAGGGCTGTTTTCAATCTTACTAAGAGTTCGGTTATTAATCGGCGTTATCATTTTAGTATCCACCCAACCTTCGTATCCGTCATACGCCAGTTTTACATTGGTCCATCCTACCATTTGTTCACGCATTTCAAAATGTTCGCCAAACAAAATCTGGGTTACCATTTCACTTTTTTCAGAGGGCTCAATTCGAACAGGGATGATGCTTAAATTGGATATGCCGTAATTCATCAATTATTTCTTAATTTTATTTTATAAAACCGAAGTGGCCATCACACTGTTGTTTAATCACAAATCTAGAAAAAAATGAACACTGCCTGAGTCGAAAACATTTATTTTTCCAAGAAAGTAGTGTTGAAAATCCAATGCATCGGACAATTGTATTAAATTGAACTGATTTTTCATTCATGAGACTATGAACAAATTTTACCGACGATTAAAAAAGTATACGAAAATATCGCTTCAGATCCTGTTATTTGTACTCACTGCAGTAGCACTGTATTTTATACTTCCCGGAGAACCCAAATTTAAATACGAATACCAGAAAGGCTTTCCGTGGAAACACGAAAACCTGGTGGCCCCTTTTGATTTTACCATTCTGAAAACGGCGAAGGAACTGGAAGACGAGAAGCAACAGGCAATGGACAAGGTGATTCCTTATTTCATGGTGGATACGGCAGTATCGAGCCAAAACATTGCAAAACTGCGCGAAGACCTTGAGGTTTCAAACGCTTCAATGGATGCTGAAAAACAAACTGTTATAGATATTCTTAGCAACGAATTATACAACATGTACCAAAAGGGTATCCTACAGTTCTCTGTAGATTCCTACATTGAACTGGAAGGAAAAACCAGCATTCGGAAACGAGTTGGGAACTCGGTTTCGAAGATCAGCACAGAGGAATTATTCTCCGAAAAAACAGCCTACAATGAAATTCACCGGATCAAACAGGAACTTACCGCTTCGGGAAGTAATCTCGACTGGTTAAATTCTTACCCCCTGGAAAGATATGTCTCTGCAAACCTGACATATGATGCTGAAACCACGCAAAAAGAGATCGACGAACTTACGCAGAACATTTCACTTTCAAGAGGAATGGTGCGTCTCGGCGAACGCATAATTCTGGAAGGTGAAATTGTTGACAGTGAAAAATTCCAGGTACTTGAATCGTTGAAGGCCAGCTACGAAAAAGAACGAAACAAAGACGTAAACCGCTACATGGTCTCGGTTGGAAAAAGCCTTTTTATTCTTGTGATGCTAGGGCTTATTTTTGTCTTCCTGTACATTTACCGGAAAGACATTCTCGACGGTCTTAACCGTCTGGTATTTCTGCTGCTACTAATTGCAGGGACAGTATTGATTGCGCACTTTATCGATTCCTTCCCCAACCTGCACATATACATGGTACCTTTCGCTATTCTACCCATTGTTGTGCGCACGTTTTTCGATTCGCGCACAGCCATCTTCACATTGTTTATTACGACCCTGCTAATTGGTTTTTATGCCCCTAATAATTATGAATTTATCCTGCTTCAGGTGTCGGCCGGTATTGTTGCGGTTTTTAGCCTGAATAAGATGCACCGGCGCGTTCACCTTGTGCTGGCTGCCTTGTGGGTATTTCTGATTTACACCATCGTGTTTACGGCCTTAAACCTGATTCACGAAGGTACCTTTGTGGTTTTCAATTTCACCATGACCAAGTGGTTTGCCATCAGCAGTGTACTCATTCTGCTTGTTTACCCGCTCATTTATATTTTCGAAAAATTATTCGGATTTATTTCAGATGTGACCCTGATCGAAATCTCGGACAGCAACCAGCCGCTTTTGCGTAAACTGGCGGAACAGGCTCCGGGAACCTTTCAACATTCGATGCAAATTGCCAACCTGGCGGAGGAAGTGATCCTAAAAATCGGTGGTAATCCATTCCTGGTTAGGGCTGGAGCCTTGTACCACGATATCGGCAAAATTGCGCGACCGGCTTTCTTTATCGAAAACCAGGCAGCTGGTATGAATCCGCACGACAGACTCGATTTCATGAAAAGTGCTGAGGTGATCATCGACCACGTGAAAAACGGGGTAAAGATGGCACAAAAACACAAGCTTCCGTCGCCGATCATAGAGTTTATAGCTACACACCATGGAACCACAAAAGCCAAATATTTTTACCTGAAACACAAGGAAGAAAATCCCAAAACAGAGGTAGATGAGGGTAAATTTATATATCCTGGTCCGCTTCCACGCTCGAAAGAAGCTTCGGTGGTCATGCTGGTCGATGGAATTGAAGCTGCATCACGCAGTATGAAAGAAAAAACGCACCAGAACCTTAAAGAGCTGATTAACAACATGATCGATCAGAAGATAAAAGACCGGCAACTGGATAATTCAGAACTAACTTTCCACGATATTGAAGTGATCAAAGAAACCTTACTGGACAAGCTGATCAATATTTATCATATACGAATCGAATACCCTGAAGACAAAAAAAAGGAATAGGATTTTTTTGTTTTTTAAAAGCATCAAATTGTTTTATCGGGACGTTTAAAAATTTGTATAAATTTGTAAGATTTTGAGCAATTTATGAAGATTTGGCTCGGTTTATGTTACCCGATTTGTGATTTATAATGAATACTATGAAGATGAAAAATTGGAAAGAATTAGTGTTGTTCTTCCTTGTATTAACCGGAATTTTGGCAGGTTGTGATGATGGAGGAACAGTGCCGGATCCTGATCCGGAAGAAACTGAAAATGAGGCAGCGGCATTGACTATAAAAGTGAATAAATTCATTGAAGAAACAATGACCGATATTTACCTCTGGTATAAAGAATTACCTGATATTGACTACCGAAACGAAACGGATCCCAAGGCTTATTTCGAGAAATTACTGTACGAAGAAGACAAGTGGTCCTACATTACCGAAGATGTCACAGCGCTGGAAAACAGTTTCCAGGGTAAAGAAAAATCTTATGGCTGGTCGTTGACATTTGGTTTATTCTCGAACACCGGCAATGTTTTCGCCATAGTTGAGTTCATTTATCCAAACACCCCGGCCGCCAATGCAGGTATTAAGCGAGGTGACCTGATAGTGCTGATGAATGGTTCGGATATCACGACAGATAATTACCGTGATTTACTTTCCGGTGGTGATATTAGCGTAACACTCGGAATTCTTGGAGAAGATGGAATATCGACAGGTTCTTCAGTTAACGTTTCAGCAGAGGAACTTAACCTGAATCCGGTGGTTAAAACATCCGTTGTTGAACACGATGGATACAAAATCGGGTACATTTTTTACGCACAATACATTGCCAATTATAATAACGCCATTGATACGGCCATTCAAAGTATGATTGATAAAAACGTCAGCAACATGGTGATTGATTTGCGTTACAACCCCGGAGGTACAATTAGTGCTGCCCAGCACCTGTGTAGCTCGATTGCCCCGTTACCAACGGTAAATGACGAAAATACACTGGTTACCTACCAATGGAACGATAAATATCAAAATTATTGGAGGAGCAATGGTATAAACGATCAGATTGAAGTTGATTTCGACAGTGAGGTTCCGTCAAAAATGGGGCTCAACAGCGTTCACATACTTACCGGTTCGGGAACAGCTTCTGCTTCGGAACTTACCATTACCGGGTTAAAACCCTACATGACAGTAACAACAGTTGGAGACACAACTTACGGAAAGTACACAGCATCGATCACTTTGAAGCCAGAAGACTGGTATGATGATCTAAGTTACTATAAAGATTTTGCCAACTGGGGATTACAGCCCATTGTTTTGCGCTATGCCAATGCCTTGGGAGAAACCGACTTCAAAGACGGTTTTGCACCGGATATCGCGGCCGACGATGATCTGTTTGCCACATTCCCGCTTGGAGATGCGAACGATCCCCTTTTTGCTGCTGCCATCGAAGATATTACAGGTACTCCAGTGGTAACGGCTATGAAAAGCGTTAAACAACCAGGTTTTTCTTACGAAATATTCGATAGAGGCTTCTCAAAATACGATATGAACAAAAGGGAATTGCTGATTGATGGTGATGTTAGTAAATTAATTCAGCACCATTAAGCAGGGCAACCAATACTGCAATATATTCCTGAAATCCCGTTAAATACTCAGCCTAAAGGTTGAAGTTTAGCGGGATTTCTAATTTATAAACGTTTCGAATACAGGTTTATATTTCGAAAAGAATTTTGATAATACACAATTCTATGGTAAATTGCAGGCAAACCCTAATTGGACGTTGCGATGTTTGAAGAGATTAACCTAAATGCCCCGGATCTGGATGCCCGTATTTTAAACGGAAATCATCTGGATCATTCTGTTAAAATCCTGCATGATGAACAGCTTATAAAATTTGCGGAATCTGTTTCGCAAATGGTTTTGGTTTTAAACCAACAACGACAGATCGTTTTTGCCAATAAAAGCTATCACGACTTTTTTGAAGCAAAACAGGTAAAACATGTCGTTGGGAAAAAAGCCGGAGATGCATTTAAATGCAGAAATGCTGCCTACTCGCGCGGAGGATGTGGCACCACAAAATTTTGCAAAGCATGTGGTGCAGCCCAGGCGATCACTGAGTCGATCTTAGGCAACAGCTCAACACGAGAATGTAAAATACTAACAACGAGTAACGATACCATCGACTTGCGCGTGACGGCGAGTCCACTGAAACTGGATAAAGAAGAACTTACACTTTTCTCGATAAATGACATCAGCCATGAAAAAAGGCGCCGTTCACTCGAACGTATTTTTATTCACGACATCCTGAATATTGCAGGTGGTATCTTGGGTTTATCAGCCATACTCAAAGAAATTGACGATATCGAAGAAATACATCAGATTGCCACAACCATCGAAGAGGCATCGAACAATTTAATTGAAGAAATACAGACACAACGTGAATTAAGCTCGGCTGAGCGTGGCGATCTCACCCTGCACTATACAGAGGTTCAAACCAACAATATTTTAAATGAACTCAAAGACCTTTATTCGAATCACGAGTTAAATACCGGGAAAACGATTTCGATCAGGCATTCGGGCAATCATGTTATTGTTACCGACAAGGTTTTGCTGAAACGAATACTGGGAAATATGATCAAAAATGCAATTGAAGCCACTGTGCCCGACGATCATATAATCCTGAGTTGTTCCGGGTTAGGAACTAAAGTACGTTTTGAGGTTCATAACCGAAGTATCATTCCGGAAGACACGCAAAGTGAACTCTTTAAACGTTTCTACTCAACCAAGCAAAATGGCCGGGGCATTGGTACTTACAGTATGAAATTATTTGGCGAAAAATACCTCAAAGGAAGGGTATGGTTCCGGAGTTCACCTGAGAACGGAACGAGTTTCTATTTCGAACTGACTGCTTAAAGCTTTCTCTCCCATCAGTTTTTGGTCCTTTCTTCCCGTCCCCTCGTTGATGATTTATTATCTTGTGCCTTGAATCTTCAATGTAATTCTAATGAATCTTTCCGTACAAAAAAGAATGGAGCATGAGCCTCCCGCTGCCTTATCGAAATGGGGCTGGCGTTTTCATCACCTGGGAATTCCTACAACCCTGAAAAAAAGCAACGAAAAATATCTTCCCGAATTTGGCTTTTATTGTTCGGGATTTTCCGACAGTCCATTTGGCATCGAATGGATGCGCTTTGAGGAGAATAGTACAGTTCATCCTTTAATTCAAGAAATACCGCACCTGGCTTTCGAAGTGGATAACCTCGACAAAGAACTGGAGAAACATTCATTCAAGATCATTTCTCCACCCAAGGCCCCAATGAATGGCTTGAGAGTAGCCATGATTGAATACGACGGTGCCCCCATCGAATTAATGGAATTTAAAACAAGATAAATATTCACACCGCCCGGAACATATTCAATTGAGCAGTTTCTGTTTTAGGTGATTTTAAATCTCTTAAAATTTAAATGTCAGCCCCACTCCAAACGATTCCATAAATTGCAGACGTGCACCGCTGGTTCCGGTGTCCGGATCATCAATTTTCACATCATCATCATAAATCAGGTGGGTGATCAGGTTCGCGCTGAGGTAATCGTTAACCTTCAGATTGAACTGGACTTTCCAGTCCACATCCACGTTTTGAGGATTATCCAGGTAGTTCGAAAAAAGATTCAGCTTGGTATCGAGCGTAACGTTTTTAACCACATCTGTTTTATATTCAACTTTAACAGTAGCACCCAGCTCGCTTCTTACTTTCTTACCAGCATCCAGCCCAAAATCTTCTCCGTCTATTTCATCGGCTGAAACAAACGTAAATTTACCTGATACGGGTGCTAACAATACAGATAGACCGTCGGTTTTATAATCCATACCCAATGCAGCATTCAGGTATCCCGGCGCCATAAATTTTGAAATCAGTTTACGCGGATCTTCGTCATAATTGTAACCCGATGCAAACTGTGACTTGAAACCAAGCAGTCCGGCATAATTCCATCCACCCCCGGCTTCATATCCCAATTTTGAACTTATATCGATCAAATCGTCCGATTTTCGCAAATCAGTATCTTTTTCTTTAATGAAACCATAGCGCAAATCAAAGCTGTTATCCCAACTCAGTTTGTCCTTCTTATAATTGGCGTCGTATTTAAACATAAACAGACCTGACATAGAACTTTTACCCCCTGCAGCCCAGTTAGTTAGCGAAACCTGCGAGAAATTAATCGTTGCGGTTGTAGATGTATTCCAAAGTGTATCCTTTACAGCATCCTGCGCACAAAGGGTCAATGGAAAAAGAAATAAAATGATAAATAGTTTCTTCATGCTTTTTGTTTTTTTGTTATCTGAGTTAAGTCTTAAGAACAACAATAGAGTATAAATGTTTGATGATTATTCAACTGCAATCAACTCAATTGAATTTAATTTATTAAAGCAACATACCGAAGTTCCTTATTTTCTTCGTTTTGGACGTTTTATCCATTTGGCCCGTGCCAGTTTCTGAAGGTCTTCCACTTTGTCCGATTCATCTACGATCTCCAGTCCAAACAAGGTTTCAATCACATCTTCCATTGTGACAATGCCAACAATGGTTCCAAATTCATCAGCAACCATCGCCAGGTGCTGCCGTTCCTGAATCAGTGTATCGAGCAGTTTTGCCACAGACCAGTTGTCCTGAACAAATATTATCTCACGCCTGATCTCGGCCACTTTTCGCGAATGTTTATCTTGAGCAAGATTCTCCAATATGACATCTTTTAAAACCAGGCCCGTGATATTATCCGGTGTTTCACTAAATACCGGTATGCGCGAAAACTGGAAGGGGTTGTGATCCACAAATACATCTCCCAGATTTCGTTCTTCATCCAGACTGAAAACAACACTCCGTGGAGTCATTATTTCTTTCACCTTCAGGTTCTCGAGTTTAAGCAAATTAAGAATGATTGATTTTTCTTCCTTGTCGATGGCGCCGCTTTTCAGACCAGCATCGGCCATAGCAGCCACGTCAGCCCGACTATAAACACTTCTTGTCCCGTCCTTTTTTATGATTCTGGTTATCCACTTGCTCATCCAGATAAAAGGCGCCAGAACAAGCACCAGCAACCGCAATGAATTCACCGTAAACCCGGTAAGACTCTTCCAGTAGGTGGCTCCGATGGTTTTCGGAATTATTTCAGACAAAACCAATATTGCAAGCGTCATCGCACCTGCGATAATCGATTCGTAGGTCAATTCGAAAAAATAGAAGTTGAGATGGTTGGTGCCAAACAATTTTCCCGCTTCCACACCAACTCCTATCGCTCCTACTGTGTGTGCAATCGTGTTCAATGTAAGTATGGCTGAAAGCGGACGATCGATATCTTCTTTTAAATTTTGGAGGATAAGCCCAATGGCTGGCCTTTCATTTTGCATTCGACTTACATAGGCTGGTGTAATGCTCAGCAAAACAGCTTCCCAAATGGAGCACAAAAAAGAAAATACAATGGAAATAATAAAAAAGAAAAGTAGTGTTGCCATAATCCGAACTTACACAATAGCTTTAACGAAAATAAGGAATTCAGGGTTTACATAAAAACATTGTAGCATCTTTTCGAATAGAATGATTTGTATATTTACTTTCCGAAAAAACCGAAGTGTATGCACAATTGTAATATTGTGCAAGATTTTACGACTAAAGTTTAAAACAAAACAATCGTATTATGAAGAAAATAATATTGTTAATGCTGTTAGCTATGTTAGCAAAAATGAATTTTGCACAGGAAGATCCTTACCTGTGGCTGGAGGATGTAGACGCTAAAAAATCGTTGGACTGGGTTGAAAAATGGAACGATAAAACCCTGAAAGTTCTTACCGGTCAACCCGGTTACGATGCCATGTACGATCAAATTCTGGAAATTTACAATTCTACCGACCGTATCGCAGCGCCGAGTATTTATGGTGAACTTATTTATAATTTCTGGCAGGATGAAGAACACCCCCGAGGCATTTGGCGGCGAACTCCCTTGCAAAGCTACCTGAGCGGAGATCCGCATTGGGAGACCGTGATCGATATCGATAAAATGTCAGAAGAAGACAATGAGAGATATGTTTTCAAGGGAGCCACCGGATTGTATCCCAATTACGACCGTTTTCTAGTGAGCCTGTCAAAAGGCGGTGGTGACGCTGTCGTTATACGCGAGTTTGATGCCACTAAAAAGTTTTTTATTCAGGACGGATTCGAAATCCCGGAAGCAAAAGGAAGTGCAAGTTGGATCGATGAAAATACCTTAATCGTTGCCACCGACTTTGGCGACGGTGTAACCACATCGGGGTACCCCAAAAAGGTTAAAATCTGGAAGCGCGGAACCGAATTAAAAGAGGCGAAAACCATTTTCGAAGGTAAAGAAGACGATATGGGAATATGGGGTTACAGCTTCCCAACCAAAGAAAAAACCTACCAGATCATCACCAAACGGACTTCTTTTTATACCGGTGATTACTATTTTATCGAAAACGGGGAGCTGGTAAAACCGGAACTTCCCGAAGACATTGTGTTGAATGGTATTTTTAAGAAACAGGTAATCTTCGACCTGAAATCGGACTGGAACATTGGCGGAAAACAGTTCAGGCAAGGTGATATGGTTAGTATCGCCTATGAAGACCTACTGAGAAACGGAACAGATTACCAACTCATGATCCGTCCGGAAGAACGTTCAAGCATTGCTGAAACTACCGCTACAGAAAATGCATTTCTGGTGAATATGCTGACCAATGTAAAGGGCGAGTTGTACAAATACACTTTTAATGGCAGCTGGAATAAAGAGAAGATTAACGCTCCCGAATATGGAAACATATCGTTAGGCTCGGCTGACGATAACAGCGACACCTACTTTTTCTATTTTCAGAATTTCCTGGAGCCATCGACACTCTACAAGGGCGATGCCATAACGGGCGAATACCAGAAAGTGAAGTCGCTGAAATCGTGGTTCCCGACTGAAAATTACCAGGTTCAGCAATTTGAGGTAGCCTCGAAAGACGGTACTATGATTCCGTATTTTGTGGTGAGCAGTAAAAACATAAAATACAATGGAAAAAATCCAACGCTGATAAGTGCTTACGGTGGTTTTGAAGTGCCACGTCTACCCAGTTACAGTGCGGTTGTGGGTACCGAGTGGCTTGAAAAAGGCGGCGTTTATGTACTGGCGAACATACGTGGCGGAGGCGAATTCGGACCGAAATGGCACCAGGCCGGATTAAAAGAAAATCGCCAACGTATTTACAACGATTATTTTGCGGTGGCTGAAGACCTGATCGCCAAAAAAATTACTTCACCCAAAAAACTGGGGATTTCAGGAGGAAGTAACGGTGGCTTGCTGGTTGGCGTTGCCTTTACCCAACGTCCCGATCTGTATAACGCCGTTGTTTGTGCGGTTCCGTTGCTCGATATGAAACGTTACCACAAATTGCTCGCCGGCGCCAGCTGGATGGCCGAATACGGAAACCCGGATATTCCTGAAGAATGGGAATACATCAGCAAATATTCGCCTTACCAGAATGTTAAACCGGATATGGACTATCCTGAAGTGTTCTTCTATACCTCCACCCGCGACGACCGTGTTCACCCGGGACACGCCCGGAAAATGGTGGCAAAAATGAGCGAAATGGGGTATAAAGTATATTATTTCGAAAACACCGAAGGGGGACATGCAGGTGCCTCTACCAACGAGCAGCGGGCTAAAATGGCAGCCTTGCAATTCAGTTACCTGCAAATGAAATTGATGTAACAGATTTTAAACCATAGGATTTATCAAAATCCCGGAGGAATATCTTCGGGATTTTTTATGCCCAAAAACGACGTAGATTTACCTCTTCGGGCAATACATAATTCGAGTCAATCAGGCTTTTACACATTTCGTGTGCAAAATAGGGAGCAAGCATCACTCCCTTTGTTCCCAGTCCGTTAAAAACAAATACATGGTCGTATTCAGGATGTTGTCCCAAAACCGGTCTCCGATCGGCTATTGTTGGACGCACTCCTGCCCAATGATCGACGACCGTGTACTCCACAGTTACCAGATCGTCCAGCCGCTGCAAAATCGACTCCCTGCCTTTCTCCGTGGGTTGTTCCGTGAGGTCTTCCCATTCGTAGGTCGACCCAACCTTAAAATAGTGGTTTCCAACCGGCAGCACAAACACTTTTTTATTGATGATGTACTCCTCCGAGAGTTGCGGTGCATGAATAAGCAGTACCTCTCCTTTTACCGGATTCATCTTAACGAACGGCAACAAAGGATCTCTGGAAAGATGGTATCCTTCACATAAAACCACTTTATCCGCTTTTAATTTCGAAGGGCCGAATGTTATATTTCTGTTCTTTTGTATATCCCTGAAATTAAAAGTCTCATCCAACAAAAGATTCTTCTGCTTGAAATACATTTCTGCTTTTTCAAGAAACAAGGATAAATTCAAATATCCTGCCTGCTCCACCATTCCATAAGCCGCCATTTCGGTCAAACCGTTAATCGGTGGAATATCACTTAATATTCCAATATATTTCGAATAGTCAGAGTGCTGCTTTTTTTCTTTCCAGGATTCTTTTTCCTGTCCGGAAAGTGGTTTCAGGATCTGCTTCTGGTGAAAGAATGGTTCGTTTAACAATTGCTCAAGCTGCTGGTAACGCTCCTTCATGACCGGCAACAGTTCATCCACCATCCAGCTTTTGGTGAGCCGCTTAAAAACCAATGGATTAATCATGCCCGCCGCGACCATTGAAGCTTTGCTTTTTTGCGACGAATAAAGGATTCGAAAATCCATTCCACGATCCAGCATTTCAAAAGCCAGCATCGTTCCGGCCAGTCCCTGACCAACAATCAAAAATTCAACGGATTTCATTACGAAGGAGATTCAGCAATATGGAGTTTTTCATGCCCGTTTAAGCTTCGATCAGTTTCAGGGCTTCAGACGCCGAACGCACCGGAAGTTCACATTGCCCTTCCTTGCATACGTATATCAGATCGTCATCCAACTGGAAACGGTTTTTCAAAATTGGAACATCGCTTTCGGCATTGCCGTGTATCCACAAAACATTTGGCTTGTAACCTTTCTGCATTTCCTGCAGCAAAAGATTTGAATTGATCCCGCTGATCACCACTTCGTAGTAGGGTGAAGTGAGCTTAATCATCAACTTCCCCCAGTTGGCGTAAGCCATCAGGTATTTTGTGAAATTCGGAGTGACATGTTTTAACATGCCTTTTACAATATTCAGATATTCAGGTTCTCCCAAGATCAGATACAGCCGATGCAGATTGTTTGCCATTACCGAATTTGCAGCCGGGATAACATTGTCTTCATTCTGAAAATGGTTACTGACTACTGTCGCCTGGTCTTTCTCCGAGAAATAAAATAATCCTCTTTTCTCGTCGTAAAAACGATCGAGAACGTACTTCGTGAGTTTTCGTGCGCGTTTCAGCCACAATTTATCGCCGGTAATTTCGTAAAGCGAAAGCCAGGCACGGATCAACAGCGCATAATCCTCCAAAAAGCCATCGACAGATGCATTACCCTGCTTCCAGTTGTGATAGAGTTTTCCGTTTTTCTGCATCAGCTCCGAGGCCAGGAATTCAGCATTTTTCAGGGCCAGTTGCAGAAAATTCTGTTCATTGAAAGTGATGTATGCATCAGCCAGACCCTGTATTACTAATGCATTCCAGGAGGTAAGCGTTTTATCATCCAGTCCCGGTCTGGTACGCTTCCTGCGTGCTTTTAGCAGTTTGTATTTCCAGTTGCTGACTTTAATGTGCAGTTGGTGTTCGGAAATCTGATTTTGTTTTGCGAATTCTTCTTCCGAAACATCACGCAACAGGATATATTTCCCCTGCTCCCAATAGCCTTTGCCATTCACATTGTAAAAAGCTGAAAACAAAGGAAAATCATCGCCCAAAATTTTTCTAAGTTCACTTTCCTGCCACACATAATACTTTCCTTCTTCACCTTCGCTGTCGGCATCCAGTGAAGAATAAAATGCACCTGACTCATCAAGCATTTCACGTTCGAGGTAATGCACAATTTCGTAGGCAACACACTTGAACTCGCTGCTTTTAAATTTTCGGTAAGCTTTTGCATATGTGCTCAGTAACTGGCCGTTATCGTACAACATTTTTTCGAAATGCGGCACTTTCCATTTTTCATCTACCGAATAACGTGCAAAACCACCACCCACATGATCGTAGATACCGCCACGAGCCATTTTTTCGAGCGTTATCCGCACAAAATTCTCAACACCTTCATGCTTTTTAATGTGCGCGTAATAAAGCAAAAAATCGAGATTCACGGGCATAGGAAACTTAGGTGCTCCTGCCCTTCCTCCATTTTCCATATCGAAACGTGTCTGCCAGTTTTCCACTCCGTCTCTGATCAGTTGTTCATCGACCGGCAACTCTTGTTCTATTTCAACCCCCAAAGAAATATTACGTATGCCATCCTGAAGTTGGGCAGCATATTCTTCTGTTTTCTGCGGTTCCTTTTTAAAGTAATCCGAAACCGCCAGTAAATTCGATTTCCAGGTGTCTTTTGGGAAATAAGTTCCGCCCCAGATGGGTCTTCCGTCGGGCAAGGCAATAACATTCAACGGCCAGCCTCCCTGGCGCATCATCAGTTGAACGGCGCTCATGTAATAATGATCTATATCCGGTCGTTCTTCCCGATCGACTTTAATGCAAACAAAGTGCTCGTTCATCACCCCTGCAATATCTTCATCTTCGAAACTTTCGTGTTCCATCACATGGCACCAGTGACACGCTGCGTAACCAATACTTACCAATACCAGTTTATTTTCTTTTTGAGCTTGTTCAAGTGCCTTCTCACTCCAGGGCTGCCAGTCAACCGGGTTGTGCGCATGCTGTAATAAATAGGGAGAAGAAGATTCGATTAATGCATTGGTTCGTTTCATTATGTCCTTCCCGGTAAATACCATTTTAAAGCGTTTTAGTAACTTCAGACACTGATTATTATAAATTTAAAACAACCGCCTGCAGCTTTGGTTTGTTTTTACCAACCGGAAACCGATTGGTATTATTTATGTCAGATTGATAGAGCAAAACAAAACCTTAAATAAATCGCCTCTTTCTTTTTTGGAATGGTTCTGATTAACGATGAACAAAATAAATCTAAGGCCATTTCAGCCAGTCCATATCTTTCATTTTCAGAAAAATGATAAAAGATCAGATTTTTGGGAATTCTCCAAAATGATTGCGAGAACTAAATTCAACGGGTAATTTTAAGATGCAAAAACTTATATGCGTATATTTGTAAGTGCAAACCCGATTAGAAGTAGATAAAACACAACAACAGAGAAAATTAAATCCCGGAGTGGACGCCGGGATTTTTCTTTTCCTCTTAACTCGCTACATTTTGAAAACCTTGATTAAACGCATATATTCGTTGCCGGAATAAATTATTTCTTACCATGATGCTGAGAAACAGAATTCGTTTACTTTTTCTTCTTGCTTTGACCCTAACTTTTTCGTCTTGTATGAAAAATTCAAAAGAAGATGAAAGAACTGAAGCGATCGAACTGGCTGAATTGAAACAGCTTATTGAAAAACTCGAAGCGAAAGGATTTAATGTTGACACGACTGCAACCGGAGTCTTTTACATCGTTCACGAGCCGGGTGAAGGCCCACTTGTGGCACCGTTCGATACCATTAGCATTTCATACGAAGCTTACCTCACCAATGGTTATTTATTCGATGCCTCTGAAAACTGGGCACCCGATGGTAAATGGGAGTTTGTTTACCTGGAAGAAAAACTGATTGAAGGATTTAACTCCGCAATTGCCGTTATGAACGAAGGCAGCGAGAATGAATTTCTTATTCCTTCCCGCCTGGCCTACGGCGCCTACGGATCTCCACCAAACATTGGTCCGTATGAAACGCTTATTTTTGGCATAAAACTGAACGAGATAAGGCCTGCAACAAATTAATTGTTCGATTTAGTCAATACTGAAATAGAATTGCACGGGCCCCAGTAATCCTGCATCTCTGATATCCCAACCGGAAGCGTCAAATGGTTGGTAATCGATGTTCACAAAGTTAATGTCTTCGAAACGGCGCCATTCCACTCCGCGACGGTCAAGATCACGAATTCGGTTGGCAGCAACATTGGTCACCTCCACGATCAATTTGTTTTTACCTTGTTGTAAGTTATCGACTAAAGCGCTGAACTCCGGCCCGTAGCAGGTTCCAAAATCCTTGCCGTTTAGCTTTATCGCCGCACAATCGAGCACTTTTCCAAGATCGAGCCATGCCGAAGAAGGACCATCCCAGTCGAATTCGAGCGAATAGCGTGCTGTTCCGGCGAAACGCCGCGTTTCCTGATCGCCAATTTTGGTCCACGATTGTAAATTAACAAGGTCAACATTGCCCGGATAAACAGGCCCTCCGTCTCTAAATTCAAGTTTCCACCTGCCTTTTAGTTCATGTTTCTTCAGGCCAGTTTCCAGGTAGTGATGCTCCGGTACTTTCAAGTCACTGTTTGTGCAACGAACGAAGATGATCTGCTCAGGATTTAACTGAATTCTTATTTGATCACCGACTTTTGATGCGCGGGTAATTTTTCCGGTCATCGGGTCCATAAAGACATAGTTTTGGGCTGAAGTTCCTAATTTTACCCAGGTATCTTTTGGTTTTACCTGAAGATTAAAGACCAGATAAACATCGTCGTTCTGTAATTTCATTTTCAAATGAAAGAACCCGTTTTGGGCCAGTTCTTTTTCCGGCTCAGTGTTTTTGTGCTGCAATATTTCAGTGGCAATGCCAATGCCATCTTCTGAAAAAGTAGATTTAAGTGTATTTAACTGTTCCTCCCGAATGCGCCAGTGAAAATTCCCGGGAACCGATTTGGGTAATTCATCATCGAAAACCACGATTGCTCCCTCACTGCTCAACTGCGACAAATGTAAAAGTGTTTGAACGGGCATGTAACTTGTTTCAGGAATAACGACCGCCTGGTATTCGATACCACCGGGAGTTAAAATTTTATCGCCGCTTATTGTACATAAAGAAAGTTGCTCATCGGAAATGTAGTCGAAGGTAAAACCTGACTGTAGCAGTCTTTCGGAGAGTTCGGCAACCGGCTGTGCATAAAACCATTCGGGCTGTGCTCCAACACCCAGATGTTTAAAAATCGGACCATCTGATGCTGCAACATCGTGATACGGCCAGTAAACAAGTAAGTCAGTTACCGGTTCAGCCTCTTGAAGTATGCTTTGTGTTCGTTCGATGTATTTGAACAATCCGGGCAACTCAGGCCAAAGCGGATTGCGGTTATTGAGTTGGGTTGAAGCATAAAATAACCAGCCCGGCCACGGTGCATCGTCAGGCGAGTAACAGGTACCGTGAAAAAACATGTGATTAATACCAGCCAGAAAAAAACGGTTTGTTGCCCGGATCATGTCTGTTGGAGTGACGGTCCAGTGTTCGTTTAGCCAGGTGAAACTTTCCGAAGAAACCAGTTTTTTCCCACCGACGTGCGCCGCCGAGGAAGCGAATTTCTGAATAAAAATTTGGTGGTCACCGGGACGAATCGTGCGAAAGAACTCCGTTTCAGGAATATCGCAGGCAGCGTACAAGTCCAGAATGTTTCCGGGTGAACCGTGCGCCTGGTTGCGGTTAAGGCTGCCGTGTTCATTGGCCCATGCCGTCATAGGCTGAATAAAAGATGAAAGAACAAGGTCTGACAAGGTTTCACGGTAATCTGACTTTATGCGGGCTATCAAGTCATCATCTTCACAATCGCCGGCGAAAACATATAGATAATCTTCCAGGTCGTAGCCGCGACGGTTTTTGAATTCGTTAAGAAAATCGGTAGTGTAGTCGCCGGTGTATTCAAACGAATCATGAAAAAAGCAGCGCAGTTTACCCGGCTCCAATCCAAGGCGCTTCCAAAATTCACCGAGGTACCACTCTGTAATTTCCTTGTTAAAGGTATCGATTGCCCAGCCTTCTCCTCCTTTTGCAGGACGTTTTACTTTGTCTCTGTTTTTAAGGGCTTGTAAACTGTACGATCCATCTTCTTCATTATGGGTAACATTCAGGTTCCACAATCCTTTTTCTTCGGGTACAAAAGGAGCACCGCAACGCCATCCGCTCCCGGGAGGAAGATCGACACCCATCCCCAGCTTTTCAGTTTCATCGATCGTAAACTCAAGTATTTCGGTGAATTCAGGGGATAGGAATTCAATACATCGCTCATCTTCGCCCTTAACCCCATATATTGGCGTGATCTCGACACCGCCAATTCCAGCCTCAGCCATTTCACGCAATTCGCGCGACAAATTCTTCCGATCAACAGCATTATCCATCCACCACCACCGCGTCCATGGTTTTGAAGTTTGTGTGGCTTCGGGCCATTCAATTTTTTCTTGTCGGCATGAATTGCTAAAAAGAATCAGCACAAAAATAAGGGTAATAAGCGTGTACTTTTTCATAATTCAGTTTATGAAACCTTTTGGTTAAATTCAAAAATAAACAATTCACCTGACAGTAGCGAACAAATAGAAACGCGTTTAAACATGCTGAAAAGAATATGATCGGCGCACGAGATTCATGAGAAGAATTGCCATCTTTAGAATAAATTTAGGAAGGCATGAAAAATCGACGTGAATTCATAAAAGCAACCACTGTAGCTGCCACAGGCGCTTTATTGCCTAAATGGAGTTTCTCGAAACCTGACAAATTGCGAAATGTGTTGATATTGGGCGATTCTATTTCAATTGGCTACACTCCTTTTGTTAAGGAGATGATGCAAAATCTGGCAATAGTGCAACGCCCGATGCTGGAAAATGGCCAACCCGAGAATTGTGAAGGAACAACAAAAGGTGTTAAGAACATCGAGCGCTGGATAGGCGACACCAACTGGGATGTGATTCACTTCAATTTTGGATTGCACGACCTGAAACACGTTGATCCCCAAACCGGAGCAAACAGTCGTAATCCTGAAGATCCGCTTCAGGCCGATTTAAAACAATACAAAAAGAACCTCAAGAAAATAGTGGGGGTCCTGCTCAATACAGGTGCGGATCTCATTTTTGCCACCACAACTCCTTATCCCGAAAAGCTTGAAGGCCCGCTACGCGATCCGGGAATGGTGGAGAAATACAATCGGATTGCGGTAAAGCTTATGAACCGGAACAACATCATGATCAACGATCTGTACACCTTTGCACAGCCCCGACTGAATGAAATACAACTTCCGAACAACGTACATTTTACCGATTTGGGATACCGGCAACTGGCTGAGAAAGTGATTGATCGCATCACGGAAATGCTCGAATATCCGGTGCGACGCAACTACTAAAACCAGTGCTTCAACCGAAGGTGACTGTTGACTCGTGTCTTCAATTTCTGTAATTTGGGGAGCGAAACCCATTAAATCATATCATAAATGAAGACTTATTACGATGTGCACTGTCACATATTCAACAAAGATGTTATTATCCGTAAACTTGTTAACGTGGTGCAGTCGCTACTATCGATTCGCGACCTGCTCGATAAGGATTTTTCGAGTGAAGTGCTCAAACATAAAATCAACGAGATTACCCACGTCCTGACAGAAGTCACACAGGAATCGAGTGAAGATGTTTTTAAATCACAGGATAAAGTGTACAAGGGGCAGGTGGTAACCACACCACTAATGTTCGACCTGACTTATGCCGATGACAATGACGACGATGAAAACCGGAACAAACGCTACCGCCGGCGCATTAAGAGCATTTTCTGGCTGCTTCGAGTCGTTGTTCTTCCCGTAGTGGAAGGCATTGCGCGCCGTAAATACGATAACGACGAACTGGCCAAAGCAATCGACCAGGTGCAAAAGGAAGTCAAAAAATTTCAAAAGAATTTTAAAGTGAAATCGGACGAAGAAGTGGAAATTTTTGATAACGCCAATTATGAACAGCAAATTGCCGATCTTGAATACCTTTCAAAAAAATATGAAACCATCAAACCTTTTTTTGGTGTCGATCCGCGCCGCGAATATAAGGGACTGGTAAATACAGTTGAAAAGCTGAAAGAAAAGATCCTGGCCCACAATGCGCCCTTTTACGGAGTAAAACTTTATGCACCGGCTGGCTTCTCACCTACCGATCCCGTTTTAATGGGGAACGGCCATCAGGAAGGTGTTTATAGTTTATGCGAAAAACACAAAATTCCGATAACGGTTCACAATTCCAATGCAGGTTTTGCCTGTTTCTCAACCGTTCTCAACGTGCGGGGTCATGTATTGCTAAACAATAACATTGTTGAACCCACCAAGCCTTTGCGTTTCGATAACCGTTTTTTTAGCCGGCATGTGAGTGAGGCTATCGAGGAACGAGCAAAAAAACTGAATCATCCTCAATTATGGGAACTGGTATTACAGAAATACCCGAACCTGGTGATCAATTTTGCGCATTTTGGGGGTAGCGGTCAAATTATGGAATACGTGAATTACCATATTAAATTCGAAAAAGTAGATGCCGATATTTTTGAAGATGCCATTGTGCCGTTGTCGGCCACAGATAAAGCCGTGGTTAAGGCTGCCTACAAGGAGAAAAAAGGAAACATGTATTTGCGCAGTAACTTAACCATCGGTGAACGTGCAAAAGTGTGGAACGCACTGTACCGTGCCGGATTTATCGACAACTGGGCCAAAGCAATATTCGATCTGATCAAAAAGCCGGAGTACCCGAATGCATACACCGATCTGTCTTGTTTCTCGGAAGGAATGCTTATCGAATCTCCTGAAGATCAGAAGCTCACCTTTTCGATCAAAGAAGAACTAAAAACATTTAAAAACAGCTTCTTCGATAAACTGAGCGATTACGAAAAATCGAAGATATTATATGGCTCCGACTATTATCTGACCCAATTTTTCGGGCCCACACTGCAACAATATTTCGATGATTTTAAGGATGCCTTTGGGGACGATTTCGATCGTATTGCCATTGACAATCCAAAACGTTTCCTGAACTTTCAATAAGTACAAAATCATGAACAAAATCTCGCTTTTTCAGGGCGACATCACAAAATTAAAGGTGGATGCCATTGTAAACGCAGCCAACAAAACGCTGCTCGGCGGCGGAGGCGTCGATGGCGCCATTCACCGTGCAGCCGGTAAAGAATTGCTTGAAGAATGTCAAACGTTGAATGGCTGCGAAACCGGCGATGCCAAAATAACCCGGGGCTATCTGCTTCCTGCAAAGTTTGTGATCCATACGGTGGGCCCGGTCTATCGGGGAGGAAAGAATAATGAAGCTGAAAAACTGAGCTCATGCTACCGGCGCAGCCTTGAAATAGCGCTTGAGAATGCAATTAAATCTATTGCATTCCCAAATATCAGCACCGGAGTTTATGCTTATCCAAAGGCAGAAGCAGCAGAAATTGCCACTCGAACCGTCAAGGATTTTCTGAATAAAAATAAGGGCATTGACCAGGTGATCTTCTGTGTTTTTGACGATGAAAACCACCAATTGTACCAGCAACTTCTGCAACAATAAAATATTCGGTTGTTGTTATGCCCGTGTGAAATTTATTGCGGGAATTTATTGGAAATCCCATTTTTCTGTTCTTCATTTGAAGGAATATTTTCATTGCAATGGAATCGATAAAAGAGATTTATAAAATCGGGCACGGGCCGTCGAGCAGCCACACCATGGGTCCCAAAAAAGCCGCTGTAAATTTTCTGGATAAAAATCCATCGGCTAATCGTTATGAAACCGTTCTCTATGGCAGTTTGGCCGCTACCGGGAAAGGCCACCTCACCGATTTTGTGATCGAACATACGTTTTCGGGTAAAAATCACGAGTTGAAATGGGAGCCGCGCACCTTTTTACCCCGTCACCCCAATGCTATGAAGTTTACTGCTTTTGATAATAATGGAAAAATAATTAATGAGCGAACTTGTTACAGCGTGGGCGGTGGAACCGTGGTCGACGATTTTACCGAAACGGAAACGGTTCACATTTACGAACACCGCAAAATGGATGATATTTTAACGTGGTGTAAAAAGAATGAAAAACAATACTGGGAATATGTGCAGGAATTTGAGCAAAGCGACATCTGGGATTTTCTCGAAGAAATATGGAATGTTATGCAGGACAGCATCAAACGTGGCTTGAATACCGACGGCAACCTTCCCGGTATTTTGCGTTTACCACGAAAGGCAGCTGCTTTTCAGGTAAAAGGCGGAAATTTTGCCACGCCGTTCAAACGTCGTTCCCAGCTATTTTCTTATGCACTGGCCGTTTCAGAAGAAAACGCAGCAGGAGGAAAAATTGTAGCAGCGCCTACCTGCGGTGCCAGTGGTGTCCTTCCAGCCGTCTTAAAGTATTTTAAAAAGGTACATAAAACAGATAAAAAAGGTATTCTCAGGGCACTCGCCACTGCCGGGTTGATCGGTAATATGGTTAAGACCAACGCATCAATTTCCGGCGCAGAAGTGGGCTGTCAGGGCGAAGTGGGCACAGCCTGCGCCATGGCATCCGGGGCTGCAACACAAATGATGGGCGGATCGATCGAACAAATCGAATATTCAGCCGAAATGGGTCTTGAACACCACCTCGGCCTGACCTGCGATCCGGTCGCCGGACTGGTGCAGATTCCCTGCATCGAGCGTAATGCTTTTGCTGCTGAGCGCGCGGTGGCACATAATAATTACGCACTGCTAACCGATGGACGACACCGCATCAGTTTCGACGAAGTGGTAGAAACCATGTACAAAACCGGGGTGGATCTGCAAAGCAAGTATCGCGAAACTTCGGAAGGTGGGCTGGCACATTTTACCGCACTTCCCAAATGCTGACTTATGCTCCTCGTATAAAAAACCTTTAAAATTAAAATCATTAACCGGGTTGCTTTTTATCCCAATCAGTCCTATCTTTGAAACTACAAATAAAAAGGCGAATACTATGAATATTACACAGCTCATTGCCGTCACAAATCTTCGACCGTTCTAAGTCGAAGCAGAGAGATTATTCATTCAGTATTCATTTTCTACCTTTTCAAAAATCATGTCTTTCAAAAAATCAGGATTATTGGCTTTTCGTCGGTTCAAACAATCAGATCTTAAAAATCTATGGCTTGATATTAAGGAAGCTATAGCCGGCACCGAGCGTGACTTCACCGAAACCAGCATGGGACGCGCCATTTTTATACTTGCTGTTCCCATGTTTCTCGAGATGATCATGGAATCGGTATTTGCGGTAGTCGATATCTTTTTTGTTTCAAAACTGGGTGCCGATGCCATAGCAACAGTAGGTATAACCGAAGGAGTAATGACCGTGATCTATGCCATCGGCAGCGGACTTGCCATGGGAACTACTGCACTGGTCTCTCGCCGAATTGGTGAAAAGAAAAAAGAAGAAGCTGGAAGTACGGCTTTCCAGGCCATTCTTGTCGGGCTTGCCGTTTCACTGCTCATTGCCGTTCCCGGAATTGTATTTGCCAAACCCTTCCTGCATTTAATGGGTGGCAGCGAAACCATGATAGAAGAGCATTATTTCTTTCCTGCCATTATTTTTGGCGGAAACCTTGTCGTTATGCTGCTGTTCATTATAAACGCTGTTTTCAGAAGTTCGGGCGATGCAGCCGTATCAATGCGCGTGCTCTGGTTTGCCAACATCATAAACATCATCCTCGATCCGATACTAATTTTCGGTTTTGGCCCTGTTCCTGCCATGGGGTTAAAAGGTGCTGCTATTGCCACCACCACCGGTCGGGGACTGGCGGTAATCTACCAGTTCTACCTGCTCACAGGCGGAAAACATCGTATCACTTTGTTTTGGAACAGCCTGCAACCAAAATTGAAAGTGATGTACAAGCTGTTGAAAGTTTCGGCGGGTGGCATAATGCAAAACCTGATCGCAACTTCGAGTTGGATCCTTTTGCTCCGGATTATTGCCGTGGCAGGTCCTGAAGCACTTGCAGGCTATACCATTGCCATTCGTATCATCGTTTTTCCGTTGCTGCCTGCATGGGGCATCAGCAATGCTGCATCGACGCTTGTTGGACAAAACCTGGGCGCCAAACACCCCGGTCGTGCAGAAAAATCGGTTTGGATAACCAGCTATGTGAATATGGGTTATATGCTTGTCGCAGGAATATTGCTGGTAGTATTCCCCGCTTTCTGGATCGGCTTATTCACTGACGAAGCAGCCATCGTCGAGAGTGGCGTACTGGCACTTCGCATAATCAGCCTTGGCTTTGTATTCTATGCCCTGGGAATGGTAATGATGCAAGGTTTTAACGGCAGTGGCGATACGCTGACACCAACCAAGATAAATTTCTTTTGTTTTTGGTTACTGGAGATACCACTGGCTTATATTCTGGCCATTTCGCTGAATATGGGTTTAAGCGGTGCCTGCCTGTCCATCGTTATTGCCGAATCGGTCTTGGCATTGATGGCGCTGGTACTTTTCAGGCAGGGAAAATGGAAATTACGAGAAGTTTAAAAATGAATTTGTTCAACAGTCAAATGAAGGAACTCGGATATAACTCAAAAATAAGCGAACTGATTGGCGAAAATGTTGATCATGAAGAATTGGCACGCGTTATTGCCGAACACAGGGAACGGTACACAGTTCAAAACGATGAAGGCATTTTTAGTGCAGAAATAACCGGAAATATGCGCTTTTCAGAAAGGTCCCGAGCCGACCTGCCTGCTGTTGGTGATTGGGTCCGGATAACAAAGATGGACCAACAGAACGCTATCATCCTGGAATGTTACCCACGTTATTCGGTACTTGAGCGAAAAGCGGTGGGCAGAACGGGGGAGTTACAGATCATTGCAGCAAACATCGACCATGCATTTATCGTTATGGCAGTTGGGCACGATTTTAACCTTAACCGAATGGAACGCTACCTGGTGACTTGCAGGAACGGGAATATCCATCCAATCGTAATGCTTACCAAAACCGACCTTGTATCCGAACTGGAAAAAGAAGAATTGCAAAGCCTGATCACAAAAAGAGCTCCGGGCGTCACGACACTGGCTGTGAGTAATGAAACAGGAGATGGATTCGATGCGCTGCAAGGGGCTTTTAAACCCTACCGGACTTTTTGTTTTATCGGCTCATCAGGCGTTGGAAAATCGACTGTTATAAACCGGTTAAGAAAGTCTGAAAGCTTACTGACCAGTGCCGTCAGCGCTAGCACGGGTAAAGGAAAACATACTACGACGCACCGCGAACTGATGTTGTTGCCCAACAAAAGTATCGTTATCGATACTCCGGGAATGCGCGAACTGGGTATCGCAAGTGGCACTCAGGGTTTGGAACAAACTTTTGATGCAATTGCTGTATTGTCCAAACAGTGCAGGTTCGCTGATTGCAAACACGAAAACGAGACAGGTTGCGCGGTTCTTCATGCGGTAGACAACGGAGAACTTGCTGAGGAAGCCTACCAAAATTATATGAAATTACGTCGGGAAAAGGAACATTTTGAAAGTACCGTACACGAAAAACGAAAAAAAGGGCGCGAGTTTGGTAAAATGGTGAAAGAAGTTTCAAAATTTAAGAAGAACAACAAATTCTAAAACTTGAACAAAAATAGCCTGGATTAGCTTATATAAGGGTACTACACTAAATTTTATAACGTATGAAAAAAATTGCTGTCGAAATCAAATGGACCATCATTTTCTTAGTGGTTTCTTTACTCTGGATGTTGGGTGAACGTCTGGCCGGTCTTCATGATCACAATATTGAGTACCATTACATCGTAACTAACTTTTTTGCTTTGGTTGCCATTGCTGTTTATGTATTCGCACTGCTCGATAAACGCAAACGAGACTACGGCGGAAAAATGAATTGGATACAGGGTTTTATCTCGGGACTGATTCTCACGCTTGGCATTACGATCCTCACACCTTTATCGCAATACATAACCTCGGCAGTTATTACGCCTGATTATTTCGAAAATATGATCGAGTATACAGTTTCAAACGGAATAATGACACAGGAAGCTGCTGAAGCCGAATTCAACATGCGAAGTTACCTCATACAAAGTTCAGTATTTGCACCTGCGGTAGGACTTGTAACCTCAGCAGTTGTAGCTATTTTCACCCGTAAAAAATAAAAATGAAGCGTTTTAAAACGGTTGACGAATTCATCTTAAATGCCGTCACCGGGCAGGATATTTTGATGATTTTGCGCGATTTACTGAACAGCACTGACCTGGTTGAAACTATAAAATGGGGAGCACCTGCATACACAATAAACGGGAAGAATGTGGTCGGTCTTGGATCCTTTAAGTCGTATACAGGTTTGTGGTTTTTCCAGGGAGCCTTGCTAAACGATCGTAAGAATGTATTGGTCAGTGCCACCGACGGGCAAACCAGGGCTTTGCGCCAATGGCGTTTCCAATCGGCGGAAGAGATCGATCCGGACCTAGTTCTGAAATATGTACAAGAAGCCATCGAGAATCAAAAACAAAACAAAGCAGTTAAAGCCGATCGCGACAAACCGATCGTTATTCCCGATGAACTCAACCAGGCTTTTAGAGACAATCCAAATCTTAAGGCGAGTTTTCAGGCTTTTACCAGAGGAAAACAACGCGAATTTGCTGATTACATTTTGGAAGCCAAACAGGAAAAAACACGGCAGGCGCGACTGCAAAAGATCATCCCATTAATTCAGCAAAATATTGGACTGAACGACAAATACCGAAAATGATTTCCAGATTGCCGGATAAGTTTTAATTTCATGGGCACAAAATCATTCATCCATGAACCAGACTGCTCTTTTCTTAATGCTCATAACAATCACGATGACAAGCTTTGGTCAGGAATCACTGCACTTTGATGAACGAAAAGCCGAACACCTTCACCACTTTGCGTATGTATGCATCGACCAGGAGTATCCCAATAAACCAAACGGAGTTTTAGGCGATGACAGTTACCTACTTCCACCGCGCGAAATTCATCCGGCTTTTTATGGCTGTTTCGATTGGCATTCGTCAGTGCACGGACACTGGACGTTGGTAACGCTTCTCACCCAGTTTCCTGATTTTGAATACCGCGATTCGATCATTATTAAGCTGCAGAAAAACATCACCGAAGCGAATATTCTCAAAGAAATCGAATATTTCGGAGACGAACACAACGCTACCTACGAACGGACTTACGGCTGGGCCTGGTTACTAAAACTCGACGAAGCCCTGCGTGAATGGGATTCTCCCGAAGCAGAAAAAATGCAGGCCAACCTCTCTCCTCTTGTGGATACTTTGGCCAATAAATTTATTGAATTCCTCGACAAACTGGTTTACCCGATACGGATTGGCGAGCATAGCAACATTGCTTTTGGAATGTCGTTTGCTTACGATTGGGCTAAAAAATACCACCCCGGGCTGGCCGTTAAAATTGAACAGAAAGCACGGGAATATTACAGCGAAGACTGCGACTGCCCGCTCACCTGGGAACCCGGTGGTTTCGATTTCCTGTCGCCCTGCCTGCAGGAAGCATCGATCATGTTGAAAGTACTGCCGCGGGATGAATTCGAGGCCTGGCTTCAAACATTCCTCCCCGGATTTGAGGAAGACCCGGCTAAATTTCTCAAAATAGCTGAGGTAACCGACCGGAGCGACGGAAAACTGGCCCACCTCGACGGCCTCAATTTTAGCCGCGCCTGGTGCCTGTTCGAAATGGGGCATGCATTAAATAACCAAAAAATGATCGATCTGGGCACACAGCATTTTAACTACAGCTACGAAAAAATGGATTCGGGCGAATACGCCGGCGCCCACTGGCTGGCTTCGTTTGCAGTATATGCGCTAAAAAAATCCCAACCTTAATTCACCCGGATGAAAGTTCAAATTCAGCTTGTATTGCTGGCTGTTTTCTTATTCGTTGGGAACAGATCGCAAGGGCAAAATCACCACGAACGCTTTGAAAATATTGATATTCTCCATTATCGATTTGAGCTCCATCTTCACGACAAAAGCGATCAGATTGAAGGAACAGCAAGTATTAAATTCAGAAGTTTAAAACAGCTTAAAGACTGTTGGTTCGATTTAGTCGACCAAACGGACAATGACGTGGGTATGCAGGTGCAATCTGTTGTCTATAAAGGAAATAAAATTGCATTCACCCACAAAAACTCACAATTGAGAATTGAATTTCCCGATCAACTTAATTCTGGAGATACGGTTGAAATTGTGATCAATTACCTCGGAATTCCTGCCGATGGTTTGATCATTTCAAAAAACAAATACGGCGATCGCACATTTTTTGGCGACAACTGGCCCGACCGCGCCCGAAACTGGTTACCCACAGTCGATCATCCTTCAGATAAAGCTAGCGTAACCTTCTCTATAACCGCTCCTGGTCATTACAAGGTGGTGGCAAACGGGGCACTCGACACAATAATTGATTTAACCAACAATTATAAAAAAACCGTTTGGACGGAAAATATTCCCATTTCGACTAAAGTAATGGTGATTGGTGCAGCCGATTTTGTAGTTGGAAATGATACGATTTGGAACGGCATTCCGGTAAATGCCTGGTTGTTTAAAGAAAACAAAGAAAAAGGCCTTGAAAATTATCGCTATACAACGGAAGCACTTGCTTATTTTTCTGAATTGATTGGGCCCTATCCATACGAAAAACTGGCTCACGTTCAATCAAAAACAAGGTATGGAGGAATGGAAAATGCCAGTTGCATTTTTTACAGCGAAAATTCGGCCATTTCAGATCGCAGTCAGGAATCACTTTTTGCACACGAAGTGGCTCACCAGTGGTTTGGAAACTCGGCAACAGAACAAAACTGGCACCACGTGTGGCTCAGCGAAGGATTTGCCACCTACCTTACTCATGTATACACTCAGCACTTTTATGGCAATGAAGCTTTTAATAGCAACTTACAGAGAGACCGGGAACGGGTCATTCGTTTTTCACATCGTTATACGGCACCCATAATCGACACCACGGTAACTGGATACATTGATTTACTGAATGCCAACACGTATGAAAAGGCCAGCTGGTTTTTGCATATGCTGCGCCACCAACTGGGCGATAAAATCTTTTTCAAAGGTCTGCAAAACTATTATACTGATTTCAGAGATACAACCGCACTAACAAGCGATTTCAGAAAAGTGATGGAAGCAGTATCCGGCAAAAACCTGAAATCCTTTTTCGATCAGTGGTTACGACAGGCAGGACATCCTGTTTTGAATTGGCAAATTCTAGAGAAACAGGGGGAATTTGTTCGAATCGAAATTGAGCAAGTCCAGGAAGGGCAAATATTTACTTTTCCTCTTGAACTTCATGTTTTATCTGAAAACGCAACAAAAACAGTCAAACTTCAAATCAATCATAAAAAGCAAGTTTTTGAGATACCGGACGGTATAATTCAGTTTGATCGGCAAACGAAACTATTATTCGAACTAGTGGAATGAAAAAAAGTTCTTGAAAATGACGAGCTTATTAATTGTGGGGAAAAAACAATTATTTTCCCCATAAGTCTTCCAAACTACCAAACTGTTTTTTCTCAAGTAATCCCCAGTTCGTAATTCGGTCGGTGTAAGTCCACTGGATGATCGTTGTGTCATTTACAGGTCTGGGATTTTGTGAATAATACATTATACTATCTAATTCTTCTGTTGTGTAATTTGCATAGGAGACGGTATCCCAATCAATCTGTATTAAGTTATCCCAATCTTCATACTCGCTAACGAATGTATCCGACTTCGTCCAGATTACCGACCATTCATGATCTGGAGCAAGCACCATCGAAGAATCCTTGTAAGTGAAATGAACAGTACCATCCACGCCTATGCTTTTTACTGTCAAGTTGTATTCTACTTGCGGTAAGTTATGAACCTCAACCAAACCAGTCCCTGCTCCACTTGAAGCATCTCCACTGTGGCTTTCCCCCATACCTAATAGCATCATTGTTTTATCAGTAAGCTTATTGTTTGTTACCTTATCGGTAGCTGGATCGTAATCACCACGAATAGAGCCATACAATTCTTTCGTCTTTGGGTAGTATATATATGTTGGGAAATCGACACACATATGTGGACAGAATCCTTTAATTAATTCGCTGTGAATTGACTTATGCTGTTCAAGAAATACGTACTGATCACCAAACCACATTGGCTGATCTTCTCGACAACTGGTAAAAATTAAAATTGTGAATAAAAAAAACAGAATGTGTTTCATAGGATTTCGGTTTAAAGCTCGATTACTCTGTTCTTTCAAACATAATAAAAAATGTAGTGACAACCTATGAAAATTTTCTGAAGATCAGTTTAATCACAACAAAGCATCATTGAGCAGTAATTTTTACTTGTTTGAGCATAAAAAAAGGGAGCTACTTTTCAGTAACTCCCTTTCGTGGGAAGAGCAGGATTCGAACCTACGAAGGCTGAGCCAACAGATTTACAGTCTGCCCCGTTTGACCGCTTCGGTATCTTCCCAAATTTTTTTAGAACTTTTGAGCCGAATCTCATCCCGATAGTTATCGGGACGAACGGACGACCCTTTCTTTTTTGAGCCGAATCTCATCCCGATAGTTATCGGGACGAACTGACGACCTTTTCTTTTTTGAGCCGAATCTCATCCCGATAGTTATCGGGACGAACTGACGACCTTTTCTTTTTTGAGCCGAATCTCAGATTCGAACTGAGGACCCCGAGATTACAAATCACGTGCTCTGGCCAACTGAGCTAATTCGGCATTAAAATTTGTCGCCGAATCAGAGAAAAGAGGTTTCTTTTATTGCTCTGGCCTCCCGATAGCTATCGGGAGAGCTAATTCGGCTTATATCTTATCAGTTTTTTTTAGAACGCTGCTGTTTTTATCAGCGGCTGCAAAGAAAAGAATTTCTTCAAAATCTGCCAAACATTTTCAGCTATTTTTTGATGCTGAAATAAGAACTGGTTGAACGTACAAAAAAAGTGGGTAAGCTACCTGTGTCGCACCGCTACAACCGCCTACCCTTGCTGCCTTCCGACCCTGGGGGGATTCAGCAGGAGCTGGTCGCACAGGACTTACCCGGCGACAAAAGTAGAAATTTTTCATTTCCCGCCAAACAAAAATCGGGTTGCTCGTAATTTACGACAGTCAATACTTACATATAGTGTTGAAAACCTGACAATAACTAACTCAAACTTTTGTGTTACCAGGATTCGCTGCAGAACTGATGGTGTCAAATTTGTTTTATAAGAATAATATTGATTACTTGTATAGTAATTGTGTGATCAAATTCAGTCATTCAATAAGGGTCACACAATAAAATAGAGTTATATTTGTCGAACCGAATCTAAAAAATAACTATTATGGAACAAAAACCTGCTTCGCTGTTTAAATCCTCCCTCACATCCGGAATCTATATCGGCATTGTACTGATCCTGATATCTGTGGTTATGTACGTTGCTGGAGTGATGTTTGAAAAATGGGCACAATATGTCTCGTGGCCAATTCTGATCCTGGGTGCCATTTATGCTCAGATAACCTACCGAAAAAGCCTTGGTGGTGAGATGACTTACGGACAGGCACTTGGAGTAGGAGTACTTTCACTGATCTTTGCGTCGGTACTTTCTTCAATATATGTGTACCTGCTTTACACCGTGATTGATCCTTCACTTTTGGAACAGGTAAGAATTATGACCGAGCAACGCCTTATTGAACAGGGAAATATTCCGGAAGAACAGCTTGACCAGGTTATGGAAATTTCAATGAGATTCCAGAAACCGGCAATTATGGCGCTGATGGGTATATTTGGTGGTGCCTTGATTGGATTGATCATTAGTTTAATAACTGGAATATTTACCAAAAAGAACCCATCTGAAGAGGTTCCTGAATAAAGTATAACTATTTTATGGATATTTCCGTAGTTGTTCCGTTGTTTAACGAAGAAGAATCGCTTCCCGAATTAACGGCATGGATTAAGAGAGTGATGGAGGAGAATAATTTCTCTTATGAAATTATGATGATCGACGACGGCAGCCGCGATAATTCGTGGAAAGTCGTGCGTGAACTCCAGAAAGATAATCCGTTGATCAAAGCGATCAAGTTCAGGCGCAACTACGGAAAATCTGCTGCTTTGTACTGTGGATTCGAGGCAGTCCAGGGCGACGTGGTGATCACCATGGATGCCGACCTGCAGGATAGCCCCGATGAAATACCGGAATTGTACCGTATGATAAAAGAAGACGGTTTCGATCTCGTTTCGGGCTGGAAAAAGAAACGTCACGATCCGGTACTCACCAAAAACCTTCCGAGTAAACTTTATAACTGGACCGTGCGTCGCATGACGGGCATAAAACTGCACGACATGAACTGCGGTTTGAAAGCCTACAAAAAAAATGTGATCAAAAGCATTGAGGTTTACGGCGAAATGCACCGTTACATACCGGTACTGGCTAAATGGGCCGGTTATAAAAATATTGGCGAAAAGGTGGTAGTTCACCAGGAACGAAAATACGGGGTGACAAAATTCGGGCTGGAACGATTTATCCGGGGACCGCTCGATTTGCTGTCCGTGATGTTTATTTCACGCTTTGTAAAACGACCCATGCACTTTTTTGGCGTGCTGGGTGCCCTTATGTTTATCGTCGGTTTTATTGCCGCAGGCTATCTTGGAGCTCAAAAGCTCATAATGCTTAACCAGGGAATCAAAGGCCACCTCGTAACCGAAAGCCCTTATTTCTACATTGCACTCACTTCGATGATTATCGGAGCACAGTTTTTTATGGGTGGTTTCCTTGGCGAACTGGTTTCAAGGAGTTCGAGTGAACGTAACAAATATCAAATCGAAGAAAAATCTTTTTAGAACCTGAACGATTATGGAAGAAAAACAAATTCGTTTCAGGCGAAAACGTGAGGTTAGTGAGGTCATCACCGACTCTTTCACTTTTTTAAAGGAAGAAATTAAACCCATCTCGCGCATTGTTCTGGTTTATGTTTTGCCTTTCATAATCATTTACGCTGCGGCACAGGTTTATTTTCAGCGCAACGTTTTAAGCAATTTCGATATCAGCAACCCGGAATCGCTAATGGGTAACATCGGCCCGTTTTACCTCAATCTGTTCTTTTTTATGCTGTTCTCGCTGTTTATCCAGTCTTTGCTGGCCGGCACCTTCTACAGCTACATAGAAGCCTACATTAAAAAAGGGAAAGGCAATTTCCAGCTTTCCGATATCACATCTTACTTTTTTTCGAACAGCCTTCTGGCGCTGGGTGCAGGTTTTATATATACAATCCTGGTATTAATAGGTGTAATGTTTTGCCTGGTCCCGGGTATTTACCTTGCCAATACGCTTTCGCTGGTTGTCTTTATCTTCATCTTTGAAAAGAAAGGAATAAACGATACCCTGTTGGGTTCATGGAGGTTGGTTAACAGCCAGTGGTGGAATACTTTACTAATCAATCTGCTCGGACTCGTTTTTGTTTACTTCATAGGCATTTTACTTTCCATTCCGGGTATGTTTGTTGGCATCAGCGGAAATTTCATGATGGCAGCCCCAGAAGCGCCAGTTGAATATCCGCAGTGGTACTGGGTGCTCAATGGCATTTCATCGGTGGTTACCACTACCCTGCTCATTATACCATATACTTTCCAGGCTTTTCAGTATTTTAATCTGAACGAAAGATTAGATCCGTCCAGTACAAATACTCCTGATATTAAGTTGTAGGAGAATTTCGCAGACCTTATTCGCTTTTTTGTTTCACCCAAATCAACTTTGAAGTATTGTAACCCCTTGCCCGGGCTTTCGAGAGGATATTTTCTTTGGTTTGTTCATTGAGTTGAGGCGTTCGACTCAAAATCCAAAGATAATTATCCGATGAACTGCCAATCAGCGCCCACTGGTAATCCTCATCGAGTTCCAGAATGATATAGTCAGAATAAAAAAACCAGAAAAACGAAACTTTCAGTTTTCCGGGTGTATCGGTAGTTTTTGCTTTTCCCACCGCCTCCTTATATTTTCCGTCCAGCGAATTCTTATAACCCGCATTCAAAACGCGAATTTTACCGTCTTCCCGCAATGAATAAGAGGCGGTCACACCTTCCAGTCCACGTTCAAAACGGTGATCGTAGCGTGCAATTTCGTACCATTTCCCGAGGTACTTTTGTAAATCAAATTGTTCTATGCCCGGCTGATTCATTATGGCTGAGTTTTGGTTTTTACATCCCCCAAAAACAAGTAGGGTTAAAGTAAATAACAAAAATGCTGATTTTACGAATTTAGGTATGTTCATATTTCATCGATTAATTCTTTAAAATACGGATAACTCAATACCCATCCAAATCAAATTAACGATAGATCATTCAATCGATTGGAAAATATTATCTTTAAGAAGAAACCAAAAAATTCCATTTTCAATTCAAATCGAATGAACATCATGTCAACTAAATCTAACATTTCCGGTATAGGCTTTGTTCTGCTGTTCGCCATTGTTTTTACAAGCTGCAAACCAACTGCACGGCTTGAGCGACCCAACATTTTATTTTGCATTGCCGACGACTGGAGTTGGCCACATGCAGGGGCTTACGGCGATAAAGTTGTGCGGACTCCGGCCTTCGATAAACTGGCCGAAGAAGGCATGCTTTTCGAAAATGCATTTGTTTCCAGCCCTTCGTGCACCCCCAGCAGAAACGCGATCCTGACTGGCCAGCATTTTTGGCGGCTCGAGGAAGGTGCCAATCTTTGGTCGACACTCGATGTTAAATTCCCTGTTTATCCGTTGTTATTGCAAGAAGCGGGTTATTTTACCGGATCCTGGCGAAAATCGTGGGGCCCGGGGGACTTATCAGCTGGTGGTTACGACAGCATCCACCCGGCGGGGAAAGTTTATACCAACGGATTCGGGCAGTTCCTCAAGGAACGACCGGCTGGCCAACCATTTTGCTTCTGGCTTGGAGCTTCCGACCCGCATCGACCTTATGAAGAAGGAAGTGGTAAAACTGCCGGTCTCCATGTGAGTGAAGTGGATGTACCCGGCTTTTTACCCGATAACGAGACCATCCGCAGCGACATAGCCGACTATTATTTTGAGGTCGAGCGATTCGATTCAGACGTATCCCGGGCTGTTTATCTGCTGGATAGTTTGGGCGAACTCGAGAATACGATTATAGTGGTAACCGGCGACAATGGCTTACCCTTTCCTCGGAGTAAAGGAAATCTTTATGAATCGGGTGTTCACGTTCCACTGGTAATTGTGTGGGGCAATCGGATTCAAAAAAATACCTCGTCCGATGCATTGGTTTCGCTTACCGATCTGGCACCCACTTTTCTTGAACTTGCCGGATTACAAGTTCCGGAAATAATGACAGGAAGATCCTTAAAAAATATCTTGCTAAATAATAAACCCGAGGGTGATAAACGTTTTGATCATGTGGTTTTTGGAAGGGAACGACATACACCGGCACAACTGGTTCCCTCCATGGACGGTTATCCCAGCCGCGCAATTCGAACACAAAAATTCCTGTATATTCGAAATTTTGCACCCGATCGCTGGCCTGCCGGAGTACCTGAAAATGCCACGCATCCAATCTACTCTTTTGCCGATTGTGACGGAGGTCCATCTAAATCGTATCTCCTTGAATACAAAAATGATCCGGCTGTTAAGACCTACTACGACCTGTGTTTTGCCAAACGGCCCGCCGAAGAATTATACGATGTGGAAAACGATCCCTGGCAACTTATGAACCTGGCTGAAGACAAATTTTATTCTAGCGTGAAAGATAGTCTGTCTGAACTTCTGATGAATGAGTTGCGAAAAACCAAGGATCCGCGTGTTGTCGATGTTGGGATAGATTTTGATGACTACCCCTACCGCTCAGGTTATAAGCTGAACACCGTAGTGCAATAAAAAAGGCGTCCCAAAACAGGGTCGCCTTTTCATAGTCTATATTTTTTTGCACCTAAGCCAGATCAAAGCGATCGAGATTCATCACTTTATTCCAGGCACATACAAAGTCATTCACAAATTTCTCCTTCGAATCGGCGCAGCCATACACTTCAGCCAGGGCACGCAATTCAGAGTTCGATCCAAAAATCAAATCAACTCGTGTCCCCGTCCAGCGAATCTTGCCGGTCTTGCGGTCACGACCATTGAAAACGTCGCCATCTTTTGAAACCGGCTCCCAAACCGTTCCCATGTCCAGCAGATTCACAAAGAAATCATTGGTCAGAACGCCCGGCTTATCTGTAAACACACCGTGTTTACTATGATCGAAATTGGCATTCAGTGCTCGCATTCCCCCTACTAATACTGTCATTTCGGGTGGTGTAAGCGTAAGCAACTGGGCTTTGTCCACCAGAAGTTCCTCGGCCGAAACCGTATACTTGGATTTCATGTAATTGCGGAAACCATCAGCAATCGGTTCAAGCACTTCAATGTTTTCGATATCGGTTTGCTCCTGCGATGCATCCATGCGACCCGGTTTAAACGGAACGGAAACCTCTACTCCTGCATCTTTAGCCGCCTTTTCAACGCCGGCACAGCCGGCCAACACGATTAGATCGGCCATGGATATCTTTTTGTTCCCGGACTGAGAACTGTTAAAATCTTTCTGTATGCCTTCGAGAATACCCAGTACTTTTGAGAGTTGTTCCGGATTATTTACCTCCCAGTCTTTCTGGGGAGCGAGTCGAATACGTGCTCCGTTGGCACCACCCCGATTGTCGGAACCGCGGAAAGTAGATGCCGAAGCCCAGGCCGTCGAAACCAGTTCAGAAACGGATAATCCTGAACCGAGAACTTTGGCTTTCAGTTCCTTCACATCATTTTCATCCACCAGTTTATGATCGACTGCTGGAATCGGATCCTGCCAAATCAAATCTTCTTCCGGAACTTCCGGTCCCAGGTAACGGGCTCTCGGGCCCATATCGCGGTGAGTAAGTTTGAACCATGCACGTGCAAATGCATCGGCAAACTCGTCGGGATTTTCGTAAAAACGACGCGAAATTTTTTCATATTCCGGGTCGAAACGCAAGGAAAGATCGGTTGTGAGCATGGCCGGCGCAATGCGTTTTTCAGGATCATGAGCGTGAGGGACACTCCCTGCTCCTGCCTGTCCGCGTGGTTTCCACTGGTAAGCTCCCGCCGGGCTTTTGGTCAACTCCCATTCATAATCAAAAAGATTCTCAAAAAAGTTATTGCTCCATTTTGTCGGTGTTTTTGTCCAGGTCACTTCCAAACCACTTGTTATGGTATCGCCACCTTTTCCGGTTCCAAATGTGCTCTTCCAACCCAATCCCTGTTCTTCGATAGGTGCGGCTTCCGGATCCGGGCCAACATGGTCGGCAGGTCCGGCACCGTGCGTCTTACCAAAAGTGTGACCACCGGCGATCAAAGCTACAGTCTCCTCATCGTTCATAGCCATCCGCTTAAAAGTTTCACGAATATCGATGGCCGCCTTAAGCGGGTCGGGATCTCCGTTCGGTCCTTCCGGATTTACGTAAATTAATCCCATCTGCACGGCTGCCAGGGGATCCTCAAGTTCTCTGTCTCCTTCATAACGTTTGTCTTCGAGCCATTCTTTTTCCTCTCCCCAGTACACATCCTGATCAGGTTCCCAAACATCTTCTCGTCCGCCTGCAAACCCAAAGGTCTTGAATCCCATGGTTTCGAGCGCCACATTGCCAGTTAATATCATCAGATCGGCCCACGAAATTTTACGGCCGTATTTTTGCTTGACAGGCCACAACAATCTGCGCGCTTTGTCGAGACTAACATTATCGGGCCAGCTATTCAGCGGGGCAAAACGCTGCTGACCGCGGCCACCGCCACCACGACCGTCTCCTGTTCGGTAGGTTCCGGCACTGTGCCAGGCCATTCGTATGAAAAATGGTCCATAATGGCCAAAATCAGCAGGCCACCAATCCTTAGAATCGGTCATCAAAGCTGCAAGATCTTTTTTCACAGCATCCAGATCAAGGGTTTTGAATTCTTCGGCATAGTTAAAATCCTTTCCCATCGGATCCGATTTAGAGGAATGTTGACGAAGAATGTTAAGATTCAACCGGTTTGGCCACCAGTCACGATTTGTTGTGCCGCCGCCGGCACTGTGCTTTGCTGTATGTCCCGTTACCGGGCATTTGCTTTCTTCCATTTTGTAACGTTTTTTTTAGTTATATTCGAATTTACAATTGTTAATATTTATATTTTTAATATATCTATAACATTATCTTATATTCAATTGTTGTGGAACCTTAAATTACGAAATATACAGCAAACTTAAAAGCAGTACTCTGCAAGAATATTCTTGAGCGTACCCGGAATGAAGAAAGTTTCCTATTTTGCCTTTTCGTGTAAAATTTATTTAAATTTTTGGAGACGTATTTTTTGCCTTCTTTTAGGTCATAAAAAGTCTTAAATTACCAGCCAGAGTTTATTTAAAGATTAGTTATTTACTAAAAATCTCAAGATGAAATATAAATTCAGGTTTTTACTTTTTCTGGTTGTATTAACGATAACAAGTTGTAATCGAGAACCTAAAATAAATGGGCTATGGGTTGTTAAAGAGGTTAAGCTGGGAGATGAAGTTATGACCCCCAATGCGCGTTGGACTCGTTTAAATGCAGATTTTTCCCAGGAATCGGGCAACGGATGGTTTCAACATTCGTATGGTACGTGGAGTCTCGATTATGAAACCAAAGAACTAAGAATTATAAATGAAAATGGGATAAATGATCCGGATGGACCTTTTATTGTTGCGTTTGAGAATGATGTGATGACGTGGTCACGAACAGAAAATGGACAACCGGTAAAAGTCATTTTGGAACGAGCAGAAAAATTGCCTCAAACATATGGTGATAAACTGCTGGGTTTATGGAAATTAAATGAGGCTGTTGGCGATGGGAATTATTTTTCTCAAACATTTGAAAATGAAAGTCAGGATTATTTGTTTCTGAGATGGGATAGACGCTTTGTTATCGGTTCAGGCCAGATTCAAGTACATGGAGTTTACAATGTAAACGGACACAAACCTGAACTTGAGTTAATTCCCTATGGAAATGATTTTGTCAGGGACTTTTGGAGAGTAGATTTTGGAGAGAACTCAATAACACTAAAACTATTAAATACCGACAGCATAGTAACCCGAGAATTTATCCGAATACATCAATTCCCGGGCACTGAATAGAAAATGAGTAAAAAGAAGTCTGACTGTTTCCAACTATCACTCGAATCGCTCTCCTAAGAGATCCTGTTTTGCAGCCTGGTATTCAGATATCATTTTTTCAAGGATTTTAGAGGCCGGTAAAATCTCATGGAGTTGTGCAGACACCTGACCAATTTCCAATTCTCCTTCATCCAAATCGCCTTCGAACATACCTTTTTTGGCACGTCCCCGCCCCAGTAACTCTTGCAGTTCTTCCATTCCTTTACCGGCATTTTCAGCGGCATCAACCTGTTCGAAAAACTGGTTTTTTACGAGCCTTACGGGAGCCAGTCGTTTGAGCGCAAGTTTTGTTCCACCTTCACCCAGGGCAACCACTTTTTGTTTGAATGCGGGGTGCGCCGATGATTCTTCAGCAACAACAAAAGCCGAGCCCACCTGAACGCCGTCGGCTCCAAGAACCATGGCAGCCAGCATCACTTCACCCGAAGCAATGCCACCAGCTGCCAGCAGTGGAAGCGAAGTCGCTTTTCTTACGGAAGGGATGAGCGTAAACGTCGTGGTTTCTTCCCGCCCGTTATGACCACCAGCTTCAAAACCTTCGGCGACAACTGCATCCACGCCGGCTGCTTCACTTTTTTCAGCAAAAACTGAACTCGACACGACATGTGCAACAGTGATTCCACGATCTTTAAGCCAACCCGTCCATTTTTTAGGACTGCCCGCCGAAGTAAATACGATCGGCACCTTGTGTTTCGCTATGATGTTCATGATACGTTCCTGTTCAGGATACATCAATGGAACATTCACACCATAGGGTTTGTCAGTCGCCGCCTTGATTTTTAAAATGTGTTCTTCCAGGGTCTCAGGATGCATCGAACCGGCTCCGATCAGCCCCAAACCGCCTGCATTACTTACTGCAGAAGCGAGTTTCCAGCCCGAGCACCAAACCATTCCGGCCTGCACAAGCGGGTATTCAATATTAAAAAGCTTACAAATTTTGTTCATCGTCATTAAATTCGGGAATTGAAGTTACAAATAAGACTTCAGTATGAAGAACATGTCCGGTGGTAAATTCGAATACTTAAGATTTAAACTCTGCATTTCGATTACTATGCAACCTCGCTATGTAGAAATTCTTCGAGCAACTGTGCCAGGGTTTCTTTAGACACGCGACGTTTGATCTCGCCTTTTTGTGCTACCGAAATTGTCCCCCGCTCTTCCGAAACAATAATGATCATTGCATCAGTATTTTCGGTCAGACCGACGGCCGCCCTGTGGCGCAAACCCAGTGCTTTATCGAGTTGCTTTTGGGTTAGTGGCAGAATACATCCTGCTGCCACAATTTTGTTGTCGCGGATAATAATAGCACCGTCATGTAAGGGTGAATTCTTAAAAAAAATGGTTCGAATAAGCGATGAAGAAATCCGCGCATTGAGTTTTTCCCCGGTATTCACCTGTTCAGCCAGTTCATTGTTTCCGGCCAACACAATCAAGGCCCCGGTTTTAATTTTTGCCATGGCCTCACAGGCGTCTATAAGATCTTCTATTTCTTTGTGATTTATATTTTTTATTTTTCCCGCCCCAAAAAGTTTATCGAGCGAAAGCACCCGGTTGACGTTGTAATTCGTACCGATGAAAACCAAAAACTTTCGTATTTCAGGGTGAAACACAATAATCAGGGCAAGGACACCCACACCAATAAACTGTCCCATGATAGAACCCAGCAACTCCATGTTCAACGCCTTAACAACCAGCCAGAACAGGTACAGCGAAAAAAGTCCGATTACGATATTGAAAGCCACTGTTCCCTTGATCAGGCGATAAAGCTGGTACAAGAGAATGGCTACCAGAAAAATGTCCAGTATATCGAGAAAACGTATAGTAATAAATGCAGGTATCATTTAATGGATGCTTTAATTTCGCAGAAGATTTTGACTGCTTCCACCGCTTCTTTTACATCGTGCACGCGCAGGATATCTGCGCCACCAAGCAAGGCCATTGTATTGGTAACACTGGTTCCGTTTAATGCTTCTTCCGCCGTTATATCAAGGGCCTGCCAGATCATCGATTTTCGGCTTAACCCGGCCATAACGGGCAACTGGAAAACCTTAAAGGCATCGAGCCTGTTTAGCAACTCGTAATTGTGATCAAGTGTTTTTCCAAATCCAAAACCAGGATCTAGAATCACTTCAGTAACTCCAAATTTGGTGAGCCATTTTACTTTTTCAGCAAAATAACCCGATATTTCCTTGATTACATCGTCATACTGCGGATCATCCTGCATGTCTTGTGGCGTTCCTTTAATATGCGACAGAATGTAAGGCATTTGCAGTTTACCAACTGTTTCGAACATAAGCGAATCGAGTGTGCCCCCCGAAATATCGTTGATGATAATTGGTCCCACTTCATCGATCACGCGAATGGCCACCCACGAACGAAAGGTGTCGATTGACAAAGCGATGTCCGGGAAATTTTTCCGAATAGCCTGAACTGCCGGCAACAAACGCCCCAGTTCAATCTTGGTTGAAACATTCTCGGCACCCGGCCGGGTGGAAACAGCACCCAGATCTATGATGCCGGCCCCATTTTCAATCATCGTTTCAACAGCCTTTAACATAGTCACTTCATCCTGCATTTTCCCACCATCATAAAACGAATCCGGGGTCACGTTCACCACCCCCATCACAACCGGGATGGAAAGATCGATCTCCGTTTCGCCCAACTGAATAGAATGTTTGCGTTTGAGAAATTTGCCTGCCGACTGCGTAATCAACATCAGGATAAACTTTTATGTTTAACAATTCATTAAGAACTTCTAACAAGTTGTTAACTACAAATGTAAAAGAAAAGAATTCAATATGCTCAATTTTTAATACTTTTATCCGTCAAATTATTATAGTGTAAACCAAGGCGAGCCCGCGGGGATTGGCCATTTCAAACTATTGAGATCACAAATAAGTACATGGAGAGAACGAACGAACAATACGACCGGGTAATTTCAATCTGCCGCGAACTTTTCGAGAAGAAAATGACCGACTACGGGACAGCCTGGCGTATTTTGCGTCCGCAGTCGCTGACCGATCAGATTTATATTAAAGCCCAGCGAATCAGGAGTATTGAAGAGAAAGGTGTGTCGAAAGTTGGTGAAGGCATCCGACCCGAATTTATTGGAATTATCAACTACTGCATTATGGGTTTGATCCAGTTGGAACTGGAACCGTCGGATGAAGAAATGCCGAACGCGAAAACACTGGAGTTGTACGACAAGTATTTTGGGCAGGCCAAAAAACTGATGATGGATAAGAACCACGACTACGGCGAGGCCTGGCGCAACATGCGCATAAGTTCGTACACCGACCTTATTCTGATGAAAATAAAGCGCACCAAACAGATAGAAGACAACATGGGTAAAACGCTCGTGTCTGAAGGCATCGATGCCAATTACATGGACATGATCAACTACGCGGTTTTTGCCATGATTAAAATTGAATTCGAAAACGAAGAAAAATCCATATGATCAAAATTTTAAAGCACCTCGCCCGAATAGTTTTCGGACTTGTATTTATATTTTCCGGTTTCGTTAAAGGTATCGATCCCTGGGGTTCAGCCTACAAATTCACCGACTATTTCCATGCCATGCATTTTGACGGACTGGTTTGGGCTGCATTTCCACTCGGTGTTATTTTATCGTTTGCCGAATTTGCCATCGGCGTGGCTTTTCTTTTTAACTGGCGTATGCGCCTTTTCTCGTGGCTGGGCTTGCTGTTCATGCTTTTCTTTACACCGCTTACACTTTGGATCGCATTGACCAATCCGGTTACCGATTGCGGTTGTTTTGGCGATGCCCTTGTAATTTCGAATTGGGAAACTTTTTATAAGAACCTGTTATTTATTACACTAGCTATTGTTGTTTTTGTGAACCGGAAATGGTTTGCCGACCAGGTAAAAAGCAAGGTTCCCCTGCTCCTGAGCCTGATCACTTTTGTGGTTTATTTTGGAATGGTGTACTATTCATACAACCACCTGCCCATCTTCGATTTCAGGCCTTATCAAGTGGGCACCAATATTCCGGAAGCCATGAGTGTTCCGGAAGATGCTCCGCGGGAAGTGTATGAGAATATTTTTTATTACAAGAACAAAAATACCGGCGAAGTTGAACAGTTTTCGGAAGAAAATTACCCGTGGCAGGATACACTAAACTGGGAATACCACGACATGGAATCGAACCTCGTGCAGGAAGGCTACGAGCCACCGATCCACGATTTCAGGATAGAAACACCGGACGGTGAGAACATTATCGATTTCTTTATTTACGACGAAAATTACGTGTTTATGCTGGTAGCCTACGACCTCCATAAATCAAGCACAAAATCGCAGGAAAAAATAAATACCCTGGCTAATTGGGCCATGGAACAGGGCTATTCATTCATCTGCCTCACATCGACTCTGCCGGATGAATACATGGCGTTCGCAGAACAAAACAATGTGCCTTACGAATTCTTTAACTGCGATGAGATTACGCTGAAAACCATGATCCGCTCGAATCCGGGACTGATTGTATTACACGATGGTAATGTGCTTGGGAAATGGCACTACAATGACATTCCGTCACCACAGGAGTTTCAAGAGGAATTTATGAATTAGTCAATACTGGATACTGGATACTGGATGATTGATGCCTGATATTTTGGATTAAACTTCACAACTTCCAGATAATGAATAAATAGTTAATTGTCCCCATTTGCAAAAAACGAAGTTGACTCTTATCGATTAAGCTGTTAAATTTGTGATTTGTTTTTCAAGAATCTAAATCTTTAAATTTCAATAAAATGAGACAAAAAATAGTTGCCGGAAACTGGAAATGCAATACCACGGTTCAGGAAGGTGTTGAACTGGCGAAAGCAGTGGATACCCTGGTTGCCAAAGAAGGAGCAGCCGATGTTGTTGTGGTACTGGGGACGCCTTTCACCCATATTACTAAGGTTATTGACACCGTTAACACCGGTAGAATTGGGGTTGCTGCCCAAAACTGTGCAGCCGAAGCAAAAGGAGCTTACACCGGTGAAGTTTCAGCCGAAATGGTTAAATCAACAGGTGCCGAGTACGTTATTCTTGGTCACTCTGAACGCCGTGAATACTATGGTGAAACCAGCGAAATCCTGAATAAAAAAATAGCGCTTACACTGGAAAACGGATTAACCCCGATCTACTGCTGTGGCGAGGCACTCGATATCCGTGAAGCCGGCACACACAACGATTTTGTGGTAAAACAATTGGAAGAAACCGTATTCCAGCTTTCGGCCGACGACTTCAAAAAAATCGTTATTGCCTACGAACCAATCTGGGCAATTGGAACGGGAGTAACGGCCAGTTCAGACCAGGCGCAGGACATGCACGCAAACATCCGTGCTGCCATTTCCGCCAAATTTGGTGAAGAAATTGCAGAAGAAACCTCAATTCTTTACGGAGGAAGCTGCAAACCGAGCAACGCTCAGGAACTTTTTGCCAATAAAGATGTTGATGGAGGATTGATTGGAGGAGCTTCGTTAAAAGCAGAAGATTTCCTAGGAATTATCAACGGATTCTAAAAAAATATAACTTTAGACGTTCTTTTACGTAAAGTCACTCAGATTTTTTTGAGTGGCTTTTTTTCTGAAATAATGTTTAAATGAAAGTGTTCATTGTACAAAAAACAACTTAACCCTCTCTCCTGTCTCTCCCTTCTATGAAGGGAAAGATGATTGAAACAATTCCTTGTGGAATTTTGTATAGAATACAAAGTCAATCGTCCTTCCCTTAAATTTGAGGGAAGGATAAGAAAATGGGTGCAATTGAACTTTCATATCAAAAAAATGATTCTATGGAATCAGATATTTAAAAAACAGACCATGGAATATAAAAAATTAACCATTGTCATCTCGCCTTTCCAGGAGTGGTTGCGCGACATACTAACTTCTCAACTTGCTGAAATTGGTTTCGATAGCTTTGTGGATACCAAAACCGGTGTTGATGCGTACATACCGGCGCTACAATACGATAAAGGAGAATTGAATGCTGTTTTGGATGAGTTTTCGGAAGACTTTAGTTTCGATGTAAAATCTGAACTGATAGAAGACCGAAACTGGAACGAAGAATGGGAAAAGAACTACTTTAAACCCCTGGTGGTTGCCGACAAATGCGTTATCCGGGCACCCTTTCACAAAGAATTCCCTCACATGGATTATGAAATTGTAATTGAGCCAAACATGGCTTTTGGCACGGGTAATCACGAAACCACCACCATGATGTTGGAATACATTTTGAAACACGACCTGAGCAACAAAACCGTGCTCGACATGGGCTGCGGAACCGGTATTCTTGGCATTCTCTGCTCAATGAAAGGTGCAAAGGCTGTAACCGCAATCGACATCGATGAATGGTCATACGACGGAACCCTGGGGAATACGCGTCTGAATAAAATTTTCAACATCGACGTTAAGCTTGGTGACGCCACTACACTGGGAAACCAGACGTTTGACCTTATTCTGGCCAACATTCAGCGAAATGTGCTGCTAAACGACATGCCAAAGTACAACGAAGTTTTATACACAGGAGGAACACTTATTATGAGTGGCTTCTATAGCGAAGACATTCCTGTCATTAAAGAAAAAGCCGAAAGCCTGGGATTAAAAGATGCCGGTCACACAGTTCGCAATAACTGGGTGGCCTATTCATTTACGAAATAAGTCAGGGTTAATAGAAATGTTATACCAGCACTAACATACAGTGCATGAATGAAATTCTAAGGTTGCTACTCCAATCGCGGTACAACTTCACTTCTCGGCATTTCCAAAATCTCCAGGTCGCGAATATCTTTTCCATCAATAACAAAACGCAGTGCGGTGCATACTTTGTGAAAACCTTTGTAACCAGCTGCCCCCGGATTCATGTGTAAGAAATCCAGTTTTTTATCGTAAATCACTTTCAGAATATGCGAGTGCCCGCTGATAAACAGGTTCGGTGGATTGGCAAAAATATCGGGTTTTACATAGCGCTCGTACCTGCCGGGGTAACCACCGATGTGGGTCATCCAAACATCTACCTTCTCACAGAAAAAGCGTTGATGGAGTGGATAAACAGTCCTGACTTTGTGGTCGTCAATATTTCCGTAAACTCCTCTTAAGGGTTTAAATGCTGCTAACTGATCCGCTAATTCAATATTTCCAAAATCGCCGGCATGCCATATTTCATCCACATCGTTGAAGAATGTGAATGTCCGCTCGGGTATGAAACCGTGCGTATCTGATAAAAGTCCGATTCTCTTCATTTGGTTGTTGACTTTGTCCCCCAAAATAAACTAAATTTGTTAGGACAGATAGAACTTAATACAAAATAAAGTCAGAATATCCGACTTCTGTCTTCTGACTATTAACTTCAAACTTTCTACTATGAAACGAGTAGTAATTGTCCGCCACGGGAAAGCCGTCCCTTACGGCTATGATGATGATTTTAACCGCGACCTACGGCCACGGGGAAAAAGCGATGCTGCACTGGTCAGCGACGAATTAATGCGCCGTAATATAGTACCCGACATCATGATCTCCAGCCCTGCCAAACGGGCCATAAAAACGGCACGTATCTTTGCCGATCACCTCGAGTTCGAACGGGCGAATATTCGTGAAATTGAAGACATTTATGACGGGTTGACCACACGGGAATTTCTGGAATTGATTCATGAATTACCTGCGGATGCCAAAACCGTTTTCTTTTTTGGACACAATCCGGGATTTTATTATTTCGTGGCTAACCTGTTGAAGGAATTCAGAAGCGACATGCCCACCACCTCAACAGTCGGGATCGATTTTGATCTGGACAACTGGAATGAAGTGGAAGCACGCAGCGGTGACCTGGCTTTTCACCTGGTTCCAAGAATGTTTAAATAGTAGGATACTCGAAAAGTGCATGCTCTAATTTCAAGCGGTTGTCAGGTCCATTCTCAACTCTTAAAACCGTCATTCCATCCCGAAAATTATCGGGATGTTTCGGAATCCTTTTTTATGAGAGATCTGAAATAAATTCAGCATGACGTAACCAATAAGCAAGGATGAACTGACGCTTGTATTTGATCTCAATTTGCTTTCAGAACCATTGCAACTTCCTTTTTATAGGTGCGGCCAATGTTCAGTTCAACACCGTTTACCACTACTTTATAGGCCGTAAAACGAGTAATCTTCTGCATATTCACCACAAAAGAACGATGAATCCGGATAAAGCCGGCAGGCAGCTTTTCAACCAACACGCTGATCTTTTCTTTACTGGTTACGCTTTTACCATCGGCTGAATGTACCTTAATATAGTCTGAAAGACTTTCGATGTAAGTGATCTCATCAAATGGAATACGCACCAGCTGACGGTTTGATACTAACTCCAGATAGTTATTTTTTCGTTTCTCTTCTTCTTTTTGGTACTGTTCAATCGCTTTCGGGCGTTCGACGAGTTGCTGCAGCATCACCAGGAAAGATCCAACGAAAACAACCAGGTACATTATCACAGAGAGCATAATCACATCGCCGGAGCACAGTCCCATTTCAGCAAAATTAAAATTGGCCAGGTACACAAACGAGAAGAAAATAACGATCATTTGCAGGTACAATGAAATGACCACCATGTCGAAAAGATGCAATGCAAAGAAAAAATACCTCTTTTCAACGGAAATTAGGTACCAGGTAATAATTTTAAAAATAGGAGGTGCCCATAACCACTGACAACAGCATGCTAACGAAGAAAAACGATTTTATGCCACTCTCCCACGACCGGCCAAAAATAAGTGTCAGGGTGACGGTAACGAACACCCAAAACAATACGTGATCATATGGATTTGAAATTTTCAGCTTCATCTGTTTTTCTATTCAAAAACAATTCGAATTTGGCAAAAAAACCGATTGACGAAGTTCTGTCGGCAAATAACCGGTTTAGAAGCGGATTCGACCTTGCAGTTTAGGACCTAGTTAGGGTATCTTTGAATTATCGAAAACTTTAAACTATTTGAATTATGAAAGATCTGTTTTACATGGGAGGTCCTCTTTTTATGAGCATCCTCACTGCCATCCTGATTATTATGTTTGTATGGTCCATATACCATTCATTGCCTATTTTGTTAAACAAGGAGTTCAATGTTACACAATCGCGAATGCGGATCAGGCACATTCGAAGTTTTGGACTATTTGGCATGATAACCGGAATTTTAGGACAGCTAATTGGCCTCTATCAAGCTTTTGCAGTAATTGAGGAGGTTGGCGATATTTCTTTGTCACTGTTGATGGGCGGATTAAAAGTTTCAATGATCACCACATTCTATGGCATTTTCATCTTTTTGCTTTCGCTGCTCATTTGGTTTATACTCGATTTTATTTTGAGCCGAAAGGTTAACTGATATTTTTCCAACCATCTAAAAGCCAATATCCTCGATTTTTGGGTGTTGGCTTTTTCTGTTTCCGAACAGTTCGTTCGCTGTTGTGAAATTTTAATCATTGTTTTCTTTTGTTCATTATTTTGACATTTTCCATGACATCTCGCGTTATAAAGATGCACCAGTATTTATAAGGTTTAATTAAGTACAGTAGATCAACTGTATGCAGAATAACAGTATAGAAAACTAAAAATTCTGCATTTTTTATCAAACCGAAAGGGTTATAAACTATTGAATGAAGCAAAAACACTACAACAAACAACTAACCAAGACCTGGAAGCATTCAATTGAACTCGGCCCCAGTTAGAGTTTATTCCGGAATTCTGTTCATTTTATTAAGGCGTTGAAATGCCAATCTGTTTTTCGTTCATTAACCTATTTTTAAAAGGTTCTCAAGTTTGGTGATGTTTCATAGACGAAATAAGATACAGCGATGTGTTCCGGCTGATTTGATTATTTTTGCGTTCAGCAATATATCATTTTCGTTATGCAGCTTTTTTATATTCCTGAAATAAAAGGGAGTAAAGTCCTGCTAAGTCCTGAAGAATCGAGACACGCCGTAAAAGTTTTGCGACTTTCGCAAGGAGATGCGATTCAGATAGTGGATGGAAAGGGCGGATTTTACCAGGCAGAGATCAATGATCCAAATCCTAAAAAATGTGCGATCAACATTAGGGAAACTAACAAGAAATTTGGGAAAAGAGATTTTTACTTGCATTTGGCTATTGCTCCAACCAAAAACATCGACCGTTTCGAATGGTTCCTGGAAAAAGCTACCGAAATTGGCGTTGACGAAATATCACCGCTTATCTCTGAACATTCGGAGCGAAGAGTAATTAAACCGGAAAGGTTGGAAAAAATACTGGTAGCTGCCATGAAACAGTCGGTCAAAGCCTACCTGCCCAAATTAAACGAACTTAAAACCTTTCAGGATTTTATGAAACAAAAGTTTAGTGGTGAAAAATTTATTGCGCATTGCAATGAAAGCGACAAGAGACATTTTAGAAACCTTGTTAAGCCCAAACAACAGACGCTGGTATTAATTGGCCCGGAAGGTGATTTTAGTGCCGGAGAAGTGGAGTTAGCAACGAGAAATGGCTTCACGGAAATTACGCTGGGGAAATCCCGTCTGCGAACCGAAACAGCTGGAATAATTGCCTGCCACATCGTAAATTTAGCTAACGAATAATTCTTTGTTTCGTTAACGAATTGTATTTTTCGGAAAATTATAGTTATGCGTTTTCAGTTATTTCTGGTATTTATAATGCTGACTTTCTCAGCCGTGGCACAGAACAGCAGCGTAAAAATTGCATTGCTAAAATACAACGGCGGTGGCGACTGGTATTCTGATCCTACAGCCCTACCCAATCTCATCGAATTCTGTAACCGGAACCTGAAAACCAATATTCACCCCGAACCTTCGACAATCGAGGTTGGAAGTCCGGAAATCTTTAACTTTCCATACGTGGAACTCACCGGACATGGAAATATCATCTTTTCGGAAAGCGATGCTATGAATCTAAGGAATTACCTGGAAGCCGGTGGTTTTCTTCATGCCGACGATAATTACGGTATGGACGAATATTTCAGGCGAGAAATGAAAAAGGTTTTTCCGGAAAAGGAATTTATTGAGCTACCGCCCTCCCATCCTATTTTTCACCAGAAATACGATTTCGACCAGGGGCTCCCAAAAATTCACGAACACGATAACAAACCACCGCAGGCTTTTGGCATTTTTATCGAAGACCGCCTTGTTTGTCTCTACACCTATGAAACCGATCTGGGCGATGGATGGGAAGACGAAGATGTACACAATGATCCGCCCGATTTGCGCGAGAAAGCGTTGAAAATGGGGGCAAATATTATCGCATTCGTTTTTAATCAGTAGCCGAAGGCCGGGGGTTTGAAGAAAGTAAGAACTGAATTTTCAGACATAACAATAGTTTTATACAATATGCATTTGTGCATTGCAGCAATAAAGCATTTACAATGAAAATAGTAGCCTTTAACGGAAGTCCTCGTCGAAACGGGAACACCGTAACACTGATCAACGAAATGTTCAAGATTTTTAATGCTGAAGGTATTGAAAGTGAAATGATACAGTTAGGGAATAAACCGGTTCATGGGTGCACGGCCTGCGCTATATGTAAGGACAAACAAGACGGAAAATGTCACATAAAAAACGAGCACCTCAACTTCTGTATCGAAAAAATGATCGAAGCAGACGGGATCATCATCGGGTCACCCGTATATTTTGCTGATGTTACACCTGAAGTAAAAGCACTAATCGATGTAGCAGGCTATGTTACGCGTGCCGGCGGACACCTTTTAAAACGAAAAATTGGTGCCGGAGTGATTGCCGTTCGTCGCGGTGGGGCGCTGCATGTATTTGAAACGCTAACTAATTTTTTTCTGATCAACCAAATGATTGTGCCGGGATCGAGCTATTGGAATTTTGCGATTGGCCGCGAACCGGGAGACGTTCAGTATGACACAGAAGGGATGCAAACCATTCGAACGTTGGCTGAAAATATGAGTTGGTTGCTTCGGAAAACTTTGACCTAAAAAAGGCCCTTCCAAAATGAAAGAGCCCTGGAAATATTTTTTAACGACTTACTGAGCTTCCACTACAAGATATTTTGAAACACTCCAGAACTGAGTTTTGTTGTCGATAAACAAAGTATCTGCTGTCTTCTCGCCGGAAATATGAAACGATCCGGCCGGATGCACCGACAATAACTCAGCCTTTTTTACATTTAAAGGTAGCAGATCCAGTTCACGCAAGTCAACCCCGCTAAAAACATCTTTATTAAAATCCTTTTTAATCCCGGATGATTTTCCTATTCCCAGGAATCCACCCGTTCGCTCAATCACACCATTATCTTTTAACTCCTGCCGGCTTCCAATCACATAAAAAACCTGATTCAGTTCACGTACCTGCATTTCTATTTTATTCGATTTCTCCTCGTTTTCGCTTTCGATCACCGAGATTTTTTCATTCAATTGCACCACATCTTTACTCAGGTTCTGTACATCGAGCGTAAGCCGGGCAATTTCAGTATTCTTTTCTTCGATTTGTTTTTCAAGATTACTGACCATTTGTTCCATCTCGCTAACCACGGCATTTAACTTCCCGATCTTATAATTCGAATTGTTCAGCTTTTTCTGCAGACTGGCGACCTGTTGCTTGTTTTTTTGAATCAGTTCATTCAGTAAATTAATGTCTTCAACTATCTTCTGTTTCTGAGAATAGCTCATTTCGCGTTGTTGGGTCTGCTGAACAGTGACCAGTTTTTCAACCACTTTAATCGAATCGAGTGTAGCCAGAATTTCATTAAAATCGGAAAGATATTCGGCAATTGATGAATCTTTCATGGCGGCCTCACGATTCAGACTATCGCGTTCCATAACAAGTTGTTCTGCATCCTTTCGGTAATTGTGGCAGGATGAAAAAAGGATTACGGTCAAGATCAAAATCAGAAATTTTCTCATAATGCTAATTTTTGTTTTACACAAAGGTACAAAATATAAAACCATGAATGCATGGCCATATTCCGAACAATTTTTAAACAATATTACCGGCAACAAAAAACCCTCCTGTAAAACAGAAGGGTCTTCTTCAGTTGTATACTCCAGTTTTATTTTCCCTGCTCTAACTTTAATGTTTCAGTCGTCTGGTCGCAAACCTCAGTCGGCCCGAAGTACTGTATCGGTCCGGGATAAACGAACTCTGTTCCGTTAGCCCACTCTCCGCGTTTCGAAACGAAATACTTATAGGGTGCACCATCCAGTTCAACAAGTGCTTTCTGAATCACGGGTTTCATATGTCCGTGACGTTTCTCCATGTTCATCATCATGGTTATCGGGACACCTCCGGCAATCCATTCATCGGCAGGAGCAGTTGTATTGCGTACTGATGACATGTAACCGGTTTTTCCTTCCGAAATAAGTACGGAAGCCGTGTAGCCCAATGAATAACAATAATCGGCATCGAAATTCGATGGTGCTGAACAACGTCCTTCATAACCAAAAAAGTGATGCTGTGTTCCGAATTTACCCGGGTATTGTCCCCTGTCTTTCATTTCATCGAGACGAATACTTACCATTTCCCCGAGTAGTTTCTCCGTCTCGATCAACGAAACCTGAACATTGCCGTGTGGATCGCGATCGAGTGTAAGTTGCGTGGCAATACCCGATGGAAGCGAACTAAACACTTTTGAGGATGATTCAGTAAGCTGAGAAGCCACCCACTTATTTCGCTGGCTCTTTTTCAGCATTTTAAATTCCTTCTCGGTTTCGGTTCCTTCGGCAAGCAGATCGTTCAACTCCGAGATCAAAACTTTCATCTCGGGAATGAACTCGATCAAACCCTCGGGAATCAGCGCCACCCCAAAGTTGTTTCCATCTTCCGCGCGTTTGGCAACAATTCCGGCCATGTAATCCACGATTTCTGCAAGCGTTTGTTTTTTCTCTGCCACTTCTTCTGAAATCAGCGTGATGTTTGGCTGCGTTTTCAATGCACATTCCAGTGCAATGTGCGAAGCCGAGCGGCCCATCAACTTGATAAAGTGCCAGTATTTTTTAGCCGAATTGGCATCACGCTGAATGTTTCCAATAAGTTCAGAATACACTTTAGTTGCCGTGTCAAAACCAAAAGAGGTCTCGATCATTTCATTCTTCAAGTCGCCATCGATGGTTTTCGGACAACCGATCACCTGCACACCTGCATTGATCTTGGTGTAATATTCAGCCAATACACATGCATTTGTGTTCGAATCGTCGCCCCCAATAACAACCAATGCATTCAAATTCAGATCTTTAGCAATCTCAAGCCCTTTGTCGAACTGGCTCTCTTCTTCAAGTTTGGTTCTTCCTGATCCGATGATATCGAACCCACCCGTATTACGATACGCATCGATAATCTCCGGAGTGAGTTCCATGTATTTATGATCGACCAGTCCGCCGGGGCCTCCCAAAAAACCATATATTTTGCTGTCGGGATGTATTTTTTTAACCCCGTCGAAAATACCCGAAATTACGTTGTGGCCGCCCGGCGCCTGACCTCCCGATAATATTACACCGACGTTTACAGGTGCAATTACACCGGATTTTCCACCTTCTTCAAAGGTAATCAAAGGCATGCCATAAGTATTTGGAAACAAAGCTTTGATATCTTTCTGATCGGCAACTGATTGTGTTTTGGCACCTTCAACCAGTTTAACTGCACCTTTCAACGATTTGGGAAGTTTAGGCTGATATTTTGCCCTTTCTTTTTGTAATGCACTAATATTCATTTGTATAAAATTATTTATTCTGAGAAAAGCGTACCAAAATTAATCGAATTTAACAGGATTTCCTACCTTAAAGAGTTTAAGGTAACCGATTTAAAGTAAAATTAAAGGGTAAAATACAAGCCGATCAGAGCTGTGTCTTCTTGAAGATATAGAAGCATGAAAAACTTTTCCAGATTTATTTCTGAAGAATAAACACGTAATTTGAAAGCTGCCTTCAGTCCAATTAATTAAAGGTATTTAATTTGTCAGGAAATCGAGAATATCGGAAGCCCCTCCCGAACGCCCGGTTTTGTAAAATTCGGTGTAGCCACAACGTTTGCAGGTCACAGCCGTAAATCGACGATTCTGTATATTAAAATATTTGGTGAACCCGGCTCCCGTTGTACGGATTTCGTCAATCTCGTATTCCCAACTGCTGCATTTAACACAGCTAAAACTTTTTTTCATGACCAATTATGAATTGTTGAATTAAACTGTTTCCAAGTTTATTGGTATTAGTTCCTGGTATTTATTACGATTTGCACTACAAAACCTATTATTGCAGTTAAAATAAGCAGTACAAGAATCATCTTTCTAACAAGCTGAAATTTATTTATTGGCTCTTTTCTCGGCTTTTTATAGTGTTCGTATCTACCCATCTTCTGATTTTTTTTTCAACCGTTTGGCATCCTTCAACGCATTGTTAATAATCCACTCCAGTTGTCCGTTAATGCTCCTGAAATCATCGGCTGCCCATTTCTCCACGGCCGCCATAATTTCCGGATCTATGCGTAACACAAATGATTTTTTCTTCGCCATTTTCTACTCCTCTCCTTCCATTAATTTTCGCATGGCGTATTCAATTGCCTGTTTTTTTTGAGTACCAATTAAAATTTTTTTCCCGTTTTGCAGATACAATTGCAACCCGATATTCCCTGATATGGTGTAAGCCTGTCCCGACCGACGGCGGCGTCTCATGCCATAACCCCCGTATTCTCGTTTAGCTCTGTATGAACGAATTTCATAGTTCGCAATCTCGCCGGGCGTAATCTTTTTCCATTTCTTTTTCAAAGGCGAAAAGGCAATATACAAGCCTTCAGCAGTGATTTTTGTTTTTAACCTGACTCTAGCGATCACCAAAAAAATGAAAAACATCAGTAAAACTGAAGAAACTCCGGTTGCAATCAATCCTTCAGTCGACATTGGATTATCGCCATAAGGTTCGTCAAGAACCACCTGCGAATGTATGCCAATGGCAAACGGAACCACCACTGCCGACAATGCCAGTAACATGATCAGCCATAGCCACCACTGCGTAAACCGTTGTTCTTCAGAAAAAAGGATCTTATCCATTACCCATTAATATAAGGTTCCTGTATTCACTACCGGAGTTGCATCCTTATCCCCACAAAGTACTACCATCAGGTTACTAACCATGGTTGCCTTTTTCTCTTCGTCGAGCGTAACAATTTCCTTTTGACTAAGCTCTTCCAGTGCCATTTCAACCATGCTTACTGCTCCCTCAACAATTTTGTAGCGGGCAGCAACAATGGCTGTAGCCTGCTGACGTTTCAACATTGCCTGGGCGATCTCCTGTGCATAGGCGATGTGATTGATCCGTGCCTCGATAACATGAATACCGGCGATTTCCAACCGCTCTACGATTTCACGTTCCAGTTCATTGTTAACTTCTTCTGTACCATCGCGTAATGTTACTTTTGCCGATTCGTCCTCGATGTTATCGTAAGGATATAGTCCGGCAAGTTTACGTAAAGCAGCCTCGCTTTGTACCACCACAAAATGCTCGTATTCATCAACACCGAATGCCGCTCTGTAAGTTTCTTCAACTTTCCAAACCAGCACCAGACCGATCATAATTGGATTTCCCAGTTTATCATTCACTTTAATGGTCTCGCTGTCGAAATTGCGGGCTCGCAGTGATATTTTCTTCTTGGTGAAAAACGGATTAACCCAGTAAAAACCATTGGTTTTAATGGTTCCTTTATAGGCACCGAAAAGAACCAACACGCAACTTTGATTCGGATCAACTACCGTAAACCCAATCGCAATCAGAATAAAAACCGGAATCAAGATTGCTGCAGGAACGACCATTCCACGCAAAAAACCAAATACAATGAGGACCAAGATGATTAGTTCCACAAAAAGAAACAGGTAACCTGACATACCAGAATATTGCTTTTCCATGACATTAATGTTTTAGTAATTTGATATTATTTTAATATCACTAAATTAAAACTTTTTTTTCAGGAAGTCAATACCTGATATGAAAATTTTTCTTTCTAATTTTGACGATAAGCATTCAACCTTTAGTAAAATACTCTGTTACTCACTTTATGGAAAATAAAGCAATCAAAATCATTAAAGAACCAATTAACCAGTTTATTCGGCTAGAAACTTCAAGCAGCATCATTTTATTCTCGTTTACTATTATTTCAATTGTTTTTGCAAACAGTCCGTTGAGTGATCAGTTTCTGGGATTCTGGAAGAAATACATCACGTTTAGTTTTCCCGGTCTTGAACTGTCGAAACCCATGTACAAATGGATTAACGACGGTTTAATGGCCATTTTCTTTTTTTTAATCGGGCTGGAAATAAAACGTGAAATTCTGACCGGAGAACTCAGCCATATAAAGAAAGCCTCACTTCCTCTGTTTGCTGCTGTTGGCGGTATGATCATACCTGCCATACTTTTTACCGTTTTAAACACTGGAAATGCAGGTGGAGAAGGTTGGGGAATACCTATGGCTGCCGACATTGCTTTTTCTTTGGGAATTTTAACCTTACTTGGAAGCAGGGTGCCTTCAGGTATGAAGGTATTTTTAATGGCTTTTGCGATCATTGATGACCTTGGCGCCGTACTTGTCATTGCATTTTTCTACAGCTCGAACTTAATCTGGACCAATATCTTTATTGGGTTGGGAATTGTGGCAGTGTTAATGTTGCTGAGTCGACTGAATTATTATTCAAAATATATTTTCTTCATTGCGGGTGTGATTGTTTGGATACTCTTTCTGAAATCGGGAATACATGCAACCATTGCCGGAGTGCTGCTTGCACTGACCATTCCCTTACGAAGAAAAACCGATACGCGATCGTTTTACGAACGGGGGAAACAACTCCTTGACGATTTTGTGCAAGAATGCAATTTAAAAGAACAAAGGACGGTGCTTTCAAAAAAACAACTGCATGCTATCGATGACCTTCAGGAACTAACAGAAAACACTACATCGCCGCTGCAGCATCTGGAACATGCTCTTCATGGTTGGGTTTCTTATGTTATCATGCCGGTTTTTGCTTTAGCCAACGCGGGCGTAATATTCAGTTTTGGTGGTGATTCCAATACAGCATTATCTATCAATATTGCCTTAAGCATGGTCATTGGTAACGTTATTGGCATTTTTACCTTTTCCTGGCTGGCCATAAAATTTAATGTAGCTGAACTACCGGAAAATGTGAACTTCAAGCAACTTGCAGGCGTTTCATTCCTCGGCGGACTCGGATTCACGATGTCGCTTTTCATTAATAACCTGGCTTATACCGATGCTGCATTAATTGACTCTGCCAAAATGGGGATATTGTTTGGTTCGATGGTAGCTGGTTTGCTGGGGTATTTCACCATACGACTAACAGTGAAAAATACCTGAAATACAAAAAAGAAAAAGGCACTTCTCAGTGCCTTTTTCTTTTAGTTTAAAATCATTTCTACGTATCCCGTCGATTCTGTTTCAAGCACATCATACGAACGGGCGAAATCGAGTATGTTCTTAATGGAAGCTTCTGATGGTCCTTTTAGGTTGGCTTCCATGGTATCAAAATCGGTGTTAGCTTCTGCGGCCTCAACCTGGTCGCTTTCGCTTTCAAAAGTTTTAATACAATAAACTAAAGTAGAGAATTTCTGCATAGGCATTTTCAATAATTTTACTTTAAAACGCCATTCTCCACCAAATATTGTGTTAACAATCGTTAAATCATTGTCAGCGTCAGATTCTTCTTTTCTATCAGCTTTCTGAGGTTGATTAGTGCATATCGCATACGTCCAAGCGCGGTGTTAATACTTACATCGGTTTGATCTGCTATTTCTTTGAAACTGAGCCCCATGTAATGCCGCATGTAGATAACCTGCTGCTGATCCTCAGGGAGTTCCTTAATCAGATCCTTTACCTCGCTAAGTATCTGACTATTTATCATCTGATCTTCGATAGTAGCTTCAGAATACTTTTGCGAATTAAAGATATCCACCTCCGAACTGTCGTTCGAAATGGTACCTTTCAATTTAAGTTTTCTGAAGTGATCGATGATCAGGTTATGCGCTATACGGAGAACCCAGGAAACGAATTTACCGTTTTCAATGTATTTCCCCCGTTTTAGCGAGCGAATTACTTTGATAAAGGTTTCCTGGAAGATATCCTCAGCCAGTTCCTGGTTCTTTACAATCAACAGGATATACGAAAACACCCTGTTTTTATGACGTAATATAAGAGTTTCAAGAGATTCTTGATCGCCTTCCACAAATCTTTGAACGAGCTCATTGTCGTCCAGCGAGTTAAGTTTGAACATTACCTTCTATTTAAAAAACAAAAAGTAAAATGGATCTATAGGCGTCAAATTTTAAGTGTGATATAACAATTATTGTACTTTTGTACGAGTCAAAAATGAAACAAATTACTGAATAATACAAGTTTTTTAAAACTTTTTATTGCATTTCCAACGTAATTATGTCCAACAGCAACAAAGCCAAATACATTGAAATTCAGAATGCAAGGGTTCATAATCTGAAAAATATGAGCCTTAAACTTCCGCGAAACCGCTTAATTGTAATTACCGGAGTTTCCGGTTCCGGAAAATCTTCGCTGGCCTTTGATACGCTGTTTGCTGAGGGACAACGCAGATACGTTGAAAGTCTTTCTTCGTATGCGCGGCAGTTTCTCGGAAGGATAAATAAACCGGAAGTTGATTTTATTAACGGAATTCCTCCGGCCATAGCTATCGAACAAAAGGTGAACACGCGTAACCCGCGCTCCACAGTAGGCACTTCAACTGAGATTTACGATTACCTCAAATTACTGTTTGCGCGAACCGGAAAAACATACTCGCCGGTTTCGGGAGAATTGGTCACCCGTAATAGTGTTTCGGATGTTGTGGACTACATCAATTCATATAAAGAAGGTACACGTCTGATCATAGCCGCACCGCTCATCCCAAAGAATGGACGTACAATTCTCGAAGAAGCAGAATTACTGATGCAACAGGGATTTTCGCGAATCGAAACCAACAACGAAATAAAACAAATAAATGAATTGATTAAGGGTAAAACAGAAGATTTTTGTGACGGAACCTGTAACCTGGTGATTGATCGCGTGGCTGTTCAGTTGGATGAAGATACACAAAGCCGGATCGCCGACTCGGTGCAGACGGCATTTTTTGAAGGACACGGCGATTGCCTCATAAAAATTTACCGAAATGACGATACAGAATCCCGAAGTTTTTCAAACCGCTTCGAAGCCGACGGCATAGAATTCGAGGAACCTACGGTTCATATGTTCAGTTTTAATAACCCGGTAGGTGCCTGTCCGACCTGCGAAGGCTATGGAAAAGTAATTGGCATTGATGAAGACCTGGTAATCCCCAACAAATCTCTATCCATTTACCAGGATGCCATTGCCTGCTGGAAAGGTGAGAAAATGAGCGAATGGAAAAACGAATTGATTTATTCAGCTGAAAAATTCAATTTCCCCATTCATAAACCTTACTACGAACTTTCCGAAGAGCAAAAATTCCTGTTGTGGACCGGTAACAAATATTTTAAAGGGCTCAATCGCTTTTTTAAATTTCTGGAAGAAAGCAGCTATAAAATACAGTATCGTGTCATGTTATCGCGCTATCGGGGAAAAACCATTTGCCCGGAATGCAAAGGCAGTCGACTGAAACGGGAGGCCGGTTATGTGAAGATTGCCGGTAAATCCCTGCAGGAACTGGTTTTATTGCCCGTTTCAGAACTGCGGGAATTCTTTCACTCATTGAAACTTAATCAACATGATAAAGAAATTTCAAAACGCATTCTCCTCGAGATCAATAACCGGCTGGAATTTTTATGTGATGTTGGCTTGGGGTATCTCACCTTAAATCGGCTATCTTCAACCTTGTCCGGTGGTGAATCGCAGCGAATCAACCTGGCTACTTCATTGGGAAGCAGCCTGGTGGGATCCTTGTATATTTTGGATGAGCCCAGCATCGGGCTGCACTCGCGCGATACTCAAAGGCTGATCAAAGTGCTGCGCAGGTTACAAAAAATCGGGAACACCGTTTTGGTAGTTGAACACGACGAAGATATTATACGGGCTGCTGATGAAGTGGTTGACATTGGCCCACTTGCCGGCCAACATGGAGGAGAAGTGGTTTTTCAGGGCAATCACGAAGAATTGGAGAAAAAACCGGAGAGTCTGACCACTAAATACCTGACCGGAGTTGAGCAGATCGAAGTTCCGAAACAACGACGGAAATGGACAAACTCGATTGAATTGGTGGGTGCCCGCGAGAACAACTTAAAAAACCTGACTGTCAAATTTCCGCTGAATACGATAACCGTAGTAAGCGGGGTCAGCGGTTCAGGAAAATCTTCGCTGGTGAGCAAAATACTGACACCAGCATTGACTAAAATACTTGGCGGATATGGCGAACGGACCGGGCGTCATGACGCGGTTAAAGGCGATTATAAACTGTTGGACGCTATTGAATTCATCGACCAGAATCCGATTGGAAAATCATCACGCTCAAATCCGGTTACCTACCTCAAAGCCTATGACGAAATAAGAAAGCTCTATTCGGAACAACAGGCTGCAAAAATCCAGGGACTAAAACCCTCACATTTTTCATTCAATGTGGATGGAGGCCGCTGCGACGAATGCCAGGGCGAAGGAACGATTAAAGTTGAGATGCAGTTCCTGGCCGATGTATATCTGGTTTGCGAAAGTTGCGGGGGAAAACGTTTTAAAGAAGACATTCTGGAGGTGCGCTACCACGAAAAGAACATCGACGATGTGTTGAACCTTACCGTAAATCAGGCAATAGAGCTGTTCTCCCAAGGGAAAAGCTCAACCGAAAAAAAAATCACGAAACGCTTACAGCCATTGCAGGATGTAGGTTTGGGCTACATCAAACTGGGACAGTCTTCAAGTACCTTGTCGGGTGGTGAAAGCCAGCGTGTAAAACTGGCGTCTTTCCTGGCTCATGAAAAGGACGCTCCTACCCTTTTCGTTTTCGACGAACCTACAACAGGGCTTCACTTTCACGATATCCGAAAGTTAATTGATTCATTCAATGCACTGATTTCCCGCGGGCATTCCATCCTGATTATTGAGCACAACATGGAAATTATTAAATGTGCCGACTGGGTGATCGACCTCGGACCAGAAGGCGGCGACAAAGGTGGTGAACTGGTTTTTGCGGGGCTTCCCGAAGATTTAATCAAAGAAAAAGCATCGTACACCGGACAGGCACTCAAGGAAAAACTCTAAGTTAGTTTCGATGTTTCAGAATTCTGCGGACTGCTGCTAACAATAAAAGCAACAAAGGTAATAGTACGATCAGCGCTGTAAATCCAATCCAGGCTTTAAAGTTTTGTGGATTGTTCCTGAACGTAAACGCCCAGTTGCCTGAAATCCAGTAAGAGAAAATACCCCAAAATACAGCCAGAAACAGGTTGATTCTTTTTGCCCGTTCTATAATTTTCAGGACAAAATCACTGCTTTTTGCCGGTAAAACCAGGTACCAGAATGCAGCGTAGGCAAAAATTCCGATCCATGAAACAAAGGTTCCCAAGGGAATATTATGACTTTCAGATAAGCGATACCCCAGCAATTCAGGTTTTAAAACCAACACGATTACCGCACTTGCCAGTAATATCAGTAACAATATAATCTTAGTTTTCTTCATTGGCAGGAGATTGAACAAGGATAGGCAGACGTTGCCATTCGCGGTACAAAAGAAAGGAAACCACCAGGGCCGATAAGGTGTCCGAAATCGGGAAACTAAGCCAAATACCATCGATTCCCCAGAAACCGGGAAGAATAAACAACAAAGGAATCAGTGCAATTACCTGACGAAAAAGCGTTGCAAAAAGGGATAAACCCGCTTTCCCGATGGCCTGAAAAAAGTTGGAGGCTACCACCTGAAAACCAATTATAGGGAAAGCCAAAATTACCAGTCGTAATCCATTACTGGCAATATCGTACAACGTTTCACTGTCGTTGTTAAATACTTTAATGATTATTCCGGGGAAAGATTCAATCAACGCAAAAGCAACAACAGAGATTAATGTAGCCGAGATCAAGGTTATGCGGAGCGCCTGTTTAATCCGATCGACCGATTTGGCGCCGTAATTAAAGCCGATAATTGGTTGAGAAGCCATGTTCAGCGCAACGATAGCCATAACCACCAGTGTAATCACCGAATTGATGATTCCCATCGCACCCACGGCTAGGTCGCCACCAAAAGCGATCAGTTTCTTGTTCAGTAAACCCTGCACAAAACTGCCGGCAATCTGCATTGAGAAGGGAGCCATACCAATGGCTATGATCTCCATCATAATTTCCCAATCGATACGAATATTTTGAAGCCGCAGTTTTATCACCGATCGCTTACTTTTAATGAAGTGATAAAGTACCCAGATCATCAAAACAAACATCGAAATAACCGTGGCATAGGCAGCTCCCTTAACACCCATACCGAGTCCAAAAATAAAAATTGGGTCAAGAATGAGGTTGGTCACCGAACTCAGGATCATCGAGATCATGGCAATTTTTGCATTGCCTTCAGATCGAATTACATTATTCATCGAAAATCCAATGACCATGAATAGTACACCGGCAAGAATAATGTCAAGGTAATCGTTGGCATACTGAAAAGTTTCCTCTGTAGAACCAAATGAACGAAGGATAGGAACTTTCAGGGAGTACGTCACGATCATGATCAGAACCGAAACGATTACCATAAGGGTAAAGCCGGTTCCAAGAGTTTTTTCAGCGCGCTCCATGTCCTTTTTCCCCATATTGATGGAAACGTAGACACCGGTACCTATTCCAATGAGCATACCGAATCCCATCATTATCAACATTACAGGGAAAATAACCGAGATTCCACTTAATGCCTCAGCACCAACACCCTGACCAATAAAAATCCGATCAACGATGTTATAAAGCGCGTTTACAAATACTCCGATAAAGGCAGGAATAAAGTATTTCAGCATCAAGCGGCCTACGTGCGCCTCCCTTAATTCTTCAACATTTTTCATGAATCGTGCAAAGGTAAAGATTCTTGACAAACATTTACAGAGCGGCTTTGTTTAAGCCTTTTTTAAAATGTAAATTTGCACCCATCGAAACAAAAAATCATGAAGCAACCAAAAATAAATGCTGCTATCCGCGATAAGCTTTTTTCTCCGAACCCTGACACCGTTATTTCTGCCATTCAGTCGTTAAAGGAAAGCGGCAATAAAGAATATCTTCCCCTTCTTTTTGAATTACTGACAAAACATCGAAATAATGAAGTTGAAACCGAAATTTTAAAGTTATTGGGAAGTATCAAGGACAAAGAAACAGTACCGGTCTTTGTTGCGGCCCTGCAAGATCAAAAATTTGCCACAATTCGGAAAAACATCGTAACGGTTTGCTGGCAGAACGGAATGGATTTTAGCAAATTCTTTGAAGTCTTCATTGATCTGATCATAAATGAAGAATGGGATATTGCATTCGAAGCATGTACAGTAATCGAGAACCTTGAACATTTCCCTCCACCGGAAGAAATGCAAGCGATAAAACTTAAAATTGCGCGGGCCCTGAAATCGGCCAATGACCAGAAGCAGTATTTTCTGGAAGAACTCTTAAAAATGTCTTCCTAACATCCCGGATTCAATTTGAGACCTGGTAAAAAAATATGGCTGCTTTTAGGACTTATATTTGCGTCTGCGTTTACCCGGGCTCAAAACGAAAGTCCGTTGCTGGTTTTCTCCAACCCGATTATGATCAATCCAGCCTTTGCAGGATTCGATAACCAAACCAGCCTGCATGTGGGTAACCAGTATTATCTGATTGATTCAGCTCAAGCTTATAACCTGCTCTATTTTACCTACGACACCTATTCCGATAAACTGAACGGTGGCATTGGTCTGTATTTTCAACAAGGTATTATCGGCAGCCGTAATATCAGCACTTCAGAATTTGGTTTTTCTTATGCAGGTGTTCCGCGTAAAACGAAAAACGGAAGCATACGATTTGCCGTTAATGCTAATTTCCTGCTGGCAACCAAACACTGGTATGTGGCGTCACTCGATGGTATTATGATTGATCCGCGTCAGACCGACCCAAATCCTCCGGGAGAGGAATTTTTACGCTATCTTCTGCTCAAACCGCGGCTTTCTTTTTTATGGGACACACGTGCTGTGACGTGGGGAATTAGTGCCGGGTATCCTCTTAAAGTGAAATTCAATACCGATTCGCTCGATGCTCAGCAAAGTATGCCTGCCGCTTTTACGCTGTACATCTCGAAGAATCGCGAAGGATATAAAAAAGGCCTGAGAACCCGTCCCTATCTTTTTGTTCCCGAAATAATATTCCATTACCAGGAGGATTTTATCATTAGCAGGATTCATGCCTACATTGAACATACGAGCATAACTTTTGGCACTTTTCTTCAAAGCGATTTCACGCACAACATTCATACTCTGGGCGGTACTTTTGGAATTGCCGAGGGAAATATCCGGGTAGATCTCAGCGCCGGTGCAGGAGTGCCCGGCATATCAAACAACACAGGTTTCTGTGGTGAACTATCCTTAAAACTCATTGTTCCGCGAATAGATTATTCTAAAATAAATCCATGGGCTACAAAAGCTAAGTGAAAATCATTTTGTAATTTGGCGGGCTCATTGCGAGGGTTTGCAGTTCATGAAGCGCATTAGAATATTCCTTTTTTTTCTGTTTATTAACGGCATTTGTTTTGCCCAGGACCCGGGGTATTCGCAATTCTATGCCAATCCGCTTCATCTTAATCCGGCTTTTACAGGGACAACCGAACTTCAACGCTTTGTTTTAAATTATCGAAACCAGTGGCCTCAGAAAGGGAATTCCTATTCTACCTATTCCATTTCTTACGACCGAATATTAAACAATTTGAAATCGGGGCTTGGATTTCAGACTTACTATGATCGCGAGCCCAATAATATTATTAATACGGTTTCGGCCAGTGTCAGTTACTCGCATCAGATTCAGTTGGGAATGGAAACCTTCATGACACTTGGAGTACAGGGAGGTATCGTAAGCAAGCAGTTCGATCTTAGCAGTCTGGTGTTTCCTTCGAATATCGACCAGGTTTCAGGTGAAATTTCGGGTAGCCTGCCCATGCAGTTATCCGATGAAAGTAAGACGTATCCCGATTTTGCTGTTGGTGTTGTGGGGCAACACCGGCGGGCATTTTGGGGAGCCGGCGTACATCATCTTACCCAACCCGACGAATCGATTATCAACGGTGATCAGAAAGGTAAACTACCCGTTAAAGTTACGGTTCATGGAGGGATTCGAACACGTCAGTTGCATCATGGATTACTTTCCCGTGAATTTACCTTGTCGCCAAATATTCTTTATCAGCAGCAAGGCAGTTTCAAACAGTTGAATCTAGGAATATATATGATCGAGAAATCATTCTTGTTTGGTGCCTGGTTCAGAAATAACATCGATGTGCGGCCTGATGCTCTGATCGCTTTGGTTGGTTTTGCCCGTGAAAAATTCCAATTGGGTTATAGTTTCGATTATACTTTATCGAAATTATCCAATTACAGTCACGGTTCACATGAAATATCGCTGACTTTTTTCCTTGGAACGAAAAATGGGAAAAACCTTCGTAACAGGTTACTCATTCCAATGATTTAATGGAGTACGGGTTTTTTACAATCCTCGTGCATCATTTCCCACGGAACAACATAATGTTGTTCCAATCTTTCCGTTCTGGTTTTGAAGTTCACCGTATACCCTTTGAATACGCGGTAATTGCTTTTAATTATGTCCTTTGCTGACAAATCCAACCTCCTCATAACACCCGGATTTTAGTAGGTACAAGTTACAAAATTTGAGGCCCGAAATCAAGTTAAAAAAGTATAAAGATAAGTGTAAAAGCAACGCGTTCAGGCTAAAAAAGAAGCGTTACATTTCCCTGTTGCATGTGCTTCTCTCCCGTAAAATCGATGTATTGAATGACCCAGGTATAAACTCCTGCCGGGGCAAAAGTTCCGTTTTCCATTTTGCCATCCCAACCGATTTCCTGGCTGTCAGATTCGAAGATAGCCTCTCCCCAGCGATTGAATATGAGTAGTTGGTAACCTTCATCCAGTACACCATCTCCATAAATTCTAAATTCCCGGTCCTCTTCAAGCGATGCATTAGGGGAAAAAGCATTGGGCGGAAAAAGTTGATCGAAAGTTACCGTAACGGCTTTATTAATCGTGTCTGTACACCCAAAATCGTTTCTCACCTCCAGCAGCACATTATAAATATTCATGGCATCGTACCGGTGTACCGGATCTTTTTCATCAGTAGATGTGCTATCACCAAAATCCCAGTAATACGAACTGGCAGCATGACTGGTATTGGTAAAGCTTACTTCGGGATCAGTAATTAAAACTTCCTCCGGATAGCAATCGAAATCTGCCACGGGAACCGGAAAAACATGCACAAGTGAATCATAAACAGCCGTGTTCTCACAACCTTTGCTATCCAAAACGGTCAGACTAATGTCGAATGCCAGCAGCAAATCATCAGAATTGATGAAAGAGTGCCCCGGATTCTGCTCGGCTGAAATACTGCCATCACCAAAATCCCAGAAATAGGATTGTGCAGGTTTATTGGTAGATGCATAGAAATCTACATTGAGGGGTGAACAGCCTTCGATATTTTCTGCCGAAACAAGAATGTCGGGCTTAACTTTTACCTCCTGCAAAGAAGATATTGCTATACAACCTTGTTCATTTACCTTGAGGCCGACTCTACGCTGAATATCGTCAAATCCCAGAGGGATCGTAATGCTATCTAACCCAATTTCAGAGGCAATCACTTCGTCGTTGTAATACCAGGTGTATTCGGTTTCTTCGAAATTTGTGCCGGTGTAGGCTAGTTGCAGATTATAACCGTAACACGCGTTCGAGTCCAGATCAAAAGTGGCTTCAGGTTGGTTATGGATACCTATTTCGATGGTATCAACGTACTCACAGGAAGCTTCATCTACCATATCCAGTCTGAACAAATATTTTCCATATTCAGGTACAGTAATTACAGGATCGTATGTATTTTCATTTTCTATAGTGACTTCAGCATCCAGTGCGTTAAGTGTTACAATTGGTGATCCATTGGTAAAAGCCAGTTTAAATTCGTGCGAAAAACCACCACAGAAAAGTGTTTTAACGATATTATCGTCGAATACCGGTTTTTCGCTATCGTTTACTTGCACGCGGGCAACTGCCGACAACTTTACTTCCGGATCGCCTTCCATTCCGCCAAATTCTATCAGAAAACCTTGTGGTATATAACCCTCCACAGTTGATCCGGGATTTGGAAGATCGTTCCAGTCTCCTCGCACTCCGGTACTATATAATATGTGGGCATAATCTTCATTATTTAAATTATTCGGCTCACCTGACCCCCAATTGGAATATTCACCATTTACCGGACCACCACTGGAATTCCCTTGCCAAAATACAACCCGATCTGCAGCAGGTCCATCCACCCATTTCCAGGTTCCCTCTTCATCTTCATCCGATGCACCAATCCATCCGGTTCCCTCGGTTTTGGTGTAAATAAAATCCTGCTCTTCCTTCGACCGTATAGTAGCAAGATAACCCTGCAAGCCGTAATAATCCATTGATGCGGCTAAAGCACGTGCATTACTCCAGGATATTGATTGTCGTGATACAAACCGATAAAAATGACCTGTAGCCGGCAAGTAATCAGCATCTTTCAAACTGATAGAAAAAGATCGTATACCGGCGGTTGGAGTCGACGAAGTATTTTTATAATAAACTTTTGAGACTGCCTCTTCATAATCAGCATCCGATCCTGCACCGCTTATTTCAAGATAACCGCTACCGGTGTTCCAGTTGTAATTGAATGATCCAACTTCATCCCATTCCAGGATGTCTTCACCCTGGATGTAGTTTGAAATTGAAATCTTCATTCCCTCGTTATCCTCATCTACCTGAATATTCGTAATAGAAATTTCGGCTGCAACCGCAACGGGGTCGGAACAATATTGTACAGCTTCTGTATTGGGATTTTCAATGATTGGCGGATCACTGTTTTGTCCAGAAACCTTACCGGTAATTCCCGCCAAAATTAATAAGACAAACAGCAATACCGGTTGAAATATGCTCATGCAACAAATGTACTATTTTCTATTCGAGAAGTATTTCATGAATTGCGAACGTTCATACATCAACGGATCCGGAATATTTTTATACGAAAGCCTTCCCCTGAAATCTTCGATTTTTTTAAAGTTCCATTTTTTCATGAAAGCTGCAAGTTCATCCAGCATTGCTGGAATCGATTTCGAGCCGTTCACGTACAAAGTTGAGCACAATTGTGCCACCTGGGCACCAGCCAGCAATTGCTTGATCACTCCTTCTCCATCGTGGATACCGGTTGAAGCAGCAATATCGAGATGGGTTACCGACGACGACACCAGCCCAACCCAGCGCAGCGAACGCCGAATATCGGCAGGTGAACTGAACACTTCAGATGAGGTCAGTTCCAGGGTATCCAGGTTGATATCGGGTTCGTAAAAACGGTTGAACATGACAATACCGGCAGCACCCGCTGCTTTCAATTTATCGGCCATGCCAATTATGTTACTGTGGTGTACCCCAAACTTAATCGAAACCGGTATACTCACCTGCTTTTTTACTTTTTCGAGCACATCAATGTACAATTGTTCCACCACGCCCGGTTTTTCATGACGGTCAGTAGGCAAGTAAAAGATATTGAGTTCGATGGCATCAGCACCGGCTTCTTCAAAATCTTTGGCGAAAGTGGTCCACTCTATCGAAGTGACACAATTAATGCTGGCAATAATCGGCAAATCCACCGCTTCCTTTACTTTTTTAATCAACTCGAGGTGCTTTGTTACGGTGTTGTGGCGCAGGTAGTTTTTAATGTAGTCTTCAGCCTCGGGATAAGTATTGTTGGGCTGACTTTTCAGCACACTCGTCACTTCGTTGTTAATTTGTTCTTCGAAGATTGACTTGAGCACTATGGCTCCAATCCCTGCTTCTGCCAGTTCCTTGATTTTTTCTATTGAACTGGTCAGTCCGGAGCTAGCTGCTACCAGAGGGTTTTTCAATTGTAATCCCAGGTATGTTGTTCCTAAATTTGCCATCGATGTTTCGTTAATGTTTAAAGTTCGAATTTATGGTTTCTTTCGTTATTCTAATAATTTCTTGGTCCAAAGATTTTACTGCCCACACGGATCATCGTGCTGCCTTCTTCCAAAGCGATCGAGAAATCGTCTGACATACCCATCGAAATTTCACAAAATGAATCACGATCCGAAAAGTATTGTGCCTTTAGTTTTTCAAAAATGGTATGCAGATTTCGAAATTCTTTCCGGATCTGTTCGGTGTCATCTGTGTAGGTGGCCATACCCATCACACCGCCAATTTCCACATTGGTTAGATGCCCAAACTGCTCTGATTCAAGAATTTCAATCGCCTCTTCTTCATTCAGCCCAAACTTTGTGCTCTCTTCAGCAATATGGAATTGCAGCAGACATCGGATTGTACGGTTACTTTTTTTTGCTTCCTTATTGATCGTTTTCAGCAGTTTCAGCGAATCGACACCATGTATTAGCGCCACAAAAGGTGCCATGTATTTTACTTTATTCGACTGAGGGTGGCCAATAAAATGCCATTCAATGTCTTTTGGCAGTTCATCTTGCTTCCGGGTTAGCTCTTGTACCTTATTCTCTCCAAAGATCCGGTGACCGGTATCGTAGGCCGCCAGTATGTCTTCGTTGGATTTTGTTTTTGAGACAGCAACCAGTTTTACACCTTCCGGTAATTCATTTTTCAATTTCTGTATATTCTTCCCAATGTCCATGCTGAGCTGAATTTGCAGTAAAAATAGAAATTCTGCCCCGAAAAGTGGTAGATGTTCGCAAGTAATTATTTGTTAAATTCCGATTTCCGACTACTGAAATCTGGACACCAAACTTTAGACGCTGAACACTGAACTCAAAATACTACCTTTGCATCCGGCATGAAAATTCGCAGAAAAATAAGCTCAAAAATGAATGAACTCGGTAAACGGGGCGAACCATTTATTTTCCTTGTCGATTTTGATGGCAAGAAAGCTGAAATTTTTTCTCCTGACGAACGGGATATAATTAAATGGAAAACCAGAAATGCGTCGAATTTCGAGCCGAAACCCGGAAATTTTGAAATCACAAAGTGGGAAATCAAACCGCTTAGTTTTGCCGACTACAAAAAAGGATTCGACCTCGTCCAAAAGCACATTCACGAAGGCGATACATACTTGCTTAACTACACGCAACCCACCAAAGTAACAACCAACCTGTCACTCAGCGAAATTTTTGAAAAGAGTTCGGCACCCTATAAAATTCTGTATCGCGATGAATTTGTATGTTTTTCTCCCGAAACTTTTGTGCAGATTAACCAGGGTAAAATTGCCTCCTTCCCTATGAAAGGAACTATGGATGCAAATATTCCCTACTCCAAAGAGCTAATAATGAATGATTCGAAAGAACTGGCCGAGCACAATACCATTGTAGATCTGATTCGTAACGATCTGAGCCTGGTTGCCGGGAACGTAACTGTGGAAAAATTCCGCTACCTCGATCGCATACGCACCAACCGCCGTGATTTGTGGCAGGTGAGTTCTAAAATTACAGGCGATCTTCCAAAAAATTATAAAGAAAAACTAGGCGACATAATTTTCACCATGTTGCCGGCTGGGTCGGTTTCGGGAGCTCCAAAAAAGAAAACGGTGGAAATCATTAAAGCTGCCGAGAATTACGAACGAGGTTTTTATACCGGTATTTTCGGATATTTCGATGGAGAAAACTTCGATAGTTGTGTCTTGATCCGTTACATTGAAAACCAGAATGGCCAGTTGGTGTATAAAAGCGGCGGCGGAATTACGTTTATGAGCGAAGCCGAAAAAGAATATGAAGAACTGATCAAAAAAGTGTATGTCCCAATTTTTGCTTGAAACCATAAAATGCTGCGACGGAAAACTCTTTAACCTGGCGTTTCATCAACGCCGTTTCGATGAGGCCCGGAAAGCCAATTTTCAGGTGCACGATCACATTGATCTTCAATCGGCGATACAAGTTCCCAGGCATGCCCAAACCGGTCTTTTTCGTTGTCGGGTCATCTATTCCCGTAAAATAGAAAAAATCGAATTTTTACCACATCAATACCGACATGTAAAAAGCCTGAAACTGGTAGAGGACAATGAAATCGATTACCAACTCAAATATGCCAATCGCGAAAGACTGAACCAACTATTTGAAAAACGCGAAGATTGCGACGATATCCTGATTGTAAAAAATGGTTGTTTAACCGACAGTTACACGGCCAACACCCTGTTTTACGATGGCACCGACTGGTGGACACCCGACTCTCCACTGTTGGACGGTACGCAGCGCGCGCGCTTGCTTGATGAAAAAAAAATACAGCCCTGCCGCATAACAACGGATGATTTGCACAAGTATACAAAGGTAGGTTTGATTAATGCTATGCAGGATTTGGAAAATATGCCACTGATTGAAACAGGTGCCATAAAATGAAAAAGCCGGGGTGACCGGCTCTTTCACGATTATTCAGATTAATTTATACAAGTCGTTTCTTTCGAGGCTGCAATGTAGTTAAGCTGCCAATTTTAACAGGTTGGCCGCTTTCGATGCTGTTACGGGCGGCCGTTCCAATCAGAATCGACATAGCACCGTCGCGGGTGCCGGCCATGTGCAGGTATTCATCCTGCTGCTGATTATGCCGGAAGATCTGGTCGTGCAGGCGCTCATCGCCGCCACCATGTCCTCCCCTGCTGAAACCAACCTCAATGGTTTCAGGTTCACTCCAAAGCTTATGCAAAATGATTGGTTTATAATTGATCACATCGTTCCCCGACTGGTCCATTTCTGCCGCATGTAACTCGTCCTGAGACAATTTAATTTCTTCGAGATAAGGTATGTCAAGAAAAGCTTCCAGACGTCCTTCCGTCCCGTTAAAAGCAACGCGCCAGCCTTCCCAGGGCGAATAGGTGGTCAGCATGTAGTTCAGGTACACGTTATTGGCATATCGCACGTTTACATTCATTTTATCGTAAATATTTATTTCGGGGCGGAACAAACAATTATCGCGGATGTAACCGTCGTATTTTTCGTTTTTAACATACAGATTGTATTCGGTTTCCGCTTTGGTAATGTCCCAGTAAAACGGACAGGTAGCCTTTTCATCGCAGGTACGGCAACTCACCCCGCTTTTTTCCGATCGGTTACCGTAAAATTCAAGGTCGCCCATGGCAAATACCTCATCCGGGTCAGAATCGATCCACCAGTTTAGCAGGTCGAAATGGTGTGTAGCTTTATGGATCAACAACGTTCCGCTCCATTCGCGCTGTCCGTGCCAGCGCCGGAAATATGAAGCACCATGACTGGTATTCAGCATCCAGGTAAAATCGACAGAAACCAGATCTCCAATGGCCTTGTTCATTAACAATTCTTTGATCTTTGTACTGTAGGGACTCCAGCGGTAGTTGAAACCAACAATCACTTTTCGCTTGTAACGTCGTTCGGCATCCAGAATTTGCTGACACTTATCTTCGTCGGTAGTTAACGGTTTTTCGGTTAACACATCCACCCCGTTCTCCAGCGATTTAATAATAAAACGATGGTGAGTTGCATCCGGCGTGGTGACAATGATCAGATCTGGTTGGTGGTTTTTGATCATCTCGTCAAAATCGGTGTAGGATTTACAATCAGCGCCGACGCCAATGTAATCGGCAGCATATTTTACCCGGCCTGGATTGCTGTCTACCAGGGCAACAAACTCAAGGATATCACTGTATTCGTCCACCAGCCGTTTACCCCAAAAACTGTTACCACGAATGCCTGTGCCCACCAAAACGATTTTTAGTTTTCCTTCGGCAAGCACCGAAGCTTTTAATGGATTCGATACCACCGCACCGGCAGCAATGGTTCCAATGGTTGCGAGAAATTCTCTTCTGTTTTGCATTTTATTCGGTTTTAGATTTTAATAATGTATTGATTTAGATGTCTATTGATATCCTATAAACTTACACAGAAGATTGCGATGAGCAAAATCTTAAACGGTGTAGTGTATTTTTCATTCGAACCTTTTTATTGAGTTTTTGATCATTAAAAAACGGCCTGGTAACTTGCAAAATTAAACCTTCCATAATTTTAACTTAAATTTTCCGTGTACGAACACGAAAAATAAAAAAAATCTTTAGTTTTGTACATACCTTCTGCAAAAATTATTGCTAACAAACTAAAATACAGACAACTATCGAACTTAACAAACAAATACGGATTAAGGATATAGCAGCCAAAGCAAAAGTTTCGATCGGAACGGTTGATCGGGTGTTACACAACCGGGGTGAGGTTGCTGAATCGACGCGCAAGAAAATTCTTGAGATCATCGAAGAACTGAATTACCAACCGAATATTCTGGCCAGTACGCTTGCGTCAAAGAAATCGGCATTGTTTGCCACCCTCCTACCCGAACCTCCTTCAGCGGATGGCTACTGGAGCAAACCGATTAAGGGGATTCGGAAACGAATTGCTGAACTTCCGCAATATGGTGTTCGGATACAGCCATTTACATTTAGCCAAACCGATTCAGGAAGTTTTGTTGCTGAAAGCGAACGCATTCTTGAACTGCAACCCGACGGTGTAGTTCTTGCTCCGTTTTTCAAAAAAGAAGCCCTGACGTTTATCGGGAAATTAAATGAATCAAATATCCCATTCGTTTTTATCGATTCTGAAATTAAGGATGCCGGGCAACTGAGCTACATCGGTCAGGATTCGTACCAGAGCGGCCTGGTTTCGGGGAAATTACTCGATTTGATGCTGCCCGAAGGAAATATCCTGGTGATTCATTTTGCTAAAGAAATGGATAACCAAAACCATCTGATCCAGCGGGAAAAAGGATTTTACGACTGGTTTGAGAAACGAGAAGATAATCCGCACCAGCTGTTCACTACCGACATACCCGACACCGACAATCCTGAGTGGATGGCTCAAATTGTTCAGCGGATTGAACAATACAATATCCGTGGAATTTTTGTGACCAACTCAAAGGTATTTCATATTGGGCGACTTTTGGAAAAATATAACCTGAAGCACCTGAAAGTGATCGGGCACGACCTGGTAAAAGAAAACATTGATTACCTGAGAAAGAACCTCGTACATTTTTTAATCTGTCAGCGGCCTGAAGAACAAGGTTACAATGCAGTTAATAAACTGTTTCGAAGTGTTGTGCAGAAACGACAAATCGAACCCGAAAAGTATACCTCAATCGACATTATTACGAAAGAAAATATTGATTACTATAAAGAATTTAATTAAGAGAAAATGAATCCATTATCATTTGGCGATTTAAACGGAAAAGTATGTGTCATAACGGGTGGCGCCGGTGTGCTGGGCAGTGCCATGGTAAAAGCCATTGCTTCGGTAGGTAGCAAAATTGCCATTGTCGACATCAATAAAGAGATCGCGGAAAAAGTGGCCGCCAAAATTGCTGCCGAATCAGGCAGTGATGTGATTGGCGTTGAAGCTAATGTACTGGATAAAGCTTCGCTCGAAGCAGCCAAAAAAGAAATCAACGATAAGTTGGGCGAGATCAATATTCTGATCAACGGAGCAGGCGGAAACAGCCCTCAGGCAACCACCAAAGTGGAACAGATTCTTGATGAAAACCTGGAGCATTTGGAAGATACTTTTTACGGGCTTGAAATGGAGGGCTTTGACAAAGTATTCGCCTTGAATTTTAAAGGGACACTGTTGCCGACCATGGTTTTTACACGCGATATGCTGAAATGGAAAAAAGGAGTGGTACTGAATATTTCATCGATGAATTCGTACAAACCATTAACCAAAATTCCGGCGTATTCCGCAGCAAAAGCATCGATCAATAATTTCACCGAATGGCTTTCGGTGCACCTGGCAAAGGTGGGCATCCGGGTAAATGCGATTGCACCGGGCTTTTTCATTACCCACCAGAACCGTTTTCTGGTGATGGACGAGAAAACGGGAAACTATTCGCCGCGTGGACAGAAAATAGTGGACCATACGCCCATGGGGAAATTTGGCGACCCGGAAGATTTACAGGGTGCCACTTTATTCCTTATCTCAGACATTTCAAACTTTATTACCGGAATCGTGATCCCGGTGGATGGAGGATACAGCGCTTTTGGTGGTGTCTGATTTAGCGAGGCAAATGAATATTCTACAAACCAGCCTTTTCAACAAAATTCTAAAATGATATAAAACGAATAATATGAGTATAGAACTAAAACAAAATTGCAAATACGCCATGTTGGTTCCCACCAGTATGGGAACGCGAATAACGCCTGACAACGGCCAGCCGGTGCATGCAAGCGATCGGTTTACAATGTATGCCACCAGCGCCGAAACTAATGTTGCCAGTATACCGTCGTACCTCGGAATGCCGGTAAAGGTACTAACCATTTTTGTGAAAGGAAGTCCGATTGCGCAACTGATAAAGAGCAACCTGAGAGCCCGCCACATGGATTGTGAGGGACCGGAAGTGGAACAGGGCGATCCATGGGGGTACCGGCACCAGATAAACATTGCAGACAGCGGTTACGGACTGCGCGGACCGCAGGTTTTTAATGATCGTGCCGGTGAAGTGGGCCGTACCTTGAACGTAAAAGATTTCGATCTGGAGAAAATATTCGGTGAAGAGGGAGTTCAAATTGTGCACCTTTCCGGGCTTATCGGAGCGCTTTCGCCGGATACCACGCAGTTTTGTCTTGAAGTGGCGCGGGCCGCAAAAAAACACGGTACAAAAATTTCATTCGACCTAAATCACCGGGCTTCGTTCTGGAAAGGTCGTGAGGAACAGCTTCGTAAAGATTTCACCGAAATCGCTTCAGTTTCCGATATTCTGATCGGTAATGAAGAAGATTTCCAGCTGTGTTTCGGGATTGAAGGACCTGAAGCCGGCGGCGAAGGATTGCAAGCCAAAATCGATGGATTTAAAGGCCTCATCAAACGTGTTAAAGAAAGTTTTCCGAATGCTTCGGTTTTTGCCACAACGCTGCGCGAGGTCATCAGCGTTAATGAACACTTGTGGGGAGCTATTATGCTGGAAGGCCAAAACTGGCATGTGGTTGAACCGCGTAAAATTAATGTTCTCGACCGGATTGGAGGTGGCGATGGTTTTGTTGGCGGAATGCTTTATGGAATTCTAAAAGGATGGGATCCTGAAAAATGGCCGCAGTTTGGCTGGGCAACAGGTGCCATGGCAACGACTTTCCTTACCGATTATGCACAACCTGCCGACGAAGAACAGGTATGGAGCATATGGAGTGGAAACGCACGCGTGAAAAGGTAGAAGCAGCTAAATCCCTCAAAAGAGGAATAGTTTCAATAAAATGAAAAAATAAGAATATAATAAATGAATCCCTTCCCTTAGTGGAGGTTAGTAAGGACTATGATATATTACGAAAAAGGATCAACGGAGACATCGCTGACACGAGACGAACTCAGAAAAGGACTGTTTCAAGCGCTGGACAAAATAGGCCACCGAAAAAAAGTACTTGCTGTTCCGCCGGATTACACGCGGCTTCCATCGCGTGCCGGTGAACTCACCGAATTTGCATGGGAATATTTTGGTAATCGGTTGACCGATGTACTTCCGGCGCTGGGAACGCATTCGCCAATGACTATGGAACAAATCAGTCATATGTTTGGTAAAATGCCAACCGACCTGATCCGCGAACACGACTGGCGGAACGATGTGCTTACACTGGGCTATGTGCCTGCCGAATTTGTTAAAGAAGTTTCGGAGGGAGCTGTGGATTATCCATGGCCGGCGCAGGTCAATAAGCTGCTTGTTGAGGGAAATTTCGATCTGATCCTTTCCATTGGCCAGGTGGTGCCACACGAAGTGGTAGGAATGGCAAACTACAACAAAAACATTTTTGTTGGTACAGGTGGTTCTGAAGGAATCAATAAAAGCCATTACATTGGAGCAGCTTACGGCATGGAGAAAATGATGGGACGGGCTGATACCCCTGTGCGAAAAGTTTTCAATTATGCTTCAGAACATTTTGCAGGACACCTTCCCATTGTCTATGTACAAACCGTTGTTGGATTGAATAAGGACGGAAAACTTCAAACGTACGGACTTTTTATTGGCGACGATTTTGATGTGTTCGACAAAGCTGCCAGACTCTCGCTCGAAGTCAACTTTGAAATGCTTGACAAACCCATAAAAAAAGTAGTGGTTTGGCTTGATCCCAGCGAATTTAAAAGTACGTGGCTGGGTAATAAGAGTATCTATCGTACACGCATGGCTCTTGCCGACGGGGGCGAACTGATCGTTCTTGCGCCGGCATTAAAAGAATTTGGCGAAGACCAACAGATCGATCTTCTCATTCGCAAGTACGGCTATTTTGGTACACCTCATACCCTGGAAATGGAAAAAGAAAATGAAGACCTGCAGAATAACCTGGGAGCAGCGGCCCACCTGATACACGGTTCATCAGAAGGCCGCTTCAGCATCACCTACTGCCCGGGTAAAAAGCCCGGTAATCTCACAAAGGAAGAAATTGAAAGCGTAGGATTTAACTATGGCGATTACGATGAAATGACTGCTCGCTACAATCCCGAAAATTTGAAGGATGGATACAATACAATGCCCGGTGGTGAAGAAATCTTTTACATTTCCAATCCGGCCATTGGATTATGGGCTTATCGCGAAAGATTTGAATACTAAGCACTGTCAAGATTATTAAAAAGACCCTACATTGAAAAAAATAGTAAATACCATCCGTTGGGGAATAATAGGAGTTGGGAACGTTACCGAAGTGAAAAGCGGGCCTGCTTTTTACAAAGTACCCCATTCAGAACTGGTCGCGGTTATGCGTCGCAATGCTGAAAAGGCAGCTGATTATGCGCGCCGCCATAAGGTAGCCAAATGGTATTCAAATGCTTCCGACCTGATAAACGACACAGAGGTGAATGCTGTTTACATCGCCACCCCACCCGATTCGCATGCCCGGTATGCAATCGAAGCAATGCGTGCCGGCAAACCGGTTTATGTTGAAAAACCGATGGCACGAAATTATTCTGAATGCCTGGAAATGCTTAAGGTCTCAGAGGAAACTGGAATGCCGCTAAGGGTAGCATATTACAGAAGAACCTTACCGGCATTTTTAAAAGCGAAAGAACTGGTTGAAACGGGAGTAATTGGAAAACCATTGATGGTGAACATCAAATTATACAAGGAAGCCGCCGAACGCAAACAGCAGCCTGAAGATATGCACTGGCACGTGTTCCCCGAAATTGCCGGTGGTGGCTATTTTTTCGATCTGGCTTCGCATCAGTTCGATTACCTCGACTTTGTGTTTGGCAAGGTAACCGAAGTTAAAGGAAATGCCGCCAACATGGCCGGTCTCTATCCGGCCGAGGATGCGGTTTCAGGATCATGGAAGCACGAGTCGGGCGTTATCGGAAGCGGCAGCTGGTGTTTCGTGGTAGATAAAAATTCAACGGAAGATTACATACAGATAATTGGCGAAAAAGGAGAGATTTATTTACCCTGTTTTTCTCACGGAAAAATGACGGTTAAAACCGTAAATGCCACCGAAGAACTTGAGTTTGAAAATCCGAAACATATTTCGCAGAACCTGGTACAGCAGGTGGTTGATGAACTGCAGGGAGAAGGTAAATGTGTGAGTACAGGTGAATCTGCGGCAAGAGCCAGTTGGGTGCTCGATGAGATGGTGAAAGGGTACTATGGTTCCAGGTAAGCAATAGCAGTTTCCAGTTCTGCCAATGCCAACTGAACAATGATGAATTGAATGAAGATTATAATAGACGATAAAATACCATACATCAAAGGCGCACTCGAAACCTTTGCCGAAGTGCTTTACCTTCCGGGCAGTAAAACCACTGCCGAGGTAGTAAAAAATGCCGACGCACTGATCACACGTACGCGCACCCACTGCAACCGAGAATTACTGGAGGGATCCAATGTAAAATTCATTGCGACGGCAACCATCGGGTTCGATCATATAGATACCGATTATTGCAGAAGAGCAGGAATAGCATGGACAAACGCACCGGGATGCAATGCCGAAAGTGTAAACCAGTACATTGCCTCTGCCCTTTTTTCCTGGTCGATGCGAAGGCGAAAAGATCTTGCGGGATTGACGATCGGGATCGTAGGTGTCGGAAATGTAGGTAAACGCGTTGCCCAAACCTGTGAAATTTTGGGGATGAACGTATTGCTGAACGACCCGCCCCGGGAAAGGATTGAAGGAAAGGATAAATTTGTATCGATGGAAAAGATTACCAAAGAAGCAGATATCATCAGCTTTCATGTACCACTAAACATGGCCGGACCCGATAAAACCTACCACATGGGCGACGAGGCTTTTTTTCAAAACCTGGAGAAAAAACCGCTCATCATAAATTCATGTCGTGGTGAAGTAATCGACAGTACCGCTATTTACGATGCAATCGAAGCGGGTGATGTAGAAGCTTATATTGCCGACTGCTGGGAAGACGAACCCGACATCAATCCCGATTTGCTTAACCTGACCGAGTTTGGAACACCCCACATAGCAGGTTACTCAAAAGACGGTAAAGCAAACGGTACAAAAATGAGTGTGCAGGCTGTCAGCCGGTTTTTCAAACTTGGAATAGATGACTGGAAGCCAACAGGCGTGGAACTTCCGGAAGAAACAGTCATCGAGATCGATGGGGATCAGCGCAGGGAATATTCGATACTGGCCGAGGCCGTGCTTTCGACTTATGATATTGAAAACGACGACGAGGCTTTGAAGGATGCCCCGCATTTATTTGAAAAACTCAGAGGTGATTACCCGGTGAGGCGTGAGTTTGATTCCTACACCGTTAAGCCGAAAAATGTGCCGGAACAAACGCTTGAAAAATTAAGAATGTTAGGATTTAAAGTTCAAAGAAATATTTAAATAAAAGAATATGAAAAAATTAGCAGACATTGGGTTGATCGGGTTAGCCGTTATGGGCGAGAACCTGGTATTAAACATGGAGAGCAAAGGTTACACGGTAGCCGTTTACAACCGCACGGTTGAGAAAGTAGATAAATTTATAAACGGTCGGGGAGCCGGCAAAAAGTTTATTGGTGCACATTCGATAGAAGATCTTTGTGCGTCGCTCGAGCGTCCGCGAAAAGTGATGATGCTGGTTAAAGCAGGGGATCCGGTGGATCATTTTATCGATCTGTTGATCCCGCATCTCGAACCGGGCGATATTATAATAGATGGAGGAAACTCACACTTCCCCGATACGATCCGTCGTACCAACTATGTGGAAAGTAAGGGCTTGCTCTACATTGGAACCGGCGTTTCGGGAGGTGAAGAAGGTGCCTTAAAAGGACCATCCATCATGCCCGGTGGTTCACCTGACGCATGGCCGCATGTGAAAGAAATCTTTCAGTCGATTGCAGCTAAAGTAGAAAGTGGTGAAGCTTGTTGCGACTGGGTTGGAGAAAATGGAGCCGGCCATTTTGTAAAAATGGTGCACAACGGTATCGAGTATGGCGATATGCAGATCATTACTGAAGCTTACCAGTTAATGAAGGATTTACTGGGAATGAGCAACCAGGAGATGCATGAAGTTTTTAAAAAATGGAATGAAGGTCCGCTCGATAGCTACCTCATTGAAATTACACGAGATATTTTGGGGTACAAAGACGAGAACGGTGAAGAAACTGTCGACTACATTTTGGATACCGCAGGACAAAAAGGAACCGGAAAATGGACCGGCATCTCGGCACTCGATCTTGGCATTCCCTTAACGCTGATCGGAGAATCTGTTTTTGCACGTTGTCTGTCGGCACAGAAAGACCTGCGGGTTCAGGCTTCAAAAGTTATATCGGGTCCAAAAGCAGCATTTAAAGGCGACAAACAGCAGTTTATAGACGACCTGGAACAGGCTTTGCTGGGTGCAAAAATTATTTCGTATGCGCAAGGCTATAACCTGATGATGGAAGCAGCCGGGGAGCATGGCTGGAACTTAAACTACGGGGGAATTGCACTGATGTGGCGAGGTGGTTGTATCATACGTTCCGTATTTCTTGCAGACATCAAACAGGCATTCGATAACAATCCTGAATTACCAAACCTGTTGCTCGACTCCTTCTTTAAAGAAAAAGTTGAACAGGCGCAGGCTGGCTGGCGCCGGGTATGTGCTACGGCCCTGGAAAACGGTATTCCTGTGCCTGCACTAACAACAGCACTGACTTATTTCGACGGATTCAGGACTGAACGACTTCCTGCCAACCTTTTACAGGCACAACGCGACTATTTTGGTGCGCATACCTACGAGCGCATCGATAAACCGCGCGGCGAGTTCTTCCACACCAACTGGACCGGACATGGCGGAGACACGGCCTCATCGACGTACAATGTTTAAAAGATAATTATCCGGAAATAAAGGGATGTCGCTAAATTAATGCGGTGTCCCTTCTTTTTTAGAAACTGAATTCTCCGCGAATACGAATTCCGTGCTTATCGGTAAAGCCACTATTCTTGTATTTATTGCCGATCAGGTGCACGTATTCAATCCTCACCACTTTGAAAATATTGGTTACTCCTATTCCCACTTCAGCATAAGGCACCTCCGAGACATTGTTATAAAAGGATGGCAGATCGAAAACACCCTTGTAGGCGTTCGTAAGTGTTCCGGTATGCATTTTAAAGGAAAGTATCTCACGTAATTTCAACTTTTTCAGTAATGGCATTCTGTTGAATAAAATACCACCTCCATTAAAGTAAATGTGCATGTTCGAATACAGGTTATGTGCAAAAGATGCATGATGAAGCAAATTGTAGCGATACGAAGCATAACCGAGTGACATGGAACCAACCGGCTGATCGAGCAGATCATACGGCGCTTCGCCAAATAAATAACCCGCATTCACCATGTAATCCATAAACACCAAACCCAGGTTTTGTCGCCCCTGAATGGAAGCATGCAGTTGTGAATAATATCCAAAATCGTCTGCAGATCCCGGCAAGTCGACCTTACCCAGATCAAGACTTAAATTGATGACCGGTACCGGGGTATTGTAGTACACACGATCGAAGAAAAATTTATCATGATGCTGTCCAAATCCGTATTTCAGATGAAATAAGATCCCGTAATTATTGTAACGATCGTAAACTACATTTTCCCTGGCAAATGAAACATACGGCGTACTTTTGTTTTTAAGCAGATAGGGCGAAAGGTGAATATGCATATCGCCGGGAGTATTGTATTCAATGGTAAACTCGTAGCTCTCTTCTTCCTTCAGGTATGGATTTCGTTCTCGACTCGTGAATACGGCCACAAAATTACCATTGCCGCGGTTGTTTGGATTCTTTTTGACAAATGGCAGGTATTTATCTTGCGTGATCAGGCTATAATCGTTGTAGTACTTGAAGCGCAGCAACATTACATCTGACTCAAAAGGTTGAACCGCAAAGTTGTACCCGTATTTAAACTCTTCACTTTTGGTCCCGTAACCGAGATAACCTCCCACCGAGAATCGTTTTGAAAGTTTTTCACTGGTTCTGAGGGGTACCGAAAATCGGTAGCCTTCTAAAAGGTTGGTATAAAAAATATCGAAGATGGGGCCAACATCAAAAAGCCCTGCATTGAAAAAACTGGTCAGTGCAGCACCGCCGGCGGCATCGAGCCCTTTTATCATGTTTTGCTCCTTTATTCGGTTGATCAATAAATATGCATTTTCGCCCGGCGCATGATCTATAAATTCCGGTTGCTTGCTCCATAAGGACGGTTCGACTTCATCTAGCCTCGAGGCGGTTGAATAATTGATGGATCGTGTGATGATCCAGTTGCCATTGGTAACATTGTTTACCCTTAATGAACTGTAGCGGGTAATCGAATCCTTATTCAGAATTAAAGACAGGTTGAGTTTAATTTTTTGTTCCTCATAAAACCATTTTCCATCGGCATGTTTCGAATAGGTGATGTTACTTTCAAATCCATTCACAAAATTAAAGTTGGCTTCCTGCGCGATATAGGTATTGATTTGAGTGAGGGCATACGTGCTGTCTTCTATCATGAAATGACCGGAAAAAAGCGGATTGTAACGGACTTTAGGCGCAAAGGAGAACCTGAAATATTTTTTCCCGTTCACCTTTATGCTGTCATTCAGGTAAATGTTGTAGTACGATCTGGCCGAATTACTAATCGGTGAAATAAATCCACGTTCCAGGATATAAACCTGGTCTTTATAAAAATCAAGGTCAACCTCCATGTTGATCAGAATAAGACTTTTGATTGCTTTATTGAGGTTCGGAAAAATACCATCCTCGCGTTCGAATAGAATGCTGTCGTTCCCCGGCGAAAAACGGGCAGCTTCTTCAGAAAGGTATATGGGAGAAAAACGCAGTGTGCTGTCATCGGATGCAATCGTAACCTCTTCCAGATCTTTAAGTATATTGCCGAATAGGGAAACACTGTCAATGGCGAGAAAGGCAGTGGTATTGGTATACGTTTTGTAATTCTCCACCCGCTTAATTCTTTCGTGGTTTTCCTTCTTGTTCTTCTGAATGAGATCGAAGAGTTGAATGCCGCGCGGAATTTGAGGACGGATGGTTACCTCACCAAGCAACTCAACCTTTTCAACCATTTCAACCGAAACCGGAAATTCACGAATTCCATTTAACGGCAATTCTCTCGAGTAAAAACCAATCGCAGAAAAATATAATGTGTCGTCCTCGTTGGCCGGAAGACTGAAAAAGCCATCTTCAGCAGACATCATTCCTTTTGAAGTGCCTTTAATAATAATATTTGTAAAAGGAAGCGGCTCCTGATTTTTGGCATTTTTGACAAATCCGGTTACTTGCTGTGCATTAATTTGGACGGCTGCAATGACCAAAAAAAGGGCCAGTGCGATTTTATGATACATGCATTATTTTCTAATTTCCGTTCTTCTTCTCTGTTTTCAAGAGCCAATATAAGCCTTTCACCCCAATTTTTATGTCGTCGAGCTTTAAAAGCACCAAACATTTTTCGATGTAGGCAATTATGCCCCACCCAATAGACAAATAAAATAACCACGTATAAAAATCGAAAGCGAATAACACAAATAGAAATATTCCCTGAAGATAACCTGCAATTACAGCTCCATACAAATGCAATCCGGGTATCTTTTGAAACCGCACAAAAGCAATGAGGTAGCTAATTAAAAAAATGCCAAGAAACAAATACAGAAACCAGGCGTGTGGCTTCAGTTCCGTCCATTTAAAAATAAACATCCCCAGTAAGGCAACCACTATGGTTAAAATATCGGCCAGGTTATCCAGTGCGGCTCCAAAGTTGGTTTGCAATTTAAAATAACGGGCTATATTCCCGTCCAAAATATCACTTACCAGGCTAATACAGATCAGGATCACAAACCAGTGCTCGCGCCCGGTAAGCGCCATAAAAAGAATTACAGGAAAGGCCAGGAGTCGGTAGAGGCTAATTAAATTCGGGACATTAAGTACATTCTCTCCTTTTACTATGATTTTTCGCATAAGCTAAAATTGTAGTTGAACAAATGTAATAAAAGCCGTTCATTGGTCAGCCTGTGTTCTTCATTTTTTGCGATTCCCGTTTTAACAGGAAATATTCAAGCATTTGATGAATATCGCGGAAAGTCACTTCAGGTTGCTTATTCTTGATAACTGCATCGAGGTTAGAAGTATCAAAAGAAGGGTTAATATCGATGTAAGCGCCCGTAAACGACATTCCAATTGCAATGATCTTTTCCATGGTAGTCATTTCCGAAGGTTTTAAGGCCATATCAGCTTCCAGTTGAATGGGCAGCAACTGATTTAGACTATTCATTATAGCACGATTAGTGATCGGATTTCTAGACACCAGATTTAAAACAGCAGGAAGTGATTCGCTTTCAATAATGTCTAAAAAATAACTCACTACGGTATCGATGGGCAGCAGGTTCTGGGTAGAATCCGGATCGATTTGTAAACGCAGCTTACTTCCGGGATTCCGCAATGCAACTCGCTGGATACGTTTGGAAAAATCGAAAATACCGTAATCGGTCAACGTTACACCAGTTTTTCGGTTGCCTACAATCTGTGAGATACGTAAAATACAGGCATTTAGTTTTTTATTCTCAATATATTTATGAATAACATTTTCGGCAAAACGTTTCGATTGTTCGTAATAATTTCTGAACTCCGAAATTTCTGCATTGTCGTAGAATTTTTCCTCAAAAATTCCTTTGCATTTTCCACATGAATAAGCTGTGCTGATAAAATAAAAACGCGAATTAACTCCGCTAAAACGCTGAAAAGTTTCGATAGAATGCTGCACGCCCTGCAAGTTCGTTCCAAAAATCTCTTCTTTCGAACTTATATCGAATTTTAACGATGCAGCAAAATGAAAATAATGGACTTGTCCACCAAATATGTACCTCAATTGTTTTTCAGGAAGGTTAAAGTTCTCCTCAAAAAGAGAATAATCAAATACTTCGAGTCGTTTCAGTTGCGTATCATCTGTAAGTCCCATTTCATGGAGTGCTTTCACCATTCTATCCCCGGCCGGAATGGAATTCCTGCTTCTGACAAGAGCCACTACCCGATGCCCCTGATTTAACAATTCAACGATAAAATTAGAAGCAACGTAACCGTTGGCTCCACTAATCACGACTTTGCTCATCTCTTTGTCTTTCAATGTTTTTAAAAAGACATTACAACATTGAAACTTGTAATCCCTTTATAAGTTACAACATTTTTAAGTATTATGATAATTTATTGGCGGTTGCAATTAAAATTACTGAAAGGCAAGCAAAATAAGTGCAACGCTCCAGGGGATGGTCAGGTTATCCGAACCACGCCAGCTGATCAGTTCTGAAAGCGTGCTGACAAAAGCGATCAACAGTGCAAGCCAGAAAGTCTTCAGGTCGAAAATACCACGGTTGAAATACAGCGCAAGTATACTTATGATAAAACTGCTGATCAGAAAAGCGCCGGAACCAAATAAGGATTTTTTGGTTCGGATTCCAAAAATCACAATCTTATGATTGTTTTTCGTGAGGCTCATTCCCACAATGGCGGCCATTGGATCGCTGATTGCCAAAATAAGCATTGGGAGAATGTAAATGAACTTATTATCAAGTTTATTGGAAAGCAGAAAGGTGGAATAAATAGCCAGTGGCAGCAGATAACTACCCATAGATTTGCGTTGAATATCGTGTATGGAATTAAGTTGCTTGATGCGCTGTGTTACAAAAAGAGCTGCAAAGAAAATAAGTGCCAACACCAAAATGTACCAGTGGTTATCAAAAATATACGGGAAAGGCACAACAGCCAGTGTAGCGGCAAAGTGGGCAAATTTACGTGTAACTTCGCCTTTCATTTTAAACATCCGGTAGTTTAGTTCATTAAAGGCAAGCAACAGGATAATGGCAATAAAATAAAGAATGGTTAAAGTAATCGTATTTCCCATAAAATAAAGTTTAGCTTCCGGTAATTTCAGCTCCGCTGCTTTCTGGCCAACATTGTAACTGACTTCATAGATCAATTCATTAATGTTTCCCTTATTTTCCTGCAAATCAAAGATACAAAAACAAAGCTACCCATGCACCTCCCGCAATCAAACTATCAAAACGATCGAGAAATCCACCATGCCCCGGAATCAGTCGGCTGTAATCTTTAACATTGAATCGTCTTTTATAATAGGATGCGGCGATGTCGCCTAAAAAGGCAAAAACAATAATGCCAGCTGACAGCAGCATGGTTTCCTCCATATTTCGGGTACTAAGTTCCCTTAAAAAATAGGCACTTGCCAGCGCTGTAGAAGCGCCACCTACCGTTCCGCCAACTGTTTTGTTCGGACTTATTTTTGGAGCAATCTTTGTTTTTCCCCAAAGTTGTCCGCTGATCTGGCTAAATGCATCGAAAATAGAAAGAATGATGAAAGTAAAGAGGATCAGTTCCATCCTGACCCCCGAGAATTTCCAAAAACCAGTCGACACCACCAGAAAAACCAAAACAGATATAACGAAAAATCCACTTTGCCTATACTGTTGTTTACGGTAAAGCATTATCAGTTCAGCCATTCCAAATGCGATGATGATCACCGATAATGCCCTGAATACCAAAGGCTGCATAACGATACTGAAAAACAGTACATTTATGATGAAAAAGTAAGTGATGTATTTTGTCCAGCTTTTTCGTGCTACCGCTTTTTCCTTTATTCTGTTGATAAAGTAAAATCCAATGGCCCCCAACAGGAAGTAGGCCAGAATAACAACATATATGATGGCGATCATTCCCTTCATCCACTAGCGATTTGTTATCATTAATATCCCGATGATAATCATCACGAGGACATAAACATATCGAATATTGTTTTCTGCGCGTTCAAGCCTTGCCCGCGAAAACCAGATCGTGCCTGTAATAGCTCCCAGCACTGAGCCGGAAGTTAAAAAGACCACGAGAGTCATATCGATCTGACCAACCAGGAAATGTGCCCCCACTGCAACTACTGCATTCATCAGCACAATCATTAGCGAGGTTCCAACCACAATCTTAAGCGGCAGCCGCATCGATAATAAACCCGCCATAACCGGTGCAGTGCCACTTGTACCAAAGGTTCCCGCAATTGCCCCGGCAAAAAATCCAAAAAAAGATCCACGTCCGATTCTCCTAAATTTGGTCAATGCTTTCATCTGTTTGCCGCCATTCTCTGATTGTTTTTTGCGCCAGGTTGAAAAAGCCACATTCAGGGCCACCAGTATCACATAAATTCCAAAGGCTGTTTTTAACTGTACCGAAGAAAGCCACCCCGTTATTGCAGCACCTGCAACAGCCCCAAATACTCCGGCCAGTATAAAAATCTTTCCTGTATTCAAATCAACATTTCCATGACGGTAGTGCGCAATTGTTCCAACAATGCCAATGGGTAAGGTAGCAGATAGCGAAGTAGCGACAGCCACCTGAGCCGGCGCACCAATGATCAGCGTAAGAACAGGAAGAAAAAAGAATCCGCCACCACCGCCAACCATGGTTCCGAACAAACCAATTACAAATCCAATAACCGGCAATATGAGATATAAGCTTTGGTAATCGGAAAAAAAGATCATAAATCTGGTTTAATCCTTCCAAATATAATGATATTCCACAAATGGCAGAGTTGTGTTTCTGAGTGTCGAAATGAATTGTCCTTCGTCTTTATTTACTGACTAACCATACACACCTGGCAAAAGTTGTTGAAATATCTATTGACTTTGTAACAGAAAGCAATAAACGATTACCAATTTCAAAACATTTCATTAATTTCAAGTTTTTATTGTTTATTACGAACTTCCTAACGTTCTTATGAACCAAAATATTAACTCATAATTCATTTAAAATGAAGAAAACCTATTTATTGTTAATCATCCTCGCCACGGCTTCTTTATCCTGGGCGCAGGGTACTAAAATGTTACGTCAACCAACACTTGGCAGCGATCATGTTGCTTTTACTTATGGCGGAGATCTTTGGATTAGCGATCTTTCAGGTATGCAAACCCGAAGGCTAACCAGCACGGGTGCAGTTGAAAGCGATCCGCATTTTTCACCCGACGGAAAGACCATTGCGTTTAGTTCCAATCGCTCGGGAAGCACTGCCGTTTATACTGTACCAGTCGAAGGGGGCACACCGACGCGTCTTACCTGGTATCCAAGTGCCGCAAACGTACGTGGCTGGACACCCGATGGGAACCGGATACTTTACAAGAGCGAACGGGGAACTGCACCTTCTGGATATGGTCGTTTATGGACCGTCTCGAAAGACGGCGGACCAAGCACTTTACTGGCCAAACAGTGGGGGAACGATGGTTCGTTTGCCCCCAATGGAAATAAGATGGTGATCGACCGCATTTCGCGCTGGGACGTGGAGTGGCGCAATTATCGTGGAGGCCAAAACACACCGCTGGTCATTCTAAACCTCAAGGATTTTTCCGAAGAATTACTGCCGAATGAAAACACAACCGATATCCAGCCACTGTGGCTTGGCGATAAAATTTATTTTCTTTCCGACCGTGATTTTGTTGCAAACATCTGGTCGTACGATACAAAAAGCAAGGAATTGGTGCAACTAACCAGTTTCGAAGGTTCGGATGTAAAATGGCTTGATGGTAGAGGAGAACTCCTGATTTTTGAACACGAAGGCTTATTGCACACGCTTGACCTGACTACCAAAGAAATTAAACAGTTAAACATCAGCATATCCGGTGATTTTCCCTGGGCCGAAGAGCAATGGGAAGATGTCAGTGGTTCTGCACGTTCCGCGTCGCTCTCACCAACCGGGAAAAGGGCCTTATTTGAAGCAAGGGGCGAAGTATTTACCGTACCGGCTGAACATGGTGCAGTCCGGAATATTACAAATTCTTCAGGAGCGGCTGACCGGGCTCCGGTTTGGTCACCAAAAGGAAATCAAATAGCCTGGTTCTCGGATAAAAGTGGCAGTGGCTATGCACTGCTGATCGGAGAACAGGATGGACTTTCGGAACCTAAAAATATCGAAATCGGTGAATCGAAAATGGCATGGGAACCTTGTTGGTCGCCCGATGGAAAATACATTGCCTTTGTAGACGACGATGTGCGGATTCGTGTGGTTGATATCGAAGAAGAAAGTATTAAAACTATTGATACGGGAGGAAACAATCTGGAACGCGGAGATATGGGAATTACCTGGTCGCCTGATTCAAAGTGGCTGGCGTACGCCAAATCGGCACCCAATAACTTTCGTCAAATAACGGTGTGGTCACTCAACGACAACAGCATTCATAAATTAACCAATACTTTCGCCGATTCACATTCGCCGGCATGGGATCGCGATAAAAAGCACCTCTATTTCCTGGCCAGCACCGAACTTGCTCTGGGCTCAGGTTGGGCAAACACCAGTTCTATGACTGCCGATGCTGACTACAATGTCTATGTGGTTAATTTGCAAGCCGACGAAGCGTCGCCATTCAAATTGCGCAGCGATGAAGAAGCATTAAAAGAAGATGACAAAACCAAAGATGATGAAAACGGTGACAAAGACGAATCATCGAAAGATGCGGATGCAGAAAAAGATAAAAAAGCGGACGGGGATGAAGATAAGGATGAATCAATAAAAATCGATTTTGAAGAACTGGTGAGCCGCACCATCGCGTTGCCAATGCCCAAACGCAATTACCGCCAGTTACTGGCAGGTCCAGAGGGAACTGTATTTGTTGTAGAGTCGGTTCCAAACCAGTCAGGCTATACGCTTCAAAAATTTAGTCTTGAAGATCGTGAAGCAAAAGAATTTGTTAGTGGCGTGAGCAATGTGACAGTTTCGAACGATGGCAAAAAAATGCTGGCCAGATCAGGTTCTTCCTGGAAAATTATGGAAACCGGCAAACCTTCGGGGAAAGAGGGTAATTCGTTAAAAGTTGAGCTGAAAATGAAACTGGACCGTTCGCAGGAATGGAAACAAATTTTTGAAGAAGCCTGGCGTTACGAACGTGACTATTTTTACGATCCGAATATGCATGGCAGGGACTGGGATGTGGTTTACGAGCGCTATTCTCCACTGATACCGTACATCAAACACCGGGCTGACCTCAACTATGTGCTCGATCAGGTTAACGGTGAACTTTCGGTCGGACATAGTTTTGTTGGTGGCGGCGACTACCCTTCAACCGATAAAAATACGATTGGCGTTTTGGGTGCCGATCTGGTTACTGAAAAAGGCTACTGGAAAATTGAACGCATTTTTACTACCGAGAGCTGGAATCCGGGACTTTCGAGTCCGCTCGATGAACCCGGCCTTAAAGTTGAAAACGGCAACTTTATCGTTGGTGTTAATGGCAAAGAACTGACCGCCCTCGAAGATCCTTATCGTTTCCTTGACGGAACTTCCGGAGTTCAAACAGTGTTGCATATTAACGATAAACCGGAATTTGACGGTGCCTGGGAGGTGACTGTGAAACCAATTAATAGCGAAAATGCGCTAAGGCAGCGCACCTGGGTTGAAGACAATCGACGGAAAGTTGATGAACTTTCTAATGGAAAACTCGCGTATATCTGGGTACCCAACACCGGCAACCCGGGTTTTGTGTCGTTTAACCGCTATTTCTTTGCACAACAAGATAAACTGGGAGCTGTTATCGACGAACGATTTAATGGCGGTGGTTTGCTTGACGATTACATGGTGGATCTTATGACCCGAAGCTTACGCGCGGCTCTGACCAACGAAGTCCCTGACGGCAAGCCAATGAAACTTCCTGCCGGAATTCTGGGGCCAAAAGCATTGTTAATTAACGAGATGGCAGGTTCAGGCGGCGACTTTTTCCCGTGGGTTTTTCGCCAGCAAAAAGCCGGCCCCCTCGTTGGAGCTACAACCTGGGGCGGTCTTGTAAAATCTTCCGTGCACTATCAGCTCATTGACGGGGGAATGATCACAGCACCTGATAATGCCGTATTCGATCCAATAAATAACAAATGGGTAGCGGAGAATAAAGGTGTTGCACCAGACATAGCAGTCCGACAGGATGCGAAAGCTCTGGAAGCTGGTGAAGATCCGCAGCTGGAAAGAGCCGTAAAAATACTGCTTGACGAATTGAAAAAAGAAGACCAAAAAGAAATCATGCCTCCGCCATTTTCTACACCCGCTATCAAAAAATGAGTGAAGTTATAGGGCGTTTTTAAAGCAGGCCTTACTTGATTAAAAGTAAGGCCTGTTTATTTTTTGGCCATACCGTTTTCAAACCACCCGGGTCACCCAGAAAAGACAGAAATAAAAATACTTTAATGTATTTTTATTTTTAAAATTCATTCATAATCAGTAACTTTTAAAGGAAATGGATTCGCGTTTCATTTTAACCGAATTTCAAAACTGAATTATTAATTAAAAACAACTTACAATGAAAAGACTCTTTACTGTATTGGTTACGCTGGCTTTTGTTTCTGTTTATGTCGGAAATGTACAGGCACAGGAAGACACCCCAAAACCCAAATATATTGTTTGGGAAGCCAAGGTCGAAATTGCCCAGATGGAAAAGTTATTGAGTGCGCTGGATGCAGTGCATGATCACATGAATGAACTGGACTACCCTTATTCGGAACTGATTCAGCATGCAGAAGGATATGTATGGGCATCGACTCAAATAGACAATATGGCCGATATTGATAAGATAAGGGAAGCTGACCGAGACTTCTGGGAATCCGATCCGAAAAAAAGCGAAGAACTGGGAAAAATGTTTGATGACTCTTACATCAAAGTAGGTGGCATGGTATTGGAATTACAACCCGAACTATCGATTATGCCAACCGAACAAAATATGCAAAACTCAGGCAAACGATTCAGGTTATTCGAGAAGTTTTATGTAAAAAGTGGAAAGGGAATGGAGTTTTCAGAAAACGTAAAGAAATACTGCGAATTACGAAAGGAGCACGGATTCAATCAGCCTTTTTATACTTTCCATCCCCTCCTGGCCGGAGATATGTCGGTGGTTTACTTCATTTCAGAAATGGGTAATAGCCCGGCTGAGAATTACACTATCAACGATGAATTCTGGACCGAGGCCGGCGAAGACGGCATGGATCTGTGGAATGAAGTAAAGCAGAATGTTTCCAGGATGGAACAGTATTTTGGTGTTATTGACTTCGACCATTCCTATTTGCCGGAATAAAAAATATGAGCCTGTTTGAGTTAAAAAAGCTCTTCCGGAAGGAGGAGCTTTATTTTTTCAACAATCCAATTACGTTAGCTGTCATGACTTCAATTCCGGTTTTAATGGTGTTTTCGTAATCGGGATTCAGCAGCGGTGAGTGCAGGGGTGCCGGTTTTTTCCCTTCGGCTTTTAACTGCCTCATCAGTTCGGGGCTGGTACTCCCTAACCAGATCAAACAGATCGGCACATTTTCAGGCGTCAGTCCGTATTTCCCGAAATCTTCGCCTACCATTTCCGGCTGTGTCTCGATAATGTTAGCTGCCCCGATTATTTGTTTCGCAAAACCATCCACCTTCCGGCTCAGTTCTGCATCGTTCAGCACCGGCGGTGTTTCTGCCGGATCGACAAATACTTCTGGTAATTTATCATCGGGCATTCCCGCAGCTTTTGCAGCGGCGTTACTGATGCGCCTTATAGATGCTATGACTTTTTCGATGGTTTCATCCGAAAAGTAGCGAAGCGTTAGCTGCATTTTAACTTCATCAGGAATAATGTTTGGCCGCGTACCTCCATGTATCGAACCAACCGTTACCACTGCCGGCTCAGTTGGGCTCAACTCCCGGCTCACTATGGTTTGCAGGTCGTTAACAATTCGAGAAGCAATCACAATCGGATCAATGCATTTCTGAGGATAAGCACCGTGGCCTCCTACCCCGTAAACGGTTATCTCCACGGTTTTCACACCCGCGAAAACAGGCCCGCTTCGTAAGCCGATCTGTCCGGTTTCCAGTTCCGGATTGATGTGATAAGCCAGTGCATAATCGGGTGTCGGAAATTTTGTAAACAAACCGGCTTCGATTGCAGCTCCGGCACCACCGCTGTATTCTTCAGCCTGTTGAGCGATTACCATCAGCGTTCCGCTCCAATGCGCTTTCAAAGCCACCAGCGAACGAACTGTTCCTGTCCAGGTACTCATGTGAATATCATGTCCACACGCGTGCATAACCGGCACTTCGTCACCATTTAAGTCGGCAGTTTTTGTACTGGCAAATTCGAAACCCGTTTTTTCCTCGATGGGCAATGCATCCATATCCGTGCGGATCATTACCACAGGTCCGTCACCGTTCCTGTAAATCCCAACCACGCTGTTTCCTCCAAAGTGCTCTGTTACATCGAATCCCAACTGGTTTAGTTCAGTCGCCATGCGATTTGCCGTTTCAAATTCCTGGAAAGACAATTCAGGATTTTGATGCAGGTGCTTACAAAGTTCGAGCGAATACGCGCTTTGCTTTGTGGCTTCTGATTTTATGATTTCTGAGAGTTGTGCGCTAACACCAAGATGCAGGATCATAGCTAGGATCAATAACAAAGATTTCAACATAACTTGTCGTTTCTGATTAGAACAACCCGAAATTAAGAAAGTTTTTAATTAGGGATCCGATCTCTTCTCATAAGATCGGATCCTTTATTTTTCAAAGAAAATTAATGGTCAGGGTCAGGTAATAATTTCTGCCGGGAGAATAAATCGGACGGGCAGTTGCGCTTCTTACCGAACGTGACAGGTGTTCGTAGTAGGCCGTATCGAAGAGGTTTTGTACCCCAGCGGTTGCCGTAATAAACGATTTCACATGCCAGCTTACTTTGGCATCGACCACGGTAAATCCCGGTGTTTCAGTTTCTCCGTATGAGGTTGCAATCCGATCCTGTTTCAGTACGTGCCTCAAAACGATCTCGGGCTGAACGCTTTTCTTTGCAAAACTGCCCAGCAAACGATACCGAAATTCAAAAGGCGGAATTTCGGGCAGTGGTTCATCTTCGCTCTGATTTTGTCCGTATGTGTAGCTGATGCTTAAGTCATGACCAAGAAATGTCGTGTATTGTTGCATCCACCCCACCTCGAAACCTGCCATTGTCGCTTTTTTGATGTTGACAAACTGCCGCACACCGGGCGAACTGGGCATGGCCGGCGTTAGATCTTCACGAATTTCAGATGAAATATAATCGCGCAGCACCGAAGTAAATAAATTAATATTCAACCCTGTGGTTTGCGTTTCGTATTGGAAAACCACATCAAGCTGATTATTCATTTCGGGCTTGAGCTCGGGATTTCCAAGCATCTCATAGGGATCGAGCCCAACGGGGAACTGGTTGATGTACCGTTCGGTGATTCCAGGGCTTCGGGTGGCCATTCCCAGCCACAGGCCCAGCGAAAAATTATTGTTGAAATAACGCGTTCCGCCTGCACTGATCGATGGGTGAACAATGCCCGATTCCAGATCATCGTAAATGGCTTCAAATCGCGGATCAGGATCGTTAGCAGTTGACCGGTTTATGTCGAGCCTTCCTGAAACCACAAATTGAAAACCGGTTTGATGAATGTGCCACTCCCCAAATAATCCGGTGCGTTGTACCTGGGCATCCTGCCAAACGTTATCGCTTAAAACCTTACCAGCCATTGGTCCCATCAGCATTTCACGAGTGCGGTATCCATCCGCCGATTCAAATCGGTAATCCATTCCGGCGTACAGATAACTTGTTTCAAAATCGAAACGTAGTTCACTTCTCCCACCATAATTCTTTGTTTCAGCCTCGGTTTCGGCATCCACGGTTCTCGGTTCGATAATTTTATCGTAATTATCCATTGTGTGGTCGACCATAGTTCCATATAAACTGGTCTCCCAGGCCGACAGCGCTTTATCGTAAAATATGGCCTTGTGTCCGAGATTGATCAGCCAGGTATTGTCTTCGCGCAAATCCATGGGCAAAGCCGGAAAGTCAACATCCTTCGCCCTGTTATTCGAAACCAGCAGCCCCAGGTTTTGAGAAGGACTTAATTTGAGTCCGAGTTTGCCACCCCAGTTTAATCGGTTAAAACGGGCGGCCACGTTCAGACCGTCTCCGTCGGTATAATCTTCGCCTTTTGAATAAGCGCCAAATAAACGCAGGTCGGCTTTTTGCCCGGCTATTCCTGCTACAGCTTCGCTCCGGAAAATATTGCCATTACTCTCGTAGCTGCTGCCGATGCGTCCGAGTGGTGTTGATTCAGATTTAAATTCAGGCTCTGTACTCTTAAAATTAATGGTTCCTCCAAATACACTGCCGAAGCGAAAACTATGAGGTCCTTTCAAAATTTCGGCCTGCGAAATCATATTGATGGGAATCTGACTGGCCGGCGGATCCATACGGTTCGGGCAGGCTGCCGTGGCCGTCTGAACACCGTCGAGCACCAGATTCAGCTGTTCGTATTTGAATCCCCTCAACACCGGATCGAAACCATAAGCACCACTTTTTCGAATACTCGAGACCGATGGCACCGACTCGAGCAAACTACCGGCATCGTGTGCCAGTTTGTTTTCAGCCGAAAAATCCATTCGGCTGGGAGCACCTGCTTCCGAACGCAATCGCATCACGGTAACGGGCAGCAAGTGGGTCGCCGACTCATTCAACTCAAGCGTGCCACTCTCAAAGGCTGTTTTTACTTCATTCTTATCAATCACAATTTTTCCGTACTGAATGTGAGAAAGGAAAAGCGGCACTCCTTTCTGAAAGATCAAAGAAATGATGCCCTCTTCGTTGGAAAAGCCATTCATTTCCCCATACTCAAAGTACACATCACTTACGGCCTCTTTGTTATGTTTATCTATAATTTTTATGTTTTGTTCCTGTGCTTGCGCCCATGCAGCCTGTAATTGAAAGGCCAGCATAACCAAAAATAAGCGCATCACGGAACCTGAAGATTTTATCCTCATTCCTAAATGATTTAAAGGTTACTAATCCTGAATCGGGGGTTGTAAAAATCAGGAATTCTTGCGGGGAGGATGGAAGATCTGCTGGGAGGGCCTGAAACGATAGTTCAGTATAAAATCATTTTTAAATTCATTGACTTCCGGGTAAATATCTTGCAGAACAAGCCTTGTTTCAGCATACAAATTGATATCCAGTTTTTCGGTTTGATTGACCGGCAGTGCTTCTTTTTGATCTTTCTGGTCTTCCAGTTTCTTTTTTAACTGGCAGCAACCTTTACAGGTTGATCCTTCCACATCCTTTTCAACACAGAGGTTTTTAGCGATGTAGTCCTGATTTAATTTGAATGAAATATAAATCAGCATCTCCGATAATTGAAAGCCGAGCACCGATAAAATCAGTATGTGCGCTACCAAATGTTTCAAGCTGATTTTGATTTTTACCTCTGTTACGTTTTACTCCATGTTTTTGTTCATCCACTCCAACTGCTTCCAAAATTCGGGGCCGTCGTTTTGTTGGGGAGCACCGATCGTGCTTCTCCCCCTGGTTACAATCGCCTCCAGTTCGGTCCTGAATTGCTCCACAATTTCAGGGTGAACGGCTTCAATATTCGTGGTTTCTCCAATATCTGTATTCAAATCGTAAAGCTGAACAGGCGGAAGGTTTATAGCCTCTTCCGAATTGGGAGTCGGGGCACTCCATCCTCCCGAGCCGGGACAGAAAATGGTTTTGTACTTCCCCTTTCGATAGGCAAACGATCCGTTTATGGAATGATGAACGATAGCGGTTCTGATTTCAGCATTCGACGCCAGGTTCAATGCAGAAGCAAAACTGTAACTGTCTTCGGCAGCATTATTCGGAAATTCAGCATCTAAAATATCGGCAAAAGTGGCAAAAAGATCAGTAGTACATACCAGTTGTTCTGATTGTCCTTTCTTCAGCTTCGCCGGCCAGCGAACAACAAACGGCACATGATGTCCGCCTTCAAAAATATCGGCTTTGTGTCCCCGGAATAGATAATTCGGATCGTGTCCCTTGCTTGCAAGTTGCTCAAAATCGGCCTGGGGCGAACAGCCGTTATCGCTTGTGAAAATCAAGATTGTATTTTCCGCTAATCCATTTCTTTCCAGAGATTCGGTCACCTGCCGCACCACATCGTCTACCATCAGTACAAAATCGGCATAGGGATTTTCAAGGCCACTCGTTCCCTTGAATTCTTTGGTTGGAAGAATGGGCGTGTGCGGTGCAGGAAGCGCCATGTAAACAAACAGAGGCTTCTCTGAATCTGCATTTTCATCGATAAACCTGATGGTTTTATCCGTAACGTCAGGCAGCACTCTTTCGTGGACAAAATCGTCGCCTGTCAGTCCCTTACGCCACCAGGTTTGTTTTCCTGTATCGACCGTGTATTTTGTAGGCACGGAAGTAGGCACATCGTTTTCTACCCAAACGTATGGTGCCATATCCAGCGAACCTGAGAATCCAAAGCTGTAATCGAAACCGCGGGTTCCGGGTCCGTTTTGTACCGGTTTCGAAAAGTCGACTGCCGGCCGTGCATTCAGGTTATTTTTATTTAAAGAGTCATTTTCAATAATAGCCCAATCCCATCCCAGGTGCCACTTCCCGACAAAAGCAGTTTTATAGCCTTGCTGCTGTAAAAACCGGGGCAGCGTCAGCCGTTCCTTTTCAATAAGCGCTTTACTGTAGCCGCTCAAAACACCATTTTTCAGGGTAGACCGCCAGTTGTAACGTCCGGTTAAAATACTGTAGCGTGTTGGCGTGCAAACTGCCGAACTCGTGTGTGCGTCCGTAAATCGTACACCTTCATTTACCAGTCGGTCAATATTTGGAGTTTGAATCTTTGAATTTTCATTAAATCCCGAAACATCGCCGTAACCCATATCGTCTGCAAGAATTATAACTATATTGGGTTTCTCACCGGAGTTATGCGCAGGTGAGCAACTTAATATGGCCAGAGCAAGAATAAGAACATAAAGTAATTTTTTCATAAGTGTTGGTTTACTGGTACGCATAAATTCACGATCCAAACAAAAATACCAATACCATCGCAGCATCACCTATTTTCTGTGTATTATTTTTTACTTTAATCGTGAATGAACATGAAAATTAACAGGTATTGTTTCTGTTCAAACCTTTATATTTACGCGAAATTTTAACGACTTGTCAATGTCTGCTCTAGCAGCAGCCAGCATACACAAAAAAATAAGTTTTAAAAATGAAAATATCAGTAGTTGGAACGGGTTACGTAGGTTTGGTTTCAGGAACATGTTTTGCCGAAACCGGGATCAATGTCACGTGTGTCGATGTGGATGAAAAAAAGATTGAAAAACTGAACAACGGCATCATTCCCATTTACGAGCCCGGTCTGGAGGACATTTATCAAAAAAACGTTGAAAAGGGCAGATTGGTTTTTACAATTGATCTGGCCAAGAGTTTAGAAAATTCAGATGCGTTATTCATTGCGGTGGGTACCCCGCCAGACGAGGATGGCAGCGCCGATCTGAAATATGTACTTGGAGTGGCCCGCGAAATCGGAAAAAATTTGGACCATTATATGGTAATCGCTACCAAAAGCACTGTTCCGGTCGGTACGTCTAAAAAAGTAAAAGAGGCCATTCAGAAAGAACTGGATAAACGCGGTGCGAAAGTCGATTTTGATGTAGCTTCCAATCCCGAATTTTTGAAAGAAGGAAATGCGGTTCAGGATTTTCTGAAACCCGACAGAATTGTGATCGGCACCGAATCGGAACGTGCCATGAAAGTGATGAAAAGACTCTACAAGCCCTTTTTGCTGAACGGTCATCCGATTATCTTCATGGACATTACCTCTTCGGAAATGACAAAATATGCGGCCAATTCGATGCTGGCCACCAAAATCAGTTTTATAAACGAAATTGCCAACCTTTGCGAGATCGTTGGCGCGGATGTGGAATCGGTGCGCAAAGGCATCGGCTCGGATCCCCGCATCGGGAATAAATTTATTTACGCCGGAACCGGTTATGGCGGATCATGCTTCCCAAAAGACGTTCAGGCGCTGATACGTACAGCTGACGAACACAAGTATTCGCTTGAGATTTTGAAAGCGGTTGAACGCGTTAACATGAGCCAGAAGTCGGTGCTGGTAGAAAAGATTATGAAATATTTCAAACAGGATCTCAAAGAAAAGAAATTTGCGCTTTGGGGACTTTCGTTTAAACCAAAAACCGACGACATGCGCGAAGCACCTTCGCTGGTCATCATAGAAAAACTGTTGGCAGCAGGCGCTAAAATCTGTGGCTACGATCCGGTGGCTATGGAAGAAGGAAAACGCATACTGGGCGATAAGATCGAGTTTGCCAAAGACGAATACGATGCCGCAATTGACGCTGATGCACTCATACTGGTAACCGAGTGGCCCGAATTCAGGATACCGAATTTCAGGGTGCTCGAGAAACTTCTGAAAAACAAGGTTATTTTTGATGGAAGAAATATTTACGATCCGGAAGAACTGGCCGAATTAGGCTTTGATTATTTCGCCATAGGTCGTAAAACCAAATCAACTTTATGAAGCGAATCTTAGTGACCGGTGGAGCTGGATTTATTGGTTCCCATTTGTGTGAAAAACTGCTGGACCAGGGAAATGAAGTGGCTTGTCTCGATAATTTTTTTACCGGGAAAAAGGAAAAAATCGTGCATTTGCTCGACAACCCCTATTTCGAGCTGATCAGGCACGACGTGACACATCCTTACTACATTGAGGTGGACGAAATTTATAACCTTGCCTGTCCGGCTTCACCGGTGCACTATCAGTACAATCCAATAAAAACCATCAAAACTTCGGTGATGGGCGCCATCAACATGCTGGGACTGGCCAAACGCGTAAAAGCAAAAATTCTACAGGCCTCAACCAGTGAAGTTTACGGCGATCCTGCCATACATCCTCAACCCGAGGATTACTGGGGAAACGTAAATCCAATTGGCGTGCGCTCGTGTTACGATGAAGGCAAACGTTGCGCCGAATCGCTGTTTGTGAACTACCGTTTGCAGAATGATGTGCGCATCAAGATCATTCGCATATTCAATACTTACGGACCAAAAATGGAACCCGATGACGGTCGCGTGGTTTCCAATTTTATTATGCAGGCGTTAAAAGGTGACGACATTACCATTTTTGGCGATGGAACACAAACCAGGAGTTTTCAGTATGTTACCGATTTACTCGATGGCATGATCAGAATGATGCGCACCGACGACGACTGCGTTGGCCCCATTAACATTGGTAATCCGGGCGAATTTACTATGCTGGAGCTAGCCCGTGAAATTCTCGATATTACCGGTTCAAAATCAAAAATTACATACCTGCCGTTACCCAAAGACGACCCCATTCAGCGCCAACCGGATATAACGCTTGCCCGCGAAAAACTGGACGGCTGGGAACCGAAAGTGCCTTTGAGAGCGGGATTGGAAAAAACGGTAGCTTATTTCGACGATCTCCTGAAATCAGGAAACACCTGAGTCCGGAAATCATTTAATAAACGATTTTACCATACCAGATCACAGGCATCGGCAGGCATCCAGTGTTTATCTTTGCCTTCCCATTTTACATTGCAGCCAATGGGATTGGTAACCGGAATTGAAATCGGTTTTCCGCTGGTCAGTTCCTCTAATGCACGGGCCAGATCATTTACCGTGATTTTCGATGCATCGCGCGGGCTGTCAACACCACGCCCGGTATAAACCAGCTTACGTTCTTCATCGAAAACGTAAAAATGTGGAGTGCGCAGTGCACCATACGCCAGTGCAATTTCCTGCGATTCATCGTATAAATATTTCCACGGAAATTTGTGTTCATTCATGCGGGAAACCATGTGTTCAAAATCATCTTCGGGGTAAGTATGCTTGCTGTTCGAATTGATTCCAACAAACTCGACGCCCATCGGTTTGAAACGCTCCGCCGTCTTTCGGGTCACCTCGTCGCTTCCAATTACATACGGACAGTGGTTACAGGTGAAAAAAATGACCAGATATTTTGCATCACTGAAACTGTCGAGCGAATAAGTACGACCATCTGTGGCCGGAAGCTGAAAATCAATTGCCTTTTCTTTTATTTCGAGTGTAAATGCCATAATTCAGTTGTTTTATTTACAATTAAAAGGAATTTCAACCGGAAAATGTTTAAGCCAAACAAAAATCTTTACCTATTTTTAGGCATGCCGAAACACCGCTAAAAAATTGGAAAAAATGGCAATGAACCGTGAAGAAGCATTAAAGAAAATTGCAGCTCTGCAACGCGAACTGGAAGACCACAGCTACCGTTATTATGTGCTTGCCCAGCCTGTTATCAGCGATTATGAATTCGACATGAAGCTGAAAGAACTGGAAAATCTGGAAAAGGAATACGGGATCGACGATCCCAATTCGCCAACACGACGTGTGGGCAGCGACATTAGCAGCGATTTTGAGCAGGTAGAACACAAATACGCCATGCTTTCACTCTCGAATGCTTATTCGGAAGACGAGATCCGCGAGTTTGATGCACGTGTTAAAAAAATAATCGGCACCGACTGCGAATACGTCTGCGAGCTGAAATTCGACGGGTCATCGATCAGTCTAAGTTACGAAAACGGTCAGTTGATTCGTGCCGTTACCCGCGGAGATGGCGTAAAAGGCGACGATGTTACAACCAATGTACGCACCATTCGCTCCATTCCGTTAAAACTGCGCGGAACCGACTACCCCAAAAGTTTTGAAATTCGCGGAGAAATACTGATGCCTTTTCACGTTTTCAACGAACTTAATGCGGAACTTGAAGCCAGGGGAGAACCCTTGCTTGCCAATCCGCGCAACACGGCAGCTGGTACACTGAAAATGAAAAATTCATCGGTCGTTGCATCACGCAAACTCGATGCCTATCTCTATTACATTTCAGGTGAAGATCTGCCCGAAGACGGACATTTCGAGCGGCTTCAAAAAGCAAAAGAGTGGGGCTTTAAAATTTCGGAACATATGCAGCGATGTAAGAACCTCGACGAAGTATTTGAGTTTCTGCATAAGTGGGACACCGAACGCTTTAGTCTGCCGGTTGCTACCGACGGTGTTGTGATCAAAGTAAACTCGAAAAAACTTCAGGACAATCTTGGTTACACTGCCAAATCGCCGCGCTGGGCCATCGCCTACAAGTTTAAAGCCGAGAGTGTTTCCACCATTCTGAAATCGGTTTCGTACCAGGTGGGGCGAACCGGAGCAGTAACACCGGTGGCCAATCTTGAACCGGTTCCCATTGCCGGAACCATTGTAAAACGAGCCTCACTGCACAATGCTGATATCATAAAAAACCTCGATCTTCATTTGGGCGACACGGTGAATGTAGAAAAAGGCGGCGAAATTATTCCGAAAATCACCGGTGTTGACCCGGCCAAACGACACCCGATGTTCAAACCGGTAGAGTTCATCGAAAACTGTCCCGAATGCGGAACACCGCTGATCCGCCGCGAGGGAGAAGCCGCCCACTACTGTCCCAACGAAGACGGCTGCCCGCCTCAAATAAAAGGCAAGATGGAGCATTTTGTCAGCCGCAAGGCCATGGATATTGATGGGATTGGACAGGAAACCATTGAATTGCTCTACAAGGAAAATCTGGCCAGGAATATTGGTGATCTGTACGAGTTAAAAAAAGAGCAGCTTGAAAACCTGGAGCGCATGGCAGAAAAATCGGCCCAACGCATTACAGACGGATTGGAAGCATCAAAAGAGGTTCCCTTTGAACGGGTATTGTTTGCACTTGGAATTCGGTACGTGGGCGAAACTGTGGCAAAAACTCTCGTTAAAAAACTACATACCATCGAGAACATTAAAAATCAAACCGTCGATCAACTAACAAATATTGACGAGATTGGACAACGGATAGCAGAAAGCGTGGTGGATTGGTTTTCAAAACCGGAACATTTGGAGTTGCTTGAAAAACTCGAAGAAAAAGGATTACAGTTCGCCATTAGCGAAGATCAACTTGAAGGTTACACTGATAAGCTGGCCGGATTTAATATCGTAATTTCAGGCACATTCGAACAACACTCACGTGATGAACTGAAAGCACTGATTGAAAAGAACGGCGGGAAAAACGTTGGATCCATTTCGAAGAAAACAAGCTATCTCCTGGCCGGCAATAACATTGGCCCCAGCAAATTGGAAAAAGTCAAAAAACTAAACATCCCAATGATCAGTGAGGAAGAATTTCTAAAAATGATCGAGTAATTGGCTGCATTTATTGTTTACTTTGTAATTCATGAACATCAAGGAGAAATACCGCAACTGGAAATTCAGGAAGCAACTGGCCACGATCAAACGGACGCCTTTTGTCCGGAACATTAATGAAATAAAAAAAGTAGGTGTGATCTGGCAGCCTTCGGAGAAAGCAGCGGTTAATTACCTGCGCGACTACTTTAATAAAAACCACGTTATTTTTCGCACCTACTGTGTCTTCGACGAATTGGCCAATCCGGTCTCCTCAAACAATACCCTCACTACTGCCGACCTCGATTGGTGGGGTTTTCCAAAGCCCGAAAAAACCCAGGATTTCATGCAGACGCATTTCGATGTACTGCTTAATATCGCGCTGGAACAAAACTTTGTGCTCGATTACATTACCGCATTCACGTTGGCCGACTTTAAAATCGGCTGGTCGCCCAATACGCAAAACCATTTCGATCTGAATATTAACATTGGCGAAAATCAGGACGCGATGTTCCTTGCCAAGCAACAAATTTTTTATCTTGCGCAGCTAAATAAAAGAAATTAGCACATGAGCCAGCTTTTTACCGGTGCAGGAGTAGCGCTGGTTACTCCGTTCACCAAAGAAAACAGTGTTGACTACAAGGCACTCGAGCGTGTTGTCGAGAATCAGGTAAAAGGAGGAATGGATTACCTGGTTGCATTGGGAACTACCGCCGAAACTGCTACTTTATCGTCGGAAGAAAAGGCCAATATTGTAGAGCTGGTCAAGGAAAAATCAGATGGACTGCCCGTGGTAGCCGGAATGGGCGGAAACGATACCCGAACCATACTGAAACACATTGATAAATTCAATTTTAACGGCATCAGCGGCATTCTGGTCGTAACGCCTTATTACAATAAACCATCGCAGGAAGGCATGTACCGTCACTACCTGGAAGTAGCCAAAGCAAGCCCTGTACCCGTTATTTTGTACAACGTACCGTCACGAACCGGTATTAATCTGGAAGCGCAAACAGTAGCACGTTTGGCAGAGGCATCCGATAACATCTTGGCCATAAAAGAAGCATCGGGCGAACATTCGCAGATGACCAAAATTTTGAAATACACACCCGACAATTTCACCCTTATTTCGGGCGATGACCTGCTGGCAGTTACCATCTCTTCCATCGGAGGGAAAGGTGTAATTTCCGTGATTGCCAATGCACTGCCACACAAGATGAGCACTTTAATGCACCGCGCCCTGGAAAATAACTACGCCGGAGCCCGAGAAATTCATTATGAATTGATCGAAATGTTCCAGTTGATGTTCAGGGAAGGAAATCCGGGTGGCGTAAAAGCACTGATGAACATTCAGGGAACCATCGAAAATGTATTGCGCCTGCCGCTTTTCAGGATCAGTGATGAATTGTACGACGAAATTAAAACAGCTTACCACAAACTATCCTGAGTTAACGCTTTTTAACCCGCCGATTTCACCGGAATAACAAAACATTCCTACTTTTGTGCTGTTTATTATTACAAATGAAATCGGGTCTTTTCTTCATATTTTTGTTACTTGGAATGGGAGTTTTTGCGCAACAGGGGCCGCAACTGATACTTCCTGAAACAGATTCGCTTGAAATCGCATCGAGAGAAACCATAATGCCCGAACCGGCATTGGAAACCGGAATAATCACCAGTAATCTTTTTTACAACATCGATCCAGTTCCCTTAAATATCGACCAGGCATATTACAACCGGTATGTATTGAATCCCAGCCTTCTGAAGATGCCTGAGATAAACTTTATTCCCGAGACTTCATTTATACTGAATTCACCGTTTTACACCGACGGACAAATTTTTGGAGGCTCGGCAACCCAACTCAACGATAAAATAACAATCGGCGGCTTCAGTTACGGAGCCAATTCTGTTTTTTCGGCACCCCTTCCTAATCAGCAAAATTCCTATTACGACACTTATGGTTCGACCATGTTCATGCAATATAAAGTGTCGAAAAATTTCAAGATCGAAACCCGCGTAAGCGTTGGACACAACCAGGGACCGCCCCCACCGCCGGGATTCTGAGAGATTGAAAAGATTCAAGGATTGAATTTATGATCTGAATATATAGATTAGATAGAAATATCCAGAAGCCAGCATCCAAAATCTAGATTAAATTATCAAGCATCCAGTATTCGGAATATTGACTAACTTTAAGCTTTTAACATTAAACTCAAAACTCATTCATGCTTACGGTTTACAAAGCTTCAGCCGGTTCGGGAAAAACATTTCGCCTTGTGGTGGAGTACCTGAAACTGATCCTGGGAAACCCGTTCAATTACAAGCATATTCTGGCGGTAACTTTTACAAACAAAGCCACCAACGAAATGAAGAGCCGCATACTGGAACAACTGAACCTGATCGCCAACGGACAGGATTCGGCTACCATCAGCGAGTTACTGAATGAGACCACTTATACGGAACAATTCATTCGTGACAGGGCCCGGAAGGTGCTCAAAAATATCCTCCACGATTACAACCGATTTTCAATCAATACTATCGACTCTTTCACGCAGAAAGTCATTAAATCGTTTAATCGCGAACTGGGTATCTCGCCAAATTTCACCCTCGAACTCGACACGGACATCATACTGGAAGAAGCGGTTCAGCGGCTTTTTGCCAGGATTGGTGAAAATAAAAACCTGTTAAAATGGCTGCGGGATTTTAGCCGTGAACGCATTGAAGAAAACTACAGCCAGCGACTCGATGCCGATATTAAACGATTGGGTGCTGAGCTTTTCAGGGAGCAATTTCAGGTCTTTTTCCCGGAAAACGGAAATACGGTATACACCCGTGAAAACCTGGATGATTTTATAAAAGAGATCAGCGCCTTAAAAACTGGTTTTGAAAATACCCTTAAAATGAAAGGCAGTGAGGCTGTTCAGGTAATGGAGAAGGCAGGGCTCGAACCAGCCGATTTTTCAGGTGGTACAAGAAGCAGCATCGGAGCTTTTTTTGTTAAACTCTCGAACGGCGAGCTTCCCAATTTCACGCCAACGGTTAGAAACAGAACTGAAGACGTGGAAAAATGGGTGACGCAAAAAAATAATAGACGAGCAGAAATACTGTCGGTTGTTGAGCACAACCTTCAGCCCAAACTCGTGGAGATTGTTCGCTATTTCGATGCAAACTTTTCACATTACAATACAGCCTTAGCAGTTCAGAAGCAAATGCGGACCCTGGGAATTCTGATCGACCTGAAAGATGAGATACGTGAGTTGCTGCACGAAAAAGGCATTCTTCCCATATCGGATTCAAACCTTTTGCTGAACAAGATCATCGGGGAAAGTGACTCGCCCTTTGTTTACGAAAAAATCGGGAATTATTACAAGCATTTTTTGCTCGACGAATTCCAGGATACCTCGGGACTGCAGTGGAAAAACTTTAAGCCGCTTGTATTGAATTCGCTGTCGGAAGGAAACGACAACCTGATTGTTGGCGATGTGAAACAATCGATCTATCGATGGCGAAACAGCGACTGGAATATTCTGGCCCGACAGCTTCAGCAGGATTTTGCGTCGGAACAGCGTTTGGAAAAAACGCTGGATTCAAATTTCAGGAGCGATCAAAACATCATCAATTTCAATAACACCATAATAAAAGCCCTCATCGCCGAATTCGAAAACCGGCTATTCGGTGATCTTGAGAATCGTGAAGAACATTTCGCCCGTTTCATGCATATATACGAAGAGTTCGAGCAAAAACAGGGGAAAAAGAATATTAAAAAATCGGGATATATCAGGGCCAGCTTTTTACCCCGTGAAGATTTTGTGGATCATTCAACAGCCCTGCTGATCGAGCAGGTAAAAATGCTGCAGGACAAAGGTATTAAAGCAGAAGAAATAGCCATTTTGATTCGTAAAAACAGGGAAGGGATTCCCATTATCGAAGCATTTCTGGATGCGGCCAGAAATCCGGAGAACAAGGATTATAACCTTTCCGTTCTCTCCAATGAATCGTTGTTTCTGCATGCTTCCCGAGGTGTACTTTTCATTATTCACGTACTGGAAACACTGATCAATTGGGATAATAAAATTGCAAAAGCCACCCTGTTGAATATGTGGCAAAACTGGCTCAAACCTGCGCTCAAACAAAACGGTTTTTTTCACCTCGACGGACAACAAGAATTATTTTCAGCAGATGAAAAACACTGGTTTTTAAAAAACAATTACGAAGTAGAATTTGAAAGTGAACTTGGAGATTTAATCGATCGCATTAAAAGCAAGGTGCTTTTGGCATCGCTCGACGAAGCAGTCACACAAATTGCATCGATTTCAGGACTTTTTACCCTTTCCACCGAAATACCTTTTATTCAGACACTGATCGATAAAGCTGCGGAATTAAAAACCAGTCTCTCGAACGATCTTTCAAATTTAATTTTCTGGTGGAATGAAAAGGGCTACAAAACTTCGGTGAACATAAATGAAGAAGTAAGTTCGATCCGCCTGCTAACAGTGCACAAAGCCAAAGGCCTGGAATATAAAGCTGTGCTCATCCCCTACTTTAACTGGGAATCGGAGCCAGCCAGTAATCAGCTTCCTATTTTATGGTGTGAGCCGATAAGCGAACCGTTTACCAAATTCCCGTTGCTTCCGGTTCAGGCCGGAACTCAGATGAAAGAATCGGAGTTTGCACCCGTTTATTACGAGGAAAAAGTGAACAATTACATTGATACGCTGAACCTGGTTTATGTTGCTTTCACCCGTGCAAAATCGGTGCTGATGATTCACAGTCCGCAACTTAAACTCACAAAAGCAGGAAAGGAAAGCGAATCGAAAAGTATAGACCGGCTCTTTTTAAAAGCTTTACAGGGCGAGATTATCCGGCAAAAATTCGGAACTGGTTTTAGCGAAACGGAACAGGTTTTTGAGTACGGTACTATTCCTGAAAACAACACAAATAAAGTTGAATCTGCAATTGACCGCATCACCCGTTATCAATTCAATGATTTTTCAGATAGAATAAAATTACGTTTGAGCGGCGAAGATTTCCTTGTAGCTACTGAACAGCAACATTCTGAGAAAAATATTGGCACGCTGGTTCACGAAATATTGTCGGGAATAGAAACCACGGCTGATGTTGAAACGGCCTGCACAAAAGCATTAAAAGAAGGCAAAATAAACGAGGTAGAATTTTCTGCGATTAAAAAACAGATCGAAACCAACTTAAAACTGGAAAATGTAAAAGCATGGTTCGACGGCAGCTACACCGTTCTCAACGAACGTGACCTGCTAAGCGATAAAATGCTGCTTCGTCCTGATCGGATTATGTTTGCAGGCGACACAGCCATTGTGGTCGACTATAAAACAGGAGACAAAATTCCGGGAAAATACAACCGCCAGGTCGAGCGATATGCACGCACCTTAAAATCCACCGGATTCAGCAGAGTTTCAGGTTACCTGTGGTACCTCAGCAGCAATGAGGTTGAAAAAGTCTGCGAACTCTAATTGCTTTCGATGACCTGTCCGTGCTCGCGGTAAAGGTCTACTTTTCCATCCAGTAAAACGGCGATTACCGTCACCTGTGGGTCGAGCACTTTTTCGGGCACATCGATGTAAACAAGGCCGGGTACCGAGCTCCAGTATTGCTTCATTTTTACATCCCAATTGAGTTTTGTGCCGTTGCCAACTACCCAGATTCGGTTGATCTTATTTTTAATTCCCTTTAACATTAAAGGGCCATTGGGTTTATGCGGCACAAAAAGATACAGGATATTTCCTTCCTGGTTGAGTGCAGTCGGGCCATAATAATGTTCATACGGAATACCAGCTCTCGATCCATAAATGGCCTCGGCATGTTTTCCCGTCCAGCGGCCCAGTTCTTTTAATATGCTGACCTGCTCTTCAGGAATGGTTCCGTCGGGTTTGGGACCGATATCGAGCAACAGGTTACCTCCTTTATTGATGCAGTCGACCAAAATACGAATTACCTGATTGGGCGTTTTGTAATTGTGGTCGTTATGCTGGTAACCCCAGCTGTCGTTCATGGTCATGCATAGTTCCCAGTACCGGCTTTCGGGCCGGGTAACCGGCAATCCCTGTTCGGGTGTGGCATAATCGCCGTAGCCCTGAATCCGGCTGTTCAGAATCACGTTTTTATTCCATTTTCTCAAGTCCTCGCTCAATTCTTTGGCTTTCCATTTTTCGGCCGGTTGCTCCCAGTCTCCATCAAACCAAAACAAATCAGGTTTGAATCGCTTCGACAATTCCTCCAACTGGCAAAAATTAAAATCCACAAAGCGGCTCCAGCGAAGCGAATCTTCTGTATAGCGCTTTTCTTCGCGTGTTTTATTCGGATAATCAGGATGCGACCAGTCGAGCAAGGAATAATACAGCCCCACTTTAAGGTCGCTTTTTCGGAGTGCTTTTACTAAGGGAGCAACCAGATCTTCTCCCGCCGGCGTTTTTTTCACCACACTAAGTTCGCCGCAATCGGTATCCCACAAAGCCACACCATCGTGGTGTTTGGTTGTAAGAACCGAATATTTGGCGCCGCTTTGGGCAATCAGTTCGGCCCATTCTTCCGGATCATAGTTTGCGGCTGTAAAACCATCCAGTTGCTTCATATAATCGTCGTAAGAAATGTAGTCGTTAAAAAACGACCAACTTTCGTCGATACCGTTAACCGAATAAATTCCCCAGTGGATAAAAATGCCCAACTTTGCATCTTCGAACCACTGCATACGTTTTTCTTTTTCAGTTTGCTGCCCAAAAAGGATTGTGGAAATAAAAATACCGGCGAGTAATGCGAGAATTCTTTGCATAGCTTTTCAACTAGGATAATTTTCTATGCAAACTTTGTAATTTTTTTTAAAACCTCAACAATTATTCGAACGAATAATGTTTTTTCACCGAGGATTGAATGTCCCAAACGCATTCCAAACCTTTGGGAAAGGTCACAAAATCACCGGCTTGTATGGTTACCGACTCAAATTCGGTGGTGATGGTAACTTCACCTTCAATGATATAGCACAATTCAGTCTGGTCATAGTACCAGTCGAATTTTTCTTCGTCGTGTTCCCAAATCGGCCAGTCGAAAACACCTTCTTCTTCGAGTTCTTCCTGTGTGTATTGTGTCACTTCAATTTTCATGGTTCAAACAATGAAAAATCGTTGTTGTAAATGTAATGATTAAAATAATTTAATAGATATTGAATATCATAATAATTTGTTTGTTTTAACTTCACGGCAAAATGAACAACTAAAACCATACGATTATGAAAGTGCTGTACATTCTTCTTTTGAGCGTAATTTTCGCTTCCTGCGAGCCTGCCTCCACCCCACCTGATAAAACCGGGACAAGCAACGATTTTTCCTTTGTCTTTTTAACCGATATTCATTTAACTACCGAGCGACATGCGTTGGAAGGATTTATGCAGGCCATCGACACCATAAACGAGCTGAATCCGGATTTTGTGTTAACCGGCGGAGACAACATCATGGATGCGCTTGCGCAAAATTACGAGCACAGCGACAGCCTTTACGATTTGTTTGCTGAGGCCACTGAAAAGCTAAAAATGCCCGTTTATTCCACCCTGGGAAATCATGAGGTTTTTGGATTGTACGAAAGCAGCGGTGTGGATCCTTCGCATGAAGAATATGGCAAGAAATTGTACGAAAACCGTATCGCTAAAAGATTTTATTCTTTCGATCATAAAAACTGGCATTTTATTGTTCTCGATGCTATCGGGTTCACCGAGGACCGTCACTATTACGGGCACATCGATGATGAACAACTGGAATGGTTGAAAAACGACCTGGAAAAAACGGGCAAAGAAACACCGATCGTGGTGAGCACACATATACCGCTTTTAAGCATCGGCGAACAGGTAATGTCGGAACCAACTGCTGGTTTCAGCCCGGGATCGATCGTCACCAATGCCAACGAAGTACGACAACTTCTGGAGCAATACAATACCAAACTGGTTTTGCAGGGTCACCTGCATTTTCTCGAAGATATTAATTATAAAGGTATCCACTATATAACCGGAGGAGCGGTTTCTGCGCAGTGGTGGCAAGGCCCTCGTTTAGGCATGGAAGAAGGCTTTCTTAAAGTTGATGTTTCAGGTAAAGATTTCGGTTGGGAATACGTAGACTTTGGATGGGAAGTGCCGGTTGATTAAGTCTTACATTAACTGTAAACAGTTAAAACCATTTTCCGGGCACCTCCATAGTTTCTGAACTCACAAAAATAAATACCCTGCCACGTACCCAAATTCAGGCGATGATTCGTTATGGGGATGGTAAGTTCTGCACCAATAACCGAGCTCTTGAGATGTCCAACTATATCGTCGCTTCCCTCATATGTGTGAATGTAAACAGGATCGTCTTCTGGTATCATTTTATTCATGAAATTCTCGAAATCGGTTCGCACCGAAGGATCTGCATTTTCATTGATGCTTATTCCCGCTGATGTGTGTTTCACGAGAATGTGCAATAAACCTTTCTCCGGCAGTAGTGGCAGGTGGTCTTCGACAATCGAAGTGATAAGATGATATCCTCTCCGGAAATGCGGCAGTGTTATTTCTTGTTGCTGAATCATAATCAATAAATCTAAGCTAAAAATACAAACATTTACAGAATGAAGGCAATCGTTTTTTCCATTGAATTGCTTAACACCCAACTATCCTCCATTCACCTAAAAAATCAATTCATTCGTCTTATAAAATTGAAAATTTGCTCACAGAAACATTAACTTTAAACAGTAAAAGTCATTAAAACAAGAAAACATGTTAATTCTAATTGTATCCATAGTTATTGCAGCCATTGTCCGCTTGCTGACATACAAACAGGCAGAACACTGTTTGCATGTAAAAGATCTGGACGTAGAACAGTTGAAGTAAAACAACTGACAAATTTAATACCTGAATGAAAATATTAGGGAACATTATCTGGCTGGTATTTGGCGGTTTTGCCATTTTCCTGGAATATATGGTGGCGGGACTCGCACTTTGCATTACCATTATCGGTATTCCGTTCGGAATTCAATCGTTTAAGCTTGGCGTGCTGGCTTTGTGGCCATTCGGGCAACGGATCGAGTACATGGATTATGCGCCGGGCTGCCTTTCAACCATCATGAATATTATATGGTTCTTCATCGGCGGGATATGGATCATGCTGACACATGTTTTCTTTGGATTATTACTGGGGATCACAATTATCGGCATTCCGTGGGCCAGACAACACTTTAAAATGGCTTCACTGGCCTTAACACCTTTCGGAAGGAGGATAGTATAAAAAATATCGATTAACAATTTATTATATAAGAACCAAAGAAACTCAGCATTTATGGACTTCCAAATGCAATAGAACAATTGCCAAACTCAGCACTTTAAACACTGTACCTGAAACGCTGAACTCATTTGATTACCGTTCCTTTGGCACCCCACCAATAGAAGGCTTCCATGCGCAGCCGGTCGGTCTTCACCATCGGATCTTCGCCTTCCAGTTTTAAAGCTTCATCAACTGTCTCCACATCAAAGATCAGCAAGCCCCGATGTTCGCCTCCACCATCAAAAGGACCCGCAACGATCAGCTTTCCTGTTTCAGCCAGTTTCGATAAATGGGCCAGGTGCATTTCCTGGTATTTAGCTGCTTCTTCCTGCGTTTTACTTTTCGTTTCACCGCTGTTCAGCAGCATAAAAACATAGCGCTTCATCGTGTAGGTGGTATCGCCTTCGCTGTATGAAAATTCGCGCTGTTCCTGCGCTGAAACGCTTACCGAAAGAAATAAAAGCGTGAGCGCGAGAAATAATTCTTTCATTATTTATCCTTTAACTGGTCTTTAAAAATCTTTCTGAACTTTTCGAGTTTCGGTGTAATAATGTATTGACAGTATGCCTGACCTTTATTTCGATTGTAATAATTCTTATGGTAATCCTCAGCAATATAGAATTTATCAAAAGGTTCCACCTGCGTGACAATTGGTTTATCGTATACCTTTTCTTCTTCAAAAAGCCGGATCACCTTCTCGGCGGTTTCCTTTTGCGCTTCGTTATGGTAAAAGACCACCGAACGGTATTGCGGCCCCACATCATTTCCCTGACGATTCAGCGTTGTGGGATCGTGCGTCATAAAGAAGACTTCCAGAATTTCGCTGAAGCTTATTACATCCAGATCAAAGGTAATCTGAACAACTTCGGCATGACCAGTTGTTCCGGTGCACACTTCTTGGTAACTCGGATTCTTTATGTGCCCGCCACTATATCCGGGTTTCACATCAACTACACCTTTCAATTCGAGATAAACGGCTTCCGTGCACCAAAAACATCCGCCGCCCAATGTTGCTTTTTCGAGTTCCTTTGCCATTCCTGTATACGAAATAATTACCAATAGTATGATTAATCCAGTTTTCATGATTCACGTTTTAAATTGACCACAGGCTGTGACTTTTTTCCGGGAATGAAACGCGAAAAAAACTTCTTTTCGAAGGCCAGAAAGAAACGAAACTGCCCAAAAAGAAAACCGATGATCAGCAATAAAATGTTGTATATAACCAGTACCGACAGAATGTAAACCGGTATCCTAACCAACCAATCGGTTTCAGGAGTGATACCGACCAGGTCAAAAAACAGTTTTTTCAGGTACACTGTTGTGCTGCCCGTAATCGCAAATACGATCAAAATAACAGCAACCTGCCTGTTGTTTTCAATATTCCATCGTTTTTTCAGTCGTTCAAACATCCGCGCTTCTTTTAATGGATATAACAAAACACCTTTAAGTATGTTTTACTTAATGAAAAATAAGTGCGGACCTGGAAAAAGAAAGGACTAGATCTGGTGGGTTTGAAAAATAATGTAACCGTAAATCGCAAAGCGCAAAAAGCGGAATAAAGCATATTTCAGGTAGCGTTTTGAGGGATAGCCTGCCGATCCCACCAGCAGACTTACAGCTGACCAAGGAAGCGGCGTCAAGGCAGCAACAATAATCAGGAAAATGCCGTACTTGTTCACCAGCTTGGCAGAATCTTTTAACACCCTTTTTTTGAAATATTTAAACGTCTCGTTTTTGTAGAAGAATTGACCGACCAGGAAATTGATATAACCCATGGCGTACGAAACAAGGGCAAAAAATAGCAGATTGAAAAGGTAATGTAAAGCATCGGCTTTATTAATGGCCCAAATCATAAACAATTCAGGTGGAATGATCCCAAAAAAGAATTCTGAAGCTGTGTAAATCAAGTAGATAATGCCTGGGCGTGCATAAAATTTTGCGATCCATTCTTCGGGTGCATGCGTGATAAACACTTCCCTGAAAAGGAAATAAAAAACCAGTAAGAACGCCATCCAGGCGAGGCCTTTTAAACCATTTCGTATGAGGAATCGTATCCGAGGACTGAATTTCATTTAATCAGCGTTTCAAGGCATTTTCGGTTTCTGCCTTGCGAAAATACGATATTTTATAAGATTTGAAGAAAGATGCCGATTGCTAATTTCGATGCTGCATTGAGGTTGCTTTCACTTTTTAAATCCACCATTCCATTTTCACTCCAAAATAATAGCCCCAGTTCTTCTGACCCACAAACTGAAGGTATGGTGAATAAAGGTTTTTCTTTGCCGCATAATTATAGTGGGCAAGCGACCACACAAACCTGAAATGAGGACGGGCACCGGTAGTTCTTTCGCCGGTTGGTACAAATGTTGGAGCCAGACTTATTTTCTGCATCGCATAAGTATCGTCTTGTCCATCCTTGCGCTGAGAAACATGAAACTCACTGATCAGGTGAAATTTCTCACTAAAAAAATGCACATCTCGAAACCCAAAAGTGAAGTCGTGCTTGCGGTTGTATATTTCCCGCCCAAGAAAAGTCATGGCTTTGTGGTTACTATCGGCTGCTCCTTTGCTGTTGGTGTAAATGAAGTAGGCATTCAGGTAATTTTTTTCCGAAAGATTGAATTTAATTTCATCGACGAGTGAAAGCGAGTAGGCACCGGCAAAATTTAACGCTTCCAAATCCGGTGCACCATAAGTCATCCAGGTCTTTGAATGTCCGCCATCGCCTCCATTTGCAATTCGCGATCCGTAGCGTATCGCAAAATGATTGTAGGAGGAAGCATCTGTCTTGCTAATGGACGACTGAAGTCTTAAACCAACAACCAGACCGTAATCGGATGGATAATTCAGAATAATATCATTATTCTCGTAAGGTTCGGGTTCAATATCGTTTGATGCATCTCCCATTCGATGGTACTCGAACATTCCGGTTAAAACCTGTCCATCAGCAACTTGAATATCCTGCTCCAGAACAAAAACCACCCGTTGACGCAAAGCTATATTCGCCACTCCATCTCCAATATTGAGGTAAAAATAAGGTGGTACATCCGATGTGGTATCGGTTGATGAAACAAATACCGAGCTAAAACGTGTATTTTTAAATTCGATCCCAAATCCCTGTCCAGAATGATCATCAAAGTAAAAATGATCAGCAATTTGAACTTCTCCGTTCCGGTCAAAACGCGAACCAATCCACACACTCAGATCTTTACCATTGATGTGTGATGCTTCGGCATAAATTTCGGGTAATGCCATGGTTAAGCCTCCCAGGCTGCTGGTCGTTGAATTACCAAAGAGCGACAAACTGCGGGAGTATACCGAAAAACGCGTCTGTACTTTCACCTGAGTCGGATCATTTTCTTTAAATGGTTTGAAATAAAAAACGGGAAAGATCTCCAGGTAATCCTGTTCTTCCAGTCTTCCCCCAATACTACCCATGTTGTTCAGGTTCAGCCTGCGCCCGATTGAACCACCATTTTCAAAACTCCAGTCTACCCCGACCCTTCCGTAAGATCCGATTGAAAATCCATCTTTATCCAGGGGCTGATACATAATTTGCCCCGCAGCGTAAAAGACCGGAACCAACAACAAGGGCAGTAATAAAAAAACACTTCGAAATTTCACAGACCCTCTAATTTTAAGGTTTGAGTAGACAATATACAGAGAAATCGCGAAATTAATTTCGTTTCTTACGATTCGTTTCCGTGTTTCACCTTTTGGTTTTTCCCCATTAAAAAGTAGAGAATAGAACCAATAACGTTGAAGAAAATTACAATGAGTACCCACATGATCTTGTTATTGCCGGTAAACTCACTTCTAATAATATCGACTAAGGCGATAATGGGTAAGATGAACAGAAACAGCGACACAATCAGTATTATAATAATTTCCTGAGGGCCAATAAATCCAAGAAGAATCATCGGTTAATAATTAAGGTTATAGTTTATAATTAATCTTCCATATTGCTTAAATGAAGTTCCAGTGCTTTAACTGAGATCTGTATTTCCCAGATCGACATGGCGAGCGAAGCACAAAGCAGAAGCAGTGCTGCGCCGAAAATGTAGGCACCGGCCATTTGTTGTCCGATAAAAATAAGGAACATGGTGATCACGCACAGAAAAAGGCTCGTAACTCCCAAGATCTGCATGGTCCTGATCAGGTAAAGTCGTTTACGGAGGTTAAAAATCTGACCTTTCAAAACCGTGGTTGGGCTATCCTTGTATTGTTTATACAAATTGCGAACGACGCCTGTGTAAGCAACAAAACGGTTGGTGTAGGCCAGTAATATCAGCGAAATAGCCGAAAACAATAAAGCCGGAGTTGTGAGAGTAAAAGCTTCGTGCATGATCTGCGATTTTTTATAAAGGTAAAAAAACCTTCATTTTTTAAGGGTATACTGGTTTAACTGATACAATTTTAAACTGATTCAGGAATAACTTAAATCCAGATAAGATCAAGAATTTTCTCCAGCCAACGTGCATCTACATCGGAAAAAGAAGCTTTGTCTTTGCTGTCAACATCGAGTACCCCGATGATCTGGCCATTTTTATTTTTAAGCGGAACCACAATTTCGGAGTTAGAACGCGAATCGCAGGCAATGTGCCCCGGGAAAGCATGTACATCCTCCACCATCAGTGTTTTCTGCTGATTGAAGGCAGCCCAGCACACCCCTTTATCTTTCTCAAGGATTTGGCAGGCCACTGGCCCCTGGTACATATTCACGGTCATTTTGCCATCGTCGAGTAGGTAGAAACCTGTCCAGAAAAAATAGTCCATTTTATGGTGTAACACAGCGATGATCGTTGCCATGCGTGCCGAAGTGTTTTGGCTTTTTTGCAACAGCTCGTGCAGTTGTTTATAAAGTCTTTCGTAACGTCCTGCTTTCTTTCTGTCTTCCATTATAGCTTATCTTTATGACTGCGAAATAACAAAAATTTTCGTTACGCGCCAGGTGTTTATTATGTTCACGCACCTACAAGATGCATTCGCACAACAGCGCTTATGATTCTCGGTATTAATTTATATTTTTGCCGCGGTAAACTAAAAGATCATGGCACAAAAACCTTCGATACCAAAAGGAACCCGCGATTTTTCGCCGGAAGAAATGGTAAAACGAAATTATATTTTCGAAACCATCAAGGACGTTTTTCGCTTGTTCGGGTTTCAACCCATTGAAACTCCGGCCATGGAGAACCTGTCAACTTTAATGGGAAAGTATGGTGAAGAAGGTGATAAACTGCTGTTCAAAATCCTAAATTCTGGCGATTTTATTTCTAAAGTTCCGCAGGATCTGCTCAGTGAAAAAGATTCGAACAAACTGACCGGCAAACTTTCGGAAAAAGGATTGCGCTATGACCTGACCGTTCCCTTTGCGCGATACGTAGTTCAATACCGCAACGACATTGTTTTCCCGTTCAAACGATACCAGATCCAACCGGTTTGGAGGGCTGACCGACCCCAAAAAGGTCGTTACCGCGAATTTTACCAGTGCGATGTGGATGTGATTGGCAGCGACAGCCTTCTTAATGAAGTGGAGCTGGTCCAAATCATCGACGAGGTATTTAAAAGGCTGCAGATCAACAGCGTTGTAAAAATCAACAACCGGAAAATTTTAGCCGGAATTGCGGAAGCAATCGGCGAAACTGCCCGTATCATCGACATTACCGTTGCTATCGATAAACTGGATAAGATCGGACTTGAAAAAGTAAATTCCGAAATGCTCGAAAAAGGAATTTCGAAGGAGGCTATCGACAAATTGCAACCTATACTTAAACTGGAAGGAAGTACCGATAAAAAGCTCGAGCAAATTTCGAAAGTTATCGGCAAGAGCGAAGTAGGCGCTAAAGGCATTTCGGAAATGAGAACCCTGTTTGGCTACCTCGAAAACTTCGACTTAAAAACGGAAACAGAACTGGATCTGACCTTAGCGCGCGGGCTGAATTATTATACCGGTGCCATTTTCGAGGTCAAATCGAAAGATGTACAAATTGGCAGCATTTGCGGTGGCGGACGTTACGACGACCTGACCGGAATTTTTGGGCTGCCTGATGTTTCCGGAGTGGGCGTTTCGTTTGGTGCAGAACGCATTTACGATGTGCTTACCCAACTCGATCTTTTCCCGGAAACCACGAAGGAAACCACCAAGGTCTTCTTCATCAATTTTGGCAAAAAAGAAGAAGCCTACTGCCTTCCGTTATTGGCTGAGCTGAGAAAAAGCGGAGTAAACGCCGAGATTTTCCCCGAGGATGCCAAAATGAAAAAACAGATGAATTACGCGAACCGCAAGGATATACCTTTCGTGGTAATGGCCGGCGAAAACGAAATCCGGGCAAATACCTTCACACTTAAAAACATGGATACGGGTGAACAAAAGGAAGTAAGCGCTTCAGAACTGATAAAAATCCTTTCCTGATTATTTCCGAAGTACGATCTTGTCATCCAATTAAGGAAACATGAAAGTCCAGGCAGTCAATCGAGCAGTTAAAATTCTTGGAGGAGACGTTCGTTTCCCGTGATCCGTTTGCCAGCAACGCAATTAAACCAACTGCTTCTTTTTATGAGTAGTTGTAATTTTTCTGTCAATACCAATTCATTTCACTCTTAATTCAAGCCATTCGGATCATGACAAGACGTATTTTTGAAATCTCGCCCAATAACCTGAACTACGAAAACATCCGTGATATTCTGGAGAACGATCTTAAACTCGAACTCTCCGATATTTCCATCGAACTTATTCAAAAAAGCAAGAGATACCTCGACCAGAAACTCGATCGTTCCGAGAAACCACTTTACGGTATTAACACCGGTTTTGGTGCATTATGCGACATCGAAATATCGAAGGACGACCTCAGTAAATTGCAAGAAAACCTGGTAGTTTCGCATGCCTGCAACGTGGGATCCGAAGTTCCTGCTGATGTGGTTAAACTTATGCTGCTGCTAAAGGCACACGCATTGTCAAAGGGAAATTCTGCAGTTCAGTTGATCACTGTACAACGTATTCTCGATCTATTTAACAATGGCATCTTACCCGTAGTACGTGAACAGGGATCGTTAGGTGCCAGTGGTGATCTTGCTCCGCTGGCAATGTTGTTCCTCCCTTTGCTTGGACTTGGTGAAGTAAATTTTGAAGGCAAAAAAGTAAAAGCTGAAAAAATACTGGAGAAATTTAACTGGAAACCGGTTAAACTTGGTGCAAAGGAAGGACTCGCCTTGTTGAACGGAACGCAATTCATGAGCGCTCATGCGGTTTATACTTTGTTGAAAACATTCCGTATCATCGATCAGGGCGATATTATCGGGGCCCTCTCTCTGGATGCCTTCGACGGATTGATCGAACCATTTTCTGAAAACATTCAGCGCATTCGTCCGCACAAAGGCCAGGCACAAACGGCCAAAAATTTCAGGCATGTGCTGGCCGGCAGCGAAATGCAGGCTCGCGACAAGCAACATATTCAGGATCCTTATTCTTTTCGCTGCATTCCACAAGTGCACGGAGCTGTAAAAGATGCTGTAAAATACGTATCGAAAGTGGTGGAAACTGAGGTCAATTCGGTAACCGACAATCCAACGGTTTTTCCCGACGAAGACCTGATCATTTCGGGCGGTAATTTTCACGGCGAACCACTTGCTCTTTCGCTCGATTTCCTGGCGATGGCGCTTAGCGAACTGGGTAGTATTTCGGAACGGCGTACTTACCGGCTGATTGCCGGTGAACGAGGACTGCCGGAATTCCTCGTTGCCAATCCCGGGCTCAACTCGGGTTTTATGATCCCGCAATATGCTGCTGCTTCGATCGTAAGCCAAAACAAGCAATTCTGCACGCCTGCTTCGGTAGATTCTATTCCCTCGTCAAACGAACAGGAAGACCATGTCAGTATGGGTGGCAATGCCGCCATAAAAGCGTTAAAAGTGGCGCTGAACACCGAAAAAATCCTGGCAATCGAATTGTACAATGCAGCACAAGCCATGGATTTCAGGAGACCGGTGAAAACATCGCCTTTTCTGGAACGTTTTCTGAAAGATTATCGCAAACACGTGAAATTCGTTGAAGAGGATACACTGATGTACGAGGGGATCAACAAGACGGTAGATTTTATGAACCATACAAAAACCAGAAGATTAAGCTATTAAAGCCGGATCAATAACAGGAAGTGGAAATATCCTGTTTTTTATTTTAATTTAACCAGTTTGCCGGAAAATGTATTTTCACCGTAACTCAATCGATAGAAATAAACGCCCGAAAGCAATCCGGGCAAATCAATTTCAAAAAGGTTCTCCCCTTCCGTGGCATTTAATTGTTTCTCCTTTAAGAATGCGCCATTCAAATCAAATAACTGAAAGCGGTAACTGATGCTGGCTTCCGAGATAATTTTAAGTTTAAGTGTTCGCACAAATGGATTGGGAAATGCGTCAAAGGCAAATTCGATTGGTACACCGGGATCTGATTCACAATCACCCGGAACAGCGAGATGCAATGAACGCATGCGCTCATAGATCCAGTTTTTCAGCCAGTTAATTTCGATATCGTATGTCTGCGCCACAAAATAATTGGGCCATACCCAAACACCCAACACCTGCCAGCGTTGAAAATTGCGTTCAGCAGGTTCCTCAAGCAAGGTAACCAGACTGTCAACCATTGCCACTACACTTGCCGGAGACATTACATTGGCAAAAAGTTCGTTCCACCTGCACCGGAGTTGCTTTGTAAAGAAACGGTCACCCATGAAACGTCGCCACCAAAAGGGGTTTTGCCATTCATCGTCACCCAGATCTGCATACATTTGAAGGCCAAAGGTTTCCCATGCATCGTAATAATTCGCATTTCCAAAAGCCAGATTGAAGTCCCAAACCGGGCCCAGATTCAGTTTTTCGTTTTTATCCTTGTAAATAAATGTGCTTAAACGATAGGCATCGACATTTTTACCAATTTCGTTGATGATGAAATAATCGATAAATGAACGAATATTGATGTACTGCTGGTAACCGTCTTGCGGATCGAACGCTCTGTTGTACAGCGCCGTTTCGAATTTCCGGATATATTCCTGAATATAGCCCGCCTGAACATCATTGATTTCATCATACCCGGGATATTCGTACTGATAAAATGTGTGTCGCTGCTTTTCATTCTCGAATTCAGAATACCAGCCACTTCCACCACTCCCGGTGGTCTTATCAATTTTTATTATATATCCACCTGTCAATTCTTCTCCGGAGATATCTTCTGGTTTCAGCTTGGCAATATCGACTCGATTTTTATCACGCTTTATTTTCTCCATGAGTACGTAAACACCCATATATTCATTGTTCAGAAACAATTCGACAAAACGACAGCGAGGCGCATAGTCACTCAGTTTTTCGGCAAGTGTAAAAGTCAGCACATTTCTAATCAGCGATTTGTCAGAATAAGGTGCATACAAAATCCAGTCTTCCTCTTCGGGCATGCCCAGCAGTGGAAAATCCATATCGGCTCCTTCGGCATCCATTAATTCAAAACCATATGATTTTTTGGGAAACATTTGCGAGGAAGAACCGCGTATCTCGATCCTTATATCTCCAGTGAAATGTTCTGCAGGATCCTCGGTTGAATTCGCTGTTCCGTCTTCGTGCCATGCAATACGCATTTCCGCATTTATTTTGGGTTCGTCGGGTATATCCGTCCCGTTGGTATTCAGATAAACAATAGGCAGCGGTGTCGAAAACTTGTTAACCTGGGCTGACAAGAAATTTGACAGAATCAAGCAGATCAGTATCAGGTAAGTTTTTAGCATTGGTTAGTCGGATCATAAAAAAGCCCGGAAAATTTCCCGGGCTTAAATTTATTCTTTTTAGATCATTTTACAATTCCCTGATCCAGATATTCCGGTAACTTACCGGATTCCCATGATCCTGCAGTACAAGGCTTTTTGCACCGTGCGGTACAACTGAGTATTCAGGAATGCCAATGTATTCGGTCGGGCCACGCAGTTTTACATGGTTCTGCACTAATACACCATTATGCAGCACAGTAACAGTTGGCGGCGTAAAGTAGGTGCCATCGTCCTTAAAACGAGGCGCGGTGTATAGAATGTCGTATACCTGCCAAACACCCGGTGGTTTGCACGCATTTACCAGTGGCGCGTGTTGTTTGTATAAACTCCCGGCCTGGCCGTTTCGATAGGTGCGATTGTTATAATTATCCAGCACCTGAACTTCGTATAATTCCTGAAGAAAAATCCCGCTGTTCCCGCGGCCCTGGCTTTCGCCTTTGACTTCGGCTGGCGTTCTCCACTCGATGTGCAATTGAAAATCGTTGAAAACACGTTTGGTCCTTATCTCTCCCTCACCTGCAACGACGGTTACACAACCGTCTTCCACCAGCCATCCGGGTTCCTTTCCATCTGCATTGGTCCACTCGCGTCCCAAATCCACACCATCGAACAAAACAATGGCATCAGAGGGCGCATCAGAAGGTGATTCTCCGGGAGTTATAATCGGTACTTCCGGATCCCAAATCTCAGTCATCTCCGGTTTCATTTCCATCGATTCGTCCTGTGCCCAGGCAAATACAGCAGTTAAAAGCAGTACTAAGGTTAAAAATTGGTTTCTCATGTTAACTTATTTTAGGTTTTTAATTATAGTCCCAGTTCTTCCATAATATCATCGATCTTTTCATCGGCTCTTTCTTCTGCAGCATCCCAATCTGCTCTCGAATGCAATTCTCCGGGCACTTCAAAATAAAATTTGATTTTTGGTTCGGTACCTGAAGGACGTACCGAAATTTTGGTGCCTTCTTTTGTAAAGAACTGCAGTACATTGGATGTAATTTTCTGATCTATCTTTTTTTCATCACCCGTGATCAGGTTCTTGGCCACAAGCGTTGAATAATCTTTCACCCATTCCATAGGCGAACCACCCAGTTCTTTTGGCGGATCATTGCGGAATTTGGTCATTATCTGTTGAATTTCTTCGGCGCCGCTTTTTCCTTTTCGCACCACATATTTCATTTTTTCGCGCGAATAACCGTATTCAAGGTAAATATCCTGCAGCAATTCATACAAGGTTTTTCCCTGATCGAGCGCCCAGGCTGTAATTTCCGCCATCAAAGCACAGGATGATACGGCATCCTTGTCACGTACAAAATCAGAGGGCATAAAACCAAAGCTTTCTTCACCGCCGCCAATGTACTTTTTCCGGCCTTCGTTTTCGCGAATAACTTCGGCAATAAATTTGAAGCCGGTATATACATCGTACAATTCGATGTTATTGCGTCGGGCTACTTCTGCAATCATCTCGGTTGAAACAATGGTTTTTACCACAAACTCGTTGCCTTTGAGTTTGCCCGCTTCCTTCATTTTAACGATGATGTAATAAAAGAACAGCAGCGCGGTTTGATTGCCGTTTAATATGACGTACTCGCCTTTATGGTTTTTAACTGCAACACCAATACGGTCGGAGTCGGGATCGGAAGCCATAACCACGTCAGCATTAATTTTTGCCGCTTTAGTTGTGGCCATTTCCATGGCAGCCGGTTCTTCAGGATTGGGCGAAACCACCGTTGGAAAATCGCCACTTACTACATCCTGCTCCGGTATATTAATGATGTTGGTAAATCCAAATTCATGTAAGGCAGCCGGGATTAGTTTCACACCTGTTCCATGAATCGGTGTGTAAATAATTTTTATGTCTTTATGACGCTCCACCACATCTGGTGATATAGACACTTTTTTTACTTCAGCAAGGAATTTATTATCCATCTCCTCACCCATTATCTCAATCAATTCCTCCGGTCCGTCAAACTTTATATTTTCAGGTTTTATTTTGGCAACCTCGTTAACGATATTTACATCGTGTGGTGCCACAATTTGCGAACCATCGTCCCAATAGGCTTTATAACCGTTGTATTCTTTTGGGTTGTGTGAAGCTGTCAGGATGATACCGCTTTGACACCCCAGTTCGCGAATGGCATACGAGAGTTCGGGAGTTGGGCGCAGATCTTCGAAAAGATATGCCCGAATTCCATTGGCTGCCAGAATTTTTGCACTGGTTTCGGCAAACAACCGACTGTTGTTTCGGCAATCGTGTCCAATGGCAACTTTAATTTCATCGAGCCCAGCAAAATTCACCTTAAGGTAATTACTCAGTCCCTGGGTTGCCGCTCCCACGGTGTAAATGTTCATGCGGTTGGTTCCAACGCCCATTATTCCACGAAGACCACCTGTACCAAATTCCAGACTTTTATAGAACGAATCAATCAACTCGGTCGGATCGTCTGCATCGAGCAGCGCTTCTACCTTTTCCCGTGTTTCTTTGTCGTAAGTATCCGAAAGCCACTCCTGTGCATTTGCCCTAACTTGTCGTAATTCCTGATTTTCCATCGCTATATTTTTTCTATTTGTTTTAGACAAAGTTTTAAACTGTCTCTCCAGTACGGAATTTGCACCTGGAAAGTGTCTTTGATTTTCGATTTATTCAATACGCTGTAAGCCGGACGTTTAGCCGGAGTCGGAAATTGGTTGCTCAGTAGCGGCTTAATCCTGCACTTTATGTTTTGAAGTTCGAAGATGGCAGTTGCAAAATCGAACCAACTGGCTACCCCTTCGTTTGAAAAGTGATAAACTCCGGGAACAAATTTTGTACTGTTTTTTTCCGTCTGCCTGATAATATGCAGTATTGTTTTTGCAAGGTCTGCTGCATAAGTTGGTGTTCCCACCTGGTCGAAAACCACAGAAATTTCTTCTTTTTCGCTGCCCAACCGCAGCATGGTTTTCACAAAATTATGACCAAATTCCGAATACAACCACGAGGTTCGTATCACCACTGAATCAGGATTTTCGGCAAATACATTTCGTTCACCCTGCAGCTTTGTCTGACCGTAAATTCCCTGCGGATTTAACGGGTCGTCTTCCACATAAGGCGTACAGCCATCGCCGGCAAAAACATAATCGGTGGAAACATGGATTAGTTTTGCCCCACAGCTTTTAGCCTGGTTGGCCAGAATTTTAGGAGCTTTCGCATTCACCAATTCTGCCATTGCTGCTTCCGATTCAGCTTTATCGACAGACGTATAAGCAGCACAATTCACAACAAAATCGATCGGATTTCTTTCGAAAAACTGTTGCACTGCTGTTTCATTTGTCAGGTCAAGCGAATCGATATCGGAGAGTAAAAATACCCACGAAGGATATTCCTGTTTTAAGCGAGCAATCTCGCTGCCCAACTGTCCGTATGCCCCGGTAACTAATATGCGCATGTTAAATTTTGAAATTCATTTCTGCTTCGTCAAACATCGGTGCTTTTTCATCTTTCTCAGAAACAATCGCATCCTGCCGATCAATTTTCCAGTCGATCCCCAGTTTTGGATCGAAAGGATTGATCGATCGTTCAGCTTCCTTGTTGTAAATGTTATCGCATTTATACGTAAAAATAGCGGTTTCGCTCAACACCGAGAAACCGTGTGCAAATCCACGCGGAATAAATAACTGTTTTTTATTGAATTCACTAAGCTCGATTCCATACCACTTCATAAAAGTTGGCGATCCGGCCCGCAGATCCACGGCTACGTCGAAAACACTGCCCTGAACTGCCCGAACCAGTTTTGCCTGTGCCAATTCGCCCAACTGGTAATGCAAACCCCGAACAACACCTTTAATCGATTTTGATTCGTTATCCTGAATAAACGGCTGTCCAATTCCTGCATCGATATACCGCTGTTGCTGATACGATTCAAAAAAATAGCCCCTCTCATCTTCAAATACCCGTGGTTCGATTACCAGCAACCCGGGCAGTCCGGTTTCAATAATATTCATTGGCTAAAACGAAAATATTTGTTTTTCGGCCAGGTTCAGCAAATACTGACCGTATTGATTTTTGCTTAATGGTTTCGCCAGTTCGATGAGCTGTTCGCGCGAAATAAAACCTTTTTTGAAGGCGATTTCCTCTATACATGAAACTTTCAGTCCCTGGCGCTGCTCAATGGTCGAAATAAAATTTGATGCCTGCAGCAGGCTTTCGTGTGTTCCGGTATCGAGCCATGCAAAACCACGCCCCAGCAACTTGACATTCAATCGTTCTTCGTTCAGATAAAGACGGTTTAAATCTGTTATTTCCAGTTCACCGCGTTTCGATGGTTTGAGGCTTTTGGCTTTTTTCACCACATCGTTTGAGTAAAAATACAGCCCCGTTACCGCATAATTCGATTTTGGTTTTTCGGGTTTTTCCTCAATACTGATCACTTTTCCGGTTTCATCGAATTCAACCACTCCGTAGCGATGCGGATCATTCACATAGTAACCAAAAACGATAGCACCGTCATCGAGTTTGGCAGCATCTTCCAGAATGCCACGGAAATTATATCCATAGAAAATATTGTCTCCCAGAATCATACATACATTATCATCGCCAATAAACTCTTCACCCAAAATAAATGCCTGAGCCAATCCGTCGGGCGAGGGCTGCACAACATACGATAATTTCAATCCCAGTTGCGATCCGTCGCCAAACAGATTTTCATATAAACTGATGTCAGTAGGTGTTGAAATGATCAGTATTTCGCGAATGCCGGCCAGCATTAAAACCGACAAGGGATAATAGATCATGGGCTTGTCGTACACCGGAATAATTTGTTTTGAAATCGATCTGGTTATTGGATAAAGTCTTGTACCTGAACCTCCTGCAAGAATAATACCTTTCATTTTTAATTTGTTTTTTGAAATGCTTGTTATGGTCGCTAGCTGCCTTGCTTTTTTGTGCAACTTCCAGCTCCGACAAATGTACTATTTTTGATCCATCTGACATGATCGTATTGCGAAATAATCAAGGCTTACGATACGATGAATACCTCATAAAATCGTAACATTTTCGCTCAAAATCAATAAAATAGAGTAATTCCTTTGTGAATACTGAATTAAGTTATATTTTTGCGCGCGATTTAAAAACAATATAAAGTCTAACTTATTAATTTATTAAGAATTACATGACGAAAGAGAAAAAAGAAAATCTTGAGCAGGAAGTAAAAGAAACTCCAGTTCAGGATGAAAAGAAAACTGCCAAAGCAGTAAAAGAAGAAAAACCCGTTGCTGAAGAATCTGCAGAAGCAACTGAAGAAACTGCAAAAGAAGCAGTTAAAGAAGAGCCGGTAGCCAAAGCTGCCAAAAAAGAAACCAAAGCCAAAAAAGAAGAGGCTGAAGCCGAGGAAACTAAAGAAGCAGAAACTGTAAAGGAAGAAGTTAAAGAAGAAGAAACGAAAGCTGAACCTGTTGCAGAAGTTGCTGAAGAAGAAAAGCCGGAAGCTAAGGAAGAATCAAAAAAAGAAGCTCCCAAAGCAGAAAAACAGTCAAAAGAAACAAAAGAATTCGACTGGAGTAGTCTTGAAGCCGGCATCGACGCGTATTCTGAAAAAGAAAGAGGTGACCTGGAACAACTGTACAACGACACCTTAAACACGGTTACCGAAAAAGAAGTACTGGAAGGAACCGTTATTTCGCTGAACAAACGCGAAGTTGTTGTTGACATAGGTTACAAATCAGACGGAATCGTAAGTTTGAATGAGTTCCGTTACAATCCGGATCTGAAAGTTGGCGACAAAGTAGATGTATACATCGAAAGTCTTGAAGACAAAAAAGGCCAGATGATCCTTTCGCACAAAAAAGCGCGTGCCACCCGCTCATGGGAACGTGTAAACGAAGCGCTTGAAAAAGACGAAATTATCAAAGGTTACATCAAGTGCCGCACCAAAGGCGGTATGATCGTCGACGTGTTTGGTATTGAAGCTTTCCTTCCTGGATCGCAAATCGATGTTAAACCAATCCGTGATTACGATTTATTTGTTGGCAAGAACATGGAATTCAAAGTGGTAAAGATCAACCACGAATACCGCAACGTTGTTGTTTCGCACAAGGCGCTTATCGAAGCCGAGCTTGAACAACAGAAAAAAGAAATTATTGCCAAACTCGAAAAAGGTCAGGTACTCGAAGGCGTCGTGAAGAACGTAACTTCTTACGGTGTATTTATGGACCTGGGCGGTGTGGACGGATTGATTCACATTACCGACCTTTCGTGGGGACGTATTTCTCACCCAAGCGAAATCGTGGAACTGGATCAGAAATTGAATGTGGTGATCCTCGACTTCGACGATGACAAAAAACGAATCGCGCTGGGTCTGAAACAGCTTACTCCTCACCCATGGGATAACCTGGACGATAAATTGAAAGTTGGTGACAAGGTGAAAGGAAAAGTAGTGGTGATTGCCGACTACGGTGCATTTGTTGAGATCGCACCCGGAGTTGAAGGTTTGATCCACGTTTCTGAAATGAGCTGGAGCCAGCACCTGCGCAGCGCACAGGACTTCCTGAGCGTTGGCGACGAAGTGGAAGCTGTTATCCTGACGCTTGATCGCGAAGAACGTAAAATGTCGCTGGGTATCAAACAACTGAAAGAAGACCCGTGGTCAAATATCGATACTGAATATGGTGTAGGATCGAAACACACCGCAAAAGTTCGCAACTTCACCAACTTCGGTGTATTTGTTGAAATTACTGAAGGTGTTGACGGATTGATCCACATTTCGGACCTGAGCTGGACCAAAAAGATCAAGCACCCGTCGGAATTCACTGCCATTGGTGAAGACATCGAAGTAGTGGTACTCGACATCGATAAAGAAAACCGTCGTTTGAGTCTCGGACATAAACAACTGGAAGAAAATCCTTGGGACGTATTCGAAACCATTTTCACTACCGATTCAATCCACGAAGGAACTGTTGTTGAGTTGATGGATAAAGGTGCTGTTATTGCACTTCCTTACGGTGTTGAAGGTTTTGCTACACCGCGTCACCTGGTAAAAGAAGACGGAACTTCTGTTAAGCAAGACGAAAAACTCGATTTCAAAGTGATCGAATTCAATAAATCAGCCAAACGTATCATTGTTTCACACTCTCGTATTTATGAAGATGTGAAGCGTGCAGCTGACAACGAAAGTCGTAAAACTCAATCACGTTCCAATAAGCGTGCAATGAAATCAGTTAGCGACAATGTCGAAAAAACCACCCTTGGAGACATCAGCGAATTGGCTGCATTGAAGAAGGAGATGGAGAAAGAAGAGAAAAAAGACAAATAAGCAGTGTGCGTATTTGAACTGATTTTCGTAAATTGAAGCATGGCATTCGAAATTCGGAAAAACGGCAATCATACTTTAATTAAGGTAAACGCCGATAGATTAGATACAAACAACGCTCCCGACCTGAAGTCGGAACTGGTTCTTGTCAATAATGAAGGCGAAAAAAACATCATTCTCGATCTAAGCAATGTTACTTATTGCGACTCATCGGGTTTGAGAGCAGTTTTGGTCGCCAACCGGCTCTGCGAGGACGCAATTGGAACTTTTATCCTTTGCGGACTGCAGCCTGATGTGGAAAATTTGATCAAGATTTCGATGCTTCACACCGTTTTGCTGATTACAGAAACAGCTGATGAAGCAGTTGAATTATTGAAAAAGAAAGAAAATCTGTAAATCAGGTATGTCTTTCGAACTGACCATATTGGGAAGCAACTCAGCATTACCAACTTCGAACAGATATCCAACAGCCCAGGTACTTGACGTACCTGGGCATTGTTTTTTAATCGACTGTGGTGAGGGAACCCAGATACAGCTTCGCCGCAACAAAGTTAGCTTTAGTAAGATCCAGCACATTTTTATTTCGCATTTGCATGGCGATCATTATTACGGATTAATAGGTTTAATCTCCACCATGAATCTGATGGGCATTAAACACGACCTCCACATTTATGCGCATTCCGACCTGAAAAAACTGATTGGACCACAACTCGATTATATTCGTGGCGAGATGACGGTAATACCCGTTTTTCATCCACTGAATTTCAAAAAGCCACAAATCATTTTTGAAACAAAAAAGCTGGAAGTTACATCCTTTCCGGTGAAACACAGTTTGCCCACCTGTGGTTTTCTGTTCCGTGAAAAACCGAAAGCACCCAACATCCGGAAAGACATGATCAAAAAATACGATATTCCGATTGCCCAAATCAGAAAAATAAAAGAAGGAGCAGATTTTGAGACCGCCGATGGGATAATAATTCCCAATAAAGAATTGGTATCGCCACCACCGAAACCAGGTTCTTACGCCTTTTGCACCGACACAGCTTTCCACCCCCCTATTGCCGAAATTATCAAAGATGTTGACCTGCTTTATCATGAAGCCACTTTCCTGATGGATTTGAAAGAACTCGCAGCAAAAACACTGCACTCCACTACGCAAGAAGCCGCTGAGATGGCTAAACTGGCCAATGCGGGCAAATTGCTGTTAGGTCATTTTTCTGCCCGGTTTAAAAATATCTCCAGGTTTGAGGAAGAAGCACGCAAAGTTTTTTCTAATTCTGAAGCCGCCGAGGAGAGTAAAACCTACTACATCTAAATTTCATTGAATACACTTTTATATTTAATAATCTTGAAGTCATCAAAATAAACGGGATCTTGATTAGGATTATATAAATATAAACCAATTTCTTTTCCGGCAAGATCGGTGACAACAAAAAACTCCATTCTAATTTTTTCCCATCCATTTTCCCGGGTTTCAACAACTTCGTATTTTTTAAAATAAAAATTATCTCCCGAGGCAATGAGATCGCCTTGTGCAGTTCCTGTTTCTTTTCGCCATACAGTGATTTCGAAACTTTCCCCAAACTTCATATCCGGGATACGTAAGGTCATTCCAAAAGGATGCCCACTGTTGAGTTTGGAAGAAAAAGAGTCATTGAATGCTGCTTCGTTGCTCCGTGTTTCACCATTTTTAAATTGAATCGAATCAGGCAAAGAGACAAACGAGTTCCCAACTCTATTTTCGGCATCACAAAAATAAATTTCCGAAATCACTCTATTTTTAAGGTGGAAATTGTTGTTTTCGTTGTTCAAATCAAAAATCAATAAATCGTTGTGTGTACCTACCAAATTTGTACAAAAGTTCTGGAGGTAGCTTTTTTGGTATAGCTGCCCGATTCCCTGTAGGATTAGATATTTTGCTCCTCTGTTTATCGAACGTTGAATTCCAATACTATCCTGGTTATAACGAATAGGTTCACCCCGATTGAATCGTGCATCGGTGTAGGCGGTCCAGCCTTTCTGATTCATAAGGTAAAGTGATACATTACTTTGGTCGGGCAACGAAATAACAGTGTCGTTTTTTGATATCCCTAATTTTCTTAAATGCAAAGTAGCAGTATAACTGTCCTTGATTTCCGATAAATTATTAAAATCAGTGTAACGTATATGTGTAATTTTTTGAGCGTGGTAAACATTATAAGCTAAAAACAAAACAAATACTAATTTCAACCAGATAGCTGCGAATAACCGGGGGAAACTCAGTTTAAACGCATACAATGCACCTGCCAAAAGGATAACCGGCAATATATATAAATCAATAACGTAGTAATCATGATCAGCAAAGGTCCAAAACTGTAAAGATAAGTAGAGCATAGCTTCGAGCATTAGAAACAGAAGAATCCAGTTTAGAAATCTCGAGGATCTTCGATTCAGAGCAAACAAGATAGCTGCCGAAATACTTAGAAACAGAAAAGCGGCATAAGAAAAGTAATGCGTTAGCCAAAGGTTTTTAACCTTGTCTACCACACTCAGTATGCTTGCTTTATCCATCTTCCATATAGGAAAAACAGTAGTGGAAAAATAAGTACAGTCGTGCTTCGTGTTATAAGTAGAGGCGTAAAGAATCCATCCGAATATAAGCAGAACTGCAAAAATGGATATAACAGCTTGTTGGAGCGGTTTAATCAATATCTTTTTATCGAACTTGATCAATCCTGCGAATTCAGCCAAAAACACGCCTCCTAATGCAAAAAGACTAAACAGTGCTGTTACTTTAAAGGCACCACCAAGGAAGAAGAAAAGAATGGCCAAATAAAACCATTGTATTTCCCTATCTCTGTAATACCGGCTGAAATAATACCAACCAATAATTGAAAAAGACAATGCACCGGTATTGCTTAAAAAACTATTCCCATAAAAAACTAGAACAGGTGATGTAAAAAAGAAGAGGGCCACTACAAACGCCCAGAACCTATCCTGTAACCACAGCGTGTAAAACCTAAAAAGATAAAAAAGTCCCAGAAAAAACAGCAACAAATTTAGCATTCGGAATAGTGGTTCATGAAAGCCAAACAGTTGATATAAAATGGCAACCATATAGTACAAAAAAGGGATTTCGCTGGTAGCAGCATAACCGGTTGTTCCACCATCTGAAGTTAAGTTATGTGTCTCGGGATAAAAAAAATGCATGCCTCCCTGGTAATAATTAAGGGCTAATGAAGCACAATCTGACTGACGCCACTTGTGTATCGATTGTGGTCTGAAAAATACAGAACGGTGATAATTATAAAGGAACGAAAGGGCAATGAAGGAAAATAAAAAAATGAGTCCGTAAATATTTCTTTTCATTTTATCGGTTTAAATCATCAAAAAATCTATTATCAAAATTCACCAGGTAAAGTTTTTCAGTGGGTCGTGTAAATGCAGTATACAGCCAACGATAGTATTCCGTATCGAGCATTTCCCCTGTAAGGTATCCGTGGTCGATAAATACGGCTTTCCATTGTCCGCCCTGCGCCTTATGGCAGGTTAAAGCATACGCGTACTTTACTTGCAAAGCATTGAAATACGAATTTTCCCGGATCTTTTTCCAGCGATCTCGTTTATTACGGATATTCAGGTAGTCTTCCGATACTGCATCGAAAAGCTGCCTGTTCTGTTCGTATCCAAATGAAGCTGTTTCAAGATTCAAGGTTTCCAGAAAAATTTTGCAGTCGAGTTCCACTTCACCATAATCTAAAAACCTGAGACTAACATTCGCAAACCGGAATCCGTAGAGTTCCTCATAACCACTTATGGTGATTATTTCTGCAATATCTCCGTTTGCAATAAAATCAATGCCCGAATCTTCATCGGTCCAGAAATAATTATTCTTGACCACCATGAGTAAATCGCCGCGTTCAATTTCATTTTCCTTGTACAGGATCGATCCGCGGATTCCCTGGTTAAATACATTTGCACGTTTGTTTGAACGCGTGACAACAGTAGTTTCAAAAAGCCCGTAATGATCGTAACAGGTCGAAATCATTTCGATAAGATCGGCCCCCGAAACGCGCGAGATATCGTCAAAACTGTTAAGATCGATCGGAAAAAAACCGTTGCTTTTTTCAGGGCTGCCAATTCTTCTCCGGATATCTGTGGCATTGGTAAGAATACCTGAACCCTCGGCTTGCCGAACCACATCAGAAAGTTCGATCTCCTGCACGCTGAAACCATAACTCTCGAGTGTGAAGCGTTCGAGCGCCGGGCTGATATCCAAACCCACCGGGGGCAACTGCGCTGTATCGCCAACCAGAATCAGTCTGCAGTTTTCGCCCGAATAAACATACTCGAGCAGATCATCGAGTACACGGCCACTGCCAAAAACCGAGTTATCACTGCTTTCATTCGAGATCATCGAAGCTTCATCAACAATGAAATAGGTGTTTTTGTACAGATTCTTATTCAATACGAACCGCCCCATTCCGTCGGCAGAAGATTTTTGCCGATAAATGCTTTTGTGAATGGTAAATGCCTGTTTTCCGGTATATTCCGCCATAACCTTGGCAGCCCTTCCGGTTGGAGCCATCAAAACCGATCTGATTTTCAGATGACTAAGCACCCTGGTCAGTGTATTGACCATAGTGGTTTTACCGGTACCTGCATAACCTTTTATCAGCATAATCTCATCCGGTTCTTCCGAAGTAAGGTAAACAGCTAATCTATCGATCAGCAATTGCTGGCTTTTAGTAGGTGGAAAAACTAATTTTTCGGTCAATATTTTAATCAAATGATTTTTTATCATACCTGCCAAAATAACATTCTGTAAAGGAAGCTAATTTATTTTTTTTTATAAATTTGCAGGCAAACGTGAATAACCTATAAAAAAATAATAATGAGAACCGTAATTCAGATCTTACTAGTCGTTGCCGCAATTGTGCTTACTTTCTTTATCTATAAAAGCATACAGCGCCCGATTCAATTCGAAAAGGCGAAAGATGCCCGATACGAAGCAACGGTACAAAAATTGAAAGACATCCGCAAAGCAGAACTGGCTTACAAAGATGTATACGGACAATTTACCGGAAGTTTTGATACGCTGATCAATTTCGTTATTCACGATTCAGTTCGTAACGTACGTGCGATTGGTGAACTTACAGATAGTATGATCGAGGCAAAAATATCTGAAAAGAAAGCAATTGAAATGGGACTGATCATACGTGATACCATTAAAATTGCGGTTCTTGAATCCCTTTTTGATGAAAATTATGATGCAAATAGTTTGCGTTATGTACCGGTTCCGGGTGAGCCAACTGAATTTCATCTCGGTCAAACGATTATTACGACAGGCTCGGGAATTAAGGTTCCAGTTTTTGAAGCAAAGGCACACAATAATGTTATCCTGCGTGGACTTGACAGACAACTCGTAATAAATCTGAATGATCAGCGCAGAACCAACGAAAAATATCCCGGACTGCGTGTAGGTTCGCTAACAGAAGCCAACAATAATGCAGGAAACTGGGAGTAAATCACATGTATGATTTTGTAGATCCTTCTCTTCGCAAAGAAAAATCACATCAATATAGTTTATCCATTCAGGCCAGCCTGGATGGATTTTCTTTTTGTATTCGCGGGGAGTCTTCCGAATTGCTGTGCTTCAAATATATACCGGTAAAAATCAGCAACGAACAGCTGTTTGCTCGCCGGCTTGAAGACTGGTTTGATGAAGAAGAAATGTTGCAACTGCCTTACCGCAAAAAACAGGTGCTGTTTGCCGGCCCCAACTTTACCTTGTTGCCTCGTGAACTGGAGTCTGATGAAGTTAAAACTTACGTGTCGAAATTAATGTTGAAAGCGGACGACGAAACCGAACGTTCCGAGAACTGGATCGAAGCGCTTCAGGCCAAATTGCTTTTTTCGCTCCCTCCACGGTTCCTTGCACTTTTAAACGATAAGTTTGGCGACTTTAAGCTGGTTCATGTCCTTTCAGATGTTATTGAACGGCTATTCGCATATCCTTCAGAAACTGCTATGATGTTGTTTTTCGTGGAGAAAGAGATGTACCTGCTAATGAAGAAATACGGCAAACTTGTTCTTTGCAATGTTTTCCGTATCAACCACCCGAACGATGCAATTTATTATGTGATCAGTGCGGGAAAACAATTTCAGCTGAATAGTAAACAAACAACTGTTCTACTGGCCGGAAGATCAATGTATTTTGAGCAGTTAAAAGTTCTGCTTTCGAAACATTTCAGCAAGTTGCAAATTGTTAAAGGCGCTAATCCAATACAAGATTTAGATGAATACATCGTACCCGGATTTGTATGTTTGTGGTAAAAAATTATGCGTATAGTAGGTGGAAAATATAAGGGTAGAATATTCAGTCCGGGTAAAAAATTTAAAGCCCGGCCAACGACCGATATCGCCAAAGAAGGATTATTCAATATCCTCGAAAACCGTTACGAATTCTCCACAAAAAAAGTACTCGACCTGTTTTCGGGAACAGGCAGTATGGGATACGAATTTTTAAGCAGAGGATGTCAGCATGCAACACTGGTCGAAAACAATTTTCTGCATTATAAATTCATTCTTGAAGTACTCGATAAACTGAATATCGAGAATGTAGAAGTGTTCAAGACCGACGTTTTTAAATTCATCAAAAAATCACCTGAAAAATTCAGTATCATTTTTGCCGATCCGCCTTTCGATCTTCCAGAACTTGTTAAAATACCAGATCTTGTGCTCGATACAAAGCTACTGGCTGACAAGGGCGTTTTTATTCTTGAACATCCCAAAGAATATGACTTTAGCAAGCATAAAAGTTTCAAAGAAGTAAGAAGGTACGGGAAAGTAAATTTCAGTTTTTTTGAACAGACCAACAATAATAGCTAAAAAAAACTTCCGCCAAATCTGACGGAAGCCTGCACTATTTATAAAATAACTAAAACAAATAAGATTCTTTATTAATCAAGTTTACGCTTGATACTACAACCAACGGGTTTGGTCTCAGCAATTGCAACTTCCTCATCTTTAGCAAGACTTCTCATGGCTTCACGTACGTATGCATTTTTAACATCGTCGGCACTGTCATAATTATCGTCGATTGCTCCTTTATAAACCAATTCGTAGTTGCTGTTAAACAAGAAAGCATGAGGTGTAGTTTGCCCTCCGAAGGAATTGGCCAGGGTACTTGCCTTATCAACGGCATAATAGAATTCATATCCCTTGTCTTTTGCTTTCTTTTGCATAGCTTCGTACGAATCATCACCATCACGCTTTTGACAGTTGGAGTTCACGACAATCATTCCAACTTTATTATTATCAGCACATTTTTTTACGTCGTTATAACGTCCTTCCCACTTTACAACAAACGGACATGTGTTTGATGAGAATACAACCAATACACCATTTTCCTTTTTCACATCATCAAGCGAGAAACTTTCACCTGAAATGTCCAGCATTTTTACATCAGTATGAACCGCCTTATCACCTATCTCCAATTTGTTCACTTTGTTCCCAGCAAAAGCAGAAACAGAGATAATCATCGCAAATAAAAAAACTATTCTTTTCATAATTTCAGTCATTAAAATAAAACACTTTTTTGTATGCTATTTAAACATGGTTCGATGAATAATGTTCACACTATAAACAAAAACCACTTGCAAGGGTTAAAAGGAGGAATCATATTTGTTATGAAACTGGAATCGATAAGAAGGGAATACAAAAAAGCAGAGCTTAGTAAGCAAAACCTCGAAAAAAATCCATTTGAGTTATTCAGCCGCTGGATGCAGGAAGCACTCATTTCAAATCCGGATGAAGCTAATTCTGTATCGGTTATCACTCACGGTATCGATGGTTTCCCGCAGTCGAGAGTTGTATTGCTCAAGAGTTACAACGCTGACGGTTTTATATTTTATACCAATTACAATAGTCAAAAGGGGAAAGCCTTGGAATTAGATCCACGAGTCGGGCTTCATTTTTTCTGGCCTGAACTCGAACGCCAGGTGCGTATCTCGGGTCATGCAGAAAAAACCAGTCGTGAAAGTTCTTCATCTTATTTTCACTCACGGCCTCTAAAAAGCCAACTGGCAGCAGCGATTTCTGATCAAAGTGCTGAAATACCCAACAGAAAATACCTGCTCGAACAATTTGAAAGTTTAAGAGCAAAACTCGAAGGAGCGGAGCCGGACTGTCCGCCACACTGGGGTGGCTATCTGGTACGCCCTGTTAAATTCGAATTTTGGCAGGGACGCGAAAGCCGTCTGCACGACCGCATTGTTTTTGAGAAAGGAAATAAAGATTGGGTAATTAAACGTCTGGCACCCTAAAAGTCAAGATTCAGCGTTTTTTTCAGGTAGGCCAAGTTCGGATTTTTCCCAGCCATAGCCTTGTATTTTTCAATATCTGAATAAATTACCTTTTCATGTTTCACCTCGGTAATCACGGTTTTTAGATTGATTTTTGAATTTCGCAATTGTTTTCGCAGAAATGAAACCAGTTCCGGACGAATTCCCGTAATCAGCTCATCCTGAATGCGGTTATCAATTTCGAGCAACAGCGAAAAATCATCTTCAAGAATGGGCACATTCGAAAGCGTTGCCTTTAGATTTGGACGGTCATCGAGTTTACCCAGAAAAGCATTCCACGATTCAGTGAGTTGTTCCGCTGTAAAAGGTTCGGATTCGCCTTTTTTCGAATATAACTGGTGTTGCTCTTTCGCCGAAATTTGTTTATCGTCATCGAATTCGCCGCGCAAAGCCTTTTTGATCGATGGGGTACTCATCCCTTTTCCAGGACGTCCTTTGGTAATTTTTGGTTTTGACTGAGTTTGCTGTGCAGTTATTTCGGATGTTGGTTTTGGCGCTGTTTTCGTCTCCTTCGAATGAGCATTTTTAGGTCTTTCTTCTGCTATTTCCTTGCCAGAAAAGATTGGTTCCAGGATGTCGTCCTCCGTTTCAACTATTTTTTTTTTAAGGTTAGCTGTGCCATCCTGATCAGTGCGAGTTCAACCAGAATACGTTTATTTTGACTGGTCTTGTAGTTGATATCAGACTCGTTGGCAATGTTTAGAGCTTCAATCAGAAAATTGCTGTTTGCTACAGCAGCCTGAGCTTTATATCGTTCCTTTATATCTCCCCCAACTTCCAGCAATTGAACGGTAACCGGATCTTTGCAAACCAGAATATCGCGCATGTGATTACTCAATCCGGTGATAAAATGGTGCCCGTCGAAACCATTATTAAGAATTTCGTTGAAGATCAGCAAAACTTCCGTCACGTTATTTTTCATGAATTCATCAACGAGCCTGAAATAATAGTCGTAATCCAGCACGTTCAGGTTAGAGATCACATCCTGGTAACTAATTTTCTTCCCCGAGAAACTAACGATCTGGTCGAAAATGGAGAGCGCATCGCGCATGGCACCGTCAGCTTTTTGGGCAATAATATTGAGTCCTTCCGGTTCGACTTCCACACCTTCGCTTTTCGCCACATATGCCAGATGACCGGCAATATCACTCACACCAATGCGGTTAAAATCAAAGATCTGGCAACGCGATAAAATAGTAGGAATGATCTTGTGCTTTTCGGTAGTAGCCAATATGAAAATCGCATGTTTTGGTGGTTCTTCAAGCGTTTTCAGAAAGGCATTAAACGCCGCCGAAGAAAGCATATGCACTTCATCGATGATATATACGCTGTATTTCCCCATTTGCGGCGGCACGCGCACCTGGTCGGTCAGGTTTCGGATGTCATCCACCGAGTTGTTCGATGCAGCATCGAGTTCGTGAATGTTAAACGAGCGACTGGAATTAAACGATTTACACGAATCGCATTCGTTACAGGCCTCCGTTTTGGCAGTTATATTGGTACAGTTTATTGTTTTTGCAAAAATACGCGCACAGGTTGTTTTGCCTACTCCCCGCGGTCCACAAAACAAGTATGCGTGAGCCAGTTGCTTGCTTTTAATGGCATTTTTCAGGGTTCCTGTAATGGAAGCCTGAGCAACCACCGTGTCGAATGAATCGGGCCGGTATTTTCGCGCTGATACAATAAAATTCTCCATAAAATCTTCTCCTGCCGTGCAGAGGACCAAAGATAATTAAATATGCTTTTTTCGGGGAGTTTTTTTATTAACACGATATTGGTAACTTTCGAAAGAACTGACTTCGAAATGATTAGTAGCCAAAAATATTCCATACTGATTGTGGCAACGATTCTCCTGATTCTTTGCAGCACTCCCGTGTTCAGCCAGAAGCAAACTTTCTATGATCTTTCGGCCCGTAACATCGACGGTGACACGATTAATTTTGCGGTATTTCGGGGGAAAAAGGTGCTGGTAGTAAATACCGCCTCGGAATGTATGCTGACGCCGCAATACAAGAAGCTTCAGGAATTATATGAAGAATACGGCGGAGATGATTTTGAGATTGTGGCTTTTCCTTGCAACGATTTTGGGAACCAGGAACCGGGAACAAATGAAGACATTAAGGATTTTTGTGCACAGTACAATATCAGTTTTACCTTAATGGAAAAAATTTCGATAAAAGAAGACGATGAACATCCTGTATTCCGCTGGCTGACCAACAGTTCTGAAAATGGAACCCTGGATGCAAAAGTACGCTGGAACTTTCAAAAATTTCTGATCGATACCAACGGTCATGTTATTGATTTTGTCGGGCCGGCAGGCAGCCCTTACAATAAACGCATTATCGACTGGCTAAACGAATAATTAGTCTTTGAACAAACGTCCTGGCTTTTCCGATTCGATAGGCACTTTACCGTGAATATTTCCACCGTGCCAGTCGGTTCTTCCCCGCTTTCGTTTAAAATGTACCTTTTTTTCAGTGTCGGTCGTAAATTCCTGTTTGAAATATTCGTATGCGTATAAGGGAATAAAAACAACAAAAAAGACAACCATACCTCCAATGATCCAGACTTTGGCATCGGCTCCAGTGAAAAGGTGAACAAAAAGTGCAACGGCCAATACAAACAGCACTCCGGGGCCGGTAATCAGAAGAACGGTTTTCTTTGCATTTTTCATCAGCTGATTTTAAGCAGTAGTTGACGCAGTGGCAGCAGTAACGGCAACCGAGGCTGCAACTGCCTGGGAGGCAGATATAGCATCGGCAACAGCTTTCGAAACACGATTGCTTACCATCATTTCTTTTAAACGTGTTCGCGCTGTTTTACGCTGGTATTTATCCGGAAACAAACGGTACAGCAATCCGGCCGGCTCGATAAACGAAAGCATGATTATTTCTTCTTCGCTGCCAGTCCCATTCATGATGTCGTCTTTAACCTGATCAACCAGTTTGTAAAGTACCTGTTTATTCAGTACTATCGGTTTTTCCCATTTAAAGATTAAAAAACGTTTAGGTTCCATTTTTATGAGTCGCCGATCCACCAGTCCCTGTCTGACTTCACCCCTGATATAATTCAGGGAGTAATAGAACTTGTTGATCCATCTTGAAATTCGTTTCGGCGATTTGGCATTGCTCATTTTATCCAGCATAAATCTGTGAAGCGGGTTTTCGGTAGTCCCCGATAAAACCACGATTCGTTTTTGCTCGAAGCGGATGTTTTTACTGAGGTACAATTCCATTAATAAGCCGCCAAGAAGCACGTAATCCATTGCCGTATGCGAACGGTAAACGATCCCTCCTTTTTCAGGATGAATACCCAGGAAATATAATTTTTGAGCCAAGGGAAGATTCGGTTCCATTTTTTATTGATTTTGATTTTTTCTTAGTTAATTCGTGTAAGATTAATAGCCAAAAGGTACAAAGAAACCGCAGTATTTCAAAAGTTATATATTGTTGTTAAGCATACGAAAAAGCATGAAAAAAGGATTTGCCAGCGATAACAATTCGGGTATTCATCCTGAAATTTTAAAGGCGATGGAAGCCGCCAATGTTGGACATGTTGTAGGTTATGGTGACGATCCATATACACAAAAAGCCATCGAAACTTTCAAGGAAAAGTTTGGAAGCGACACCGAAGTTTATTTTGTATTTAACGGAACCGGAGCCAATGTACTCGGATTATCAACTGTTACACAGAGTTTCCATTCGGTTATTTGTGCCGAAACTGCCCACATCCAGGAAGATGAATGCGGAGCACCCGAAAAATTTACCGGGTGCAAGCTAATTCCTGTTGAACCCGTTAACGGTAAGGTAACACCCGAAGCAGTGCTTCCGCACCTCAAAGGCTTCGGTTTTGAACACCATTCGCAGCCAAGGGTCATTTCGATTTCGCAGGTTACTGAAATGGGAACGGTTTATCAACCGCAAGAGATAATTGCATTGGCCGACCTTGCCCATAAAAACAACATGTTTCTGCACATGGATGGGGCAAGAATTGCCAATGCCGCCGTTTCGCTCAATATGGACTTCAGAGAATTTACGCGCGACTGCGGCGTTGACATACTCTCATTTGGCGGTACAAAAAACGGCATGATGATGGGTGAAGCAGTGCTGTTTTTTAATTCTGAATTAACTGATCTCACTAAGTACCTTCGAAAACAGAGCATGCAACTGTATTCAAAAATGCGTTTTGTTGGCGCACAATTCCTGGCTTATTTCGAGAAGGACCTTTGGAAGAATACGGCTGCACACTCTAATAAAATGGCCAAACTTTTAGAAAAAGAAGTAGCAAAAATACCTGAAATCAAAATTATCGAACCGGTAGAAGCCAACGGGATATTCGCCGCTGTTCCTCAGCGTATAATCGAACCTTTACAAAAGGAGTTTTTCTTTTATATCTGGAACGAACAACGGTCGGAAGTGCGCTGGATGTGCTCTTTTGATACCACCGAACAGGAAATCCACGATTTTGCGGCGCTTATTCGAAATCTGCTAAAAGAATAAACAATGGTTTTTATTGCCGGGGTGGTATTTCTGAAAAGTAATTACGTACTTTGGTAAACGAATTGCGAAACAAAGCACATGCGCTATTTTCGATATTATCCCAGTAATCCAAAAAAACTTGATCCCGAACTCGAAAAAAAGATTTTTCTGCACAGTCTTTTCATCCCTTTTCTTTTTGTGCTGGTTTTCTGGATCGTGAAAATCATCGAGTATTTTTCGGGACTCAGTTTTGTACGATACGGTATTTTCCCATTAAGCATCGACGGTTTACAGGGTATCTTGTTTTCGCCATTTATCCATGCCGATTTCAGCCACCTTATTTCAAATTCGCTGCCCTTTTTCATCCTGCTTTTCATGCTGATCTATTTTTATCGGCGCATTTCATACCGCATCTTTTTCCTGCTTTATTTTTTATCAGGCATTAGTGTTTGGCTGGTCGGACGCCCGGCTTGGCATATCGGAGCCAGCGGTGTTGTTTATGCACTTGCCGCTTTTCATTTTGTTAGCGGCCTTATTCGCAGCGATGTACGGCTTTTAACCCTGTCAGTGGTCGTGGTATTTCTTTATGGCGGTCTGGTTTGGGGCTTGCTGCCTATTCGTCCCGAAATTTCGTGGGAGGGGCATTTGTCGGGTGCCATTTCAGGAATTGTCCTGGCGATTTACTACCGGAAATATGTCATCAGGCGCGAAAAATTTGATTGGGAGATCGAAGAAGACGAGGAAGAAATGGATGAGAGCACAGACGAAGATCAATCAAATTTTAATGAAGAAAACTCTGAAGATCTTAATAGAAGCAAGCGCCCGGGAAATATGAGCCATACCGGTGAATTTTAAAAAGAATGACTAAAACAACCGAAAAGTCAGTTTGATAATTCACAATTAATTTAAGAAGCCTCCTGAAGTAAAGATTGTTCTTCAGGATAAAAAAAAAGGTTTAATTTTGCAGCCATATTTTATACCGAAGTTCATTAATAATGATTAGCAGAAGGATAATCCGTACCAAGGTGTTGCAGGTTTTGTACGCCTACTATTCGTCAGAAGAAAAATCGATCAATAGCACTGAAAAAGAACTCTTTTTCTGCATCCAGAAAGCCTACGACCTATACCATTACCTGTTTGCGCTGGTCATCGAAATAGCGGATTATGCCGAAAACAGGATTGAAATAAAAAAGAACAAACACCAGCCTTCATACGACGATCTGAACCCCAATACCAAATTTATTACCAACCTGGTTATCGGTCAGTTACGTAACAACCGGCAGTTGAATACCTACATCGACCAGAAAAAACTGTCGTGGAAAGACAATCCCGAATTGATAAAAGAATTATACCTTTTGATGACGGATTCGGAAATGTATGAAGCATACATGGCAGACCCGGTTCGCTCTTACCACGACGACCGCAAATTTATTGAGAAACTGTTCAGTAAGATTATTTTATTATCGGAAGACCTTTATGTGGTGCTCGAAGAAAAAAGCATCTACTGGAACGACGACGTTGATTTTGTGATCTCGATGATCGTGAAAACCATGAAACGTTTCAACGAACTTTCGGATGCCGATCAGAAACTGATGCCGATGTTCAAAGACCAGGAAGACCGGGATTTTACAAAAGACCTTTTACGCAAAGCCATCATTAACCATGATGAACTGCGTGAACTGATCAAGGAACATTCAAAAAACTGGGATGTCGACCGGATTGCTTTTATGGACATCCTCATCATGCAGCTGGCAATAACTGAATTTCTTTATTTCCCTTCGATACCCACCAAAGTTTCGCTGAACGAGTACATTGAACTTTCGAAATATTACAGCACTGAAAAAAGCCGTAATTTTATCAACGGCATTCTCGACAAAACGTTGAAAGACCTGAAACGGTCGGATAAAATTGTTAAAACAGGTAGAGGACTGATTGGAGAATAATGGCCCGGATTACCATATTGCTGTCTTTTCTTTTTTTGTTGTCGTGTTCGAATTCAGCAAAAAAGAGCGATCAGGTTAAGAATGGCGAAATACCTCCCCAAAGTACTACTTCCATCGAATTTTCGGAGATCAACCATAATTTCGGATCGTTAGAAGCAGGTGAAATTGTGCTGTACACCTTCAAATTTACCAACACCGGGGAACATGATTACCGGATTAACAATGTAGAAAGCGACTGCGGCTGTGTGCGTGTACGATTTACTGAAAACAACGTCAAACCCGGCCAAAATGGCTGGATAGAAGTAGAATTCGATACTTCGGGATTGGTCGGTCGCGAGTACAAAACAATTGAAGTACATGGAAATAGCGCTGAATTAAAACATTTAGCTATTTTTGCCGAGATTAAAAATGAAATATTGGAAATCAAATAATAAAAATTAAAATCATGTTGAATAGTATTTTGTTAATGATGCAACCCACCGAAGGCAGCGAAGCCAATCCGTTAATGAGCTTTTTACCACTGCTGCTGATCATTGTAGTGTTTTACTTTTTTATGATCCGTCCTCAGGTAAAACGCCAGAAAGAGACTCGTAAATTTCGAGAAAGCCTGGCAAAAGGCGATAAAGTAGTAACTACAGGCGGCATTTACGGTAAAATTGCTGAAGTAAAAGACACCTACATTACGCTTGAGATTGCAAAAGATGTTGTGATCAAAGTTGATAAAAACGGTATTGTAAAAGATATGAGCGACGCACAACCACAACGCTAGGTTGCTCGATGGTAAAGAAAAAGGGTTGGTCAAATTGAAATGGCCAACCCTTTTTTATGAAATGAAATTCGTATTCCTTTAAACATTAAACCTGAAGTGCATTATATCACCATCCTGCACCACATATTCTTTACCTTCAACTGCAATTTTCCCGGCTTCGCGACAGGCATGTTCCGAACCCAGGGTGACATAATCGTTGTACCTTATTACCTCTGCGCGAATAAAACCTTTTTCAAAATCGGTGTGGATGATTCCGGCAGCCTGCGGTGCTTTGGTGCCTTGCGCAAAAGTCCATGCACGGCTTTCGTCAGGGCCGGTGGTAAAATAGGTTTTCAGATTAAGCAAGCGATACGCAGCGTGAATAAGTTTGTTCACCCCCGGTTCATCGAGTCCCAACTCCTCGAGAAACATTTGCTTTTCTTCATATTCCTCCAACTCAGCTATATCGGCTTCCGTTGCTGCTGCAATCACCAGTAATTCCGCATTTTCATCTTTAATTGCTTCCCGTACTTTTTCAACATACTGGTTGCCGGTTTTTGCCGAGGCTTCATCCACATTGCAAACATACATTACTGGTTTGTTGGTAAGCAGGAAAAATTCTTTGGCAAGTTTGGCATCTTCACCCTGAAGTTGCAGCGTTCTGGCAGATTTACCCTGCTCCAGTACTTCGCGGTAACGCAGCGCAATCTCGTACAGTTTCTTTACCTTCGGATCGTTGCTGAACCGGACTTGCTTTTCCATTTTTGCGATACGGTTTTCAATGGTTTCCAGGTCTTTCAATTGCAATTCGGTATCAATCACCTCTTTATCGCGCACCGGATCGATCGTTCCGTCAACGTGTGTAATGTTCTCATTCTCGAAACAGCGCAGCACATGCAAAATTGCATCGGTCTCACGAATGTTGCCCAAAAACTGATTTCCCAGTCCTTCGCCCTTACTTGCCCCCTTAACTAAGCCGGCAATATCAACAATCTCAACAGTCGTAGGAATCACCCTCTTTGGTTTGTCGATTTCCGAAAGTTTGATCAGTCGTTCGTCTGGTACGGTAATTACCCCAATATTAGGTTCTATGGTACAAAAAGGGAAATTGGCCGATTGCGCTTTGGCACTCGACAGACAATTAAAAAGGGTTGATTTACCTACGTTTGGCAAGCCAACTATGCCACATTTTAAAGCCATTTTACTTCATTAGAAATTGCGCTGCAAAGGTAATTTTTTTTTGAAACGTACTCCGAATGTTGATGAATTTGAACCCTTTACTTATTGTTGCCTTTACAAGATAAATCAAAAATGCATTGTTTTAAGCACGGAATCATTACATTTGTCTAAACGCTGAACTTATGATTCTAAAAAACCTATCTGTTGACTGCGTTATATTCGGGTTTAAAGCAAACAAATTGAACGTTTTGTTGTGGCAGGCCGAGCCCGAGCTTCTTGAAAAATTTCTTACCAAAGAAGAAGAATATCAGCAATCGAAAGAGATTTTTGAGAAGAATCCCGCATTGAAATCAGACAAATTCTGGGGACTGATTGGAACCCATTTACCTGTTGAAGAAGACCTAGATACCTATGCGAAGAAAATTCTGCATGTGGCCACAGGACTAAAAAACGTTTATCTCAAGCAGTTCAAAACTTTTGGAAATGCAGGTCGTATTCCGCACATGCGGGTATTGACAGTAGCTTATTATGCATTGATCAACCCGGAGTACCACGACATGGAACTTTCGCCCATCGCAAAATCTGTAAAATGGTTTGATATCGATGGTCTGCCAGATGTTATTTTCGATGTACGCGAAATTATTGATGCGGCCTTAAAGAAACTCCGTGAAGAGGTGAAATATCACCCGGTTGGGTTCCATATGTTACCGGATAAATTTACGCTAACCCAGCTTCAAACGCTTTATGAAGCAATTCTCGACAAAAAACTGGATACCCGTAATTTCAGAAAAAAAATACTAAAAATGGATCTGCTGGTCGATACCCAGGAAAAGCAGACGAATGTGGCACACCGGGCAGCAAAACTGTATTCATTCGATATGGAAATTTATAACCAACTTACTGAAGAGGGTTTGAATTTCAGTATTTGATGATGCATTAAACCTTTCCCGGCACTTGTGGTCTTATTGAAAATTATTATATGCCGGATCCCGATCAACATATCATTGCCGATTTGAAGGATGAAAGCAAACGCGATCTTGCCTTTCATTTACTGGTAAAGACATACCAAGAGCGTTTGTACTGGCATATCCGTAAAATGGTATTGAACCACGATGATGCAGATGATGTACTTCAAAATACGTTTGTTAAAGTTTGGCGCAGTATAGATAAATTCAGAGAAGAGTCGAGTTTGTACACCTGGCTCTACAGAATTGCCACAAATGAATCGATCACTTTTCTCAATTCGAAAAAACGTAAGAGTTTAATACCATTAGGCGAAGACAACGAATACCTTATGGATAATTTGACTTCAGACCCTTATTTTGAGGGGGATGAAATACAGATGAAATTACAGCAAGCCATTACACGCTTACCAGAGAAACAGCGCTTGGTGTTTAACATGAAATACTTCGATGAAATGAAATATGATGATATGGCCAAAATTCTCGACACTTCGGTTGGGGCCTTAAAAGCCTCGTATCATCATGCAGCTAAAAAGGTTGAAGAATATATACGAAATACAGATTAATAACACATTAAACCTTTGTACAATTTTACAGTCAATATTAAAAATTGGGGAAAATGGATGAATTAAAAAAAATAGCACCCGAGTTAGCGAAAATAAAAAAGGAAAATCCGTTTGGAACTCCTGATAATTATTTCGATGATTTTTCTGCCCGTTTGCAACTGCGACTGGAGGCCGAAAAGAAAGCCACAGTACCCAGAAAAATCAGGTTTGCAGATATACTGAAACCCGCACTTGGTCTGGCGGCTAGCTTTGCCATTATTTTTATGCTGGTGTACGTTCCGCTTAAAACTTTTATGCCCAATGAAAGAACCGAAGTTTCAGCAGTTACAGATGATTATGATGAAGCTGGTATTTTGGACTACATTGAAAACATCGATGAATCTTCGTTCGTTTCATTGCTCAATGAAGACGAAAATAAAGATGTTTTTTCAGACGATGACCTGACACTGTACGTAAGCGCTAATTTTAGCGATTATGAAATTTACGAAAAACTGGAAAATCAATAACGATCATGAAAAGACTCATTTTATTAGTCACCCTTTTAGTTTTTATGCTGGGCCAAATTAACGTTTCGGGCCAGGATCGTGACGAAAACAAAGATCGATGGGAAAGATACCGGGCCGAAAAAGTAGCTTTCCTGACCAACAAATTGGACCTTACACCTGAGGAAGCAGAAAAATTCTGGCCGATTTACAACGAAATGGATAAGCAACGAAGCGAAGTGCAGCAAGAACGCAGAAAACTGGAACGTGAAGTGCAGGAAGCCACCGAAAACCTGTCGGACCAGGAAATAATAAAGCTTACACGTGCTTATGCCGGAAACATGGAAAAAGAATGTAATCTGGGTACCAAGTACAACGAAGAATTTCTTAAAATCCTGCCTCCTCAAAAGGTATTGAGACTCTACAAAGCCGAAAACGAATTCAGAATGTACATGTTCAGAAGGTTTCGCGATCATCAGCGACAAAAAGACGATAAATAGAAGTAAAAAAGACAGGTCGAAAGCCTGTCTTTTTTGTAACTATTTTTACAATGCTTTAAACCAATCCTGGAAGAGTTTACCCACCCACGGAATTTCTTTCATTTCACCGTTTATGGCACCTACCAAACTGATGATCCAGAAAACCAGGGTAATAATCCAACCAATGACATTCAGAACCGGTATAAACGAAATAACCAGAGAAAAAATCCAGAGTCCAAGCACCTGGCGAATGTAGAAACTGGCAATTTCATCTTTTTCGTTCGAATTGATGACTAATGCTATTACCCAACCAATCCAGGTTATGTGCGCTATTATCGCTTTTGTTTTTCCATCCATATTGCTGTTCGATTTAAAATTTCACTAAAATTAAGTAATTCTGCTGTTTTATGTGAACTATAGAATTAAAAATTAACAAGCGGGCCTTCGTTCCAAATCAATTCCAGTAATCTTTGATAATTTCCTGCATCACCGGCCATTTTTCATCTGTGTCCCCCACCTCACCGCGGAGTTTTACCAATTCCGTCTTCATTTCTTTGATGATCTGGCTGTATTCCGGATCGTTGTATGCATTGTGCAATTCTTTTGGATCTTTTTCAAGGTCGTAAAATTCCCACGCGGGTTTGGTTGCTTGTTGCTGGGAGCCGGTCATATCGAGAGGCTGTCCGTAAAAAAACGCCAGTTTATAGCGATCGTTCCGAATACCGAAATGCCCTGGCCGATCGACCAGATGTAACCAGTAGCGGTAATACATCGAGGAACGCCAGTTATGTGGAGTTTCCCCTTTCAGGTTATTACGAAAACTCTCACCGTCCACGAAGCTGGGCTTTGGGATTCCGGCATAATCGGCGAACAAGGCAGCAAAATCAATATTCAGAATAATATCGTCAATTCGCTGTCCTCCCTTTATTTCTTTTGGATAGCGAATAACAAATGGCATGCGAAGCGATTCTTCATAAATCAGCCGTTTGTCGAAAAAACCGTGCTCACCCAAAAAATAGCCCTGATCGGCCGTGTAAATCACTACGGTGTTGTCTGCGATCCCTTCTTCTTCCAAAAAATCGAGTAGTTTACCAATGTTATCATCGATTGCTGCACCGCTTCGGATAAAATCTTTTACCAGTTTATGGTAAGTTTTCCGCCGCTGCTCTTTGGCATTTAATCCTTCAACATTAAAGGGTAACTCGGGATATTGCGCCCAGTAATCCGGATTCCGTGTGTTTTCAAGGTAGCGGTCACGCAAATTCTCCAGTGTCTGACCTTTAAAAGTGCGGCCGGTCGTTTCAGGACCGGTATCGAATAAACTTTCCGGTTCGGGAATGTTGACGGAATCGAGCAGATGTTTGTAGCGATCGGGGAAATCGAAAGGCTCGTGCGTGGCTTTAAAATGGCACATCATCATGAAAGGTTTGTTCTTATCACGATTTTTCATCCATTCGATGCTTAAATCAGCAATCACATCAGTCGAAAATCCTTTGTATTCTTTTCCGCCTCCATAACCGTCCTCCCAGTTTTCTTTGTTTTTCAGAATCGGATTCCAGTAGCGACCCTGGCCCGGCAGTACGTTAAAATAATCAAAACCCGCCGGTTGTTTTTTCAGGTGCCATTTACCTATTATCGCCGTTTGGTAACCATTTTCATGCATTACTTTGGCTATGTTCATCGTATCTGGGGGCAAGGCATCGTCCAATGTATAAACACCATTGTGGTGGCTGTATTCTCCCGTTAATATAGTTGCCCGGCTTGGCGTACAGATCGAGTTGGTACAGAAGCAATTGTCGAGAACCGCCCCTTCTTCTGCCAGTCGGCTGATGTTTGGTGTGTGGACCACATCTTTTAAAATGCCACCATAAATTCCCCAGGCCTGCGATGTATGGTCGTCGCTTAGAATAAAAAGGATATTGGGCTGATCCCTTGTTTTATCATTCTTCTGGCATGAAAGAAAAGTAAAGAGCAGTGCAAAAAAAATCAATACGGATTTGGATCGGTTTATCATTTTATTTGTCATTACGTTTTTATTTAATGCAGTTTTACCATTCACAAAGTTCTGATGAAATAAGAAATCTCAAAAACGAATATGCGCTGTTGATCCAAATTTCGACACTATTTTTTGAGCATCAAAATGCGGTAAATACTTTTATGATTTTTTGCCTCTTTTAAACTGTTTCATCAACGAGTTGCAATAAATCCTTTGCTCCCACATGCATTGAATTCAATTGCAACACCTCCTTCAAATTAAGCAATGCATTTTTCTTGTCTCCCAATCCTACCTGTGCGAGTGCAATCAAGTATTTTGCATCAATGGTATTTCGCTTTTGAATATCATCTTCAAAAACGAGCAACAACGGTAGTGAGGTAGCAAAATAATCAATCTGAGCTTTTTCCTTCAGCTTGGCTTCTCCAAATTGCTGAATAGCTCTTAATAATTTCTGAGCCTCTTCTGTTTTTCCCAGTTCTTTTAACGAAAGTGCTTTGTAATAGGACAATTCGGAATAAGCACTCACCGCCATATCAATAAAATCCCCCTCTTTGTTTGTGCTTGCAATGAAATGCTCGTTTGCTTCTTCGATTTTACCAAGTGCTTTCAATGCCATTCCTTTCCAGTAATGGATGTGTGCAACAGCTTGCAATGGGTGGTATTTTTCGCCCAGGTTATCAGGTGTATCTATCGATTTTTGAAACCAGGCCAATGCAGTTTCAGCATCTCCATTTTTCAAGGCTTGCTGTCCTAACTTCAGACAAGCATAGGTAAACTGGCTTAAAACCATCCCCTCACCCCCCTCCCACGGGTGGAAGTTCCTGTTTTTCAAAAGATGCAATGCATAATTATAATCTCCGTTGAAATTATAAAGTGCAGCCAGTTCTACCGTGAAATCATCACGCGTAATTATCTGATCTTTAATTTCCAGTAAATCTTGTAAACGTTCCTTCGGATCATCGTTCAATTTCTTTCGCAACTGATCAAATTCATAGCGAATCCGCATATCATCGGGCGCAAGCTCTACCGCTTTCAAAAACGCTTCTCGTGCTTTTTGGCCATCTTCAAAAGTATTCCAATAGGCAATGCCTAAATTGCGGTATAAAGTGCCATAATTGCAGTTTGCTTCGGCTGCCTGCTGCCAGATGGTTATTGCATCATCGTGCCGTTTTAGGTTAAAATAATAGTTGCCCAGTCCAAACGCAGCTACTGTATTTTCCGGATCGATTTGCAATGTCCACTCCAGAACGAGTTGTTCGTATGTACGAGAGGGAAAAATATAATCGCAGGAAGCTGATTTTGTCTTCTCCAGGATTTCTTTTGCAACGTTGGCATCTCCTTTTAAGTCGTATAACCACGCTAAAACAAATTCTGTCATGGTTGATTTTGCCATTGGATTTGGCACCGCGCATTCCGGAATTTCGTTTTTATGATGTAGTTCGATTACATCGATGGCTTCCCGGTAAAATCCGGCTTCGGCAAAATCAAAAGCAATGTCGATTATTGTTTGTGCATCGTTCCTCGATGATGCTATAAATTCTTTGAAGTTTCCTGTCAAGTTTGCCCGCTCAAAATTAGCCCACTGATCGAGTGCATCGGTTTTGAAAAGTTCCTCCAATATTTTTTGTGCAGCTGCTCTTCCGCCTTGATTTTTCAGAATGACAGCTTTTAAAATGTAAGCTTTGTTATTCTGACGATTAGTATCCAGCGACGCTTCCAAATGTTCTAAAGCCGCTACGTAGTTGGCCTTCAAACAATCGTTTGTAGCCAGCTGATAATAAGCTGCCGAGCGCCACTCGAAGTTCCAGGTTGATTTGTAGAATAATCCGTATGCTTCATCTTTTTTGCCTTGAAAAGAACAAGCTAAACCACAGAAATAATGTGCTTCACCCGATGCCGGGTTGGGATGATAAGTGGTTATGATATCAATGGCTGTTCTAAAGTTCTTTTCAGCTTGGGCAAACTTGCCGTTCTTAAGCTCAACGCGGCCTAAAGCAATATACGATTTGTAGCTTTTAGGATCTTTTTTGATGGCTTCTCTCCAGTATGGTTCCGGGTAACGCGTCGGATGACGGTACAACTCCAGGTGTTCACCAATTAATTCCAACTCGTTGGCACTCTCAACCTCGTTTGGTTGTTTGGGCTCAAAAGCCAGCGTGCGGTTTCGTTCTTTCGAAATATCACGATGATGATAGGCGATTAATTCTTTTTCCTGTTCATCAATGACAATCAACGAAATTGAATTTTCCTGTCCGGCTTCAAATTGAACAGTATCATCTTTCCAGGGCTTCTCAGGCGATATCATTTGTTTTTCAATAATCTTTTTTTCGTTCCCAGTAACCAGGATGAATTTCAGGTTCTCGAATTTGCGGCTCGCTGCCACACCCAAATCCAGCTTATTGCCCTGCTGAATTTCCAATCGGATCGCCAGATCTTTATTGGCATTTTGTACCGGACCAAGATTTTTATAGCTCCACCAAAATTGCGAAAAGGTTTTAGTTTCATAAGGGAGCAGGTAGGTAAAATCGGGCTGGTTATCGGTATAAACGCCTGCCATCAGCTCAAAATACGGTCCGCCTTCATCGGTCAGTTCGCGATCCCAGGCACGACCAAAATCTTCGTTACCCCAGGTCCACTGTTTTTTACCCGGTGCAATATGACGATTGGCCACGTGAATAAAACCACCGTCTTCTTTAAAATCATATCCGCCAAAGAAATCGTATTTCGTATCGCAAACCATGTAACTGGTGGGCACCGGAATATTGTTGTAATTCCTCAAGTCGTTTCTTCCCGGTCTTTCGTGGTATGGGATGCCGTAATAGTCGTTTTCAGCATAAGGGAAGCTACTTTGAGCGCGCACAGCGTGGTCGGCTACATAATGCACATCGGGCGGGAAAAAGCTTTGATAATCTTTGTGTACCTCAACGGCTACATTAGCCCACCACAAAAATGTTTGTGTTAAAGGCGTCCGGTTAAACAAGCGTCCGCGCAATTCAATCAGTGCACTGTCGGGGCGAACCCGAATCCCGTGCATCCCTTTCAGGCGATACATCGGATCGTATTCCGACATCCAGACTGTGCGGGCTCCATCCGCTTCTTCTTCGATATAAACGTCGGTTGGAAGATAGGTCCCCGGACGGTGATGCTGGGGCCAGTTCAATTCCACGCCACCACTGATCCACGGACCGGCCAGGCCTACTAAAGCCGGTTTTATTACTTTCTGTTTATAAAAAAAATTATAATTGTTGTTGGTTTTATCCTGAGCTTCAAAAATGCGGCCACCGATTTCGGGTAACATTACCAGTCGGACAAAATCATTTTCAAGAATTACCGATTCATATTCTTTATCAGCTTTTGTATCAAAGACTTTATCGACAAATGGCACGGGATAGACTTTGCCCGATGATCCCTGGTAAACCCGCTTTTCAAAAAACATCGGATTGGTTTCGGGCTTGCCCAGACCGTAAGTTGGCAACAGTATTTTTTCTTTTCTACAGCTTATATTCCTATCCATATATCCGTTTTTATTTCTTTGGGGATCAGTTAAACATTTTTAATATCTCTTCGGCCGACAGTTTTGTTGCCGGAACAAATTTTTCGTCGTTCATATATGTTTCAAGGCTGTATCGCAATTGCTGCGCTTCAGGCCTGTTCTCCAGGTCTGTAGTTAAATCAATTCCTGAGACAAGTAGTTTACCTTCTCCAACACGGGCTTCAAAAAGCAAGGCCAGCTGACGGTTGGTCACCCAGTCGTCGATTACCCTTACAATTGGTTTCACAGGTTGAGAAAAGTTTTCGAGTATAATAGCGTTGGAATGACTCATGGCATCCCACCACTGCCAGTTGGAATGGTATTCAGTTGGGAACATTTTGAGCGCCGGGTGCTCAGGATTGCACAAAATACCCAATGTATGTGGTTTTTGTCCGCTGGTCCAGGCCGTGTTCCAGAACATACTGGAAAAGCCAATGCCGACTTCTCCTCCATAACCTGCTTTTATACTTCCCTTTTGAACCGTGAGCAATACTTTCTCACCACGCTCAAGCGCTGCAATGGTGAGTTTATCCAGTGTGGAAGAAACGATGATTCCCTCTGGACTTTCAGGCAGCTGAGCGGGATAAACCCAACAATCCCAGTGGTTTGAAAATCCTGCAACATTCACCTCCAGCGCAACCTTGCGCGGTTGGTTCTTAACGTTAAACCGGTGTTCGATGGTTCCCACTTGAATGTGATTGTCGATCGCTATATCTCGCTTTTCCAAAGTTCCTTCAGCAATTACTTTTCCCTTTTCCAACAATTGCCATGACGGACTGACATCAGTCAAAGCATGTTCACCAAAATGCGCAACCTCAATCGGTACAATCATTGTCTCGCCTTCCAGGAAAATTCGTTTCCCGAAACGCGCCAGCGGAACAGTCTGATTACAAAACCTTTTGTATACCTCAGCCGAAATATATCCTTTTTCTTCCCAGAATGGATCGAGCACACCTACCAGAGCGGTCCCCTGCCCGGGAAAGTCATTCAATCCAAGCAACTGAAAACCGGCAAAACCCGGAGTCCGCAAAGCAGCTTCAATATCGGCTTTATAACAAAGTGCCTGTAATTTTCCTGATGCCAGCATAAAACTGTCAGCCAGTTCTGCCATTTGATGAGCTGCCAGACTTTCTTTGAATATTCCGAAGTTTTTGGCTTTCAGTACGCCGGAATACTTTTCAATTTCCTTAAAATTTGGGTATACACACCACTGCCCTATTTCATGGCTCACCACCGGAATGTCACAATTCGCTATTATTTCTGTCCAGTCGTAATTACTTCTTGGCGGCTCGGCATTAATGATGCTTCTGAGTTCTTGTCCCCAACCCTGAATGCGGGGTGCAGGTATATTGTGGTACTGATTTACTTCGAGTACCGGCCACCCGGCAGCACTGGTATAAACCCGGCGTTTATCCTGCTCCTTCCAATAGTTTACAAAATCTGTTAAAAATCTGCGAAAATCCGGTCCACCAGGTTCGTTTCCGTAAGCCATCATTACAAACGATGGATGATTTCCATAGGTTTTTACAATGCGTTTGCTTTCATCCCAAATGTACTGGTCAACCGGCAGGCCGCTTCCCAGTCTTGTGCTTTGATTAGCCCAGGATGAGCATTCAACCTGAAGGTAAACTCCCATTTTATCAGCAACCTCAAAAGCAGCTTCCGGTGGACACCAGGAGTGAAACCTGACATGGTTTAGTCCGTGTTCCTTCACAGCCGTATAAATTTTCTCCCAGTAGTCTTTTCTTGTTGGTGGATAGCCGGTTAAAGGAAAAATAGCACATTCAAGTGTACCACGCAAAAAAACCGGCCGGCCATTAATCGTGAAACGTGTTCCCTCTGCTTTAAATTCACGAAATCCAAAATCTTCCGTTGCATGGTCGGCTTCTTTTCCTGCTTTCAGCTTAAGCAACAGTTGGTAAACATTGGGGTTAAATTCGTCCCAAAGTAATGCCTGGGTTCCAAGTGGATAATCCATTTCCAGAATGTTATCACCTGGTTCAAGTGTAAAATTCCACGATTTTTTTGCGCTTTTCTTATTGGCTGCTTTAAGTTGTGCCACGGCTGTAAAATCTACAGCCTGGGGTTCAGAAAGCCTGCTGTTTACTACAGCCTTTATCATTACCGTTTTATTTTTCACATCAGGAAATAACTGCACATTTTCGAAATAAATATTTCCTTTGGCTTCCAACGAAATATCTCCAACAATTCCATTCCAGTTGGTTTGTGTATGATCGGTAATACTGTGTGAGTTTATACCAACATCAACATCTTTTATTCTGTTATCAATTCGTACGGTAACGCTGTTTTCACCTGTCTTCAGAAAAGATGAAATATCATAAACATGTGGCGTAGCCAGGCTGTTTTGGACTCCGGCTTTCTGTCCGTTCACCCAAACCGAAGATTCCCAGTGCGGGCGTTCCAGTGCTAAAGTAACAGTCTTATCTTTCCAATTTTCGGGAACAATAACCTTTTTCTGATACCAAGCCGCACCAGTGTATTTTTTTTCAGGCTGAAGCCAAAATGGAAAACGAACATTGTCAGGATCAACAAACGGTGCATAATTCGGATCGTTGTACCATTCCGGATTTTGAATACCGCCTGTCCACTCCGTTTCGAGAGTAATATCATTACCCTTACCATTTTCAACCATTGAACCTGGCAAATTGATGATTTCCGATAAATCGGTATCGTACCATTCTTCATTTTCACCACAATCACCCGGATCAGTTTGAAACTGCCATTCTCCTGAAAGATTGATAGTGTGCACAGGTTGATTTTTACAGCTGGTAAAACCTGTTAGAAAAAGTATCGAAATAAATATCAGTTTTCTCATGATTCGATTTCCAGTTAGTTATTATTGAGTGGAGTTAGTCGCGCTATCCAACCGCCACCCGAACTCATTTGTATAGTAAGCGGGCTTCCCGCACTTATTCTTTTACGAACTATTTTGTAGTCTTCAGCTCTCGTCCCGGCATTAATTCCATCCTGGATAACTTCCAGCATATATTCTCCAGAAGTCAAAAAGTCGGTTTCAATAGCTAACGTACGTCCATCCCAATTAGTAATTGCACCAATATACCAAGTAGTTTCCAACCGGCGCGCCAATACAGTGTACTTTGCGATTTCCCCAGCAAGGAGTTTGGTTTCGTCCCAAACAAGCGGAATCTGGGCTAAAAATTCTGTACATTCTTTTTGGCGATAATAATCGGAGGGTGAATCCGGCAACATAGTCATGGGGCTACTTAGTATGACAAACAAGGCCATGGAATGCGCTCTTGTTCCCTGCCCCATCGGGTAATCGCCAATTGCCCGGAAATTATCTTTTGTGGAATTGCGCATTGTTCCGGGGATGTAGTCCATCGGGCCTGCAAACATTCGCAGGTAAGGTAGAATATTATGATGCTCCGGTGTATCATGCGAAGTCCATCCATTGTATTCGAACTCAATAAGCGCCTCCCGGGTAAGTACATTGGGGTATTTGCGCCGAAGTCCGCTGGGTTTATAGGCACCGTGAAAATCAATAACCATCTTTTTCTCCGCTGCTTTTTTAGCCACAGCCTCATAAAACTCTACCATCTCCTGGTCGTCACGGTTCATGAAATCCATCTTTATTCCTTTTATTCCCCATTTCTCAAAAAGATCAAAAGCTTTGTCCCATTGTCTTTCCAGAGCGTGCCAGATTACCCACAACATAATATCAACTCCTTTCGATCGGGCATATGCAGTAACCTCTGCCATGTCTAATCCCGGTATTTCCTGTAATAAGTCATCTTTTGGGCACCAGCCATCGTCAAAAAGAAAATACCTGAAACCCATTTCGGCACAGAAGTCGATAAAATATTTAGCGGTTTCAGTATTAATACCTGACTTAAAATCGACCCCGTATATGTTATTTTTTGCCCACCAGTCGAACATTACAACTCCCGGCTTTATCCACGATACGTCCTGTATTGAATTGGGAGATGAAAGCATATAAACCATATTATTAGAGATCAGATCAGCTTCATTATCAGCTACTGCAAAAATGCGCCACGGATAGGTTCTTTGCCCACTCACTTTTGCTATATAATCGTAAGTTTCAACGATCTGCCCAATGCTATAAATATTGCCGGTTGTCCTGAATGTTTTTGGATAGGACGGATGGGTAGCCGAAAGTTCTGTACGCCCAGTTCCTTCAAACCAAAGACCGGGAAAATTGCTGAGGTCAGCTTCTGTTACAAGCACAAAGCTTCCGTTCTGTTTTTCTGACAACAATGGTAAATGACACAATTGTTCATTTTTTATTTCTGAAACAAGCAGGTATTCGTAAGGTGTTTCATAAGAAGAATTAAAAGATTTCGAAGCTTGAAACCGGACAGAATCTTTTTCGTCGAAACCAAGATCGAACGTTTCGCCATAAATCGTTAAACTGTCTTTAAGGTTGGTATAAAAACGATAGGCAAGTCCTTCGTTATACAATCGAAAAGTGATGCCAGGTTTATTTTTAAATCTGATTTCCAACTCATGATAATTATTTTGAAGTATTGAAGCTTTTTCACGAATGACAGGTGCTATTGTTTCATCAACAGATCTTCGGGCAGTTTTCGAAACCTTAAGATTATCACCCAGCTTAACGTTGCCGGTGTTCATCGAAAGGTTTCTGAGTGTCAAGATATGACTCTCACTTTTTGTAAGAACCACTGAAATTCCCTTTTCAATTGTGATTTCAGTTTCAAGTTTTCCGTCGGGCGAGTTTATTTTATAAACCTGGGCTTCTACTGAAAATGAGATAAAAACACTGATTAATAGTATGATTAGTTTTTTCATTTTAGTGATTATTTAGTTTGACTTTTTTCAATTTCTTCCAGACTTTTCCCCTTAGTTTCGGGGAGTTTTTTCAGGATAAACAGGAAGCCGGAAACGCTAATTATAGCATAAAGCCAGAAAGTTCCTGAGGCATTTAATAAATCATTCAGGATCGGGAAAGTGTAGGTCAGGATAAAAGAGGCGACCCACAGTGCGGTTGTGGCAATGGCCATGGCGGCTCCGCGCACCCGGTTGGGAAAAATTTCGGAAAGAACAACCCAGGTTACCGGGGCCAGGGTAAGCGCATAAACAGCAATAGCCAGTACCACAAGGATCAGGATCACCAGACCCTGTATTTCCCAGAAATAGCTGCCTCCTAAAAACAGGTAAATAATGGCCAGTCCGGCAGATCCCAGCAACATGAGTTTCCGACGGCCCCAACTGTCGATCATTCGCATCGCTACAAGGGTAAATATTAAGTTTACAGAACCCGTGATAACAATATTTAGCAACATATCAGAAACAGAATAACCGGCAGAGGTAAATACTTCTTCGGCATAGTTAAAGATAACATTGATCCCGCACCACTGCTGGAAAACAGCCAAAACAATACCTAAAATCAAAATCGGCCAGATCTTCTTTGCCTTTATAGCCTTCCAATCTATTTTATGAGAAATTTGCTGTATCGTCTCTGCTATTTGAGCTTCCTCCATTTTAGCATATTCGGCTCCCCCGATTTTTTCCAGAATGTTTTGTGATGCTTCATCGTTCCCCGATTTAGCCAAATAACGAGGACTTTCCGGAATAAAAAAGGCCAAGATAAAAAAGAGGGAAGCCGGTACGGTTTCGGCCCAAAACATCCATCGCCAACCCATTTGACCGTTCCACGACTGAGCGATAAACTCATCGCTGGCACCGTCGGGAACTTTTTGAGCGATCAGGTAGTTGATAATCTGTGCAGCCAGAATCCCTATCACAATGGTTAGTTGATTGACAGCTACCAGCCGACCACGCATGGGCGCAGGCGAAACTTCGGCGATGTACATGGGTGATATGGCTGAAGCCATTCCAATACCCAACCCTCCAAGCACCCGGTAAACAATAAACGGTGCAAAGTGATTAACCGCGCCGGTGCCAATTGCGGAAAGCGTAAATAGAAATGCAGCCACAATCAACGGTAATTTTCGGCCATAGCGATCGGATAAATAACCTGATAACGAGGCTCCAAACAAACAGCCGATTAATGCGCTGCTCATGGCCCAACCCTGCAGGTTAGGCGATTGCGTGATTTCGAAAAAACGCTCGTAAAATGGTTTGGCACCACCGATAACTACCCAGTCGTACCCAAAAAGAAGTCCCCCCATAGCCGATACCATGGTGATACCAATGATAAAGCGTAAATTGAATTTATAGTCGTTCATGTTGGTTTTTATGATTTATTCTTTTAGTAAAATAACATCCGTAATCATCAGGTTTGGTCCTGTGTAGGTGCTGGTTTTAAGTAGCAATTTCCCGTCGTTGCTGTCTTCTCGCATGACATGGAATTTTACCCACTGACCATCATCCGTGTGTTTTTCCAGTTTGGTTTTGCGGCCTTCGAATTCCAGTAATCCGGTGCGTCCGTTATTGTTCCAGTCGCTGAAATGCACCAACAAAGTTCCCAAAATTCCATCCGGGCATTGAATATTCAGTTCCATTTCTTTTCCATGCCAGGCTGAAACCTGGTTGTCTTTCCAAATTCCATCGGCTTTTACCATATATTTTACAGCTTTCGAAACCAGGAGGCTGTCGTAATTCATTTCCCATGGTCGGTTGGTGTTTTGCTCCTTTAATCTGGCGGCAGCCTTCACATAAAAAATAGCATTTTTGAAGTCACTGGGCAGGTCAACATTTTCAGCTTTACGAATTAAAGGGAAAAGTTTTTTCAGCCATTCTTCACTAACCGATTCGGAGGGATTAAAAGCATCGGATAGCATGTAGTTTTTCAAACTGAACTGCAACTGTCTGGCTACCGGCAAATCAGCATCCGGGTCGTAACCGCATACAAGCAGTTTCCCTTTTCCAACTTTCAGTTCAAATATCGAACCTATTTTGTTGTTCCGGTGAAAATCATCCACAGGCTGTGCTATTGGAGCGTAACTGGCCGGGAGATCGTTCAGAATAAATCCCTTGCTGTTTTGGCTGATGCTTTCCCATTGCCAGTCGGAATGATAGGATGTTGGGAATTCAGAAAAAGCCGGATGGTATTCGTCGAGTGCCAGGCCAATGTTTGTTTTACCCTGCCCCGGGAAAAAGGTAAGTGACCAGTATAAGGGGTAAAAGTGTGCAGTTACCGATGTTTCCGGGCTACCCAGTTTCCAGGCATTTAAAAGTACTTTTCCACCATCGCGAAGCTTTTGAAGAACTGTGCTATCGAGTTCTGAACGCACATAAATATCATTTTCATTGATTACTGCCGGCAGTTTTTCAGGATAAACCCAAATGTTCCAACTGTTCTCAAAAGCGGTATTCTCAACATTGATGGTAACCAGCAGGTCTTCGGCCTTTTCAATATTATTCAGGTTGAACGAGATCGGTCCCAGGTTGGTAAGCGAACCCTGCTTGAACTGTTCTGTCATGAAAGTACCATTGGCGAGTAGCTCCCCTGAATGGTTTGTAATTTTCCAGCTGCATTTGTTGTTGAGTTCACCGTTTCCATAGTTGGCCAGTTGGGCTTCAGCAGAAAAAGTTTCGTTGTTTTGCCAAACCATTTTTTCCATGCGTAACAGGGGCACGACTGTATTAAAGTGCTGCCTGAACTTTTCGGGTGTTGTAATTCCCTTGCTGTCCCAAAAACAATCGAGCCAGCCAATCAGTGCTTCTCCCTGCCCCTGGTAATCCTGCATACTCAGCAATTGCACACCGGCGCAACTTTTGGTTCGCAGAAACGATTCGGTTTCGTATTTGTACATGATCTGGTTTAGTGCTCCCGAAGCCTGAACCAGTTTTTCATTTTGCCCGGCAATGCCGTTTTTCTCGGCCTGCACTTTCATTTCCTGCAGGTTCCGGGCTTTTTGTGTTCCGGTGTATTTGTTAATTTCCTTCCAGCGTGGATATACCGGCCACTGGCCAATTTCGTGTGCAATAATCGGGATTTCAATTTGACTATAATTTTCCTCAAAATCCCAGTTCGTACGCGGCCCGTTCAATCCGCGGGTCCTTCCAATTCCCTTGATATTGTGCGTAGCGGAATAATCATCCACTTCAGTTATTTGCCGGGCAGTGGAAACGGCGTACAAACGGCGCGGATCTTTTTCTTTCAGATCGGCCACCCAACGTTTCATGACATCGAAATCAGAATTACCCAACTCGTTTCCAATGCAAAACATGGTAAATGAAGGATTATTTCCGTAGAAATCGACCATCCGGTTCATTTCGGCCACTACAAAACTGTCGCGAGGAGGATTGTATCCCAGGCCTTTTGGGAATCCTTTGGTATTCATTTCAGGCCGACCACGCTGGGTGTTATCAACGCTCATCCACCAGTCGATCCATACAGAAGCTTCGGCCTGGATATAAATGCCCACACGATTTGCAGCTTTAAATGCTGCTTCGGGCGGGCACCACGAGTGAAAACGAACGTGGTTCAACCCGTAATCTTTGTAAATATTGAAGATGCGCTCCCAGTCTTCTATGTTGCACGACGGGTAGCCGGTTAAAGGGAAATGCACACAATCGAGATTCCCGCGCAGAAATACCGGTTTACCATTGATGAGGATCTTGTGATTGCTTTTGCTGACTTCGTAATAACCGAATTCGGTAGCATATTTATCTGAATTCTTTCCATTATTCAAGCTAACTTCCAGCTCATAAACTTCAGGCGTAAACTCACTCCATAGTTGAAGTTTGCCTTTAATAGGAATTTCAAATTGAAATTGCTTTTGTCCCTGATCAGGGCGAACGGTTTTTGCTCCCTGCAAAACTGCAGTGCCATCTTTTACCGATTTTATGCTGTAACTCAGCTCCACTGCTTTTTTGGCTTCCTCATTCAGGTTCACCTCAAGTTTCAGAACGTCCTCTTTAATTTTTGGAAAAGTACGCACTGACGCGATGTGAACCGCGTCGAAAGCGTGTAGTTCCATTCGACCAACAATCCCGTTCCAGATGCTTTGTGTATATTCGCCATAGCCGTGGCCTTTATCGCCAATGTTATGGATCATTTCGTTATCGACCTGGATCGTAAGCTGGTGACTGCCCGGTAATAAATTGCCAAGGTGATGAACATGAGGAGTGCCGAGAGCGTCGTCGCTACTTAGTTCTTTTCCATCGACAAACACACGTGATTCCCAAAGCACACGTTCGAGAAACAGCGTAATTTCCTTATTTTTCCAGCTTTCCGGAATTTCAATTTGGCGCGAATACCACGCTTTTCCAATGAATTTGTATTCAGGGGTAAGAATTCCAAAGTCTGAAGCGTCGGTCTTAAAACCATAGCCAAATTCGGCAAGTGAAGCTGGCAGGTTTATGCTACCCTCGGTTTTGCAATTGCCGTTGGCTTTTTGAATCCATTCATTATCCTGATCGAGTTTTACCTGCCATTCTCCCGACAGGTCGATACGATTATTTTGAGCAATAACTGCACGGCTGATTAAAAGTAAAACTACCAGAAAAACAGTCTTGCTATTCAAACCTGAATTAAATAAAAGATTGTGTGTCAAACTTTCCAACTTCTCTATTCTCCGGATTTTAAACATGCGTTTTACCCCAATAGAATTCAATTAATACTTACCAAGATTTTCGCTGCACCAGTTATCGTAGGCAGTCTGTAATTCATTAACTTTTTCAGGCAATTGTGCCGCCAGGTTATTGCGCTCGCCCGGGTCGACTTCCAGGTTAAAAAGCTTCAGGCTAAAATCGTCTGAGATCGGTTTGATATATTGGCTCGAAGGTCGTCCTTTTCCCCACGATTCATCGGTATTGGTCAGTTTCCACGGACCTTTGCGAACGGCCCATGTCTTACCCCATTTCCAGACCAGCAGTCGCTCCGGTTCGCGATCCGGAACTAGTAAACTTCTTCCGTCAATAGTCTCGTCGTTGAGTGTTATCCCGGCGGCCTCGGTTATGGTTGGCAATATGTCGGCTGCCGAAACATAATTGTTCTGTACACTCCCTGCTTCCACTTTCCCGGGCCACGAGATCATCATCGGTACGCGGATGCCACCTTCCCAAATCGAATATTTTCCGGCAGAAAGTGGTGTATTAGAAGCACCTGTGATTGGCGAGCCACCGTTATCAGAGATATAAATTACGAGTGTGTTCTTGTCCAGATCCTGTTCTTTTAAAGCATCGAAGAGGCGGCCCAAATTATCATCAAGACAGTTGAGGTTGGCCAGGTAATATTTTCGCATATCTTCATCACCGATAACTCCCAGCCTGGTGTATTTCTCGTAATAGGCCGCATAGGAACCCGGTTGAAGATTGCCGAATGTATCGAGGATGGCTGGATCGTAATTGTGAATGGGTTCCACCTGGTATTTGTCGAGGTACTTTTGCGGAACTTCGTGGATAACGTGATGTACAGAATTGTAGGCCAGCGTCAGAAAAAACGGTTTGTCTCTGTTGTTTTTTAAATAGTCGATAGCCTCATCTGTAAAGATATCGGTCAGGTAACCCTCTTCATAACTTTTGTATCCGGTGTCATTCATTAAGGGACCAAGATGTGCGCTGGTGCCTTTGGGATCGGGAGTGCGCCGGGCTATCTCTTCTGAATTCAGCCAGTAATCGTGGGCATGTGTGCTAAAACCCAGAAAATGATCGTAACCGTGATTTAACGGATATTCACGCGCATTGAAATCGTGGTAATTCTGGCCATAGTCACTTTTCCCGATTCTGGCCGTCGTGTATCCGGCTTCCTTCATGTACTCGGCAATTGTTTTTACACTATCGGGCAAACCCGGTCCCCAACCTGCATTTTTATCCCAGCGGAACTGAAACTTCCCCGTGTTTAACCCGGCTCGCGACGGACTGCAAACCGGGGCTGTTGTATAAGCCTGTGGAAATATCATTCCGCTCTCTGCCAGCCTGTTCATGTTGGGTGTTGAAATTTCGTTTGAATGGTTTTTAAATGGTGAAAAATCAGCATAACCCTGATCATCAGAAATGATTAGAAGAACATTGGGACGCTGTTCTGTTGTACTACTATCACCTGCAGAACATCCGAACAGGATTACAACGAAAATCGCCAGTCCTAAATAATTCAATAGCTTATTCATTGGTTTAATTTTTTCTCGTTAAACGAACCGTTTCGCCTTCCTGTGTCTCCATTTGAATGTTATTATTCGAAATCAAATATTCTCTATTTGCAGAGAACTCATCATCGACAAACGGATTTTGAAGGAATAAGCTACCACCTTTTTCTGAAACAACGGTGATCTCCTGCGTTTTTCCATCTTTCATTTGCGCTGAAACAATAAATGCTCCGTTGACTCTTAATTTGTCGAAACTTGCTTCTTTCCAATCGGCAGGCAATGCAGGAAATACTTTTATAATTCCTGTATGACTTTGCAGCAGCATTTCCTGGATGCCCGATGCAAAAGCAAAGTTTCCTTCGAGTGTAAATGGCCGGTAAGTCAGGTTCGAATGCCCTGCTTTGCATTGGTCTCCATTCAGGTGAAATGAATTTTTTGAGCAGAAACATTCGGCAAAAATCCGGAGGGCATTGGCCGCTTTTTCACCTTCGAAAGCTCGTGCATATAAATTCCCCAGCCAGCTAAATGAATAACCTGTCCAAAGAGAAGAGCCTTGGTTTTCCAAATTCTTGAGCGTGTTTTCTATAAGAACCTTATCCTTTTCACCATTCGAAACATCAACCAATCCCAATGGATGAAAAGCCATTAAGTGCGAAAAATGCCGGTGCGATTCGTTATAAGGAAAACCAGGAGCAAACATAAAACCGGTTTTGGGATTGATGGTATAATCGGGCCACTTTTTAAGTTCTGCTTTCCATTTCTGAGCCTCATCATTCAATCCAAGCTCCCGGGCACATTCGCTTGCTTTTTCGTAGGTCCACCGAATCAGGGCCAGATCAAAATTCGTAGTTTCAGTAAACCACGCTTTTGCTGAATTATTATAGATCTCGGGACTTGAACTCATTTTTAGTTTTTTCATTCCAGATTCATTAGTCACGGAGACCTGTTCAAAAAACAGGGCTACTTCTTTTAACCACGGATAGGTTCTTGTACCCAGGAAATCGCGGTCCATGCTGTATCGCCAGTGGTTATAGAAATTCTGTCCTAGCCAGGCAGCAACTGTTTGTCCCATTGAATATTGAATCCAGCCCCCCATTGCTTCTCCATCAAGTGTAGTAACTCCTGGAACATTCAACCCGTCAACCTCAAAATAATCACGGGTGTATTTCTTAAATACCGGTTGGTTTTTCCATAACCAGTCAACAAATCCCTTTTCAAGTTCAAGATGGTTGCCGGCATATGAAGGCCAGTAGCTAAGCTGTGTATTCAGGTCGTGATGAAAATCGCCTTTCCATGGCGGAATCTGGCCGTTATCAGCGGTCCACATGGCCTGCAACGAGATAGGTGGGGTATTACCTCGGGCTGCCGCGCCAAATTTGTACATCTCCAGGTAATATTGTTTTTCTAAAAGCGTGTCGGGAATGGCAATTGAAGATTGAGCCCAGTAATTTTTCCACCAGTTTTTGTGCGCTTCCAGTGCTTTATTATAACCGTTCTGTTTTTCGGTGAAAACGACTTTTGATGCCGAAACAGTTGGCGTATTGTTTTTTGCTGAAGAAATGGACCAGCAACCTTCCATTTCGTTTCCTTTGGCTTGCCACTCGGCATGCACTTCGTAGGTAAAGCCGTTCCAACCTTCCTGCCTGTAAGTAATGTTGTTGTTCTCTTTTTGTATCGTTCCTTCAGGATATCCCAATTTGCTTAGCGACTGATTGCCCTGCTCTTCTTCCCGCTCTCCCTGGTAATCCGGCGGAATCAACTCGGTGCTTAATTCCTTAGGAATATTTTCGAATCGGTACCATCCAATTGATTTATCGGCTTGAATGAAAGTTGTGAATTTTGCACCGTTTTCCCATTCAACTGTACTTGTAGCTGTTGGCAGATCAAGAGTTACCTGTTTTACATTTCCCAGTTTTTCAATATCAAATTCGAGTGCAGCTGCCGGAATCTTTGTCGGCGCCGGATAATTATTCGACGGACGATCGAATTGATCAAGCACAGTCTGGTAATCTCCCGATTTCCAATAATTGTACACATCGTTAAATTTCCATTCGTCGAAGTTGATGTTTTCTTTTGGGCGCAGGTCCCAAAGGTCGGCTCTGTCCAGCGATAAGCGCAGTTTGCCGTCCTTTTCCCAGATCAGGCAACCCAGCATTCCGTTTCCAAGCGGAACGGCCTCATCCCACCGCTGGGCTAATTCATTAAAAACCAGGTTGTGGTGTGCTGAGGGTTTCTTTTCTTCAGTCTTCTTGCACGAAAAAAGTGTAATTAAAATAGCGGTTATTAAAAGGGTTCTCTTTTTCATTTGGTGTTATTGTTTTTGTTCCTGAAAGAAGAACAATGATTGAAATATTCTTCTGCTCAGAATGATTTCTTCAGCTAAAATTGAAAGGCATTGTTAAAACCTTAAAAGAAAAATTTTCTTAGCCTCGGTAAAGTTGTACAAGTAATTATTTCCAACCTGTTCGAAATTGCAAAGAGCCTCACCCAATTTGATAGTCTCTTTGCGCTTACTTCTATCTTTGTCCTTATTGTTCATTGTTACCATTACTCTAAATGGTATCTGCCAGCAATTGAATAAAAACTACGAGCAAGTTAATTTCTGCCACTTTGATCAAGGAACAGGATTACTCCTCCAGTTCACCTTTGTATATTCCCCTCCAAAACTCTAATCGTTCCTGATCTGTTCTTTCATCCTCAGGATAATTGGGACTGTATAACATTGTTTCATCCCGAATCACCAGTTTACCGTCTTTTACAAAACCATCGCCCCTTTCGCTTAAATGATCAACCATCCGGTTCCGCCAAAGTTCAAGTTCCGCAATGTTACTTTCGGAAAGATCCTGGAGTTCGCCAGGATCGTTTTTCAGGTTAAACAATTGTTCTTTACCCGATCTGAAAAACCAGATGTATTTCCAGGTGCCATCGGTGAGGGCTGCCCAGTAATTCTCAGCACTGTAGGCAGTGGCGTGTTCAAGATCGATAAACGGCCGCCATTTAGAATCGGAGTCACGCACGAGGTTTAGTAAAGAAAGTCCATCCATATCTTCAGGAATCTCAGTTCCAGCCGCGTCAAGAAACGTTGGCAGAAAATCGCGTAATTCAGTTGTATGCCCAAGCGTTGCACCGCGTTCCGTTTTTCCTTCAAAATCTTTTGGCCATTTCAGAATAAATGGAACATTGGCCGAACCTTCGTAAGCGTAAGTCTTTCGCCAGTGGTAATGATCCCCCAGCATATCGCCATGGTCAGAGGTGAAGCAAATGATCGCGTTTTCATACATGCCCTTGGATTTTAGCGCCTCAATAATTTCCCCAACCATATCATCAATAAACGTGATATTTGCATAGTAATGCCGGCGACTTTCAATCGCATGCCCGACTCCAAAATCACCAAATGCGGCATCTTTACCTCCCTCCACATTTTTCCATTCCGTATCCCAGTCACCCACAACCGGCTCGGGTATTTCTGCGTCTTTGTACATATCCAGATAGCGCTCTGGCGGGTCATAAGGACTATGTGGTCTGGCAAAAGAAACCTTCAGGAATAAGGGATTCTCCTGATCGTAATTCTCAATAAATTCAACAGCGGTTTTACCCGTCCAGTTGGTCGGATGTAGCTTTGCATCCAGTTGATAAACTCGGGCTTGATGCTCATTCCAGCCAATTCCGGTTTTGTCCGGATCTTCACCGGGTGCCTGCAGTTTAAACCAATCGCGATAGTCGCTTATCCAGCCATCCTGCTCCACACGTCCGCTTTCATCAACCAGGGTACCATGAAATCCGTGGAGTGCCTTTTGCGGGAACCAGTGCATCTTGCCAATGCCAAAAGTGTAGTAACCGGCTTCACGCAACATTCGGGGCATTTCGTAACGGTAGCGCCGGGCCACTCTTCCGTATCCCAGCATACCATGATGCCACGGCGAAAGTCCGGTGAGTAAACCCGATCGTGCCGGCGTACAACTTGGAACCGATGAATACCCGTTCTCAAAACGAACGCCTTCTTCAGCCAGTTTATCAATATGCGGAGAAATAACCGCTGGATTTCCCATGCATCCCAATGCATCGGAACGCTGCTGGTCGGTCATTATCAGAATAATGTTTGGTTGTTTCGCAGAATCCTGAGCCCATCCAGTTATTACTGATAGGACAAAAATCAGAAGCAGGGTATTTTTCATCGCTTATTCGTTTAGATCTGTAAAACTATGTAATATCTAAATTAATAAGACAAATCTGCCCTTTTTTGTAAAAATTTTAAAAAGCTTAGTGATCGTAATTGAAGCCACGCAGGTGATGTCCCATTCGGTCGCGCTTGGTCTTCATGTATCTCTGGTTGTATTTATTTGGCGGTATTTCTACCGGAACAATCTCGGTTACTTCAAGCCCGTAACCTTCGAGTCCAACTCGTTTAACCGGGTTGTTGGTCATCAGTCGCATTTTCGTAACTCCCAGGTTACGCAGGATTTGCGCCCCGACGCCATAGTCGCGCTCATCGGCCTTGAATCCCAAATGGAGGTTGGCTTCCACGGTATCCAGTCCCTGGTCCTGCAATTTATAAGCTGCAATTTTATTCAGTAGCCCAATGCCTCTTCCTTCCTGCATCATGTACACGATAACGCCCTTACCTTCTCTTTCGATCATTCGCATGGCTTCGTGCAACTGGTCTCCACATTCGCAGCGCATCGACCCAAAAATATCTCCGGTCATGCATGATGAGTGTACGCGGGTAAGAATCGGCTCATTCGGATTCCATTCGCCTTTGATAAGCGCTACGTGTTCGGCACCGTTCGATTTCTGTCTGAAAGGAACGATACGAAATTTACCGTAATGCGTTGGCAGTTTTACTTCTTCGCCTCTTTCAATAAGGCTGTCACTCTGAAACAAAAAGGAAATGAGATCTTTTATGGTGACAATCTTCAGATCAAATTTTTGGGCGAACCTGTACAACTGTGGCAATCGTGCCATGGTACCGTCCTCGTTCATAATTTCAACCAACACACCTGATGGTTTCAACCCAGCCAGGCGAGTCAGGTCCACAGCAGCTTCGGTATGTCCACTTCGCCGCAGAACACCACGGTCTTTTGCCTTTAGCGGGAAAATATGCCCCGGCCGCCCCAATTGTTCAGGCCGCGTATTTTTGTCGACCAGCATTTTAATGGTGATGGCACGGTCTGCTGCTGAGATTCCGGTAGTTACCTCGGGATGAATCGCATCGACTGACACTGTAAACTGAGTTTCGTGTGATGATGTATTTTTTCCAACCATAAGATCCAGATTCAATTCATCACACCTTTCTTCGGTTAAGGCCACGCAAATTAGTCCCCGTGCATGCAGCGCCATAAAATTTACGATTTCAGGAGTAATCAGTTCTGAAGCTACGATCAAATCCCCTTCATTTTCCCTGTCTTCATCATCTACAACGATCACCATTTCGCCTTTTTGTATGGCTGCAATGGCCTCCGGAATAGTATTTAGCTTGATATCTGTCATAACTGCCCGTTAAAATCAGCGCAAAATTACAAACTTTTACCAAACTGAACATGACTTTTCACTATCCCCAACCGGTGTATGTATTTGAAGGTTTTACGAAATGAACAATTTCTGTCGTTTCTTTTTTAGATATTATCTATTTTTAAGATTTTTAAGCGAAACCGGAAGCTATATGAAGAAAATTCTAATATTGTTTGCTCATCCAGCCTATCAGAAATCGATCATAAACAAGGCTCTGATAAATGGCGTCCGGGATTTAAAAGGGGTCACTATAAATGATCTCTACGAAAAGTACCCCGATTTTTTCATTGATATTTCAGCCGAACAGAAGCTCCTGCTGCAACATGATATCATTGTCTGGCACCATCCCTTCTACTGGTACAGCGCACCGTCCATTATCAAAGAATGGATGGACCTGGTTCTTCAACACGGTTTCGCTTACGGAAGACAGGGACGTGCGCTGGAAGGGAAATGGGTCATGTCGGCGATATCTACCGGAGGAAGAGCAGAAGTGTATTCCAAAACGGGAAGCAATCACTTTACGGTAAACGAATTTTTAGCCCCTTTTAACCAGTCAGTATCGCTGTGCCGCATGTTATACCTTCCGCCATTTGTAACACACGGATCACATACCATCACAGGCAGCCAGCTGGATGGTCAGGTATCGGCGTACCGGCAATTGCTCATACTTTTACGCGATGAAAAACTTCAGGCAGAAGATTTTGATAAGATTCAATACATGAACCAACTAAAAGCAACTCATGCATAACCAGGAATTCTTTTTACAGGCTTTGATTTACCTGGGAGCAGCCGTGGTAACTGTTCCGCTGGCAAAAAAACTCGGTCTCGGATCGGTGCTGGGATACCTGCTCGCGGGAATCATTATCGGACCATTTGTGTTGGGTTGGGTTGGTCAGGCCGACGAGGTCATGCATTTTGCAGAATTCGGAGTGGTACTAATGCTATTTATCATTGGTTTGGAACTGGAACCGGCGCTGCTCTGGCGTATGCGACGATCGATTTTTGGATTAGGTGGCCTGCAGGTTCTGGTAACGGCAATCGTAATCACAGTTATTGCGCTGATGATGAATTTTCAGATCAACCGGGCCATTGCCATCGGCCTGATACTGGCCTTATCGTCCACAGCAATTGTTCTGCAAACCTTAAGCGAAAAAGGGTTACTGCGTAACGTGGCCGGCCGTTCTGCCTTTTCTGTACTACTTTTCCAGGATATTGCCGTCATCCCGATTCTGGCTTTGCTTCCCTTGATTGCTACGCTAGGGCAACCGGCTGATATCTCGGAATCGACACTTAGTAATCTGGGAAAGGTTGCTCAAATGCCGGGCTGGCTGCAATTACTAATTATATTTGGTGTAATTGCCGTAATCGTATTCATCGGGCGCTTTGTTGCACGGCATATTTTCAGGCTAATCGCCGAAACCGGTTTGCACGAAGTGTTTGTAGCCATGGCCTTGCTCATGGTTATTGGAATTGCCCTGGTAATGGATTTTATCGGATTGTCGCCTGCACTTGGTACTTTTATTGCAGGCGTGGTACTGGCCGACAGTGAATATCGTCACGAATTGGAAACCACTATCGATCCGTTCAAAGGACTGCTTCTCGGCTTGTTTTTTATATCAGTCGGAGCAAGCATCAATTTTAGCCTTTTTATTGAAAATCCCCTGCTGATTGTATCGCTTGTTTTGCTATTGATCGTGATCAAATTTACAGTGCTGTTGATTCTGGGAAGAATTTTCAGGCTCAAGAAAGGATTTGAGTTTTTATTTGCATTTCTTCTGGCGCAATCCAGCGAGTTCAGTTTTGTATTGATTTCCTTTTCGAAGCAGAACAAGTTATTCGACGAATATACTTCGGCACTTTTACTTCTGGTTGTAACCTTATCAATGGCTGTTTCACCTCTTCTGCTCATTTTCAACGATAAAGCCGTAAGTCCGATCCTTGCGCGCTGGCAAAACAAACTCGAATACGATGAAGTGGAAGAACAGGAAAACCCGGTAATTCTGGCCGGATTCGGACGTTTTGGACTGGTGATTGGCCGTATTTTGCTGGCCAATAATTTTAAAGTCACAATTCTCGATAACAATCCATCGAATGTGGAAGTGCTCCGAAATTATGGTTTCAAACTGTATTTTGGAGATGTTACACGACCTCAAATGCTCGAGAATGCCGGAATAAAAAATGCGCGGATGCTAATTCTGAGCATGGCCGAGCACGACGATGCGCTGAAAGTAGCCAGTTATGTGCGCGAAAAATATCCACATGTAAAAATACTGGCGCGGGCTAAAGATATCTTTCATGTGTTCGAATATTTTAAACTTGACGTGCGTACTGTGCAGCGCGAGATGTTCGAATCGGCCAGTGAGCTGGGTGCAAAAGCACTTGTAGAACTTGGATTTACCCGGTACGAAGCCTATCGTGCCACCCGCACTTTTAATCATCACGAAGAACTGGTGACCAGCGAACTGTACAAACACTGGCTTGAAGATCACCAGAAATTCATGCGCGAAACACAACGTTTCCGCGAACAGGTTTCAGAAACATTACAGGCCGAAAAGAATTACTCCATTCACGATTCAGAGTGTGCATGGGATGTAGATACATTAAAAGAAGAAGCCTTGTCAAATTCGAAAAAAGATACCCCGGATTCGAAATCCTAAATTAGACTAACTATAAATTAGCCAGATTCCAGCAATTTACCTTTTTTGTCATTTCCAGATTTGATTTAATGTATATTTTTGCAATCTGTAAATAGCAAAATTCAGAATTACGGAATCAGAGATCAGACATAAAGGATTTGTAAAAACAGTGTCAGACCACAAACTGGTGGTGAGCATCATCAATCAGTCGGCCTGTTCCAGCTGTCATGCAAAGGGAGCCTGCACTGTCTCCGATTTCCAGGATAAGGAAATCGAGATCAGCGAATTTACCGGAACGTATCAACCCGGTCAGGAAATTACCGTCATCTTTAAAGAATCAAAAGGTTTTACTGCCTTGCTTTGGGGTTATGTAGTTCCATTTTTTGTGGTGTTGATGGCACTGATCGTATCGCTCGAAATTACTAACAACGAGCTAACAGCAGGCCTCATTTCCCTTGGCATTCTGATTCCATACTATACAACATTATATTTTTTACGTCATCATTTAAAAAAAATATTCAAATTCGAAGTTGAAGAAATCACTTAACAAATGAGTATTACCGTTGTATATACAATTGTCACATTGGCCGTTATCGGAGCAGCAGCTGCTGTAATTCTTTACTTTGTGGCACAGAAATTCAAAGTTTACGAAGATCCGCGTATCGATGAAGTCGAGGAAGCCCTTCCGGGTGCCAACTGCGGTGGTTGTGGTTATGCCGGTTGCCGTGCTTTCGCCGAAGCCTGTGTCAGCGCGAGCGAAATGGGCGATCTGAATTGCCCCGTAGGCGGAAACGACACCATGAGCAGCGTGGCCTCAATTTTAGGACTGGAAGCCGTTAAACAAGATCCGCGGGTGGCTTTTATCCGTTGTAACGGTACTTGCGACCACCGGCCAAAAACTAGCACCTTTGATGGAGCCACTACCTGTGCGATCGCTTCATCGGTGTACAGTGGAGAATCGAATTGCCAGTATGGTTGTCTTGGTTACGGCGATTGTTACGACGCCTGTGATTTCGATGCCATAGTCATGCATCCGGAAACAGGTATTCCTGAAATTATCGATGATAAATGTGTAGCCTGCGGTGCCTGTGTTGATGCCTGTCCGAAAGACCTGATTGAACTACGGAAAAAAATGCCGAAAAACCGCAAAGTGGTTGTGGCATGCCGCAACCAGGATAAAGGCGGTGTTGCACGAAAAGCTTGTGATGTTGCTTGTATCGGCTGCAGCAAGTGCTTTAAAGAGTGTCCGTTCGATGCCATTACCATGGAAAACAACCTGGCATTCATCGATTCGGATAAATGCAAATTATGCCGTAAATGCGTGCCCGTATGTCCTACCAACTCTATTCTGGAACTGAACTTTCCACCGCGAAAAGTTAAACCGGCTGAAAAAGAAGAATGTACCACAACTTAAATAGCAAAGGATGTTAAAGACGTTTAACCTTGGCGGAGTACATCCTCCCGAGAATAAACTTTCGAAAGACAAAGCAATTGAAGTATTGCCCGTGCCAACTTCAGTATTTATACCCGTGGCACAACACATTGGCGCACCTGCAACGCCGGTTGTAAAGCGCGGCGATGAAGTGAAAGTGGGCCAGGTAATTGCCAAAAGCAGCAGCTTCGTTTCTACCAATATACACTCCTCGGTTTCGGGGAAAGTCAAAAAAGTGGATTTTTCGTCCGACAGCTCCGGATATCCTAAAGAAGGGATTTTTATTGATGTGGAAGGTGATGAGTGGATCGACGGGATTGACCGGTCGACAGATTTAGTGAAGGAGATTTCCGTCGATGGTCCGGAAATCATTCAAAAAATTCAGGATGCCGGAATCGTTGGATTGGGAGGCGCTACCTTCCCTACCCACGTAAAACTGGTTCCGCCAAAAGGCATGAAAGCAGATGTACTGTTGATCAACGGAGTGGAATGCGAACCATACCTCACTTCCGATCACCGGTTGATGCTCGAAAAAGCCGACGAAATTCTGGTTGGAACACGTTTACTGATGAGAGCCCTGAATGTGGATAAAGCTGTTATCGGAATCGAAAACAACAAGCCCGATGCCATAAAACTGATTAAGGAGAAGTGCAAAAAATACAATGGGTTGAGCGTTGTAGCACTGAAAGTTCAGTATCCGCAGGGTGGTGAAAAACAATTGATCAACGCGGTAACCGGAAAGGAAGTTCCTTCGGGTGCGCTGCCTATTGCCGTTGGTACGGTAGTCAGCAATGTTGGAACAGCATATGCCGTTTACGAGGCGATTCAAAAAAATAAACCCCTGATAGAACGCGTGGTAACAGTTACAGGAAAAGGCGTTTCGAAACCGTCAAATTTCCTGGTAAGAGTTGGTACGGCAACATCAGAACTGGTTGATGCTGCAGGTGGTTTGCCTGAGGATACCGGCAAAGTGATCAGCGGCGGACCAATGATGGGACGTGCAATTCCTTCGCTCGATGTACCCGTGACCAAGGGAACCTCGGGTATTTTGCTGATGCGCGAACAGGAAGCAACACGTGAAGAAACAATGACTTGCATCCGTTGTTCACGCTGCACAACTGTTTGTCCGATGGGACTTGAGCCCTACCTGCTTAAAAAACTGGGCGAAAAGCAGATTTTCGACCGGGCAGAAAAAGAAAGAATAATGGATTGTATCGAATGTGGGTCGTGCAGTTATACCTGCCCGTCAAATCTGCCTCTACTCGATTACATCCGTTACGGGAAAGGGAAAGTTGGTCAAATCATACGTTCAAGAAAGAAATAAAACAACAACTGCATAATGAGTAAATTATTAACAGTTTCGCCTTCGCCGCACGTTCACTCGAGCGAATCGACCCAGAAAATTATGTACCGGGTTGTTTATGCCATGATCCCGGCATTGATCTGGTCGGTGGTTGTATTCGGCATCGACGCCCTTCGCGTTACCTTGATCGCGGTGGTTGCCAGCCTCGCATTCGAATACCTTATTCAGAAATATTTAATGAAAGTGAAACCGACCATAACCGATGGCTCGGCACTGATAACGGGGATCTTGCTGGCTTTTAACGTTCCGGCAAACCTGCCCTGGTGGATCATTCTTATCGGTGCACTGGCGGCTATTGGAATCGGCAAACTTTCGTTTGGGGGATTGGGTAGCAACATTTTTAACCCGGCACTGGTTGGTCGTGTTTTTCTGCTGATCTCATTCCCCGTGCAAATGACATCGTGGCCGGTGAATAAACAGGCCGGAATCGATGCTGTGACGGCGGCTACTCCGCTTGGACTATTAAAAGAAGGCATAACAAACGGCACACCCATATCAGAAATTGCCGGACTACCTCAATTAAACGATATGCTGCTGGGTAACATTGGAGGTTCACTTGGAGAGATTTCAGCCATCCTCTTGATTCTGGGTGGCCTGTACATGCTCTGGAAAAAAGTAATCACCTGGCATATACCGGTGTCAATCATCCTGACTGTTGGAATCATTGCAGGAATTTTCTGGTTAATTAATCCGGAGGTATATGTCAATCCTGCCTACCACCTGCTTACCGGCGGTTTGATGCTGGGCGCTATTTTTATGGCTACCGATATGGTTTCATCACCCATGACCGTGAAAGGACAACTTATTTACGGAGTAGGAATCGGTGTAATCACCATCAGCATTCGTATGTTCGGTGCTTATCCCGAGGGTATTTCCTTCGCTATTCTGATCATGAATGCAGTGACACCAATACTCAATTATTATATCAAACCTAAACGATTCGGAGGACAGTAACATGGCAAAGAGAGAATCGACATTTGTTAACATGGTGGTAACACTGGTTTTGGTTACCGGAATAGCGGCTGCAGCCCTTGGTTTTGTTTACGATTTCACCAAAGAGCCAATTGAAGCAGCCAAATTAAAAGCGCAAACCGAAGCCATTACTCAGGTCCTCCCGGCATTTGACACACTCGGACAGAGCTATAAAATGTTGGCAGAGGAAGGCGGAGACAGTCTTGAACTTTTCCCTGCTTACAAAGACAATGAACTGATCGGCACGGCCATAAAAACGTATACCAAGAAAGGCTTTAGCGGACTAATCACCGTGATGGCCGGGATAGATAAAAATGGCAACTTTTCGGGATACTCGGTACTTGAACATGCCGAAACACCGGGACTTGGTTCGAAAATGGGAACCTGGTTCAATAACCCGGAGAAACCCAACCAGTACGTGCTTGGAAAAAATCCTGAAACCACCAATTTTACGGTTTCGAAAGATGGTGGAGATATTGATGCCATTACCGCATCAACAATTACCTCACGTGCATTTTTGGATGCCCTGAACAGGGCTTACGGAGCATACGAAAAACAAAAATAGTTCAGAGTTCAGAGTTCAAAGTTTAGCGAAAAGAACATGACAACCATTAAAAGATTTGAAGATATCATAGCCTGGCAGAAAGCAAGAGAGCTTTGTAAACTAATTAATGCATACACGGCCTATGATGCTTTTTCAAAAGACTTCAAATTGGTTAGCCAAATTAAAGGTTCGTCCGGCTCAGCCATGGACAACATTGCCGAAGGCTTTGAACGTGGAGGAAACAAAGAGTTTATTCAATTTCTTTTTATATCAAAAGGTTCTGTCGGAGAGGTACGATCTCAGCTTTATCGGGCTCTCGATAACGCGTACATCAGCGAAAAAGAGTTTCAACAAGCTTACAACCTGGCAGACGATGTTGGAAAACTTGACAGAGGTTTAATAAAGCATTTACGTGAAAGCGAATTAAAAGGCGACAAATATAGAGTATAAGATATAAAAGTTTAGTTGTATCAGATAATCAGTGCAATACACTGAACACTGAACCCTAAACTCTAAACGAAGGAAATATGAATCAGTGGAAGAATTTTTCAAAAGGATTTATAAAAGAAAACCCGGTTTTCGTGCTGTTGCTGGGGATGTGCCCGACTTTGGGTGTGACATCATCGGCTATCAACGGACTGGGAATGGGACTGGCCACCACTTTCGTGCTGGTAATGTCGAACATTGTCGTGTCGGTAGTGAAAAAAGGAATACCGGATAAAGTCCGTATCCCGGCCTTTATCGTAATCATTGCCACATTTGTGACCATCGTTCAGTTGACCATGCAGGCCTTCCTGCCCTCGCTGTTTAAAAGCCTTGGACTCTTCATCCCGCTTATTGTGGTAAACTGCATTGTTCTTGGTCGTGCCGAGGCATTTGCTTCCAAAAACAAAATTGGCTCATCGGCCATTGACGGACTGGGTATTGGACTTGGCTTTACCTTCGCTCTGGTTTTGTTAGGGGGAATACGTGAAATTCTGGGAAGCGGAAAACTGTTCAACCTCACTTTGTATTCCGAAAACTATGTAACTCTGCTGTTTGTGCTGGCACCTGGTGCCTTTATTGTCTTGGGCTACCTGATTGCCCTTATTAACCGAATCAAAAAAAATTAGGAGGATAATCCATGAGTTATTTTGTAATTGTATTAGGCGCCATACTTGTAAACAACATCGTATTGATGCAGTTTTTGGGAGTTTGCCCGTTCCTGGGTGTCTCCAAACGACTGTCGACCGCAATAGGAATGACGGGTGCCGTAGCTTTTGTAATGGTGCTCGCAACCATTGTTACCTACCTGATCCAAAATTATATTCTGAATAGATTCGGACTGGCCTTTTTGCAGACCATTGCCTTTATTCTGGTAATCGCCTCACTCGTTCAGCTGGTCGAAATTATTCTGAAAAAAGTAAGTCCGCCATTGTACCAGGCACTTGGAATATTTTTACCATTGATTACAACCAACTGTGCCATCCTGGGTGTGGCCATTCTTACCATTCAAAAAGAATTCAATTTATTGGAAGGAGTGGTTTATGCCATTTCAAACGCAATTGGTTTTGGCCTGGCACTCGTATTGTTTGCTGGAATTCGCGAACACCTTGATCTGCAAGATGTTCCCAAAGGATTAAAAGGAACCCCTATTGCTTTGATCACTGCAGGAATACTTGCCATGGCTTTCATGGGATTTTCCGGACTGGTCTAAGGTTAAGCCTACATTATGAATTTTAAAATAACAATATCATTAAGATTTTATCCGTTTTGAAATAGCAATTAAATCGTAAATTTGCTATGTTCACTTAGCAATTATAATTTTAAGAAAGAGAAATTGGAATTTTTTCAGCAAGTACATCGGTCACTGTTAAACAGCCCAAAAGATACCATCAAACGTGAGTTGATGGACAACATCAACTGGGATGAGCAGCTTATTTGCATCAAGGGATTCAGGGGAGTTGGCAAAACAACTTTTTTGTTGGATTACATCAAGCAAAACTACCCAACAAGCAATGATGTGTTGTACCTGAATCTAAACAATTTCTACTTTACCAAGCGAAAAATAAGTTCGTTTGCCGATGAATTTGCCAAACGTGGCGGCAAGGTTCTGATCCTGGATCAGATCCAGAAATATCCGGATTGGTCAGAAGATTTGAGAAAATGCGTGGATGAGATTCCTGAGCTCAAGATCATATTTACCTCGTCACCGGTGCTCAGAATTACCGAAGGGAATCCTGATTTGGAAGGCATAGCAAAAATCTATCACCTTGAAGGGCTCTCCTTTCGAGAATACCTTAATCACCAGACCGGGCAACAGTTTAAAACCTACTCTTTCGAAGAGATTCTGAAGAACCATATAAAAATTGCCCGGGAAATTGTAAACGAGGTTCGTCCGCTCGCCTATTTCGACGATTACCTGAAACACGGGTATTTCCCCTATTTTATGGACGATCCGAATTTCTACACGAACAAACTGCTAAAAAATATCAACCTGGCACTTGAAATCGATGTACCTTACATCAACCAGATTGAATTTAAATACTTATCAAAACTCAGAAAGTTATTGCACATCATTGCATCTGAAACACCATTTACGCCAAATGTGAGTAAACTGGCCGGTTCGGTAGAAACATCGCGTGCAACCATTATGAACTACCTGAGGTACCTCAAGAATGCACGTCTGATCAACTTACTTTATGCCAATGGTAATGGCGACGACGACCAGATGAAGAAGCCTGATCAGGTTTATATGCACAATACAAATTTGTTGCATGCTATTGCACCAAATAACAACGATAACCTAACCATGCGACGTACTTTCTTCTATAACCAGGTTGGTTATAAGTATTCGCTGGCCACATCGCCTGTAGCCGATTTTTGTGTCGATGGCAAATACAAATTCAATGTTGGTGGGCGTAAGATTCTTCCGGAAGGAGACATCTACGCCGCATCGGACGTAATCGAGGTGGGAGAAGGAAATAAGATTCCGTTGTGGCTTTTTGGATTTTTGTACTAGGAACTGGTTACAAGATCCTGGATGCTGGATAAGGACTATAAAACGAAATTGAAGGAATAAAAAGAAATGTCTTACAAGAATTTGGAAATATGGCAATTAGCGAATGAATTGGTTATTCAAATTCATAAGATGACGCTTGAGGAACTTCCAAGTTTTGAGATGTACGAAGAAGGAAGCCAGGTCCGACGTTCTTCTAAATCATCTAAATCGCAAATTGTTGAAGGTTATGGCCGAAGAAAATACAAAATGGATTTCCTACGTTTTTTAACCTACTCCATTTCTTCAAACGATGAAACGATAGACCACCTGGAAAATCTCTTTAATACCGGCTCACTAACAAACAAAAAACTGTATTTAGAGCTAATTGAAAAAGCGAATATGCTGGGGAAAAAATTAAATAATTTCATTCGTTCAGTAGAAAAGAATCACAATAGTGTGTCCGAACCCGAAGAAGATTACATTCACAAAGAATAAAAAAAACAAAGATCAGAAAATCAAGAATCGAGAATCGAGCAACCAGAATCTATTCATAAATAAATTATAAAACAAATAAGATGGCAAAACAAAAGAAATTCATCACTTGTGACGGAAACTACGCAGCAGCGTATATGAGTTACATGTTTAGTGAAGTAGCCTGTATTTATCCCATTACTCCATCGTCGACCATGGCTGAGTATGTAGATGAGTGGGCTGCTTTTGGAAAGAAAAATATGTTTGGGCGTCCTGTTCGTCTGGCTGAAATGCAAAGTGAAGCAGGTGCTGCAGGTGCCGTTCACGGTGCCTTGCAATCGGGAGCCCTGACTTCAACTTACACTGCATCTCAGGGATTGTTACTAATGATCCCAAACATGTACAAAATTGCCGGAGAATTATTGCCAACCGTGTTCCATGTTAGTGCACGTGCCGTTGCCGGTCATGCACTTTCTATCTTTGGCGATCACAGCGACGTTTATGCTGCTCGTCAAACCGGTTTTGCAATGATAGCAGCCGGTTCGGTTCAGGAAGAAATGGATCTGGCTGGTGTAGCTCACCTGGCAACCATCAAATCAAGGGTTCCTTTCCTGGCCTTCTTCGATGGTTTCCGCACTTCGCACGAAGTACAGAAAATTGAAGCGATCGAAATGGAAGACATCGTACCGCTGGTAGATCAAAACGCGTTGCAGGAATTCCGCGACAGGGCATTGAATCCCGAAAATCCGGTGACCCGTGGTACTGCGCAGAATCCTGACATCTTCTTCCAGGCAAAAGAATCGGCCAATAAATTTTACGATGCTGTTCCGGATATCGTGGCAAATTATATGGACGAAGTAAGCAAATTGACCGGCAGGAAGTACCGTCCATTTTCATATTACGGAGCACCTGATGCTGAAAACGTGATCATAGCGATGGGTTCCGCAACCGAAACCATTAAAGAAACCATTGATTACCTGACTGCTCAGGGCAAAAAAGTAGGTTTGATATCCGTTCATTTGTTCCGTCCGTTCTCTGCAAAACATTTTGTGGAAGCGCTACCTGAATCGGTAAAACGCATTGCCGTTCTCGATCGCGCCAAGGAACCTGGAGCAGCAGGAGAACCACTTTACCTCGATATCCGCTCACATTTCTATGGAAAAGAGAATGCACCCGTAATTGTTGGAGGTCGCTACGGTTTGGGATCAAAAGACACCACTCCTTCACAAATTCTTTCGGTTTACGAAAACCTTGAAATGAAGGAACCGAAAAACGCCTTTACCATCGGTATTGTAGATGATGTTACTTTCACATCGCTTCCGTTGAAAGAAGAAGTGGACATGACACCTAAAGGAACTTATCAGGCTAAATTCTACGGATTAGGGTCTGACGGTACAGTTGGTGCCAACAAAAACTCGATCAAAATTATTGGCGACGCAACCGATAAATCGTGCCAGGGATACTTCCAGTACGACTCCAAAAAATCGGGTGGTTTTACATGTTCACACCTGCGTTTTGGCGACAAACCAATCCGCTCGACCTATCTGGTAACCACACCTGACTTTGTAGCCTGCCACGTGCCGGCTTACATTAACCTTTATGATGTATTGAAAGGTTTGAAAAAAGGAGGTTCCTTCCTGCTTAACTCAATCTGGGATGAAGAGGAAACAAAAGACCGTTTGCCGGATACCATGAAAAAATACCTGGCAGAAAACGACATTAATTTCTATATCATCAATGGTACAAAACTGGGTGAAGAAATCGGTCTGGGTACGCGTACCAATACCATTATGCAGTCGGCTTTTTTCAAAATTACCGGAGTAATTCCATATGAAATGGCTGTTGGCGAAATGAAAAAAGCCATTGTTAAATCGTACGGAAAGAAAGGTGAGCACATTGTAAACATGAACTTTGCAGCCGTTGAAGCCGGTGGTAAAAACGTAGTTAAAGTTGAGGTACCAAAAGAGTGGAAGAACATTGTTCCGAAAGAACAGAACGGCCACAGTAATCGTCCGGAATACATAACAAAAGTTGTTGATGTAATTAACGGTCAACGTGGCGACGATCTTCCTGTTTCAACCTTTGTTGGTTCAGAAGACGGTCAGTTTCCGCTTGGAACTGCTGCCTATGAAAAACGTGGTATTGCAGTAAATGTACCTGAATGGCAAGCCGACAACTGTATTCAGTGTAACCAGTGTGCCTATGTTTGTCCGCATGCAGCCATTCGTCCATTCCTGATGACCGAAGAAGAAGTAGAAGCTGCTCCGGCAGGAACAGAAATTAAAACAGCTACACCAGCAAAAGTTTTCGGTGGCTTGAACTTCCGTATACAGGTATCGCCGCTCGATTGTACCGGTTGCGGTAACTGCGCAGACGTTTGTCCGTCGAAGGAAAAATCACTGATTATGAAACCGCTGGGAACTCAGCAGGATGAGATTGAACGCTGGGACTATATGGTGGACAAAGTAAGTTTGAAGGAGAAGGTAGTAGATAAAACCAAATCGGTTAAGAACTCACAGTTTGCACAACCACTCTTTGAATTCTCGGGAGCTTGTGCGGGTTGTGGTGAAACCCCTTATGTAAAACTCATTACCCAACTTTACGGCGAGCGCATGATGATAGCCAATGCAACAGGCTGTTCATCAATTTACGGTGGTTCGGCTCCTTCTACACCTTACTGCAAACATAAAGATTCAGGTCATGGACCGGCCTGGGCAAACTCACTTTTCGAAGACAATGCTGAATATGGTTTTGGCTTTGCGGAAGGAGTTAGCGCTCAGCGTAACCGTATTGAAGACATTATGAACACGGCTCTTTCGAATGGTGCATCAGCTGCCGAGAAAGAAGCATTTGCAGAATGGATTGCCAGTAAAAATAATGCGGAAGGCTCAGTTGTTGCTTCCAGTAAAGTGCTTGAGGTTATCAAAGCCGGCAAAAGTGAATACGCCAAAGAGATCATGAAACTGAAACAATACCTGGTTAAAAAATCAATCTGGGTATTCGGTGGCGACGGATGGGCGTATGATATTGGTTATGGTGGACTCGACCATGTAATGGCCAGTGGCGAAGACGTAAATGTTCTGGTTATGGACACCGAAGTGTATTCAAATACCGGCGGTCAGTCATCGAAATCGACACCTGTTGGTGCGGTAGCCAAATTTGCCGCTTCAGGTAAAAAAATTCGCAAGAAAGACCTTGGTGCCATGATGATGAGTTACGGTTACGTTTATGTTGCCCAGGTGGCCATGGGTGCTAACCAGGCACAATATCTCAAAGCCCTGAAAGAAGCCGAAGCTTACCCGGGCCCTTCACTAATCATTGCCTATTCTCCCTGTATCAACCATGGCTTACGTGCCAGTATGGGTGCTTCTCAGGCTGAAGAAAAGAAAGCTGTTGAATCAGGTTACTGGCAGTTATTCCGCTATAATCCGCTCTTGGAAGAAGAGGGCAAGAACCCATTCCAACTGGATTCGAAAGAACCGGACTGGAGTAAATTCCAGGGCTTCCTGAATGGCGAAGTTCGTTATACTTCTCTGAAGAAATCTTTCCCGGCGGAAGCCGACGAACTGTTTGCTGCAGCTGAAGACAACGCAAAATGGCGCTATCAATCGTATTTGCGCATGGCTGCAATGGATTACTCAAAAAGTGAAGAATAAACAGATTCACAAATAAATTTGAAAAGCCGCTTAATCTGGAGCGGCTTTTTTTATGCACATTTCGGTGGAAATCGGAGTGAACAAAATTTTAATTGCAGTGTAATTTATTATACTTTTCTGTTACTAAAATGGGTAACAGATCTAACCTTTTGATTACGTTACACAAATAATTAATCTTAAAGAATATTAGTTCATGAAAAATCTGCTTTTACTTATTATTGCGTTATTTGGTTTAAGTAGTGCGTCGGCTCAAATCAGTGCCAAACTTATGCGCTATACCGATGTTTCGGACCAACAAATCGTTTTTGTTTATGGTGGCGATATATGGTTGGTGAACAAAGAAGGTGGAACCGCCCTACAACTTACCCACTCCCCCGGAGAAGAATCGTGGCCAAAGTTCTCACCCGATGGATCCGAAATCGCATATACGGCAAGCTATAATGGCAATTCCGATGTATATGTTATTCCGATAACCGGCGGAATACCAACTCGGGTAACCTATAACTCATTTTCAGATCGCTTGATCGATTGGCACCCCGGTGGCAAAAAATTATTGTTCGCCTCAAATCGCCACAGTGGAGTACGAAGCTTACGCCAGTTTTACGTGGTGGATAAATCCGGTGGATTTCCTGAAGAGTTGCAAATCCCTTACGGTGAATTAGCCAGTTTTTCACCTGATGGCAACAAACTTGCCTACATCACAAAAATTACCGAGAACTATCCGTTTAAACGCTACCGTGGAGGCTTAACTTCAGACATCATTATCTATCATTTCGAAAGTAAACAGACCAAGCGGATTACCAAAAGTGAAGCCAACGACGGCAAACCTGCCTGGGCAGGAAATAATGTTTATTTTCTATCCGACCGCGGCGAAAATATGCGACTAAACATATGGGAATACAATACCAATTCGGAAGAGCTGAAACAAATTACGCATTACTCCGATTTTGATATTTCATTTTTATCGGCGGGCCCCAATGAACTGGTTTATGAAATGGGAGGTGACCTCTTTCTGCTCGACCTTGCTACGAAAGAATCACACTTAATAGAGGTGGATGTGGTCAGCGATCTTTCACTCGAAATGCCCACAAAGAAAGACGTAAAAGACAACATCACAAATATGACTGCTGCTCCTGAAGGGAAACGCATTGTTTTTGAGGCACGCGGCGAACTGTTCAATGTACCGGTCGAAGAGGGATTCACACTTAACCTTACGCGTTCAAGCGGAGCTTTCGACCAAAATCCGTCGTGGTCTCCAGATGGCAAAACCATTGCCTACTGGAGCGATCGTTCGGGGGAATACGAAATATGGTTGCAAGACAGTGAAAGCAAAACGGCTCCCAAACAGCTTACTAACCGGGGGAAAGGTTTTGGCTATCGACTGTTTTGGTCGCCAAACAGCAAATACATCGCTTTTATCGACGAAACCAACACAATATCAATTGTGGATGTAGAAAGCAGTACAACTACACCGGCAGGAAATTACCGTTGGAATGTAGGGCATGGTGCCCGTTTCGGTTTTCCGATATCATGGTCACCTGACTCGAAATGGATTGCTTTCAGTCAGGGACTCGACAACGCCAACAGCGCCATTGTCGTTTTTAATCTCGACGAGAAGAAACTTACTCCCGTTACAAGTGGATTTTATGACGACAGTTACCCGGTATTCAGCACCGATGGGAAGTACCTCTTTTATCTCACAAATCGCAGTTTTAACGCTGCTTACTCCTCCCTTAGCGACGGAACCTGGATTTATCCCAATTCCACTCAAATCGCTTCAATTGGATTAAAAGCTGATGTGCCATCGTTACTGGCTCCCAAAAACGATACGGTTGAAATAGAGGCTAAAGAAGAAACGACCTCAGAAGACAAAAAATCAGAAAAAGAGGATAAAAACAAGAAGGACAAAAGTGATGAAACCAAGGAAGAAGCTGAAGAAATAAAGGTTGAGATCGATTTTGAGAATATTGAGGCCCGTCTGATTGTACTCCCACCTAAAGCCGGAAACATTAGTGCTTTGATACCTTTTGAAGGAAAATTGGTTTATTTGCGCCGACCCAATACTGGTTCGGGTGAACGGTCTTCGTCGCTGCATTTCTACGATTTGAAAGAGCGCGAAGAAAAACAGATTATGGAAAATGTGAGCCGTGTTACAGCTACTGCCGATGGCAAACAAATGCTCGTAAGTTCAATGGGAAAATACGGCATAATCAAAGCAGCTCCTGGACAGAAAATCGAAAAAGCCATTCCAACCGACGGGCTGGTGATGGATCTTGTTCGTAAAGAAGAATGGAAACAACTGTTTATGGACACCTGGCGCAGGCACCGCGATTTTTTCTACGATCCTAACATGCAGGGAGTAGACTGGGAAGTCATGCGCGATCGCTACGCCAAACTGGTTGATGATGCGCGAACACGGACAGACATTACAAACATCCAACTCAGCCTGGTTTCTGAACTCAGCGCGGGCCATACATATGCTGGTGGAGGCGATGTAGAGCGCGTGCCCTCGCAAGGCGGAGGTTTCCTTGGAATCAACTGGGATAAGGATAACAAGGGATATAGAATTGGAGAAATCATCCGTCCGGCTCTTTGGGATACCGAAACCCGATCGCCACTCGATCAGCCCGGCGTTGATGTGAAGGCAGGCGATTATATACTTTCGGTCAATGGAGTTGAACTGAAGACCGATAAAGACCCGTACGCACCTTTCGAAGGGCTTTCCCGAAAAACCGTTGCTTTGATGGTTTCGCGAAGTGGAGAAACAGCCGATGCCAAAGAATTAGTGGTTAAACTGCTAAGTTCAGGTGAAGAATACAACCTGCGTTATCTACATCACCTGGAGAAGAACCGAAAACTGGTGGATGAACTCTCTGACGGCCAGTTAGGATACATTTACATGTCAAACACTGCCGGGCAAGGGCAACTCGAACTGGTCAAAATGTTTTACGGTCAGTTGGATAAAAAAGGCTTCATTCTCGACGAGCGATTCAATGGCGGAGGCCAACTGGCTGATCGTTTTCTGGAGTTACTACAGCGCCCGGTAACCTATAACCTGCACTGGCGTCATGGAAAAGACCATACCAACCCGATAAAAACCAATACCGGTCCGGTTGGAATGCTTATTAACGGATGGGCAGGCTCGGGCGGTGACGGACTGCCATGGGCATTCCAGGAATTAAAAGCAGGGCCTATTGTGGGTGAACGCACTTTGGGAATTCTGGTGGGTCCGGCAACCGGACACCGACTGATCGATGGTGGATCGATTACTGTTCCCGGCGCACGACTCTACGACAATGATGGTCACTGGTTCTGGGAAGGCGAAGGCGTTCGGCCTGATTTCGAAGTGTGGGACGACCCGAACATGTTGATGCAAGGCCGGGATCCGCAAATGGAAAAAGTGGTGGAAGAAGTCATGAAACTGGTTCAGGAAAACAAACACCTGATGACCCCAGCACCACCACTGGAAGACCGATCTGCCAAGGGATTAAGAAAAAAAATAAACTAAATCGAAAAGAGCTGTTCTCAATGAGAGAACAGCTCTTTTTTCAGGATACAATTGCATTCAGCTTATTCCTGCCTTTTAGCCTCCTCCCAGATTTCATCCATTTCAGCAAGGCTCATATCGTGTAAATTTTTTCCTTTCAGCAGCGTCTGGCTTTCCAGGTAATTAAAGCGTTTTATGAACTTCAGGTTGGTACGTTCGAGCGCTGCTTCGGGATCGACACCGTACAGGCGCGCTGCATTGACCAGTGCAAAAAATAAATCGCCGAATTCAGCCTCAATTTTATCCCTGTCCACATTCTCGATTTCGTGGCTAAGTTCATCCATCTCTTCCCGCACTTTATCCCAAACCTGTTCCCGGTATTCCCAATCGAATCCCACTCCACTGGCTTTTTCCTGCACCCGGTTGGCTTTGACCAAAGCAGGCATGGCTGCCGGAACTCCCTGCAATACCCGACGGTTACCACCCTTTTCTTTTAATTTCAGTGCCTCCCAGTTTTCTTCAACCTTTTTAGCGGATCCTTCTACATCTACATCTCCAAAAATATGCGGGTGGCGGTACACCAGTTTTTTATTAATCCCATTTAAAACATCTGTGATGGTGAACGCTTGATTTTCAGAACCGATCTTCGCGTAAAAAACGATGTGCAGCATCAAATCGCCCAGTTCCTTCTTAATTTCCTGCAAATTATTTTTAAGAATGGCATCGCCCAACTCGTAGGTTTCCTCAATGGTGAGTTTTCGTAACGATTCCAGCGTTTGTTTTTTATCCCACGGACATTTCTCACGCAATTCATCCATTATGTCCAGCAGTTCCTTAAAAGCTTCTAATCTTGGATCCATTCAAAATTGTTTTATGCTTCCGAAATTAATGAATCAATTGGAGGATGAAGGATCGCATCAATCAAAGTTATTCACAATTAAAAATGATTTTATTTTGTAATTTTGCGACACATTAATATTGAAAGGAAACACTTGGATAAACAAATCTTACTGGAAGGAATAGACCCGCTGGAGTTTTTCGGGATCAACAATTCTAAAATCGATCTGATCAGAAGACTCTTTCCAAAAATAAATGTCGCTGCACGCGGTAATTCTTTATACATTCAGGGCGAACCTGCCGAGATAAAAGCCTTCGAAAAAAAATTTGCGCTCATACTCGATCACTATTACCAGTACAATGTGCTTACCGAAGAAATCATTATGGAACTGATGAGCGCCGGTATTTCTTCATTTGAAGAAAACGGAACCAGCGAGCCTGACATTATTGTGTTTGGTAACAGTGGAAAACCGGTTCGTGCGCGTACACCTAATCAGCGAAGGTTGCAGGAAGAGTCGCAGCAAAACGACCTGATATTTGCCATTGGTCCTGCCGGAACCGGAAAGACCTACACCGCCATCGCACTGGCTGTCAGAGCATTAAAAAACAAGGAAATACGCAAGATTATTTTGAGCAGGCCCGCAGTAGAGGCCGGCGAAAACCTGGGATTTCTACCGGGTGATCTGAAAGAGAAAATCGATCCCTACCTGCAACCCCTCTACGATGCGCTTCAAGACATGATTCCGCCCAAAAAACTGGAAGAGTTTTTGAAAGACGGAACCATACAAATCGCACCGCTGGCATTTATGCGCGGACGCACGCTAAGCAATGCTTATGTAATCCTTGACGAAGCCCAGAACACCACGGTGAACCAGCTAAAAATGTTCCTCACCAGAATGGGCCTGAATGCCAAATTCATCATCACCGGCGATATTACCCAAATCGATTTGCCCAGGAAAAGTCAATCGGGGCTGGTACAGGCAGTTAAGATCCTAAAAGGCATTAAAGATATTTCAACCATTTATTTCGATAAAAAGGACATTGTTCGTCACCGGCTCGTACGCGATATTGTGGAAGCCTATGATAAACACCTGGATGAAATGGAAAAGGCAAAGGAAAAAGCTGAAGCGAACAGAAAATACAGCAAGAAAAACGATGAGGAATGAACGGTTTTCAGCAGATTTAGAAGTGGGTCAACAATTTGCCGGTTTATGGGTTTATGAGTGTAAAAATCAGAAATAATAATCTAAAAAAGCAATAAAATGGGTAACGCGTTAACAAAAACAGAATTCAACTTTCCCGGCCAGAAAAGTCTTTACAAAGGAAAAGTCCGGGACGTATACAACATTAGCGACGAATTCCTGGTAATGGTGGTTTCCGACCGGATTTCAGCTTTCGATGTGGTACTGCCAAAGGGTATTCCTTACAAAGGACAGGTACTAAACCAGATTGCCGAGAAGTTCCTGGATGCCACAGCTGACATCGTACCCAACTGGAAAATAGCATCGCCCGATCCGAATGTTACGGTGGGTCATATGTGTGAACCATTCAAAGTTGAAATGGTCATTCGCGGTTACCTCACCGGCCATGCCTGGCGCGAATATCGCGATGGGAAACGATCACTCTGCGGTGTTCCGCTTCCTGAAGGAATGATAGAAAACCAGAAATTCGGGGAACCGATCCTCACCCCTACTACCAAAGCCGACGAAGGACACGACGAAGATATTTCGCGTGAAGACATTATCGCCCAGGGGCTGGTTGATGAATCCGATTACGAAATGCTGGAAGACTATACCCGTAAACTGTTTCATCGAGGTACTGAAATGGCTGCTGAGAAAGGATTGATACTGGTAGATACGAAATACGAATTTGGGAAGAAAGACGGAAAGATCTACCTGATCGACGAAATTCATACACCCGATTCGTCGCGCTATTTTTATGCCGATGGTTACGAAGAACGCCAGGCAAAAGGTGAAAAGCAAAAACAACTTTCGAAAGAATTTGTGCGCCAGTGGCTGATCGAAAACGGATTCCAGGGAAAAGAAGGACAGACCGTTCCCGAAATGAGCAAAGAATTCGTGAATTCGGTGTCCGATCGATATATCGAACTTTTCGAAAACATTACCGGTGACACTTTTGTGAAGTCAGACACATCGAAAATAGAAGCGCGAATAGAAGCAGCAGTTAATGCGTTTTTGGCAAAATAAGAATTCAAAATAAACGGAATTAAAAGCACCTGTCAGAAATCTGGCAGGTGTTATTGTTTAGGCGTGATTTTGTGCTACATATTAAGGATACTAATGAAAACGATTCCTGAATATTCAAAATTGTTTCATATTTTTTTCTTTCTTCGTATTCAAACTCGAAAGAATATGAAAACAAAGCATTTTTTTGCCACACTGCTAATTGTATTTTTTTCAACTGCATTACTGGCGCAGGATGAATTCACACTGGCCAAGCAAGGTAAAGCGGCCCCTGATTTTACCTTTGAAACAGCTCCCGGAAAAACCATGAAACTTTCCGATTTAAAAGGGAAAGTAGTTTGGATCAATTTTTTTGCGACCTGGTGCCCACCCTGCCGAAAAGAACTTCCGCACCTTCAAAAAGAAGTTTACGATAAATACAAGAACAACGACAAATTTGAACTGATCATCCTCGGGCGCGAACACAGTTGGGAAGAAGTAAATAAGTTCAAAACGGAACAAGGCTTCACCATGCCTTTCTACCCCGACCCCGAACGTAAAGTATTTGCAGCCTATGCGAAACAAAACATTCCGCGTAATTTTATCATCGATGCAAGTGGAAGGATTGTTTATTCATCGATTGGATTTAACGAGGAAGATTTTGAGAAAATAAAAAAGAAAGTAGCCGATTTATTGGAATAAAAAAGCTTCTGATCAATATTTGTGAAAGCTGTTTGTTGATTCAAGCAGCTTTTTTTGTTATATTGAAGCCCTATTGGATCAAATAATTACAATTTTTTACAAACTCATTCTATTAATCTCTAATTCCAATCAAAATGAAAAAATTGCTGTTTAGACTCTTCGCATTTGCGATGGTATTAATCTTTGCAAATGCCTGTAACGACTCACTGGTTACCGACGATGTAACTGAAAACATTGAATTAAAATCAGCCAATAGTGCCAAAACAAGCTACATTGTTGTGCTGCAGGACGCTGAAATTGACTCAGAACTATCAAAATTGAAAGGATACGAAAAGAAACAGGTGGCCATGAAATCGGCTTCAGCTAAAATAATAAAACGCGCTGGTGTACTGGATGCTGAAATAGGCCATGTTTACGGAACTGCATTAAAAGGTTTTTCAGTTAAAATTCCTCCTGGCCAATTGAAGAAACTTGAGAATGATCCGGCTGTAAGGTATATTGAAGAAGACGGTATTATTTCATTGTCTCCGCCTATTCACATTAATGCAGTTAGCACCACCAGCACGCAATCAACACCATGGGGAATTACGCGTGTGAATGGAGGAGGAGAAAATGTTCCCAATTCATCGCCAAAAGCCTGGATTGTGGATTCAGGGATCGACCTGGATCACCCGGATTTGAACATTAATACATCTTTGAGTAAAAGCTTTGTTGCCGGTGACTCATCTCCCGATGATGCGCATGGTCACGGAACACATGTTGCCGGAACCGTTGCTGCTATCAACAACGACTTTGGTGTTATTGGTGTGGCACCTAATACTGAAGTGATATCGTGTCGTGTTCTGGGATCTGACGGAACGGGTTCATTCTCATGGACAATTGCGGCTCTTGATTATATTGCAGGATTTGCATCGCCTGGAGATGTGGTGAACATGAGCCTTGGTCCACAAGTGCGTTATACCGATCAAGCCGTTGACGATGCGGTAATTGCCGTTGCTGAAAAAGGTATAAAAATAGCTATTGCAGCAGGTAATTCAGCTGATGATGCATCTTACTACTCACCGGCCAGAGTTAACCACAACAATGTCTATACAGTTGCGGCTATGGCTGAAGGCGATATATGGGCCAGTTATTCCAATTTTGGTTCTCCGGTCGATTATATCGAACCCGGCTCCTATGTTACCTCTACTTACATTGGTGGTTATGCTCAGATGAGTGGGACTTCGATGGCTTCACCTCATATGGCAGGTATTCTTGTATTGGGTGATTTTGTTACGGATGGAACGGTCTCAATAAAAAAACGCCAATACTATTTTGATTATCCGATTGCTGTTGTTGATGGAATCGGAACTGATCCTGGACCAACAAATACTCCGCCCAATGCAGATTTTAGCACTTCAGTCGATGGTCTGACTGTATCATTTACCAATACCAGTTCAGACGACGACGGAGATGATGTCAGTGTTGTAACCTGGGATTTTGGTGATGGCATTACCACTAGTACAACAAATCCCACACATACCTACGCAGTTGCAGGAACATACAATGTAAGTCTGACTGTAACCGATGGAACAGATACTGATAAAGCTACACAATCTGTTATAGTAACCGAAAATACGGGAGGAGGAGAGATTCTTCTTGACGGAGCAATTACCGGAAATAAGGTAAAGAAAGTAACCTTGACATGGACCGGAGCATACGGAATAAACGTATCACTTTATTTAAATGATAATGCCCCTGTAATAGTTACCAATAGTGGTTCTTACATTGAAAATCTGGGGAAAATTGAAGGTGGTAAATTTGAATATTATATTGTAGATGAGGCTGGAGTTACATCCAACCTGGTTGATTTGTCATTCTAAAAAGATTACAATAGTAAACGGAAAACCGGGCTGCTTGTCCGGTTTTTTTATTCCCCCTCCCCCAACAATATTTCAGCAATTTTATGCAAATCGCTACCCACTTTGGCGCGGGTATCGTTGGTGATCACAGCGACCACCATCTTCTCTTCCGGGTAAATAAGCAGGTTGCTGCAGCCACCTATCGACCCACCTGGGTGCCCGTAATAGTATCGGCCAAATTCATCGGTTCCCGAAAAGAATCCCATACCATATTCTGTTTTTTGTCCGTTTGCCAGCGTTTGCGGCGTTATAAGTTGTTGTTTCACCTCTTCCGGAAAAAGTGTATTGTACAACAGGGCATTGCCATATTTAACCAGATCTTCCGAGGTGGAAATAAAACCACCGCCGGCCCATTTGTAACTGTTGTCCACGTACGGTGCGTTGATCACTTTTCCATGATCCATATCGTAATAACCCGCACGGAATAAAATCAACGAATCCATCCGTTCTGCGGTTGTTTCAGTCATACCAAGCGGATCGAAAACCCGGGTCTGCATAAAATGCAGAAATTCGTCGCCGGAGGCACCTTCGATGATGGCACTCAACAAATTAAATCCATAACTCGAGTAGCTGTAACGGGTACCCGGTTCGAACAAAAGGGTGTCGTTCATAAATATTTCAAGTCCGTCCCTTACTGTTGGATAGTATTTTGATGATAAAAATTCATCTCCGTTGTAATGCCGGATCCCTGCCTGATGCCCGGCCACCTGGCGGGTGGTCACCTCGTAGCGTTTTTCGGGGAAATAAGGAACATATTTTTGAACAGGCGCGTCGAGGTCGATCTTCCCTTCTTCAATCAAAATACCCAAAGCAGCTGCTGTAAGCGACTTTGAAACACTTCCGATGCGGAACTTTGTTTTGCCGGGATAAACCGGTACCTGCTGCTCAAAATTTCCCAATCCAAATCCCTTCGAAAACACAATCGCGTTATCCTTTGAGACAGTGGCTGTCCAACCGACAGATTCGCTTTCGATGCGAAGTTGTTCAATAAAGTCTTCTGCCTCGCCAACGCGCGGATCTGTTTTCTCGCATGCACTTAACAGCACCATCAGGATAAAAAGAAGCGATAAAAAATTTTTCATGATTCCAGGTTTAATTCATTCGTATGCAGTTACATAAGTAAAATTACAACATTCAGTGCGAATATTTCAACCGAACAATAAAAGAATAAAACCTCTCTTTTGCTGATTTTATGAAAAACCGTATTTTTGCGGCGCATAAAAAGGATTTCATCATGTTCTTGTACAACAGAATCAATAAAGAAGAATTAAAACAGCGTCTGGCCGAAGAAACTTTTCAGCGCAAAACGATTTCGTTTTACCGTTACCATATTCTGGAAGATCCAAAAAGTTTCAGGGACGACCTGTTTCGCGACTGGTTCCCATTGGATTGTTTTGGCCGAATCTATGTGGCCCGTGAAGGGATCAATGCACAGATGAGTGTGCCGGAACACCATTGGGATGCTTTTCTTGAAAGCATGCAGAAATACGAGATTCTGAAGAATATTCCGATAAAATATGCCATCGAAGACGATGGAAAATCCTTTTATAAACTCACCATAAAAGTGCGGCCTAAACTGGTGGCTGATGGTTTGGACGATGGTGCCTACGATGTAACCAATGTGGGAAAACATTTATCGGGCCTTGATTTTCATAACTACATTGGGCAGGAAGACACGGTAGTGGTCGACATGCGTAATTATTACGAAAGCGAGATCGGCCATTTTGAGGGAGCGATATGTCCTGAAGCGGATACTTTTCGCGAAGAACTGGAAATAGTGACCGATTTGCTGGAAGACCAGAAAGATAAAAAAGTGCTGCTGTACTGCACCGGAGGAATTCGCTGCGAGAAAGCGAGTGCCTACCTGAAACATAAGGGTTTTGAAGATGTAAACCAATTACATGGTGGCGTACTGGAATATGCCCGCCAAATAAAAGCCGCCGGCCTGGAATCGAAATTTCTCGGAAAGAATTTTGTGTTTGATGAACGACTTGGTGAAAGCGTAAATGGCCAGGTTATTTCGAAGTGCCACCAGTGCAATAAACCCTGCGATTCACATACCAACTGTGCGAATGACGGCTGTCACATTCTGTTCATCCAGTGTCCCGAATGTGCAGAACAATACCATGGCTGCTGTACACCGGAATGCACAGAAGAAAAAATGAAAGGGACCGGACGATCAGAAAAAGAACGGATCGTTTTTGGCAACAGCCGTAAATACCGAAAAAGTTTGTCGCTGATTAAGGCTGAACAGCAGAAAGCTGAAGTTTAAACAAGTTTTCGTCATCCTGAACCTGTTTCAGGATCTTATTAAATCCGAGACCGATTTCGAAATAAGTACGGAATGACCATCGGCGTATCTAAGGCATTTTCTATTTTTGCACCGCAATGAGCAATTTCTGGACAACATTTGACGGCCCTGTTTTTTCGCTGGCTCCCATGGAGGATGTCACCGACACGGTTTTTCGCGAGATCGTGATGCGAATGGCAGCCCCCGGAAAATTACAGGTAGTGTTCACCGAGTTCACTTCGGTGGAAGGAATGGATCATCCTGTTGGCCGCGAACGGGTTTCCGAACGAATGATTGTCAACGACTCGGAACGTGAGCTACTCCGAAAACTGAACATCAAAATCGTGGCTCAGATCTGGGGCCGTAACCCGGAAGTGTACAACCGCATTGCCAGGTATATCACTGATAATTACGATTTCGACGGGATTGATATCAACATGGGTTGTCCGGTAAAAAAAGTATTTAAAATCGGGGCCTGCAGTGCGCTGATTGGTGAACCTGAGCGGGCCAGGGAAATTGTGCTGGCTACTAAAGAAGGAACTTCGCTGCCTGTGAGCGTAAAAACCCGCACTGGCATAAAGGAACATATCACCGAAAACTGGATTGCCAACTTACTCGATGTGGATCCCGCAGCCATCATTCTGCACGGCCGCACTCAGAGGATGCAGTCGGAAGGTGAGGCCAGCTGGGAGGAGATTGCCAAAGCTGTTGAGTTAAAAAACGGAATGAAACCACAGATTCCGGTGCATGGGAACGGCGACATCATATCCTACGAACAGGGGCTGGAACGCATCCGGGAAACAGGCGTGGATGGTGTAATGATCGGTCGCGGTATTTTCCACAATCCCTGGTTTTTCAATCCCGTAAAAACCGAAATTTCGATGGAGGACCGCATCGGCAAACTACTTGAACATACCCGACTTTTTGAACAGACCTGGAGTCCCGGTAAAAACTTCAATATTCTGAAACGCTTCTACAAAATCTACCTGAACAGCTTCCCCGGGGCTGCCAAAATGCGCGCCGATCTGATGGAAGTAAAAAGTTACGAAGACGTTTACCGCTACTTTAATTCTTAATACGGATTTGTCTGGGTTTGTAAAACGGATTTTCTAATTTTAAGGTTTGAAAAACCTGTTTAACCTATGAACCTTAAACCAGCCATTTATTTTTTTTCATGTTGTTTGTTACTGCTCTCCTGTAAGGAAAATGAATTACCTGACCAACCTGATCCTGACGAAGATAAAAAGGTTTATATCATTCATACCGTTGGCTCGGGGCAATACAATGCTCAAAACACATACCTCGCTGACAGTATTGCAGTCAGAGTAATTGATTCTGCCAGTCATCAGGATATCCCGGGATTTAAAGTCAGGTTTACAGTTCAGTCAGGCGGAGGAAAAATTGATGATCAAACGGTTTTGACCAATAAAAACGGTTTTGGATTCACATACTGGAAACTCGGCGAAGAAAACCACGAGCAGGTTGTAACTGCCCAAATCTTTAATAACGACGATCGTGAAATCGGTAATACAACATTTTACGGTTATGCATTCCGGCCAAATATTTGGGATAAGGTGGTTATTGGTCCCCATCGTTATATCGATGATATGGTTACAGATACGATTCACGGTAAAACGTTTATAACCACTACTTCGTGGCTATGGGAACAGGGTGACAGGTATTTTGACTGGGATCTGGTTGAAGGTCCTCATGTTGGTGCATTCAGAATAGAAATGGATACCAGCGGTGTAATCTATATTTTTGGTTACAACGGAGGATTGGAAAAGAGTTTGGATCAGGGAAAAACCTGGGTTGAATGCAACGATCCATTTGGCCCACCTGGCTATAACGAACAAAAACCAGTGATGAAAATAACCACGGATAATAGTATCTGGCTTGGAAAATACGGCGTACTATATCACTCTACCGATAATGGTAATTCATGGTCGATGGATACAACAGGCATTAAAAACGGGAACAATCTTGGTGAAATTTATTCCACAAAAGACAGCACCTTTTTTCTTCGATTGTTAAATGGAATGTGTTACAAATCGGAAAACGGAGGTAAAAGATGGTCACAAATTGAGACACCCTATGACCCGAAGAAATTGTATATCACTAAAAATAACGATATCATTTTAATGAATAATGAGGGTAGCCATGTTGCTCTTCACAAATCTACCGATAATGGGAAAACATTTAAGAAGGTATTCTCGGTAATAACCAAGTCAGCCGTTGGGTTTGCCAGAAATATTTTCCACGAATACAAAGGAATGTACTATATCCTGATTCCTGAATTTGGAATTGTAAATACAAGCGACTTTGAAGATTTTGAATATTATTATACCAACGCCGAAGCAAATCGTTTATTTATCGATCACCAGGGAACCTTTATAGTTGAAAATGCTGAGTGGACCCGAGCCTATTACTTCCACAGCAATTAGAAAAATCAGAGAAATATATTTTTGATTCATAAAACTGAACTGGAAATACGAATAATACAATCACGATTCCCGGGAATCACCAACAGACATGATTGTAAAGATTTTACTTTCCCTGCCCGACTTCGTCCTTCAGGCGGGCCTCGCTGCCTCTCTATGCATGGTGAGCGACGATCCCGAGCACTCGGGATCAGGGTGAGTCTGATTACTGTAAGCTAAATTTTGCTGTTGGTTTTCGGTAGACTTTCCGAAAAAAAGGCCACCGAATTTCTTCGGCAGCCTCTCTTTGTTTTTCGTTATTAGAAGGTAAGAAACGAATCTATCTTATGATGATTTTTTTGGTACTTGCTGAACCGTTGTTTTCCACGACTACAAAATAGATTCCCGGCGAGTACGAACTCACGTCGATACGCTCGTTATTCGAAAGCATACTTCTATGCAATACCACTTTTCCCGTCAGGTTCATGATTTTGACATCGGAAATTGGTTCGTCTGAGCGAATGTTAAGGAACTGATCTGCAGGATTAGGATAAACACTGAATTCCGCAGCATTGAGATCATTCACCGATGTAGCATTCAGGTCTGGCAGAATCACTTTATCGATCACATGCACCACACCATTTGTTGCTTCAAGGTCGGCAACCGTAACATAACTTACACGGTCGTTTGGATCGGTAATCGAAACTCCGCCAACCAGACTGATCATGATTTCTTCACCTTGCAAGGTATTCACCATCATGCCTTCTGTAAGATCAGTCGACATCACTTTACCAGTGACCACATGCATTTGAAGCGTAGCTGCCAGCGTAGCTGCATCTATATCTTCAAGCGAAGCAACACCGAGTTCGGTCAACAAATCAGCAAATGCTGCATCAGTCGGAGCAAATACGGTAAACGGTCCGTCTCCCTGAAGCGTTTCAACAAATCCGGCAGAAGCCAGTGCAGCTTCTAAGATCGTATGATTCTCGCTCTCCACGACGATATCAACAACAGTTTTTGTATTGGGCAACAGAACAGCATCAATTACATGAACCACACCATTCGAAGCTTCAATATCAGCAACCGTTACCTGTGCATCGTTAATAAAGACACCTTCTGAGGTGACCGTAACGGTGATGTTCTGACCGAGTACTGTTTCAATCTTTTGACCATCCATCAGGTCGCTGCTCATGGCTTTTCCGGCCACTACGTGATACAGTAAAATATCAGTCAGTTGTCCACTTGGATCGGCCAGTAAGGCATCCAGAGTTCCTTCGGGCAACGCAGCAAAGGCTGCATCCGTTGGTGCAAATACAGTAAACGGTCCATCACCCTGCAACGTTTCCACCAAACCGGCAGCTACAACAGCAGCTTCCAAAGTTGTGTGGTTTTCGCTTTCTACTACGATGTCAACCACAGTTTTTGTTGTCGGTAGCAGAACTGCATCGATAACATGAACTACTCCGTTCGAAGCTTCAATGTCGGCAACCGTTACCTGTGCATTGTTGATAAAGACACCTTCTGAAGTGATCGTAACGGTAGTGTTCTGACCCAGTACTGTTTCGATCTTCTGTCCATCCATCAGGTCACTACTCATGGCTTTTCCGGCCACTACGTGATACAATAAAATATCAGTCAGTTGTCCGCTTGGATCGGCCAGCAAGGCATCCAGAGTTCCTTCGGGCAACGCAGCAAAGGCTGCATCCGTTGGTGCGAATACGGTAAACGGTCCGTCACCCTGAAGCGTTTCCACCAAACCGGCAGCTACAACAGCAGCCTCCAGCGTTGTATGGTTTTCGCTTTCAACAATAATATCTACTACTGATTTTGGTGCGGGCGGTATAACAACAGGAAGGAGAACTCTATCGATCGCATGAACAATTCCGTTCTTTGCCAGAAGATCCACAATCGTAATGTTACTCATACCTCCCGTCGGATCGATTACTTTAGCACCTCCATCCGTACTGAAAGTAAGTTCGTGTCCTCCTATCGTTTTTGCATCAAGGAATTCACTTACGTTCTCCGCTTTGATTTCACCTGCTACAATATGTGTCTTCAAAATATCTTCCAATAATTCTGCAGGGATATCATCGAGTGATGCAAAACCCAGTTCATTCAGCAAGGCAACGAAAGCATCGTTTGTCGGTGCAAATACGGTGAAAGGACCTTTTCCTGTAAGTGCTTTGATAAAATCAAAACGCACGTCTTCACGGATTAAAGCGGCTACAAGGATCGAGAAATCTTCATTCCCTGTGGCGATGTCCACTACCGTTTCAGGACGTAAATCCGGTAAAATAACCTTATCGATAACATGTACTACACCATTCTTGGCTTGCAAATCAACTGCTGTAATGTTGCTTTCACGACCATTATTATCCAGTATAGATGCTCCTCCGTTGAGGCTAAAGGTAATTTCCTCTCCCTGGAAAGTTGGAGCCATCATTCCGTCACTAAGATCACCCGATAAGACGTAACCGGCTACCACGTGCATTTTCAACACAGCTTCCAGTGTTGCAGCATCCACTTCATCAAGCGATGCAACACCCAGTTCTGCAAGCAAAGCTGCAAAAGCATCATTGGTGGGCGCAAATACTGTGAAAGGTCCGTCACCAGTCAATACACTGACAAAATCAGTCGAAAGATCGTCGCGGGTTAAAGCTGTAACAAGGCTGGTAAAAGCACTGTCACTTACAGCTATATCCACAACTGTTTCCGGACGCAAGTCAGGTAGTATCACCTTATCGATTACATGAACCACACCATTTTTGGCTTCAACATCAACCGCAGTAATATTACTTTCACGGCCGTTCAGATCAAATATTGAAGCACCTCCTTCGAGGCTGAAAGTTATTTCTTCACCCTGGAAAGTCGGGGCTGTCATTCCTTCCGAAAGATCGGTCGACATGACTTTACCCGATACTACATGCATTTTAAGCACAGCTTCCAAAGTTGCTGCGTCAATGTCATTCAATGAAGCAACTCCCAATTCAGCAAGCAAATCAGTAAAAGCATCGTTGGTTGGTGCAAAAACGGTAAATGGTCCTTCACCACTTAATATCGAAACGAAATCGGTTGACAAGTCTCCACGGGTCAAAGCCGCAACCAAACTGCTGAAAGAAGGATCGCTGGTGGCGATGTCCACAACTGTTCCGAAAGCAATGGCTTCATCCATATCGGGAACAGCGACCGGCCAGATTCCGGGAGCAGGTACACTAACCCCCATGTTGCTTCCCCTTTGCATCATATCTTCACCAAAATAGTATAAAGGCCATCCTTTGAAGGTCAGTTGTTTTCTACCGAATACATCGATTACTTCAAAATCACTTGCGTCAAGCGTTGATGGTACAACTACCATATCTTGCTCATAAATCGGCCATACGCTATTCTTTGCAAAAAGAGAATCTGTGAATTTATTCTGGTCTTTCAGATCGTTAATCCAGGTATATAAAGTATTACCATAATCATCAACCAGGTACTGGATTGTTTCATCACCGGGAGTATAGTCTCCTTTGTAATTCACACCATCCTTACCTGTCAATTGATTGTCAATCAACATAATTGTATAATCGGGTTTTGCCACGAACCACTTGTTGATCAGACCCTCACCTTTAACATCTCCTGCTTTGGTATCATTCACAAAATAATACAGCGGCCATCCTTTGTAAGTGTTTTGCATTACACCTGACGGATGCGTGATTGTTCCAAAGTCAGCCGAATCGAGACCGGATTCCAGCATCAGGTTTTCGGCATAAAATACAGGCCAATTGTTCAGGCAACCATCCACGCAATTTGACATACCCATTGCATCCGGTGTGAAGAAGTAGAGTGTTCTCCCGTATGAATCTGTGATAATATTACCCAAAGTCGAATTATTCATCACTTTTACGCCTTCTGCTTTTGGCATAATCACTTTATCGATAACGTGCACAACGCCATTGGTTGCTTCAATGTCGGCAACTGTTACCTGTGCATCATTGATAAATACTCCTTCTGAAGTAATTGTAACAGTAATATTTTGTCCCAGTACAGTCTCAATTTCCTGACCGTCTGACAGGTCACTGCTCATAGCTTTTCCGGCCACTACGTGGTACAACAGGATATCAGTCAGCTGTCCTGAAGGATCGGCAAGCAAGGCATCCAATGTTCCTTCGGGAAGAGCAGCAAAAGCTGCATCAGTTGGCGCGAATACCGTGAATGGTCCATCGCCCTGCAATGTTTCTACCAGCCCGGCTGCTATAACTGCTGCTTCAAGTGTAGTATGGTCTTCACTCTCCACTACAATATCAACTACCGTTTTGGTGGTTGGCAACAACACTGCGTCAATAACATGAACAACCCCATTTGTTGCTTCAATGTCGGCAACTGTTACCTGTGCATCATTGATAAATACTCCTTCTGGTGTAATTGTAACAGTAATATTCTGTCCCAGTACGGTTTCGATTTTTTGACCATCTGACAGGTCGCCACTCATTGCCGATCCTGCTACTACGTGGTAAAGTAATATATCAGTCAGCTGTCCTGAAGGGTCGGCAAGCAAGGCATCCAGTGTTCCCTCGGGTAGCGCTGCAAAAGCTGCATCGGTAGGTGCGAAAACGGTGAAAGGTCCATCACCCTGCAAAGTTTCAACCAATCCGGCTGCTATAACTGCTGCTTCAAGCGTCGTGTGATCTTCGCTCTCTACTACAATGTCAACTACTGTTTTGGTGTTTGGCAACAAAACTGCGTCAATGACATGAACAACCCCATTTGTTGCTTCAATGTCGGCAACTGTTACCTGTGCATCATTGATAAATACTCCTTCTGATGTAATTGTAACAGTAATATTCTGTCCCAGCACAGTTTCGATTTCCTGTCCGTCTGACAGGTCACTACTCATCGCTTTTGCAGCCACTACATGATAAAGTAATATGTCAGTCAACTGTCCTGAAGGATCGGCCAGCAAGGCATCCAGTGTGCCTTCGGGAAGTGCAGCAAAAGCTGCATCAGTTGGTGCAAATACAGTAAATGGTCCGTCGCCCTGAAGCGTTTCTACCAGGCCGGCAGCTACAACTGCTGCTTCAAGCATCGTATGATCTTCGCTCTCCACCACAATGTCAACTACTGTTTTGGTGCTTGGCAACAACACTGCATCGATGACATGGATAACGCCATTGGCAGCTTCAATGTCGGCAACCGTTACCTGTGCATTATTAATATATACACCTTCTGAAGTAATAGATACGGTTATATTCTGTCCCAGTACAGTTTCAATTTTCTGTCCGTCTGACAAGTCACTGCTCATTGCTTTTCCAGCCACTACATGGTGTAGCAAAATGTCGGTAAGCTGTCCTGAAGGATCGGCCAACAAAGCATCCAGTGTTCCTTCGGGAAGTGCAGCAAAGGCTGCATCCGTTGGCGCAAATACCGTAAAAGGTCCTTCACCCTGCAAAGTTTCTACCAGCCCGGCGGCTACAACTGCTGCCTCAAGCGTGGTATGGTCTTCGCTTTCCACGATTACATCAACTACTGTTTTGGGAGCCGGAAGTAATACAGCATCGATAACGTGAACTACTCCATTAGTTGCCTCAATATCGGCAACCGTTACCTGTGCATCATTGATGAATACTCCTTCGGAGCTTACAGTTACCATTAAATCCTGTCCCAGTACAGTTTCGATTTTCTGTCCGTTTGAAAGGTCACTGCTCATGGCTTTTCCGGCCACTACGTGATACAAAAGAATGTCAGTGAGCTGTCCTGATGGGTCCTCTAATAAAGCATCCACAGTGCCTTCCGGAAGAGCTGCAAAAGCTGCATCGGTCGGTGCAAATACGGTAAATGGTCCATCGCCCTGCAAGGTTTCTACCAATCCGGCAGCAACAACAGCTGCTTCCAGGGTAGTGTGATTTTCACTTTCTACTACAATGTCAACTACAGATTTTGTCGTTGGCAAAATAACAGCATCTATCACATGTACCACACCATTTTGTGCCTCAATATCGGCCACAGCTACCTGCGCACCATTAACGAATACACCTTCTGAAGTTATGGTTACGGTAATGTTCTGTCCAAGTACTGTTTCAATTTTTTGTCCGTTTGAAAGATCACTGCTCATGGCTTTTCCGGCTACTACATGATATAATAGTATGTCGGTAAGTTGTCCTGAAGGATCGGCAAGCAAGGCATCCAGAGTTCCTTCGGGCAGCGCAGCGAAGGCTGCATCTGTCGGTGCAAATACGGTAAACGGTCCATCGCCCTGCAAGGTTTCTACCAATCCGGCAGCAACAACAGCTGCTTCAAGAGTAGTATGGTCTTCACTTGAGGTAATGATATCAACAACGGTTTCCGGACGGGGATCGGGTAAGAGTACTTTGTCTACTGCATGCACCACACCGTTTTTGGCAAGTACATCAGCGATCAACACATTACTGTTTCTTCCGTTTGGATCCACAACAAAAACACCACCTTCAGTGGAGAATGAAAGTTTTTCTCCGTTGATGGCACTTGCAGCAAGGTAATTACTGATAATGTCTGATTTTATTTCACCGGCCACAATATGTGTTTTCAAAACGTCCTCAAGCGTTGATGCGGGAATATCTTCCAGCGAAGCAACGCCCAATTCCGAGAGTAGAGCAGCAAATGCGTCGTTAGTTGGCGCAAATACAGTAAAAGGCCCTTTGCCAGTTAGTGTCTTAATGAAATCGAAATTTAAATCATCGCGTGTTAAGGCTGCAACAAGAATCGAAAAATTGGGATTACCTGTCGCAATGTCTACTACCGTTTCGGGTCTAACATCAGGAAGGATAACTTTATCGATAACATGTACCACACCATTTTGTGCTTCCACATCCACTGCAGTGATATTACTTTCTCTTCCATTTAGGTCGGTGATGGAGGCTCCGTCATCCAGATTAAATGTAATCTCTTCACCCTGTAAGGTCGCGGCCATCATTCCGTCCGAAAGATCGGATGACATTACGTTTCCTGAAACCACATGCATTTTCAGCACAGCTTCCAATGTGGCGGCATCAATGTCGTCAAGCGATGCTACACCCAATTCGGTCAGCAGCGCTGCAAAAGCATCATTAGTTGGTGCAAAAACGGTAAAAGGTCCGTCACCACTCAATACACTTACGAAATCAACCGATAGGTCTTCACGAGTAAGTGCTTCAACCAGGATCGAGAAATTCTCGTCACTGGTAGCAATGTCAACCACTGTTTCAGGACGCTGATCAGGAAGGATCACTTTGTCAATCACATGAACAACGCCGTTTTGCGCTTCCAAATCAACAGTAGTGATATTACTTTTTCTTTCGTTAGGATCGGTAACCGAAGCTCCACCCATTAAACTAAAAGTAAGCATATCACCTTCCAGGCTTGGTGCCATCATGCCCTCCGTTAAATCGGTCGACATTACCTTACCGGAAACAACGTGCATTTTTAACACGGCTTCCAAAGATGCGGCATCAATGTCGTCGAGCGAGGCTAAACCCAGTTCAGTTAACAAAGCTGCAAAAGCATCGTTTGTTGGTGCGAACACGGTGAAGGGACCTTCGCCACTTAAAACTGATACAAAATCAGTTGTCAAATCTCCGCGTGTTAAAGCGGCTACAAGAGTCGTAAAGTTGCTGTCACTCGTAGCAATATCTACTACGGTTTCGGGCAAATCTCCACCATTCTGCGCATTGACGGTACTTTGCGTCATGAAAATGGAAACTGCCAAAATCAAGTTAAGTAAAATCTTTTTCATTCTGGTATTTATTAAAGTTTGGTAGTAAAACACCAGAAGATCTCTTTTGTTTATTTATTTGTTATTTTTTTTAAACATTATTCAACTTAAATATTCTATCTATCTGTTTTTATGATATTTAATACATACTAAATTATTTGTTAACTTTATTCCTATTCCTACAATTTGCTTAGGTTTGAATAGCCAGATGCAATAGATAGTTCTTTAAAAAATGAATAAGAAATTAAAGACTTGAGACTCAGCGTTAGCTTTTATGAAACTTACCTCGCCAATGGTTGTTATGCTATTTAATATGCAAAATATGAATATGCTGAGAAGACTGGTCAGCTATCTGGCTTAAATAAATTCTATGCAATCAGCTACATTAAATAAAATGCTACATACGTTTAGCAACACCGAAAAGATGCCCGTATTGTTTGTGGGTCACGGCAGCCCCATGAATGCCATCGATGAAAATGAATTTGTTGCCGGTTTTCGGAAAATTGGGAAAGAGATCGATAAACCACATGCTATTTTATGCATTTCGGCCCACTGGGAAACCAGGGGCACCCAGGTAACTGCCATGACCACCCCACCCACTATTCACGATTTTGGCGGGTTTCCAAAAGAATTGTATCAGGTTGAATATCCTGCTCCGGGAAATCCTGAACTCGCCAAAACTACCCAATCCATTGTTACAAAAACCGATGTGACAGCTGATGAGAATTGGGGACTCGACCATGGCGCATGGTCCGTGATCCGGCACATGTACCCCGAGGCAAATGTTCCTACAGTGCAATTAAGCCTGGATTATACCAAACCAGCCAAATACCATTACGAGCTTGCCCATGAATTAAAATCCCTGCGCGAAAAAGGAGTTTTGATTGTTGGCAGCGGAAATATGGTGCACAATCTTCGTAAAGTAGACTGGAGAAAACTCAAAGAGAACTTCGGATTTGAATGGGTACTGGAGGCCAATCAAAAGATGAAACAATTTATTGAAAACCGGAACCATGAAGCGCTGATTAGTTACGATAAGCAAGGAAGTGAATTTCGCTATGCCATACCGACTCCAGAGCACTACCTGCCCATGCTTTATGCACTTGCCCTGCAAGAGTCGCATGAAGAAGCATCCTTTTTCAATGACCAGGCTGTTGCAGGTGCCATTAGCATGACTTCGTTCAAAATTGGGTAACAATAACTGAATATTTTTTAGAAGCAAATGCAAAAAACCCACCCCGTAAAACCGGAGTGGGCGAATATATTAAAAGTGGCTGTTTGCCTTTAAATAATTGATTTCATTGCACCCATTGCTTCGCGCAACTCAGCACCAATGATCTCAACGTCATGGAAACGGATCGCCTCGTTTACTTCGATCAGTTCTTTGTTTTCCACATGAGCGTCGATTCCCTCGTTAAAACTTTTACCAATAACATTGGTATCAATTTTCTTCATGAAGTCGGCCAGCAGAGGTTTGCAGGCATGATCAAAGAGGTAACAACCGTATTCCGCCGTATCGGAGATTACGCGGTTCATTTCGTACAATTTCTTACGCGCAATGGTATTGGCGATCAGCGGCGTTTCGTGCAACGATTCGTAATAGGCCGATTCTTCTTTTATGCCGGTCTCGGTCATCACCTCGAATGCCAGTTCTACTCCTGCTTTTACAAAAGCCACCAACAAAGTTCCGTTATCAAAATATTCCTGTTCGCTGATCTTCATATCCCCTGCCGGCGTTTTTTCGAAAGTTGTTTCAGCTGTGGCAGCGCGCCAGGTCAGCAATTTTTCGTCATTATTCTCCCAGTCTTTCATCATCGTCGAGGAAAAGGTTCCGTTCATGATTTCATCCATGTGTTTTTCAAACAAGGGACGCATGATCGCTTTTAACTCATCTGCAAGTTTAAAGGCTTCAACTTTCGCCGGATTTGAAAGGCGATCCATCATGTGTGTAATACCACCCAGTTTAAGTGCTTCGGTAATGGTTTCCCAACCATATTGCACCAGTTTTGAGGCATAACCCGGATCGATTCCTTTTTCAATCATTTTATCGAAACTCAGGATAGAACCGGTTTGCAGTAGTCCGCATAAAATGGTCTGCTCACCCATCAGGTCCGATTTCACTTCGGCCACGAACGACGAGTGTAAAACACCTGCCCGGTGACCACCGGTACCGGCCGCATAAGCCTTGGCAATTTCCAGTCCGTCTCCGTTCGGATCGTTTTCGCGGTGGACGGCAATGAGTGTTGGTACTCCAAAACCACGTTCATACTCGGCACGAACCTCAGAACCCGGCGATTTTGGAGCCACCATAATTACGGTGATATCGTCGCGAATCTGCATCCCTTCTTCCACAATATTGAACCCATGTGAATAGGCCAGGCAGGCTCCTTTTTTCATGAGCGGCAACACTTTGCTGATCACCGGGGTATGCTGTTTATCCGGAGTAAGGTTAAGCACCAGGTCGGCTTTGGGCACCAGTTCTTCGAAAGTCCCTACTTCAAAACCATTCGAAGTGGCATTCTGGTACGAAGCTCTTTTCTGATCGATTGCTTCCTGGCGAAGTGCGTAAGCAACATTCAAACCACTGTCGCGAAGGTTTAGCCCCTGGTTTAAACCCTGAGCGCCGCAACCCAAGACTACTATTTGTTTTCCTTTTAATTTTTCCACTCCATTTGCGAATTCAGATTCATCCATGAAATCGCATTTCCCAAGTTGTTCGAGTTGAAGACGTAAGGGAAGTGAATTAAAGTAATTTGCCATCTGTTGTATTTTTAATTGAATAATATGCTTTTAAATTTGCCCGGTTGAAAAACCTGGAGCCATTTCAACCTAGCTTACAAAGCAATAAAATTAATGATTATGAGAAGTGTAAAATTACGGGATTTTTAGGTAATTTTCATGGATTCGATCTTAAGAAAACATTATCCATTTCTAAAAACAAGTCTGTTTATCAATTAATTAATAATTATCGCAGTAGGGAAATTTATAAGCCATTAAACAGTCCTGCTCCTGTACTGCAGCGGGGAAACACCGGTCTCGCGTTTAAAAAACTTGGTAAAATAACTTTGGTCGGGAAAGTTTAAGCGGGTGGCTATTTCGGTTATGTTCAGATTGGTATGTACCAGCAAACGTTTAATCTCCAATACTTGTTTTGCTTTAATGATCTGGGAAGATGTTTTGCCGGTGAGCCTGGTTACGGTTTGCGTCAGGTGATTGGGCGTTAGGGCCATTAAATCGGCATACTGGGCAACCGTGAGGTTCTTTTGGTAGTTTTCTTCAACCAACTGAAAGAACTTTTTTACTACCATATGTCCCTTCCCGCTAAACAGGTTTTCATCGGTTTTGTAACGTGATGCACAGAAATTCAGAATGATGTCGAGCAGCGAGCGAAGAAAATCGACAGAAGTATCCGATCTTTTTTGAAGTTCATCGACACCCCGCTTAAAAAGGCTTTCAATGAAAAGAACATCTTCCTGCTTATCAATGGTCAGTGGCGGATTATCCTGTTTGATCGTAAAAAAGAAAGGGAACTCGATCAATCGGTTGGGATTATTGTAATCGATCAGGTAAAATTCAGGTGTAAAAATGAAAATGAATCCATGAATATCATGCGAAAATTCGATCTTGTGGGCCTGTCCGGGTGACATAAAAAACACACAGGGCGGCCGGATCTCATATTTGTTTCCGTCAATAATATGAAACCCCGATCCTTCGGAAAGATACAATACTTCAAAAAAATCGTGACGGTGCGGGTATTTTACGGCAAAATGCCGGTTGGCATCAAAAACCTCTATCTGGAACTGCTGACTTTCGCGCTCACGGCTGCTAAAACTGCGCAGACTGTAAACCGGTATGTTCCCGGATGATTTCAATTGAAACAGATTTGTTTAATCCACCATACTAAAATTATAGCCGACCGAAAGACGTAAAACACGACTTTTCATTTCAATATTCTCGCCCATCGATGCAATATTCGGGATTCCGTAATCATATGATACTGAGATATCCAATCCGCTGACTGCAAGGTAGCCGGCCCTGATAGTAGCGCCGTAATCCAGTCTTTTCATGTCGTGAACAGCATCGTCGCTACCCCATTTAATTTTAATTGATTCGCTTTGGGTTTCTCCGTCAATAGTTTGCGTTCGTTTTGAATTCCCGATGAGTCCAAAACCAACATATGGTCCAATTCCCAGATAGATTTTGTTGAGCGACCGAAAACGATAACGATACTTAATGTATACCGGAACATCGACATAAAACAGGTTGGTTGTATTCTTAAAAGATAAGTTCGCCTGAGAGTAATCCTGCACGGCACCTTTAGTATCAAATAACAGGCCAGCTTCTGCAACCAGTTCCTGCTGGCGGTTCTTTTTAAGTACCAGATCAACGTATGCACCGGCATGGAAGCCCAATTTACCCTTGTAGGTATCTTCAATCGAAGAACCTCCTTCTCCCTGTTTGTATGCTACGTCAGTATAGTTTCCACCTCCGATTACGGTTAAACTTTGGGCATATAATACACCCGAAATAAGCATAAGCGTCAAAAAAGCAATGATTTTCATTCGTCTGTATTTTAGTTGAGTTTTAGATGTCAGCCAATATAAGGATAATTTGCGAAAAACATTTAGACGCTGCACGAGGCCAAAATCATATCATGCCGCGTGCCGTTAATTTTCTATTTTTGGGAAATGATAAGGAACCCGGGATTTCAGACTTTTTTATGGATGGCCATGCTGGTTGCTGGTCTGCAATCCCATGCGTCAGAGCCGCCTGAAAGTTCAGGAGAGAAGACGAGGAACCTTTCAAACGAAATCTCTTTTCTGCATAACGACAGCATACACCAGCTGAATTTCAGGTACACCGACCGAAAACGTGGATTTAAACCATTTATAGCTCCAACAATCCTTATTGCAACTGGCACAACTTTACATTTTTCAGATTTTAAATATGACCTGAATAACTGGCGCTGGGAACACTTTAACTATACAGGCGACCTGGACGATTATTTACGATTTGGACCAATGGTGGCCGTTTATTCTTTAAATGCTCTAGGAATTAAAGGAAAGAACAACATCGGTAACCAGTCGGCAATTTTATTAAAGAGTGTTTTAGTGAATACGATCTTAGTACGGGTGCTCAAAGACTGGACGAATGTTGAACGTCCTACCGGCGACCTTGAATCTTTTCCTTCAGGGCATACAGCATTAGTATTTGGGATGGCACAGTGGATGCATCACGAGTATGGTGAAAGAAGTGTGTGGTATAGCATTGGTGCATATGCCTGTGCCACCAGCGTTGCCACAATGCGCATTGCAAAAGGAGCTCACTGGGCATCAGACGTATTGGTTGGAGCCGGTATTGGGATGCTGAGTACCGAACTGGTCTACCTTACCCATCAATACAAATGGGATTGGGAACACATAAAAAACTTCGATATTTTTCCTTTCTCAACAGGCAGGCAGAAAGGGCTGACCATTGTTTATAATTTTTAGCGATGAGCTTTGGGCTACGAGCCAAGAGCAAATGAATAATGAATTTTGATTAACGAATTAAGATTGCAGATGTTTTCGTGTAAACTCAATCCTTTAATCCCTCAAACCTTTTTTAACTGAGCCGGTGCCTGATTCCGTGTTTTTCCCTTACTTCAAAAAATCTTCTCGGATGGGCGAAAAACTGTCGATCAAACGGGCTGTTTTACTCAGCAATTTAATGGCATGCTTTTTATAGGGCCCAAAGGCGATCATGTCTCCTGTTTTCATCAAACGTTCCGGTTCTCCTTCAGTGTAAAAAATCACCTCTCCCTGCGCCACGTAAGTAGTTTGTTCGTGTGGATGATTGTGCAGCGGATCAGCATCGGGCCAGGGACCTCCGCTAAATTCCACCAAAACCGTCATCAGATTATCGGTAGAAATGATTTTACGTTTTATGCGTTCATTTAATACTTCAAAAGGTACTTCATCAAAAATTTTTACGGCCATTCGCTTTTTGTTTATTGGGTTATTATTCTTCTGATCCGGTCGTCAAGTGCAGCCTGATCTGAAGTGAAACTGGCCAGCCCTGCCAGGTTCAGCAATGTATCGATCGCCATTTCGCCATTTTCAATGCGTGTTGCCCAACGTTCGTGGTTGGGTATCTTTCCGTCATCGGAAATGAATTTCAAATCGCGCTCACTCAGGTAGGGGAACATATCACCACAACCGGCTTCGTGCACACGGTCGATCAGCTCGTTACCCGTCTTCGGACAATTCGCATCCAGACTTTTTGCCAGTTCAATTTCCCGGTCAGTCACATCCCACACCTTCTCCGGATGATATCGCACAGCTTCATCTGTCAAATCAACGGGGTAAACCACTCCCAGTTTTGAGGCGAACTTGCCGTTCAGATTTTGCTTTCCTTCGGCGGCCACTTTTGTGGGCATGGTAAAAACATCTGTTCCGGCCAATGCATCAAGTTGCGAATAATGCCGCAAACTGGCTGCAATCAATTTTGTAGGAACGGCATTTTTTCTTGTCAGTTCGGTAACGTGGCGTTGGGTTGAAATTATAGCCCTTTCTCCTGCACCTTCCCCGCTCCCTAGGCCATTATCTTTAATATAGGCCCCTATTCTTCCCAGGAAAACATTGCAATAATTGGGTTTGGTTATAGCCGCCACAAACACATTCTGTCGAGCTGAAAATTCAAGCGTAAAATTTATCTTCACACCCATTTCGCGCAACCGGCGCGCACCGAGCAGCCCAACTGCCGTATAAGGTACTTTCACTATAAACTGATCGGGATTGATTTCGTGGTAACGCGTACCGTAATCAACAATAGCATTAAAATCGTGGGCAGTGTCGGTATGTAACTCAACACTGACGAAGCCACCAAACTTTTTTGCCAGACGCATCCCGTGTCGCGCATTCAGTATAAAAGCGATCTCAACAATCTGTTCTTCGAGCGGTAATTCTTTTACTATTTCTTTTGTTTGCGCAATAAAATCATCGTAAATACCTTTTTGGATTTCTTTATTTACCAGTGTGTTGTTGGTGGTCAGTGCGGTCATTTCAGCCGACCAGTTTTTTTCAGCTTCTTCCATATCGCCGGTGTCGAGCCAAAGTTCGGTGCCAGTGTTACGCAAATTCTGCCAAAACGGATCGGGCACTGCAGCCGCCTTTTCTTCACTGATCCCAGCCAAAATAAATTGTTTGATTTTAAGTTTCAATGCATCGTTCATAATGAAAGTGGTTTGAATTTGTTTTGAAATTACAATAATTCAAAAGCCTCACCAAGCATTCAATCTATTTCGCCTTCCGATTTTTTTCAACAATTGTTAAATGTCGTATAAATGAGAAGCAAAACGGGCCAGAAACAAACAGACCTTCAAGGTCCTGAAAATCCTGAAGGTCTGAATATTACTTTTCAATGGTTTGTGCTAAACGTCTTGTAAGCACAGAATAGTTTTAAATACCCAGCAATAATTCTCCTGCGTCTTTTCCGTTGGTAAACATGCGTTCCGGATTTTCGATCATTTCTTTGACTTTTACCAGAAATCCTACCGAATCTTTACCGTCGACAATGCGGTGATCGTATGATAGCGCCACATACATCATCGGGCGAATAACGACTTGTCCGTCCACAGCCACCGGGCGTTCCACAATGTTGTGCATGCCTAAAATTGCTGACTGCGGTGGATTAATAATCGGTGTTGACAGCAGCGAACCAAACACACCACCATTCGTGATCGTAAAGGTTCCGCCGCTTAATTCTTCGACCGATATTTTTTTGTTGCGGGCTTTTTCGGCCAGTTCTTTTATTTCCAGTTCAATTTGTGGGATTGATTTGCTTTCAGCATTGCGCACAATCGGTACCATCAATCCTTTTGGAGTTGAGACAGCAATTCCCACATCAACAAACTGCGGCGTTACGATTTCTTCACCATCGATCTGTGCATTAACCATCGGGTGAAATTCCATGGCAACAGCTACGGCTTTGGTGAAGAACGACATAAATCCAAGTTTAAAACCATGCTTATCGATGAATTTCTGCTGATTCTTTTTGCGCAACTCCATCACATAACCCATATCGATCTCGTTGAAGGTGGTAAGCATGGCCGTTTCATTCTTCACCGAAACCAAACGTGCACTGAGTTTCCGTCGAAGACTCGACATTTTTTCGCGATTTTCTTCGCGGCTGGCTTCCTTTTGCTCAAATAACCCGGACGGTGCAGATTCCGGTGCATTCACCACCGACTCTACTTCCTTTTTGCCCAGTCGCCTCAGGCCTTTTATTACATCATCAACAGAAAGATCATGCTCTTTCATCATTTCTTTGGCTACCGAAGTCACCTTCACTTTATCGAACTCCGCCGATTTCACTTTATCAGCAGGCGACGATTCTTTCTTTTCCTCTTGTTTTGGTTCTTCTTTTTGCTTTGTCTGGTCTTTGGGTTCTTCCCTTTTAGGCTTTGGAGCCACACTGGTGTCGATGGTACAAACCACAGCTCCTACTTCTACGGATTCTCCTTCAGCAGCTTTTTGTTCGATCTTTCCGCCTTCGCTGGCAACGATCGTCAAAGTAGCTTTATCCGATTCCACTTCGGCAATTTCCTGGTCTTTGGAAACCACCGAACCGTCTTCAACAAGCCACGATCCTATTTCTACTTCGGTTATTGATTCTCCCGGACTGGGAACTTTTATTTCGATTATCATACGATTATTGTATTTCGTTTATAAAGGTATCGTAAGGAATTCGCATGGTCTACAAATTTCATGCTCTTCTTATGGTTTTATTTTATTTACACTGATCTCAAAAGTCTTGACTAAACTGCAATTTCTTTTTGTGTAAAAATCGTATCGATGAGTTTATCAAGTCCCTGTTTGTGTTTCTCCATCAAACCTACAGCCGGACTTGCACTTTCGGGACGTGCCACGAGTTTTAAGCCTATATCCGGCAACTTTCGGTTGATAAACGGCCAGGCCCCCATGTTTTCCGGTTCATCCTGCGCCCAAAGTATTTCTTCTGATTTGTGATACTTTTTCAGTATCTTATCAATTTCTTTGTGAGGTACCGGATTGATCTGCTCCAACCGAACGATAGCAACATTGCTGATCCCGTTTTCCAGTTTATGTTTGGCCAGGTCGTAATACAATCTCCCTGAAGTGAAAACGATTTTCTCCACCAGATCCGGTTCAGCTATCGGATCGTCGATGATCTCTATAAAACCACCTTCGGCCATTTCACTGATCGTTGAGGTTACCATCGGGTGACGCAGTAAACTCTTTGGTGTAAAAACCACCAGCGGCAAACGCGTACTCATTCTAACCTGACGCCGCAAGAGATGGAACATATTTGCCGGTGTAGTTGGTACCACCACCTGGATATTTGAATTGGTCGATAATTCCAGAAACCTTTCTAGACGGGCACTTGAATGCTCAGGCCCCTGCCCTTCATATCCGTGCGGCAGGAAAAGCGTGAGGTTGTTCATGATTCCCCATTTCTCGAATGCCGAAGTGATGTACTGGTCTATGATGACCTGAGCTACGTTGTTAAAATCGCCAAACTGCGCTTCCCAAATCGTCAATCCGTTGGGTTGTGCCATCGCGTAACCATATTCAAAACCGAGTACGGCATATTCAGATAATAATGAGTTATAAACGCTAAACATCGCCTGATGCTCAGAAACATGTTTAAGCGGATAATATTTATTTTCGGTTCCTTCGATGATAAAAGCAGCATGTCTGTGTGCAAATGTGCCACGCTCGCTGTCCTGCCCGCTTAGACGAACCGGATGTCCTTCGTCAACCAGCGTTCCGTAAGCCAACAATTCACCCATGGCCCAATCCAGTTTATCATCATGTATCATCATTCTGCGGTCGGAAACAATACGATCAACTTTTTTGAAAAACGGAAGGTCTTTTGGCAAGGCATAGATTTTTTCGGCGATCTCGATCAGTTTGTCCTTATTTACCCCTGTTTTTATGGGTTGATTAAACATTGCTTTAGAAGGTAATTCAAAATCTTTATATTCGTTGACCAGGAACTTCCGGATCTGCAATTTCTCGATTTTTTCAGAAGCCTTGTATTTCTCTTCAAGGAAGGCATCAAAATCCTTTACCTCCTTTTTCGATTCATCGAGCGTCATAACGCCGAGTTTATCCAGCTTCTCCGCATAGATGTCACGTGGATTTTTGTGTCTGGCAATGGCTTTATAGAGCATGGGCTGCGTAAAACGCGGCTCATCGCCCTCGTTGTGCCCATATTTGCGGTAACAAAGAATGTCAATAAAAACATCGGAGCTGAATTTCTGTCTGAATTCCATGGCCAGTTTTATGGTGTAAACAAGCGCTTCCACATCATCGCCGTTTACATGAAATACAGGAGAACGTGTCACTTTGGCAACATCGGTGCAATAGGTGCTCGACCGTGCTTCGAGGTAAGGTGTAGTAAATCCGACCTGGTTATTGATGACCAAATGTATGGTACCACCGGTTTTATATCCCGGTAATTGCGACATCTGAATGGTTTCATATACCACTCCCTGCGCAGCAATGGCTGCATCTCCATGAATTACAATAGGTGCTGCTTTGCTGTAATCACCTCCATAAACCGATTCGATATCCGAACGAACCATTCCCTGAACAATCGGGCCAACCGTTTCCAGATGCGACGGATTCGGCAGCAATTTCAACTTTACTTTCTTTTTAAAGTCGGTGAGAACTTCGCTCTCATAACCCAGGTGATATTTTACATCGCCCTGTGCAATATCGTCTTCAAATTCCTTCCCGTAAAATTCCTTGAAGATATTTTCGTAAGGTTTTTCCAGAATATTGGCCAGCACATTCAAACGTCCACGATGGGCCATCCCGATCACAAATTCCTCGAGTCCCAGTTCAGCACCACGTTCGATCACCGAATCGAGTGCTGGAATCAAAGCTTCGGCTCCTTCGAGTGAAAAACGTTTTTGCCCTACAAATTTTTTATGAATAAAGTTCTCGAAACCAACAGCCAGTTTCAGGTGGTAAAAAAAGTGTTTGCGCTTTTCATCGGTGTATTGCTCCGAATTTTGCGTACTTTCCATGCGCTCGCGCAACCACTGAATCACTTCGGGATGACGCATGTAAACGTATTCAACGCCTACCGATCGGCAATAAGTAGCTTCGAGATGCGCCACAATATCCTTCAATTTAGCAGGCCCGATTCCAATTTCATTACCGGCCTGAAAAACCGTTTCGAGATCCTTCTCTTCGAGACCAAAATTTTCAATATCGAGCGTTGGGCGATAAGTACGTCGCGCTCGCACCGGGTTGGTTTTGGTGAATAGATGGCCACGCTGACGGTAGCCGAGTATCAGGTTAAGAATTGCAAATTCTTTGTCTATATTATCGAGTTTTACTGCGCTTGGTTTTTCCGGATAATGCATGCGAGCCAGTTCGAATCCCCTGAAAAAATGCTGCCAGCTTTCATCCACTGAATCCGGATCTTTCAAGTAGGACTGGTACAGGTCTTCAACTGCCTCTAATTCCTGGTTTCCCACAGAAGAAAATTTATCCATTATTGATGTTCAATTAACTTTTGATTGATATTCAGAAAAACAATGCTTGGATTTTATTGTTTACCCGATTGTTTACTTTTTGCCGCTAAAATACGGGTTTCTTCGCTTTTTTTCTAATCCTGATATCAATTGGTTTTGAGAAAGATTTTGATTAGCTATTTTTGCTGAAAATTTCAAACAATGATCCAAAGAATTCAGACCGTATATATTTTCGTAGCCGCAATCCTTGTGGCAACACTCTTTAAACTGAAACTGGCAGACCTCTCTGTGAACAATGAATTGATGGAGTTTTATGCCAAAGGTATTACAAAAGGAGGCGAGATATTATTCGACGGATTGCCCATTTTGCTGTTTACCGGCCTGATTGTTTTATTGCATGTTTTGGTGATCTTTCTATACAAAAAACGCATTCTGCAAATACGGATCCTGGTATTTACGATCATCCTGTTGCTGGGGCTATTCGGAATGTTTTTCTATTTTACCTATACCGGCTTCGATGGTGCCAAAGTTGCCTTTAAAATTCCGGTAGTTTTTCCAATTGTCGCAGTAATTCTGGACTGGCTTGCGATTCGAGCCATTGGTAAAGACGAAGCGCTAATTCGGAGTTTGAATCGACTGCGATAAGCATAAATTTTTTATGACAATATAAACCGTACAAATGGAAGCCATGATTTTTGCCGCCGGATTGGGCACCCGTTTGCTGGATGAAACAGCCGACAAACCCAAAGCACTGGTCGAAGTGGGCGGAAAAACATTGCTCGAAAGGACTATCGATAAGCTTTACGAAACAGGTGTTTCAAAAATTGTGGTAAATGTTCATCATTTCGCTGAACGGGTGACCGATTTTATTGAAAGCCGGAAATGGGAAATCCCCGTGTTGGTATCAGACGAAAGAAACCGGCTACTTGAAACCGGTGGCGGGCTAAAAAAAGCAGCTCCTCTATTTTCGGGCAATCAACCCATTCTTTTGTACAATGTTGATATTCTTAGTGATCTCAGTTTGAAGGCGTTGTTGGAAATACACAAACAGTCCGGGGCTCTGGCTACGCTTTGCGTGCGGGAAAGAGAGACCCTCCGCTATTTTAAATTCAACCGGGAAATGCAACTGGTCGGTTGGATCAACAAAAAAACGGGCGAAACCAAAATTTCAAGGGGATCAGATTTTGAAAACAGTCGTGAGTTGGCTTTTAGCGGCATCCAAATCATTCAACCCGAATTTTTAAACTACCTGCCTGCCGAAGATCGTTTTTCCATTGTAAAAGTCTACCTCGAACTGGCTAAAACAAAAACAATTAAAGGTTTTCTCGACGATTCGGGATTATGGATGGACGTTGGGAAACCGGCCGAGTTGGAAGCAGCAAGGAAGAGGTTTAGTATCTAGTTTTCAATCCTTCTGTATCTCAATCCTTCAGGCCTTTAATTGGCAATAGGCAAAATTGCAATTGGCAATCACAGTCACAATTACCAGAATATTTTAACATTAAGGTTTTTTGCATTCAATCCTTCAATCCATCAACTCATAATTACGGTATTCAAAAAGGCGGACTCCGGTTCGTTTTTCAATCCAGTACAAAAGTCGGTATTTCAGTTTCATGTTTACTTTGTTCAGGTCGGGCTGAAAATCCCAGTTTAAACGTTTAATCCGCTCTTCCATTGTTTTCGGATGGCTGCCAGTAAACTTTGCCAGTGCATCGTATTCAGCACTGTAATTAAACTCCCGCTCCACTGCTTTTTGTTTGGCTGCTTCGTCCGAAATGCCATCGTAAAATGCTTTCACAGCTTCCACTTTTTGCTGCATGTATCTGGGATGGCGCACCCAGCCGTAATGAAAGATTTCGGCAGCTACCTGAACGACTTTTAACTTCTCTCCCGCTTTTCGAAATCCCTGTGCATCTTTATACGACCTGATCGACTTGTCGTTCCGTATAACACGAATCTCTTTGCGGTACCAGTGCCGGCAATCGCCCACGTAATCATACGATCCGTAAAAGTGGCGGTAATCAAAAAGCAATCCATCCACTTCCGATCTATCCAGGTTTTCCTCCATAGCGCATCGCACTGCCGGCAGGTATTTTTCGTGCAACACTTCGTCACCCTGAATATAGAAACACCAGTTGTATTCATTGGGGATGGCATCCAGCGCTTTATTGGTTTCGCCGGCATAAACTCGGCCCCCCTCATTCAGATTTTCATCCCATACAGTATCGACGATGGTTATTTTAGCGGGGTCGATATTTTCTATCAATTCGCGGGTTTCATCTTCCGACCGGCCAACCGCAACCACGAAACGATCACAAAGCGGCAATACCGATGTTATGGCTTCTACGATCGGAAAATCAAATTTTACGGCATTCCGGATAAATGTAAAGCCACAAACTTTCATTGCTTTTGCTTTTTCGTAACAAACAAATAATGGAGGAAGAATTCGATGGCTGAGATCAGCATCACGGTATCACCAAGCAATTCAATGCCTTCTTCGGTGGCTGCCTTTGCCAGCCTGTAACTTTCGTCGGGATACAATAAGCGCCAGAATTTCGAGCGCCCCATGAGCCGGCTGAATACCAATGTGATCAGCAATCCCGTCAAAAACCAATGCGCTGGCGGAACGCGGAAAAATGCAATGGCAGCCTGTTTTATTTTCCTGAAGTCGCGAATTAAAAGTAAGATCAGGATGACCAGTACCATCAGCACCGGATAGATCCATTTATCAATCAGGAAATTAAATTCGCGGATAAATGCCATCAGAAAGAAGAGTGACACAAAATTACTTACCACCCTGATTTCGTTCCATTTGTAACCGATGAAAATATAGAACAGAAAAAGCACAAATAAAATAGCCTCCTGTGTAATCTCGGTAAAAGTAATTTCCCCAAAATAACCTTCCTCCATCGGATGCAAGGCATCGAAATAAATGCCCTGTGCCATTCCAAACATGATCAGACCATAAACAAAAAGACGGAGGATAATGAACAGCGGTGAGTAAATCTTCATAATTTTGATTTAGCGCATCTAATTTAAAATTTTTAGCGCACAAAAAAGCCGGAGCAAACAAATCTCCGGCTTCGCTATATACTATTTTTGTTATTCGGCGGGTGCCAAAGCCACGCCAACGTAGTTATCGAAATGAAAATAATCGCCAAATGCTTCTTTTGTCGATTCGATGGTCAGCGAATGTACCAAATCGTCGTAGGTTCCAAATTCCGAAAAATCACCGTTCTTCAGGTAGTAGGTATTGCTTAAAATATTCATCCAGAAACTGTTCTCACGCAACGCCAATTCACGCTCCCTTAGCATTTTTTCCTTCGCCTTGTCAAGTTCCTCTTCCGTCGGGCCGTTCTGGGCATATTCCGTTATGATATCAAAAACCGCTTGTTTCAATTCCCCGAGTTTATCCGGTGAAGTTCCATACGAAATAGCAACGCTGTATTCCTCCTCGGGATATTTCGATGATGAGGGATAAGCACCGATCGAATAAACGCTGCTTTTGTCTTCGCGGATGACCTCGAGCAAACGCGTTGAAAGGATGCTGGCAACAGCATTAAGTTGAACTTTGTTTTTTCCACTGTAATCGAAATCGCCGTGGAAAACAATATACTGAATAGCCTTTTCTTCCTGCCCTTTGTGTACGACTTTATCGACCACACCCCTTGGTTTATCAATGCCAAGATCAACCCATTTTTCATTTCTGTCGAGCGTTGGAATTCCACCAATGTATTTTTCAACCAGCGGCTTGAATGTTTCAAGATCGATATTGCCCACAAAGAAGAATTTAAAATCGGATGCATCTTTGAAACGGTCTTTGCCAATCTGTTTCATCCGATCCAGAGAAGCCTCCTGCAAGCGACCAACATCCATGGGTTTTTCGCGCTCATTATAACTGGCCAGCGTAAAACTCAGGGTATCTCTGAAATTGGCCTCAGGCGAGGCTGCCTTGTTTTCAAGAACTGTTGCATATTGCTTCATCAACGACTGGTAACTCACGTCATCGAAACGCGGTTCGGTAAAATACAGGTACAGCATCTGTAACATGGTTTCCACATCTTTTACTGAAGAACTGCCATTGAATCCTTCACGTAATTCGCCAATATATGGCGATAAACGATAAACTTTATCGGCCAACATCTTATTCAGCGTTATTTCGTCGAAATCAGCTATCCCGCTTTCCGTCATCACATCGACAGTCAGATCAGCCGAAACCACATCTTTGTTGGGGTACAATGAACTGCCTCCCAAACTCCAGGCATTGAAAAGAATTTCATCGTCTTTAAAATCGGTTTGTTTCACCACTATTGTGGCTCCGTTCTCCAATTTCCATTCTAGGGCATCAACTTTGTCAATCGGATTTTCGGCTGAAACTTTGCTTCCGTAAGGCTCGTCAGACAATAAAGGCACATTGGCCACTGCATCCACATACGGCTCAATTTCAGTACTCTCCACCTCATCGAGCAAAGCAAGAACCTCGTCCTGAGTTGGCACCGTTGAGCGCTCATTTTCCGGCGCTGTTATGATAACCACCCGGTTGTCTTTGGTCACCCATTTTTTAGCCAGTGTATTGATCTCCTCCACTGAAATACCCGGAATAAATTCCTTATAATAGGCATATTCGTTTTCCATTCCAGGAAAAGGCTCCTGAGTGATCAAAAAATTACGAAGGTATTCATTTGCATAACTGATCGATTTGGTATTGTTGCGTTCGTTGTATGCTTTCTCCATATTATTCAGCACTGCCGTTTTCTGACGTTCGAGCTCGGTTTCGGTGAAACCGTATTTCTTCACACGTTCGTTTTCCAGCAAAACTTCCTTTAATCCCGTTGTTATTTTATCTCCCTGCGTTACCGCCACCGACATGTAGGTGCTGAGCGGACCGAACTGATGTGAGTACGCAGACTGTCCCAGCAAAAACGGTGGATCCGCCTGTTGCGTTTTTTCAGCCAGTCGGTTATTGATCATACCAGTGTACAAGCTTTCCATAATCATTTCGCGGTAGTCGTTCAATGTTTCTGCAACTTCAAGGTCGTGTTTATAATACACATAGGCTATTGGATATTGCGCTTCCTTGTCGGTGCTTATACTCACCAGTGTTTCCTCATGTCCGGGAATATCATAATATTCTTTTTCTCTTTCATTTTTCGGAGCGGGTATGGCAGAAAACTTCTCTTTGATCCTGGCTACCATTTCATTCTGATCAAAATCGCCGACCACAACCAGAGCTTGTAAATCGGGGCGGTACCAGTCGTTCCTGAACCGTCTCAAAACCTTTGGTTCGAAGTTTTCAAGAATATCCACTTTCCCTATGGGTAAACGATTCGCATATTTCGAATCTTTCAGAAAAACGGGCAGCCATTCCTTCATCATGCGGTCATTGGCACCACGTCCCATGCGCTCTTCCTCGAGGATCACACCACGCTCCGCATTTATTTCTTCATCCTCATCGAGAATCTGGCTTGACCAGTCGTACAATACCTGGAGTCCCTTTTCCATGTATTCTTCCTCATCAAGCGGTACTTTTAGCATGTAAACCGTTTCATCGAAACTGGTGTAGGCATTAATTTCCGGGCCAAACTCCATCCCGATCGATTCAAAATAATTGATCAACTCGTGCTTTGGGAAATTCTTGGTGCCGTTAAAAGCCATGTGTTCACAGAAGTGCGCCAGTCCCTGCTGATCGTCATCTTCATCCACCGAACCGGCTTTTACTACGAGCATTAGTTCGGCACGGTTTTCAGGCTCGCTGTTGGCACGCACGTAATAAGTCATGCCATTGTCGAGCATGCCTTTCGATACAGCCGGATCCTCTGGTAGTTTATCACTTAAATTCAAATTGGTTTGAGCAGCCAGAAACAGGGTGCTCAACAGTAGAAATGTACTTAACAGGATTTTCATTTTAATATGACTATTTGAGTTTACGTTATGTGTCTGAAATTTTATCGAAAGTTACAACAAATTATTCCAACAATGGTTGAACAAGCATGGCAAAGGCATCCTCTTCGTTACTGGGAACCAGCGGATACCTGCTCCTGATCTCCTCTGGTGAATTGGCAGTGAGAAACGAATGCTGTGTCATTTCAAGCATATCAAAATCGTTGTAATCATTACCAACACCCAGTGTTTGCCCGGGATCAATGCCATGCCTCCGGCAAACTTCGAGCACGCCGTTTCCTTTGGATACTTTACGATGAAAAACCTCGAGCCAGATATAACCTTTGGTAATGGGCGAAGAGGCCCGAATTACGCGAATCTCAGGACAAAGCGCCTCAATGCTCGCTTTCAGGTTACGAAATTGTGCTTCATCTTCTTTCAGAATTACCAAAAACTGACAGAGTTCACCATTGGGTAAGGTATGTACTTCGAGTTCGGTGGCATGCGCCTTGTTGAATTCGAAATAACGTTCGAATTCTTCGCAGGGCTCTGCCCCTCTGAAGTAAAAATGCATATGATTATCGGGTACGGGGTAAAAGGCATGGAAATTTAGTTGCTTATCAACAAAATAGGTAAGCAACTTAGCCGCGGATTCCCTTGTGATGTTCTGGCTGTAAATATGTTCTTTCATTTTCCAGTTAAAAACACCGGCTCCGGACGAAAAAACAATGTAATCGAAAGGAATTTCAGGATCAATAACATCCTGCACTTTTTTAAGGTTTCGCCCGGTAGCTGCCACTCGAATAACCTGCCGCTCGCCCAGTTTCTCGAGTGCCCCGAGATTTGCCGGGCTGATACTGCGATCATTTCGCAAAAATGTACCGTCCAGATCGGTTGCCACCAGTTTTATACCTTTCATTCGTTGTTCTTTTGGATGCCTAAAAATAGCTAAAATAAGGGCAATCGTGTAATCTTAACTCTAAATAAAAGTTAAGCTGTTCATCGGTTTGTAAATCGCTTTGGTCGAAAACTTTTTATGTTTGAAGCGCTGCTGGTTAGATTTGTGTATTATTATATCTTTGTGCCTTGTTTTAGAAACGACAAATTTTTTCGGATGAAAATTGCACTGATCGGTTACGGTAAAATGGGAAAAGAGATCGAACGCATCGCCCTCGACCGCGGCCATGAGATAGGCTTAAAAATCGATATCGATAACCAGGATCAACTTACAGTTGAAAACCTGCAAAAGTGCGATGTTGCCATTGAATTCACGATCCCTGCTTCGGCCATCGAAAATTATACACTATGTTTCGATGCAGGTATTCCGGTGGTGAGCGGTACAACCGGCTGGCTCGATAGGAAAGACGAAGTTTATGAAAACTGCAGAACCAAAAATGGAACTTTCTTTTACGGGAGCAACTTTTCAGTTGGTGTCAACCTGTTTTTCGAGTTGAACCGGAGATTAGCCGAATTAATGGTCAGTCGTGACGAATACGATGTTGAAATGGCAGAAGTTCATCACACCCAAAAACTGGATGCGCCCAGCGGAACTGCGATCAGTCTGGCTGAAGATATTGTCGAAAAATTACCGTCAAAAAACAAGTGGGTGAACGATCAGATTCCTGCTTCGCAAGAACTGAATATCAAATCTGAACGTGAAGGACAGGTTCCGGGTATCCATACCGTGAAATATGAATCGGATGTGGATTACATCGAGATCACCCACAGTGCAAAAAGCCGCAAAGGATTTGCTCTTGGTGCGGTGCTGGCGGCTGAATATTGCCGCGATCACAAGGGCATTTTAACCATGAAAGATTTATTAAAAATATAAAACCGGTGCATATGATACGCGCGCTAATATCGAACAAGTGGTTCAAATTTATCACCGTTGGAACACTTTACGCTTTATGGGTGATCTGGTTGGGCAGTTACATTTGGTTTCTGGGTCTGGCCGTGATTTTTGATATTTATATCACCCAAAAAGTACATTGGGCATTCTGGAAGAAGAAAAATCCGCCAAACGGAAAACAAACCAAGCTGGTGGAATGGGTCGACGCCATCATTTTTGCAGTGATCGCTGCCACCTTTATCCGTATGTTTTTTATTGAAGCTTACACCATTCCAACTTCATCGATGGAAAAGTCGATGCTGGTAGGTGATTACCTGTTTGTTAGTAAAACCGCTTACGGACCGAAAACGCCAAATACGCCGCTTTCTGTTCCGTTCGTGCACAATACCCTTCCCGTTATTGGCGGGAAATCGTATTCCGAAGCCATTGAGCGGCCATACAAGCGATTGGCGGGTTTTGGCGATGTAAAAAACAATGATATTGTAGTTTTTCATTTCCCCGAAGGCGACACCGTGGCGCTGGGATTTCCGAGCCAAAGTTATTACCAGTTGATACGAACTTATGGAAGGACAAGGGTTTGGTCGGACAAGCGAAATTTTGGCGAAATTATTTCACGTCCGGTCGATAAACGCGAGAACTACATTAAAAGATGCATTGCCATTCCGGGAGACGAACTGAAGATTGTTGAAGGTCAGGTTTTTGTGAACGGAGAACCTCAAAAGCATTTCGATGGTATGCAGTACAATTACGTAGTTAGCACAAATGGTACAGCCATTAATCCAAAAGCGCTTGATAAACTGCATATTTCAGAAGCTGACCGTAATGTTTACTCGAGCGAACGCTACCTTTTCCCGTTAACCGATGCAGCTGCGGAACAGCTGCGCAACTTTGCCAATGTTGTATCCGTCACCAAAATACTGGAAGAACCCGGCAAATGGGACCCGAGTATTTTTCCTTCGGATGAACGTTACCCGTGGAACGTGGACAACTTTGGCCCGCTAACTGTTCCGGCTAAGGGAAGCACTGTTCAGTTAACCGTCGATAACCTTCCGATCTACAAACGCATCATTGCTATTTATGAAGACAATGAACTGGAAGTTGACGGTGAGGTGATTAAGATTAACGGAGAAGTGGCTACCAGTTACACTTTTAAATTGGATTATTACTGGATGATGGGAGATAACCGGCACAACTCCGCCGACTCGCGTTACTGGGGTTTTGTGCCGGAAGACCATGTAGTTGGAAAAGCCAAGTTCATTTGGTTGTCGCTGGATAAGGATAAAAACTTCCCGGCAAATATTCGCTTAAGAAGGATGTTTAGCGGTGTGGAGTAAATGCAGCCAATAGAAAATCAGGCCGTTACACAATCGGCTTAAAAGATATTCGTTTGAAAGGATAACAGGCAACTGTTGTCCTTTTCTTATCTTTACAAAAACACGGTGCCATGCAAGCTATCATCATATTACTTTTGATACTCGCTGTATTGCTTGTGGTTTTCACACTGCAAAACCAGGTGGGCATTACCATACATCTGTTGTTGTGGGAGATCAAAGACGCTCCGCTTGTTCTGGTCCTGCTGGCTTGCATTGTTATCGGATACATTTTGGCCAGCATTTATTTTTACCCACGCCTCTGGAAAGTTAAGAAGGAATACAACAAAATCACCCGTTTCAATAAAGAACTAAAAGAGTACCGCGAAATGCATGAAGCCAAAAAAGAATACGAAGTTGAAGATCCCGAAGGAATTGAGTTTGATGACGACGATGAGGAGGATTCGTTTTTTAAAGACTGATTATGAATCAAGCTGTTCTGTTAAGTACTGCCTATTTTGCACCGGTTCATTTCTACACCCGGTTTTTGCACCATTCCACCGTATACCTGGAACAATTTGAGAATTTTAGCAAACAAACCTACCGCAATCGATGTGTAATTTCGGGTGGTAACGGCCTCATTTCACTGGTAGTACCGGTAGTAAAAGGCCGGGGTACGAAAATCCTGATAAGAGACCTGCAAATCTCCTACGATACGGAGTGGCAACGCAATCACTGGCAAACCATAGTTTCGGCCTATAATTCATCGCCGTATTTCGAATATTACCAGGATGAACTACTGCCCTTTTTTCAAAACAAAGAAAAATTTCTGCTCGATTATAACCTGAAAATTCATGAAACCATTTGCGATTTCCTCGAGATCGGGAACCATCTGGTGCTTACCAATGATTTTGAAAAAGTGCCGGCAGGTACGCTTAATTTGCGGGAAGCGATCTCACCAAAAAATAAAAAGCCGCTGGATCCGGATTATCAACCGCAAAACTACACCCAGGTATTCAACGAAAAGTTTGATTTCTTGCCCGATTTGAGTATACTTGACCTGCTTTTTAACGAGGGGCCAAACAGTCACACTATTTTGCTAAAAAGCCTTAAAACGTAATTTTCATACATGAAGAAAGGAAAAAACTGGCAGATTAAACTGGGCATTTTCTTGATGCTTTTTTCGGGTGTATTTTTTGCCGCCACACTTGTTATTCCGCTCTTTGATTTACCAACCCGTACCAAAGTAATTGCATCAACCACCAGTTTTGTACTGATGGAAGTGGTCTTTTGGGGCGGAGGTCTTTTGGTGGGAAAGGAACTTTTTACAAAATACAAGCAAAAACTCGATCCGCGTAACTGGTTCAAAAGGTCAAAAGAAATATCGGCAATGAACGAAACAGATAGCAGTTCGGAAACATAAAAAATTCTACTTCCCGAATCAACGTGAAAAAATACTCAGTGCCTTTCAAGCAAAAACCGCCTTCATTAAAATGCCTCTGCCAGCAGACAAAAATCGGAGCCAGCTACAAGCAATTTTTGTTGGTCTGAATCGTTGCACTAGTATGTTATTTTAATGTTTCCCAACGATACGATTCCAATCAAAACAAATTAACTTTGAACCACTGAATATTAAAACCGGTACGTAATACCAACTTTTACACTTGATCCATGATGATACTTAAAATCTCTGTATCCGGCTTCAATTAGTAGTCCTATTCTTTTTCTCTTAAGAAAAAAGATGGAAGCACCTCCTAAAGCTGAATAATCAAAATAAGTTCCTCTTTTTGGATATATCGATTCGTCCACTGTTGTGAAAATGGAGATAAGTCCGATGTCTCCCGACAAATATAAATCAAATCTTGATGTATTATTTTTTAGTATTAATGGCAAAATATGCAGTTTCCCGTTTACTCCATACTCCATTGTTGATTTCTTTTCCTGAACAGAATAGCGAGAACTGGTATAGCCATATATATTATCCCAAATTTCTTCAATGATTTGGTCAACTGAACCGTACCCCAAATATCCCCCGACACTGATAAAATCATTTATCATTCGATTATAGTTTAGCTGATTAAAAGAAAAATAGCCTAATTGCATGGAACCATAATAATAGATTGGATTAAATTCCAGTTTGGAACTTGATATTGAAACACGAATTTCGTTTTTGTAAGTGAGGGAATCATTTGCTAATAAAACCCATTCAGAACAAATAAGTAGGGTAATTAAAAGTATTCTTTTCATAGTACTGGATCTTAGTTAGTGTCCTTTTGTTTTATTGAAATATCAGAATAGCCTATAGTTTTAATATTTAAATGGGTAAAATACTCCTTTAAATATTCACTAGTAAAAGTTATTAGTTCATTCTCTCGGTTTTCAAAATACTCGCAGTCTAAACCGTTTGGACTATTATCAGGATGTGAATAAGATCCAAAATGCAAGACGAGCTCTGATGTACCTTTTGGAAGATTTTCCAGGATATATATTAAGTTGGAAGCTGTTGGTTCTCCCCAAAAGCAATCCACAAGCAGATCTGGATGAATAATTCCAAAATCGTCTAACTTTTCAGCCTTGTTTTCCATTTCGTTTAACTTGGCATATTTCAATAATCCTAATCCTTTTATTGGATGAGTGCATGCACATTTAAAGGCTATCTTTCGATAACGCTTTTTCATTTGTGAATTTGAAAATAATTTAGGATACTTTTTACTGGCAATTAATGGAGATCGAATTGGTAAATTATACTCTGTTGCAAGTTCAATTACAATATCGAAATAAGAATTGTAATAGGATAGAATGCCACACTGATCAGATAGATGATCTACATTAATATTGTGTTTGTTCAACTCATCTATCTGGGCTCTGAGTTCTTTTCGCAGGTCATCAAGCGAGATTTCCTTAATCTTGGGCAATAAAGCATCAATGGTATAAAATTCACCACTTGCATTTACCAATGTGGGAACTTCTTCGGCTTCCAAAATAGGTTTACCCGTGATAATGTTTAAATGCACACCAATTCCAATGTTCGGATGTTCAAGTGATAACTTCTCGAGATCAGATAACGATTCTTTAAAGTTTGTTAAGGCTGATATTGTAGTAATTGAGTTATTTTCAACAGCAAATTTAATTCCTTCGTTAATATTTTCAGAAGCTCCAAAATCATCTGCCGTTAGGATCAAGAACCTTTCATCACGCTTTTCAGTATCAGTTAACTCCGTCTTATGGATGGAAGAACATGAGAGAAGGAGAACAATACCTACCAAAGTTGTAAGTTTGGATGTCATTGATTTAAGATAGATGCATTTAATTACGTTAACTAGTTTAGGAAAGTTACGAAAAATTTAAAACGACTTTAACATATGCTCAAAAGGCATTCTGAAGAATGCTTTGCGGGATAAAGATGAACGACAATCCTTACGGCATCATTAATCTGAATTTCACACTGGAGCTAATCGAAGATCAGTCACAACAAAGCGAGAAACAAAACCGCAGACGATATTATAATAAATGGATGCCTGATCTAGAAATCAGGGAAAGAGGAACAATCCCTGCCTCTACAGAGACAGAACGTATTTATGAGTCAAAAAAGAGGCCTCAGATCGCTGAAGCTTCCACTAAAATCAACCCGTTTATTATAAAATCTTAAACCCGACGGTTACCATGAACGTGGTGTTCTTTCCATCGAAATCGGGGTGTTCGTATACCGTATTGCCATGTTCGAACCTGAAATCGACTGTCAGGAAAAGTACATCAACGCCGGCACCGTACTGCAGCCCCAGGTAGTGGTCTTTAAAATAACTTTCATCAAACTCCGGATTCCCTTTCACGTCGCTTTTTGTAACAAAACCAAGTACAGGTCCGGCGATCAGATGCAGGTCCAGCACCTTGGCATCGAGCAAGCGAACTCCCAACAAAACAGGCACATCCACTGCACTGTAATCAAAATCACCGGCCAGTGAAAACACGTTGGATGAAAACTCCCCCCCTTTTTTGGTGAAATACACTTCGGGCTGCACATAAACCTTTTTCCAGCCAACACGCCCAAAAGCTCCAAAGTGCATCTTTGTGATGGTACTTTCGTTGTAATCGTTTATATCGAGGCTGACTTTTGAGGCATTAATACCTCCTTTTAATCCGATATCGATGATGGGTTGGGCGGAAATTAAGCGGGTCGTAAACAGTATTACTGCAATTAGAAGATAGCGTTTCATATATTTTTATTTCAGTTATAACGTGAATTTCAATCGCTAAGTATTTTATTCAACCTGAAGACACTGTTTTTGAACATTATGCAAACTGATTCGAATTTTTTTCTAATTAAAAATTAATCTAAGTAAAGCGTTAACATTGAAATTGCGAGTTGTAACATCTTACGAGAGCTACAGATAAACCATTTAAAATCTTTCATTTATGCTTATCGGCCAGTTCGCAGGCTATAAATTGTCCTTCTGACAATTACCGGTGTGATTTTGCCACAAACCATCCCATTCCATTAAGCTGTTCTCTTTTCGTGAAAAAAATTTGTAAATTCTACCAAATAATAAACAATAGTTCAACCATCAAACTCAGCTATTGCTTTTGCGGGATATAGGACTAGTATAACTAAAACCAGACGATTATGAAGTATATTGGCGCTGATATCGGTTCAATTTCGGTTAATACAATTCTTCTTAATGATCAAAAAGAAGTTTTAGAAGAATATTATGACTATAGCCAGGGCCGGCCATTCAGCACGCTGGAAGCCCGGCTATCAAAAATCCTGAAGAAGCATAATGACATTGCCGGAACCATCGCCCTTACCGGAACCGGAAGCAAACGGGCTTCCGAATTGCTGAACGGAATAGCGGTAAATGAGATTGTCGCTCAGTCGAAAGCGGTAATGGAATTCTACCCGGAAGTCAGGACAGTAATTGAAATGGGTGGAGAAGATTCAAAACTTATCTTCCTGGAAAAAAATGAGGTAAAAGAAGGGATGAAACTATCCGATTTTACCATGAACAGCCTTTGCGCAGCAGGAACCGGATCTTTTCTTGATCAACAGGCTAAACGAATTGGTGTTTCTATTGAAAAGGAGTTTGGCGAGCTCGCCATGAAATCGAAAAAACCGCCACGCATTGCCGGACGCTGTTCGGTATTTGCAAAGAGCGACATGATCCATCTGCAACAAGTTGCCACGCCCGTTTATGATATTATTGCCGGCCTGTGTTTTGCGGTAGCAAGAAATTTTAAAAGCACGCTTGGAAAAGGAAAACCGCTGGTAAAACCCATAATGTTCCAGGGAGGAGTTGCCGCCAACCAGGGAATGATCCGCGCGTTTACGGAAACATACAATCTTGAACCCGGTGAACTTATCGTTCCCAGGCATTTTGCCTCGATGGGTGCCATTGGCGCAGTTTTGTTTGCCCTTGAAACAAACAGTATTTCGACCGGTGAAATTTCGCTTTCAAAACTTACCGAATACCTGAATACCGGCTCTAATGGCTCAGAAACATTGCTCAAATTAAGCGATAGAAAACACAAGCTGATAAAAGATGTTTTTTCGCTTAATGGCCAGAAAGATGTGGAAGCCTACCTCGGAATTGATGTCGGATCGCTGAGTACAAACGTTGTGATCATCGATGAAAATAACAAGGTATTATCGCGGAGATACCTGCCCACGGCCAGCAGACCCCTGGAAGCCATTAAAAAGGGTTTGGCGGAAGTTGGAGCGGAAGTTGGAGATAAAGTGATCATAAAAGCAGTGGGCACCACCGGATCGGGGCGTTACCTCACCGGGGACTTTGTGGGGGCCGATACCATACAAAACGAGATTACTGCCCAGGCCACAGCAGCTATTTCGATCGATCCCGAGGTGGATACCATTTTTGAAATCGGTGGTCAGGATTCAAAATACATCAGCATTTCAAATGGCGTGATCGTTGATTTTGAAATGAATAAGGTTTGTGCCGCCGGAACCGGGTCTTTCCTGGAAGAACAGGCCGATAAACTCGGTATTAATATCATCGGAGAATTCGGCGAAAAAGGCTTATCTGCTGATCATCCGGCTAAACTGGGCGAGCGTTGCACTGTTTTTATGGAAAGCGACCTGAACTCGCACCAGCAAAACGGGACCCCAAAAGATAATCTGATTGCCGGTCTGGCCTACTCCATTGTTCACAATTACCTGAACCGTGTGGTGCGCGACAAACCCGTTGGAAATAAAATCTTTTTCCAGGGAGGAGTTACCAATAACAAAGCGGTTCTGGCTGCTTTCGAGGAAGTGACCGGGAAACCGATCCATGTGCCTCCACATTTCGATATTACCGGTGCTATAGGCGCCGCTATTCTTGCACGCGAATCGATGAATGGTGAACCAAGCCGGTTTAAAGGATTTGAAATCAGTAAAACCAATTACGAAACCGACAATTTTGTTTGTAAGTCGTGTGCCAATCACTGCGAAATAAAACGGGTAAAAATCGAAGGTGAAACAAAACCTTTGTTTTACGGAGGGATTTGCGATAAATATGAATTCGATGACCGGAAAAAAGCCGGGCTTAACCTGCCCAATTATTTTGAAGAAAGGGAAACGCTGCTCACCGAAGGATTTCAAAATAAAACGGAAACCGACCAGATCTCCATAGGAATACCCCGTGCCTTGATGAATTATTACCAATTGTTCCCGTTTTGGAAGACTTTCTTTGAAGAACTCGGTTTTAACCTCATTATTTCTGACGAATCGGATAGAAAAATAATTACAAGTTCTCTTGAAACGATGGTTTCCGAAACCTGTCTTCCGGTTGAACTCGTCCATGGGCATGTGCTTAACCTGGTAGAGAAAAATGTCGATTATATTTTCCTTCCTTTTGTGGTTAACGTGCAAGGCGACAAAGGTAATCCAACCAATAATTGCAATTGTCCATGGGTGCAATCGCATCCCTACCTCGTTAAAGCTGCATTCACCGATCAAAAAATCAGAGATAAACTACTGATCCCTTCACTCCATTTCAGGTATTTCGAAAGAGCGCTGAAAAAAGAATTAAGCCAGTTCTTCAACGAAAAATTCGATCTTCCGAAAGCAACAATCAAAAATGCAATCGATAAGGCAGATCGTAAACAAAAATTATTTGAAAAGAGCATTAAGCTGAAAGGCCGGGAAGTGTTAGAAAACCTGGATGAAAACAGATGGAACCTGATTATAATCGGACGTCCATATAACACAAGTGATCCAGCTTTAAATCTGCGGCTTGTTAAGAAACTTCAGAATATGAATGTGCAGGCCATCCCCATGGATTTCCTGCCGCTTGAAGAAGAAAATATTTTTGAAGATTATCCTGGAATGTACTGGCCCAACGGACAGAAAATTCTTCAGGCCAGCCGTATCATTGCGCGGACCAAAAACCTTTTTGCAATTTACCTCAGCAACTTTCGCTGCGGACCCGATTCCTTCCTGCTTCATTTTGTAAAAAAAGAGATGAAAGGAAAACCGTTTATGCATCTCGAGGTGGATGAACACAGCGCTGATGCAGGAATGATCACACGAATAGAGGCTTTCCTCGACAGTTTGAGTGGATGGAAAATCAATAATGAAAAGGAAACGAAAACTGAAAAAGTTAATACAAGCATTGACGACCAAAAGGAAAGCATCTACGAACGGACCATTTACCTGCCATATGCCAGGGATGCGGTTCATTTTATTTCGGCAGCCAGCCGGAGTTGCGGTATTCCAAGCGAAGTACTTCCGATGGCCGATAAAGAAGATGTAGAACTGGGAAGAAAATATACCGATGGGCAGGAGTGTTTTCCGTTTATCTGCACACTTGGCAGCTTTCTGAAAAAGCTGAAACAACCGGGAGTCGATCCTTCAAAATGCAGCTTTTTTATGCCCGATCATAATGGGCCCTGCCGTTTTGGCGAGTACAACAAACTCCACCGGCAGGTATTCGATAAACTGGGTTATACTGATGCCAAAATTGTCCACCCCAGCAACGAAGATGCGTATGCAAGTATTGCCCCGGGACATTCGGCCAAATGGAGAAAAAATGCCTGGCAGGGGATGGTTGCAGGAGATCTGCTAAGAAAGATGCAGGAACAAACACGCCCGTATGAAATTGAAAAAGGCAGTACCAACCTGGTTTACGAAAAGTATTTGCAGAAAACGATTAAATCCGTAGAAAATAACTGCAAGGGCCTGACTAAAACACTGGAAAATGCAGCCCGGGAATTCAAAGCCGTACCTGTCGAAAACCTTGGAAGTAAACCTATTGTAGCCATTGTCGGCGAGATCTTTATGCGCGATAATCCCTACTGTTCCAACTTCCTGGTCGACCGCCTGGAAAAACTGGGAGCTGAAACCGTAATGGCACCTTTTGGCGAATGGATCAATTATTCCACCATTCGCTTTATTCGCGACAGTCGATGGAAAGGCAATATGAAAAACCTGCTAAAAGCTAAAGTTCAGCTATTCTTTCAAAAGGCGCTGGAGAAAAAAATAACAGGCAGCCTGGAAAGCATATTTAAATTAACACGTGAAGTGGAAGTGGAAGAAATGCTCGAGAACTGTGGGGAATTCATTCACAAGGATTATGACGGCGATCCGCCACTCGCTATTGGCTCAGCCGTTTTGCTGGCTGAAAAACAAATTGCAGGCGTTGTAAACATTCTTCCTTTCACGTGTATGCCCGGAACAATAAATTGTACGGTATCGCATAATCTCAGGCAAAAATACCATGGCCTGCCCTGGGAGAATTTCGCTTACGACGGCACGGATAATATTGGCGTGGATACGCGCTTTGAAGCCTTTATGTTCCAGGTAAAAGATTACCACGAGCGGCAAAAAATCTTACTTCAAAACTAATTAGGGGGTTTTACGTCATCTACTTTACCAGTTATAAGCCGGAACGTTTCGCATATTAAAATGAATGCAAATAAAATTCAGGCACGAAAGTTGTTAATTCTTTTCAAAAGACTTAGCCATGAAAAAACTGTCTACCTTTCTGCTGTTAATTGCAGCCGTTTTTCTCTGGTCCTGCTCGGCGCCGCAATACTTCCACGATCCTTCGAGCCGGAAACGTCAGAAAGAACTTCTGGACACCCGCTCGGCCAATGTTTTTGGCGATGTTTTCATGGGTGTGTCTTCAGTATGCATGGCCGCAGCTTTCGATGGTGAAGTTGAGTTCTACCCCACCGAGCAACATTTTAAAAAATTAAAACTTTACAACCCTACCGGAGACACTATGTATGTAAATATGCTGACCGATGTTTACTGGGATGAAAACAATTATTGCGATTTTATGGATATTCGCATTCCACCCAGAACAGAGTGTAAAGTAATGGTACCCATCGCTGCCAACTACAACCTTTATTTTAGTCCGACGCCCGAAAGCGAAGACGACGAAATGCTGGAAATCTATACTTCTTCAATCAAACGGATCTCCCTAAAACCCGGGATGACTTTACTGGGAGATCGACCTGAATAATCATCAGATCATTTATAAAGTAAATCTTATTCTTTCAACCCGCCTAATACTATTAATTTATTGTTTTTCAGCCTGTACTTTTGTAACTTTATTATTATTCACTAGCCATCCTTCAATTTCGTGTGATTTTCCAGAGCAATTAAAACTAAAAATTAACTGCAATGGAAAAACAAGATTTTATTGATTTTGCCCGGGAAAATCCGGTTTGCTTTATGGCCACCTGCGATGGTGACCAGCCACGTGTCCGCGCCCTACTTCTCTTTTTTGCCGATGATACAGGATTCTATTTCGGCACTTTCGCTCCTAAGAATATGTGTAAACAGCTACACAAAAATCCAAAGGTCGAAATTTGTTTTTACAACCATCCGCACGATCTGCTTGAAGCAAAACAAATGCGGCTGACCGGAAAAGTTGAATTTGTAGATGATCCGGCTCTTAAGCACCGGATTCACGAAGAGCGAATTTTTCTGGATAATATTGCCGGCGAAAACCTCGAACCCTTCGAAGAAATCATCAAAGTTTCGGCCGGCGATCTGCATTTCTGGACCATGATGGATGTTATGCGTGAACCGCAACTGGAACATCTGTTATTTTGAAAAGCAAGTAATAGAACAGCATTCTAATTTGTACTGCGCGATTTGCATCGCGTGTTAGAAGTAAAATTAACAGACCACAGGAGTGTATCCTGTGGCAGCTCAGCATGAAAACTAATTTAATAATTCAAGAATCATGAAACGCTTTATTTCAATCCTTACAGTCATTCTGCTGTTTGGAGTAACATCCTGCATGCAGGATGATTTTACCAGCGATCCGAACCTGGATGCTCAATCCCTGAAAAATGGGATTATTAACACTCTTCCGGGTGGTGCTGAATACGAAATTTCGATACCCCCCGACTGGGAAACTCAAGATCCTAAATATATAATCTTTTACGCCCATGGCTTGCAAGACCCGGGTGAAGCGGCACACTTACCATATGATGAATTAATAGCAGGAAGAACGGTCAAAGAACTTGTAAACGAAATGGGCTTTGGATATGCAGCTACCAGTTATCGTGAAGATGGTTTTGTAGCCGACCTGGCCGTGGCGGATATGCTGGAACTACGGTCTCAGGTTTTAATTGAAGTACCCGGAGCTGAGGATGCTGTTTTAATTATTGGAGGACCTTCGGAAGGCGGATTGGTTACTGCACTGACACTTGAAACACCGAATCATGGTTTTGATGGAGGCCTTTCAATTTGCGGACCGATTGGCGACTTTTATAAACAAATTCAGTACAACGGCGATTTCCATGTATTATTCAACTATTTCTTTGGAGCCGATCTGGCTTCATTAGGTTATAGCACAGGAAGTCCACTTGGTATAGGGGAAGATATAATGAACGAGTGGAGGGCAGGCGTGCTTCCCCACGCCGTAGAACAGGTTTTAACTGCCGATGCACTGAATGGCTGCAAAAAACTCAAGCAACTATTTAAATGTGCAAATGTTACAGTCGACCTGAACGATCCGGAAGCAATGGGAATTGTTGCCGTGGAGTGTTTACGTTATAATATCATGATCACCGATGACATGATTGCTCGATTGGGCGGTGTAGTGCCCTTTTATAACAAGTACAAATGGTACCGGGGTTCTAATAACGACTGGAGGTTAAATCGTTATGTAGATCGTATCTATGTAGATAGCTATAACACCGGGAAAAGTGCAGTTCAGAAATACCAAACAAGCGGACACCTTGATGTACCTTTTGTAACGATCCACACCACCGGCGACCATGTTACACCATTCTTTCACAACCCGGCTTACCGATTGAAAGCCTTATTTGGTGGAAGCAGTTTGTTACATACCGGTATTCCCGTTGATAATTACGGGCACTGTACCATTGAAGAATCACATGTTGTTGCGGGTCTGGGCATTTTGTTTGTAAAAATCGGATTGATGGATTTATTTGCCGTCGACCATGAAGTGTTTTCAACTGAAGAAAGTATAGAAGGATTTAAGCAGATTATGAGCGAAAACTCGGTTGAATTTGAAATTACCAACTAACTAAAGTATCATCCCAGTGGTATTTAGTATTACTAAACGCGATCCTCATAAAACTGCTTCCGGATTGCCTGACTCGTTCAATCCGGAAGTGGTTTTTTGTTTAATAATCACCGTTAGTGAAGATTAACAATCTATATACAGATCAAATTAAAACTAAAAGAATCATGAAAAACTATTTGCAAAAACTGGCACTGTTACTCATGTGCTCAATTTTTTCTTGTCTCGTTTCAGCGCAACAAGCAGAACCATGGGATTTACCCATGAATACGAAATCAAAAAAGGCTGTGGAACTTTTCCAACAAGGTGTCCTGGCTATGAATGATGTGGATTTTGTAAAAGCCACAACTTCTTTTAATGAAGCGCTGAAAGAAGACCCCAATTTTTTTATGCCGAATTGCATGCTCGCGATCTTTAATATGTACTTCGGAAATACGAGCGAATTTAAACAATTCAGTAAAAATGCACTGGCCATAAACAAACTGCCAAAGCATGAAAAGATCATGCAGGAGGCGCTTCAAAAATTACTCGAGAATCCGAAATCGGACGTTACCGCGTACGGGACAGAGTTGGTTGAGCAGTTTCCGGAATCGTTAGCCGCACACCAAATGCTGGCCACCTATCAATCGATCATTGCCAACAATGAAGCAGTACGCGACACTTATCTGAAAATGCTGGATTTAACGGACGACGATGCCCCAATTTATAATATGCTAGGCTATACCTATATGAACCTGGGTAACATGGATAAAGCAAAGGAAGCCTTTGAAAAATATATCTCGCTGGCGCCGAAAAATCCTAATGTATACGACTCGATGGGCGATTATTACATGGCTGCCAAAGATTACAAAAATGCGTATAAGAATTTTATGAAAGCCCATGAGATCAATGAAGCCTGGAGTTACAACAAAGCCATGGAAGCAAAAGAATTAATGGATAAAGAAGCTGTCATGGCTGTTATCAAAGAAGAAACCGACGCCTATTGTGCCGACGATATAGAACGTTGGGCAGCTACCTATGTGCATGATTCGACACTGCTGATTCAGAGTGCATGGAATAATGGATTTGGCATGACCATTGGCTGGGACAAATATTATACGCAAGCTCCGTCGTTCTTCCTCGGACAAACAATAGAAAACAACGAAGTTAAAACCCCTCTTATTATGAAAGTTTATGACGAAAGTGCATGGGTGCTCTTTAAGAACAAAAGCCCGGACAATGAATTCCTGGCAACCTGCTTTCTCGAAAAAAATGACGGTAAATGGAAAATGACGTACAGAAACCTCATCTATCCTACCAGCTACTACCAGCCCGACCAATTTTTAATCACTGCGATCAATTACGCAAAATCGATGGGAAAAAGCGTAGATGAATTCGCGGCCTTTACAGGCGATCAGTTTAAAACTTCATGGAACAACAACTTTGGACTAAATGGCTTTGTTAACGGAGTCAGAAACAACTGGAGTTCGATTGTTAAGAACGAAGATATGAAGGTGCTGGAACAGGATGATAAGCATGCTGTGCTGCAGTTCGAAAACTTTCTGACCGATTTAAAAAACAGCGGCCCATTCTATAATGTCTCCTACGAAGATTACCTCATATTTTTAGATGGTGTGTACCAAAAAATTTCTGATCACCTTGGGTATAGCTACACCCAGGAAAGCATCCCAGACGGCGTTAAAATAACCATCACAAAAAAATAACAAAAGGAGGCTTTATGTCTCCTTTTTTCATTTTCAATTTAACAAAAACCAAAACAGTAATAATCATGAAAAATGTAAAAAGTTTTCTCCGTTTCTTAACCCTCGCGTTCCTCACCGTTATTGTCCTGACAGCTTGCACCCCACAACCCAAAGACCTTACAGAACAAATGAAGACCTACGAAACAGCCTGGAAGGAAGCCTACAACAATGGCGATGCACATACACTTGCCTTGTGTTACACCGCGGATGCCAAATTGTACCCTGACAACAGCGATGTGATTGAAGGACGGGATGCAATTGAAGGATTCTGGAAAATTGCCTTTACAATGGGTATGGCAAAAGCTGAACCTACAACCATAAGTGCCACAGCTGTTGGAAACACGGCGATTCATATAGGAGAATACAAATCATTTACCAAAGACGGCCAAATGATCGACCGGGGAAAATATTTGCTCACCCGACAAAAAGAAGAAGGTGATTGGAAAATCGATAAGCATATGTGGAACTCAAGTATGCCCGCACCAGTTGCCAGGGCGGTAGAAAATGATTCCGTGTGGATTGTAATAAATCCGGTTAAAGCAGATAAAGTAAAGCAATTCGAAGATTACAATTTTAATTATCTGTTACCTACAGCAACGGAAGGCTATCAAGCAATAAAAAATTCGGTACGGTTATTAAAACCGTTGGAGCCCGATGAAAAAGGAATATACAATTATGTCTATTTAATGGATCCTGTGCTTGGAACATACGACATGTTACCGGCACTGGAAGCGAAGTATGGAAAAGAAAAAGCCGGAGAATATCTTAAAATGTTCCAGGATTGTCTGGTAAACGGAGAGCAGGAACTCTATTCAACTGTTCAAACATCATGGTAAAGCCATAAAATCAAAAATCATGAAAAACTTACTACCGATTTTCATCGCAGCTCTTATGCTGGTTTTTCTTTCCTGCCAGCAACATCATGAGCAATCGAACGAGAGCTACCAGGAAGAAGTAAAACAGCAAATCACTGAAATGACCAAACTATATTTGGAAGCATGGGTAAATAAAGACCTTGACTCCTTAATGACTTTTCTCGATGAAGACTTTATTAATATGTTCTATTTTGGAATGTCTTCAGATAAAAAACAATGTCGCGAAGGTTTTCCAAATGTCTTCAATAATTATTCAATTGAAGACTTAGAATACAAAATCACTGAAATTGTCGCCGACCAAAACTATGCTTTTGGAACTATGCTTTTTAAGCAAAAATGGATTACCAACGATAAACAGGATACCATATATTTTGATATGCGATCAATGGGCGTTTACAAAAAGCAAGAAGATGGCAGTTGGAAATTATTTTGGTCGATAGGACAGCATAATCCAAATCTTTAAAATCATGAAAAAAACAGAATTTGACCTGAATGGACCGGATGTAATGAAATTATCCTGGTTACTGAGTAACGGACAGGTTTTTTTACTGACCTGTACAGATAAAGAAAAATCTGTCAATGGAATTATCACTGCTTGCTGGATAACGCCTACTTCTCACGATCCATTATTACTGACAGCATCCATTGGAAATGGTGAAAAGGGTACAGAAGCCTATCGTTTTTGCCATTCGCTGATTAAGGGAACCAACGAATTTGTATTGAACATTCAAACACCTGACCTTACAGAAGCCATATTCAAAGTGGGTACTACACACAGCAACGGGGTGGATAAGTTTGCAGCAAACGGATTGACCCCAATACCCGGAAGTACGATTGGCGCATCATTGATAGCGGAGTGTTTTATGAACATCGAATGTAAAGTAATCGATCAGATTGAAACCGGCGATCACACCGTTTTTGTAGCCAAACCGGTCACAGCTTTTATGGATGAAGATGTGATGGTAAGTGGCAAATTCTCGGATAAATATCACGACAAAAAAAACCAGGTACAAATGTGCGACCTGATAACAATGTGGGATATGTGGTAAATTAAAATAAAGAATCATGAAAAACTACGATTTAGAAGTCAAAGCAAAAATTGCCGAACAATCAAAATTGTATTTTGAAGCATGGCAGAACAAAGATCTCGAATCCACTCTTTCTTTCTTAGATGATGATTTTATAAATATGTTCAGTTTAGGTATGAACCAAACAAAAGATGAATGCAGAGAGGACTGGAAAAGAGTGTTCGACACCTACTCAATTGAAGGCGTTGAATTCATTCGAACTGAATTAATTGTAGACAATAACTATGCTTTTGAAACCGGACTGTTTAAACAAAAATGGATAACGAATGATAAACAGGACACCATTTCCTTCGATATGCGTGGTATGACTGTATACAAAAAACAGTCGGATGAAAGCTGGAAAATGTTCCGTTTGATGGGACAGCAATAACTTACCTCCGCTATCGCTCGATTCTGTCTTCTTCACTACAGTGCGATTCTATGGAGCGATGGTAAAATGTAATAATTAAAAGTAAAATTCCATACGATAAAATCGTGCGGCAGCAATAAAAACTTAAACTCAATAATCATGAAAAACTATTTATCAATTTTAATTGCAACTATCTTATTTGTTGCTGTTTCGTGCCAGCAGCATCATCAACAATCACCTGAAGAATACCAGAATGAGGTACAACAGCAAATCGCTGAATTTGATAAACTCTGGTTTGAAGCCTGGGAAAATGAAGACCTTGATTTCGTCATGAGTATCCTTGATGAAGATTTTCTTAATATGTTCAGTTTTGGCCTGACGGCCTGGGACAAGGAACAATGCCGGGAAGGTTTTAAAGATGTATTCGATACTTATTCGATTGAAGACATCGAATATAAAACCCTTGAAATTATCGCCGACCAAAACTATGCTTTTGAAACCCAACTCTTTAAACAAAAATGGATTACCAACGACAAACAGGACACTACTTATTTTGATATGCGCAGTCTGACAGTTTTTAAAAAGCAGGAAGACGACAGCTGGAAGATATTTCGCTTAATAGGACAGCATAATCCAAATCTTTAAAATCATGAAAAACTCAATCTTTATTTTCCTGCTGATATTGCCACTCTTCTGTTTTTGTCAGGGTGAAAAGTTCGATCCCGAAACCGGGTTTGCAGAAGTAAACAACACAAAACTTTTTTACGAAGTAGCCGGATCAGGTGAAGTGATTTTATTTGTGCACGGAAATTTCGGAGATCATCGTCACTGGGATTATCAATTCGAACCACTATCCAAAAATTACAAAGTTATCCGATATGATGTAAGAGGTTATGGAAAATCAGCAAATCCGGATCCTAAAGAAGTGTATTACGATTATGAAGATATTAAGTCATTAATTGATTTTCTCAAAATTGAAAAAGTACACATTTGTGGTTTATCCATGGGGAGTGGAATTGCAGTTGATTTTGCATTAATGTATCCTGAGAGATGTCATTCACTAATTCCCATCGGCCCCTGGCCGTCAGGCTATGGTACCGGAGAATTTACCAATGATGGAACGAACATGTTGTGGAAGGTTTTTGGTGATGTAGTTAAAACCTTAAACGAAAAAGGCACAAAAGAAGCTACAGATTATTGGTGGACAGGAACAGATTTCGTAAAGACTTCCGTCAGATCGGATCAAACACTCAATGAACTTTTAAAAATGGGATATGATTACGACTTCTGGGGATTTAAAAATCCAAATAAACGAAGCAATCCTTCTCCTCCTGCTATAAACCGATTAAATGAGATCAAAGTTCCAACGCTAATTGTCACAGCAGAATACGATATGGCTCCATGTATAGCAGTTGCCGATTTAATGGATAAGGAAATGATAAATGCTAAAAAAATTTCAATCAAGGATGCAGGACATTGCATAAACATGGAGAAACCGAAAGAATTTAATGCTGAACTGGTAAATTTTATTGAAAGTCTCAAATAATTCAAAATCAAAAATCATGAAAAACTCAATCTCAATTTTCCTGCTTTCCCTGCTGGTTTTATGGGGATGCAATAATGCACCGGCAACACTTACCGATGCCGAAAAAGAACAAATCAAAAGTGAAGTTAAACAAGTTTTCGACCAAGGTATCAAAGCTGCAAACGAACATAATGCCGCAGCTATGACAGAAAATGACTGGAATAGCCCGGACTATATATATGTTTCGAACGGTACACTTATAAAAGGATGGCAAGCTAAATTTGAAACAGCACAAACAATTCACTTAAATCCGGTATACCAATCATTCACCGTTAATTATAATGAAACAATTATTCACGTTATCAGTCGGGAAGCTGCTATGGTGACCGGTAACGGATACTTCGGAAATTTCCCGGCAGAACAAGGTCCGAAGGACATAAAGTTCACAGTCACTTTCCTGTACGAAAAGATCAATGGGAAATGGGTAATGACCGTTGGGCATGAATCAACTCATGAACAATTATTTTAAATAACCAAAATTCAAAAATCATGAAAAACATATTACTAACCGTTGCAATATTCTGTTTCATTCTTACAAACAGTATATCTAATGCTCAAAACAAAATTCCCTATTCTGCTGAACAGATCCTTGAAAAATGCATTCAGTTTCACGACCCGGATGGAAAATGGGAAAATTATTCAGGGGCTTTAAAACTTATAAACTCTTGCCCCGGGGGATTTACCGCCGGCACTGAAATTATTGAAATCAACGTGCCCGAAGATTATTATAAAGACACCTGGATAAAAGGAAACATCACCATCGTTAAGGAAGTTAAAGATGGGAAGATCAGAGTTACTTTTAATGGAGAATCCGCTACAGATGAACAAATTAAAGACTTCGGACTGAACGACGAAAATGTGAGAGGGGCGAAAACCTGGCACTATTATCATTTTGGCCATTTAATGCATTTCAAAAATACCGGTTCCATTCTTCAGGAGAAAGTGACAGAAGAAAATTTTAGGGGAACTCCGTGTTATGTGATCACCTTCATTGGTGATGAAAAGAATGTCTCTTATCCTTTTTGGGCAGGAAAGTGGCAATTTAAAATCAATAAAGAGTCATTTGCTCTTTGTGGAGTATACACGAATGCCTTGATGCCAGAAGGCTGGACCGATGTTTTTGAAGGAGTTCTTGAAATTAATGGAATTAAAATACCAAGAGTAAGAACATATTATACAAAAACAGGTGATGAACTGGTCTATGTCGATCTTTTTATGAATGCCGATGATAATTATTTACTTCCTGAAAAGTATCAAACACATAGCAATACAACCGGAAGTACTATTGGTTTAAAAAGTACCCACCTGTTAAAACTCGAAAACGAAGAAGCCTTAAATAAACTGGAAATGCCCATAAAAGAAATTAATGATGTTCTGGCTGAAATGGGTTATCCCGATTGTGGCTATGTTATCTACAAAGTCAACGATGATTACGAATCGGACTACACACATATTATGGAGGGCTGGTGGTTATCAAAAGAGAATTACGACGAAACACATAACCACCCAAAATACAAGGAAACCTTTGAAAAATACCGCGACTTGTTTGTGACCGCAATGGAAGGTCAGGAATATTTTAGAGTTGAAAAAATGATGCCAAAATTGTATTAACCTAATAATTCAAAAAATCATGAAAAACTGTTTACTAATTTTACTGTTTGCATTCTTCGTACTACCGTTTAATTCAAACGCACAAACTACTGAGGCTCCGACAATGCTGGCCGTATTCGATAACGATGTTCCTCCATCAAAAGTGTCAGAATTTGAAAATGTTGTAAAGGAACAATTACCTTTCATGAAAAAGTATGATCTAAAATGGTCATATTATATCTACCAAACCGATGACAATCATTATTGGTGGGTTTGCCCAATTCATAATTTAAATGAATACAAAGAGCAGGAAGAAGATTGGATAAAGTTCCAATCGCTGCTGGAAAAGGAGGAAGGATTTGTAGGAAGTATTCAGTTTCTGGAAAAAATAAACTCAATAAAACCGATGATCTTCCAGTGGTTGCCAGACGTAACATACATTCCGGAAGGATCATCTCCTAAGTACGACCAACCACAGTTTTTTAACATGGGAATGTGCTACATCAAAGTTGGATTTGTGCAGGAATTCCTGACAAACCAACGCAAGTGGGTGAAATTGTTTGAAGACAATCAGTTACAAGCAGGATGGAATTTCTATGCCGGAGTGATTGGAACTGAAAATCCCTTTTACATGTGGGGAGAAACGTACGATAGTGAGATTGACAGGGCTACGGCGAGAGAAAAGGCTTTTAGCCAGGTAAGTGAAGAAACATCCAAACTTTGGAATGAAGCACTGCAGTACATGAGAAAATTTGAAACTAAAAGAGGCTGGTACCGCCCAGACCTGTCGTATATCGTTGAAAACTAATCAATAATCCAAAAATTAAAATCATGAAAAAACTTATTTTATCATTGGCTTTTGTCCTTCTTACAGGAATAATATTTGGGCAAACCTTCGAAAAAGTAGAGAAAGGAAATCTCGTAGGTGTCCATGCAATAGCTGTTCATCCAAATCCTGATGTCACAGAAAATGAATTTATGGAATATTTTAGGGATAAATTAATTCCAGCTTATGAAGAAAATTTCCCGGGATTGAAAATTTACCTGACAGTTGGGGAAAGAGGAGAATATGCCTCAGGGGCAGAAAATGGAGTAGTGTATGGCCTCTTTTTCGTATTTGATTCAATAGAAACCAGAAATAAATATTGGCCTGAAATGGATGTCAGTTCTGAACTGGCTCAACAAAACTTTGAAAATTTCAGTGAAATTACCGCAGGACTGAATCAACTTGGTTATTGGACAACAATAAATCATACAGATTGGATTATCATTGAATAGCAGTGCACCAGAACAGCGTGTAAAACATATTAACGCTCACTAAAAAAACAACCATGAAAAAACTATGTATTGTTTCAATCATTCTGTTTGTTGCTGTATTCTCATATTCTCAGACCGCCATATCTGTTCCTGAAATTCCTTTGGAGAATAAGTATAGTTTAGCACGTGCATTTATGTACAATAATATGTGTACAGCTATCAATATTGCTAAAACGGAAGGTAAAACGGCAGAAGAGTACGGTATTTTATTAGGAAATCTATATAAAGCATCATGGCCGGAAGAAAAAGGTTTTGAGGAATTTGCACAAGACTGTATTGATCACCTGGTTTGTCTTTCCGGCAGAAGAGACAGCGAAAGACCGTCTGTTGTCTTAACAAATCAATCTGAAAACAAAATTGTATTTGCGGTCAGTGATTTGCATCCTAATTTAGTCGAACAAGGGGAAATGTGGGGAACATCCTATCAAGAACTGATTCAGTGCTGGGAGGCAGTCTATAACCAAATTGCTGAAAAATATAATTTAAGTTATACTATGAAAACTGATGAGAACAAAGTATTCGTCACAATAAGTAAAAATTAAACTATCATGAAAAAATTAACTTTTATAATTATTGCATTTTCATTGTTTGCAATTTCTGCCAATGTAACTGCACAGGAAAAAAACGAACAGCTCTGGTATTGCTGGGAAGAAACCGTAAAACCGGAAATGATTGAGCAATACCTGGAATTAAGCAATGATTTTCTGGAACTATACAGAAGTGAAAATTTCCCGTTCGCCATTTACACATGGCAAGCTCAGCCCTTTGTTTATGAACTTTGGAGTCCAATAAATTCAATTGCAGACATCGAAAAGATCAGTGAGTCTTCAGCAAAGATTGTCGAAAAACTTGGTAGCGAAAAATATGCTGCCTTTAATAATACGAAACTGCATAACCGGGAGTACACTTGTACCATCAAAAATGATTTATCGTATACACCTGCAAATCCGGATCATAACTATAACGAACTCATATATGAGCAATGTAGAGTATTATATATAAAACCGGGTAAACAGAAAGAATATGAAGATGTTCAAAAAAGGATGAATGAGGTGAGAAAAGAAAAAGATTATGGTTGCTGGGTATTTATAGCAAGCGGGGGTTTCGGGTATGAAGAGCCGTGCTACATCGTAATGAACGCAAATACCAATCGCGAAAACTATGGGAAAGCTTTTACTAAATTCCAGGAAGAAAACCAGGACAAATGGAATGAATTTATGAAAATAATTTATCCACTATTACGAAAACCGCCTATTGTTTACGATTGGTATTTATTAAAAGATCTTTCGTATGAACCTGGCACAAATGAATAACATAAAACTCAAATTGCAAGCTAATAAACCAGAGTGGTGGATTTGGGCCACCACCCTGGTTTTTATCATCGCCGCCCTGGCAGGCTGGTCAGATGGATACGATATCGTGATGCTGATCAGCGCTGTTCAGGTTATTTATTTTACCATCAAAGAAAAAAGCCTGCTCGCTTTTGAAACTCAAGTTCGTATTGTTTATTTTGCTTACACACTATTTGGTCTTTGGATAAGCCTGAGATTTTATTTTTATATTCCTTTGCTCTTAGGTACTTTAATGGTTACTTTTTTCGATAAGTGTTCCATTGCCATGGTCTTAAAAAAAATGCCGTGGAATAAAAATTAGCCGTTTATTCAGTATACACTTATTAATTCGATAGATTTATAAAGTAGATCATATGTGTCAGACCTAAAAACTGTTAATAACCTTCTGTTTAATCAACAAATTTACTTTTTGCTATAGGTTTACTTGAACTCTTTTTGTAAATTGTATTTACAACAAGAAGGAGAGGGAAAAATGAAAAATCGAAGATTTAGTAACTGGATCGTTGGCATAATCTTGGCATGCTGCCTGCTGGCAGTGGTATTATTTCCTTACGCATCGGATAACCGCGATATATATAAAGCAATCATTTATACATCCATAGTCATTGTACTTTTTTTGCTCTTGTATTTAATCAAAGTGCATGTTTTCGAAAGCGACAATCACAAACAGGTCGCCGATCAATAAGCTCACCCCCCACTCCATCAACTGTAACACTCAACCTTTCAATTTATCATTCGTTTTATTTTATTATCGGTTTTATTGTTTCATTTTTGTAGGACTAATTTCAATACTATGCAGAAGAACCTGATCTTGCTCGCTGTTGTATTTTTCCTGGTCTCTTCTCTTTCGGCACAGGAAAAGTATGCCATCGTCATTCACGGTGGTGCCGGGGTGATGTCGAAAGAACGTATGAATGAAGATGTAAGGGCTGAATACAAAGCAAAATTGGATGAAGCCCTTGAACTGGGCAAAAAAATGTTGCAGAAAGGCGCCACTGCTACTGATGTGGTGGTGAAAGTGATCAATGTGATGGAAGACTCGCCGTTATTTAATGCCGGCAAAGGTGCGGTGTTTACCCACGAAGGCATGAACGAACTGGATGCATCGATCATGGAAGGAAATACCCTGAATGCAGGCGCTGTTGCGGGTGTTCGCGATATAAAGAATCCTATTAATGCCGCCCGCGCCGTGATGGACAATTCGGAACACGTTATGCTAAGTGGAGCCGGAGCCTCGGAATTTGCAAAAGAACAGGGACTGGAGATCGTACCCAACAAATATTTTTACACCGAGCGGCGCTACCAGTCGCTGCAAGAGTTGCTGAAACGGGAACGCGAACGCCAGAAAAAAGACAATATGGGAACCGTAGGATGTGTGGTCCTCGATATGCACGGCAACCTAACAGCCGGAACATCGACCGGCGGCATGACCAATAAAAAATATGGTCGAATTGGTGACTCACCCATCATCGGTGCGGGAACCTACGCCAATAATAAAACCTGCGCGCTTTCGTGCACCGGGCATGGCGAATACTACATCCGCCTGGGATTTGCACGCGATATCTCTGCACTGATGGAGTACAGCAAATTAAGCGTGGATGAAGCCTGCCGCGAAGAGATCCGAAAGCTTTCGGAGATGGGAGGCACCGGGGGGGTGATCGCCATGGACGCACAGGGCAACATTGCCATGGAGTTTAATACCAGCGGTATGTTCCGCGGATATATTAAGTCTTCAGGTGAAAAAGAAATTGCTATTTTTAAAAACGAATAAAAGCAGACTGTCATCAGTCTATTAACTTCCGGTTTGGATATGAAATTTTTGTTCCCAACTTTCTTATTTGCACTCTTTGCTGTCGCCATCCCGGTGATTATTCATTTGTTTAGTTTTAAACGGCACAAGACGGTCTACTTCAGCAATGTCGATTTTTTAAAAGATATTAAAAAGGAATCGAAAAAACAGTCGCGTCTGAAACAGTTATTGATTCTGGCGGCAAGGATTCTGGCCATAATTTTCTTGGTTTTTGCCTTTGCACAACCTTATATTCCAACCAACCAGGATTCGCGCAAACAGCCCAACCAGTTGGTGGCCGTTTATGTCGATAATTCGTTCAGCATGAACGCCCTGTCAGAACAGGGTCAGCTTTTGGAAGTAGCCCGGAACAAAGCCCTTGAGATTTGTCTTGCCTACCCGAGCGGTACCAAATTCAGGCTTTTTACTAACGATTTGCTGCCCAAACATCAGCACATATTGAACAAAGAACAGTTTATCCAGCAGGTGTCTGAGATACAGGTCTCACCCAATGTCATTCCACTTTCGCTGATTTATAACCGGTTTGCCAATGCACAAACCGGTCTTGACGAAAATACGGATAAGAACCTTTATTTTATCTCCGACTTTCAGCGAACGGTCAGCGACATCGGAAATTTCCAGAACGAAGGGATTTTTAGCTATTACCTGCCACTGGTTCCCAACGAAGTGGCTAATCTTTACATCGATTCGGTGTGGGTGGAAGTACCCGCGCATCGATTAGGACAGGAAGAAACGGTTTATGTACAGATCCGCAACAGTTCGAATCAGGACTACCAGAACCTGCCGGTTAAGTTGTTTCTTAATGATTCGCTGAAATCGATCACCAATTTTTCGGTGGAAGCACAAAAAGATGTGGTGGCCACCATGGCCTACAACAACAATTCCAGCGGACTTCAACTGGGCAGGATTGAAATTACCGACTACCCGTTTACCCACGACAACAACTGGTACATTAGCTACAAAGTGGATAAAAACCTGAAAGCACTGGCGGTTTTCAGCAATTCGGAAGACTCGAGACAGGGGCTGGAATACATTCGCGCACTTTTCGAAAACGACGATTATGTGCTGCTCGATGAAATGAACGAACAGAGTTTGCAAATAAGCCGGTTAAGCGAATACAACACCATTTTCCTGATCAACCTGGAGAATTTTTCTAGCGGTTTTCTGAACGAACTCCAAACCGTGGTCAAAAACGGAACCTCGGTAGTTATATTTCCCGAAATGAGCAACCGAATGACGCTGAATAATTTACTTTCACTGTTCCATGCAACGCAGTCAACCGGGATTGATTCCACGACACAGAAGATTGCAGAAATCGAATTCGAGAATGCGTTCTACAAAGATGTTTTTAAAAAACGCGAACAAAATCCGATCCTGCCGGATGTGAGTGCTCACCTGCGTTTTCAGAGCGTAACCCGTTCTGACGAGATCAACCTGCTGGCTTTTCAAAATGGCGACAAAGCACTTTCGCAACTTAACTACGGCGATGGCAAAGTTTGGATTTTCAGTTTTCCGCTGAATCAGGCAAACCAGGCTTTTGCCAACGATGTAATCTTTGTGCCCACCGTCTATAATTTCGTTTTGAACAGCCTCCCAAGACAGGATATTTCACTTACGGTCGGGCAAAATACCTTTTACGATATTCCCCGCAACAGCGAAATCAACTTGAATGCTACCTTCGAAATTGAAAATCGATTAACCGGAGAGAAACTGGTTCCGAACAATGCGATAACGGGACGGAAAACACGCCTCGATTTTGGCGAACAGATTAACAGTGCCGGACACTACCTGATTGAAAACGATGGAAACATTGTGGCAGCGATGGCATTCAATTACGACCGTAAAGAGTCGGACCTGCGTTACTTCAGCGAGCAGGAACTGGAAGACAGGCTGCAAGAGCAACAACTCAGGAATGCCACCATTGTCTCGGAAGTTGAACGCAATTTCTCGGAAGTACTCGATGAACTCCAGAACGGCAAACAACTTTGGAAACTGGCATTACTGCTGGCGCTATTGTTTATCCTTGCAGAAGTTTTGCTGGCGCGTTTCTGGAAATGATAATCCCTCGTAAGTAAAGTCACTCTCTATCATTTTTTGTGCTTAGAAGGGGGTTGATTAAACCGGTAATGAAATACAGTTTCTGCTTTCTAACACGAAATCTGTCATTGTTTTTTCTGGCTAAAAATTGTATTTCTGCAAAAAAATAAAAATAGAGCACAATGACACAAATGACTTCGAAGGATTACATGGCCAAGGAAGATAAGTTTGGCGCACATAATTATCACCCGCTACCCGTGGTTTTGGCAAAAGGCGAAGGTGTATTCGTCTGGGATGTTGAGGGTAAAAAATATTTCGATTTCCTGGCGGCCTATTCAGCTGTCAACCAGGGACACAACCACCCAAAAATTGTTAAGGCGCTGAGTGATCAGGCTCAAACACTGGCGCTCACCTCGCGGGCTTTTTACAACAATGTACTCGGCGACTGGGAAGAATATATGACCAAACTTTTCGGTTACGACAAAATGCTTCCGATGAATTCGGGTGCCGAAGCCGATGAAACAGCCCTGAAACTTGTCCGCAAATGGGCCTACAAAGTAAAAGGCATTCCAACAAACAAAGCCAAAATAGTTGTTTGCGATGGCAATTTCCACGGGCGTACCATTACCATTATTTCCATGTCGTCCGATCCGGATGCTTACAACCATTACGGTCCTTACACCCCGGGTTTTGTGAATATTCCGTATAACGATCTCGAACGACTCGAAGCAGAACTGAAAGACCCGAATGTAGCCGGATTCCTGGTGGAACCTATCCAGGCCGAAGCAGGTGTTTATGTACCGGAAGACGGTTACCTGAAAAAGGCTGCAGAGCTGTGTAAAAAATATAACGTGTTGTTTGTAGCCGATGAGGTACAGACCGGACTGGCACGTACCGGCAAAATGCTGGCCTGCGACCACGAAAATGTACGTCCCGATATCCTTGTGCTGGGTAAAGCGCTTTCAGGTGGCATGTATCCTGTTTCATGTGTACTGGCCGACGACGAAATCATGCTTACCATTAAACCGGGCGAGCACGGAAGCACCTATGGTGGAAACCCGATTGCCGGTAAAGTGGCCATGGCAGCCCTCGACGTGTTGCAGGAAGAAAACCTGGTGGAAAACGCAGCTCGTTTGGGTGAGATTTTTAGAGCTGAAATGAAAGCGATTGATTCGCCGATGATCGAACTTGTGCGTGGAAAGGGCTTGCTGAATGCTGTGGCGATTAAACCTACCAATGGCAAAACCGCCTGGGATGTATGCCTGGCACTCAAAGAAAACGGACTGATTGCCAAACCAACGCATGAACACATTATTAGGTTTACGCCGCCGCTGGTAATTACCAAAGAACAAATGATGGAAGCCATCGGAATCATTAAAAAGACGTTTAAAGAATTTGAAGCCTAAATCCTGGATTGCGTTTCGGCAGAACGGGATAAAACCATACATAATAATGCGGGGGTTCGACTAATGGTCGGGCCCCCGTTTGTTTTAACAACCAATCTTCTCCTAAGTCGGCTGAGCTTCATAAATAGAACGTATTCAAAACGCACTCCGGCATTTACCAAATCAGCCATAAGATTTGTATTTTTGCAAGTACAAGCGAAGTTTTGAAATGAATCAAAAACCAAAATCCAAATCCGGTGTTCGCCTGCCTGCCGAGTGGGAGCCGCAATCGTTTTTGCAGCTGACTTTTCCGCACGCCAGCAGCGACTGGGCTTCGATGCTAAACGAGGCTACATCATGTTTTGTGGAAATCATCCAAAATACTGCCAATTTCGAGCCGGTGCTTGTGGTTTGTGACAACGCTGAAGAGGTACGTTCCTTTTTTGAAAATACCAATCATATATACTTTGCAGAGGCTCCATCGAACGATACCTGGACACGCGACCACGGCGGAATCACCGTTTTAAAAGAAGGAAGCCCCATCATCCACGATTACATCTTTAATGGTTGGGGCAATAAATTCGAAGCCACCCTCGATAACCAAATCACGCAAAAGCTATTTGATGCGGGCATTTTTCAGGATGTGCAAATTGAATCTTTCGATTTTGTATTGGAAGGAGGCTCCATCGAAAGCGATGGAAATGGAACAATTCTAACCACCTCAGAATGCCTTCTGGAAAATAACCGAAACCCGCATTATTCAAAAGCTGACATCGAAAATCTACTGAAGCAAAACCTTGGAGTTGAAAGGATACTCTGGCTCGATTACGGTTATTTAGCCGGAGATGATACCGATTCGCACATCGACACGCTGGCACGTTTTTGCGATGAGCATACCATTGCCTATGTTGGCTGTCACGATCCGGAAGACGAGCATTTCGAGGCACTGCGTCAAATGAAATATCAATTACAAGAATTGACTGACAGAAATGAAAAACCTTTCCATTTGGTAGAACTTCCAATGCCCGATCCCTGTTTCGACCATGAAGGAAACCGGCTGCCCGCCACCTACGTCAATTTCACAATCATTAATGATGCGGTACTTGTGCCCGTTTATGGCGTTAGTCAGGATAAGGTGGCTGTAAAAATTTTAGAAGGTTGTTTCCCAAACAGAAAAATAATTCCTGTAAATTGCCGGGTACTGATCGAACAACACGGTTCCCTGCACTGTGTGACGATGCAGTATCCGGAACAGGTCGGTCTAAATAAATTAAATATCAAATCATGAGCAAAATAGAAGTCGGAATCATTCAGCAAAACCGTTCAGCAAATAAAGCCACGAACATGCGAAAAAGCGTGGAAGCCATTGACAAGGCCGCCTCGATGGGTGCCGAATTGGTTGTATTGCAGGAACTACACGCCAGCCTCTATTTCTGCCAGGTGGAAGATACCGACTTGTTTGAGCTCGCCGAACCAATCCCTGGAAAAGATTCAGAAGTATTTGCCAAAGCAGCCAAACAAAATAATGTGGTGCTGGTTACCTCGCTCTTCGAAAAACGGGCACCCGGCCTTTACCATAACACTGCAGTAGTTTTTGAGAAGGATGGATCGATAGCCGGCATGTACCGGAAAATGCATATTCCGGATGATCCCGGGTTCTATGAAAAATTCTATTTTACACCCGGCGACATGGGTTTCGAGCCGATTCAAACTTCGGTGGGCAAACTGGGCTTACTCATTTGTTGGGACCAGTGGTATCCCGAAGCGGCCCGTTTGATGGCGCTCGCCGGTGCTGAAGTACTGATCTACCCCACCGCGATTGGTTGGGATCCGGCCGACGACGATGCAGAAAAAACCCGTCAGCTGGATTCGTGGATCACCGTGCAGCGTGGCCACGCGGTGGCGAACGGATTACCGCTTATCAGCGTAAATCGAACCGGATTTGAAGCCGACCCGACAAGCCAGCGACGTGGCATCGACTTTTGGGGAAATTCTTTTGTAGCCGGTCCTCAGGGCGAAATACTGAAAAAACTATCGGCATCGGAAGAACAGATCGAAGTAGTGGAAATCGATCGTAAACGCACCGAAGATGTGCGCCGTATCTGGCCCTTCCTGCGCGATCGCCGAATAGATGGCTACGATGACCTGCTAAAACGATACCGCGACTGAACAAAAAAATAAGATATCTTAACACCTCTTCTCACCAAAATCTAAAAATACACTTAACTTTAACACTTCAACCAACTCAACGCTACCGATGTAACCATAAACTGTATAAAAAAAGTATCATGTTTATTCTGACGTTGATTTTCGGATTTTTATTTGGGCTAATTTTACAATATGCCAGACTTAACAAGTACAACACCATTAGTGGGATGGCCATGCTTGAGGACCTCACCGTGGCAAAAGCCATTGCCGTTGCGATTGGGGTGGGAGCCATTTTGCTAAATATTGAGATCAGTTTTGGACTGGCTTCCTATCACGTTAAACCGCTAGTACTTGGCGGCATCGCATTAGGAGGTATTCTTTTTGGTGCGGGTATGGCAATTTTGGGCTACTGCCCGGGAACACTGGCTGTATCGTTGGGCGAAGGTTCGCTGGATGCACTATTTGGAATAATCGGTGGTTTGCTCGGCGGACTGGTATTTACGCTTTTACTGCCGTCGATTCAAGGAATTCTGGGCCCTGATCTGGGTGCCGTTTCAATTCAGTCGCTGATCGAATCAAAATTCCTTTTCTTTATTTTAATGGCGATCATCGGGCTTGTTTTCGTCGCGGCTGCTTTCTGGTTGCATGGCTTTGAAAAGCAAAAAAATTATCGCTGGCTGATCGCCGGTATTTTGTTGGCAGTGCTGAACACAATCGTTTTTGCGCATTTTGGATCGGATCGTCCAATCGGTGCCTCTACCAGCTATCCATACATTGGTGATGCACTGGCCGGATTAACGCAAAACGATTATTTCGCCAAAATTCAAAAACCCGGGCACTGGGAACTGATCTTTCTGACCGGAGCTGTTCTGGCCGGATTAATCGGCTCGCTGGCTACCAAATCGTTCAAATTAAAACTGGTCCATGAAAACTGGAAAAGATACCGTGGCACTTCTAAAACGAAACGTGCGGTTTGGGCATTTATCGGTGGTTTTATCCTGATTTTTGGCGCACGCATGGCCGGAGGTTGCACCAGCGGACATGTTATTTCGGGTGGCATGCAACTTGCAATAAGTAGTTTGCTGTTCGCTGTCGTCGTATTTACCAGTCTATTACTAACCGGAAAATTGTTTTATAAAAGCTGAATAGAGTTTGGTGCAATACTACAACACAGGCAAATAATTTATGGGGTTTTATTGCTAATCCCTGATTATTTTCCAATCTTAGAAGCACCAATAAAACCTGATAGCCAGATTAAGTAATTATCTATGAAAAATATTCTTACCAGCATTGCTGTGATCGTACTGATGTTTTCAGCCAGAGCACAGGAAAAAATGTCGTACTATTTACCCAACGACGTAACTTATAATTCGGAAATTCCAACACCGGAAGCTTTTTTCCACCAGCAAATGGGCGAATGGCACCTCACCCATGACCAGGTGCTGAACTACATGAATACAATAGCTCAATTGAGCGACCGGGCAATCATTTATGAATATGCCCGATCGCATGAAAACCGGCCGTTGGTTCATCTTGTTTTTACCTCAGTCGGGAATCAGCAAAAACTGGATGATTTAAAGCAATTACATCGTGATTTTTCGGAACCGGGGAGTAAGATCTCAAAAGACGAAGTTCCTTTGGTGGTTACCCTGGGTTACGGCGTTCACGGAAATGAGTCGAGCGGTACCAATTCATCGGTATTAACCGCCTATTACCTGGCTGCCGCACAAGGTGATAAAATTGATAAGTTGCTGAGGAACACGATATTGATTGTTGATCCTTGCCTGAACCCCGATGGTTTTACACGCCACAGCACCTGGGCAAATATGCATCAAAGCTATGCTACCAGCGGCGATAACAATGCCCGACAATTCGATGAAGTATGGCCGGGCGGACGCACCAATCACTACTGGTTCGACCTCAACCGCGATTACCTCTTGCTGGTGCATCCCGAATCGCGTGGACGAGTAGCTAAATTTCATGAGTGGAAGCCGAACATTGTTACCGACCACCATGAGATGGGCGCTAATTCCACTTTCTTTTTTCAACCCGGTGTGCCCAGCCGAAATAATCCGCTCACTCCGGAGAAGAATTATGAACTCACCCATAAAATTGCCGGCTACCATGCGCGTTATCTCGATGATATCGGTTCATCCTATTTCAGCGAAGAACAGTTCGATGATTATTATTTCGGAAAAGGCTCTTCTTATCCTGATGTGAACGGTTCGGTAGGTATTCTTTTCGAACAGGCCGGATTTCGGGGTAGAGTGCGCCAAACTGAAAACGGATTGAAGAAACTTTCCTTTGCCATAAAGAACCAGTTCACCGTAACCCTTTCTACCCTCGATGCTGCAATGAATCTCCACGATGAACTGCTCGACATGCAAAAGGAGTTTTATGAAAGTGCTTTCGATCTGGCCAAACAAAACAGCACAAAAGCCTATGTCTTTGGCAATGAAAACGATCGGGTGAAGACCCAGATTTTCATCGATCTGTTAAACCGTCACCAGATTGAAGTTTATGCGCTGGAAGAAGACTTATCGGCCGAGGGTAAAGATTTTAAAGCCGGCAGCAGCTATGTCGTGCATACAGCACAAAAACAGTATCGGCTGATCCAGTCGATGTTTGAAGATGTGAATTCCTTCTCGGACACTACCTTCTATGACGTTTCCACGTGGACCATTCCTCACGCTTATAATATCGATGTTGTAAAACTAAAATCGTTCAATGGAAGAGAGTCAGATGTTCCGGTGCAGGCCGAAAAAATCGAAGGGAAACTGATCGGCGGGAAGAGTGACCTTGGCTATGTATTCCGCTGGAACGAGTACACCACCCCTGCCGCACTATATACGTTCCAAAAAAATGGTTTGCGAACCAAAGTGGCAAGCGAAAAATTTGCTTTCGAAATTGAGGGTGCAACACAGGAATTTTCTTTTGGGACTATCCTGGTCCCTGCGAACAGTCAGCAGAAAAGCAGCGAAGAGATTTACGAACTGGTTCGTTCAGTCGCCAAAAGTACAGGCGTTGACATCTACGGATTACAAACCGGACTTTCACCCTCCGGAATCGATATGGGAAGCAATAGTTTTGAAGCCCTCACAAAACCTGAAGTTTTGCTTTTTGCCGGTGATGGTACTCGCAGTAGCGACGTTGGCGAAATATGGCACTTATTTGATCAGCGCTACCAAATACCAGTTACACTGGCCGAAGCCGGTAGCCTCACAGGAATGGATTTGCGACGGTATACTACCATTATCCTTGCCGGAAGTTTTCGCCAATGGAACAATCGGGAAATACAAAAACTGAAAGACTGGGCTGAACAGGGAGGTATACTTATCGCCTACCAGGAAGGCGCCCGATGGACAGCAACACACGACCTTGGAAAAACTACGTTTAAAAGCAGTGTACCTGCTGATACTGCCATTTACCAGTCCTATGCTGAAAGGTCAAAAGAACGCAGTCTGAATTACATCAGTGGAGCGATTTTTGAAGCCCAACTCGATGTCAGTCACCCTTTGTGCTATGGCTACACCAATAATAATCTGGCCATTTTCAAATCGGGGACGACCGTGGCAAATTCCCTGGGAAGAAAATATGTGGAACCAGTAGCTTACGCCTCAACACCCTATATCAGTGGCTGGGTTTCGGATAAAAACCTGGAACGAATTAAAAATGCTCCGGTCGTTTCGGTTGAATCCATCGGAAGAGGGAAACTGATCAATTACCACGACGATATGAATTTCCGTGGCTTCTGGCTGGGAACTGCCAAACTATTCTCCAATGCTGTATTCTTTGGAAATATCATCCGCTAGTTCAATCAATAAACGACATGCCATGAAAAAAAGACTTTTATTGTTCATCCTGTTCCTTGCACCTGTTATTGTGGTGGCGCAAAAATTTTCTTCCTCAACACCAAACCAGGTAGTTGAGCAGATAAAACAACATGTTACCTGCGACTGGATGAGTGAAACTGTTGATGTTTTTAAAACCGGTGATCCTGAATTGGAATTGACAGGAATTGCCGTTTGCATGTTTGCCGATATGGCAACGCTACGAAAAGCAGTAGAGAAGAATTGTAATTTTATTATCACCCATGAACCGATCTTTTACAATCATTTCGACAATACTGAAGATTTAAAAGATGATCCGGTGTTTCGTGAGAAGATGGAGTATATCCAAAAACACGATCTTGTGGTATTTCGTTTTCACGATCATATACACATGACAGATCCTGACGGTATTTATGCCGGTATGGTCGATCAACTCGGTTTGAAACCGTATGCAGTTGACCAGTCGTTGGTGCATTACAAGCTGCCTGAACAAACCGTAAAAGAATATGCTGAAGAATTGAAGCAAAAGTTGCAACTTAAAACGGTTCGGGTTATCGGTAATCCTGAATTGACATTTACAAACATGGCATTGATGGTTGGTGCACCGGGTGGACAACGGCATATTAAAATGCTGAGCAATCCGAATGTGGAAGTACTGGTGGCCGGTGAAGCTACTGAATGGGAAACCTACCTTTACGCTAACGATGCCAAAACACTTGGTAAAAACAAAGCAGTGATTTTTGTGGGGCACATTAAATCAGAAGAAGCCGGAATGAAATACTGTGCGGACTGGCTCAAAGGTTTTCTTTCCGGTGTACCGATCCGTTTTATTGAAAACGACACTAATTTTACTACACTGTAAAGGCTACACCTATGACCGGAACCGCAGGTCTGATACTGGTTTTATTGATTTCGGTGCTGTTCATAATTATCGGAACAACCAAATTTAAAATACACCCCTTCCTGGTCTTGCTGCTGGCTTCTTACCTGGCCGGAGCACTCGCCGGACTTACGGCTCCTCAAATTGTTTCAACGATTGCCAGCGGATTTGGTAATATCATGGCTTATATCGGGATCGTGATTATTTTGGGAACGATCATCGGAACCATTCTGGAAAAATCGAATGCCGCCGTGAAATTAGCAGAACTGGTGCTAAAACTTGTTGGTAAACGTTTCCCGGGGCTGGCCATGTCGATTATTGGATACATCATTTCCATTCCTGTTTTTTGCGACTCGGCCTACATCATTCTTTCTTCGCTGAAGAAATCAATCCGGCAAAAAACTGGTAAATCTTCCATAACTTTATCGATTGCCTTGGCAACCGGATTATATGCTACCCATACTTTTGTTCCACCCACACCCGGTCCGATAGCCGCTGCAGGCAACCTGAACCTCGAGAACCAGCTTGGATTGGTTATTATGTTTGGACTGGGAGTTGCACTGGTGGCAATGATCACGGGTTATTTGTGGGCGAGTTACACCGGAAAGAAATATATAACAGCAGAAGACACAGAAGAATTTATACCGGCCGACATTTCATCTATCCGTTTGCCTTCAGGCGCTAAATCGCTGTCACCTGTTTTGATACCGATTATCCTGATCGCCTTCCGATCTGTGGTAACCTATCCAACACAACCACTGGGGAATGGATGGATTTTTAACAGCCTGAGTTTTGCCGGAGAGCCGGTGAATGCACTACTCATCGGTTTAGTTTTGTCATTTTTACTCTTTCCGAAATTCAACCGCGAAACACTCACCGGCTGGATCGGTGAAGGAATTACTGCCGCTGCTCCAATTTTACTGATTACGGGTGCCGGAGGTGCATTTGGCAGTATGCTCAAAGAAACACATATTGGTGAAACGCTGGGCTACCTGCTGGCCGATTATCAACTGGGCATTTTTTTACCCTTCTTTATCGCTGTCGCCTTTAAAACGGCCCAGGGTTCATCTACGGTTGCACTGGTTGCAACATCGGCATTAATCGCTCCTCTTTTGTCAAGCATTGGTCTCGAATCGTTATACGGTAAAGTACTGGCAGTAATGGCAACTGGAGCAGGAGCCATGACGATCTCACACGCTAACGACAGTTTCTTTTGGGTGGTCACACAATTTTCCGGTATGGATGTTAAAACCGGCTACCGAACACATACAGTGGCAACATTAATGCAAGGAACGGCCGCCATGCTATTGGTTTACTTACTGTCCTGGGTTGTATTATAAAGTCATTTTCGTTTAAATGAAATCAAAATGTGATTATAAAGCTCGTACAATAGAAGCAATAACTTTGATAACCTGAATTCAAAAAATTACCTTAGAAGAAAATTAAAGCCGTCCCTTTTCGGGGTATTTATTAGAAAAATGGAATGAACATCATACTAAGCATAGGAATTTTAATTTTTGCAGGTTTTATACTGGGTGAATTAGCCGAAAAGATAAAACTCCCGCGCATTTCGGGATATATCCTTGCTGGTGTTCTGCTCAATCCTGATCTGCTGGGCATTGTGTCGGAAAAATTTGTGGAGCATACCGACCCTTTACTTACCATTTCACTCTCCTTTATAAGCTTTTCGATAGGTGGTTCCTTATCGGCCACAAAACTGAAGAAAACCGGGAAAAAGATTTTATTGCTTACCCTTGCAGAAGCAATGTTCGCGTTTCTGGCAGTTTTTATATTTATTTTCCTGAGCCTCCAGTTTTTTATCACCATCTTTCACTCAGTTTATGCGAACATTGCAATTAGCATGGTGCTGGCATCGCTTGCTGCACCGACCGATCCTTCGGCGACACTGGCCGTCATTCACGAATACAAAGCGAAGGGCGAAGTAAGTTCATCGATGCTTGAAATTGCCGCTTTCGACGATATTGTGGGAATTGTGATTTATACCCTGGTAACGGCATTTGCCGCCTTTTTTATGGGTAAAACCGATGTGGCTTTTGGGGCGAGCATGCTTGATATGCTTATTGGAATAGGCGGTGCCGTTTTGACCGGTGTCGTAGTTGGATTTCTTTTCAATTTTCTGATTAAATGGTTTCAAAAACAAACGGAAGGCTCGCTAATCGTGCTTACTTTTGGGTTGGTACTGCTGAGTTATGGCATTTCGGAGTATTTTGGATTCGAATCGCTGCTTGCAACACTTACATTAGGTGCGGTAGTTGTAAATTCAAATCCCCTTGCTGATAAAATTCTGCAGTTAATGGAACGCTACACCGACGAATTGATCTTTGTCGTATTCTTCACACTTTCCGGACTGCATTTGCAACTGTCGTCGATCGGAGGCAGCGCGGTATTAATCATCATTTACATTTTGGCAAGGGCAGCGGGTAAATTCCTGGGAATATATACCGGTGCAACCTTATTAAATTTCAGTCCTAAAGTGAAAAAGTATGCTGCAGGCGGTCTGCTTCCGCAAGGCGGTATAGTAATTGGACTGGCATTGCTTATTGCCAATGAAGACATCTTCGATAAAACAGCATCAATGCTCATTGGAATTGTGATTGGCGCTGCCCTGATACACGAAATTGCAGGTCCCATTGCTTCTCGTTTCTCCCTAAAAAAAGCCGGCGAGATTTCTTGAGAATCAGTTAAACATTTAATTTAAATAATTTACATACGCAATTAAATGTAATATATATATTGCATTTTGTAATTTTTATATTACATTTGAGTCGTGGAAAATATAAAACTTAAAATAGCGAGGATAGAAAAAGGGTACTCACAACAGGAACTGGCCGACCTTGTTAGTGCTACCCGTCAAACCATCGGACTGATAGAAAAAGGCAAGTACAATCCCTCACTTAACCTTTGTATCAGGATTTCACAGACGCTCGATAAAACTTTAAATGATTTATTTTGGTATGAAGACAACGAATAAAAAACCATTTCTAAACATGGATGAACGCAACAAACAAATTGCGTACAAGATTATCTCAATCATGTATTTTCTTACAATACTTGCCATGCAGGGAGTTGTAATGTATCGTCAGTTTGCTTTGGGACAGGATTACAGCGATTTTGAAGACATTGCCATAATTATGACGGTTAACTCCGTTTTTCTGATCAGCGCTTTACTCTATTTTGGAGCTATCCCCATCCAAAAACTAAAAGTGAAGAGCATATTGCTACTTTACCTGGGATTCGTTGTATTGGGTAGTTTGTTTACCTACGCCCGCTACAATATTTTTCAGCGTCCTGGGCTTTCATTGCAAGAGCTTTTTAATAAGCTGATCATTATCGTTTCAATTACCGGCATGTTGATGGGTTTTTGGATTATACTTTCATTGTTGGGAAAAAAGCGCACAGAAAAAGAATTGGAATAAATTAAAATATGTCATGACTAAAAAAACCGACAGATCTAGAGGGCTGCTTTTCGCGGGAATCACCATTATTGCCGTTGGAATAACGCTAATGAATAACTTGAAACCTTCAACAAGCTTGGGAATAGTGTTAATCGGAATTGGTGGCCTGTTGTTCTTAGCTGCGATTTTAGCGAGAAAAAAAGAGGTGGAAGAAAACAGAAAACAGTGAATACTCTGATTTATTCTATTTCGGCGACAATCAAACGCGGCTGTCCTTTCACGCGATCACGCTGAACTTCGTAATCGCGTGTGTAACGAATTACTGAAACGCCCTGATTCATATAACCACCATATTGAGAGAACTTTTCGAAATGATATTTTCCCTGAATCAGATTGGTATGAAAATATGGCAGACAGTCGGTGAAATTACGTCCGTAAGCCGCAAGCGCCTCTACAAAGTATAAGGTAACATCATACCCCTGTACACCAAAATTAGTGGGTTCGGTTCCAAAATTACTTTTAAACCTTTCGATAAAATCGATAGTTTGCGGTGCACCGTAATCGATCCAGTAAGGGGCGACAAATTCAAGTTTCAGGTTGTGGTAATGATCGAGTTGGATGCTTGTGTAATTCGGGAAGCGATGGGTACCAATAAGGGTAATCGAAAAATCGCTTGCCAGGTTATTGACATTCGATATTGCTATACTCAGTTTCCCTTCGTTTGAAGACGGTATGTAAACAACATTCTCCTTGGTTTTCGACATGATACGACGCAAACCAAAGGGTCCTTCTTTTTGAAAATCATAGAAGGTAAAATTCACCCCTTCACGTCGACTCATCAAGCCGGCATTTACAAATTTTTCCTGCAAGAGTTCAACTACTCTTCCTTCCGGAGTACCTGTATATTCACCATTTTCCAGAATAATAAGGTTACTGTTATAATATTCCTCTGCGACCATTTCAGCAGTTTGGACAGCAAGATAATCACGTGTGGGGTTCACCTGAAAATAATACGGGTTGTTGTTGATGAGATTGGATTGCGAAGCCAGCGGTGAAACCATTGGAATACTGTTCTTTGCTGCAACCATAGAAACTTCGCGTTGTACATCGGGATAAATCGGTCCGATAATAAGATCCATTTGCAAAAATTCAGGATCACTAATGTATTTACGTATTGAATCGGCACGCTGTTGTGTGTCAAATACCTTGAGTTCAACATTCACTCCCCTTGCCTGCATACGTTTCATGGCTAACAATACGCCTTCATAAAACTGGATAAAATTCTCCGAGTTGCCGTAAAATTTTTTGAACTCTTCCTTGCGCTCAAATTCTATAGTAGTGTCCTGCGATGTGGTATCAATTACATAGGCATTTACACCATCGATCAGCAAAGCTTCGGTTTCACTTGCCAGAAGCGTTGTGTCCGTTATCAGATCCTCACGATTCAATGTGTCGTTGGCTTCAAGAAACAAAGGCAGAAATAAAGCAACTTTGTACGATTTCGCTGAATGTATACCGGTAAAATCGGGCTGACATCCTTCCGGGATTTCGACGGTAAGGTCCACTTTGTAAAAATCTTCATCGGGTTCCGGGAGACTCTCCGTCTCATCACGAATGACGACGTTGTCACCTTCGGTGTCCATGAATGGTTCTTCCATTTTAACCGGGATCAAAATAGTTTCACCATACACCAGATTACGGTGTTCGAGTACCGGATTGTATTTTTTTAGATCCAGAATGCTCACACCAAATTCCCGGGAAATACCATACAAAGTTTCTCCTTTCTCCACATAATGCTCCTGAAAGGCACTGCTGTTCACCGGCCTAACCATCGGCTTTTCTTCTTCTACTACAGGTATTTTTATTACAGCACCTGCTGGAAATCCGGTATTCAAGATGGGATTCAGGGCTTTGAGTTCTGTTTCCGAAACCCCATAACGCCGGGTGGTTCCCCATAGTGTTTCACCCGATTCAATAATGTGCTCAAAATATTTGCCGTCGTAAGTTTTTGCGGGCTGCTCTGCTTTGGTTGCAGCAGTTGGAAGATCATTCTCAGGGATGTAAATTATAGCACCGGCTTTTAGGTTGGCGGCATTCGGATTTAAGCGCAAAATATCCTGTTCCGAAACATGGTATTTTCGGGCCAGCGAATAAAGGGTTTCGCCGGAAGCAACCTGGTGACTGATCAACCGCTTTTCTTCATTTGCTGTTTGAGAATCAGAGGATGTTTTCTCTTCGCTGATCTGCTCTGCTTTTTCAGCACTCCAAAACGGTATTTTTAAAATCTCACCCCGCTTAAAACGCTTGGCTTCAGGGTTGTATTCATACAACTCTTCCACGGTAATTCCGTATTCTTTGGCAATGAAATATGCCGTTTCTCTTCGGGATTTAACTTTGTGTACTGAAAAACCATCAGGTTTGCCTTTCTTTTGATCAGGACCGATTGAAAGATCTGCACCTTCTTTTAAAGGTATTTTCAAAATATCACCAATACTTGGTCCTTTACGAATTTCAGGATTATACTTTTCAAGTTCTGAACGGTCGACATTGTATTTCTTAGTTAACGAATAAATTGTCTCACCTGTTTTAACCTGGTGAAGCACAAACTTTTCTCCATCGATCACCACAACTTCGTTTTCACGGAGGTTTTGTGCATTCACCGGATCAATCGATAAAAGAAAAAACGAGAACAGTATTGCGCTCAGAATTATCCTCATGAATAAGTACTTTGATAAATCGATCCAAAAATATAAAATAATACCCAACCCAAAAGGTAAACGCAGCAATTAGAAGTTAATTTTACTTAATCATTCGACCTGGCAGAAAAGCGCACAACTATTTCGAAAAGCTGTTATTTTGAAGCCAAAATGCAAGGCTTTTGAGACGATATTTTTACTTTTGTGGATTCACCACCATAAAGCAATTTGAATGCAGGAAAAGATTTTGATCCTCGACTTTGGATCTCAGTATACACAGTTAATCGGAAGGAAAATTCGTGAACTGAATGTTTATTGTGAAATTCACCCGTTTAACCATCATCCCGAAATCGATAAAAGTGTGAAAGGGGTGGTACTATCGGGAAGTCCGTATTCGGTACGCGATAAAGATGCTCCCCACCCTGATCTTTCCGAAATTAAAGGAAAGCTTCCCGTGCTTGGCATCTGTTATGGAGCCCAGTACATGGCACATTATTATGGTGGTGAAGTAGCTCCGTCGAACACCCGTGAATACGGACGCGCCAATCTTGGCTTTATTGATCACGATAGCGAACTTTTCAAAAATATCAAACTACATACTCAGGTATGGATGTCGCATGGCGATACGATCGTAAATCTACCAAAAAACTATAAGGTGATCGCTTCGACAGAAGACGTAAATTACGCTGCCTACAAGGTTGATGATGAAAAAACATGGGCGATCCAGTTCCATCCTGAAGTGTATCACACCATTGAAGGAAAGCAGTTACTGCAGAACTTTGTAAGCGATATTTGCGGTTGCGAACAAAACTGGACCCCCGATTCGTTCGTAGAAACTACTGTAATGGAATTAAAAGCCCAATTAAGGGACGACAAAGTGGTACTTGGTCTATCCGGAGGTGTAGACTCGTCAGTGGCGGGTGTTTTGCTAAATAAAGCCATAGGAAAAAACCTGACTTGTATCTTTGTTGACAACGGTTTGCTTCGCAAGAATGAGTTCGAAGATGTGTTGCATTCATACAAAGACATGGGATTGAATGTAATCGGTGTCGATGCCCGTCAGAAATTCTGGAACGACCTTGCCGGCGTATCCGATCCTGAACAAAAACGAAAAATTATCGGGCGAAACTTCATCGAGGTTTTCGACGAGGAAGCCCATAAAATTCAGGATGTGAAATGGCTGGCACAAGGTACCATTTATCCCGATGTAATTGAGTCGGTATCCGTAAATGGCCCTTCGGCTACTATCAAATCACACCATAACGTTGGCGGGCTTCCAGAAAAAATGAAATTGAAAGTCGTGGAACCATTAAAGCTGCTTTTTAAAGACGAAGTACGCAGAGTTGGTAAAGCCCTGAACATCAAAAAGGAATTGTTGGGACGCCATCCGTTTCCGGGCCCGGGACTTGGAATCCGGATTTTGGGCGACATCACCCCGGAAAAAGTACGCATGCTGCAGGAAGCCGACTCCATCTTTATCAATGGATTAAAAAAATGGAATTTGTACGATGAGGTATGGCAGGCCGGTGTCATGTTGCTGCCGGTTCAATCGGTCGGAGTTATGGGTGACGAACGTACCTACGAAAACACCGTGGCGCTGCGAGCCGTTACCTCTACCGATGGTATGACAGCGGATTGGGTGCACCTTCCATACGATTTCCTGGCAAAAATGTCGAACGAAATTATCAATAAAGTCAGAGGAATAAACCGTGTGGTATACGATATCAGTTCGAAACCGCCTGCAACAATTGAGTGGGAATAGTTGTTAGGTTTTAGATACAGATTGAAACTATAGGGTTGTTGAGTAAAATTTAGAGATCATGAGAAACATTTCAGTGAAGCAGGTAGGAAATTTTGGATTTAGTATAATGCTGGCCGTGTTTTTGGCTTTTCCTGTTGTTCGGATTTCAGCACAGGAAACAGTTCAGGAAAACCAGTTAAAGTTTGCCCGTTTATTGCGTTTAGTCGACGGTTACTACGTAGATTCGGCAAACGTGACGAAACTAACCGAAGATGCAATCGTTCATTTGCTAAGCGAGCTTGATCCGCATTCTACCTATATTTCAAAAGAAGAAGTGGATAAGATGAATGAGCCGCTGAAAGGCAATTTCGAGGGTATTGGCATTTCGTTCAACATTTATAAGGATACGCTGCTGGTAACGACAACCATTGCAGGAGGTCCGTCTGAGAAAGTTGGGTTACGGGCGGGCGACCGTATTGTTGAAGTGGACGGTAAGAACATAGCGGGAATTGGCCTGAAAAACTCGGATGTTTTCGATATGTTGCGGGGTGATAAGGGCACGGAAGTCAACCTGAAAATTTCACGTCGTACCGAACCCGAACTGCTGGAGTTCAAAATAATCAGGGATAAGATCCCGATTTTCAGCCTCGATGCTTCCTACATGATCGACGAATCTACAGGTTACATCAAACTCAATAAATTTGCAGCTACCACAAACGATGAATTTGAAATGGCGATTAAGGAACTCAAGCAAAATAACCTGGAAAACCTGATTCTTGACCTTCGGGGAAATGGTGGAGGTTATTTGCGCACGGCGATTGAAATTGCTGATCAGTTTTTGGAAGATGATCAGTTGGTCGTATATACCGATGGTTTGAACGACCCTAAGCGGGATTACGATGCAAGCACCAAAGGCGAATTTAAAAAAGGAAACCTGATCGTTTTGGTAGATGAAGGTTCTGCCTCGGCCAGCGAGATTGTTTCCGGCGCCATACAGGACTGGGACCGCGGATTGATTATCGGACGTCGCTCATTCGGAAAAGGACTGGTGCAAAAACCATTTTTCCTGACCGATGGATCAATGGTCCGTTTAACCACTGCACATTATTACACACCAAGTGGCCGTTGTATTCAGAAACCTTATGACGAAGGCCTTTCGGAGTATCGAAAAGACTATGCCAATCGAATGACCAACGGTGAAATGTTCAGTGCCGACAGCATTCATTTCGACGATAAACTGAAGCACAAAACATTGTTGAATGGAAGAAATGTGTACGGAGGTGGAGGCATAATGCCCGATATTTTTGTTCCGCTTGATACTTCCCATCATTACAGTTATCTGAATAAATTGCGTCGCAAAAATGTTACTTACAATTACGTGCTTGACTTTGTTGACGCACATCGTGATGAGTTAAAAGCCGAATACCCCGAATTTGAAGCTTTTAATAAAAACTTCAAAATTACAGATGACGTGATAGCTGAAATTGTAGAACGGGGAGAAAAAGAAGGTATCGAGAAAAATGAAGAAAGTCTTGAGTTTACCAAAGAAAGTTTAAAAAAAGAACTGAAAGCGTATATTGCACGCGACATGTATTCGCGTAATGACATGTACAAGGTGCTCAACCGCGACGATGAAGCGATCTTAAAAGCGATTGAAGTACTGGATAACCAAAAAGAATACAATAACCTGCTGGTAACAACCGAATAAACGAATATGATTGCTCTCATTCTGGAATGGCTCCTGGGTAATAAAATTGAATTACTGGGAGCCATTCTTGGTATATTATACATTTTCTTTTCGATCAGGCAGAATATACTGACCTGGCCTACCGGTCTGCTCACCTCAGCATTGTATGTGATCGTTTTTTCCCGGGCAAGACTTTATGCCGATATGGGCTTGCAGGTGTATTATGTCGGAATCAGTTTGTATGGATGGTATTTTTGGTTACGCGGGAAAAAGCCTGCCCAAAAGAAACAGGTTCCGGTTCGGATTACTACGAAAAAACTAAAAGGAATCTTGTTGCTGGTTTCCTTGATCCTGTATGTAATTATTCTTTATATTTTGCTGAATTTTACCGATTCTGATGTTCCCTACATGGATTCGCTTACTACGGCGTTAAGTATTGTTGCCACCTGGATGTTGGCAAAAAAATATATCGGACACTGGTTGATCTGGATTTTTGTAGATGCCGTTTCAGCCGGATTATATGTGTACAAAGGTTTGTGGCCAACCGTAATTTTATTTACTATTTACACGGTTATGGCCATTCTGGGTTACCTCGAATGGAAAAAGGATTTAAAAAAAGAAATTTGAAACACCGACCAATAATAATCGCAATTACCGGTGCTGAGTCCACAGGGAAAAGCACACTTTCCGAAGCACTGGCAAATTATTACAGGGTGCCTTTCCATGGAGAATATGCACGCGACTACATCCTTAACCTTGGCCGAAAGTATACATTCGAAGATGTAGAATTTATAGCCCGGAAACAGTTGGAACAATACAATGAATTGGTAAAGTCTGACAAACCGTTGGTGATCCTGGATACCTGGTTGGTGATTACTAAAATCTGGTTCGATGTTGTTTTTGATCGGATTCCGGAATGGATTGAAGAAGCGATCCGAATACATCCTGTCGATATGTTCCTGGTTTGCGATATCGATTTGCCCTGGAAGGCGGATGATGTAAGGGAGAATGGCGGAGAAAATCGATTACAGCTTCAACAGCGATACATAAAAACTATCGAAAATTACAACTTCCCTTATCGTATTGTTGATGGAAACGAAAATGCACGTCTGCAAAATGCCATCAAGGTTATCGACAGACTACATAAATAAATCAACAAAAACTGTATTATTTCGTTTTTTACTGTGTAATAGTAAACGATTGTATTTAGCTTTGTTTCAGACAAGAAATTATGACAATTTTGGAATTTGATAAACGAATAACGGATACTGTGGAGCAACTCAGCGATCCTGAATCGTATAAACTGGTTTGCCACGAACATCTCAAGGGAGAACCACTTCCTTCGAACAAAAACATTGGAAGAATCATCGACCTCGTACGCGAGATACTTTTCCCGGGCTATTTTGGCAGCACCACACTGCGTGGTGGAACCACCAAACACTACATGGGTGTATACATTGATGAACTCTTCCAGTTATTGAGTGGTGAAATTCTGGCCGGAATGTGTTTCGATTGTGAGGATGAATCGGAAAATAAAGTAGAAAAACACAAATCCCGGGCCGAAAAAAGCACCATTGCATTCATCGAATTCCTGCCGGAATTAAGAAGTTTACTGGTCAAAGATGTAGAAGCCACATTCTTGAATGACCCGGCTGCGAAGAATTTTGGGGAAGTAATTTTTAGTTATCCCGGAATACGCGCAATTACGAATTACCGTCTGGCGCATAAATTATTGCAGTTACAAGTGCCATTACTACCGAGAATAATTTCTGAAATGGCGCACAGCGAAACGGGGATCGACATTCATCCACGGGCGCAAATCGGCGAAAGCCTAACCATCGACCATGGAACGGGAGTAGTGATCGGCTCAACTTCGATTATAGGAAACAATGTAAAGATTTACCAGGGTGTCACACTTGGAGCAAAAAGTTTTCCGCTGGATGAACATGGCAACCCGATTAAAGGAATTCCGCGACACCCAATCGTGGAAGACAATGTGGTCATTTATGCCGGAGCAACTATTCTTGGACGCGTAACGATCGGAAAAGGCTCCGTAATTGGGGGAAATGTCTGGGTAACCAAAGACCTGCCCCCGCAATCGCGTGTGGTTCAAAAGCGTGCGAAAGACCTGCCTTTCACTGATGGTGCTGGAATATAACTAAATACTTTGCTGATTTGAAAGACTACCAACTCATTGCAAAAACCTTTGCCGGACTTGAAGATGTACTGGCCAAAGAAATAAAGAAAATAGGCGGCAAAAATGTTCGTCGCGGTAAAAGGGCAGTATTTTACGAGGGCAACCTCGAAATGGTTTATAAATCCAATTACCACCTGCGAACAGCCATTCGCATTTTAAAAGAAATTGAACGCTTTCAATTCAAAAATGTAGATCAATTCTACCTCAAATGTAAAAACATTGATTGGACCAAATACTTTGGCCTTGATCTGCATTTCAGAATCGACAGTGTAGTGGTCAATTCCCGCGATTTCAAAAACTCTATGTATGCTTCGCTAAAAGTGAAAGACGCCATTGCCGATCACTTTCGGGAACGCTTTGGAAAACGACCCGACGTTGAAACAGCTGAACCGGATATCATTATAAATGTGCACATCTTTGAAAACAGTTGCACCCTGTCGATCGACAGTTCGGGAGAATCATTGCATAAAAGAGGTTACAGGGTAAAACAGGGTGAAGCACCCTTAAGCGAAGTGCTTGCTGCGGGAATGATATTTTTAGCCGGTTGGTATGGTAATTCCGATTTTATGGATCCCATGTGCGGATCAGGTACATTGGCTATCGAAGCAGCAATGATCGCCTACAACATCCCCCCGGCAAAATTCAGAAAAGAATTTGCATTCCAGAAATGGAACGATTACGACCAGCTTCTGTGGGACCGCATTACCGAACCGCAGCCGCCACGTGAATTCCGCCACAGTATTTATGCCGCTGATATTGATGGCGGTAACTTGCTCAACGCTCAAACAAATGCACGACGGGCATTGGTATTTAATAAGATTAAATTTCAAAAATCGAATTTCAGGGATTTACAATCAGAATTTAAAAACGGAACCATTGTAACGAATCCGCCCTATGGAGAACGATTGATAGAGGCTGACTTAAACGGGCTGTATGAAATGATCGGAGAACGACTGAAACATCAGTACGCTGGTAGCGAAGCCTGGATTCTGAGTGCCGCGCTTGAAAGCATGAAATACATTGGATTAAAGCCGGCTACCAAACTGGATTTGATGAATGGTGCACTGAAATGTAAGTTTAATAAGTATGAATTATTCCGGGGTAAACGAAAGGGATAAATGAGTACCCCACTAAAAACACCAAAAGGGAATTAAAACGCGTCCCGTCTTAACCCCCTGTACTAACAACTTAATTGGTTCTGTATATAGGCTATTCTTCTTCGAAATCAAAAACGTCTTTTGGACGTGATTTAGGTCTTGAATCCAATCCACCTTTAATGGTGTTCATTTCTGCGTTGGTCAATACATCAAAACCTAAATTTTTGAAAGTATTTTCTGTTGTTTGTCCCTGTACCCTTTTCATCATTATATAGATTGATTCGTTAAACTTTATAAATACACATTCACTTATATATTCTGAAAACAGCAAAAAGGTAACCCCCTATATTTGAAAAAAATTAAAAAACTTTAAATTTGGTATCGAAAATCAATCTCAATAATGGCCAGAGCAGGAACTTTTATATTTATTCTTTTCCTTATAATCCCTGCTTTTTTATCAGGTCAATCAAGGGATTCTTTGTGGTTTCGGGATAGAGCCAGAGAACTAGCTAGAACAGGAATGATTCTTAACAGGGAAGGTAGAAATGTCGAAGCTTTGGATACTTTTAAATTGGTTTTAGAATACCGCAAAAAGGTCTACGGCAGTGAAGATTACATGCTAGGCGCCGCATATTCTGCAATTGGAATTGCATATTTCAATTTAGGTCAAAACGAAAAAGCCCTCCAATCTTATCAAATGGCGGAGAATAGTTATTTGATGCGAAACGACCCAAATCTTACCTCACTCGCAAGATTATATCGAAATATTGGTAATGTATACAGGTCAAAACTTGATTACAGGAATGCATTAAAATACTTTGAACAAGCTCGAGATATTTTTTTAAACCAAAATCCAATAGATCATATTGATCTTTCTGATGCTCAATATGCAATTGCAGAGATTCACAGTCTATTAGAGGAATATGATGTGGCGTTTAATATACTACAAGAGAATATCTCTCAAACTGATAGTTTCAATCAAATTTATTATTTGGAACTAATTGCAATAATAAATCAAGAAGAAGGTAATTTCGATATTGCCAATCATTATTATCGTCAAACAATTAGTTTAGTAAATGACTTTTATGGACCAGATCATATCCAAACTGCAATAACATATTTGAATTATGCCGAGTTCTTGACTGTCGCGCAAAGAATTGATGAAAGTGAAGAAAATTTAGATTTAGCGTATAAAATCATTAGTCAATACCAAAAAAATAAAGGAATTCAACTATCACGTTATTATGAGTTCAAAGGACGTTTATTACAATCCAAGCCGATTGCAACCCAAAACTTGATTAATTTCCGGCAACAAAGAAAGCAAAATCTTATAGAGGCAATCGAGTTTTATACTAAAAGTCTTAATGCATTATATACCGGAAATGGGGAAGTTGAAATTGAACATTTAGAAATCAACAATAACCTTTCTTTTACCGATTGTGTGATCTTGCTAAAGTCTATGGCCGATACCTATAGCGAAATGGCCTTACTTGATAAAGAAGAAAAAGATAATTTTTATGAGGAATCGTTGGAGGAGGCTTTGCGTTATTACAAAGTGATTGGCGGGTTAATTCAACGAGCCAGAATGGAAATCTCGAGCGATGAAAGCAAAATCCAACTGGCTCAACTGGAATATTCAACTTTTGAAAAGACAATAGAATCGGCCTATTTGGTGTACGATCTGAATAAAAAAGATGAATACCTTGAACTGGCCTTTAACAATTCAGAACAACTCAAGAGCAGCGCCGTTTTTGACAAGATATCCACTGATCTGGCACAAGAGAACAGCCTCATTCCGGACAGTTTGGTGGAACTGGAAAATAAACTCAACAATACGATCTCGATCTACAACGAAAAAATTTATGAGGAAAGTAGTCTTGAAGAACCCGACTCTCTGCTGATTCAGGAATACAACGACAAAGTTTTTGATGCCAGCCGGCAACGCGATGAACTCAACCGTTACCTGGAAGAAAACTATCCCGATTACTACGATTTGAAGTATTCAAAAAAAATGCTGTCAATTGACGAGATCCAGCAACAGTTACAAAAAAAGGAGGCCGTACTGGAATACGTTTTAAACGAAAGCGATTCGATATCGGAACTTTACACTTTTGTGATTACCAGGGATAGCAGGGTTTTTCATCGTCAGTTGATTACAACAGAGATGAAAAATTCGATGGAGTATATTTTTAATTTTATGACCACCCCAAATTATCTTTTCACTCAAAATGAAGAGTCAAAGCAGTTCTGTCTTTCAGCAAACGACATGTATACTCTTCTAATTCAGCCTTTTCATAACCAGATCAAAAACAAAAACCTGACCATCATCCCCGATGGCAAACTAAATTACATTGCTTTTGACGGATTACTGAAAACCATTCCCGACATGGGACAAATGATCGATTTCTCGAAACTCGATTACCTTGTCAGAGAGTTCAATGTGAACTACGCCAATTCGGTGAATATACTCATGAAGCACCGTAATTCTCAACGCAATCTGAGAAATCGCATTTTAGCTTTTGCCCCGGAATATCATTCCGAAAAAATAGAATTGTCAAATGCTTCATATACTCTGATGCCGCTGCCGGGCGTACAGAAAGAAGTGGATGCCATTGCCAAAACGGTTACTACAGATATTTATCGGGGCAGTGCTGCCACCGAAGAAAATTTTCGTCAACTAAGCGCACGCTACGACATTCTTCACCTGGCCATGCACGCCTATATTAATGATTCGTTGCCGGCTTACTCAAGGTTGGCTTTTTCTCCTGTCGATAATGAAGAAGACCTGCAAGAAGATGGCTGGCTGAATACGGCCGATGTTTATAATCTTGATCTGCAAAATGTTAGACTTACAGTATTAAGTGCCTGTAATACTGGGGTTGGAAAGATGCAAAAAGGAGAAGGATTGATGAGTCTGGCACGCGGTTTTCTTTATGCCGGTTGTCCATCCATTGTAATGTCCTTATGGGAAGTGGAAGACAACGCCGGAACACAAATCATGACTTCTTTTTACAAAAACCTGAAAAGTGGAAAAACCAAAGACGAAGCGCTTCGATCAGCTAAAATCGAATACCTGGAAAATGCGAACTCACGACTTGCACATCCCCACTACTGGATGAGTTTTAAATCCATCGGTGATAATTCTCCTGTTTACACTAGTAATGATATCTATTTCTTTGCACTTCTTATTCTCCTGATAGCCGGTTTTTCAATCGATCAGGGAATACGAATGAAAAAAGCCCGCCGCAAACGGCAGGCTTCCTGAATGTGTATTACGAATCAATCTATTTCCTTGAATGTGTATTTCGTTTTTTGATTCAATTTATTGAAAGGTGAATGTGTATTTATAAACCGAATCAATCTTTAACGATATGCTTTTATTTAAGTGTGTACCTTAATTTCCTTAGTACGGCCCTGGCATCTTTCTCGTAGTAACCTTTTCTGTCGATTACTGCCAGCAATTCCTGTTTCGCTTTTGCCTTTTCATTCAGTTTCAGATAACACAGTGAACGATACCATTCCGCTTCTTCGATGAACAGGTTGTTTGCATGATCGATCACTTTAGTATAATCCTCAACTGCTTTATCCCATTCCTGAAGATTTTGGTAACTCAATGCCATATAAAAATCTTTCACAAAAGCTTCGTTATCCGTAACAGGGGTATTTTTCAGCAAATTAATGGCACCCAGATAGTTTTCCTGCTGGTAGGCTATTCTTGCTGTTTGAATGCCGTCGAGTGCAGTGGTTGCCGAACGTTCTGAGGCCCAGGTTGGACTCTCGAAATATTTGTCGTAAGCTCTATCCACTGATTGCATACTTGTATTTAATACGCCGATCAAACCAACCAATACAATGATCATTGCTACGCTGTTTCTCCAAAAACGTGTCGAATGCACGTCAAATCGTGGCATAACAATCGATTTAACTTCATGCTCTTCTGCCGATTTTCTGGCATCTCCCAGACTGGCCCGCAGCGATTGTACATCTTTTTCTCCGATGGCATTGTTAATTTGCTCACGCAGGGCAACTTCGGCCATCAGATCCGTGTTTTCCTTTAATTCAGCGCTGAAATCCTCGAGCAACTCTTCTTCAAGCAGTCCATCGATAAAATCTTCGATGCTTCGCTCACTGACATTCCATGAAGTTTCGGTTTCCATGATGTTTTTCATTTCATCCCTCAAATTCATGATATCTGTTTCCTCAAGAGCGTTTTCAATATCTTTATGCAGGCCTACTTCATCCAGCAGGGCACTGTTCTGTTTTAATTCAGCTTCAAATTCAGCAAGTATTTCATCCCCCATCTCACCATTCAGGTAATCGTCAATTTCTTCAACTGAATACTGAGGTTCAACGGATTTTGCAACTTGTTGCAAGGTTTCACGCAGGTTGAGGATATCGGTTTCAAGAACGGCTTCTTCCAGCCCTTCCAACCCTTCCATATCAAACCCGTTCATGTCTTCTTCCACTTGACCGGTATCCGCACCGTTGCGTTGTTCTTCGTAGAAACGATGAACATTCTCGTTCGACGTTTTTTCGTGCTGATAAACGTGAACTTTAGGCATAGATTCGAAACTGTTGATCAACTCTTCGAAGGTCAACTCATCTTTCAGTTCTTCAATCTCGCTCAACTCTTCGAGCAAGGCAAATGAACCATTGGATGGGCTTTCAACTAAGTTTTCTTTGTGGATTTCTTCGAGGGTTCCCTTGAGGTCTAAAACATCCATTTCCAATACGGCGTCCTGAATGTCTTTGTGAAGTTGCACTTCTTCTCTTAGTTCTTCGTTTGTGGCTAACTCTCTTTCAAACTCTTGTTTTTCTTTTGCGTCCAATAGATTGAGACAGTAGTCTTCAATGCGTCCAAAAAATTCTGCTTTAGGTGTCATCTTCAAGTATCTTTTTAAATTCTGTATCTTGCTTTATACGCTTGATAAGCAGTTCTTTACACTTGTATTTCCGGGTTTTTGCATATTTCTCTGTTTTATACCCCATAATCTTTGCAATTTCTTTAAGCGATACTTTTTCGAAGAATAACTGTAACAACTTCTGGCAATCAGAACTAAGGGTTTTAAAATGTTTCTGATATAAGCCGTACTTTTCGTTTTTATCTACCAGTTCAACCAGGTTGTCATCATATAGGTCTTCCTGGTAGGGTAACGAATCGTTCAGTTTTTCTCTTTCTATCCGCCTTTTCTCAAGTTGCTTCAACCATAGAAATCTGCAAACCGAAAATAAATAACCTTGAAAAGAACTTTTTTCGAAAATTAAATCGTTTTCTTTTAATTTTCTATAAATTACGATTATAGCTTCCTGAAATACATCACTGGCATCATCTTCACTTCCTTGGTTTTTCTTAATGAAATAATTTACTTTATAATAGTACTGTTTGTAAATGTACTGTAAAATTAAATTATCATGTCTTAAGATTCCTTTCAGGATTTGCGCATCCGTATAACTTATCATGTTCTACTATATTATTCGATTAAAAGGCAAAAGGTAACCCTCTGTTTAAAATTATTCTATTCACAGTTTTATTAACATGTCGACTATCTCACAGCGATTTCGCTTATAGACAACACTTTACATTAATTGCTAAAGATAGAAATTATATTAAAAACAAGAAAAATATTGGAGAAGAATTGCGGAGGAACAAAAAAACAAAAAGGACGGGTTCAATAACCCATCCTTTTCTCATTAAACTAACTAACCTAACTAAACCTAAACTTATGAAAATAAACGTACTGCAAATATAAAAGCGTGTGTGAGATGTGACAAAAAAAAGTTGTTAAATCATGTTAAAGATTAAAATAACTTAACATGTATGTTTTATTGCGCTACAAAGGTATATTCGATGGTTCCCGATTGAGGTTCAGGAGCATTGTTATCGCTGTTAAAAACTGTCCGGGAAGCTGCTTCCTGTGCATAAAGAAATATTTGTCTATCGCGAATCGATTTATTTTCTCGGGCATTAGCCTGAATCACTTTTCCACTGCGATCGACTTTAATATCCACAATCACGGTTCCACCCCCCTGGGCCAGATAAACCGGCACCGGCAAGCGAATGTGGTAACGATTGTCGAGGTAATATTTTATATTACTTTCACCGGCATAAATCACATTTTTTATTGAATCCCTGTCCATTCCTTCAGTGGTTTCAACAGGCATATCAATTTCGCTCAGGTCAACAGTTTCTTTCGAAAGATTATTATCGACACTGGAACGAAGCTGACGGGCTTCCTCAATTTCACGCATGTATTCACTGTCAAAAAATTCGTCGGTCGAGGTGGTGGTATTTTCAGAGGCAGTTTGATTGGAAGCCACATTGCTGCGGTTCAACTGATCAGAACCGGAAAGTTCTTCGCCTTTATCTTGTTGCACTTCTTCAGGCAGTTCGGGTTCTGGAAGAAGATCGGGGAATTCGATTATTATTGCTTCTTCTTTCACGTTCCCTTTTATATCCACATCAGCGAGCAGGAACGCAGAAAAAAGCAGAATATGAAAAACCAGTGTACCCATGACACCGTATATATTCCGTTTGTATAATTTGTACCATTTCCGCACGTAACAAAAGTATAAAATTAACTTCTATAAAACCGGCAATTTTAGCAGGCGCGAAATGGAGACTTTCATTTTATTACATCCAATCCGGAAACGTCCACAATCAAAAAAGGCACTGCGCTAAGCAACACCTTTCAAAATATTCTGAACATTCAAATTTATTTTGTGGCTACCAGCATTGCCCTGAAATAGCCGATTGATTCTGCTATCCCCATAAACGGATCATCCATATTTCGCTCATGTTCCAGGCTGACAACTCCGGTATATCTCACTTTCCGCAGCATTTTCACCAGTGCTGGAAAATCGATAATACCCCTTCCGACTTCTACAGAGTAACCACGTTTTGTATCGCCGGTTACATCTTTCAGGTGCATATCGAAAACACGTGTATGGTATTTTTCAAGATCGGCCACCGGATCTTTTCCGTTACGGGTATCATGACCAATATCGAGACACATGCCAATCCTTGGATCAAGGTTTTTTGTCTTTTCCCAAACTTCATCGGCATCCTGATAAATATCCTGATCCGGACCGTGAAGATGGATGGCAAAAGTAAATCCGTATTCTTTTACTTTTTGATCGACATAGGGAAGCAATTCGTAATTCGGTACACCCACTATCAACTTCACCCCCACTCTTTTTGCATAGTCGAAATATTTATCCACATCTTCTTTCGATCGCATATAAAGCGGCCCAACACCATAACCGGAAACGCCATACGAAGCACATTTTTTGTGGAAGGCTGCAATTTCTTCATCTGTACTTTCAATCGGTAGATGAAAATCCTTGATGCATAAATAATGCACATCGCAGCGCTTCATCGTTTTTAAGGCAGTTTCCAGATCGAATTTTACGAAAGTATATCCAGCCATCCCAAGTTTAAATGCTTCTTTTGTTTCGGGAGCCGGTTGCGGATCGGGTTTAATCTGATCTTGTGCAAATCCCACTGCAAAGAGCAGTGTGGCCAAAATTACAATTACTGATTTTTTCATAAATTAAATTTTAGTTCTGCTTTTTTCAAAATTAGCAAAATCCCTTGTGAAGCTCAATTTTCCATGGATTTATTAATTGTCGTCTTAACGATCAAGTTTCTTTTGCGCCATAACATCTTCGGAAACCAGGAAGACAACAGGTTTCCCGGAAATAGGATTGGTACGTGTAACAACGACCGTTTTATATACTTCCTCAATATCCTGGTAGTTGAGAACCTCAGACGGGATTCCCATTTTTCGTAAATGTCCATTATCAAGCATAATCAGCGAATCGCAATATTCACCCGCCAGGTTGAGATCGTGAATGATCATCAGAATGGTAAGTTTGAGATCGTGGCTTAATCTGCGAATCAGGTTCAGTATTTGCACCTGGTGCGAAATATCCAGGTGAGAAGTAGGCTCATCCAGCAGAAGCAGTTCGGGTTCCTGTGTCAGTGCCCGGGCAATTCCGGCCAGTTGTTGCTCACCGCCGCTCAAGGCGTTCATCGATTTATCTTTCAAATTATCCACACCGGTAAGCTGCATGTATTTCTCAGCAATGGAATAATCCTCCTGACTTTCGAAGAACTGGAACTGTCGCCGGTATGGAAGACGTCCCATCAGTACATATTCCTCCACAGTCATGTCGCCCGATTCGATACGCTGAGTAACGATAGCCAGGTTTTGTGCACGTTTTCTCAAGTTCATTTCATGTATAGACTCGCCCTTTAGCACAGACTTGCCGCTAAGCGGTTGCAGTTCAGCCACAATGCCTTTGAATAGGGTTGTTTTTCCAGATCCGTTCGGCCCGATGATACCTGCAAATTGACCTTTGGGAATATCGAGACTGATATTCTCAAGGATAAAACGGCCGGGATAACCACAGGAAAAACGCTCTATTTTAAAAAATGAATCCATGCTGTTATGAAGGTCTTAATTCAGTTTGAAATGTGATTTCGATCGGCTCAGTACCGCAATAAAAACAAGTCCGCCAACCAACCCGGTTATCACACCAATCGGCAGTTCGTTCGGAGCGATGACAGTGCGCGCTACGGTATCACTCAGGACCAGGAAAATTGTGCCACCCAAAAAAGATCCGCCCAGCAAAACACGATAGTCGTTACCGATTATCAAACGTATAAGGTGCGGAACTACAAGCCCTACAAAGCCTATCACACCGGCCACTGCCACGGCAATACCCGTTAACAGCGAAGCCAGAAAAAACAATAGCCGTATTGTAAGACTGGTATTTATACCGAGGTGTTTTGCTTTGGCTTCGCCTAATCGTAATGCATTAAGCGGCTGGGCAAAAAGATAAGTCAGAACAAGCGCAGCAAGTGCTGAATAAAGTGCAATACGAATCAGAATCATGTTCGATTCGTCCAGCGAACCCATGACCCAGAAAACGATGCTTTGCACGTTATCGGTATTGGTTGTCGACATTAAAAACATCATAGCCGATGACGAAACGAAACTCACCATCACCCCGATCAGTAACATATTATTGATGTTCAAACCTTCGCGTTTTACACTTAAAAAATACACAAGGAAAAGCGTTATTACTGCTCCGGCGAAGCCGAAAAGCGGCAGGGTAATAAATGAAATTCCACCCAGTCCGGAAACAATGGCTATGGACACCCCAAGCGCTGCACCGCCGGAAATACCCAGTGTATAAGGTTCTACCAACGGATTTCGGTAAATGCCCTGCAGGATGGCACCCGACAAACTTAATCCTCCGCCAACAGCACCAGCCAGTATCAGCCGGGGGATGCGGATCTTTGTAAGGACTGCATATTCAATCGAGCTATTATCAGAGAGTATCGAAGGAATGTCGAAAAGACCGATCTTTATCTCGCCCGAAGCCAATGAAATAGCTACTGAAACAATGAGCACTATTATTAGTGCCATTAAAAACAAAAGCCATTTTGTATTCCTTTTCCTCATTTTTTTGTTCTTAACGATCATTCCTCTTGCTCAAAAAACCATACACATCCTCCAGCGCGCTGACAAAATTAGCGGGTGTCGGACTACACGATGTTTTCGAATCGATCAGGAAAAGGTCGTTATTTTTCACTGCCGTGATGGTATCAAAGGTGCGCCAGATCTTCATTTCCTCCTCTCCAAAACCACCCATGGTTGCAATTATTATTACATCCGGATTACGCAACAAGACACTTTCTCGACTGATCGTACCTTTTGAAAGTCCAGCTGCGATATTTTCTGCATTACAGATGCTCAGGTAATCATTCATAAAAGTGTTTTCGAGTACTGTAAATACCGGGTTGGCTCCAAGCTGAAAAAAAATCTTTCGGTGTTTCAGTTCCGATGACAGGTTTTCAATCTCCTTCACCTTCTTTCGGGCTGCTTCAACCACTTCACCTGCTTCCCTTTTATTGCCGATAAGCGAAGCAATGTGTAAGGTCTGATCGCAAATCTCATCAAAGTTGCGGGGTGAATCCATTACTTCCACCTTTATGCCTAACTTTTCCATGGCAGCAATATCCTGGGCTTTGGTAAGTTTCATAGCCAATACCACATCGGGCTGTAAGGCAAAAAGTGCTTCAATATTCACGTCGACAGCATTCCCAACCTCTGCCACATCGTCATTTTCAGCAACGGAACAATAGCTGGTACATCCCACCAATTTATCTTCTGCACCAATCAGGTAAATAATTTCGGTTACCGATGGAGCCAGCGAAACGACGCGCCTAACATCTTTGGCATAATTTGTATAGGCCAAAACAAACAGCAAAATCCAAATGAAAAAAAAGCCTTTGGCTGTCATTTTTTAATTATTTAACCCGGAAAAAAGCAGAATCATCCGAATGATTCCCGAAACTCTATCCCCGAAGTTCGTTCATCAAAATATTCCAATTGGCAGGTTTTCTGGCTTGCCTGTTTCATCGCTGCCTTCCCATCCGTAAGCCAACGGATAGTGGCTGCAGTGCAATGAAGCGAAAGTGGCTTACAGCTGCGGGTACAGCTCCGGAATTTCCATCGATTAGAGGATCACCGGATTCCCTTTTATGCATACGCATCACCAATCGTGTACAAAGGTAGCAAAAAGATTCTTTGTTGTTTCAGCCAAAACAAGAACTATATGCCTCTTAAAAAAACAGATCTTTATCCCGGTCGCCAAAGAAAATACCGGCATCAATTCGAATCCGGTCGAGGAGGTCGATCAAATCCTGGCTGAGTTTCCAGGTCATCTTTGGGCTTTCGATCAATCCCCGATCGAGGCATTCCATTACATGCTCCGCTTCGTACTGGTAGCCCCAACCTTCGCGGTGTTGTTTTGGAAGTGTTTCGGGCTCTTCACCTTCTTTCATAATGGTAATGTTGGTTGGTGTGAACCACCGCGGATTCAGCACCAGGTAACCTTTTTCACAGAGATATTCGGTTTGCGTAGGAGAATGAGCCGCGAAACTTGAAGTGAGGTTTGCCATTTCACCATCCTTATATTTAAACAGGATATTAATGCTTTCTTCCGATCCGGTGGGGCTGAAGTCGGCGAATGTTTTGATCTTATCCGGAACACCCAGCGAAGTAAGTGCAGCAAAAACGGGATAAATACCGATGTCCAGCAGCGAACCACCACCTAATTCCACATTGTACAACCGTTTTTCTTCGATAAAAGGTGCGTTAAAAGCAAAGTCGGATCGCACTATTTTAAGCTTACCCAGATCACCTGATCGGAGAATTTCCATGGCCTGCTGAAAACTGGGCTGAAACATGGTCCAGAAAGCTTCCATTAGAAAAGTATGGTTTGCTTTGGCGGTTTCGATCATCTCCTTCACTTCTTTCCCGTTCAACGAAAAAGCTTTTTCGCACAGAACAGCTTTTTTATGATTGAGGCAAAGCAATGTATGCTCGTGGTGGTGCGAATGCGGAGTTGCTATGTAAACCACGTCCACTTCCGGATCCTCAACCATTTCTTCGTAACTTCCATATGCTACATCGAATCCCCATTCGTTGGCAAAATCCTGTGCACGTCTCAGGTCACGCGATGCTGCAGCATATAAATTGGCATTCGGTAACAACTTAAGGTCGCCAGAAAATTTATGGGCAATTTTTCCGCAGCCCAGCACAGCCCAGTTGTAAGTTTTTTTATTTTCCATAATGGAACAAACTATTTTTAAGGTTTGTGCCCAAGTTAATACTTCCCTCGGTTTTTATCAATCAAACGATTTATGCTTTCAACACTCGCGGCAGAACGCTGACCGTCTTCCGGTGTATTCAGGCAGTAATCGGTCAGTTGATCAATTGTTGTTGTAGCCACGTGCATGCGGGTATCAGAAGAACCGTAATAGATAAAAACCTCATCGTTCTCGTTTCGTATCCAGCCATTTGCAAATAATACATTCGAAACATCACCAATGCGTTCATCTCCTTCGGGTGCCATAAAATATCCACCGGGTTTGGCGATAACTTTAGAAGGATCTTCAAGATCGGTCATAAACATGAAAAGCGTATAGCGCAAGCCGGCCGCACAGGCCCGAACACCATGAGCCAGGTGCAACCAGCCTTTTTCGGTTTTCAGCGGTGCCGGCCCCTGGCCATTTTTCAGTTCTTTTATGGTGTGGTATATCTTCTCGTCGATAATAATTTCTTCGGGGGCTTCAGCATTTGTAATGTCATCGACCAGCGCCCAGCCGATGCCGCCACCAGCACCAACTTCAATAAAACCATCTTGCGGGCGGGTGTAAAAGGCATATTTCCCATCCACAAACTCGGGATGCAACACGAGGTTACGCTGTTGTCCGTGGTGCGAGATAAAATCGGGTAAACGCTCCCAGTTCACCAGATCTTTGGTTCGCGCAATACCGCCACTTGCCGTTGCCTGCGAAGTATTGCTGGCAGGCGCGCTTCTATCTTTCCGCTCGGAACAGAACACACCATAAATCCAGCCATCTTCATGTTGCGTCAGGCGTATATCATATACATTGGTCTCCGGATTCTTGGTTTCGGGCATGCTAACCGGACGTTCCCAAAAGCGCCAGTTATCAATACCATTTGGACTTTCGGCTACAGCAAAAAATGACTTACGATCCCAGCCTTCCACGCGCACCATCAGCAAATACGTGCCATCGAGATATATTGCTCCGCTATTAAATGCAGCATTAATACCGATTCGCTGCATCAAATACGGATTACGATCATAATCCATTTCGTAACGCCAGTGCAATGGTGCATGTTCTGCTGTTAAGATTGGACGTTTGTAACGGTAATATATCCCATTATAGTTTTTAAATACTTTTTTGTTCTTCTTTCCAAGGAGCTTTTCATGTTCCTTTTTCAATTTGAAAAGCCGTTTATCGAATTGTTCTTTTGTTGGTTTCATTTAGAACGGAATTTAGATCTATATCATTCATGCGTGCGCTTAAATGCTACTCTTCGGGCAGGGTATCCCACCAGGTTTTTTTCAGGATGAATGCACAAACCAGCGTGATCGCTATAGTAATCCAGATCGGGATGGATTCCTGCAAAACCACGTATATTGGAAGTGCCACCAGTGCTGTCTGTGCAATGGTTCCGACTACAACATTCAGCATATCACGCTTAAAGGTTTTATTCGGAACAAAACCCGGATTCTCATTCACCACTTTATCACGAATCGGTCCCCAGAATCCCCATGGCTTTACTGATCGATAGAAAGACTTTAGTGTATCCTCATCCGTTGGTTTGGTGAGCAATGTACCGAGTATGGCACCGGCCGCCGAAATGATCAGCAACCACGGAAAATAATACAGATCAAGTGTTTCTGAAAAAACATACGGGAAAATCAGTGCAGGAATCAGTCCGAAAACCATTCCCCAGAAGTAACCATAACCGTTAAAACGCCACCAGTACCATTTCAATACATTCGAAACAACGTAGCTTCCGTAAAGCGCAGAAACGATCCATTGCAGTACGCTGTTCACATCCTGTGCAAAAACGCCGAAAATTATGCTGACGATCACCACCAAAATGCCGGTGGCGTAATTCATATTTTTGATCTGTTTGTTACTGGCTTCGGGTTTCACGTAACGCAAGTAAATATCGTTGACAATATAAGCCTGTGCTGCATTCAGCGTTCCGGCAAAAGTAGAATTGAAAGCCGCGAGCAAACCCGCCAGCAATAGTCCCATAAAACCAACCGGAACAAATTCGGCTATAGCTGATGGTAATATCTGTTCAAAGTCGATCTGACCTGCCACCAGTAAATTCAGTTTATCGTAGTATAAAATGGCGAGGATCGCAAATCCGGCAATCATAAAATAACGGATCGGCATCAGAACAACAGACACAAAACCACTCATTTTTGCCGCTTCTTTTGGCGATTTTGTGGACAGTATCTTCTGCATATCATAAGTGGGCGCTGGTCCGGCCAAAGACACCAAAACTCCTTTAAATACCATCATCATAAAAAAGATGCTGAACAGGGAATATCCATCACTTGCGATTTTGGCATTCACCTCATCGATAATACCGGTCCAGTTCAAATCATGCAGGTTCCATCCGAAAAACGGCGAGTGCCATCCCTCAGGAACATTCAAAGACTCCACTGTCAGGGCTTTCATAGCAAGGACACCGATCAGGATAGCTGATATCGTCATGATTATATATTGAAGCACGTCTGCCCAAACGATACTTGTCATTCCACCGAGCACAGCATAGAAAACGGCAAACATGGTAAACAGAATACCATAAATGTGTGGAACATATTCGAGTGGTACTTGGAACGGAATATACGGCGCAACAATATCCCATGGAATAAATATCATTACGAATTTACCCAGTCCAATAAAGCCGTAAGCAAGGTAGCCCAGGCACATGATGAGTGCAAAAACCACAACCACCCCGTGCGAGAGGTTACTGTCGCGCGAACGCCCAAAACGGGTATTGATCCACTCGGCTCCTGTGGTCACTTTCGAACGCCTAAGCCAGATGCTCAGAAATACCATTAAAAAGATTTGGTTAAACACCGGCCACAACCAGGGAATCCAGATACTTTTCAAACCATAAACAAAAAGTAAAGTAACCAACCACATGGTTCCCGAAATATCAAACATACCGGAAGCATTGGAAAGTCCCAGCATGTACCAGGGCAATTTATTTCCGCCCAGTAAATAATTTGATTTACTTTTTTGAGCTACCTTTTTCAACACCAGCCCAATGATTACGGTGGAAAATAAATAGGCAAAAATGATGACGATGTCAATTACGTTTAGTTTCATAGACGGAGTCTTAGAATTTCTGATTTAGTTTGATCGCCCAAAGCGATCCAGTTCCGGTTTTCAGCATGTAATAATACCTAAAACCAGCAACAGAAACAACTCGTTTTGGTATTTTTTGTAATAATTACAATAACATTCTATGAGTCGCTCAAAACAAATTAGTCGTTTCCCGCAAGGACTCATAAATATCAAGAAAACAAAAGGGCTGAAAATTAAATTTCGTATTTTCGCCTCAAAATTTGCATTATGATTCAGAAAGTGGGTTCACTGGTTATTTTGATGCTTGTAATTCACCTTTTAGGATGTAGCTACTCTCCTTCGAAATACATTACCAATAACGGAACGGTTTACGGTACTTACTATAACATTAAGTATGAAAGTACCAACGGAAAGGACCTTCAGGAATCGATAAATGAAGAACTCAACAGGCTGAACCTCATCTTTTCGCATTACGAAAAAGAATCGACAATTTCTAAGATCAACCGAAATGAGCCTGTACAACCGGAACCTGAATTTATCATCTGTTTCAACCGGGCAATGGAAATCTCGGCTATTTCGGGAGGTGCATTCGATATTACAGCCGGGCCGCTTATCAATGCCTGGGGTTTCGGACCGGAGGAGCGCGCCAACATGACACCCGAAATGGTAGATTCATTAAAAGCATTTACGGGGTATCAGAAGATCCGTATAGAAGACGGCCAAGTCGTAAAAGAAAACCCTTCCATGCAATTGAATATGAGCGCTATTGCAAAAGGATTCACATGCGATCTCGTGGGTGACTTACTGGCACAAAAAGGTTGTGAAAACTACATGGTCGATATTGGCGGCGAAGTGGTTGCCAAGGGGATTAATGACAAGGGAAAAGTATGGACGATCGGAATTCGGGAACCTAATGAGGATCCGTTTAACAGCGATTTGAATGCCGCTATTGAACTCCCCGATCATGCACTGGCCACATCAGGCAATTACATGAACTTTTACGAGGAGAACGGAAAACGTTATGCACATACCATTGATCCTGCAAGTGGTTATCCGGTTCAGCACAGTTTGTTAAGCGCTACCGTCCTGGCCAGGGACTGCATGACGGCTGATGCTTTTGCAACTGCGTTCATGGTGTTGGGAAAAGATGCCGGTATTGAAATTGCCTCTAACATCAGCGACATAGAGATTTACTTTATTTACGTTGATGAGAACGGGGATCACCAGATATATATGTCAGATGGATTTGAACAGTATCTGAGAAGATAGCATAAAAAAAGCCGGTTACTTACCGACTTTGAAATCTGATGCCATCGACATCTTTTTAAATTTTACTTCGCGCCAGGCATTTCGTTGTTCAATCTTATCCTGGGTTTGTGCACAGGAAATTTTCTGCCGTTTCAAATACCTGTTTCCTCCCACATGAGTATTCACAAATTTTCCTCCTTTCAGAAAAACAACGCGAACTGCCATTCCAAATATACCTATGGCGACCAAAGCTATTGCCAACAATATTACTTTCAAAATTTCCATTTCCTTTTCCTCCCTCAAATTACGCTGTGCAAAATTATATTATATCTCCATTTAATCTTTAATTAATTAACTTATTTAACGATGATTTGTTTTGATTCGTCTAAAATTTCGGAAAAACAGCTCAAGAATTTGTAATTTCATGGTTAAAACAATAAAAAAACAAGTGTCATGGAAAAACATGTAAACGTTGTGGCTGCATTGCAAATTGGGTTCAGCATTTTGGGTGTCATAATTGCGGGTATCATATTTGCCATCCTTCAGTATGTGGGCGATATTGTAGATGACCACGAAGCAGAATTAGTTTTAACCATCGTTGCCAACGTTATTATCGTAACATTTGTAGTGCTTGCGCTCCCGGGAATCATAGCCGGAATTGGTTTATTCAAAAAGAAAGAATGGGCCCGAATTCTGACCCTGATCCTGTCGGTGCTCGATCTTATAAATTTCCCGATCGGAACAGCTGTTGGTATTTATTCCATCTGGGCACTCTCGCAAACCGAAACCGTAGTATTATTTAAAAACGCAGATGAAACGGACTAAGATTTGATGGTTCAATACGAAATTAAAGTGAGCGGACGCGTTCAAGGTGTTGGCTTTCGCCATTACACAAAAAAGTTGGCGACAGATTTCGGTTTAAAAGGCTGTGTGAAAAATATGGCCGATGGAAGTGTACACATGGTTGTGCAGGGAGAAAAACCAGAAGTCGATACCTTTGTCGATTACCTGAGGATCGGGCCAAGCCTTTCACGGGTAAACAACATTATAGTTTCACCCATTGAAACGGCGGATAAATTTCAAGATTTCAGGATTAAATTTTGAAGTCTTCAGGAGACTTACAGAAAATCCCAATCCGTTTAGCAGCAGATTCTTTTATTGGTATCTTTACCCTTAAGCTAAAAATATGAAAAACGTGGAAAAGAAAAGCTACCACATGAGCCCGGAGCAATTCAGAACCGAGGGGAAAAAAATTATCGACTGGATTGCCGATTATTATGAGAATATTGAAAGATTCCCTGTTCTGTCGCAGGTAAAACCCGGTGAAATAAAATCAGAACTACCGGATTCCGCACCAGATACGGCGGAATCTATAGATGCGATGATGAGGGACCTGGATGACAAAATCTTGCCGGGAATCACCCACTGGCAATCGCCTAATTTTTATGCCTATTTCAATGCAAACACTTCTTTCCCGTCTATTCTGGGTGATTTGATTTCATCGGGATTAGGTGTTCAGGGAATGATATGGGCGACCAGCCCGGCAGCTACTGAACTCGAAACCCGTGTTCTGGACTGGCTGGCCAAAATGATGGGCATGCCTGAAAGTTTTTACTCCACCTCAACCGGAGGCGGCGTTATCCAGGATACCGCTTCCACAGCTTCGCTTACAGCCATTTTAACAGCTCGCGAAAGAGCAACTCGATTTCAATCAAATGAAAATGGCATCTCACAAAAACTCAGCGCTTATATTTCCACGCAAACCCATTCTTCGGTCGAAAAAGGAATGAAAATCGCTGGTATAGGGAAAGTGAATCTTCGCAAAATAGAAGTGGATGAACAATTTGCCATGCGCCCCGACCTCCTTAAGGAACAAATCAGAAAAGACCGTGAGGCAGGTCTTACGCCATTTTTCATATGCGGAACAGTTGGATCTACTTCGTCAACTGCTGTAGATCCGATAAGGGAAATTGGTGAAATCAGTAAAAAAGAGAACTGCTGGTTCCACATCGATACGGCTGCATTGGGTTCAGCCATGGTTTGTCCCGAATTTCGTCATTTAATCGATGGCGTTGAGTTGGCCGACAGTTATTGTTTTAACCCGCACAAATGGTTGTTCACTAATTTTGATTGCAATGTATTTTGGGTAGCCAATCGCAATGAATTGATAAATACCTTCTCAATTTTGCCTGAATATTTGCGGAATAAAGCTACTGAATCAGGTGAGGTTTTTGATTACCGTGACTGGCATATTCAACTGGGTCGACGTTTCCGCGCCTTGAAACTCTGGTTTGTAATTCGACATTACGGTACAGAAGGACTTCAATACCATATTCGCGAACATGTAAAACTGGCTAACAGGTTCAGAAAATGGATCGAGGAATCTGAAGATTTTGAACTGGTTGTGGAACCTTCGATGAACCTAATCTGTTTCCGGCATAAATCTTCCGATGATTTCAATATGAAACTAATGAATAAGGTAAATGAAACAGGGAAGATATTTTTTACACATACCAAATTGAATGGAAAAGTTGTATTGCGGATGAATATCGGCCAAACCAACACTCAGAAACACCATGTAGAAAATGCATGGAAACTGATCAGAGAATCATCGATCAGTTTGAAATGAACAGTAAATAAATCTTGCCAACCCTGCTGATCCAAATATTAACATTAAATTTTTAAAAGTGTATGATTTACATTTATCGAAAATATTTGTTACTTTAGCACAAAATTAAATCAATAAAAATGACAAAATTTAAACATATGGAAGTGTGGTTCGTAACTGGAAGCCAGCATTTATACGGGCCCAAAACGCTGCAACAGGTCGACGAAGATTCTTCAAAAATTGTAGATGGCTTGAATGCATCGGGAAAACTCCCGGTTAAGGTGGTTTTTAAACCTGTAGTTAAAACACCCGACGAAATTCTGGAAATCTGTGTTCAGGCCAGTGCCGATAAAAATTGTATCGGAATGATTACCTGGATGCATACCTTCTCGCCGGCTAAAATGTGGATTGGCGGACTGAAAGCACTCAGCAAACCATTCATGCACCTACATACCCAATTTAATCGCGACCTGCCCTGGAGCGAAATCGATATGGATTATATGAACTTGCACCAAAGTGCACACGGTGGACGCGAATACGGATTTATTAACGCCCGCATGCGTAAAAACCGGAAAGTTGTGGTTGGACATTGGCAGGATCCTAAAGTGCAGGACCAGGTAGCGACATGGTGCCGTACGGCAATTGGATGGGCAGATTCGCAAGGAATGAAAGTAGCCCGTTTTGGTGACAACATGCGGGAAGTTGCTGTTACAGAAGGTGATAAAGTTGAAGCCCAGATTAAATTTGGATGGCAAATATCTGCCTATGGTGTTGGCGATCTGGTAGAAAACATCGACAAAGTAACAGAAGATGAGGTGGATGCCTTATATCAGGAATACGAAAAATTATACGATGTGGCAGATAATTGTAAACCGGGTAAGGAATACCACGAGAACGTAAGGGTGCAGGCGCGTTACGAAATTGCCATGAAAAGATTTATGGAGGACGGAAATTTCAAGGCGTTCACCACCAACTTCGAAAACCTGACCGGGCTAAGCCAGCTTCCGGGCCTGGCATCGCAACGCTTAATGGAAGCAGGTTATGGATTTGGTGCAGAAGGCGACTGGAAACAAGCGGCATTACTGCGCATCGTTAAAACCATGTCGGCCGGTTTGGAAGGTGGAAGTTCATTTATGGAAGATTATACCTATCACCTCGATCCGGCAAATGAAGCTGTTTTGGGTGCACACATGTTGGAGATCTGTCCTTCCATTGCACAGAAAAAACCTCGTCTCGAGGTACAGCCTTTGGGCATTGGAGGTAAAGATGCACCGGCCCGTTTGATCTTCGAAAGTCAAACCGGGGATGCGATGAACGTTACCATGATCGACATGGGAAATCGATTTAGAATTATCGTGAATACGCTCGATGTCATTGAGCCGCTCGACAGCATGCCTAAACTACCGGTGGCTTCAGCATTTTGGAAAACACACCCGAACCTCGCTGATGGAGCTGCTGCATGGATTTATGCAGGAGGTACGCACCACTCAGTATTTACGCTGGCACTTACACCCGATTTTATCGAAACATTTGCCGATTACGCCGATGTTGAATACGTAATCATCGACAAAGACACGAAAGTTCCTGAATTCAAAAAAGAATTGAAATGGAACGAAGTTTATTACCTGCTGGCAAAAGGACTATAGATGAATGATTGATACAACAAAAAATGCACCCGATGGACTTTCTTCATCGGGTCTCTTTTTCTTAAAAACATCGGAAACAAATATGTTAAAGGGATTTAGAAATACATTTTCTGATCACTGTTTTGCCAGCTCCTTTTTATAAAACTTACAAACGTCCGTCAATCCGCATTTTTCACACTTTGGTTTTCGGGCCAAACAAATATATCTTCCGTGCAAAATCAACCAGTGATGTGCTTTTGGCACCAGTTCTTCCGGAATATACTTCATCAGTTGGATTTCAGTGGCCAGCGGAGTTTTTGCATTGATACTTAAACCAATTCGGGCCGCTACTCTAAAAACATGCGTATCGACCGCCAACGCCGGTTTATTGTATACCACCGATGCGATAACATTGGCCGTTTTACGGCCCACTCCCGGTAATTTTTGAAGATCATCCACATCATCTGGTACGACACCATCGTACAATTCGATTAATTTCTGTGCCATCCCCACCAGATGTTTGGCTTTGTTATTCGGGTAAGAACAAGTCTTAATGTATTCAAAAACTTCAGCAGGCTCCGCTTCGGCCATTTTTTGAGGAGTTGGAAAACGTTTCAGCAAATCCGGCGTGATTTGGTTTACCCGCTTATCAGTGCACTGGGCTGATAATACAACAGCAACAATTAATTGAAACGGGTTGCCGTAATCCAGTTCGGTTTCAGCAATGGGCATCGACTCCTCGAAATATTGAATAACATGATCAAATAATTCGCGTTTTTGCATAAATTTCCAGTTTCTTCAAAAATAATCGATTTTTTTTTAGTGTTTACTGTAACAAAAAGAGACAATACATGTCTATTAAAATGTAACGCTTAAGCATCATTTCTCCCCCTTCGTAGAAATGGTTTTAAGTTAATAATTAAACAGACGTATAAAAAGCCGGTGTTGACCGGCTTTTTTAATGTTGAGAATCAGCTTTATTAAAACGTATTGGTTAGTAAAACTCCTGTTAAAATTTTGAAATACCGTTGAAAGAAACGGATAAATTATATTTTTGTGACTGATGCGGAAGGAAGAAACCAACAGATGAAGAAAAACAAATATATTTTAATCCCGGCAATATTTGTCCTGCTTGTCTTAGCTTTAAAGCTGCAATCGTTTAAAAGCGATCCCGCCGACACTACGATAGCAAAGAAGCCTGAACAAGCTTCTCAACCAATATACAACCCGCTGGCAGAAATCCAATCTGCACTTCATGAATTTGACAGTCTGCTTGCTATTAATTTCAAAGAATCGGGAATCGTTGGCGGTGCAGCAGTTGTTACCTATAAAGGTGAAATTGCGCTACTGAAATGTTATGGTGTCAGGAAGGCTGGCGATGCAGCTCCGGTGGATAAAAACACCGTTTTCAGGCTTGCATCTGTTTCGAAACCCATAACCGGCTTACTTGCCGGGATCCTGGATGATGAAGGTGTGGTTAAACTCGACGATCACGTGGTTGACTATCTTCCAAATTTACGTTTGAAAGATGCCAAAAGCACAAGGGAACTTCAGGTACGCCATTTGCTAAGTCACACGTCAGGATTGATTCCACATGCATATGACCTGATGGTTGAAGATAAAGTTCCGCTTGAAAAAATAATGGAACGTTTAAACCAGGTGGATATCACGGCTCCTCCCGGGGAACTGTACGGTTACCAAAATGTAATTTACAGCATTTACGATCCGGTCGTTCGAACGAAAACCGAAAAGTCTTTTGATATAGTGATGCATGAAAAAGTCTTCGAACCTTTTGAAATGAAAGACGCTTCCACGGGCTTCGAAGCTTTTAAAGCCAATCCGAACAAAGCTTATCCCCACTACAACCGGGGCCACAACCGCTATGCACCAATGCGATTGAACGATCGTTACTACTCGACCGTGCCGGCAGCGGGTGTGAACGCCAGCATTTCCGATCTTGGTCAATTGCTGGCGCATCTCACAAATCCCGATTCCAAAGTACTATCAGGAAATGCGCGTGAAACAGTTTTCACCCCGCAGGTAAAATCACCTCTTCGACGTACTTATTTCCGCAGTTGGGGTCGCGGTATCCAGTCGAAACAATATAGCATCGGATGGAGAATCGTGAATTACAAAGGAAGAAAAGTAGCCTACCATGGGGGGTATGTTTTAGGTTATAAAGCAGAAATTGCTTATTGTGAAGAAGAAGACTTCGGCATCGCCTATCTGTGTAATTCACCAAACAGTAACACGGCCAAAGCTATTCCTGAAATTTTAAACCTGATGTTTGCTGAACACGACCGGCTGGCCATGGAAAAATCGGAAGAAACCGGCCCCGGCGACAAATCCTGAAAAAAATATGAAGCCCGTTCTGCAAGCTGAAAACCTGTCGAAACGTTGGGGAGAACTCATGCTTTTCGAAGACATTTCCTTTACCGTTTTCGAAGGACAGAAAATTGCACTCATCGCGAGAAACGGTGCCGGGAAATCTACCCTACTCGACCTGCTGGCGGGAAAGGATTCACCCGACGGAGGAACTATCACACTTACAAATGATATCAAACTGGGTTATTTCGAACAAATTCCAAAACTGAATCCGGAGCACACGGTCATCGAAGAAATATTTGAAACCGACAATGAAAAGATACAAACGGTAAAAGCATTTGAACTGGCCGTTGCCAAAAACCGCCAGGAGGAAATTACTGCAATTTCTGCCAAAATGGATGAGCTTAATGCCTGGGACATCGAGGTGGAGATCAAACAGATACTTACTCAACTTCACATCAATTTCTTAGAACAGAAAGTTGCCGAATTATCCGGTGGACAACAAAAACGTCTGGCGCTGGCAAAAATACTCATCGATCAGCCCGATCTGCTCATACTGGACGAGCCTACCAACCACCTGGACCTTGAAATGATTGAATGGCTTGAAGATTACCTGCACAAAACAAAAGCTACTTTACTCATGGTAACACACGACCGCTATTTTCTGGATCGTGTTTGCAACGAGATCATCGAAATGGATGATAACCGTATCTACCGTTATTTAGGCAATTATTCTTATTTTCTGGTAATGCGTGAAGATCGAATTGAAATGCAGCGTGCCACAATCAGTAAAGCAAAGAATCTCTTGCGTACTGAGATGGAGTGGATGCGAAGGATGCCGAAAGCACGCAGTCACAAAGCCAAATACAGGGTCGATTCGTTTTACGAACTGAAAGAGAAGGCCTCCAAAAAATTACAGGAACAGAAAGTTGATATTCGCGTAAAATCAGCCCGCCTCGGGAAAAAGATTGTTGAATTAAATCATGTTTCCAAATCCTTTCCCGGTGTTAACCTGATCCAGAATTTTTCATACAAATTTCAGCGTTACGAGAAAGTTGGGATCGTTGGTAAGAATGGAACCGGCAAATCAACTTTTCTAAATCTGATCACAAATTCATTGCAGCCTGACTCCGGAACGATCGAGATAGGTAAAACCATAAAATTTGGCTATTACCGGCAGGAGGGCATTAGCTTCGATCCGAAGGAGAAAGTGATCGAAGCTGTTCAAAAGATCGCTGAATTCATTTATTTTGAAGACGGCGCTAAGATGAGTGCGACACAGCTACTCACCCGATTTCTGTTTCCACCAGAAACCCAATACAACTATATTGAAAAGTTAAGCGGTGGTGAGCAGCGGCGTTTATACCTGTGCACTGTATTGATGCAAAATCCCAACTTCCTTATCCTTGATGAGCCTACCAATGATCTGGATATCATGACGCTGAATGTATTGGAAGAATACCTGGAATCGTTTGCCGGATGCGTAGTCATCGTCTCGCACGATCGCTTTTTTATGGATAAGATCGTCGATCATCTTTTTGTTTTCGAAGGCGATGGGAAAATTAATGATTTCGCAGGAAACTACACGATTTACCGAGATAAAAAAGAGGAAAATCTGGCAATCCCTGGGAATAAGATCAGGAACGAGGAAAAGAAGCGGACAGAGACTAAGGCGCCAGCTAAACCAAAAACAACGAATTCCATCAGGAAACTTTCTTATAACGAAAAACGCGAGTTCGAACAACTCGAAAAAGAAATTCCACTGCTGGAACAACAAAAATCCGAACTGGAAAATTTACTTAACTCAGGAAATCTATCTCATGAAGAACTCTATGATAAATCGTTAGAGCTCGACAAAATAAAAACAGAACTCGACGAGAAAGAGTTTCGATGGCTTGAATTAAGCGAGTTGGGGTAAATCAGATTTGTTGACGTTTTAAATGTCGTCGAAATCAACGTTGGTGTAATCCTTAGCAGGTTCCTTCTCTTCAACGACCACCTGGTCTTCGGCAGTTTTCTCAGTTTTTTTAGATTCTATCTCCGGCTGATTTTCATGAATATAATCCACTACTTCATGCAGGCTGTCAAGGAATTTCTCGAAATCTTCCTGGTACAAAAAAACTTTATGTTTTTCGTACGTAAACTTGCCGTTTTCACCAAATCTTTTTTTGCTTTCAGTAATGGTCAGGTAGTATTCGTTGCCACGCGTACTCTTTACATCGAAAAAATAGGTACGTTTGCCTGCCCGAATGATATTTGAATGAATTTCCTGTTTGAACTTGCTTTCCGAATTCTTTGCTTCCTCCTTGCTACCAACATTTTCCATTCTTTACTTTTTTTGATTTTTGATTTAGTTTAATCCAAAAATAAAAAAATATTTTAGAAATGTTAACAAATGATCGGAAAGCTGATGATTCAGGAATTAATTTCAGCTATTTAGATTCAGTCCGTAAAAAAGGGAATTGGCACCAATTCCCTTCCTTAAAACATTCCTTTATTGATGCTTAGTTGTAAATTTCATTTTTCGCGGCCAGCAAGGTATTCAGCAACAAAGAAGTACGTGTCATTGGCCCTACGCCGCCCGGTACCGGTGTGATGTATGAACATTTTGGAGCCACTTCGTCGAATAACACATCACCTTTGAGTTTCCAGCCCGATTTTGTTTTATCCGATTTTACACGAGTGGTACCTACATCAATTATCACAGCACCTTCTTTTACCATATCGCCTCTCACAAATTCGGGAACGCCCATAGCAACGATTAAAATATCAGCGCTTCGACAAACTTCTTTTAAATTTTGTGTTCTGCTGTGTGCTACGGTTACAGTTGCATTAATTGATTTCTGCGACATCAGCACGCTCATTGGCCGACCAACTATATTACTGCGACCAAGTACAACACAATTTTTTCCGCTCGTTTCAATATCGTAACGTTTCAACAATTCCACAATTCCGTAAGGAGTAGCCGAAACAAACGATGGTAAACCAATCACCATTCTGCCCACATTAATCGGATGAAATCCATCCACATCTTTTTTCGGATCGATGGCTTCGATCACTTTTTGTTCCGAAATATGATCGGGCAACGGTAATTGAACGATAAAACCATCAATGTCTTCATCCTGGTTCAGTTCATCCACTTTTGCCAGTAATTCTTCTTCAGTCACATCATCTTCGTAACGGATCAGCGACGATTTAAATCCAACTGCTTCGCAATCTTTAATTTTGTAGGCCACATATGTCTCGCTGCCTCCGTCGTGACCGACGAGTACTGCTGCAAGATGAGGCTGTTTACCTCCATTATCCAAAAGCTTCTTTACCTGTTCAGCAATCTCCTGTTTGATCTCTGCAGCTACTTTTTTCCCGTCAATCAATTCCATAAATAATACTATTGAGGATGAATATTTAAATTAAAATTTTCTTCCGCGTTGTTGCATTCCCGCCATCATTCGCTGGACATTCTTTCCTTGAGAAACCATGCGCATCATTTTACGGGTTTCGCCAAACTGTTTCAACAAACGGTTCACTTCCTGGATATCGGTACCCGACCCCAGCGCAATTCGTTTTCGGCGAGTTCCGTTGATCAACGATGGATTTTCACGTTCTTCCGGTGTCATCGAATGAATGATAGCTTCGATATGTTTAAATGCATCGTCATCAATATCCATATTCTTCATGGCTTTACCCATCCCCGGGATCATACCCACCACATCTTTCAGGTTACCCATTTTTTTGATCTGGCTGATCTGTTTCAGGAAATCATTAAAATCGAAGGTATTTTTCGCCAGTTTTTTCTGGAGACGCTTGGCTTCTTCTTCGTCGAACTGCTCCTGGGCTTTTTCCACCAGCGAAACAATGTCGCCCATGCCCAGGATACGATCGGCCATCCTTTCGGGGTGAAATACATCCAGTGCATCAACTTTTTCGCCCGTACCCACGAACTTAATGGGTTTTTCTACAACCGCCCTGATCGAGAGCGCTGCACCACCGCGGGTATCACCATCCAGTTTGGTCAAAACTACACCGTCGAAATCGAGGCGTTCGTTAAATTCCTTAGCCGTGTTCACGGCATCCTGACCGGTCATCGAATCGACAACAAAAAGTATCTCATCCGGATCAATGGCTTTTTTGATGGCCGAAATCTCGTTCATCATTTGCTCATCAATTGCTAAACGGCCTGCGGTATCCACAATTACAACGTCGTTTCCTTTTGCTTTGGCTTCCTGAATGGCCGCTTTGGCGATTTTCACCGGATCCATGTTTCCTTCCTCGGTATACACCGGAATTCCTATCTGATCGCCCAGCACTTTCAACTGTTCGATGGCCGCCGGACGATAAACGTCGCCCGCAACAAGTAATGGATGCCGTCCCTTTTTCTTTTTAAGCATGTTCGCCAGTTTACCCGAAAAGGTAGTTTTACCAGACCCCTGTAAACCTGACATCAAAATGACCGCTGGTTTGTTTTTCAGCTCGATATCGGCAAAGGTTCCTCCCATTAACTGGGAAAGTTCATCCTTGACAATCTTCACCATCAACTGCCCGGGTTTAACCGCCGTCAGTACGTTCTGCCCAAGCGCTTTTTCTTTTACGTCATCGGTAAACTGTTTGGCAATCTTATAGTTAACGTCGGCATCGAGTAATGCACGTCGGATATCTTTCAAGGTTTCCGCAACGTTGATCTCGGTAATTTTCCCCTGTCCCTTCAGCAGTTTAAAAGACCGCTCCAGCCTGTCACTTAAATTCTCGAACATGCGTTAATGCTTTTAAAATGAGGTGCAAAAATAGAAAAAAAATGGCAAAGCTCTAAACGGGAAAGTAGATAAAAACACCTTGATTTTTTGCATAAAAAAAGCCGTTCTATTCACTCACTTTTGAAGCTGAACGGCTTACATTTTATATTAATTCAGACTGTTTCTACAAATCGTTTTCGCCTTTAACATATCCAAAATTGGCCAGAATTCCACCATCAACATACAGCACATGTCCATTCACAAAATTGCTGGCATTGGAAGCAAGAAACAGAGCAGCATTGCCTACATCTTCCGGTTCCCCCCACCGGCCGGCAGGTGTACGTGTCATTACCAGTTCATTAAAAGGATGTCCGCCTTCTCGGATCGGTGCAGTTTGCGATGTCGCAATGTATCCCGGACCGATACCGTTGATTTGAATGTTGTACTTGGCCCACTCGCAAGTCATATTAGCCGTGAGCAACTTTAACCCGCCTTTTGCTGAAGCATAGGCCGAAACTGAATTACGCCCGTAAACACTCATCATCGAGCACATATTTATAATCTTTCCCGAACGCTTTTCGATCATTTTAGGTGCCACTCGTTTGGCTACAATCAGTGGAGCCACCAGATCGATGTCGATTACCTGTTTGAAATCGGAAACGGGCATATCCAGAATCGGTATACGTTTTATGATTCCGGCATTGTTTACCAAAATGTCTATATCTCCCACTTCGCCTTCAATCTGTGAAATGCCGCGATCAACTTCCTGTTCATTTGTTACATCAAATTTCAGGGTATAAACATCGATGCCCACTTCGGCATATTCTGCCTTGCAACTTTCCAGTTTTTCTTCGGAAATATCGTTGACACAAATCCTGGCACCAGCCTGACCAAGTACTTTTCCGATGGCCATTCCAATTCCGTGGGTTCCTCCGGTAATCAGGGCTACTTTGCCCGTTAAATCAAATAATTCCTGTATCATGATTTTAGTCTATTAACGCAATTCAGTTGGTGCTATCGAGTCCATGTCGGTATAATCCAGGTTCTCGCCTGCCATACCCCAAATGAACATATAATTTGACGTACCTGCTGCGGCATGTATCGACCATTCCGGTGAGATCACTGCCTGTTCATTATGCATCCAGATGTGGCGTGTTTCCTGTGGTTGCCCCATAAAATGACAAATAGCCTGATCCTCAGGAAGGTTGAAATAAAAATACACCTCATTACGGCGACTGTGCCGATGTGGTGGCATCGTATTCCACACACTACCCGGTTTTAACTCTGTCATCCCCATTTGCAACTGACATGTTTCAACAACGCCATTAATCAGCAACTGGTTGATATTACGCTCATTGGAAGTTTCAAGCGATCCTAAATGCAATACATTTGCTTCGCCCATAGTCACATGTTTTGTGGGATATGCTTTGTGAGCCGGTGCCGAGTTTATATAATAATGCGCCGGGTTCGAAGCATCAACTGATTTAAAGAGAACTTCTTTGCTTCCCCGTCCAATGTATACGGCATCTTTAAAATTCATTTCATACTCGGTGCCATCGACGACAATCACACCGGGGCCCGCTACATTGATCACACCAACTTCGCGGCGCTGGCAAAAATATTCAGCTTTTAACGGATCTATGGATTCAAGGGGCAAATCTGCCTGTAACGGAACCGCCCCTCCCACGATATAACGTTCAATGGAAGAATAAACCAGGCGAATATTGCCCGGATCCATCACAGTTTCCACTAAAAACTCCTTTCGTATTTTTTCTGTTCCGTATGATTTAAAGTCTTCAGGATGATATGCATACCTTTCTTCATAAATTGTTGCCATAATATTCTGATTTTAAATTTATTATACTTTAAAAGATTTTCATTTCCGCGTTCAACATTCACAAAAGTAACAAGAAATTCAGAAAAATGCAATCGATTGCATAGCCTTAAAAAAATTCTTAACTTTAGCGTCAAATTTGATCCGATGAATCAGAAACCGGAGACCACGATCCATGATATTGCAAAGGCGTTGAATATTTCAGCATCTACTGTTTCACGGGCATTGAAGGATAATCCCCTGATCAGTGAAGCCACACGGAACAAAATAAAAAAAGCTGCCTCTGAAATGGGATATCGCCCCAATATCCTGGCTGCAAATTTCAGGACCCGAAGGACGAATACCATCGGCATAATCGTCCCTCTGATTAACCGTCATTTTTTCTCCTCAGTGATCAGCGGAATCGAAGATTTGGCCTATCGGCAAGGATTTGCCGTCACCATTTCGCAATCAAACGATAACTTTGAGAAAGAAAGTAAAATTGCGCAAACATTGTTTACCAACCGGATTGACGGTTTGATTCTTTCTATAGGAATGAACACCACCAGTTATGAACATCTGAAGCTTTTCTCGGAACGAAATATTCCACTCGTGTTTTTTGATCGGGTGGTGGACGATATTGATGCTCACAAAATAATTGTTGATGATTTTGAAGGAGCCTACAAAGCCACCAAGCACCTCATCGATCAGGGACGAAAAAGAATTGCCATGATCGGTGGGCCACTGAATCTGAAGATTTATCAAAACCGACAGAATGGTTACCTAAAAGCCCTGAATGATGCCAGCCTGCTGCATGATGAGTCTTCCATCATTCACAACAGCTTAACTCGTGAAGAAGGAAACAAAGCCGTTGAAAGGCTGTTGAACAACAAAACATTGCCTGATGCCATTTTCTGTGCCAACGACACCACTGCGCTCAGTGCCGTCATTACTTTGCGGGAACAAAACATCAAGGTCCCGGATGACATTGCCATTGTAGGTTTCAGTAACGAACCTTTCTCGGAAGTGGTTACCCCATCGATCAGTACCATCAAACAACCGGGATTTGAAATGGGTCAAAAAGCTGCAGAACTGCTTGTTAAACAAATCAACCAAAAATCTGGGCCTATTAAATTCGAAACAATTAAGATGCCCACTGAGTTGATTGTTCGTGAATCTTCGGTCAAGAAAAACTAATTTGTGGTTTATTTCCTTGATCGTTGCTCCTGAACAATTATCCGTATTTTCGCATCCATGGAATTTTGGTTTGAATATGGTCTGTGGGGTTTGTTTGCCGCCAGTTTTTTGGCCGCCACGCTGGTTCCATTCAGTTCCGATGCACTGCTTCTACTGATGGTTGCCAATGGTTTCGATCCGACATGGAGCATTCTGGTTGCTACCCTGGGAAACTGGCTGGGTGGAATGAGCAGCTACTTCCTTGGCTACCTGGGCAAATGGGAATGGATTGAAAAATACCTCAGGATAAAACGCGAGAAGATAGAACGTTGGCACGACAAACTTGAACAGCGAGGTGCCTTTTTTGCTTTTTTTAGCTGGCTGCCTTTTGTTGGCGACATCTTTGCAGTGGGCTTGGGAATTTTGCGCACCAACTGGAGAATAGTCGCCGTTGCAATGCTGGCTGGAAAAATGTTGCGTTATGCAGTGTGGGCCTGGCTCGGCATGCAATTTTAGATTGTAGATTTGCGTAATCGCTTTATTTAAAAAGTCTAAGATTAGATCAACTACACATTGGTTCAAATAGAACAGAAGAATTAAACAATATTCGTGAATTTTCCGGGATTTGGGGATTACCTTTGAGCCAAAAACCGAATATTATTATGAAGGAAGGACGTCGCAAACCCCTTCGACCATTAAATCATAAAACAACATCGACGAAGAAATTGCGGGAGGTTTTGCCTCCCTTTTCTTTTACATCCTTTCCGGCATTTCAATACCAAGTAATCCCATTCCTTTTTTCACTACCTTCCCAACAGCCAGTGCAAGGTTTAACCTGAAATTCATAATGCTGGCATCCTCAACTCCCAAAATAGAATGATCGTGGTAAAACTGATTAAATTCTTTCACCAGTTCGTAACAATAATTCGCAATGACTGCCGGGCTGAAGTTATCGCCGGCTTCCTTAACCACTGCAGGAAATAGCGATAAACGCTTGAGCAGTTCCTTCTCTTTTTCAGAAATCTCATCAATTTTTATTTCCGGATCGACGATAATCCCGTTTTCTGCTGCTTTTCGAAGTACTGATTGAATGCGTGCAAAAGTGTATTGAATGAACGGTCCGGTATTTCCGTTAAAATCGATTGATTCTTCGGGATTGAAGGTCATATTTTTACGCGGATCGACTTTTAGGATAAAGTACTTCAATGCTCCTAAGGCAATCATTCTAAAGGTCTTTTCGGCTTCTTCTCCTGAAAGCGATTCCAGCTTACCCAATTCTTTCGACATGTTTCGTGCCACCTCTATCATTCCTTCCATGAGATCGTCTGCATCCACAACCGTTCCTTCTCTCGATTTCATTTTGCCGGAAGGGAGTTCAACCATTCCATAAGAAAAATGATAGAGGTCTTTCCCCCACTCGAAGCCAAGCTTATCGAGCAGGATAGCCAGTACCTGGAAATGGTAATTTTGCTCGTTTCCCACCACATATACCATTTTATTGATATCGTAATCGTTAAACCGCATTTTTGCTGTACCGATATCCTGCGTCATGTACACCGAAGTTCCATCACTCCGAAGTAAGATTTTTTGATCAAGACCATCAGCACTCAGATCCGCCCAAACCGAATTGTCGTCTTTCTGATAAAAAAATCCTTCTTTCAAACCACGCAACACTTCATCTTTTCCAACTAGATAAGTATCCGATTCATAATAGATCTTATCAAAATCGACCCCCAGGTTCCGGTAGGTAACATCAAAACCCTCGTATACCCAATCATTCATGGTTTTCCAGAGTTTTACTGTTTCGGGATCTTTTGCTTCCCATTTACGCAGCAACTCACGTGCTCCCATTATCGACGGAGCCTTGTTTTCGGCTTCTTCTTTCGACATTCCCCCCTTAACCAGTTCCGCAATTTCTTCCTTGTAATGTTTGTCAAACTCTACATAGAATTCGCCAACCAGATGATCGCCTTTCATTCCTGAATTTTCGGGTGTCTTCCCACTCCCCCATTTTTGCCATGCATACATCGATTTGCATATATGGATACCACGATCGTTAACGATGTTTGTCTTTACCACTTTCTTTCCATTGGCTTTTTCTATTTCTGAAAGGGAGTACCCTAAAAGGTTGTTCCTGATGTGTCCCAGATGCAATGGCTTATTGGTGTTTGGCGACGAATACTCAACCATAACCAATTCTGCATTTTCAGCCAAAGGTTTGAAGCCATAATCGTCGTTAGCCAATACCTCCGAGAGTACTTTCAACCAATAATCTTTGTGAATTACCAGATTCAAAAAACCTTTGATAACATTGAAAGACTGGATAAATGAGACATTCTGCTTCAGATGGGTCCCCAACTCTTCGGCTGTTTGTTCAGGCGATTTTCGGGATAAGTGCAAAAAAGGGAAAACAACAATAGTGAGGTCCCCTTCAAAATCCTTACGGGTAGTTTGGATCTGAACCTGATCGAGGTTAACATCAGCTCCGTAGAGTTTTTTTATCGACTCAACGGCCGCATGTAGGATCATCCTTTCAATTCTCATATCGACGTGATTTTAGGAGCGCAAATATAATACATTACACCTAAACAGCCGGGTGGTTGAAACCATAAAAAAAGCCCTGCCACCGGCAGAGCTTTTTTACAAAGTTATTTAATGCTACTATTTTCTAGCTTTTGCTACTTCAAACTCAACCCTACGGTTTTTCTGTCTGTTTTCTTTCGAATCATTCGGAACTACCGGTTTGGTTTCGCCATAATTATTTGATCCTACGTAAGCATTGTTCACGCCTTTCATCAGCAGGTATTTTACCACAGCCTGCGCACGTCTTTCAGAAAGACCCATATTGTAAGCTTCGGTACCAATGCTATCGGTATGTCCACCAACCACGATTTCGTATTCTTTTGAAGCATCGAGTGTTTGAACCAGTTTATCAAGTTCGGCTTTAGCTTCAGGACGCAGATCAGATTTATCGAAGTCGAACAGGATGTTTGACAGGTCGAGTTCTACCCAATCAGGACAACCATTGTTAGAAGCTGGTCCTGCTTCCTGCGGACAATTGTCTTCACAGTCGATTACGCCGTCACCGTCTGAATCGAGCGGGCAACCATTGGCATCAACCGGACAACCTTTTGGAGTATTCGGACATTTATCTTTTGGATCCGGCACACCGTCTTCGTCTGAATCAGGACATCCGTTGAATTTTGCCAAACCGGCAACATCCGGGCAGTCATCATCTTTGTCGGCAATTCCATCACCGTCGCGATCCGGACAACCAGCCAGTGCAGCTGTTCCAGGTTCATCAGGACATTCGTCTTTGTAATCCGGCACGCCATCACCGTCACGATCAAGCGGACAACCTTTTTCATCCACCTGAACTCCGGGAGGTGTATTCGGACATTCGTCTTTTCTATCCGGAACACCGTCACCATCTTCATCTTTCGCTTTGCCTAAAGAAAACTCAAGAATACTGGTTACCATGATGTGATCATCAGTAACGGTTGCACCTGAACCATCCACTTCACGCATGCCTTCGATACCTTTTACATAAGAACCGGCTACAAACAATGCTGTATTATCACTTACCGGGAATTTAAACCCAAGACCACCGTCGAAGTTAACTCCTGCTTCCTGGTTATCCCACATGTAGCCAACACCACCAAAAAGGTAAGGTTGTACGGCATTGTCTTCGTTGTAAAGTTTTAAACGAAGATTCAATAATGTATTGAACACATCGATTCCGGGCTCGTCAAAAGACATCCGGTTATCGAGCATCAAATCAAATCTGGGACTTAAATAACGGCTGATGTAGAAATCACCCAAAATACCTAAATTTTCATTTTCCAGGTTATAATCGACACCAGGACCAAGTCCAATTGCCCATTTATTGTCGGAATTTTGCGCAAAAGCAGCTCCGGCTGCAAAAATCAATGCGAAAAAGAAAAGAGTAAATTTTTTCATAATTAATAGTTTATTGTAGTTTTTTTTTATTCTTTGACCAATTTAAAAATTAATTTCCATCTTTCAAAACAGCATTAACAGCGGAAATCGTATTTTTACAAACACATTTCTTAACAAAATTAAACATTTCTCGCATACAAAATCAAAATACCATAATTTTTGTTTTCAATAATTGATATAGAAACAACAGGAAACCAATATAAGTTTGGTAAAATCACCGAAATTGCGATTTATCAGCACAACGGACAAAAGATTACGGATTCGTATTCCACGCTAATTAACCCTGAGATGGACATCCCCTTTTTTATTACCGACCTCACCGGAATCGATAATAAGATGGTAAAAGATGCCCCAAAATTTTACGAGGTAGCAAAAACCATTGTAGAAATGACATTAGGAAGAACATTTGTAGCCCATAATGTACAGTTCGACTATAAATTTATTCGTCAGGAATTTGCCCGGCTGGGATATGATTATTCACGAAAAACCATGTGTACCGTGCAATTGTCGAGAAGATTGCTTCCGGGACACCGATCGTATTCACTCGGACGTCTCTGTTCCGATTTGGGTATTGCCATCGACGGACGACACCGCGCAGCGGGCGATGCACTGGCAACCGCTAAGCTTTTTGATGTATTAATTCAGAAAAATAAAGAAAAGGGAAATCCCAAACATCTGAATAATTTAAGGCTGTTTTAGCAATTATTCTTCGCCTTTTTCCTCGCTTTCAGCCTCGTCTTCTGCTTCTGTAAAATCAAGCATTTCATTTTCCTGAAGGGTGTTGTACCACATTATCACCTTCTTAATATCAGACACATAAACACGATCCTGATCATATTCCGGCAATACTTCTTCGAAATATGTTTTCAATTCATCACCGGCTGATTTATGTGAAATAGCCTGACCACCATCTTCCTTCTCTGCAATTGCTTTTAGGACATCACGCAACGGGATTTCTGCTTCATAAGTATAAATGGCGATGTCTTCCAATGCAGATACTTTAGCGGTTGAGTAAACCGGCATTCTTTTTTTTGTTTCCAGCGATTCAACAATAATATTGTTTTTGCTTTCGGCCACCATTTTGAAAAGTCCTGAATGACCTGATATGGCTAATATACCTTTTAACATGATCTGTTTCGATAAGTGATTAACTATTTTCTTTACCTGTTTTCAGGAAAAATCCAATTCAATTTTACGCGAAGATACAATTTTTGTACATTATTAGAAGCCGGAAACTTTTGGCAAATAAGTTTTACCACCTGTTAACCTTCCTCCATTTTATTTAAAATCGATTTGGTATACAATTCCTGATTTTATCCAGCGTCCCGGTTGCAAAACATTGCCTATATCATTGTAGGAAATATCAAAAATATTCCGGATGGTCAGAAATACGTGCAGTTGGTTTCTTCTGTATGTTAATTTTCCATCAAAAGTTATAAAGGGATCGTAAGAAACCTCTTCAACCGGATTCGTTTGTTCATAAAGGGTGTAGCTTCCTTCACGATCCTGGTACACCATTTTCAGATCAAGCGTAAGGTTTTCTATCAGTTGTTGATTCAAAGACGCCGAAAATTTATTTTTCAGGTTATCCAGCACATAATTTGAAATAATATCGGTATTGCCTTTACTCACATGGTTATAAAGGTAACTTAACCGGAGGTTTGGATATGGCTGACCAAATTTTTGCCTCAATAAAAACTGAACCTGAGCTTCTGTTCCGAGACTGTTTATTTCAGTCAGGTTTTGAGGCTGCCATATTTCTTCTTCAGCTTTTTCCTTCACCCAATCGATAATGTCCTTTCCTTTTCGATAGAAAACAACCAGGTGTCCACGCAACAATTTTTTTTGAATTTTCATGCCACCTTCAATAGTCGCCGACCGCTCAGGTTTCAAATCGGGATTGCCAATATTCGTCGGCCCCTGATAGTAAAGATCCGTGAAAGTTGGCATACGTAACGAAGTATTGTAAGTGGCAAACAATTTACCGCCTTCAAAAGGTTCATAACTGATATCGATCCCCGGAAAAATATGGATCCCTGATTCGCTTCCCGAAATCGAATTAGCCATTAAGCCAGCCGTAAAAGTCCAGGTGTTTAAGTAAACTGCATGCTCCAGAAATCCTGAAACGGTGTTTCTTTTATCGGATTTTGTGAAGACAGCGTCTTCTCCCGGAACGTCTTTGGATTCTTCCATATCCTTTCCGAGCACATTGCTGAATATTTCTTCAGATCGGTATTCCAAACCAAGTGCTGTTTTACCCAACGACCAGCTAAACCACGAATTAAGGTTAAGGCCGTATACATGTGTGAGATGATAATTGTGGCCTGAATACCAGGATGCAGGATCGCTTCTGAACAACTCAAAACGGTCATGGTGACGCCGGTAATATACTGCCGGTGTGATGTGCAAGGGATCATTTCCTTCCCATTTAATGGAAGCAAACAGGGTTCTTGTGTTCTCGTACTGATTGGGATATTTTGGCGTATAAAAGCTGTTGGCTCCAAATCCTTTTTGGGAAAGGCCCAACTGGTATTTTAATTTTCCCGAATTTGAATTAAACCGACCAGAATAAAATCCATTAAGTTCTTTAAAATCGGTATTATCGATATAACCGTCTGATCTTTTTCCACTAAATGCCATGGTATGGCTCCACTTGCCTGCCACCAGTCCAGCGGCCAGATTACCATCGAAATAACCAAAGCTCCCAACTGCTGATTCGATCTGCAGGTTATTTCTATTTGCCTGAACGGTAATAATATTAATAGCGCCTGAAAAAGCATTTGGGCCGAAAATACGTGCAGCCGGTCCTTCGAGAATCTCGATCCTTTCGATTTGGGCTAAACTTACGGGTAAATTTAAATTGTGATGGCCAGTTTGCGGGTCGGTGATGTTGATGCCGTTCAACAGGATTAACGTTTGGTCGAAAGTTCCACCGCGGATGCTGATGTCCGCCTGAACTCCTTCAGCACCTCTTTGCCGGACGTCGATCGCGGCAACATATTCCAAAAGGTCCTGAACACTTTGGGCAGGTACCGCCTCAATTTCCTCTCTTCCGATCACGGAAATGATCCGTGCCACCTGCGAATACATTGCAGGTGTTCGCTGTGCACTGATCTCAATCTCATCAAGGTCATATTCCATTTTAACTTCAGTAGTGTCTTGACCGGCAGCATTCAGTGCAGTTATAGGAGTCGACAAAAAATAACTTACACTGAGTACGCCAATGATTATCGTTTTGTGCAGCGTTCGAAAAAGCGAATAGTTTTTCCTTCCCCACTTTCTGAAAGTTAGAACAGAATGTGCATTTTTTCCAATAATTACAGTTCTCATTCTATCAACTAAAATTGGTTATCAAAGATACAATTCCAAATTAGAATTTATAGATATTTAGTGAATCGCAGCATTATTAAGGGCTCTGTGAATATCTTCTTTAACTGTTTTAAATCAAACATATAGAACTATAAAGATTCTTTATCGTGAATAGATAAAATTGACTGACATTTGTCAGGTTTTATTTGCAAGTGCTGTTTATGTTTCGTTAAATTTGTTTAGACAAATTAAAAATACGCGCCATGACTCAAGTACAATTTACCAACGCACTTTTAGGATTAAGTGACAAACTGCATTATTATGCTCTAAGTTTGACCTCAGACTCAGAAAGAGCCGATGATTTATTGCAGGAAACATTTTTGAAAGCACTAACTTATCGCGAGAAATTTACGCAAAACACGAACTTTAAAGCGTGGATTTACACGATCATGAAAAATACTTTCATTAATGACTATCGCCGAAAAGTGAAAACAAAGAACACGTTTGAAGGATCAAACAATGATTTCCATTTGATGTTCACCAAGGACAAGGTTTATCCGGCTCCCGATTCGTTTTACAGTTCAAAAGAGATCAATAAAAGTATTGATGCACTGGAAGACGAATACAAAGTTCCGTTTACTATGTTTTTGGAAGGTTACAAATACAAAGAAATCGCTGAAGAACTTGATCTTCCTTTGGGAACCGTGAAAAGTCGCATTTTCTTTACACGGAAAAAACTTGAGAAAGCACTCCATGAATATGCTGAGAATTAATGATAAATGATTTGGTTGTTCTGGAAGGTCTTCATTTTTTGAAGGCCTTTTTTTATTTTTAATGCATCATTTGAATTCTTTTAATTATGAGAAATATTGCTGTTCATTTAGCCGAAGGGTTTGAAGAAATTGAAGCGATTAGCATCATTGATGTGCTTCGACGTGCAGGACTGAATGTGGAGATTGTATCGGTAACCGAATCCCAT